>ERZ778020.148-NODE-148-length-221003-cov-28.274282_pt1 | contig 221003 bp, 203 predicted proteins | sample MGYA00375750_ERZ778020 | MGnify/ENA primary metagenome ERZ778020 (study PRJEB29350, sample SAMN05389818) | bioreactor metagenome | isolation source: Ammonium sulfate bioreactor | place: South Africa: University of Cape Town | collected 2014-03-17 ...
GCATGCTGGATAATTTCCAGATGGGTCCCAATCTGGTTCGTGGCTTCGCGCCGAATGGCATCGGCCCCCGCGATATCAATTATCTGAGCACGATGGACGCTTTGGGCGGCACCAAGTACTGGGGAGCCTCGGTTGAACTGCAGATGCCGTTCTGGTTCCTTCCGAAGGAAGTCGGGTTGAAGGGCGCGGTCTATGCGGATGCCGGCTCGCTCTGGGATTACAAGGGGCCGACCTCTTACGCGCTGACCAATGAATTCAATACGCCGGGCTGTATCCCGAGCACGTCGAGCGGCAACCCCGGCACCTGCGCCGGTCTGCAATACGACGACACCAACGTGATCCGGACTTCAGCGGGTGTCGGCCTGATCTGGCAATCTCCGTTCGGACCGCTTCGCTTCGACTACGCCGTGCCGATCACAAAGGGCAAGTACGACCGGGTGCAGGAGTTCAGGTTTGGCGGCGGAACGACGTTCTGAGCGTGATCACGACGCGCACCGCGACGGATGGAATGGCGCAACCGGCATTCTTTAAGCCGCCGCCGTCGTCGACGCTGGCAGAGATCGCGGCGTCGACGGGAGCGCAGTTGATCGACGCTTCCCGGGGTGCCCAGCGGATGACGGGCCTCGCCTCGCTGGACCAGGCCGGGCCTGCGCATCTCACGTTCTTCGACAATCACAAGTATGCCGCGCAACTGGCGGCAACGAAGGCAGGCGCCTGTCTCGTCAACCCCCGATTCGAGGCCAGCGTTCCACCCCACGTGGCTGTTTTGCGCTCAGCGGCGCCGTTTCGTGCGTTCGTGAAGATCGCGCGTGAATTTCACGCCGATGTGCTTCGGCCGCAGTCATGGTTCGACAACGAGACGATCGCTGCCTCCGCCGTCATTCATCCGACCGCGCATCTTGAAGACGCAATCGTCGTCGACCCGTTGGCGGTGATCGGTCCCGGAGCAGAAATTGGAACCGGTTCGGTGATCGGGTCGGGTGCGGTGATCGGCCCCGGCGTCAGGATCGGCCGCAATTGCAACGTTGGCGCTGGCACGACGATTCAGGCCGCCCTCATCGGCAACAATGTGCTCATCCATCCCGGCTGTCATATCGGACAGGATGGCTATGGCTTCATTTTCTTCGGCTCCGAAGGTCATGTCAAAGTGCCGCAGACCGGGCGTGTATTGATCCAGAACGACGTCGAGATCGGCGCCGGCACGACCATTGACCGCGGCAGCCTGCGCGATACGGTTATCGGTGAGGGGACGAAAATCGATAACCAGGTCCAGATCGGCCACAACGTGACGATCGGACGGCGTTGCCTGCTGGCGGCCCAGATCGGCCTGGCGGGCAGCCTGACGATCGGCGACAACGTGGCGCTGGGCGCCAAGTGCGGGATCAATAACCATCTTCACATCGGCGATGGCGCACAGGTCAGCGCCATGAGCGCGGTCAAGGACGACATTCCTCCGAACGGCCGCTGGGGCGGTCATTTCGCAAAACCGACCAAGCAGTGGTTCCGCGAGATCGTTGCGGTGGAACGTCTGGTGCGCGATGGTGCGCCGAACGCAGGATCGGCCGCGTCCGATCCGAAGGATCGAGGTGCGTGAGTAATGGAGTCGCCGATCAAGTTCGAAGAGGTGGACATTGCCACCATCCTCAAAACCCTTCCTCATCGTTATCCATTCCTGCTGATCGACCGGGTTATCAACATTCGCGCCGACTACAGCGGTATCGGCGTGAAGAACGTCACGATCAATGAGCCTGCATTCCAGGGGCATTTTCCGGAACGGCCGGTCTATCCGGGTGTGCTGATGATCGAGGGGATGGCGCAAACGGCTGGTGTCATCGGCATCACGTCGGTGGAGGGCACCGAAAAGCCCCGCGCGGTCTATTTCCTGACCATCGACAAGTGCAAGTTCCGCAAGCCCGTCATGCCGGGCGATATCGTTGAATATCACATGCGCAGCATCGGGCGGCGCAAAACGATGTGGTGGTTTCACGGCGACGCGAAAGTGAATGGCATCACCGTCGCCGAGGCCGACGTCGGCGCGATGCTGACCGACTGATGGGCAAGATCGATCCTACCGCGCGAATTGAGGACGGAGCCGTGATCGGGGAGGGCACCGAGATCGGGCCCTTCTGCGCGATCGGTCCTCATGTCGTTCTCGGCTCGAACTGCCGCCTGATTTCGCATGTGTCCATCGCGGGACACACGACCATCGGAGCGAACTGCACGATTTATCCGTTCGCGGCGCTTGGCGGGCCGCCGCAGGACCTCGGCTATCGCAACGAGCCGACGCGCCTTGAGATCGGCGAGGGCTGCACGATCCGCGAAAGCGTAACGATGAATGTCGGCACGCCCAAGGATGTCGGCGTGACGCGCGTCGGCGCGCGCGGGTTCTTCATGAGCTACAGTCATGTCGGCCACGATTGCCAGGTCGGCAATGACGTGATCTTCGCCAACTCGGCGACATTGGGTGGGCACTGCAGGATCGGAGATTTCGTCTATATCGGCGGGCTCTCGGCGGTGCATCAGTTCGCACGGATCGGCAGGCAGGCCATGATCGGCGGCCTCACCGGCATTCGCGGCGATGTCATTCCTTATGGCTTCGTCAATGGCCAGCATGGGCACCTTGAAGGCCTCAACGTCGTCGGCATGAGACGGCGCAAGTTCACCCGCGAGCGTCTCGCCAGGGTCAGATCCTTCTATCAGGATCTGTTCTACGGACCGGGGCTGTTCGCGGACCGCCTCGAGCGCGTTCAGTCCCGAGCGTCGGAAGATCCCGCCATTGCCGAGATCCTGACCTTTATTGGCGATGACAAGCATCGTCCTCTATGCTTGCCGCAGGATGGTGCAACCAGGTCCGCATAAGCGGAAGCCGTCGGGGCGAGCCATAACTGATCGAGCCATGACTGATCGCGCTTCGGACATTTCATCGCCGATCGGCTTGATCGCCGGTGGCGGAGTGCTGCCGTTCGCGGTCGCGGATTCGCTTGTGACGCGCGGCATCGAACCGGTTTTCTTCGCATTGAAGGGTATTTGCGATCGGGAGAAGGTGTCGCGGTTCCGGCATCACTGGATTGCGGTCGGCCAGATCGGCAACGCCGAACGTTTGCTGCGCGCGGAAAACTGCCGCAATCTGGTTTTCATCGGAACGCTGGTTCGTCCGGCGCTTTCCGAGATACGCCTCGACTGGGGCACCGTTCGGGTGCTGCCTCGTGTTCTGGCGGCGTTCCGTGGCGGCGACGATCATTTGCTGTCCGGAATCGGCCGGATTCTCGAGCGCGACGGTTTTCGAATGGTCGGCATCAAGGACATCGCACCGGATCTGCTGATGCCTGCGGGATGCCTCACCGGAAAAACGCCGGACCAATCGGCGCAGGCCGACATAGCGAAAGGCCAGGAGGTGCTGCGCGCGTTGAGCCCCTTCGATATCGGGCAGGCCGTCGTGGTGATCGACGGCCATGTGGTCGGCGTCGAAGGCATCGAGGGAACGGACGCGCTGCTGGCCCGCATTGCTCAGCTTCGCGCGGAAGGCCGCATCCGTGCGAAAGCCGCGCGTGGCGTTCTGGTGAAGATGCCCAAGGCGGGGCAGGATCTGCGCTACGATCTGCCGACGCTGGGTCCGCGCACCGTGGAGAATGCGGCTGCCGCCGGACTCGCGGGCGTCGCCGTCGTCGCCGGTAATACGCTCGTGGCCGAACCGCAGGCGCTGGTCGGAGCGGCGGATGCGTCCGGCGTGTTTGTTGTCGGGCTGTCCGCGTAATGCCCGGCGAGACAGCCGCAAATAACGCCCTGAGGATATTTCTGATCGCGACGGAGGAATCCGGCGATCGCCTCGGCTCCAGCCTGATGAAAGCTCTGCGGCAGCGGCTCGATGACGCCGTCCGGTTCGAAGGCGTCGGCGGTCAGTCGATGGCGCGCGAAGGCCTGACCTCGCTGTTTCCGATTGAAGAACTTTCGATCATAGGGTTCGCCGCGGTGGTCAAACAACTTCCCATGATCCTGCGGCGCATTCGCGAAACCGCCGATGCCGTGATCGCCACCGCGCCCGACATGCTCGTCATCATCGACAGTCCCGACTTCACCCATCGCGTGGCCCGTCGCGTGCGAGCGCGCAACCCCGCCGTGCCGATCGTGGACTACGTCTCGCCTTCGGTGTGGGCGTGGCGGCCGGGTCGTGCGCGGGCGATGCGCAGTTACGTCGATCACGTGCTGGCGCTGCTGCCGTTCGAGCCCGATGAATATCGCAGGCTCGGAGGTCCGCCATGCACCTATGTCGGACATCCGCTGATCGAGCAGGTCCGATTGTTGCGGCCGGACGCACAGGAGCGCGAGCGACGCGATGCGTCACCGCCGGTGCTTCTGGTCCTGCCGGGGAGCCGGCGCAGCGAAATCCGCCATCACATGTCCGTCTTCGGGAAGACTCTCCAAATTTTGCAGCAGGGCATTCCCGACGTCGATGTGATTTTGCCGACGATGCCGCATCTCGCTGATGAGATAACAACAGCCGTCGCGGACTGGCCGCTTCGGCCTCAAATCGTGGTCGGCGAGGATGACAAGCGCGCCGCTTTCCGCATCGCTCGCGCCGCGCTCGCCAAATCAGGCACGGTTACGCTGGAACTGGCGCTTGCCGGCGTTCCGATGATCGCAGCCTACAAGGCAGGCGCGGTGGAGGCCTGGATCGCGCAGCGCGTGATCCGCGTCTCCTCGGTCATTCTTGCGAACCTCGTGATCGGTGAAAACGTCATCCCCGAGTTTCTTCAGAAGGATTGCGTGCCGGACAGGCTTGCGGCAGGGTTACGCGAGGTTATGGGTGACACGCCGCTGCGGCGTCGTCAGCTCGAGGCTTTTGCCGGGCTCGATGCAATCATGGCGACAGACAATCAATCGCCGAGTTCGCGTGCCGCTGACGTGGTGCTCGCGGTGTTACGGCGGTAACGCTGCAATTACTTCTGCAAGACGCCGTCACGTACGATGCACTTGCCATAGCGGTACACCGACCGTGGTTTCGGCACAGCGACCACCGCTTCGGGAATGTGTGCGGCCTTCACGACCACGAAATTGGCCGGTGCGCCGATTTCAAGGCCGTACTCCGTAATACCAAGCGCCCTGGCGCCGTTGGCCGTTACAATGTCGAACGCTGCCTCCAACTCATCGTCGGTGAGCAAACCGGAACGGTATCCGATCATCATGTGACCTTCCACGAAACCGGGCAGTGCCAGCGCACCTCCGAGATCGATCACGTTCATTGCCGGCGTCGCCTCCGCGCCAGCTCCGATTGCCGTGATACGGCCATCGAAAACAGCGATCGCGGACGGGGTGCCGTCACCCAGCCTGAGGTTTCGAAACAAGATATCTGGCGGTCTCTGGGACATCACCGGCCCTCTTGTCGCAATAGCCGTGCGCGCCAGAGGCGAAAGGCCGGACTCAGGTCCCATCCCTGTTCGTATAATTCGGTCCTGCCGCTCGCTACTTGCGATCGGCCATGTCGATGTAATCGCGGCGCGTGGCGCCGGTATAAAGCTGGCGCGGGCGGCCGATCTTCTGGTGGGGATCCTCGATCATCTCGCTCCACTGGCTGATCCAGCCGACCGTTCGTGCCACGGCGAACAGGACCGTGAACATCGATGTCGGGAATCCCATCGCCTTCAGCGTGATGCCGGAATAGAAATCGACGTTCGGATAGAGCTTGCGATCGATGAAATACTGATCGTTCAAAGCGATCTTCTCGAGCTCGATGGCGACCTTGAGCAACGGATCGTCGCCGTGACCGGTCTCGTTGAGAACCGCGTGGCACATCTTCTGCATGATCTTCGCGCGCGGATCGTAGTTCTTGTAAACGCGATGGCCGAAGCCCATCAGGCGCACGTCGCTGTTCTTGTCTTTCACCCGTTTGATGAAATCGGGAATCTTGTCCACCGTTCCGATGTCGGCCAGCATGGCCAGCGCGGCTTCGTTGGCGCCGCCGTGCGCCGGTCCCCACAGGCATGCGATGCCGGCGGCGATACACGCGAACGGATTTGCGCCTGACGAGCCAGCGATGCGCACCGTCGATGTCGAGGCGTTCTGCTCATGATCGGCATGCAGAATGAAGATCTTGTCGAGCGCATCCGCCAGAACGGGATTGATCGTGTAATCCTCGCAAGGCACGGCGAAGCACATGTAGAGGAAGTTCCCGGCAAAGCTCAGCGAGTTTTTCGGATACATGAACGGCTGGCCGATGTTGTACTTGTAGGCCATCGCAGCCAGTGTCGGAATCTTCGCGATCATGCGCATCGATGCGATCACGCGCTGTTGCGGATCGTTGATGTCGGTCGAGTCGTGATAGAACGCGGCGAGCGCGCCGACCGCAGCCACCATCACCGCCATGGGGTGAGCGTCGCGGCGGAAGCTCTGGAAGAAGCGCGCCATTTGCTCATGCACCATGGTATGGTGCGTGACGCGCCTGTTGAAATCCTTCTTTTGCGCCGCGGTCGGCAATTCGCCATAAAGCAGAAGGTAGCAGGTCTCGAGGAAATCGCCTTTTTCAGCAAGCTGCTCGATCGGATACCCACGGTATTCGAGGATGCCCGCATCGCCATCGATATAGGTGATCTTGGATTGGCAACTCGCGGTGGACGTGAATCCCGGATCGTAAGTGAACAGGCCCGCCTGCGCGTAAAGCTTGCCGATGTCGATGACGTCAGGTCCGACCGTGCCGCTCAGAACGGGAAGCTCGTAGGTCTCGTCGTCGACCGTCAGCGTTGCGGTTTTTTTGCTTGTTGCGTTCATCGCGAAGCCCCCCGATGAGATCGTTGCGGGCCGCCTAGTTCTCTCGATGAAAACAGCGAGACTAGCCGGTCATTCCAAAGCGCCGCGCAATGGGTATCGTATTGCAGTGTGCACCGCAAGATCGCGAAAACAGCGGTTGATTCGGCGCTACGGAGAGCTTTGATCGCCAAGCCGGGCCAGGCACGTCTCCCTTCCGAGCACAGCCAGCACGTCGAATATGCCGGGAGATGTCGTTCGTCCTGTCAAGGCGATGCGAAGCGGTTGTGCGATGGCGCCGAGCTTGAGGTTGTTTTGTTCGGCGAAATGCCGCATCGCGGCTTCGGTGGTTTCCGCGCTCCACGACGTTACCGATTCAAGCGTTGCGCGGAGCCTGCCGATCAGCGTGCGCGTCTCCGGCGTCAGCAGCACCACGGCTTTGGGGTCCAGCGTCAGCGGTCGATCGGCGAAGATAAATCTGGCGCTGTCGATCAGTTCGATCAGTGTTTTGGCTCGTTCCTTGAGCCCGGGCATCGCGCGCAGCAGTTGATCGCGCGTGACATCGTTGAGTTTCGGTTTGATGTCGGCTCCCTGGGGAACGTAATCGAGCGTTTCTTCGAACAGGGTGACGAGAACGCGATCGTCGCAATTGCGGATATAGTGGCCGTTGAGGTTTTCGAGCTTGGCAAAATCGAAACGCGCCGCGGAGCGTCCGATCGCGGAGAGATCGAACGCGTCGATCATCTCCTGCGTGGAGAAAATCTCCTGATCGCCATGGCTCCAGCCGAGCCGCACCAGATAGTTGCGAAGCGCCGCCGGCAGATATCCCATGGCGCGGTAGGCATCCACCCCCAGCGCGCCGTGACGCTTGGAGAGCTTCGATCCGTCCGGACCGTGGATGAGGGGAATGTGGGCCATCACCGGGAGAGCCCATCCGAGCGTGTCGTAGATCTGCTTCTGGCGGGCGGCGTTGATCAGGTGATCGTCACCACGGATGATGTGCGTCACTCCCATGTCGTGATCGTCGACCACCACCGCGAGCATGTAGGTCGGCGTGCCGTCGCCCCGCAGCAGCACGAGATCGTCGAGGTTCTCGTTCTGCCAGGCGACACGTCCTTGAACCTGGTCCTCGATCACGGTTTCACCGGTCAGGGGCGCCTTGAGACGAATGGTCGGCTTGACGTCCGGCGGAGCCTCCGACGGATCGCGGTCACGCCAGCGGCCGTCGTAAAGCTTGGCGCGGCCCTCGGCGCGCGCCTTCTCCCGCATCCCGGTCAATTCCTCCTGCGTCGCATAGCATCGGTAGGCCTTGCCTTCGGCGAGCAATTGCTCGGCGATATCGCGGTGCCGCGCCGCGCGGGAAAACTGGTACACGACCTCGTCATCCCATGCGATCCCGAGCCATTTGAGTCCGTCGAGAATGGCCTCGATCGCGGCCGTCGTGGAACGCGCGCGATCGGTGTCCTCGATCCGAAGCAGCATCTTGCCGCCATGCTTGCGCGCGTAGAGCCAATTGAACAGCGCGGTTCGAGCGCCTCCGATGTGAAGAAAGCCGGTCGGCGATGGCGCAAAGCGGGTAACGACGGGTGCGGTCATTTTCAGGGATCTGAGGCTTCGGAGAGGGTGTTGGCGGGCCTTTATCACACCTCGGATTCGCATGCACGGCTAATTGGCCGCGTCATCAATTCGGCGAAGGTATTCCGGCCCGCTTCAAAACCTTGAAGCGGCTGTGCCAATCCTCAAACCGGCGGCATCTCGGCCCTTGGCGGGCGCTTTCGGATTTGGCACATAGGCGCAGCTTGAAAGGCACACAATGACCGACGAATCGACTGCGGAAGCGGGCCGGGATTTCATACGCGATATCGTGGCGGCCGACCTCGCGTCCGGAAAGCACAGGAGCATCGTCACCCGGTTCCCGCCGGAGCCGAACGGCTACCTGCATCTGGGGCACGCCAAATCGATCTGCCTGAATTTCGGCATTGCCGAGGAATTCGGCGGACGCTGCAATCTTCGCTTCGACGACACCAATCCGGCCAAGGAGGAGCAGGAATACATCGATGCAATCCAGCGCGACGTGCGCTGGCTGGGCTTCGATTGGGGCGACGGCTTGCACTACGCCTCGGACTATTTCGAGCAGCTCTACGCCTGGGCGCAGCATCTCATTCGCGCTGGCAAGGCCTATGTCGACGACCAGTCACAGGAGGAGATCCGGCTGGCGCGCGGCACGCTGACCGAGCCCGGCACGAACAGTCCGTTCCGCGACAGGCCGGTCGATGAAAATCTCGATCTGTTCGCGCGGATGCGGGCGGGAGAGTTCCCCAACGGCGCGCGAGTTCTGCGCGCCAGGATCGACATGGCGTCCGGCAACATCAATCTTCGCGATCCGGTGCTCTATCGCATCCTGCACGCCTCACATCCGCGCACGGGGGCGGCATGGAACATCTATCCCAGCTACGATTTCGCTCACGGGCAATCGGACTCGATCGAGCACATCACGCATTCGATCTGCACGCTGGAGTTCGAGGATCACCGTCCGCTCTATGACTGGTTTCTCGACAATCTTCCGGTGCCGTCGCGGCCGCATCAATATGAATTCGCCCGGCTCAACGTCACACATACCCTTTTGTCCAAGCGTGTGCTGACGGAGCTGGTTCGCGGCGGTCACGTCTCCGGCTGGGATGATCCGCGCATGCCGACGCTCGCCGGCCTGCGGCGGCGGGGCGTGCCGGCCGAGGCGCTGCGCGAGTTCATCAAGCGGATCGGCGTCGCCAAGGCCAACAGCACCGTCGACATCGGGATGTTCGAGTTCGCGGTCCGCGAGACGCTGAACAGGAGCGCGCCGCGCCGCATGGCCGTTCTGCGTCCGCTCAAGGTGGTGATCGAGAACTATCCGGAAGACGAAAGCGAGGAGCTTGAGGCGGTCAATCATCCCGACGATCCATCGCAGGGCACGCGACGCATCCGGTTCGGGCGCGAGCTTTATATCGAGCAGGATGATTTCATGGAACATCCGCCGAAGAAGTTCTTCCGTCTGTCACCGGGCAAGGAGGTGCGGCTGCGTTATGCCTATTTCATCACCTGCCGCGAGGTGATCAAGAACGCGGCGGGTGACGTGGTCGAACTGCGCTGCACCTACGATCCCGAGACCAAAGGCGGCAACGCGCCCGACGGTCGCAAGGTGAAGGCCACCATGCATTGGGTGAGTGCGGCCGATGCTGTGCCGGCCGAGATCAGACTCTATGGGCATCTGTTTGCGGCCGCGCAGCCGGACGCCGCGAACTTCGCATCCGAACTCAATCCGCAATCGCTGGAGACTCTGTCAGGCTGCATGGTCGAACCTGCGCTCGCCGGCGACCATGCGGAGGCCGCGGTGCAGTTCGAGCGGCAAGGCTATTTCTGTCGCGACCGGGATTCATCGTCCGGCCATCTCGTGTTCAACCGGACGGTCGGCCTGCGTGACACCTGGGCCAAGGTGGCCGCAGCCGAATCCTGAATTCGCCGGTATTCCGTATCCGTTCCACCGTTCCTTGCGCGCTCTCTTCCGCTAGGGTCTGTTTCAACTGCGTTGAATCAGACTTGTCGCTCATCTTTTGTTTGAGCATGATCTCTTCCGAAAACCGGTTTCCACTTTTCGGGATCATGCTCTAGCATTGCCCCGAGGGCGCGAGGGGTGGTGGCCGAATGCCGGAGCGGGGCAGGGCTCGGGATCGGACGGGCGGATACGCGGGAACGTGGCCGCCGCGGAAGGCTGTCGCCGCCAGTCCTTCGCAAGTTTCTTCAGGCGCCTTGCCGGCGCTTGCGGCGCGGCTGCGGGGCTGGTTGCGCGCCGAAGCCGGACCGGGTCGGCTGTTGCCCTGGGTGCCGGTGGCGTTCGGCGCCGGCATCGCGATCTATTTTGCAGCCGATCATGAACCGATAGCCTGGGTCGTCGTTCCGACTGCCGCCTTTCTCTGTCTGGCCGCGCTGCTGCTGCGCCGGCATCGGCTGTTTCCTGCAGCCGTCATGATCGCCGCGATCGCTGCGGGTTTTGCCGTCGCCACGATGAACACGGCGCGGATGGCACACGTCGTCCTGAAGCGGTCGATGTATTCGCCCATGCTCAAGGGCTTCGTCGAAACCCGCGAGGTGCGCGAGCGCACCGACAGATTTGTTCTGCGTGTCGTCCAGATGAGCGCTCGCCGGCGGCACGTCGAACTGGATCGCGTGCGGCTGTCGGTCAGGAAGGGCACCGCGCCGCCCGTCGGCAGCTTCGTGGAACTGAAAGCGCGGCTGCAGCCGCCGCTCACGCCTGTGCGGCCGGGAAGCTACGATTTCGCGCGCGACATGTATTTCCAGGGCATCGGCGCCTCCGGTTTCGTCATGGGCGCGATTAAAATCGTGGGCCCTCCGGACGGCGGCGGGATGGCCCTGCGTTACGCCGCGCTGATGCAGGAGCTTCGCGACGCCATCGACGCCCGCATCCGTCTTGTCCTCAGCGGCGATTCACGGGCGATCGCCACCGCGCTCCTGACCGGGCGGCGCGACGCCATCACGACGCCGGTCAACGACGCCATGTTCATTTCGGGGCTCGGCCATGTTCTCTCGATTTCCGGCTATCACATGGCCGTGGTCGCCGGCGTGATATTCTTCGCGGTGCGCGCGCTGCTGGCGCTGATCCCGGCGCTGACGGCGGCCTTCCCGATCAAGAAATGGTCGGCGGCGGCGGCGCTCGCAGCCGCGGCGTTTTATCTGCTGCTGTCGGGCTCCGAGGTCGCGACCCAGCGCTCGTTCTTCATGACGGCAGTGGTGCTGATCGCAGTCATGGTCGATCGGCGCGCCATCACGTTTCGCACGCTGGCGGTTGCGGCAATGATCGTGCTCGCGATTGCGCCGCAGGCGCTGGTGCATCCGAGCTTTCAGATGTCGTTCGCGGCAACGCTCGGGCTGGTGGCGCTGGTCCAGATCGGGATGCCGAAACTGCTCGCAACGCCCGATCACTCACTGACCGCGCGCGCGGCGCTATGGGGCGGCCGCGAAATCGTCACGCTCGCGCTGGCCTCTTTTGTCGCCGGACTCGCGACCACGCCGTATGCCGCGTTCCACTTCCATCGCGTGACGCCCTATGGCGTCATTGCGAACCTGCTGGCGATGCCGGTGGTCTCGGCGCTGGTGATGCCGGCAGGGCTTCTCGGCCTTGCGGCGATGCCCTTTGGTTTTGATGGCGTGTTCTGGCGGCTGATGGACTTCGGCATCGAATGGATGATCGCCGTGGCCCAATGGGTCACGGCGCTTCCCGGCGCCATCGGCCGCATGGCGGCATTCGGTGCGGGCCCGCTGATCGCGGCGACCGCGGGCATCATTCTGCTTGGACTGCTCAGGACGCCGCTGCGCTGGAGCGGCGCGGCCATTATTGGCCTGGCGATCGCATGGTCGCTTGCGGTTCCGCCGCCGGACATGCTGGTCTCCGCCGACGGTCGCAATGTCGCCGTTCGGGGCGGGGACGGCCGGCTGCATCTGATCAGCGCGGGCAAGGACGCCTTCACGGTCAGGGAATGGCTGGCCGCCGACGCAGACGGGCGCGGGCCTGCCGATCCTTCGCTCGCGGAGGGGGTTTCCTGCGACGAGGCAGGCTGCGTGGTCAAGGCAAGCGGCGGCGGAATTGTCGCGCTGGCGTTGCGGCCGGATGCGATGGAGGACGACTGCCTGCGGGCGGAGGTAATGGTGACGGCATGGCAGGCTCCGGAGGGTTGCCGCGCGCAGGTCGTCGATCAGGAGCGGCTGCGCCGGGAAGGCGCTTTGGTGCTGCGGCGCGCCTCGGGCAGCGCAAAATCCTTTGTCGTCGATGCGGTCAGGCCCGATCATGTCGACAGGCCATGGTCGCCCGCCGCCGCCGATAAACCAGCGTCTGTCGGCGATCGAGCGGAGCCCGCGCGTCCCATCGATGCCACGCCCGCGGTCGACAATCTCCAGGTGGACGATTGAGCAGGCTGCGATCAGTACTTGCGGTAGATTCCGATCAGCTTGCCCTGGATCTGCACGCGATTGGGCGGAAGGATACGGACCTCGTAAGCGGTGTTCGCGGGCTCGAGCGCGATCGAGGCCCCGCGGCGGCGGAAGCGTTTCAGCGTCGCTTCCTCTTCGTCGATCAGCGCAACGACGATGTCGCCGGTTTCCGCCGTCTCGTTGCGCCGGATCAGCGCCAGGTCGCCGTCGAGGATTCCGGCCTCGACCATCGAGTCGCCGCGCACCTCAAGCGCGTAGTGCTCGCCGTTGCCAAGCATGTCCGGCGGCACGCTGACGGTGTGGCTGCAGGTCTGCAATGCCTCGATCGGCGTGCCGGCCGCGATGCGCCCCATCACCGGAACGGCAACCGGGCGCTCTGCGGCTTCGTCGACGCCGCCACTGCCGCTGGGCCGGCGGACCTTGCCGAGATTGCCTTCGATGACGCTCGGCGTGAAGCCGCGCCGGCCGCCGCCGCTGCCGGCGAGTTCCGGCAGCTTGATGACCTCGATGGCGCGCGCGCGATTGGGCAGGCGGCGGATGAAGCCGCGTTCCTCCAGCGCCGTAATCAGACGATGGATGCCGGACTTGGAGCGCAGATCGAGTGCGTCCTTCATTTCATCGAACGAGGGCGGAACGCCGGATTCCTTCAGCCGTTCATTGATGAATCGCAGGAGTTCGTACTGTTTGCGCGTGAGCATGCCGACTTCAGTCCCCGGTTGATGGTGCCCGCCGTCTGATTCCCAAAAACGACGGCTCGCGCGTACAAGGTCGCGAGCGCTCGAAACAAATCATGAACGAACACTATATGTTCGATATGTGTTCCGCAAGTGTTTAATTTAGCGTCAACGGAGCGAGCTTTACGACAGCGCGAACCTGATGACGTCGCACGGCTCGCCCTTCCGCGCGGCGGGCGCGAACGGTGCGCGGACCACAAGCGCCTCCGCCGCGGCGAGATTGCCCAGCAGCGAACTGTCCTGATGACCGACCGGCATCGCGGTCGGCAGCCCGTCGGCGGAGTGCGCCAGGCGCGCGCGCAGATAATCCTGCCGTGCCTGATTGGAGGCGAGGTCCTTGCCCAGGAGTGCGCGTTCAACGCGATGGCCGACATCCTCCCGTCCCGATAGTGCACGGATCAACGGCACCATGAACAGGAACGCGCAGATATAGGACGAGACGGGATTGCCGGGCAGGCCGATCACACGCATCGGGCCAAGCCGCCCGTGCATCATCGGCTTGCCGGGCCGCAGCGCGATCCGCCAGAACGCGATCTCCACGCCTTCGGCGTCGAGCGCCCGTTTGACGAAGTCATGGTCGCCGACCGATGCGCCGCCGGTGGTGACGAGAATGTCGGCGCCGCTGTCGCGGGCGCGGCGGATGGCGGCCGTCGTCGCGTCCATGGTGTCGGCGACGACACCGAGGTCGATCGCCTCGGCGCCTTCGCTGCGGGCGAGCGCGCGAAGCGCATAGCCGTTGGACAGGATGATCTGCCCCGGGCCGGGTGTCGTGCCCGGCAGAACCAGTTCGTCGCCGGTGGCGAGCACGGCGACTTTCGGACGGCGATGCACCGGCAGGTCCGGATAATTCATGCCGGCGGCGAGCGAGAGGTGGCGGTCGGTGAGGTGACTATGGGCGCGCAGCAGCACGTCGCCCTCGCGAAAATCGACGCCGGCGGCGCGGATGTTCTTGCCGGCGGCGGTGGCTTCCTTGACGATGACGTAGTCGCCGTCGCGTTCGGTGTCTTCCTGGATCACGACGGTGTCGGCGCTGTCCGGCACCACGCCGCCGGTGAAAATCCTCAAGGCCTCGCCGGCCTGCAGCGCCCGCGCGAGAGGCCGACCCGCGGCGATCTCACCGATCACATGCAGCCGCGCCGGAATCGTCGCGATATCGGCCGCGCGCACCGCATAGCCGTCCATCGCCGACATCGCGACCGGCGGCTGGGTGCGGCGCGAGGGAAGGTCGCGCGCCAGCACCCGGCGATGGGCGTCGTCAAGGCCGACCCTTTCTTCCGGCAGCGGTTCGACTCCGGCAAGAACAGCCGCTAGGGCGTCGGCAACCGCCATCAGGGGCATGACCATTTTCTCCCAGGTCCCCACCGGTCCGATTTCCGGAATCGGCGGCAGGGTTTTGCGAATGTTACAATCAAAGGATCACTGGCAAATATAGATTGCCAGAGTGTTTTTCAGATTTGGCGTCCGCCTTGCGAGGCTGCCGCCGGTCGGCTGGACCGTCGAAGACGGGTGCGCTTCCCCGGCGCAGGACCTCATCTACAGAACTTGCGATCCGCAGACAACGCCGGCCGAAATACCGCGGCGGTGGGTTCGGATGGGCTCGCCATGGCTGGTGGCGCTCTTCCCAGGCAGAAGTTCAACCGTCTGATGAACTCCGCACTCAAATCCTACCGGGGATCATTGGGTTGTCAGCGTCTCCTGAGTCCGGATCAAAACGCCCACGGGGGTAAACAAACCTTTCGAAATCGAAGCAACGACGGAACCCTCTGAGGTCGGGACCTGTTGTCCGGAAATCGGGAGCGGCGATCGGGGCGGCGGCAATTAATTGTCGGAGGGCACAGATCGAAGGAGGCATCCATGAAGTGGAAAAAATGGCGACGGGAATCGATCCTCGACGTCTACAATCTTGTGGCGGCTCTGGTCCTGCTTGCGACTCCCTGGTTTCTCGCGCGGGCCACGGCGACGACAGACCTCGATCTCTGGGTCAGCGGTGCGGCAATCGGTGCGATCTCCGTGATCGCGCTGTTGGCGTTCGCCTTGTGGACCGAATGGATCAACCTGCTGCTCGGGTTCTGGCTGATCGCGTCGCCCTGGGTTCTGGGCTTTGCCCATACCCGCGCCATGCACTTCAGCATCGGCATCGGCGTCGTGGTGGCGTTCCTGGCGGCGCTGGAAATATGGCTGGTCTACGACAAGGAGGACGAGGCTCGCCGCCTTGCGCAGGCCGAGCGGGACCGGCCGCTATTTCACTGACGGGGGGTCCGTCACGAGGTAGTGGCCGGATTTGCCGCCCCTCTTCTCGGCGAGGTGGATGCCTTCGATGCGAACGCCGCGTTCGACGGCCTTGATCATGTCGTAGATGGTCAGGCAGGCGACGGAGACGGCGGTCAAGGCCTCCATCTCCACGCCGGTCGGGCCGGAGACCTTGACGCTTGCCCGCACCCGGCAGCCCGGAATCTTTTTGTCGGTTTCGATGTCGAGGGTGACCTTCGCCAGCGCCAGCGGATGGCAGAGCGGGATCAGGTCCGACGTTCGCTTGGCCGCCATGATGCCGGCGATGCGGGCGGTGCCGAGCACGTCGCCTTTCTTGGCGTTGCCGCTTTCGATCAGCGCCAGCGTGGCCTTGGTCATGACCACCACGCCTTCGGCGACGGCGACCCGTTCGGTCGCGGGCTTGGCCGAGACGTCGACCATCCGCGCTTCGCCTTTGGCATCGATATGGGTGAGGGCGGGTTCGTCTTTCTTGCTGGCCATATGCGTCCTTCATCCTTCCTTTAAGGAACTCGCGCGCTCCCGCGCCAGCAGCGTGCGGGTCGCGGCCGTGACGTCGGCCTGCCGCATCAGGCTTTCTCCGACGAGGAAAGTGGAGATGCCGACCCGTTCGAGCCGCGCGAGGTCGGCCTGTGCGAAGATGCCGCTTTCGCCGACCAGCAGGCGGTCTTTCGGAACCAGCGGCGCCAGCGCTTCGCTGGTCGCGAGCGTTGTCTCGAACGTGCGCAGGTTGCGGTTGTTGATGCCGATCATCGGCGAGTGGAGTTTCAGCGCGCGATCCAGTTCCTCGCGATTATGGATTTCGAGCAGCGCGTCCATGCCGAGATCGAGCGCGGCCGCCTCGATGTCGTTCGCCGCGGCATCGTCGAGCGCGGCCATGATGATCAGGATGCAGTCGGCTCCATGCGCGCGGGCCTCGGCCACCTGATAGGTGTCGAACATGAAATCCTTGCGCAGCACCGGCAGCGACGTCGCAGCGCGGGAGGCGGTCATGAAATCGAGCCGGCCCTGAAAGGAGGGCGCGTCTGTCAGGATGGAAAGACAGGCTGCGCCACCGGCCTCATAGGCGCGCGCCAGCGCCGGCGGATCGAAGTCGGCGCGGATCAGGCCCTTCGAGGGCGAGGCCTTCTTGATTTCGGCGATCAGGGCATAGTCGCCGCGGGCGTGTTTTGCGCGGATGGCCTGGACGAAGCCACGCGGCGGCGATGCTGCCCTGGCGGCGGCCGTCACTTCGGAAAGCGGGCGCGCGCTCTTGGCGGCTGCGATTTCCTCGCGCTTGTAGGCTTCGATCTTGGTCAGGATGTCGGCCATGCCACGTCCTCAACCGTTGGATACCGCGATCAGCCGCTTCAGCTTGTCCATGGCCGCTCCGCTGTCGAGCGATTTCGCGCCGAGCGCGGTGCCGTCTTTCAGGTCCTTCGCCTTGCCCGCAACGACCAGGGCCGCCGCGGCGTTGAGCAGCGCGACGTCGCGGAAGGCTCCCGGCCTGCCTTCGAGCACGCCGCGCAAGGATGCCGCGTTCGCCTCGGCGTCGCCACCTTTCAGCGCGTCGCCACCGGCGCGCGACAATCCGGCGTCATCCGGCGTCACCTCGAAGGTGCGGATATTGCCGTTCTCGAGCGCGGCCACGAATGTCGGGCCGGTGAGGGTGATCTCGTCGAGGCCGTCGGAGCCGTGCACCACCCACACCGAGTCCGAACCGAGGTTCTTGAGCACCTGCGCCAGCGGCTCCACCCATTTCCGCGAGAACACGCCGACCATCTGCCGCTTGACACCGGCCGGATTGGACAGCGGGCCGAGCAGATTGAAGATGGTGCGGGTCGCGAGTTCGACGCGGGTTGGGCCGACGTTCTTCATCGCCGGATGATGGGTCGGCGCGAACATGAAGCCGATGCCGGCCTCGTTGACGCAGCGGCCGACCTGTTCGGGCGTGAGGTCGATCTTGATGCCGAGCGCGGCGAGGCAATCGGCGGCGCCGGATTTCGAGGACAGCGCACGGTTGCCGTGCTTGGCGACGGGAACGCCCGCGCCGGCGACGATGAACGAGGCGCAGGTCGAGACATTCACCGAGCCCGAGCCGTCGCCGCCGGTGCCGACCACGTCCACCGCATCCGGCGGCGCCGTCACCCGCAGCATCTTGGAACGCATCGCCGCGACCGCGCCGGTGATCTCGTCGACGGTTTCGCCGCGCACGCGCAGCGCCATCAGAAGCCCGCCCATCTGCGAGGGCGTCGCCTCGCCGGACATCATGCTGTCGAATGCCGACGCTGCCTCCTCGCGCGTCAGCGTCGCGCCGGTGGCGACTTTTCCGATCAGGGCCTTGAGATCGTCCATCAGATGCTTTCGGGAAATATGGGACGCGGTCGATCCCGTTAGTTCGTATTGGCGCCGGTGATCTGCGCCACCGCCGCCTGATTGATCGTGGTGCCGATCTCGGTTTCGAGTCTGGTGATGTACTGGCCGACGTCCTCATCGGCCAGGGCGCGCTGCAGGCCGTCCTTCAGTTTCTTCATTTCGTCGGAGGCGAGATTGAGCGGCTGCACCTTGACGTCGGTGACACGGAAAACCACCCAGCCGTCGGGGCCTGCGCCCGGCGCCTGTCCGGCTCCGTCCTTGGCCGTGCGAAATACGGCGGCGATCACGGCGCCGGGCAGGCCGGCTGCCGTGCCGTCGCGCTTGATGTCGCTCGCGCTCTCGACCTTCAGACCGAGACCGGCCGCCTCGTCGGCGAGCTTGCCGCCCTGATCGAGCTTGCGGACCATGTCCGTCGCCTTGGTCATCAGCCGGCTGCCTATCTGGTCGTCCCGCCATCCGGCCTCGACCTTGTCCTTGACCTCGTCGAGGGTACGCTCGCGCGAGGGCGTGACGCCGAGCACGTCGAACCAGACGAAACCGTTATTGCCGATCTGCAGCGTCTCGTTGTCGACGCCGACGTCGCTGGCGAATGCCTGCGCGATCAGTTCGACACCCGGCGGCAGCCCGGTGACCGGTTTGCCGTCCGGCGCGCGTCCGGAACGGTCGACGGCATCGATGGTGACAGCGGTAAGGCCGAGTTTCTTGGCGGCCTCGATAACGCTCGCGCCGCCGCCGCGCTCGTCCTCCATCTTGTTGTGGAGGTCGTTGACCTCGGTGCGCGCGCGATCGACCGCGATATCGTGTTTCAGTTTCGCGGCGACGCTGTCATATGTCGGCTGGTTGCCGGGTTCGATCTTGCCCACCTTGACGAGCGCGACGCCGAACTTTCCCTGGATCGGCTGGCTGACCTCATCGGTCTTGAGCGAGAAGGCGGCCTCGGCGGTGGCCGGGTCGATGATCTCCGACCGGGTGACCGGGCCCAGATCGACATCGGAGGCGGCGAGACCGCGTTCCTTGGCGATGTCGTCGAAGGACGCGCCGGCTTGAATCTTGCTTCGTGCCGCCTGCGCCTCGGCCACGCTCGGGAACACCATCTGCCAGAGCTGCCGCTTTTCGGGCGTGGACAGCTTGTCCTTGCGCTCCTCATAAACCTTTTTGGCGTCCTCGTCGGACACCGTTATCGATTTCGCGATCGACTCTGGCGTCATCACGACAAAAGCGACCTTGCGGAATTCAGGCGCGCGGAACTGCACCTTGTGGGCGTCGAAATAGCTCGCAAGCTGCTCCGGCGTCGGCGGATCGATGTTTCCGGCCTGCGCGGCGCCGAGCTTGACATAGTCGATGGTGCGCTGCTCGTTCTGGAAGCGGTTCAGCACATCGAGAAGCGTCTTCGAGGGCTCGACGCCGGCCGCCATCGTGCCGGCGATCTCGCGGCGCAGCGTCGTATGCCGCTGTTCGGCGACATAGCGTTGCTCGGTGTATCCCATCTGGCGGATCAGGCCGGCGAAGCGCGCCGGGTCGAATGCATTGTTGGCGCCCTTGAAGTTGGGATCGCTCATGATCTGGCGCTTGATTTCCTCATCGGATGCGTTGAGGCCCTTGCGCCGCGCGTCCTCGTCGAGGGCGGCTTCCGCGATCACCTGCTGCAGCACCTGACGGTCGAGGCCGAGAGCCCTGACCTGGTCGGGGGACAGCGAACGGCCGAACTGTCGCCCGATCTGTTGCAGCCGGTCATTGTAGATCTCGCGGAATTGCTCGGTCGAAATCTGGGTGCCGCCGATCGTGGCCAGGGTCGACTGGCCGAAACCATGAAAGATGTCCGCGATGCCCCAGATGCCGAAAGCCACGATCAGCAGGCCCATCACGATGGTCATGAGGGTTTTGCCGAGCCAGTTTGATGAGGCGTTACGTATTCCTCGAAGCATGAGTCCGTCTTTTGCAGGAGGGAGGCGGTTCGCGTCTCGGCGGAAGTAGCCGCGCGAGGGCGTCACCGAGTTGATAACGCATCATAAAGTGGCAATCCAGCACTCGCAACCTCGGCGGGACGAACCGTCGCGCGTTGCGGCGGCCAGCGGAGACTGGTCCCGGTGGATAACCTCTGCTAGCAAGACGCACGAACCTCGGCATCCGGGATTGCGCGTTGCCGGGATGACCAATTGTCGAAATCACCCATGAGAGATTCCATGACCGGGTTGCGACCGCTGATTGCTGGAAACTGGAAGATGAACGGCCTCAAGGCATCGGCCAGCGAACTCGGCCAGATGATCGCAGCCGCGGACGGGCCCGCGCAAAAGGCCGACCTGCTGATCTGTCCGCCGGCGACGCTGGTGCTGGCCTTTGCTGGGGCGGTTCAGGGATCGCCGCTGCGAATCGGTGCGCAGGATTGTCACCCCAAGCCCTCCGGAGCCCATACGGGCGATATCGCCGCCGAGATGATCGCCGATGCGGGCGCGACCGCCGTCATCGTCGGGCATTCCGAGCGGCGCGCCGACCATGGCGAGACCGATGCGCTGGTGCGGCAAAAAGCCGAGGCCGCGTGGCGGGCGGCGTTGATCGCCATCGTCTGCGTCGGCGAAACCCAGGATCAGCGGGATGCCGGCCAGACGCTCGAGGTGGTCGGACGGCAGCTTGCCGGTTCGCTGCCGGATGGCGCGACCGCCGCCAATCTCGTCGTCGCTTATGAGCCGGTCTGGGCCATCGGCACCGGCCGCACTCCGACGCCGCAGGATGTGCAGGAGGTTCATGGATTTATCCGCGATCAGCTCAACCAGCGCTTCAGCGGAGAGGGGAGCAAGGTCCGCATCCTTTATGGCGGTTCGGTGAAGCCGTCGAATGCTGCGGAGTTGCTGGCGGTGCCGAATGTGAACGGGGCGCTGATCGGCGGCGCCAGCCTCAAGGCGACGGATTTTCTGGGGATCGCCCAAGCCGTTGCCTGATCGGTTCGAATCGCGGCGAAGGGCCGATTTGCGGGGGTGGCAATCCCGCCGGCGATCGTGTAGACAGCGGCCAACTTCAACCCCCACAGGCGTGCCCGACCGGGTTACCCGGCGCGATCGCTTGTGACGGACGGTATTCGATGCAGACCGTAGTTATCGTTCTCCACCTGATGATCGTTTCGGCGCTGACCGTCGTCGTGCTGCTGCAGAAGTCCGAAGGCGGCGGCCTCGGCATGGGCGGCGGCGCGGGCTTCATGTCGAGCCGCGGCACCGCGAACCTGTTGACGCGCACCACCGCTTTCCTCGCGGCCGGCTTCTTCTTGACCAGCCTGTTCCTGTCCTGGCTTGCGGGCTACGAGCACAAACCGGGTTCGATTTTGGACGCCGCGCCGGCCTCGCAGTCGCAGCCGGCAGGAGGCGCGACACCGGTCGCTCCGCCTGCGAGTGGCGGCCTCCTCGATTCGCTGAAACAATCCGAGAAACCGGCCGCGCCGGCGCCCGCGGGTCCGCAGGCGCCTCGCTCGCAATAAAGCAGGGCGCCATGCAGGACCGTGGTTGCCGTCCTGCGTCAGCAGCCGCACCTAAGAAACTGCAATCGTTAGAACTTTGAAGTCACCCACAGCCCATCCGCATTCCGGCTGGACGGCTGCGATTGGTTTTGGCGAATCGACACGGGAGCCTTAAAGGTTGAGTCCCATGGCGCGCTATATTTTCATTACCGGCGGCGTGGTTTCCTCGCTCGGAAAAGGTCTGGCATCGGCGGCGCTCGGCGCGCTGCTGCAGGCGCGCGGCTACAAGGTCCGCCTTCGCAAGCTCGACCCCTATCTCAACCTCGATCCCGGCACGATGTCGCCTTACCAGCACGGCGAGGTCTTCGTCACCGACGACGGCGCCGAGACCGATCTCGATCTCGGTCATTACGAGCGCTTCACCGGGCGTCCCGCGACCAAGCAGGACAACATCACCACCGGCCGCATCTATCAGGACATCCTGACCAAGGAGCGCCGCGGCGATTATCTCGGTGCGACGATTCAGGTGATCCCCCACGTCACCAACGCCATCAAGGAGTTCATCCTCGACGGCAACGACGGCTATGACTTCGTGCTGTGCGAGATCGGCGGCACGGTGGGCGACATCGAGGGGCTGCCGTTCTTCGAGGCGATCCGCCAGCTCAAGAACGACCTGCCGCGCGGCCATGCGGTCTACGTCCACCTGACCTTGCTGCCGTTCATTCCGAGCGCGGGCGAGCTGAAGACCAAGCCCACGCAGCATTCGGTCAAGGAGCTGCGCTCGATCGGCATCCAGCCCGATATCCTGTTGTGCCGCACCGACCGGGAAATCCCGAAGGAGGAGCGCCGCAAGCTCGGGCTGTTCTGCAACGTCCGCGAAAGCGCCGTGATCGAGGCCCGCGACGCCGACAACATCTATGCCGTGCCGGAAGTCTATCACGCCGCGGGCCTCGACGACGAGGTTCTGGCGGCGTTCGGAATCGAGCCGGCCAGGCCGCCGGCGCTGCAAGGCTGGCACGAGGTCAACGAGCGTATCCGCAATCCCGAAGGCGCGGTGACGATCGCGATCGTCGGCAAGTACACCGGCATGAAGGATGCCTACAAGTCGCTGATCGAGGCGTTGTCCCATGGCGGCATCGCCAACAAGGTGAAGGTCAATCTCGACTGGATCGAGAGCGAGGTGTTCGAGAACGAGGACGCCGCGCCGTTCCTCGAGCATGTCGACGGCATTCTGGTGCCGGGCGGGTTCGGCCAGCGCGGCGCGGAAGGCAAGATCAAGGCGGCGCGGTTCGCCCGCGAGCGGCACGTTCCTTATTTCGGCATCTGCTTCGGAATGCAGATGGCCGTGATCGAGGCGGCGCGCAATCTGGTGGGAATCGAGAACGCAAACTCGACCGAATTCGGCCCCACCAGCGAACCGCTGGTCGGTCTGATGACGGAATGGCTGCGCGGCAACGAACTGGAGAAGCGCTCCAGGGCCGGCGACCTTGGCGGGACCATGCGGCTCGGCGCTTACCCGGCGACGCTCACGCGCGGCAGCCGCGTTTCCGGAATCTATGGCGGCGCGCTGGAGATTTCCGAACGGCACCGTCATCGCTACGAGGTCAACACGGCTTACAAGGACCGGCTTGAGCAGCACGGCCTGCGCTTCTCGGGCATGTCGCCCGACGGTGTTCTGCCCGAGATCGTCGAATACGAGGATCATCCGTGGTTCATCGGGGTGCAATACCATCCCGAACTGAAATCGCGGCCGTTCGAGCCGCATCCGCTGTTCGCCTCATTTATCCAGGCCGCCGTGGTGCAGAGCCGGCTGGTGTAGGCCGCGCTTGAGCGCGCAAATTCGAAGCCGTACAAGCGGGGTTGATCCCGCCGCTGCCGGCCTGCATGGTCGGCCAGCAAAGGAATCCATCTTGAATCCGTCCGTTTCCGCTCAATCCGTCGTTGCCGTTGGTTCCGTTACTTTCGGTCAGGACCGGCCGCTGTCGGTCATCGCCGGCCCGTGCCAGATGGAAAGCCGGGCTCATGCGTTGGAGGTCGCAGGCGCGCTGAAGGAGATCGCCGAGCGGTTGAACATCGGCCTTGTCTTCAAATCCTCGTTCGACAAGGCCAACCGCACCAGCGCGTCCGGCGCGCGGGGGATCGGGCTGAAGCAGGCGCTGCCGGTTTTCACGGAAATCCGTGCCTCGCTCGGATTGCCCGTCCTCACCGACGTGCATGAGGCTGCGCAATGCCGCGAGGTCGCGCAAGTTGTCGACGTGCTGCAGATACCTGCGTTCCTGTGCCGGCAGACCGACCTTTTGCTGGCGGCGGCGGCGACCGGCAAGGTTATCAACGTCAAGAAAGGGCAATTCCTCGCGCCCTGGGACATGGCGAACGTGGTCGCCAAGGTCACCGGCGGCGGCAACCGCAACGTGCTGGTGACCGAGCGCGGGGCGTCATTCGGCTACAACACGCTGGTGTCGGACATGCGTGCGCTGCCGATCCTTGCGCGCACCACCGGCGCGCCTGTCATTTTCGATGCCACCCATTCGGTGCAGCAGCCGGGCGGGAAGGGAGCGTCGTCCGGCGGCGAACGCGAATTCGTGCCGGTGCTGGCGCGCGCAGCCGTCGCGGTCGGCGTCGCCGGCGTGTTCATCGAGACCCATCCCGATCCCGATCATGCGCCGTCGGACGGTCCCAACATGGTGCCGCTGCGCGAGTTCGAGGCGCTGGTGCGGCGGCTGATGGCGTTCGATGCGCTGGCGAAGGCGGCCGATCCGGTCACGGCGAAATGACATCGACCACCCCGGCCGTGGCCGGACAGCACAAACTGCCGCCGCTCCTGAATATTGTCGCGCTCGCCACCTTTGCGGCGAGCCTGTCGACGCGCGCGCTGGACCCGGTGCTGCCGCATGTCGCCGACGACATGGCGGTGACGGTGGCGACCGCCGCCGGCCTGTCGGCGGTCACCGCCTTTTCGTTTGCCATCGTGCAGCCGCTGATCGGCGCGGCGGCCGACGTGTTCGGCAAGGGGCGGCTGATGCTGGTGTGCCTGGTGCTGCTCGGCATCTCGAACGCAGCCGGCGCGCTATGCACGTCCTACGGCGCGCTGTTCGTGACGCGCATCTTCGCCGGGATTGCATCGGGCGGTGTTTTTCCGGTCGCGCTCGGCATGGCGAGCGACCTCGTTCCGGTGTCGCAGCGGCAGGTGGCGATCGGGAGGACGATCGCGGGCACGGTGAGCGGCAATCTGCTCGGCGCTTCGTTTTCCGGCGTGATCGGTGATCTCGTCGGCTGGCGTGGCGTGCTCGTCGTGCTCGGCGTGCTGGTTCTGGCCGCCTCGATCGCCGTCGGAGTTGGATTCCGTCGCGGCAACGCGATCGTGGCCTCGCGGCAGATGAAGTTCACGGATCTGCGCCATGGCTACCGGCAGATCTTCACCAATCCCAACGCCAGGATCTGCTACTCCGCGGTTTTCATCGAAGGCTGCTGCGTGTTTGGACTGTTTCCTTACGTCGCGGCGTTTCTGTTCGAGCTCGGCGAAACGCGGCTTTCGGTTGCCGGCATCGTCATCGCCGGATTTGCCGTCGGCGGCCTGTTCTACACGATGACGGTCTCGCGCTTGCTGTCGGTGTTCGGCATACGCGGCATGATGATATCCGGCGCAATGCTGGCGGCGGCGCAGATCGTTGCCGTGGGTCTCGGTCCGGACTGGCGTATCCAGACACTCAGTTTCATCCTGATGGGCTGGGGCTTCTACATGCTGCACGGCTGCCTGCAGGTGTTCGCCAGCGAATTGTCCGAGCAGGCGCGGGCGACCGCGTTGTCGCTGCATTCGTTCTTCTTCTACATGGGACAGACGGCCGGTCCGATCGCCTATGGCGCGAGCCTTGCCTGGGCGGGGAAGTTTCCGACCCTTGCCGCAAACGCCGTCGTCGTCGCGATTCTCGGATTGATCTGTGCGCGCTTGCTGGCCGGAAAAGCTGGAGCGCGCGCCGGATAGAGCTGCGCGGCTCAGCCCCTGCCGCGATATGGCGCCACGTCCTGATCGGGAATCCAGAGGCCCTTTGGCGCCTTGCCGGTCTGCCAGAACACGTCGATCGGAATGCCGCCGCGCGGATACCAGTAGCCGCCGATGCGCAGCCATTTCGGCCTGACCGCGGTGGCGATGCGCTTGCCGATCGCAACGGTGCAATCCTCGTGAAAAGCGCCATGGTTGCGGAAACTCGCCAGATAAAGTTTGAGCGATTTCGACTCCAGCAGCCACGATCCCGGCACATAGTCGATCACGAGGTGAGCGAAGTCCGGCTGGCCGGTGACCGGGCACAGCGCGGTGAATTCCGGCGCGGTGAAGCGTGCGACATAGTTGGTGTCCTTCTGCGGATTGGGCACACGGTCCAGCTTCGCGGCCTCCGGCGAATCCGGCCACGTCACCGCGCGGCCAAGCTGCAGAGAGGATTTTGGCGAGGAGGGAGGCTTTCGTGGCATGATTATCTCCGTCGGAGCGCGATCAGTAAAACGGAAGCCGGCTTTGCGTCCGATCGCGCTCTATTTGAGCGGCGCATGATCTTCTCGCCAAACCGCTCACACTTTGGCGGATCATGCGCTTTTGATAGCCAATCGTAACGAATACGTCACGATTCACGGCCTTTCCCGCGCCCGAGCATTGCTGTAGAAGCACCGCAAAATCCAGTGATTCAAGTGATTCAAGAGGTTCTTAATGACCGCCATCGTCGACATCATCGGCCGTGAAATTCTCGACAGCCGCGGCAATCCGACCGTCGAGGTCGACGTGGCGCTCGAAGACGGTGCGATGGGCCGCGCCGCGGTGCCGTCGGGTGCTTCCACCGGGGCGCATGAGGCGGTCGAACTGCGCGACGGCGACGACACCCGCTATTTCGGCAAGGGCGTGCGAAAGGCGGTCGACGCGGTGAACGGCGAGATTTTCGATGCGATCGGGGGCATGGACGCCGAACAGCAGACCCAGATCGACGATATCCTGATCGAACTCGACGGGACCGCGAACAAGGGCCGGCTCGGCGCCAACGCCATTCTCGGCGTGTCGCTGGCGCTCGCCAGGGCTGCGGCGGACTCCCTCGACATGCCGCTGTACCGCTACGTCGGCGGCGTCTCGGCGCGGACGCTTCCGGTGCCGATGATGAATATCGTCAACGGCGGCGTGCATGCCGACAATCCGATCGACTTTCAGGAATTCATGATCATGCCGGTCGGCGCCGCGACCTTCTCGGACGCGTTGCGCTGCGGCTCGGAAATCTTTCACACCCTGAGAGCCGAATTGAAGAAGGCCGGCCACAATACCAACGTGGGCGACGAGGGCGGGTTCGCACCGAACCTGCCATCGGCCAGCGCGGCGCTCGATTTCATCATGGGCGCCATCGCCAAGGCCGGCTACAAGCCGGGCGACGACGTCGTGCTGGCGCTCGATCCGGCCGCGAGCGAGTTCTTCAAGGACGGCAAGTATGTCTATTCAGGCGAGGGCAAGACCCGCTCGGTCGAGGAACAGGCCAAATACCTTGCCAAGCTGGCGGCGGACTACCCGATCGTTTCGATCGAGGACGGGATGGCCGAGGACGATTTCGAGGGCTGGAAGCTCCTCACCGACCTGATCGGCAACACCTGCCAGCTTGTCGGCGACGACCTGTTCGTCACCAACGTGGCACGGCTCGCGGACGGCATCAGGAACGGCCGCGCCAATTCCATCCTCATCAAGGTCAACCAGATCGGCACGTTGACCGAGACCCTGGCCGCCGTCGAAATGGCCTACAAGGCCGGCTACACCGCCGTGATGTCGCACCGCTCGGGCGAGACTGAGGACTCCACCATCGCCGATCTCGCGGTCGCCACCAATTGCGGGCAGATCAAGACCGGATCGCTGTCGCGCTCGGACCGCGCCGCCAAGTACAATCAGTTGCTGCGCATCGAGCAACAGCTTGGCGCTCAGGCGAAGTATGGCGGACGCGCGGCACTGAAGGCGCTGGCGTAACGCCGGTATCGCACGGACAAAGAGACCAGCCAGCGCGTGGGGGGCATACCGGCCTGTTCCCGAAAGGGACGGGACCGGCTTCCCTTACTGCGCCGCAGGCGCTGCCGAGACCTCATGGTGTCTGGCGGGCTGCCTGATGCGATGGGTGCCCCTGCCTACGGCCTGCAGCACCGCCGCGATCGCCTGGCGATGGAGGGCATCCGCCTTGTCGATGACGAAATGGTTGTAAGCGCCGCTTTCGTTCAGGTTGGACAGTCTGCCGCGGAACTGTTTGCCGGCCTCGACCGGACGGCCCCAGGCCGTGGGCACGTAGAAATTGATGATTCGGTGCACATTCGGCGGAACCCGGTCCGGCGCGGTCGGATCGAAGTTCACGATCAGCGCCACCGGAATCCTGCTGTCGTTCAGCTTGCGCGCCAGGGAAATCGTCGTGTCCGCGCCGTAGGAATGGCCCATCAGGATAATGGGCTCGCGATTGCCCGCACGATATTGGGCCGCGATGCTGTCCGCGAGCGACGACCAGGACGTATAGGACACGGCCTCGGCCCTGACGCCGACTTTCTCGAGCTTGGCGGCCAGTTCGTCCATGCCGAGCGAAAAGACGTTGAACAGGCCGCGCATCAGGTAGACATGACCGGGCCGGTGCGGCGCGGCGGTTTGTGCGTCGGCCGAACTTGTCACCATCCCGCCGATCACCAACAGGACGAGACTTACCATTGCGGCACGCAGGCCGCGGCGCGCAGGCTGGAAAATGGTCAGCATCAAAGGTTCCAGTTCAAATGACGTGGGACCGCACTATATTTCGCCTCCACGTTCTCCCGTCAATCGCGCCGCCATAAATCCTGTGGGTTGTGATTGAAACGTCACAACCGATCTTGTTTCCGGACGCGTATTCGCGGCCGGATTTGTAGTATCCTGACCATGGCTGGAGCGCGCTGATACACGTATCCGCTCGCAAAACACTCTATTTGATGACAGCGGGGGAAGTGACGAGATCGCATGATCGCAAGACGGCATGTCTTTCACATTGGCGGATACGATCCGATTTCGCCCGAGCAGCAGCTTGACCGGTTCCGCCGGTCGCTGGCGCTGTTTCAGCGAACCTGGGGCGTGAAAGCCGCCATTGTGAGCGGAATCGATGCGACGCCGGTCAGCGCGTCATGGGAGATGGAGGCCTCGGGTCCCAACTGGAACACCCGCACGTCTTACGAAATGTTGCGGTGGGACGACCTGATTCAGGAGGATCATGCCCGGGGCATGTGGTCGCGTCTGCGGGAAGCCTTCGTCACGCTGGTCGACTTCATCGTGACCGGCACGCTGTTTCGCTTCATGTATTCGAGCTGGAAATACGCCGGCTTCTTTCTGTTTCCGTATCTGTATCTGGCAGGCTTTGCCGCGTGCGGGGCTGGCATCGGATACGGTCTGGTGCGGCTCGCCGGTGTCACCGGGCTTGCGGCTATCCTGCTCATGGCGGCTGCGACAGTCGCCGTGACGGCAGGTCTGCTGTATCTCTTGGGTTGGCGATGGCCGATCAACCACGTCTTCGATGACTGGATTTTTTCGCGCGAGTTCGTCTACGGCCAGCGGCCGCGCATGGATGTGCGGATCGACCGGTTCGCGGAGCGAATCCTCGACAGGGTTCGCAACGCCGATGTCGACGAGATCGTCGTTGTCGGTCATTGCCTCGGCGCCGCTCTGGTGATGGATGCGGTTGCGCGCGCGCTCAAGCGCGATCCGGATCTTGCGAGGTGCGGCCCTGCGCTGTGCATCCTGACCGTCGGCGCCACCATTCCGAAGTTCTCGCTGCATTCGCGGGGCGGGCGCATTCGTCAGGCCACGCAAGCTGTCGCCGACGAGCGTCGAATCCGGTGGACCGAATATCACGCGCGCGACGACGCCATCAGTTTCTACCGCTTCGATCCGGTGACGTTGAAGCGTTTCAGCCGCGAGCGCTCCGACGGACGTCCGAACATCCGGCGCGTCCAGTTGCACGACATGATGGACAAGGCCAGCTTCCGCCGTCACCGCTTCAACTTCATGCTGTTGCACTACAAGTTTTTGATGGGAAACAGCGTGCGCGCCAATTACGACCATTGCCTCATCGTTTGCGGTCCATTGCCGTTCGACGAGATCACCGCGCCGCGCGGCGGTGTCGAGCGTTTCGGAGAGGACGGCGCTCTTCTTACGAAAGCCCGGTCCGTGACGACGGCCGCGGCCATTCCGGCGGATGCCGCCGCCGACGCGGTTTAGGCGCAGCGTTGATCATGTCATCGGTCGCGCTCGGACAGACGATCTGGCTCGTCGGCATCGTCGCCTGGTTCATCATCCGCTATCCCTACGCCCGGCGCGCGCGGCGCACCGCGACCTTGCGGCGCGACGGCGCCTGGCGCGAGCGGGCGCTTCTGGCTGTTGCGTTTTTCGGTCTGTTTGCGATCCCGGCCCTGAATCTTGCAACGGGATGGCCGCGCGCGTTCGCCCATGATCCGGGTTACGGGCTCGTCGTGCCCGGCGCCGCATTGTTCGTGTTTTCGCTCTGGCTGTTCCGTCGCTCGCACAAGGATCTCGGCCGGCAGTGGTCGGCGGCGCTCGAGGTGCGCGAGGGACATCGGGTCGTCCGCAACGGCGTGTACCGGTCAATCCGCCATCCGATGTATGCCTCGTTCTGGCTGTGGGCGGCCGCGCAAGCCTGCCTGCTGCCGAACCTCGTCGCCGCCCTGAGCGGACTCGTCGCCGTGGCGCTGTTGTTCTTCGCGCGCGTGAATTTCGAGGAACGGATGATGATCGACGCCTTTGGCGACGACTATCGGCGCTACATGCAGGAAACAAAACGGATTATTCCCGGGGTGTATTGATCGGCGCGAGCCGGCCTCGTCAATATGACGCGCGGATCCAAATCGTCCGACTTGCAATGCGGGTTCCGATAAATAGATGCATTTGCATTGTTCAGCACCCGCCGGATTTGAAGCGACACAACCACAGGATCGATCATGGCATCTCAATTCAGCGTCGCCGTTATCGTCGGCAGCCTTCGCCGGGAGTCATTTTCCCTGAAAATCGCCAAGGCCTTGACGAAGCTTGCGCCATCCTCGCTAAAGCTCGACGTCATCACGCTCAACGAATTGTCGTTCTACAACCAGGATCTTGAGGCCACGCCGCCGGCCGACTGGGTGGGTTTTCGCGAGCGCGTGAAGAAGGCGGATGCCGTCCTGTTCGTGACTCCCGAATACAACCGGTCCGTTCCCGGCGTTCTGAAAAACGCCATCGATGTCGGATCGCGCCCCTACGGACAGAGCGTCTTCGACGGCAAGCCCGGCGGCGTCGTCAGCAATTCGCCGGGCGCCATCGGCGGGTTCGGCGCCAATCATCATCTGCGCCAATCGCTGGTATTTCTCAACGTGCCGGTGCTGCAGCAGCCGGAGGCCTATGTCGGCGGAATCGGCGATGCGTTCGACGAGAAAGGTGAACTGGTCAAGGCGTCCTTGCGCGAGTTTCTCGAAGCCTACATCAAGGCCTTCGCCGCCTGGGTCGCGCAGCAGAAGAAATAGGAGCCTGCGCGAGAACCGGCCGTTAGCGAAGCCTTAACCGGGTCGCCGCATCGTCCGGTCATGGTCTCGCGCTCACGACTCAAATCGCTGCTTACCGGGCTTGCCCTCTACACGATGGCGGCGATGATCGTCGGCTATTTCGGCGTCAACGCCTATACCGGCAAGTACGGGTTGAATGCCCGGCAGGAGCTTGACCAGGAGATCGTCGCGCTGACTTCGGAGCTGGCGCGGCTGAAGGCCGAGCGCGCGAAGGGCGAGAAGCGCGTCGCGCTTCTGCGCTCCAGCGGAATCGACCCCGACATGCTCGATGAGCGCGCCCGCTTCCAGCTCGACTATGCCAATCCGCGCGATCTCGTTCACGTCATCCACCCGAAATAATCGGACCGCCCGGTCCCTTTGCGCGTGATTGCGTTCAACCGCGAAAACCTATCGTCTAATTTCAAAAACGTTCCCTTTTCGGTCACGGAATTTCGCAGGCGTTGCGATGCGGAAAGCCGCGCGCGTCAATTTGATCGCGCGCTTTCAAGGTTGTGTGAGTTGAGCTAGAGAAGGTGATCCTTCTCGCATCCGGATTTGACATGGCCGCATCCAAGAAAAACGTCGCGCAGACAGCAGACAACGGTTCGGACAGCCAGTCGCCCCCCGCGTTCACGCGCGAGCAGGACCTTCAGGCCTTGCGCGACATGCTGCTGATCCGCCGTTTCGAGGAAAAGGCCGGCCAGCTTTACGGAATGGGCGCGATCGGCGGTTTCTGCCATCTCTACATCGGTCAGGAAGCGATCGTGGTCGGGATGCAGATGACGCTCGGAAAAGGCGATCAGGTCATCACCGGGTACCGCGACCATGGTCACATGCTGGCCTGCGGCATGGATGCCAAAGGCGTGATGGCCGAACTGACCGGGCGCCGCGGCGGCTATTCCAAGGGCAAGGGCGGCTCCATGCACATGTTCAGCAAGGAGAAGCACTTCTACGGCGGCCACGGGATCGTCGGCGCGCAGGTGTCGCTCGGAACCGGCCTTGCCTTCGCCAACAGCTATCGCGGCAACGATCGCGTCAGTCTTGTTTACTTCGGAGACGGCGCCGCCAACCAGGGCCAGGTCTACGAGAGCTTCAACATGGCTGAACTGTGGAAGCTTCCGGTGGTCTACATCATCGAGAACAATCGCTACGCCATGGGCACCTCGGTGACCCGCTCGTCGGCGCAGACGGATTTTTCCAAGCGCGGCGTGTCCTTCAACATTCCCGGAGAGCAGGTCGACGGCATGGACGTCCGCGCCGTGAAGGCGGCCGGCGACAGGGCGGTGAAGTGGTGCCGCGACGGCAACGGCCCCTATATCCTGGAGATGCAGACCTACCGCTATCGCGGCCACTCGATGTCCGATCCGGCGAAGTACCGCACGCGCGAGGAAGTCGACAAGGTGCGGCACGATCAGGACCCGATCGAACAGGTTCGCAACCGGTTGCTGGCCGCGAAGGTCTCGGAGGACGAACTGAAGAAGATCGACGCCAAGGTGCGCGAGATCGTCAATACGGCCGCGGATTTCGCGCAGAACGATCCGGAGCCTGACGCGTCCGAACTCTACACCGACATTTACCGCTGAGCGCGCAAGCCTTTTTTTCGGAGCGATCATGCCAATCCAAGTTCTGATGCCCGCGCTTTCGCCGACGATGGAGAAGGGCAACCTCGCCAAGTGGCTGAAGAAAGAGGGCGAGGCGGTGAGGTCCGGCGACGTCATTGCCGAGATCGAGACCGACAAGGCCACCATGGAGGTCGAGGCGACCGACGAGGGCACGCTCGGCAAGATTCTGATTCCGGAAGGCACCAACGATGTCGCGGTGAATACGCCGATCGCGACCATTCTTGCGGATGGGGAGAGCGCGGCCGATCTCGGCAAGCCGGAGACGCCGACAGCCGCCAGGATGCCCGCTCAAGATGTGTCCAGCGAGGTCGCCGAATCCCGCGCGCCGGTCGGGGAGGGCAAGCCGATGATCTCGGATCCCAGGCGACCTGCCGGCACTGCGGCGGAGATTCCCGAGGATCCCGACATTCCCGCCGGCGCCGAGATGGTGACGATGACCATTCGCGAGGCTTTGCGCGACGCCATGGCCGAGGAAATGCGCCGCGACGGCGACGTTTTCCTGATGGGCGAGGAAGTGGCCGAATATCAGGGCGCCTACAAGGTTTCGCAGGGCCTTTTGGAGGAATTCGGCGCGCGGCGCGTGATCGATACCCCGATCACCGAGCACGGCTTTGCCGGCGTCGGCGTCGGCGCGGCGATGGCTGGCCTGAAGCCGATCGTCGAGTTCATGACCTTCAACTTCGCGATGCAGGCGATCGACCAGATCATCAACTCCGCCGCCAAGACGCTTTACATGTCCGGCGGACAGATGGGCTGCTCGATCGTGTTCCGGGGACCGAACGGCGCCGCCGCGCGCGTCGCCGCCCAGCACAGCCAGGATTACTCGGCGTGGTATTCGCAAATTCCGGGGCTCAAGGTGATCGCGCCGTATTCCGCCGCCGACTACAAAGGGCTTCTGAAGGCCGCGATCCGCGATCCCAATCCGGTGATCTTTCTCGAGAACGAAATCCTTTATGGGCACACCGGTCCGGTGCCGAGGCTCGACGACTATGTGTTGCCGATCGGCAAGGCGCGGATCGCGCGCGCCGGCCAACACGTCACACTGGTCTCGTGGTCGAACGGCATGACCTATGCGCTGAAGGCCGCGGACGAACTCGCGAAGGACGGCATCGAGGCCGAGGTGATCGACCTGCGCACGCTGCGCCCGATGGATACCGACACCATCGTCGCCTCAGTGCGGAAGACCGGCCGTGCCGTGACCGTGGAGGAAGGCTGGCGGCAGTCGGGCGTCGGCGCGGAGATCGTCGCGCGGATCATGGAGCATGCGTTCGATTATCTCGACGCGCCGGTGATGCGCGTCTCGGGCAAGGACGTGCCGATGCCGTATGCGGCCAATCTCGAAAAGCTGGCGCTGCCGTCGATCGCCGAAGTCGTCGAGGCGGCGAAGGCCGTCTGCTATCGCTGAGCGGGGCTGACATCATGCCGATCAACATCCTGATGCCCGCGCTGTCGCCGACGATGGAAAAGGGCAACCTCGCCAAGTGGCTCAAGAAGGAAGGCGACAAGGTGAGGTCCGGCGACGTCATCGCCGAGATCGAGACCGACAAGGCGACCATGGAAGTCGAGGCGGTGGACGAGGGCACCATCGCGAAGATTCTGGTGCCGGAAGGCACGCAGGACGTGCCGGTCAACAACGTGATCGCGGTGCTCGCCGGCGACGGCGAGGATGTGAAAGCGGCGGCGAGCGGCGGCGGGACATCGCCAACAAAGGCCGAAGCGAAAAGCACCCCCTCACCCCAACCCTCCAAGAGCGAGCCTAGCTCGTCTCGACCCCAGAGGGGAGAGGGGGCAGGCAGTGCTGGGGCGGCGGCGTCGGTTGCGAGAACCGAAACGGCGAGACTTGCTCCGTCACCTCTCCCCGCTGGGGAGAGGTCGACTGCGAAGCAGTCGGGTGAGGGGGTGGGCAGTGCGTCTGGGAAGCCGTCAACGCCACAAGCCAACGGCCACGCCCGCATCTTCTCCTCGCCGCTGGCGCGACGGCTGGCGAAGGAAGCGGGCATCGAACTGTCGCGTATCGAAGGCAGCGGCCCGCATGGCCGCGTCGTCGCGCGCGACGTGGAGCAGGCGAAATCCGGCAAGGGGCTGAAGGCACCGGCGGCTGCGCCCGCAGGCGCGTCCACCATTGCTCCCGCGATGTCCGACAAGCAGATCCTGTCGTTGTTCGAGGACGGTTCCTACGAGATCGTGCCGCACGACAATATGCGCCGCACGATCGCGCAGCGCCTGACCGCCTCGATACAGACCATTCCGCATTTCTACCTGACGATGGACTGCGATATCGGCAGGCTGCTTGCCGCGCGCGAGGACATCAACGCATCCGCGCCGAAAGACAAGGAGAAGAAGCCGCTCTATAAATTGTCGGTCAACGATTTCGTCATCAAGGCGATGGCGATCGCATTGCAACGCGTGCCGAATGCCAATGTGAGCTGGACCGAAGGCGGCATGCTCAAGCACAAGCATTCCGACATCGGCGTCGCGGTGGCGATGCCGGGAGGGCTGATCACGCCGATCATCCGCAAGGCGGAGACGAAATCGCTCTCGACGATTTCATCGGAGATGAAGGACTTCGCCGCCCGAGCGCGGGCGCGCAAACTCAAGCCTGAGGAATATCAGGGCGGCACCACGGCCGTGTCGAACCTCGGCATGTACGGCATCAAGGATTTCACTGCGGTGATCAATCCGCCGCATGCCACGATCCTTGCGGTCGGCGCGAGCGAGGAGCGCGCGGTCGTGCGGGGCGGGAAGATCGAGGCCGCGCACATCATGAGCGTGACGTTGAGTTGCGATCATCGCGCGGTCGACGGCGCGCTCGGCGCGGAGCTGATCGGCGCGTTCAGGACGCTGATCGAGAACCCCGTGATGATGATGGTGTAGTTTGTATAAAGTTCAAGAATTCAGAGACTACATGCTGAACACAGCAGGTTTGGCTGCCTCGACCTATAATACCTATAATTCCTTTTTGGGGCGTATCGATCAGGCTATCGGCGGCCTGGATGAGGCGCTTGCTAGAGACGGAACAGATAAGGTGCTGGAGTGGAGTCGGACGACGAGCACACCGCCATTCGATGTGTTCCCGAGCCATGCTCGATCTGTTCTGAACAAATACATTCAGTTCCACATCGATGCGCAATCTCCTGATACTCAAGAGGTTCAGGAGGAGATGGCAACGGACGCTCAGCAGGCCAGCGGCTTAGCGTTTCGGCTTGAAAAGGAGATGCAGGCTGCGGTCCGGAAGCAACTAAGTAATCTTGAAGCTGGTTTGGTTGAAGACGACGAGGGAAGGGAGCTCGCTGTTTCAACTGGCTACATTGATATCGTGGCCCGAGACAAATTGGGCAAGCTGGTCGTAATAGAATTGAAGGCGGGCATGTGTCCAACCGGAGCTTTGGAGCAAGCTCTCGGCTATGCGCAGGCATTATCGGAAGAGCGCAACGAAGACGTCAGGGTAATGTTGATCGCCTCCGACTTCTCAGATCGATTGAGAGCTGCTGCTAAGCGTGCAAATGGACTCCAATTGTTGAAATATGAATTTTCACTGCAGTTCAATGAACTAAAGTAGTGCTCATGCCTGACACCTCCTTCGACGTCATCATCATCGGCTCCGGTCCGGGCGGCTACGTCACCGCGATCCGCGCGGCGCAACTCGGCTTCAAGACGGCGATCGTCGAAAAACAGCATCTCGGCGGCATCTGCCTGAACTGGGGCTGCATTCCGACCAAGGCGCTGCTGCGCTCGGCGGAAATCTATCACTACATGCAGCACGCCAAGGATTACGGCCTGTCGGCGGAGAAGGTGAGCTTCGATCCGAAAGCCGTGGTGCAGCGATCGCGCGGGGTTTCGAAACGCCTCAACGAGGGCGTCGGCTTCCTGATGAAGAAGAACAAGGTCACGGTGATCTGGGGCGAGGCGTCGATCGACGCGCCCGGCAAGATCACGGTGAAGAAGTCGCCTGTGGAAGCGCCGAAGGGCACGCAAGGCGAGGGGACCTATCAGGCCAAGCACATCATCGTCGCCACCGGCGCGCGGCCGCGCGCGCTGCCGGGGCTGGAGGGCGACAAGAAGCTGGTGTGGACCTACTTCGAGGCGATGGTCGCGCCGAAGATTCCGAAGTCGCTGCTGGTCGTCGGCTCCGGCGCGATCGGCATCGAGTTCGCCTCGTTCTTCCGCACCATGGGCGCGGAGGTCACCGTCGTCGAGGTGCTGCCGCAGATCCTGCCGGTCGAAGATGCCGAGATCGCCGGCCTTGCCCGCAAGCAGTTCGAGAAGCAGGGCATCAGGATCATGACCTCAACCAAGGTCACGAAGCTTGACAAGAAGGCCGACAGCGTCGTCGCCACCATCGACGATGGCAAGGGCAAGCCGGTCACCGCCGAGTTCGAACGGGTGATTTCGGCGGTCGGCGTGGTCGGCAATATCGAGAACCTTGGCCTCGAGAAGCTCGGCGTGAAGACCGAGCGCGGCTGCATCGTGATCGACGGTTACGGCAGGACCAGCGTGCCGGGCATCTACGCGATCGGGGATGTCGCGGGACCGCCGATGCTGGCGCACAAGGCCGAGCACGAGGGGGTCATCTGCATCGAGGCGATCAAGGGGCTGAAGCCGCACCCGATGGACAAGCTGCTGATCCCGGGCTGCACCTATTGTCACCCGCAGATCGCATCCGTAGGCCTGACCGAAGCCAAGGCGAAGGAGGCGGGCAGGGACATCCGCGTCGGCCGCTTCCCGTTCGCCGGCAACGGCAAGGCGATTGCGCTTGGCGAGGATCAGGGGCTCGTCAAGGTGATCTTCGACAAGACGACGGGCCAGCTTCTGGGCGCGCACATGATCGGCGCGGAAGTCACCGAGTTGATCCAGGGCTATGTGGTGGCGATGAACCTCGAAACCACCGAGGAAGAACTGATGCACACCATCTTCCCGCATCCGACGCTGTCGGAAATGATGAAGGAAGCGGTGCTCGACGCCTACGGACGCGTGCTCAATATGTAAGAGGCTATAGCGTTTCGAGCGAAGGGGATGCCGGTTCGCGTGAAGAAAACGCGTCAAAACAAAATCACAGAGCCTCGCTTGATTTCCATCAGAAGCGGAAAGGCTTTCAGATCTTCTGCCCGCCTTTGCCGCTGCCGACGGTGATGCTGATGCGCTGGATTTCGGCGCGGCCCGCCGGATACTTGACCTCGATGGTGGCGCTGTCGACGCCGGCGAAATCGGGTTTCGATTTGTAGAAGGCGACGAAGCCGGGCACCTCGAGCGCGAGGCACTGTTTGTAGTTGGTGGCCGTCACCTTGCCGCGCTTGATTGTCAGCGTTCCATTGGCGGGCGGAGCGAGCAGGCGTATGGCGGGCAGGGTGCCGCTCGTGCAATCGGGTTTGACGTTGAGGTAAAGTCCGACCTGGATATTGGTCGCCGCGGCGCCTTTGGCCGACCGTTCGACGGTTGCGCCCTGGGCCCATGCCGAAGACATCAGCGCGGCGGCGAGCGTGAAATTCGCGCCGAATGTCGCCAGCGACATCAAGCCGCCTGGGGCGGCGCGGGATTTCGGTATCACGGGACGCACCATGCAAGCCGGGTTTATCGTGGCGGACCGCCGCTGCCAACAAACCAACAGACTATAGTGCTTTCGAGCGAAGTGGCTACCGGCTTCGCGTGTAGAAACCGCGTCCAGCAAAAGCCGAAGTCCGCTTGTGATCCCTCAGAAGCCGCAAGGCTCCGGCATGTAAGCGTTCGCCGTGCGGTCGCAATCGCATCGGGCGCCGCGCGTGTCGCCCGGCCATGATGTTCAGAGCAGAAACGGCAGCCCGGCGCCGGCGTCGCCCGAGACGGTCGGCGTTTCCGGTCGATCGAAATCGCTCATCCGGAATGCCGCGAGCGGCGTGGACGAATTGCCGGTTCTCGGTGGAGCAGCGCCATCCGCTGGCAGCATGGTATTCGCGCTGCGATCATGCTGGGTCAAATAGGGCGAGGCAAACAGGCTGATGCCGTTCTCGTTGAGCGCGTACATCGGCGTCAGGTAGCCGGCCTCGCTGTCGGTCGCGAGCGCCGGACGGCGATTGTCGAGGATGACCCAGCTATTGCGATCCCTCACCGCGAGCACGGCATGATCCTCGCGGGCCGAACGGTCGCGCACGAGCAAAATGCGAAGGTCCTGTTCGGCGGTGCCGGTCTCCCGGAGCAGCGCATATTTGGCGATCGCATAGTCCTCGCAGTCGCCGCGGCCGCTGCGAAGCGACGCGAGAGGAGCCGACCAGACGTCGGGCACGCCGTGTTGCGCCAGGTCGCTGGTGTAGAGGATCGCGCGGTTGACGAGGCGGTTCACCGCTTCCAGACGGCCCCGGCCGTCATGCGCTTTCGCTTCGGCGATCAACGCAACGAAGCGGCTGGCAGCCGGTGTGCAGGCCGTCGGATCGTTCCGGCAGGCTGCGACGACGCGCATCTCGGTATCGAACTCGGCTTTCAAGACGCGCCATTTGCGCCACAGCACGCCTTCCGGAGCCTTGAACGTCAACAGGCCGAACGGTTCGGATGACACCGTGGTCGCCGACCCCGCGCCAGCGACAGGAGTCGGAGCATCCGAGGTGACGGTCTCGCTGGCGGTCGAAGCGACGCGAACGGACTGGTCGGGCGGAGCCTTGCCGTCGAGTCGGGCCAGAACGCCGTTGATCGAGAAGAAGCGTGCGCCGTTGGTTCGCGACGTCGGCGCAGGCTTGGGCGGCTCCAGCATCGATGGCGTAATCAGGTCATCGAAGATGTGGGTCTTGAGCCTGTCTTTCCTGGCCGCATAGCTTTCATGCGTCGTGCCGGCCAGTATCGTGAGGCTGAAAAATGCGCCCGCAACGACAATGCGGCTCTTGAATCCGAACAACATACGACGCCCCAGTTTCCCGGGATCGTCGGTCGGCTGTGAAGCCGATCCTCGTCCCGTGTTTGGGACGATCAGTAGTTGCGCGCAGCTAGAACGGCGTTAAAGCGGTGTCGTCTGCCTTATATATCCGGCAACGAGGCCAACAAGAGGATGCCGAAGCACGTAAGATTTAATCGAAGAATTGCGTAAGATTTGAATCAAAGTGAAAGAGACAAGCCGCGGCGTTGAAAAGCAGCCTCGCGATCTCTCAACGCTCGCGCAGCGCTTCGTCGCGAAGCAGCCGGGCGGGCCGGACCAGATAATCGAGAACCGATTTGTGTCCCGTCATCACCTCGACCGTCGCAACCATTCCCGGAATGATCGGCAGCGGAGTCTTGCTGGTGCCGAGATGGTTTTTGTCGGTGCGGACGATGACCCGATAGAAGGTTTCCTTCTCGCCGTTGCGGCTGGGCTTGTCGTCGGTGATCGCATCGGCGCTGACGCGTTCCACTTTTCCGTTCAGCGAACCGTAGACCGACGAGTCGTAGGCCGAGATCTTCACGATCGCATCCTGGCCGGCTCTGATGAAGGCGATGTCCTGCGGCCGAATCTGACCCTCGACCAGCAGATTGTCGTCCAGCGGAACGATGTCCATCAGATTGCCGCCGGGCTGAATCACCGCCCCGATGGTCGTCACGTTGATCTTGTTGACGATGCCGTGCACCGGAGATTTCATCTCGGCGCGGAAGACGCGGTCCTTCGCCGACTTGATGTTTTCCTCGAGCACCGCGAGATCGCCGCGGGATTTTGCAAGGTCTTCGTCAGCCTGCGCCCGCAACGTGGCTTTCGCGTTCTGCAATCGCGATTCAGCTTCCTGGATGCCGGCCTCCGCCTTGGCCATTGACGCCTTTGCGACGTCCAGTTGCCCCTGCATGTCGGTGGCCTGCCGCTGGATGCGCAGCAGTTCGATCTCGGGAACGACTTTCTGGTTATAAAGCTTCTGCGTGAGGTCGAGCTCGCGTTGCAAAAGCTTCAGGGTGTTGGTGAGTTTGACCGATGTCGCTTTATACTCTTCGAGCTCGCTGCGGCGCTGCGTTGACTGCTGGACGATCACATCGATGTCCTGCGCGAGCTTGCGGGCGCGGGCCTGGAACAGGCTTTGCTCCGCGGCCACCGCGGCAGGCGCCGCCTTCTCGAGCTCCGGCGGAAATTCCAGCGTGCTCTTGCCGGCCGACTCCGCTTCCAGCCGAGCCACGCGCGCGGCGGTGGCATATCGCCGTTCGCGAATCTCGCCGAGCTCGGAAGCGAATTTGATGTCCTCGATCCGCATCACGGTCTGGCCCTTGGAGACGATATCGCCTTCCTTCACCAGAATGGCGCCGACGATGCCGCCTTCGAGCGACTGCAACACCTGCATCTGTTGAGTGGGGATCACGCGGCCGTTGCCGCGCTTCACTTCATCCAGTATCGCAAAATTGGCCCATATCAACGCGACCACGATCAGGGCCAGCGTCGAGAGCAGGATCATGCTCGATGTTCGCGGCGTGCGGAGTTCGACCGCTGCGCGCACATCATTGGCGAATGCAAAATCAGACTGCCGCATTGGACTTCATCGCCGGAGGTTCGAACTTGGCCGGTACGGTCTTGCGCTTGGCGTTCGCCTGCGCGGTTGCTTGAAGGGTCGCAAGGATCGCCTCGCGCGGACCGTCCGCGACCAGCTTGCCGCGGTCGAACACCAGGATGCGGTTGACCAGCGAGAGCAGGGACGGGCGGTGCGTCGAGACGATGATCGTCATGTCGGTTTTCGCGAGCGTTTTCAGCCGCTCGAGGAATTCCGCTTCGCTGCGCACGTCGAAGTGCGCCGTCGGCTCGTCCATGAAGATGATCTTGGGATTGCGGATCATGGCGCGCGCCAGGCCGATCGCCTGCTTCTGCCCGCCGGACAGGCTGCGTCCACCCTCCGAGATCGGCATGTCGTAGCCGAGCGGATGTCCGGCAATGAACTGCTCGACACCGGCGAGCCTCGCGGCGCTCACGACTTCCTCGTCCGTCGCCGATGGTTTGCCGAGCGTGATGTTGTCGCGGAGCTTGCCGAAAAACAGGTCGGTATCCTGCATGACGAAACCGATCCCGGTGCGCAGGTCCGCCGGATCGTATTGCCGCGAGTCGATGCCGTCGATCGAAACGCTTCCTTCCCGCGGCTCGTAGAAGCCGGCGAGCAGGCGGCCGACGGTGGTCTTGCCCGATCCCACGCGGCCGATGATCGCGACCCGCTCGCCGGGCGCGATCTTGAAAGAGACCTTCTCCAGGGCGCTCTCGTTGCTGTTTGGATAGGAGAAGCTGACATTGTCGAAAACGACAGCGCCCTGCTGGATCTTTCGCTCGACGAATGTGCGTCCGGACGGCCGCTCGCGCTCGAGCTGCATGAGCTTGTCGATCGCCTTGAGCGAGATGACGGTCTGCGTGGCGCGCGTGATCAGGGAGGCGAGGCTGGATATCGGCGCCAGCACGCGGCCCGACAGCATGTTCGCGCCGATCAGCGCGCCCATCGAGATCTGGCCGTCGAGGACCAGAAAAACGCCAACGACGATCAGGAGCATGCTGGTGATCTGTTGGGCGGAGCTTGAAACCGTCAGCGCAATGGACGACCAGAGATGGACTTCCTCTCCGGATCTCGCGGTCGCCGCAACCGAGCGTTCCCACGCGGTCTGCATTCGCGATTCCGCGCCGGTCGCGCGAACGGTCTCGATCCCCGACAGGGATTCGATCAGGACGCCGTGCCGGGCGGCCGATTCAGCCTGGAGCCGGTTGATCGCCCGGTCGAGCGGGCGCTGCAGGATGATGCCTGCGGTCAGGACGATCGGCAGCATCGCCAGGGGAATCCAGGCAAGCGGCCCGGCGATCAGAAAAAGGACGCCGATGAAGATGATAGCGAATACGAGATCGGTTGCGGCAACGATCGTTCCGGATGTGAAGAAATCCCTGACGGATTCGAAATCACGCATCTGATTGGCGAGAATGCCGACGGAGGTCGGCCGGTTCGCCATCTTGAGCGCGAGAACGTGCTCGAAGATATCGGATGCCAGAACGACATCGATTTTCTTGCCGGTGATGTCGATGATCCGGGCGCGGACAATTCGAATGATGAAATCGAAAATGATCGCCAGGCCGAGCCCGACCGCGAGCGCTATCAGCGAGGGAACCGCGCCATTCGGAATGACGCGGTCATAGACGTTCATCGTGAACAGCGGTGCGGCAAGGGCGAGCATGTTGACGAGAAACGCCGCCAGAGCGACATGCCAGTAGTTCGAACCGAACTTGCGAACCACGCTCCAGAACCAATGCGTTCGCGGAACATCGCCGGCGGCGATGGCTCGGGCGTCCGCCGCGCCGGCCGGCTTGACCAGGAAGGTGTAGCCGGAATAGTTCGCTGCCAGTTCGGAGATGTCGCAGACCGCGCGCACCTCCGGCTGTTTGGTTTCGACGACGGTTGCGGTTCCGTCCGGACGATCGATGCCGACCAGGATGAAGGGCGGCCTGTTCTTCATGATCAGGAGCGCCGGAAGCACCAGCGCCGGTATCTCGGCAATGGGACGCTGGACCGGCTCGATCTCGAGACCCGCGCGCAAACCCGCGCGTTCGACGAGCGTCGCGGTCAACTTTCCGTCGACAACAGGGAGCCCGGCAATCAAGGCCTGATGGCTGATCGCACGACCATGATGGGCGGCGAGATAGAGCAGGGCGTCGGCCAGGTAATCCCGCTGACTGTCCACACTCTCGGATTCGTCCACCTCGGACGGCTGGCGGCTGACTGACGCGCTGGGGTTCACGGATCGCTTTCCTGGGCCTGGCTCGATGCCGGCCCATCATAAGCGCGATCAGGTCCGGAAATCGGAAAACATCAAATCAATACTAATTTGTACCGGCGAACGAAATAATACTAACATCCATACACGGACGCAGCATCGCTGCGCCAGCGCGCGTAAGTGCGAAAGACCGTAAACCGCCTTGCCGTCCACTTAAACTTTATCGTCGGTCTGCCGATGCGCCCCGGCTCGCGATGGTCAATGAGGCAGCGCACGCCAGTTGGCCGCGGCCTCGACCAGTTCCGCTGTCGGATCGACCCCGTTCCAGCGATCGGTGAAGCCGGGCGCTTGATCCCGCGCGCCCCGCTTTCCGCCGTCATTCGTTGGCGCGAAATTCAGAGGGATGACCGGCTGCCCGATCTCGGCCTTGAGAGGGGCCGGTCCTGACTCCGGCGCGTGCAGCAGGACGGGCGGAAGTTTGGTCGGGAACAGGCCGAACGGCTTGATCGGCAGCGGCGCTGCATCGGCCGGTGGCGGCGCCTTGATATACTCGATCAGTTCTCCCATCGCGGCGAGGAGCTGATAGTCGGCGAATACTGCGACGCCTTGAGTGGAGATCAGCGACACGAGCCCGTTGAAAAGCTGGTTCTGGGCGTTCAGGAGATCGACCAGCGAACGCTGCCCCAGTTCATACTCCTTCTGGTAGGCGACGATGACCTTGCGATCCGAGGCGATCTGCCGGCTCAAGGCCGAGATGCGATCGGCGGTCAGCGTTCGTGCGGCCCATGCCTTGTCGATCGATTCCACGGCGTCGCGCTGCAGGCGGGCATGCCGCATCGTGCCTTCGATGTAGCGTTCCGCCATTTCCTTGCGCCGCCAGGTGTCCTGACCGCCACGGAAGATATCCCAGCTCACGACCACCTTGCCGCTGACGTCGTCACGGCGTCCGACATAGCTGTCCGAATCGATGCCCTGCGACGCACGCCCCTCGAGATAGACGTTCGGTACGAATGCGCCCGCGGTGCTGTCGAACGCATACTTTGCCGCGCGCGCGTCGGAGTCGGCGGCCTTGATGGTCGGGTTGAACTGCAACGCGCGGGCGAGGGAGTCGTCTTTCGATCTCGGCATCCCGCCGAGTCGTCCGGGCGTTCGCAGATTGACCGGCTCCAGGCCGACGGCCCGCCGATATTTCGCGCGAGCTTCATCCAGACTCTGACGGAAGCCGGCAAGGGTCGCTTCGGCGGCCTCGACGCGCTCGCGGGTCTGTTCGAGGTCTCCTTCGCCCGCGCGTCCGCCGTCAAAGCGGGCTTGAACGTTCGCGAAAAGATTTCGGTGAACCCTGAGGTTATCCTCGGCTATCGTTATGAGGCGCAAATAGCGCGTCACGTCGACATAGGCCTCGGCCGCGTCGAGAGCCAGCAACTCGGTTCGCTCGTGCACGCGCGCGGCGGCGGCGTTCACGCGCGCCGTCTGACGCCAGATCTCGTTGATCGAGGTGAAACCATCGAAAAGTAATTGCCGGACAACGACCGAGGCGGCGCGTCCGTTCATCCAGTTCCCGTTACCCAGCGGAGCCGGTACGACGTTCTGATTGAATCGCTCCGGACCCCAGCGCCCCTCGACGCGCACCTGCGGCAGCAGGGTGCTCTGTTGTTGCCGAAGCTCCGACTCGGTTGCGCGCCGGTTGGCGGCAGCTTCGCCCACGCCGGGGTTCGTCGCCACCGCCTGTTTCAACGCATCGTTGATCGAAAAACCGCTTTGGGAATGGGCAGAGACCGGCAGAGCCACCAAGCCGATCACGATTGGCGCAATAATCTGAAATCGCATTCGTAAATACTCAAAATCTGACGTGGCGTTGAGCGTTGTTTAGTAACAGAAGGAGTTCCCGCCCGTTCGGAATTTGCACAGCAATTAAGGCGCCGAAGCCTCATTTGAGGCACTTTCTAGGCACGTGTGGCTTAAAAACATCATTAATAAGGCGCTGCAAAGGTATCTCGATAGTCGATGACGCCCTGTGGGAGTGGAGGCTGGAGCGGGTCGAAATCGGTGGCGAGGGTTGGGCGATCTGCGCTGGATGCGGTTCGGATAGGCAGATGCGCGCCCGCAGGCTATGCAGGGCGCTTTTGGGGAATCGGTCATGGCGTCGGCGGAATTCGATATTGTTGTCTACGGTGCAAGCGGGTTCACCGGCCGGCTGGTCGCGGAATATCTGGCCGCCGAATATCGGGGCGGTGATTTGAAGTGGGCGATCGCGGGACGCAATCTCGACAAGCTGGCGTCGGTGCGCGACGCCATCGGCGCGCCGCACGACCTGCCGCTGATCGCAGCCGACGCCGGCGATCCCGCCTCGCTTGAGGCCATGGTCGGCCGCACGGCCTCGGTGCTGAGCACGGTCGGGCCTTATCAGCTCTACGGTTCGGGTCTGGTCGCCGCCTGCGCGGCCGGCGGGACCGATTATCTCGATCTCTGCGGCGAGCCGATCTGGATGCGGCAGATGATCGACGCCCACGAGGCGGAAGCGCGCAAGACCGGGGCGCGCATCGTGTTCTCCTGCGGCTACGACTCGTTGCCGTTCGAACTCGGCGTGTTCTTTCTTCAGCAAGCCGCCAAAAAACAGCTTGGCTCGAGCCTTGCGCGGGTCAAGGGCCGGGTGCGCAAGATGAAGGGAACGTTTTCCGGAGGCACGGCCGCGAGCATGAAGGCGATCTTCGCCGCGGCCGCCAACGATCCGAGCCTGTTACCCAAATTGCGCGACCCCTTCGTGCTGACGCCGGGATTCGAGGGACCGAAGCAGCCGCCGGGTAACAAGCCGCTGTTCGACGAGGACATCGGAATGTGGGTGGCGCCGTTCGTGATGGCGAACATCAACACACGCAACGTCCACCGCTCCAACTTCCTGCTCGGCTTTCCCTACGGCCGGGACTTCGTCTACGACGAGATGATGGTCGCGGGGCCGAAGGAAACCGGCGAAGCGACTGCGAAAGCCATCATCGCCGCCAACAACAAGCTCGGCGCGCAGGGCGGTCCGAAGCCGGGCGAAGGACCGTCGAAGCAAGAGCGCGAGAGCGGACATTACGATCTTCTGTTCTTGGGCATCGCGCCCGACGGGCGGCAGATGAAGGCCGTGGTCACGGGCGACCGCGATCCGGGTTACGGATCGACCTCCAAAATGATCGCGGAATGCGCGATCTGCCTTCGACGCGACACGCCGCACGTGGCCGGCGGCTTCTGGACGCCGGGCGCCGCGATGAAGGATGCGCTGCTGAAGCGTCTCGTCGATCACGCCGGCATGACGTTCACGATCGAGCCGTGACCCTTTGCTCGGCTCGGGGGACCTGCCGCGCGTCGGCCATGTACCGGTGGGCTGCGGCGAACATGCCCCACATTATTCCGAGCATCAGCCAGTAATGCCGCCAGTGGTCGGTGTCGATGACGAAGCTCTCGCCGACGGTACCCAGAAACGCCGTGAAAATCGCGAGATAGGCTCGTTGCCACGGAACCCGGACGAAAATGTAGCGAAAGCCCAGGGCGACGGTGGTGAAGATCAGCACGGGATAGCAGATGCCCGAAATCCATCCCCCCGACATGAATGCGTTCAGATAGGAGTTGTGGGTGTCTTCGGGAAAGAACCGCGTGAACTGCAGCGGGCCGATGCCGAGCGGCAGGTCCAGCGCCATCTGGAAGCCGAGAATGTGCCGGCCGAAACGGCCGAAGCGGCCTTCGTCGTAACTCTGGTCGAAGCTCGCGCGCTCCTTGAACAGGCTGTCGATTGAATCGAACGACAGCAGGATCGCCAGCAGCAGCGCGATCGCGGCGGCCGCGATGACGGCTGTCGTGACCAGGCGCGAGCGCTGTCTGGTTGACGGGCTGGTCAGGAACATCAGCACCAGCATGAAGGCCGACGTCAGCACGAACTGTCCCCAGGCTGCGCGCGAAAAGGCCAGCAGCAGCGCCAGGCCGATGATTCCGAGCGCGATGGCGCTGCGCACGGCCTTTCCGAAGCGGTCCGTGACGATGCTTTGCAGGACGAACAGCGCCGGCAGGATCAGGAACGCGGAGAACACGTTCGGATCCTTGAAGGTGCCGCGCGCGCGCCCATAGAGCGTCAGCAGGTCGTGTTCGCCCGGCACCAGATGGAAATAGCCCGCGATGCCGGCCAGCGACGCGACGATCGCGCCGAAAATCAGGCCGCGCCGCAGCAGTTCGAGCCGTGCCGCCGTATCGTCCGAAAACACCAGCGCGAAGAAGATGACCGTCACGGCCATGTACCACGAGGTCATGATCCAGTTCACGATCGGCGTCTTGTCCATGAGGTACGCGGCGCAGACCGTATAGCCGAGGTTGATCAGAAACAGCAGAAGCATCAGCGGAACGAACGCCAGCCGCATCCGCAGGCCCGTGGCGACGAACACGATCATCGCGGCCAGCGTCGCGAATTCATACGGGCTGGGTTCGATGTAGACGATCGCGCCGCCTGCGCCGACCAGCCACAGCAGCGCGCGCTGGAGCGCGGCGACGCCCGGCGCCTGCGTCAATGGCCGAAGCGAACCGTCAACCGCTGCAGGATAGGCCATTGCACTCTCGCAAAATCAACGCACGAGGATGGGTCAATAAGCGTTCTCTGATTTCAGCAGCGCCAGCGGCGTCTTGAGCAGAATGTAGAGATCGAACAGAACCGACCAGTTCTCGATGTAATAGAGATCGAACTCGACGCGCTTCTGGATCTTTTCCTCGTTGTCGATCTCGCCGCGCCATCCGTTGATCTGCGCCCAGCCGGTAATGCCGGGCTTGACGCGGTGACGCGCGAAGTAACCGTCAACTGCCTCATCGAACAGCCGCGTCTGCAGTTTGCCTTGCACGGCATGGGGACGTGGTCCGACGAGGGACAGGTTGCCCTTGAAGACGACGTTGAAAAGCTGCGGCAGCTCGTCGAGGCTTGTCTTGCGGATGAAGCGTCCGACGCGGGTGACGCGGCTGTCGTTTTTGGTGACCACCTTCGCGGCCAGCGGATCGGCCTGATCGTGAAACAGCGAGCGGAATTTGAAGACGTCGATGCGCTCGTTGTTGAAGCCGAAGCGTTTCTGGCGAAACAGCACCGGGCCAGGACTGTCGAGCTTGACCGCGAGCGCGACCACCGCCATCACCGGCGAAACCAGCAGCAGGATCAAGGCCCCGACGACCCTGTCGAACAGCCATTTCAGCACCAGATCCCAGTCGGTGATCGGAGCCTCGAAGACATCGAGCATCGGGACTTCGCCGAGATAGGAATAGGCGCGGGGCCGGAAACGCAGTTCGTTGGTGTGCGCGGACAGGCGGATATCCACCGGCAGCACCCACAGCTTCTTGAGCATCTGCAGAATGCGGGTTTCGGCCGAGATCGGCAGCGCGAACAACACGAGATCGAGCCGGGTCCGCCGCGCGAATTCGAGCACGTCGTCGACCTTGCCGAGCTTCGGGCTTCCGGCGCAGGTATCGAGTGCACGCGAGTCGTTGCGGTCATCGAATACGCCGAGAATTTCGATGTCCGAGTCCGGCTGCGCTCTCAACGCCTTGATGAGATTTTCTCCGCTCTCGTCTGAACCGATGATCACGGTGCGGCGGTCGAGCCGGCCGTCACGCGCCCAGCGGCGGATGATCGCGCGCAGGATGAGTCGCCCCGCGATCAAGCCGGCCAGGCCGATGGAGAAGAACGAAGCGAGCCAGAGCCGCGAGACGGCGTCGCCAAGCTTGAGGAAGAAAGAGATGCCGATGAACAGCAGGAAAACGAAGGACCATGACGAGACCATCCGCGTCATCTGTCGCAACTGGCCACGAAAAACCTGCACTTCGTATATATCGGCGGCCTGGAAACAGACGACCGCGGCGGCGGCCATGGCAAGGATCGCCGCGATATAGCTCCAGTTGAAACCGTCGATGCGGGCGACGTATCCGAGATAGAGCGCGGCGCCGATCAGGCTCAACAGCACGAAGTCGGCGGCACGCACGACGCCGGCGATGACGATGGGCGAATAGGCCGGCTGCACCTTCTGATTGGTAACCGCAAGCGCCGCCGGCGACAGCCGCCGCCGGCGCTCCATCCGTATCGGAGAGCCGCTGCTCGCCGCTGGATCGCTGCTTGAGCGAGCGCTGATAGAATCCATATCCTCAAGTCCGCGTCTGCGCCGCACGACAGAATGTGACGCCGGGCTGAACGACTTAAGGACGAAATCGGGAAGATTTGGTTTCGCGGAAACCGAGGCATTTCGGAAACGGTTAACGTTTCGCAAACGCCTCGCGATAGCCCGCCATGACGCCTTCGACCATCGCCTTCTGCGAGAAATGCTGGAAGATGCGCTCGCGCAGCGATTTGGCGCGCGCCGCCGCGGCGGCGGGGTCATCCAGCGCGGCCGCGATGGCCTCCGCCATGGCGCCGACATGATCGGGCGCGAACAGCGCGTCGGCATGGGAATCGAAAATCTCGGGGATGCCGCCGACATTCGCAGCGACCATGGGAACGCCCGCGGCGGCAGCTTCGATCACCACATAAGGCATCGAGTCGCCGCGCGACGGCACGACCAGCAACCGGCCCTTCGAGAACCCGTATCGTGCCTTGACGTGTCCGATGAAGCGGACCGCATCGCCGAGATCGAGCCGCTCGATCTGGGCTTTCAACGCCGCGGTCTCCTCGCCGTCGCCGCCGAGGGTAAGCGTGACGGGCCTGCCGCCGGCCCGCAATCGCGCCACCGCGTCGATCAGCAGGTCCGCGCCCTTGATATGCCTGAACTCGCCGACATAGGCGACGTCGGTCGCATCGTCGGCCAACGTGACTGGATCGAATTCATCGGCGGTGACGCCGTTGAATACGCATTTCACCAGACCGGCCGGCGTGCCGACGATCCGCTGATAGGTGTCGCGCGCGAATGCGCTTTCGAACAGGAACAGGTCGGTGCGGTTCATCAGCATGCGTTCGAGACGGCTGTAGAACGCGCCTTTCATCGTCGTCAGCGGATAGTGCAGGGACCCGCCGTGCGGCGTATAGACCCGGAGGGTGCTCCGCGACCGTCCCTTGAGCCGCACGAAAGCGCCGGCCTTGGCGCCATGCCCGTGCAGGATATCCGGCTTCAAGTTTCGTATCAGCGCGGCGAACTGCATCCAGGCAAAGAGATCGGTGACGTGCGGTTCGCGCCGGATCGCGATGCGGTGAACGCCAAGCTTCATCCGCGGCGCAATCTCTGCGAACGCGGCATCCGCGCGCTCGCCGCCGGTGAGGCTGTCGGCGACGATGCCGACGACATGGCCGCGGCTGGCCTGTCCGTTGGCGACGTCGAGGATGTGGCGGATGATGCCGCCGACCGGGGCGCGGACGGCATGCAGGATGCGAAGCGGCTGATCGGGCGAGGGCGTCATGCCTCAGAACCAGCGTTCGTCGACCAGGACGGTGTCACCGGGACTGAGCAGGGTTGCGGTCGGCACGACCAGGCGGACGGTGCCGCGGGCATCGGTATGGGTGACGGTGACGCGGTCGCGCCTGGCGCGGGGCGAGAAGCCGCCGGCGATGGCGACGGCGCTTTCGACCGTCATGTTGGGCACGAACGGATACTGGCCGGGAGCCGCGACCTCGCCGAGAATGAAGAACGGCCGGTAGGCTTCGACCTCGGCGGCGACATAGGGCTCGCGGATGTAGCCGTTGCGCAGCCGCGCGGCGATGGCGGCGGACAGTTCGGCCGTGGTGCGGCCACGCGCGGTGACCGCGCCGATCAGCGGCATGGTGATGCTGCCGCCTGCATCGACCAGATAGGTGTTGGTGAGGCCCTCCTGGCCGTAGACCACGATGCGCAGGCGGTCGCCGGCATCGAGGCGGTAGGCGGGATCGTGCATGACGGGCGGCGGGCTCGCCGCGTAGACCACCGGCACGGCAGGGATGCGGGCCGCTCGGACCCGCTTGTCGCGGCGCGCGACCGGCGGCGGCGGGCCTGCCTGCGGTCCGCCATAGGCCAGCGCATCGAGGTCGTTGAGCGGGCGCACCATCGCGCCGGGCGCGGGGTGCCGCATGCACCCCGACAGCGCCAGCACGGTCAACAGGCACAGGATTACGGCGCGCACGCTTCGCATCAGGCATTTCCATGAAATATCAAATCCAGTTAAGGGCTTTTGTGGTTAATAAAACGTAATCGGCCCGCGGAGTCGCTTCGGCCGCGTCTGCACCGGCCGCGCCGAATTAACCCGATGGCAACCATAATCGGACTGTAATCGTTGCGCCCGCTCGCATGACTCGACTGAATATTCGCGTCCGGGACGCGCCGGCAGCGTGATGGTTTCGGACGCTCGAGGGTCCAGCGGGAGTAGGTGATGCGGTTTGCGTTAAGGCGTGTCGGCAAGGACAAGACGCTGGTTTCGAACGCGGCGTCCGCGCCAAAGCCTGCGTCGCAGGGTTCTGCCCCGCCGCAGCCGGGCGATCTCGACGTGCGCGTCATCTGGCAGGCGCTGCTGCGAAAGAAGCGCGCGATCATCATCCCGACGCTGCTCGCCTTCGTGCTCTCGCTCGTCGTCGTCAATCTGATTACGCCCAGATACAAGTCCGAAGCCCGCATCCTGATCGACGGCCGCGAGAACGTTTTTCTGCGTCCGAACGCCGAGCGCAACGACGAGCGCGGCGCGCTCGATCCGGAGGCCGTCGCCAGCCAGGTGCAACTGGTGCTGTCGCGCGATCTTGCCCGCGAGGTGATCGAGAAGAACAAGCTCGCGGAGAATCCGGAATTCGACCCGGTGTTGCATGGCGTGTCGCCGATCAGGTCGTTGCTGGCGCTGTTCGGAATCGGCCGCGATCCGCTGCGGATGACGCCGCAGGAGCGCGTGCTGGATGCGTACTACAGCCGGCTGACCGCCTACGCCGTCGACAAATCCCGCGTGATCGTCATTGAATTCCAGTCGCGCGATCCGGAGCTTGCGGCTCGCGTCGCGAATTCGATTGCCGACGGCTATCTTGCCCTGCAACTGAACGCGCGCCAGGGACAGGCGAGGGCCGCCGGTCAGTGGCTGTCCGGAGAAATCGACAACCTGCGCAAGAAGGTCGCGGATGCCGAATCGCGGGTCGAGGATTTCAGGTCGAAGTCGAGCCTCTTCATCGGCACCAACAACACCTCGCTGTCGAACCAGCAACTGGGTGAGATCAACACTCAGTTGAACAACGCGCGCGCGCTCAAGTCCGATGCGGAATCGAAAGCGCGGCTGATCCGCGACATGCTTCAGGGCGGCAAGCCGATCGAGGCTTCCGAGGTTCTCAATTCGGAATTGATCCGCCGCCTGTCCGAACAGCGCGTGACGCTGCGCGCGCAACTGGCGGAGCAATCCTCGACCCTGCTCGGTCAACATCCGCGGATCAAGGAACTGAAGGCCCAGCTTGCGGATCTCGATCGCCAGTTGCGCGACGAAGCCGGCAAGATCTCGCGGTCGCTCGAAAATGACGCCCGCATCGCCAGCGGACGGGTCGAGAGCCTCAGCAACAGTCTCGATCAAATGAAGAAGCTGGCAACGTCCTCCAACGGAGACGACGTGAAGCTGCGGGCGCTGGAGCGCGAGGCGAGGGCGGAGCGCGACCTGCTGGAATCCTATCTCGCAAAATATCGTGAAGCCACCACGCGCGAAAACATCGACGCCGCACCGTCCGATGGCCGCATCATCTCGCGCGCCATCGTCTCGAACACGCCGGCCTATCCCAAGAAGCTGCCCATCGTCCTGATCGCGACGCTGGCGACGCTGATGCTGACGGCCGGCACCGTCGCAACCGGCGAACTGCTGCGCATCACCGCGCCGCGGACGCCGGCTGCGTTCGAGCCCGTTCCGCAACAGGCCGCCGCAGCCACGCCGGAGCTGCACGAACTCCGCGTCGCGCCGGCCGTGGATCTGATCGCAATCGATCGCATCGCGGACGACCTGCGGGCTGCGGGCGAGGCGGCGCGCAAGATCACCATCATGGGCACCGGTGAAAACGAGCGCATCATGCTGAGCGCGCTGGCGCTCGCGCGGCTTCTGGCGGATGGTGCCAGGGTGGTCCTGGTCGATCTGTCGCCCGCATCGCCGATCCTGACCGCGGCCTCGGTCGATCCGGCGGCGCCGGGACTGGCCGAGCTGATGCTGGGCGAGGCCTCCTTCGGCGAGGTCATCAGCCGCGACGGACAATCGCCGGTCCATCTGGTGGTCGCCGGGCGGTCGGGCGCCGATCGCGCGCTGCTGCAATCGCCGCGCCTCACGATCGCGCTCGATGCTCTGCTGCGGGTTTACGATCACGTCCTGCTCGTCGCCGGCACCGCCACTGATCTGCCGGCGCGGCTTCTGACCGATCAGGCGCGCGCGATCGTCGTTCCCGACCCGTCGATGAGCACGGAGGCGCGTTCGCGGTTCAGCGGTCAGCTCACGGCCATAGGTTTCGCGTCGGTGACGATGCTCGATCCGTTGTCGCTGCCGCCGGAGATCCAGAACGGTCCGCGCGAGGCGGCCTGAATCCCTCCGCCGGGCGGTGACGTCTCGTCAGCGCTGCAGCGCGCCGCGCAGCGTCTGCGCCATCCGCTTCAATGCCGGCGTCTGCTTCACGAGGCGCTTGGCGCGAGCCATCGAGGACATGCCGAGGGCGGCCATCCGGCCGCGCGTGGTGAGCGGCAGATAGCTGTCGAAGATCGGTTCGTCATCCTTGCAGAACAGACGCTTGTAGTCGTCCGATCCGATCCCGAGATCGAGCGAGGTGTAGCCGCGCTCGGCGTAGTGATCGACGATATCGCGCATCAGGATCAGGCCCGGACTGTAGTGGGCGCTTTCCGACATCGTGTAGGTGTTGAACATCATCGAGAAGCGCTGTCCGTCGGCGACGCCGGCGAAGATCGCGATCACTTCGGCGTCGCATTCGAGGGCGTGGATTTCGATGACGTGGCCGCCGTCCGGCAGCGGCGTCAGGCAGGCCCTGCGCAGGAAGTCCTCGACGCCGGGATCGGCGAACACGTTCGGCAGCTTCTGCGCGGCCATCCGCAGCGGCTTGATCGTGAAGAACGCATCGCACATCCGCGTGATCTCGGCGTCGGTCGTCGCCACGCGATAGCGGAAGCCGGGCAGCGCCTGGAGCTTGCGCTCCTTGCTTCTCAGCCGGCGGCGAAACGAGTTGCTGATGCGATCGGACGGCGCCGCGCCCGGCGCCATCGTCATCAGCGGGCAGCCGTTGGCGGAGGGCTGGTTCGGGAGCAGCGCCATCGGATTTTGCAGGTCGCGCCAGCGTTGCGGCTGCCGCGTAAGCGCCAGCACGTCGATCCTGGCGGGAACGTCGCGGATGCCGCGAAGCAGCGCATCGAGATCGGCCTGCGTGGCGGAGGCGGCGAAATCCCGTTGCCAGAGCGCCATGTTGAAGGTCGTGTGCTTGCCGCCCATGAAGCGTGCGACGCGGACGCCGTTCTCCGCGTTGGCCACCAGCGGCAACAGCAGCAGCGGCCGCCGCTCGGCATCGCTGGCGACGATCACGCAGGGTTGAAGCTCATTCCCGGTTCCGACGTGCCCCTGCCAGGCCGACAGGAAATCGAACCGCTGATAGGGCGTCGAGAACTGCGACTTCTCCAGACTGCGCCAGACCGGTTCGGCCTCATGCAAATCGTGAAAGACCTCGACATGCATGATATGTCCCGCGCTCGACCACGCGCGCGCATCCGCCGCCGTTGGGGCTCCGATCACAGCCGTCATGGTCATCGCTAAAGCCTGTTATCGCCGTTGTTTACTTTTTTGCTTTGCCGGACCTTCGCATGGGAAATGTCAACAAAGGGTAATGGCAATAGGTAAAGGGGGGAGGGCGGTCGCGCCCATGCCCGATGAATTTGGCGACGAGAGAGGCTTACGCGTCGGGTTTCGCCATCCAACTGACGATGGGCATCGCCGGCAAGACCCAGCCGAGCCCGGCAACCGGGTAGAAGATCGCCTGATAGAGCCCCGACGCCGCGAGCCACGGCGTCTGCGCAACCGTCATGCCGAGCAGGGACCAGACGACGACCAGCACGAGCAGGGCGATGGTGCCGAGGAATTTCCGGGTGCGGATCCGCATACCTTAAAAATGCAACTCGCGGGCTGGGACGAGGCTTGCGCCGAGGCTGCGGTGGACTATAAAGGGCCCGAAAAATGCATTCAACACACGGATTTTGATGACCCGTCCGATGGCACAAAAGGGGTTCCAGCTGCGCGCCGTGCGGTGGTGGCTGATAACAGTGGCGCTTCTGATCGCCGCCATGGTGCTGGTCGGCGGGGCGACCCGGCTGACCGAGTCCGGTCTTTCGATCGTCGAATGGAAGCCGGTGACGGGCACGCTGCCCCCGCTCACGCAAAATGAGTGGTCCCAGGCCTTCGAGGGCTACAAGAAGATCCCGCAGTACAGCGAAATGAACGCGGGCATGACGCTCGACCAGTTCAAGACCATCTTCTGGTGGGAATGGAGCCACCGCTTGCTGGGACGCTTCATCGGCGTGGCTTTCCTGCTGCCGTTCCTCTGGTTCATGTGGCGCGGCATGTTGCCGTCCGATCTGAAACGTCGGCTGTGGATCATTTTCGGCCTCGGCGGGCTTCAGGGCGCGGTCGGCTGGTGGATGGTCGCCTCCGGCCTCACCAATCGCGTGGAGGTATCGCAATATCGTCTCGCGACCCATCTGGTGCTGGCTCTGCTGATTTTCGCGGCGATCGTCTGGACCGTGCGGCGGTTGTCGGATCGACCGTCGTTGCAGCCGTCGCTGCGATTGCGGATGACCAGCGGCGTTCTGGTCGTGCTGGTGTTCGTGCAGCTTTATTTCGGGGCGCTGGTCGCCGGACTGCGCGCCGGCAAGGTCTTCAACACCTGGCCCGACATCGACGGATCGTTCATTCCGTCCTCCGCGCGGCTGTTTTTCGAACAGCCATGGTGGCGCAATCTGTTCGACAATACGCTCACGGTGCAGTTCGAGCATCGCATGATGGCCTATACGCTGTTTGCGATCGCCATCCTGCATCTCATTGACGCGGTGGTGTCGCGCGCCGGCGGCGCGGTCGTTCGCGGGGCGCTCTGGCTGGCGGCGGCGATGACGTTGCAGGCGACGCTCGGAATTCTGACCCTTCTGCACGAGGTTCCGATCCCGCTTGCGCTGGTGCATCAGGGAGTTGCGATCCTCGTCCTGACGCTCGCGGTCGTTCAGGCGGAACGGCTGATGGCCGGCAACACCGCGCTGGAGCGGCAACGGCTCCGCGTGGCGGCAGGTTAGGCTGGGGGTCTTAGGCTTAGGGGTCGGCCGGCCGGCGAGCCCACTCTTTGTATTCGCTGTCGCAAGAGATCGTCCTCTCCCCGACGAGAACAAGCACGCGCGGCATGATCCGGTATGACCTGAAGGCATGCCGGGCGTGACGCGATTTGATCGAATCGTCGCGGCCCGATTCACCTTGCCATAACCTGACCGTCCGAAAGCAGGGCATTCCGGCGCTGTACAGATTTGCGAACCTGCATCATGATGGCGAAAGCATAAGGCGGTTTCGATAAGCCGGAATGCCAACCATTCGGCTGACGGCAGGCCGTGATCGGGGCGAGGAATGGCGAGATCCGGCAACCTGTCCGTCCTGTTCATCACCACCTGGGCCTTCACCGTCTGTTTCGCGGTCTGGATGATGTTCGGCGTGGTCGGCATTCCGATCCGCGAACAGCTCGGACTCGATTCGACCGAGTTCGGTCTCCTTACGGCGACGCCAGTCCTCACCGGCGCGATCTTCCGCCTGCCGCTGGGCATCTGGACCGACCGCTTTGGCGGACGGATCATCATGCTGTTTCTGCTGGTCGCCTGCGCGGTCCCGCTCTGGCTTGCCGCCTATGCGACCGCGCTCTGGCAGTTTCTGCTGCTCGGACTGGCGCTTGGCCTCGTCGGCGCTTCGTTTTCGGTCGGCACGCCTTACGTCGCGCGCTTCTTTCCCAAGGAGAGCCGCGGTTTCGCGATGGGCTTCTTCGGCGCGGGAACGGTCGGCGCGGCGCTCAACATGTTCGTCGCGCCGTGGCTGATCGCGGCCTATGGCTGGCAGATGGTGCCCAAGGTCTATGCGGTGGCGCTGCTGGTCACGGCATTTTTGTTCTGGGTGTTGTCCAAGCCCGATCCCGGCGTCGGCGGTCAGGTGCCCTCGATGTGGCGGCAACTGTCCGTGCTGCGCAATCCGCGGGTCTGGAAATACTGCCAGTACTATTCGATCGTGTTCGGCGGCTTCACGGCGCTGTCGATCTGGATGCCGCAATATTTCAAGACCGAATACGGCTTCACCATCGCGCAGGCCTCGCTGCTGGCCGCCTGCTTCTCGCTGCCCGGCGGCGCCTTCCGCGCTTTCGGCGGCTGGCTGTCGGACCGCTTCGGCGCCCACAACGTAACGTGGTGGGTGCTGTGGGTCGCCTGGGTCTGCCTGTTCCTGCTGTCCTATCCCAAGACCGACCTGATCGTGCACACGATCCGCGATCCCTTGAGCTTCCGCATCGCTTTGCCGTCGTGGTTCTTCACGATGCTGCTGTTCGCGCTCGGCATCGCCTTTGCCTGCGGCATGGCGTCGACATTCAAATATATCGGCGACGATTTCCCCGACAGCATGGGAGCGGTATCCGGCATCGTCGGCATGGCGGGCGGCGTGGGCGGCTTTCTGCTGCCGATCATATTCGGAGCGATCCTGGATATGTTCGGCGTGAACTCAAGCTGCTTCATGCTGCTTTACGGCATCATCTGGGTGTCGCTGACCCTCAACTATCTGACCGAGGTGCGGCGGGCGCCGGTCATGGGTGAAGCGCGGTCGTCAGAGGCGGGGCCGGCGCATTAGTATCCATCGGCCGGATTTCGGGCCTGCCCCGAATGTCGTAAACGCATTCCGTTCACATCGGTCACGGCGTTACTCTCTCGTCAAAGACGTCCCACTCGTTGCTCTGCTTGCTTTGGAGCCGACCGAGCCCGATCAAGCCAAGCTTGAACAGCGTTGGCACAGGGAGGGGCGAACCAAAGACATAAACATTCTTCGAAAGGCACCAGTTCGGGTCCAACACTTGTTTGCCCGGCCGCGATGCACAAACATCAACCGAGACTAAATATTTTGCAGGCCTGCCATTGTGCTTAACTCCAAAGTTCGCGTTCTTTACAATTGTTGCGGCAAATACCCAGGGACAGGCCACTTGTTCGGATTCGAGTAGCGTCGGCTGAATTGAGAATACTTCATCGATCAATTTCATCACTTTAGAAGTATCGTACTCGGCTCCATTAAATCTTATCTTGTGCGGATCGATCGATAGGCAACTCACCTGCGTCATCGCAATTTTGGACTGATTTAATGCGGACGCTACAACCACCCGGCCTTCACTCCCGACCATCGCGAAGCGGATCAGCACACTCACCGCCAGGACAAATCCGAATCCAAATACGGCGATCTTGTTGTCTTTTATAAATTTGAGCACCCGCGCCACTAACAATCGCTCCCAAAGCAATCCCTGCCGCAGTTGACCGCGAACGCGTCAGTTGCCTCTTCTCTACTACGTCATCGCCTGATCGAGATCGGCCATCAGGTCTTCCTTGTCCTCGATGCCGATCGACAGGCGGACGATGTCGGGTCCGGCGCCGGCCCGGGTCTTGGCCGCGTCGTCGAGCTGGCTGTGCGTGGTCGATGCGGGGTGGATCACGAGCGAGCGGGTATCACCGATGTTGGCGAGGTGCGAAAACAACCGGAGCTTCGACACCAGATTGACGCCGGCGTCGTATCCGCCCTTCAGGCTGAACGTGAACACCGCGCCCGCGCCCTTCGGCGAATATTTGCGCGCGAGCGCGTTGTACTTGTCGCTCGGCAATCCGGCGTAGTTGACGGCGGCGACCGCGGGATGCGCGGCCAGCCATTCGGCGATCGCCTGAGCGTTCTCGCAATGCCTCTGCATCCGCAGCGGCAGCGTTTCGATGCCGGTCAGGATCATGAAGGCGTTGAACGGCGACAGCGCCGGGCCGAGGTCGCGCAGGCCCAGCACGCGGCAGGCGATCGCGAATGCGAAGTTGCCGAACGTCTCCTGCATCCGGATGCCGTGATATTCCGGTCGCGGCTCGCTCAGCATCGGATACTTGTTGTCCTTCGACCAGTCGAACGTGCCGGCGTCGACGATGATGCCGCCGAGCGAGTTGCCATGGCCGCCCAGGAATTTCGTGAGCGAGTGAAGCACGATGTCCGCGCCATGCTCGATCGGCCGGACGAGATAAGGGCTCGCCATCGTGTTGTCGACGATCAGGGGGACTCTCGCCTTGCGCGCGACCGCGGCGACGGCCTCGATATCGGTGATCGAACCTCGCGGGTTGGCAATGGATTCGATGAAGATCGCCCGCGTTCGCGGCGTGACCGCCTGCTCGAAGGATTCGATCTCGTCCGGATCGGCCCATGCCACGTTCCAGCCGAAACTCTTGAACGCGTGAGTGAACTGGTTGATCGATCCGCCATAGAGCTTGCGAGAGGCGATGACCTCGTCGCCGGGTTTCATGAGCTGCTGAAGCGTGACGACCTGCGCGGCGTGTCCCGATGCCACCGCGAGCGCCGCGGTGCCGCCTTCGAGCGCCGCGACGCGTTCCTCCAGCACCGCGTTGGTCGGATTGCCGAGGCGGGTGTAGATATTGCCGAATGCCTGCAGTCCGAACAGCGACGCCGCATGGTCGGCGTCGTTGAACACGAACGACGTCGTCTGATAGATCGGCGTCGTGCGCGCGCCGGTGGTCGGATCGGGCTGCGCGCCGGCGTGGACGGCAAGCGTTGCAAAGCCGGGGATGCGATCGGTCATCTCATGTCCTGTTTCGGTCGGAGGTCATTACGCTAGCGTTTTCGATGCTGATGGGATCGTGCGCCGCCGTCAAGGCGCTACGTGAGGCTTTGCCGGTTTCGGCATGCGGCCTTGAGGCGCGGCGAAGCTGAGGAAGGTTTATGCGCTCACGCCGGGTCGCTTCTGTTCTTGGCGGCGCGGTCGGCGGCCAGCGTGCTGCCGCCGCCGACGCTCACGCGGTTGAGCGACAGTCGCTGGCCATGCACGGGCATCGGCGCGCGTTTCGAACTCAGCGTGCGCGAGTTGACGCCCATCCATGAGATCTCCGACGACAGGCGGCCGTATTCGATCTTCGGACAGCGGTTCATCACCACCTTGATGCCGGCCGCCTCGGCCTTCGCAGCCGCCGCGTCGTCGCGCGCGCCGAGCTGCATCCAGATCACCTTCGGCAAAGGCGACAGCGTCAGCGCCTCCTCGACGATCGGCATGATGTGGCTGGAGCTGCGGAAAATGTCGAGCATGTCGAAAGGACGGCCGATGTCCTTCAACGACGCCGCGAAAGGTTTTCCCACCAGGCTCTTGCCGACGTGACCCGGATTGACCGGGATCATGTCGTATCCGCGTTCGGCGAGATACTTGAACGCGAAGTAGCTCGGCCGCACGTTGACCGGCGAGGCGCCGACCATCGCGATGGTTTTCACGCTGTCCAGGATTCCGCGGATGTAGCTGTCGTCGTAGGTGTCGTGGTTCATGCTTTACGTCAATCTGCCTTCTTTGGTCATGGCCGGGACAAGCCCTGGCATGACGCCTGCGCCTTGTTTGTCTAACATCGTTAGCACGGAATACGCCTTATCGATCTTTCCACGTCGGGTCACGTTTTTCGATGAAGGCGTCGATGCCTTCCTCGGCGTCGCGGGCCATCATGTTCTCGGTCATGACCGCGGCGGCGTAACGATAGGCGTCGGCCAGATTCATTTCAGCCTGCCGGTAAAAGGCGGCCTTGCCGAGCTTCACCACGTAGGCCGATTTGCGCGCGACTTTCTGCGCAAGGTCGAGCGCGGCGTCGCGTTCGCGCCCGTCGGCGACGACGCGGTTGATCAGCCCCATCCGCTGCGCCGCCGCGGCGTCGACCGGCTCTCCGGTCAAAAGCATTTCCATGGCGTGTTTGCGCGCGATGTTTCGGGTCAGTGCCACCATCGGCGTCGAGCAGAACAGGCCGATATCGACTCCGGGCGTCGCGAAGCGGGCCTTCTCCGAAGCCACCGCGAGATCGCAGGTCGCGACGAGCTGGCAGCCGGCCGCGGTGGCGACGCCCTGCACGCAGGCGACCACCGGCTTCGGCAGTTGAACGATGGCCTGCATCATCGCGCTGCAGATCGTCATCACGTGCGCGAAATAGGCGCGGCCGCGATCGGGGTCGGCGCGGTGCGCGGTCAGCTCCTTGAGGTCGTGGCCGGACGAGAACGCCGGACCGCTGGCGGCGATCACGACCGCGCGGATCGCCGGGTCGGCGCCGGCTGCGTCGATTGCCGCATGAAGTTCGCCGATCAGCCGCTCCGACAGGCTGTTTCGCGCCTCCGGACGATTGAGGGTCAGCACCGCGATGCTGCCTTGGGTTTGCCGCAGGAGTACCGGCGGTCGTTCCGGGGTCTCTCCACGAGCGGGACTGGCGGTCATCGAATTATCCGTTTGGGCAAAACCTCTTCCTGATGTAACAGGCGGCATCGAGCCTGAGCAGGGGCAGGATCACATGGCGACTGCGAAAATGAGCGTGGCCGAACTCGAGGCGTTTCTCCACACCGAGTTCCCCCAGGCATTCAGGGACAACGATATCGCAATCGAGAGCGCCGATGGCGAGACGTCGCTGCTGCGCCAGCGCTATAGCGAGCGCATGCTGCGCCCGGGCGGCACCGTCTCCGGGCCAACGCTGATGGCGCTGGCCGATTTCGCCATGTACGTGGTGCTTTTGTCGCGGATTGGCCCGGTCGGCCTCGCGGTGACCGCCAATCTCAACATCAATTTCCTGCGGCCGGGACGCCCCGGTCAGGATGTCCTTGCGGCGGCGCGACTTCTGAAGCTCGGCAAGCGGCTCGCGGTCGGCGAAGTGACGCTGCTATCCGGCACGTCGCCCGATCCGATCGCCCATGTTACCTCCACTTACTCCATTCCGAATGCTTGAAAATTTTTGAGGTAATATAAAACCATTTTTATAAGCTACTGATTATACGATAAAAATATCGATCGGACGGCGTTGACTGGAATTGATTGCTTCTCTAGAACGCCCTCGGTTCGGCGCGTGGACGCCGAGGGTCTCTTTTCACGGATTTCTCACATGAAAACGTTCTCGGCAAAGCCAGCCGAAGTGACGAAGAAGTGGGTGCTGATCGACGCCAGCGGCCTGGTGGTCGGACGGCTCGCCACCCTCGTTGCGATGCGGCTGCGCGGCAAGCATCTGCCGACCTACACGCCGCATGTCGATTGCGGCGACAATGTCATCATCATCAATGCCGCCAAGGTGGTTCTCACCGGCCGCAAGCGTGACGACAAAGTCTATTACAATCACACCGGCTATATCGGCGGCATCAAGGAACGCACCGCGAAGTCGATCCTTGAGGGTCGTTTCCCGGAGCGCGTCATCGAGAAGGCCGTGGAGCGCATGATTCCGCGCGGCCCGCTCGGACGCGTGCAGCTTGGCAATCTTCGTGTTTATGCCGGCGCGGAGCATCCTCATGAAGCGCAGCAGCCGGAAATCGTCGATATCGGCGCAATGAACCGCAAGAACAAGAGGGCCGCATAACGATGTCCGATACCATGCAGTCTCTCGACCAGTTGTCCGCGCTGAAGACCGCCGAGTCGGAAGCGCCGAAACATACCAAGAAGATCGACAAGCACGGCCGCGCCTACGCCACCGGCAAGCGCAAGGACGCGGTTGCCCGCGTCTGGATCAAGCCGGGCGCCGGCAAGATTCTGGTCAACGCCCGCGAGGTCGAGGTTTACTTTGCGCGTCCGGTGCTGCGAATGATGATCCAGCAGCCGCTGGTCGCTGCCGCGCGCGCCGGTCAGTACGACGTGGTGTGCACCGTCGCCGGCGGCGGTTTGTCGGGTCAGGCGGGGGCCGTTCGTCACGGCCTGTCCAAGGCGCTGACGAATTTCGAACCCGAATTGCGCGGCGTTCTCAAGAAGGGCGGCTTCCTGACACGCGACTCCCGCGTGGTCGAGCGCAAGAAGTACGGCAAGGCGAAAGCCCGCCGCTCGTTCCAGTTCTCGAAGCGCTAAAGGCGCGTTTTCGACATTCGCTGCAGCGTTGCAGCGAATGTCGGTTCCCGGAACTCAAGATCCTCCGCGCCATCGGAGGGATATCAGGCTTCTCCGGAAGCCTGCTATGCTTGCGGGATGAATTTCGGTTCGTCGCCGTCACGGAAGAAGATCGGCGTGGTGTCATGCCGGCTTGCTTTCTTGCTGCCCCTTCTCCTGCGATGCGTATTCGTCTTGATACTGATGATGCCGCGCGTCGTCTTTGCGCAGGTCGGTTGGGAGACGGCACCTGATCCCGGACCTGCGGCCAAGACGGATCAGGACACGCGCGAAGCGATCTGCCTGATGGTCGAATCCGCGGCCAAGGCTGAAAACCTGCCGCTGGAATTCTTTGCCCGCGTGATCTGGCAAGAGAGCCGATTCCAGACCGATGCCGTTGGTCCGCTGACCCGCAGCGGCGAGCATGCGCAGGGCATCGCGCAGTTCATGCCGGGAACGGCGAGTGAGCGGCGGCTCCTCGACCCGTTCGACCCGGTGCAGGCGTTGCCGAAATCAGCCGAATATTTGAACGAACTGCGCGGACAATTCGGCAATCTGGGATTGGCGGCCGCAGCCTATAATGCCGGGCCGCGCCGCGTGCAGGACTGGCTCGACGGCAAGGGATCGATGCCGGCCGAGACGCGAAACTACGTCTTCGCGATCACGGGCTCGCCGATCGATGACTGGGCCGATGCCGGCAAGGGCGGCAAACCGCCGGATCGCGCACCGGCATCATCGAGTTGCCGCCAATTGATGGCGATGCTGAAGCGCGCGCCAAATCCTTTTGTTGCGGGGCTTGAAGAGCGCGTGAAACTCGGTGCGGACAAGCCTTGGGGCGTGCAGCTTGCGGCCGGCTTCAGCCGAGTCCGCGCCATGGCCATGTACGCACGAGCCATCAGGCGCCTCGGCTCCGTGATCGGCGATCGCGATCCAAGTCTGCTAGGCTCGGTATTGCGCAGCCGCGGCACAAGAACGTTTTATCAGGTGCGGGTCGGGGCTGATACGCGCGGGGAAGCCGACGGGCTCTGCAACCGGATCAGACGCGCGGGCGGCGCCTGTCTCGTGCTGCGAAACATGCGCATGAGAGGTTGAGTTCGGCATTTGATGGCGAAGTGCCGACAGATGCCGGACGCTCGACGAGATTTGGTTATGTTTTATGATAAATAACGGGTCCGTATCGCGATATGGGACTCGAGGAGATCACGGCCATGGTGCGTGAATATGAGGTGCGAGAGGGCGAGGTTGTCGTCGAACTGCCGCCGCCAACCGATGCCGGGTTGGTATTCATCGGCAGAATTCGCACGCCCTGGACGTCCCGCCTGAAAACCCCGCGTCAGGGGCGCGAAGACGGGCCGGTTTGCCGGCTTGAGATTTTCGATCTCTGGAAGCCTGCATTGCAGGGGCTCGAACGGTATTCGAGCATCGAGGTCATTTATTGGCTGCACCTGTCGCGTCGCGACATCGTGCTGCAGACGCCAAAGAGCAGCGGCGCGACGCACGGCACGTTTTCGCTGCGATCACCGGTGCGGCCCAATCCGCTGGGGACCTCGCTGGTCAAGCTGGTCGGCATCGAGGGATCGACCGTTCTGGTGCGCGGACTGGATTGCATTGACGAGACGCCGCTGATCGACATCAAGCCGAACCGTTGCCAGTTCACGCCGATTGCGCCGCCGCAGGACGGTGATTTCGAAACCGGGTGACGACAGACATATTCCCCGGAAGACGCGGGAAAATGCAAAGCCTCAATCCTCACCATTGCCCGCCTTGCGAAACGGCCCGGCCTCGGTCAGTTCGCGGCCAGCTTCCGCGACATATTGCCGTTCGCGCTTGAGATAATCGCTCACCGCGCGGCGCAGGGCAGGGTCGGCGATATAATGCGCGGAGTAGGTGGTTTGCGGCAGATATCCGCGCGCGATCTTGTGCTCACCCTGCGCGCCCGCCTCCACCCGTTTCAGGCGATGGCGGATCGCGAAATCGATCGCCTGATAATAGCAGACCTCGAAATGCAGGAAGGGATGATGTTCGATCGCGCCCCAGTGCCGCCCGAACAGCGTGTCCGAACCGATGAAGTTGATGGCGCCGGCAATCCAGCGGCCATCGCGCCGGGCCATGATCAACGCGATGTCCCGGCTCATGCTCTCGCCGATCATGGAATAGAAGGGTCGGGTCAGGTAAGGCCGACCCCACTTGCGCGATCCGGTCTCCATGTAGAACCGGAAGAAGGCGTCCCAGGCTTCCTCCGTGAGATCGTTGCCAGTGAGGACGTGGATGGTGATGCCGTTGGCGAGCGCATCGCGCCGTTCGCGGCGGATCGCCTTGCGGTGGCGCGAATTGAGGCTGGCGAGAAAGTCCTCGAAGCTCGAATAGCCTTCGTTGCGCCAGTGAAACTGCTGGTCAGTGCGCTGGAGGAATCCGTTTCCGGCGAGAAACGCCCATTCCTCCTCGCAAGCGAAGGTGACGTGAACCGACGAGGCCTGCGTCGCATCGCAGAGTCCGACGAGGCCGCCGGCCAGCGCGGCGGGGACGCGCGTCTCGTCGCAGCCGGCGCGAACCAGAAGCCGCGGGCCGGTGGCCGGAGTAAACGGAACAGAGGCCAGGAGCTTGGGGTAGTAGCGCCCGCCGGCCCTTTCATAGGCGTCCGCCCAGCCGTGATCGAAGACATACTCACCCTGCGAATGGGACTTCAGATAGCAGGGCACAATGCCGACGACTGCTCCGTCGCGCCGTGCGATCAGGTGGCGTGGCTTCCATCCGGTGCGCGCGCAAGCCGAATTCGATGCTTCAAGTGCCATGAAAAATGCATGCGAGACAAAAGGGTTGTATGTTTCGCTTGAGCTGGAAATTGAATGTCGGGCCGATGACAAGATCGCGGCCTTGCCGGTTGACGGCGATCGACGTTGCTCGCTTGCGGGGTTGGCGCAGGCGTCCCAGTCCGCAGCCGGAACCTGGCCGACCGAGTCGATGGCTTCGAGCGATATGTCGGATGACGTTATCAAGGAGTTGAACCGGTCCCGGCTTTGCAAGTCAGTCATTGCACATGGAGACATCCGCTGTGTGGCGGTTCATTCGAACCCAACCGCGGCAGAGATTGGGCATGGCGCCGGGGCCGTCAAGGTGGCGAGGGTCAAACGTCCGGATGGAACCTCTCGAAAATCATCTGGTCGGCATATCTGTCGGCGCGGGTGCGCTGTTCGGCGGTTCGCACGGTCCATGTCAGCAGCGGGCATCCAAAAATATTTCTTGCAATCCATGGCGCTATGTCCGGAAGTTCGTCCACCCAGTAAGCGACAAAATGTGGCCGGGTGCGAAAGGCGTGACGCAGATAGGTCATGCCCGCGCGCTGATCAGGCGTCGTATCGGGCCATTCAGCCGCGGTATAGGTCCGCTGGGCCACGATGCCGCGAGGACGCGCCGGGATCAGTTCGCGCAGAGCCAGCACCTGATCCGGGTCGAACGACATGCCCGCAGCGGGTCCCTCATAGGATGACAGCACCTCGGCCATCCGCCGCACCAGCCTGCGGTCTCCATCGAAATGGCTTTTGACCTCGATCACCAGCGGCACGCGGCCGGCGACCAGGTCGCAGAGATCCGAAAGCGACATCATTCTCTCGGATGTGTTCTTGAAGGCAACCTGCCTCAGTTCGGCGGCAGTTTTGGTTCGCAGGGCTCCTGAACCTTCGGTGAGGCGACCGAGCCCATCGTCATGATGAACCATCGCCTCGCCGTCGGCGGTCAACTGGATGTCGAGTTCGATGCTGAAGTTTCCGGCCATCGCCGCACGGGCCGCCGCCGGCATGTTCTCGACGATGCCGCGGGCGTCATCATGCAGGCCGCGGTGGGCGACCGGGCGAGCCGTCAGCCAGGCGGGCGCGCGCATCGGCGTCAGGCGACTTCGAACAGACCTTCCACTTCGACCGCCGCATCGGCGGGAAGGGATGCAACGCCGACGGTCGAACGGGAATGGCGGCCCTTGTCGCCGAACGCCTCAACCATCAGGTCGGACGCGCCGTTCATCACCTTGGGTCCGTCGAGGAAATCGGGAGCGGAGTTGATAAAGCCGCCCAGCCTGACGACGCGAACCACCTTGTCGAGGTCGCCGAGCGCGGCCTTGACCTGCGTCAGCAGGTTGAGGGCGCAGCCGCGCGCCGCGGCGCTGCCCTGTTCGATGGTGACGCCGGCGCCGAGCTTGCCCTTGGCGATCAGCTCGCCCTCAGGATTGAAGCAGAGTTGTCCGGATACGAACAAAAGATTGCCGGTGCGGACGAAGCCGACGTAATTCGCCACGGGCGACGCTGGCTCATGCAACGTGATGCCTAGCGTCGCCAGCTTCTGCTCGATCGTTCCTGCCATGTCGCTCCCCGGTGATTTCCTGAAAATTCCTGCTCAGAAACCCTATCTCGCGCATCGTCATGCCACATGCAAGCGATGGTCGGCGAGGCCGTTTTTGCGAAATACCGGCCACGGTTTGATCGACGGTCAAGCCGGCCATCAAATCGCAGTGTACTGCCGCGCTGCCCTAGTTGCGACGCAATAGGGCAGCGATAATGCGGGGATTCGGCCACATCGAGAGGTGATATGCGCGACCATTTCGATTGCTTGACCTTGCGATTCCGGTTCGGGTTTTGGACGTTGGTCGCGGCAGCGGCATGTTCGCCGCCACTCGGAAGCACAGCCCACGCCGCAGCCGGCGCCTCGTTTCTTCCCCATCAGGCACTGTACGATCTGAGCCTTCTGAAGTCGCGCGGTGGCACGTCGCTGGACAGTGCGCGCGGGCGAATCCTGTACAAGTTCTCCGGAGATGCCTGCGAGGGGTACACGTCCGATTTCAGGCAGGTGTCGGAAATGGACGGCGGGGAAGGGCGGAGCACGCTCAGCGATCTGCAATCCACGAGCTGGGAGGATGCGGCGGGCAAAAGCTACCGGTTCAAGATCGTGACCCGCATGAACGACAGCGATCAGAGCGAGGTTGACGGCCTCGCCGAACGGACCGGCGACAAGATTACCGTGAAGCTGACCCAGCCAGTCGCCAAGACGTTCACCGTCGACGGCAAGGTGGTGTTTCCGACCGAACAGATCCAGCGCATCATTGCGGCCGCGAAAGAAGGCAAATCGCTGCTTGAGTTGACCGTGTATGACGGGTCCGACAACGGCCAGAAGGTCTACAACACGCTGTCGGTCATCGGCAAACCGATTCGCGGCGATACACCCGGATCGACGCCCGATCCGTCCACCACCAACAATCAGATGAAGAAGCTGACCCGTTGGCCCGTTACCGTCAGCTACTACGATCGCGACGCCAAAACCAACAGCGGCGAACAAACGCCGGTCTATGCGATGTCGTTTGAATTGTTCGAGGACGGCGTGTCGCGGGCGCTGGTGCTCGACTACAATGACTTCGTGATTTCCGGGACCTTGGGCAAATTCGACGTCAGCGACGTCAAGAAAGCCAAGCCCTGCAAGTAACGTCGGCGGAAAAAGTAAGCCAAGCCAACGATCTGCCTGCTTTTATTGACGCGATTTCTCGGGGCCGTCATAGGCTATGCCCCGGATGACGGCGGCGCTTCCGTACTTTCTGCGCAGATCGTCCATCGCTCGCTCGGCATGAGCCGAACGGCGATCCAGCATATCGGCGTCGTCGGTCTGCGATCCGGGTCGCAGCGCGCTGACACCCGTTCCCATCAGGCGGAAGGCGGTGCCGTCGATTTCCTTCGCCAGCATTTCGCGGCAGGTTGCGAATATCTTCGACGCGAGTTGGGTCGGGATGGAGAGCGATCGCGACCGTGTCCGCTGGCGGAAGTCGGCGGTCTTGAGCTTCAGCGTGATCGTCGATCCCGCCAGTCCGCTTGTCTTGAGCCGCGACGATACTTTCTCCGACAGCCGCCAGAGGATTCGCTCGAGCGTGGCGAAATCGCGGATATCGGTTTCGAACGTCGTCTCGCTGGAGATGGTCTTGGCGCCGCGGTCCGCGATCACTCGCCGGTCGTCGATGCCGCGCGCCAGCCGCCACAATCGGCGGCCTTCGGTCGGAAGTTGCTTCATCATGTCGATCTCATCGGCACGCTGCAGATCGCCGATGGTTCGAAAGCCGCGCTGCGACAGTCGTTCTTGGGTGGCTGGGCCGACGCCGAAAATGAATCCGACCGGCTTGTCCGCGAGCATGACGCGCGCCTCGTTCTGGTCCAGCACGGCGAATCCGCGCGGTTTGTCGAGATCCGAGGCGATCTTGGCGAGAAACTTGTTGCTGGACAGTCCGATCGACACCGTGATGCCGATGTTGCGCTCGACGTCGCCCGCGAACATTGCGAGCACCTTGGCCGGAATCATGCCGTGGACCCGCCGGGTGCCGCCGAGATCGAGGAAGGCCTCGTCGATCGACAGCGGTTCCACCAGCGGCGTCAGTGCCTGCATGGCGTGACGCACTTCGCGGCCGATCCGGACATATTTCGCCATGTCCGGCGGAATGACGGCGGCCGAGGGACAGAGCGCGAGCGCCTTGAACATCGGCATGGCGGACCGCACGCCATACGTCCGGGCGATGTAGCAGGCGGTCAAGACCACGCCGCGCTTGCCACCGCCGACGATGACGGGCTTGTCCGCCAGCGCCGGATTGTCGTGTTTTTCGACCGTGGCGTAGAATGCGTCGCAGTCGATATGGGCGAGCGCCAGGGCCGGCAGCTGACGGTGGCGCACGAGCCGGGGAGAGCCGCATGCGCTGCAGCGGATCGCCGAAAAGTCGAGATCGCCGAAACAATCCCGGCAGAAACACAATGGACCGTCCGGCGGGTTCTCGGTCACGGAGTCTCCCGCTCCGGCGGAGAATCGCCGAGCGCCATCCGGGCGGCGGCGATGGTGGTCGGATGATGCCCGGAGGATTCCGAAAAAGCGCCGACGGTGGCGTCATCGCGCAGCACGAAATCGAGTACGCCGGTAAGAAAGTGAGGATCGGAGGCGGAGGCGCGCAGGGTCTCCGGGCCGATGCCGGTTTCCGCCAGGAACCGGCCAAGTTTTTCACCGTCGCTTGCGATAAAAGATAGCGCTTGAATCGCCACGATTTCAGCTACTTCGCGCGGATTATGTACACGCTTTGTCATCGCGGCCGTTTGCCTTTCCGTAATATATCGCTTCTACTTTGGGACCATCATGCCCGAGTCCGGGAAACGTGTTCAAGCAAGTGCTAATCCGCTCGCAAAAAGACGGGTACTCGCCTTAACGGCTTTGGAGCGAATTCTAGTGCAAATCTAAATCCAGTTTGCGGACAAGTTTTGCGATGCTTGTGCATGTTTCGCTCACCAAGATGGGTGAGGGTATCGACTGGAGGTCAGGGTGGCCAAGACGGTCCTGATCGTGGAAGACAACGAGCTCAACATGAAGCTCTTCCGCGATCTGTTGGAAGCTCACGGTTACCAGACGTCTGGGACCAGCAACGGCTTCGAGGCGCTCGATCTGGTCCGCAAGCTTCGCCCCGACCTCGTTCTCATGGATATTCAGCTCCCGCAGGTCTCCGGCCTCGATGTTACGCGCTGGATCAAGGACGATCCCGAACTGCGTGCGATTCCCGTAGTTGCGGTGACGGCATTTGCGATGAAGGGCGACGAAGAGCGCATCCGCGAGGGTGGTTGCGAAGCTTATCTGTCCAAGCCGATTTCGGTCGGCAAGTTCATCGAGACCGTCCGACGGTTTGTGGGTTGAGGAGACAGCGGTGTCCGCGCGTGTTTTGGTCGTCGACGATATTCCTGCCAACGTCAAGCTGCTGGAAGCTCGGTTGTCGGCGGAGTACTTCGACGTCGTGACCGCGTCCAACGGCGCGCAGGCGCTCGAAATCTGCGCGCGCGCCAAGTGCGATATCGTCCTGCTCGACGTGATGATGCCGGACATGGACGGCTTTGAGGTTTGCCGCCGCCTGAAGGCCAACCCTGCGACTCATTTCGTTCCCGTGGTGATGATCACGGCGCTGGACAGCCCGTCCGATCGCGTGCGTGGGCTCGAGGCCGGCGCCGACGACTTCCTGACCAAGCCGGTGTCGGACGTGGTGCTGACCGCGCGGGTCCGCTCGTTGACCCGCCTGAAAATGATGACCGATGAACTGCGCTTGCGCGCCGTCACCTCGCTTGAAATCGGCATGCAGGCGCCGGAGCGCGACGCGGTTGCCGACGCCGGGAAGGGCGGTCGCATCCTTCTGGTGGACGACCGCGCCTCGTCGTATGAGAGGCTGGCGGCATTGCTGAGCGCCGAACACACCGTCGATGTCGAAACCGATCCGTCAGAGGCGCTGTTTCACGCCGCCGAAAACAATTACGATCTTCTCATCGTGTCGCTCGGGCTGGAGAATTTCGACGGCTTGCGGTTGTGCAGCCAGGCACGCTCGCTGGAGCGCACGCGGCACGTTCCGATCCTTGCCATTGCCGACGCCAACAGCAATGCGCGATTGCTCCGTGGTCTCGAGATCGGAGTCAACGATTACCTGCTGCGGCCGGTCGATAAAAACGAGTTGCTCGCCCGCGCTCGCACGCAGATCCGCCGCCGCCGTTATACCGATCGCCTGCGCGACAATGTGCAGAACTCGATCGAAATGGCGGTAACCGACGGGCTGACCGGCCTGCACAACCGCCGTTACATGGAAAGCCATCTGGTCACGCTGGCCGAGCAGGCCTCGACGCGCGGCAAGCCGCTGGCGCTGATGATGCTCGACATCGACTTCTTCAAGTCGATCAACGACAGCTATGGCCACGACGCCGGCGACGATGTTCTGCGCGAATTCGCGGTGCGGGTGCGCAAATCCATCCGCGGAATCGATCTCGCCTGCCGCTATGGCGGCGAGGAGTTCGTGATCGTGATGCCGGAAACCGACCTGCATGTCGCGGGCATCGTGGCCGAGCGGCTGCGACGCTCGATCGCCGGCGAACCGTTCGCCGTTCACAACGGCGCGAAGCGCATCGAGGTGACCATCTCGATCGGTCTGTCGATCCTGGAGCGAAAAGGGGAACCGGTCGCCGACGTTCTCAAGCGCGCCGACGTTGCGCTCTACCGCGCCAAACATGACGGCCGAAACCGCGTTGTCGCGGAGGCGGCGTGACGCCGCCGCAGGGTCTCGCAAAATAAAAGGTTCTCGCAAAATAAAACGGGGCCCCAAGGCCCCGTTCAATTCACCGCTGGCGAAGCGCCGTTACTTGATGTTCACTTGATCTTGGCCTCGCGGAATTCGACGTGCTTGCGCGCCACCGGATCATACTTCTTCTTGACCATCTTGTCGGTCATGGTGCGCGAGTTCTTCTTGGCGACGTAGTAGAAGCCGGTGTCGGCGCTGGAAACCAGCTTGACCTTGATGGTGACCGCCTTGGCCATGTGCAATCCTTCGATGTCGGGAATTCGAAAAAGCCGGCCCAGCGTCAGGCCCGCGTTGGCCGGCAAACTAGCCGCGAAACGCCCAAAGTCAAGGATTTCGAGGCAGTTGAGGGCTTGAAATCGGTTTGTTTCCCGCAAAAAGCCGGGTTTCCGGGCTGGCGGTGTCGTTTGCCCCGGCTGGATGAGAGATGATCAAGCCGTGCCCGGCAAAATATCCCGTTGCATCCTGCCGCCGCAGAAATGGAAGAACGGCACGTCGGCATCGTGACGCAGCGGACCGGCGGCAAGCCGTCTTTCGAGTTCGCCGAGCACGCTTCGGGTCATGGCATGAAGGCCGGCGAGAGGTTTTGCATCCATCTCGACCCAGACAAGTTCGACCAGTTCGGCGTCGGCGTGGACCACGCCCTCGACGCGATGGGCGATGGCGGACGCATCCGCGCTGAAGAAGCGGGTATCGAAACGGCGCACGCAACCGGGCGGGGTGATGGCGCGCGCGATCAGGTACAGGCCCGAGGGATCCGGCAGCAATCCGGCGTCGCCGAAGTGTTGCCACGCTCCGGTCAGCTTTGCGGCCACGGCCCCCTCGGTTTTGCGTCCGAGGCAAAGTCCGGTTTCCTCGCAGGCCTCGCGGATCGCGGCGAGCGCAAGCGAGCGGGCGCGCGACGAGTGGGTCTTCGGGCTGCCCTTGAGCAGGTTGGTTTCGAGTTCTTTCGGGATCGGCGCAGCGATCGGCACCCTGTTGTCCGTTTTTTCGACGCTGCCGCCGGGAAAGACGAACATGCCCGGCATGAAGACCACGTTATCGTGGCGCTTGCCGAGCAGCACCTTCGGCCTGGCCGTGCTCCGGTCGATCAGGATCAGCGTGGCGGCGTCCTTCGGCCGGCGATAGGGATGGCGGCCGGCCTGCCGCGCAGGTTGCTCGGCGGTCTCACGCATGTCGGTGCGGACGACTCGATGATCCGGCCAAGCCGCCGAATCAGAGGTGGTCGTCGACGAAATTCTCGTCAAAACCGTGCATGCGGAGGGCCCACTGAAGGCCGACAACCCCGCCCTTGATCGGCTGAATCAGCCATAGCGCCATGAGCAGCGTCATCGGCAAATAGATCGCCCATTGCAGCATGAGCGGCGGGGCGAACTCCTTCTCGATCATCAGGGCGAGCGGCACCACGATGTGGCCGACGACGACGATGACGAGGTAGGCTGGAAGGTCATCGGCGCGATGCGGAGTAAAATCGAGCCCACATTCGGAACAATTGTCAGCGGTTTTCAGAAAGGCGCGAAAGAGCTTGCCTTCGCCGCATCTTGGGCAGCGGCAGAAAAGGCCGCGCCTCACCGCGGCCCAGGCATTGCGCTTCTCGCCCATCGCAGATTCAGGAGTCCAGACTTTGGTGGTCGCAGTATCGGGCTGAGGCGCAGTCATGATTTGCCCTTCTTCGGTTTGCCGGTCTTGCTCTTGCCCGGCTTGCGCGATGTCTTGCGCGGTTTGCGGCTCGGATGAGCCTTCGAATGGATTTTGGGATGTCGCGCGCTTTGCGAGCCGCGCGTCCCCTTCCTGTTTCGTCCCTCGCGCTGGCGAGGATCGCGTGACCCGGAATCTCCTCCGGACAGGAGTTCGAAACGTAGAGCACCTGCCAAGGGGACAGCTTCTACCAGACGAACCTCCACCACGTCACCCAGCTTGTGCATGGAACCGCTACGCGAGCCGACCAGCGCATGGCGGCTCTCGTCGTAGTTGAAATATTCCGTGCCCAGCGTCCTGATCGGGATCAGCCCGTCTGCGCCGGTGTCGGTCAGTTTCACGAACAGCCCCGCGCGCGTTACGCCCGAAATCCGGCCCTCGAAGATATTTCCGATGCGGTCGGCGAGGAAATGAGCGATCAGGCGGTCGGATGTCTCGCGTTCCGCCTTCATGGCGCGGCGCTCGGTGACCGAAATCTGTGCGGCGACCTCGGCCAGCGTCTCGGCGGTTTCGGTCGCTGGCAACGCGCCGTCGCCGAGGCCGAGCGCCAGGATCAGGGCGCGGTGCACGATCAGGTCGGCATATCGCCTGATCGGAGAGGTGAAATGTGCGTAGCGGCGCAGGTTGAGGCCGAAGTGGCCATAGTTCTCGGCAGAATATTCGGCCTGCGCCTGCGACCGAAGCACGACCTCGTTCACCAGCGACTCGGAGTCGTGGCCTTTGACGTGATCGAGCACGCGATTGAACAGCTCGGGTCTCAGCGCGCCGCTCTTGGCGAAGGATATATCCAGCGTTCTCAGGAATTCGCGGAGGTTGTGAACTTTCTCCACTGTCGGCTCGTCATGGACGCGATAGATCAGCGGCAGATCTTTCTTCTCCAGCGTCTCGGCGGCGGCGACGTTGGCAAGGATCATGAATTCCTCGATCAGCCGATGTGCGTCGAGCCGCTCCGGCACGATGACGCGGTCAACCGTTCCGTCTTGCTTCAGCAGAATCTTGCGCTCGGGCAATTCGAGATCGAGGGGATCGCGCTCGTCGCGCGCGCGCTTCACCAGAGCGTAAGCCGCATAGAGCGGTTTCAGGATCGGCGCGAGCAGGGGGCCGGTGACATCGTCGGGGTTGCCGTCGATCGCGGCCTGCGCCTGCGCATAGTTCAGTTTCGCCGCAGAGCGCATCAGGATGCGGTGAAACGTATGCGAGCGCTTGCGGCCGTCGGGACCTATCACCAGCCGCACGGCGAGAGCCCCGCGCGCTTGCCCCGGCACCAGCGAGCAAAGATCGTTGGAGATGCGCTCCGGCAGCATCGGCACCACGCGATCGGGAAAATAGACCGAATTGCCGCGCTTCAACGCGTCATGATCCAGCGCCGATTCAGGCCGCACATAATAGGCAACGTCGGCGATGGCGACCGTAATGACAGCGCCGCCCTTGTTGCTCGGGTCGTCGTCGGGTGCAGCGTGAACCGCATCGTCGTGATCCTTGGCATCGGGCGGATCGATGGTCACGAGCGGCAGGGCGCGCCAGTCGTCGCGGCCCTGAAGGGTCGCGGGCTTCGCAGCCTCTGCTTCGCGCAAGGCGGCCGGCGCAAAGACTTGCGGAATGTCATGCGCGTGGATCGCGATCAGGCTGACAGCCTTTTCGGTCGCGAGCGAGCCAAGCCGCTCCTTCACCTTGCCGGACGCCAGACCGAAGCCGCGGGTGCGTACGAGCTCGACGCTGACCAGATCGCCGTCTTCCGCATCGGCGCTGTCGGCCTTCGCGATGTTCAATTCTCGTCCGGCCTGCTTCTTGTCGACCGGGACGAGGCGGCCGCCGCCCTGAGGCAGGACGCGGTAGATGCCCAGGATGCGCGAGCGGGTATGCTCGATTACCTTGATGACGCGGGCGCGATAACCTGCGGAATCATCGGGCTCTGTCGCCTCAATGCGAAGCAGCGCGCGGTCGCCGACGCCGGCCGCGGTGCCGGGCTTTGCCCGGCGCGGGACGTGAATGCGGATTTTCGGCGGAGTGCCTGCTTCCTCGTCCCACTCGGTCGGCGTCGCGAGCAGCTCGCCGTCGCTGTCGCGTCCGGTGATATCGGCCATCAGCGTCGGCGGCAGCGTTTCCGCCTGATGCAGCTTGCGGCCTCGCTTGACGATCGTGCCGTCTTCCGCGAGATCGCGCAGGATTTTCTTCAGCGTGACGCGATCCGCGTTCTTCAGCCCGAACTCGCGGGCGATTTCACGCGTGCCGGATTGTCCGGGATGTGCACGGATGAAGGCGACGATGGTCTCGCGATCCGGGAAACGCCTGTCGCGCGGTTTACTCACGTTAGCCGTTGCCGGCACTCTTCTTTACAGGCGGCTTTGCGGTTTTGGCGGGCGGCTTGGCCGTCGCGACAGGACCGCGCGCCTTGCTTGCCGCGTCGGACTTGGCGGAGGCTGGTTTCGCGGCCGCTTTCTTGGCTGCCTTTTTGGCCGGCTTCGTCGTCGCCGCATCCGCCTCGGCGGTCTTTTCAGTTTTGTCGGACTTGGCCTTCTTCGCAGTGCGTTTGGTCTTGCCGCCGCCTTTGGCTGCGCGTTCGTCGATCAGCGCGATGGCTTCTGGCAAGGTGATGGTATCCGGCGTCTTGTCGCTCGGAATGGTGGCGTTGACGCCGCCCGCGGTGACGTAGGCGCCGTATCGTCCGTTCTTGACCGCCACGGCGCCAAGCGTCGGATGGTCTCCGAGCGGCTTGCCGGGATCGGCGCCAAAGCGCCGGCTCGGCCCTTTCGCGATTTTTTCCGCGATCAGCGTCACCGCGCGGTTGAGGCCGATGTCGAACACCTCGTCACCGGCTTCAAGACTCGCGTAGGTTTTCTCATGCCGGACGAACGGGCCGAAGCGGCCGATGCCGGCGGTGATCGGCTCGCCGGTCTCCGGATGCTTGCCAATCTCGCGCGGCAGCGAGAGGAGTTTCACGGCGAGATCCAGCTCCATGTCGGCGGGCGAGGTATTCTTCGGAATGCCTGCGCGCTTCGGCTTTTCGCCTTCGGCGTAATCGTTGGGCTCGCCGAGCTGGATGTAGGGTCCGAAGCGGCCCGACTTCACCGTGACATCGAGGCCGCTCTCCGGATCCTTGCCAAGAACGCGGTCGCCGCCTGCATCGCCATCGGCGGCGAGGGGACGGGTGTAGCGGCACTCGGGGTAGTTGGAGCAGCCGACGAACGCGCCGAACTTGCCTGCCTTGAGGTTCAGCTTTCCGGTGCCGCAGGTCGGGCACTGGCGCGGATCGCCGCCGTCCTCGCGCGGCGCATAGATGTGCGGCCCGAGCATATTGTCGAGCACGTCGAGCACTTCGGAAACGCGAACATCCTTGATGTCATTGACCACGCCGATGAAGTCGTTCCAGAAATCCTTCAGGACCTGCTGCCACGACACTTCGTTGTTCGAGATGCGATCGAGCTGCTCCTCGAGATTGGCGGTGAAGTCGTATTCGACATAGCGCGCGAAGAAGTTTTCCAGAAACGCGACGACGACGCGACCCTTGTCTTCGCCGTAGAGCCGCTTCTTTTCCAGTTTGACGTAACCGCGATCCTTGAGCACCTGCAGGATCGAGGCGTAGGTGGAGGGTCGGCCGATGCCGAGTTCCTCCATGCGCTTGACCAGCGACGCTTCCGAGAAGCGCGGCGGCGGCTCGGTGAAATGCTGGGTGACGCTGAGGTTCTCGCGCTTCAACGCTTCGCCTTCGCTCATGGCGGGAAGGCGACGGCTGTCGTCGTCTTCCTCATCGTCGCGGCCTTCCTGGTATAGCGCCAGGAAGCCGTCGAACTTGATGACCTGACCGCTGGCGCGCAGCTCTAGCATGCGCGCGCCGGCCTTCGCCGCGATGTCGACGGTGGTGCGTTCCAGCTCCGCCGATTCCATCTGGCTCGCGATGGTGCGGGTCCAGATCAGCTCATAGAGCCTCGCCTGATCGGAATCGAGACGCCGCTTCATGTCCGCGGGACGGCGCGACAGATCGGTCGGGCGGATCGCCTCATGGGCTTCCTGCGCGTTCTTGGCCTTGGTCTGATACTGGCGCGGAGCGTCCGGCACGTAGGCATTGCCGTAATCCTCGCCGATCACCTTGCGCGCCTGCGTGATTGCCGACGGATCGATCTGCACGCCGTCGGTTCGCATGTAAGTAATGAGGCCGGTGGTCTCGCCGCCGATGTCGATGCCTTCATAGAGCCGTTGCGCGATCCGCATCGTATGCGCCGGCGCGAAGCCGAGCTTGCGGCTCGCCTCCTGCTGCAGCGTCGAGGTGGTGAAGGGCGCCTGCGGATTGCGGCGCGCCGGTTTGGCCTCGACGGTCGAAACGGTGAAGTTGGCGGCTTCGATCGCCTTCCTGAAATCCTCGGCCTCAGCGCCGCTGCCGATGTCGAGTCGCTGGATTTTCTTGCCGTCCGCGCCGACGAGGCGGGCCTCGAAGGCTTCACCCCGCGGCGTCGCCAGCGTCGCGATCAGCGACCAGTATTCGCGGGGCACGAATTTCTCGATCTCGAGTTCGCGGTCGCAGACCAGCCGCAGGGCGACCGACTGCACGCGGCCGGCCGAGCGCGCGCCGGGCAGCTTGCGCCACAGCACCGGAGAAAGGGTGAAGCCGACCAGATAGTCGAGCGCGCGGCGCGCCATGTAGGCGTCGACCAAGGCACCGTCGATCTGGCGCGGATTCTTCATCGCGTCGGTGACGGCCTGCTTGGTGATGGCGTTGAAGACAACGCGCTCGATCTTCTGGTCCTTCAGCGCGCGTTTCTGCTTCAGCACCTCGAGCACATGCCAGGAGATTGCCTCGCCCTCACGATCGGGGTCGGTGGCGAGGATGAGCTTGTCGGCGCCCTTGAGCGACTTGGCGATGTCATTGAGTCGGCCGACGGCCTTCGGATCGACCTCCCAGATCATCTGGAAATTGGCGTCCGGATCGACCGACCCGTTCTTGGCGGGGAGGTCGCGGACGTGTCCGAACGATGCCAGAACCTCATATGACGCGCCGAGATACTTGTTGATCGTCTTGGCCTTTGCGGGCGACTCGACAATGACGATATTCATGTTATTCCAATAGTTTACGTAAAAGCTCGGAGCTGGTTCCCTCAGGAATGCCCCGGCTGTTTCGGGGCGAACATGGGTGCAGCGCGCCCTTAAGTCAAATAGACTTGTGTGAAGGTCGGGAGTTCATCTCATCATTATAGTTGTATTTTTTATGATTCTTTACTTATAGTTGTGAACGCATGGAGGGTGGTAAGGCCAAGATACAGCTTCCACTTGGATCATGATGGTGTGGGGTCATGATGAGAGGAGTATCCTGGATGAGGGGACGACCAGGCCGGAAAAAAGAATTTGGCGACCCTGCGGGCGAGCCCGCCGGCGACGGTGGTCCTGAGGAAGCGGCGCGCTATCTGGCGGCGGCGGCGGCCGATCTCGTACTGATCGCCCGGCGCCATCGCCTGGATACCCTTGGCTTCCTGTTGGAGATGGCGCAGATGGAAGCTGAGGACATCGTCCGGCTCCGCGCGGCGCGCGAGCAGACCTGATCGAGCCGAGTGGCTTAGCTTAGGTCGCTTGAAGGACGTACAGAAAATCACGAAATCCCGCTTCTGATTCCCGTTTCCGTCAAAAGCGGAAAGTCAGTTGGAGTCTGTTTCACCTGAGTTGAATCAGACTCGTCGCTTATCCTTTTGTTTGAGCATGATCTTTTCCGAAAACCGGTTTCCACTTTTCGGGATCATGCTCTGGCAGGCTGTTGAAGAAGTCTCCAACCGTCATTCCGGGGCGCAACGAAGGTGCGAACCCGGAATCCAGCCACACTGATTTTCTTCGTATTTCTGGATTCCGGATCGCCGCTTGCGCGGCGTCCGGAATGACGACAGAGATTTTTCAACACCCCATTAGTGAAAACCGGGCCGCAGCACGGGCAAGCTTCCGGGAATGGTGCGCTTCGCGGCGCTCGCGTCGCTGGAAATCGACTGCACGCTGTCATCTTCATCGACGCGACGGCTTGCGCGGACGCTTGGTTTAGCGTGATGCGGGAGCGAAACGACAGCCTTCAGCGGCGCTGCGGATTTTTCCGGAATTGCGAAGATATTCTGCGCCGGTACGGGAAAGGTGTCGGTCGCAGGACCTTCGGCCAACGCCGACCGGCGCGGCCATGGGGACGCCTGCGGCACTGGCACGGTGCCCCGCACGAAACGGCGTGAACTGCTGAATGCCTCTGGCAAAAGAAACAGCTTGCCGTCGCGCAAGCCGGAATCCGAGATAGCGGGAGCGGGCAGCATGCCGGTGTTGGCGAAGCTGAAGCGCGGTACCTTCGGCCAATGTGTCGAAGTGACCGCCTCGGACGCCGGATGCGCCTGCCAGTCCTGCGGCGATGTCGGGGTCGCCGGCCGATCGGGCGTGGCCGACACCACGTGGACGATGTGGTAGCCGCGCTCCTTCAGGGTACGGAGAATCCTTGGCAGTGCGGCGACCGTCCGCGCCTGGATATCGTGTAACAGCAAAATGCCTTTGCCCTTGGCCTCGATCCGGCTGATCGCGAGCTGGTAAACGCGATCGGCCGAGATGTGTCGCCAGTCGTCCGCCGGAAAATCGGCGCTCCAGACCTGAATACCTTTCGAGGCCAGATAATCCTCGACATCTTTCGCCCGCAACAGGCCGGGAATGCGCATGAACGGGGCCAGCGCTGCAGGATCGCCCAGAGCCGCTGCAGCGGAGGCAATGCCGTCGTCGATTTCCTGTCGCGCCCGTTCGATCGGCATCCGGTTCATGCTGAGCGGATGGTTTTGCGAATGGGTGCCGATGGAATGGCCTGCCGCCAGCACGCGGCGTAGATCTTGCGGATAGTCGTGCGCCATCCGGCCGATCGTGAAGAAGGTTGCCTTCACGCATTCCCGCGCCAGGATATCGAGGACCTGGAGGCTGTGCGGCGGCAGGGGGCCGTCATCGAAGGTCAGCACCACCTCGTGGTCCCTGAGCGGCAACGTCTCCGGATATTGCATGCTGCCGATACGGGGATGTTCGCGCGGGTCCACGACCAGCGTCCGCGAGGTTCCGAGGGCGTCGGGATTACCGGGACAGTCGGCGGCCAAAACGGGGAGTGGCGTGAGTTCCAAAGTGGCGGCGAGCAGACCGGCGCAAAGAATCCGCGGTGGCTTCAGCCAGTTTCGGTTCAACGTCTCTGTCATTCGAACATACTTTCGCGCCGCCAATCCGGTGCCGAAACTACTCGTCGGGCGATGAACGCCCCCTTAACTCGTCGACAGGTGGGACAGCCGACGCGATGTCATTTGCGTCGGCATGCTTTTCAACGCCTTTGGGCTTCGGAACGACATGCACCACATGGTAGCCGTTGACCCGCATGTATTTGAGAAAATCGGGCAGCATGGCGGCGGTTTGCGCGCGAATGTCGTGAAACAGGATGATGCCCTTCCGCGCAGCCTTGAGCCGTCCGGTAATCAGCTTCAATTCATCCTGCGGGGTCATCGGGAGCCAGTCGCTAGCCCAGAAATCGGCGCCGAACACGACGATTCCCCTCGCTTGAAGCATTGCGAGAAGTTCAGGCGTCGACTCGAAGTACGGAAAGCGAAAAAACGGCGTGCGCGGGACATTCGTCGCCTTCCCGTTGAGGGCCGTTTCGTCCGCGACGATTCCGCGATCGATATTGTCGGTGGCTGCTTTAAGGCTCATCGCATTGAGGTGCGGATGCGACCAACTATGGTGCCCCATCGTATGGCCGAGCGCCGCGGCTTTCCTGACGATACCCGGCATCCCCTGCGAATTCCTGCCGACCTGGAAAAAGGTCGCAAGCACGCATTCGCGCGCGAGCGCATCCAGAATGCGGGGCGTCGTTGTCGCCGGCCCGTCGTCGAAGGTGAGGACCACTTCCTTGTCCTCGAGCGGGAGCGTCTGGGGAAAGCTCTTGAGGCCGACACGCGGATACCTTGTGGCATCGACCTCGAGGGTGCGCGACGTACCGAGCGTTCCGGGGCGCGGGCAGTCGCCGGCCCATGCCGGGACGGTCCATGCAACAAGAAGGAGAAGTGCAACCCTCAACTTGCCCATGCTGCGGTGGCTCATAACGTGTGTATCGCCACGTCGAGTATAGCTTATCGGCGGCCATATGGCTCCAACCGTTCACCGCGCCTTAACGCGGATCATCGACCCTCGTCCGAATCGTGGGGTTGGTCATGCAGCGATTGCGACTGAAAGCGGACGGACGGATCGTGGAGATTCGCGATGGGCGGGAGTTTCCGCTGGCGCCATTGATGCCCGTCGCGAATGCGAGTTCCGCTCCGGACCCTCTCATTGCGGGGCCTGCGACGGCCGCTACAGAACCCGAGGTCAGAAGCCTGCGTCGGCGGGCGGGCCTGACCCAGGTCGAATTCGCAGCAAGGCTGGGTGTCCCTGTTGAAACCATCCGGAACTGGGAACAGGGCAAGCGGATGCCACGCGGACCCGCACGCGCGCTTCTTGCGGTCATTGCGCGCGCGCCCGAAACCGTATTCGCTGCCCTGGACGGATATCCGGCCGGTTGAGATTCGGCCGCGCTTGGCGGTCCCTGCGGCGGCATAAAATTCGCGCAAAGTTCAGCTTACCCTCGGTGTGATCGCCGGAGGAGGTTTGCGATGCAGTACGTTGAGGCCAATGGCGCGCGCATTCCGGCCATCGGACTGGGCACATGGGAGCTTCGCGGCCGGACCTGCACACGTCTTGTCGAGCAGGCGCTGAGGTTCGGCTACCGTCATATCGATACCGCGCAGATGTACGAGAACGAGCGCGAGGTCGGGGAGGGCCTGCGCGCGTCCAGTATCGATCGTGACGCTGTTTTCGTCACCACCAAGGTCTGGACCACGCATTTCGCGCCAAACGATCTCGAGCGGTCCGTCAAGGAAAGTCTCAGGCAATTGCGCCTGGCGCAAATCGACCTGGTGCTGCTGCACTGGCCCAATCCGCGCATTCCGCTATCCGAGACCATGGGCGCGCTTGCCAACGTCAGGCGGCTCGGCATGGCGCGTCACATCGGCGTGTCGAATTTTACCGTCGCATTGATCGAGGAGGCGGTCGCGCTCTGTCCGGAGCCTCTGGTTTGCGATCAGGTCGAGTATCATCCCTATCTCGACCAGACCAAAGTGCTGGAAGCGTGCCGCCGCCACGACATGGCGCTGGTCGCCTACAGTCCCATCGCCAAGGGACGCATCAAGACCGATGACGTCTTGCGACGGATAGGGGCTGCTTACGGCAAGACGGCGGCACAGGTTTGCCTGCGTTGGCTCGTTCAGCAAAACGTGGCGGCGATTCCGCGGACATCGCGGATAGAACGGCTCTCGGAGAACATCGAGATCTTCGACTTCACGCTGAGCGATGACGAGATGGCGCGGATATCGGCGATGGGCAGCGCCAAAGGGCGTCTGACGGATTTCGGATTTGCTCCGAAATGGGACTAGCTTTCAACCGCGCAATGAACCGCGGCGGTTGATTTCGGCGCACCGCTCGCGCATGCAGGACGTCCCTTTGCTTGCCGGCTGATTGCATGTTTTTCCTGCTCGCCAAAATCATCGGATTTGTCACGCTGCCGTCGAACGCGATCGCGATCGTCTCCGGTCTGGGCCTGTGTCTGCTGTTGCTGAAACGCCATCGCGCCGGCGCAAGTCTGCTGACGGTCGGTATCGTCTCGCTGTTGGTTTTCGGATATTCGCCTGCCGGGAACGTGCTGCTGCTGACATTGTCGGATCGTTTCCCGGCATGGCAGTACGATGGACGCGATCCGGCCGGCATCATCGTCCTCGGCGGAGCCATCGATCCCGGAATATCTGCCGCCCGTGGTGCAGTCGAAACCAACGGATCGGCGGAGCGGGTCATTGCAGCGCTCGAATTGGCGCGGCGATTTCCCGGAGCGCGTATCGTCTACAGCAGCGGAAGTGGGAATCTGATCGCGGACTTCGTCCCCGAGGCGCCGATCGCCGGGCGGCTGCTGGAGACCTTGGGAATATCGCCTGAGCGTATCGTTCTTGAAAGCGGCTCCCGCACGACCGACGAAAACGCGCGGTTCACCAGCAAGCTGATTTCACCGAAACCCGGCGAACGCTGGTTGTTGGTGACGTCGGCATATCACATGCCGCGGTCGATCGGCGTGTTCCGCAAGGCGGGCTTTGATGTCGAGGCCTATCCGGTCGATTGGCGTACGCGCGGTTGGGTCGATGCCTCACGGCCTTTCGGCAGGCTGAGCGCGGGCCTCGCCTCCAGCGATACTGCCGTGCATGAATGGGTGGGTCTGATTGCCTATTGGCTGGCCGGGCGCAGCGATAGGTTGTTGCCGGCGCCTCGGCCGCCATAGGCGGCGCGCGCTCTCAATCCAGCCGCGGCAAGCCCAACCGGTACACGCCGCGGAAGTCCAGCGGATCGGCCGGCTTGCCTTTGCGATAGATCACGAGGCGTCCGGATTGTGCCAAAGCCACGGCTGCACGACGGATCGGCATCAGCAGAGCGTGCCAATCGGATTCGGCGGCAATCGCCTGCGCAATCTCCGGCGCGCTCAGTGTCCTGCTGACGTCTCGCGTCAGGACTTTGAGAATGCTTTCTTCGAGCGAGGGCGCTGGCTGCGAATCTTGTGCGATCATGGGCTGATGCCATGACGCAATGGTAGTTGCTCTGCAAGAGGAAGTGTCCAATGCGGTCCTTCCTTCGACGGGCGGCATGGGAGTGAAACCGAATGACGCTGATGCTGGTGATCGGGAACAAGAATTATTCGTCATGGTCGATGCGGCCCTGGCTGGCGCTCAAGGCCAGCGGCATTGCATTCGAAGAAAGATCGATTCCGCTCTACACCGGCGCAGCCGACAAAAAACGCATTCTTGACGTGACGCCTTCCGGCAAGGTTCCGGCGCTGATCGATGGCGACGTGACGGTTTGGGATTCGCTCGCGATCATCGAATACCTTGCCGAACGGTTTCCGGAGACGGGTTTGTGGCCAGCGAACCGGGCGGACCGCGCCCGCGCACGGTCGATCTCGGCGGAAATGCATTCGGGATTTGCGGCACTGCGGAGCGAGTGCGGGATGAACCTGCATCGGCCGGTTCGCGCGAAAGCGCTTTCCGACAATGCGCAAGCCGACATCGCTCGCATCCAGGAGATTTGGACCGATTGCCGTGGGCGGTCCGCGCAGGCCGGCCCGTTCCTGTTCGGAACCTTCACTGCGGCCGACGCCATGTATGGCCCGGTGGTGCATCGCTTCCGGACCTATGCGATCGCCGTGACGCCGCCGGTGCGAGCGTACATGGATGCCATGATGTCGTTTCCGGCTTTTCAGCAGTGGACCGAGCAGGGGCTCGCGGAAACCGGCGTGATCGAGAGATTGGAAGCCGATTGAACGCGCGTCGGCCTTCTCGGCCAGGGCACCCCGCCGGCGAGGCCCTTCCTGTGCCGTGTTGGGATAGAGCCACAACCGACACTCGCGTGGATTCGTTTCCGGCAACCAAAACGCATTACATTACTGGAAAATCTGCAAAATTTCGCGGTTTCGGCCTGCTCTTATGGCTGGCCAAAACTCGCCGCCGCATGCTATACGTAACGAAATCTTGACCGGCGTATCGAGGAACCCGGGCGGATTGGTGTGGGGCGTTGTGTGATGGAGAAGGCGTTGAAGCATAAATTTCTCGTTGGAGAAACGGTCTATTTCACCGCGAGCAACGTGGCGAGGCCGGCTGCGAGCGGCACCTATGAGGTGATCCGTTTGCTTCCCACCGACGGCGACGACTGTCAGTACCGTATCAAGAATTCGGCCGAGGCCTTCGAGCGCGTCGCGAAAGAAAGTCAGCTTGCGGCCGGCTAAAACCTCCCGTCACGATTGAGCCAAGGTTTCTCTGAGTAAGGTTTCTCTGAACTTCCTGGATCAAGGTCCTCCCTGACCCCGACCAGGGCTTGTCTTGAAGCCGTCTGAGGCGGACCCCTCCGGACTGATTTTGCCGCATTCCCGGGTCAGTGAATAACCTGGGAATCCGCATTGGCATTCGTCGATTGCGTTTTATGCTGCTCCTACTCGGCATGAGGGACAATCGCGTATGAACTGGGCGTCGGCAACATCACTCGATCAATTCTGGGGTTCCTCGCCGTTCCCGATGTGGCTGACGCTGGCGGCGGCGGCATTTTTCGCAATCCTCGTCCTTCTGACGCTGGTTCGCGCCGACAAATCGGTTGCGAATGTTGTTCTGACCGTCATCACGTTGCTTGCGATCGGAGTAGCGGCCGCCGCCACCATTCGTAGCGGCGGTTCTGAGGCGTTCGCGTCGAAAAATCCGTCCGTTCCGGTCAACGTCGCGATGCCGGCATTGTCCTGCATCGACGGCCTTGCCGGCGATGTGGTCGAGGTCGCCTGCGAGAAGGCGTTGTTCGGTACGCCGGATGCGGTGGCCGCCGCCGTGTCCTACACCGCATCCGAAATCAGCCGACTGAGATCGTTCGGGGAGGCTGCCGGCAGCATGCCGCCGGAGTTGCAGGCGCTACGGCGGGCAATCGAACGCGATCGCTATGGTCTTGTCGCCCATGTGCTCGTATCCCGCGATCACTGCCAGCCCTCCGACTGCGCCGCCTTTCAATTGCTGACCGATCGAAACCATATCGCTGCGAACATGGAGGAGGGGACCTACGAGAAGCTTGTGACGCATTATGCGTCGTCGTGGAATGCGCAGGCGGAAACGGCGAAGGCCGCGGAGGCCGGCATGCCGCCGCCGCTCGGATCGGAGCCGACGGGCAAACCGACCAACGCCGAGTTTCCGTCCTCCGCATCGATTCCGCCGGTCAGCATCATGACGCCTGAACCGCCGACAGGGACGGCGACGCAGTCACCACCGCCGGCCCCGCCCGCCGCGACCGCGCAAGCGGTTCCGAAGCCCCGTCCGGCTCCTGCCAAGAAGCAGGCCGCCCCGAAGGCCGCGCCCAAGGCACACACGGTGGCGCCGGTTCGCCTGACGCCCGAACCACCTCCGGCGAGCACGCAGCAGAATTAGCGGACTGTTCGAAGGCGTGGCTGACATGCACCTCAATCTCGTCAAGCTGGCGGTCGGTTGCGACTCCGTGAAGGACCTCAGGGGCTGGATCGCCGACCGCATGAAACAGGCCAAGCGAAAGGGCCTGCCGCGTCACCACATCCACATCACCCGGATGACGCCGAAGCGCGACGAGGAATTGCTCGCGGGCGGCTCTCTCTACTGGGTCATCAAGGGTGAAATCGCTGCCCGGGAGAAACTGATCGGAATCGAGCCGTTCCGCGATTCCGATGGTATCGGCCGGTGCCGCATCGTCATGAAACCACAGGTGATCGCCGTCAGGCCGCGTCCGATGCGCCCGTTTCAGGGCTGGCGCTATCTGTCCGCCGCTGATGCGCCTCCCGACCTCGGCAGCAATGCGGCGAGTGTCGCCGCGATGCCCGAGCCGCTGCGGCGCGAGTTGCGCGATCTCGGGTTGCTGTAACGGTAACAAGCAAGGCGGATGCCTTGGTGCCAAACTCTGATTCAACTAAACGCCGATGTTATCGATCAGGCGTGTCGTTCCGATCTTTGCCGCGACCAGAAGGCGGACCGGTCCGTCTTTTAGCGAGCGGATCGGAGCCAGCGTTTCAGCATGGCGCGCCTCGAAATAGTCCAGCGCGAAGCCTGCGTCACCGATTGTTTTCGTCCCGTCGGCCATGACGGTTTCGAGATTGCCGCCGTTCCGCAAACGCTTGGCGGCTTCCTTCATGACGCGATGAAGCATCGGCGCTACGGCGCGCTGCGCGGTCGACAGATAGACATTGCGCGACGACATCGCGAGCCCGTCGCGCTCGCGCACGATCGGAACTCCGATCACTTTCACGCCGAGATCGAGATCGGCGGCCATTCGCGTCACGACCTTGAGCTGCTGATAGTCCTTCTGGCCGAACAGGGCGACGTCCGGCCGGCACTGTGTGAACAACTTGCCGACGACGGTCGCGACGCCGCCGAAAAAATGCGGCCGGAAACGGTCTTCAAGACCTGCCGTCGCCGGTCCTTCGGTCAATATCCGCGTCGCGAAGCCCGCTGGGTACATCGTGCCGACGTCCGGATTCCAGACCAGGTCGACCTGCGCCTGCGTGAGTTTGGCGATGTCGGCTTTCCAGGTCCGCGGATACGATCCGAAATCTTCGTGCGGCGCGAACTGGGTTGGGTTGACGAAAATCGAGACGACAACCTTTGACGCGCGCCGTTTTGCCTGATGCACCAGCGCCAGGTGCCCGTCGTGAAGCGCGCCCATGGTCGGCACCAAAGCGACGGTCGCCCGGCGCGTTCGCAAGCTCTCCAGGGTGCGGCGCAGCGAGGGAAGGGTACGGGCAACAACGGGCGCGCGGGGCATTGCTCCTCGTTACGATTTTTTGCCTTATATGTCATGTGTATATGGCATACATCTCGACAACAATGGGAGGAATCTCCCGGGTTGAAAACTTCCGAATAGGAATGGAAACTGACGCAGGATTCCGTCGGTTTGCCCGTCGGCCCCGCACGCGACGTATTGAGGCGTATTGAATCGTCCGTCGTTTGCGCCACATTGTGTGTTTAAATTCGTGCGAGTCTTGATGTCCCGCGATCCGCTGCCGCCAAAATATCCTGCTGACCCGTCCGTATGCCGGAGCACATCACTCGGCGGAAACGCGCCGCTGCCTGACGTAAAGCCATCGACCGCGTCCGATATTGCTGCGTTCGTGGCCAAGGCGCGCGCGATGTCGCCCTATGCCGCGGGCAGCCGCGGCAGGCTGATGTTTGCTCTCGACGCGACCATGAGCCGGCAGCCGACATGGGACATGGCCTGCGCCCTTCAGGCCGACATGTTTCGCGAAGCCGCCGCTATCGGCAGCCTCGACATCCGCCTGACCTACTATCGCGGCCCCAACGAGTGTCGCTCCAGCGGCTGGATATCCGACAGCAAGAAGCTGGCACGGTTGATGAGTACGATCGATTGCCGCAGCGGCGACACTCAAATTGGCAAAGTGCTCTCGCACGCGCGCAGCGAAGCGGTTGAGTCAGGCATCAAGGCGGTGGTGTTCGTTGGTGACGCAATGGAGGAATCGGCCGATGATCTCTGCGCGACGGCCGGCGAATTGGGGCTGCTGAAGATACCCGTGTTCATGTTCCAGGAAGGGCGGGATGCGACTGCGGAGAAGACGTTTCGTGATATCGCACGGCTGACCGGCGGCGCGTGGTGCCGGTTCGACCCCGGTGCGGCAGCCCAGTTGCGTGAATTGCTTCGAGCGGCCGCGGCCTATGCCGCGGGCGGCCGGGATGCGTTGCGGCGGCTGTCCACCGCCAGCGCGACCCAGCTTCTGGGACAAATGAAGGTAGCGCCATGATGCGCCTGGTATTTCGTATGCCGCAGTAACCGCCGCCGCCAACAATCGCTTTCGCCGGTTGCGCCGACATACTATCTATCCGCCATGCCGACTCTGATCTTGGGCCTCGTCGCCTTTCTTTTCCTATATTTGCTGCTTCAATTACTCCGGGCGGCAAACCCGGCCGTGCTTGCCCGGGCCATCAGGCTCGCAGGGGGCATTATTGCGCTTGCGGTGGCGGTCTTCGTCGGCATCAAGGGAGAAGTGGCGATAGCGCTGCCCCTCGGGATTTTCGGCGCCACGCTTCTGGGCTGGTCGCCGTCCTTTGCGTCGTTCTTCGGCAGAGTTTTCCGCTCGGGGACACCGAACGCGGGGGGACAAACGTCCCAGGTGCGCTCGCAGTTTCTCGAGATGGTCCTGGATCACGACAGCGGCCGTCTCGGCGGATGGATCCTTGTCGGGCCCGATGCCGGCCGCTCGCTTGACGATTTCGACCTGCCGCAACTCGTCGCAATGATGACGAGCTTCGATGCCGAGAGCTGTGCTTTACTTGAAAGTTACCTGGACCGCAGGTTTCCCGCCTGGCGTCAGAACGCGCAAGGCGATCCGGCAGGGGGGCGACGTCACGCGCCGACGGGCGGTAAAATGACGGACGAGGAGGCTTACCAGATCCTTGGCTTGCAGCCGGGGGCGAGCGGGGACGATATCCGGCGCGCGCATCGAGGGCTCATGAAGAAACTGCATCCCGACCAGGGGGGGTCGACGTACCTGGCGGCCCGTGTAAACGAGGCCAAGGATACCTTGCTTCGCACTCATCGCAGCTAACTCCAACGCCACCAAACGCTACACTGCGAGCTGCTTCTGTCTGTCTCCGTTTGACGTCCCATGTCGTTCGCCGTTGTCCGGCGTCGTTGATCGTTGCGGTCCACTCTATCCGCGAATTCTTGACGAGTGGTTTGCAGGGCGGGGGGTTGGTGCGTTTTTGACGACGCGCCTGCGCGGGGCCTGGAACGCGATCGGTTATCACGCGCGCAGGATTTTGGGCGTCCCCAACGAAATGGCCGGGAAAGACCCGGCCACGCTTGCTCGAAAATCCTGTAGCGCGGCGCGGGCGCCGCGATCAGTTTTTGATCGTGATGCAGGGCAGGTCTGAACGCTTCAGGGTGCGGCACACCGCTTCGGCTTCATCGCGATCGAGCCCGGCGAAGCGGGCGCGGTACAGCTTCTTGTTGCCCTTGCCGACGGGTTCGGTGAAGGGATCGGCCTTGCCGAGCACGCCGCGGGCGCGGCCTCGCGCCGCATCGAGACGCTCGCGGGCCTCGCTCTCGGTTTCCAGCGCGCCGACCTGTATGATCCAGCCCGAATGCGTCGCCACCGGCTTTACCGCGCCGTTCTGCTGAATGGCTTGCGGTTGGGTTGTCCGCGGTTGAGCCTTGGGCGGGATATCTGCGTGTGCCATCGCCTGTGATGTCGAGGCGGGGAGGCTCGAAGCCGGCAGCACGCCCAGGATGCCTTGTCCGGTGCCGAAGTTGGCGGGCTGCGGCGGCATGCTGGCTCGCGTTCCGACAGAACCCGATGTTTCCGGCGCTATGTCGCGAGCGGTTCCGGTGGCGCCGTCGACCGGCGGCACCGCTGCCGTCGGCTCGGCCGAGGCCAACCTGACCGATCCGGCCCTGACCTGTACCGTCTTCACCCGCACCGGTTTCATCGGTTCGGTCGAGCCGGGAACGGCGTCGATCGGTTGGGTCGCGATGACTCCGCTGGTCAACGGAGCGGGCTCGGACCTGGTCCGCTTCGCAGGCAGAGCGGCGGTCGAGGCTGCTATCAGTGAGCGGGCCAGACGGGTGGGACGTTCAGGCGGCAGCGCGACGGGTTCGGGCGGAGCCGACGCAGTCTGGATCGCGCCGTCGACCTGCGTCATTTCCGTGGGCCGTGAGCGCGCCTGATCCTCGGCTACCCTCGCATTGGCGTCGGCTGTGTTGCTCTCGGTAATGGCGGCGACTGTCCGGTGCGTCGCGGCCTTGTCGAGATTTTCGGCCAGCAGGCTGCGCATGGTCGCATCGCGCGAACCGCTGCTGCGGCCTCCGAGGACGACGCCCACCAGATGGCGATTGCCGCGCTTCAGATTGGTGACGAGATTGAAGCCGGACGCACGGATATATCCCGTCTTGATGCCGTCGACGCCATCGACGCTGCCGAGCAGATGATTGTGACCGCGAATGGTGCGGCCGCGGAACGTGAACGACCTTGTCGCGAAGTAGCGATAATAGCGCGGAAAGCGGTCCTGTAATGCACGGCCAAGTGTTGCCTGGTCCCGTGCAGTGGTGACCTGGTCGTCGTCGGGAAGACCTGACGCGTTGCGATAGACCGTTCGGGTCATGCCGAGCGCGCGCGCCTTCCGCGTCATCATCCTGGCGAAGTCGCCTTCGTCGCCGCCGATCGCTTCGGCGATTACAACTGCTGCGTCGTTGGCGGATTTCGTCACCAGCCCCTTGATGGCGTCCTCGGCGCGGATGGTCTGACCCGGCCGCAAACCGAGCTTCGTCGGATCCTGTGCCGCGGCGTGCGCCGAGACCGGCATTTCGGTGTCGAGAGTCATCTTCCCCGAATCCAGGCGCTCGAACAGCAGATAGAGCGTCATCATCTTGGTCAGCGATGCCGGATGACGAAGACTGTCGGGATTTGTGGATGAAAGCGTCTCGCCCGAATTGGCGTCGACGACGATCGAGGCAAAACGCGGATTGTAGCTTTGCCGCGCCTCGTGGTGAGCGTGATGGCGATGGTGATGACGGGCGCGGCGTGCGTCGGCGTGGTCGGTCGTAAAAACAACGGCGGCGATCGCTGCCAGTCCGAATGCGCCAGCTCGCATGACGCGGGCGGAAGCCAAGGTTGTGCGAAGCATGAACGTCCCCGTCCCCATTTTTCGACTTTAGTCACCGGTTCGTGAGGCAAAATTGTGCCCGACACTCTGATCTGAGCGTGCAGCGCGAACCCGGTCTCAAGGCGAGGTGGCAGATCAGGTTTGCCGTTCTGGCTAAGAGCCTGGTTCAACGGTGTTTTTTTGATCTTCCACCGGAACGCCCAGGATACCGGAATTCAGCCTAGGGGGGCGGAGTTTCCAAAAGGTTAAGCAACCCTTGATGGCATCTGTCTGATTTGCGTCGAATCGCCGATTGTGCGTCGCACAAAAACAGTTGCTTTTATTGTGCAGTGCATTATATCTGATGTCGAGAGGCCGGATGTCCCCGGCTCGTATTACCAACCCCGGTGAGGAATCCATCATGATGAAGATCGACGAAGTTCAGCAGCACGGAAAAGAGCAACTCGACGCCGCAGTCGCAGCGGCGGGCAGCTTCCAGAAAGGCGTTCAGGCGATCGCCCTGGCGTTCAGCGACTACACGCGGAAGTCATTGGAAGACGGCAACGCATTCACCGAGAAACTCGCCGGCGTGAGATCGCTGGACAAGGTCGTGGAGGCGCAGACCGAATACGCCAAGAAGACCTACGAGACGTTCGTTGCGGAGTCGCAGAAGATCGGCGAGCTTTACGCTGATCTCGCCAAGCAGACCTTCAAGCCGTTCGAGGATTTTGCCGCGAAGTTCGTCCCGGCCGCTCGCTGATATCGCAGGATTATCCCCAAATGAAAAAGCCCGGCCAGTGTGGCCGGGCTTTTTTTGATCGTCGCGCAGGCTACTTCGCGATGCGAAGCTGCGAGATTTGCGTGAGAATGTTCTGGAACGCGTCAGCTGTCTGGGTAGACGACGTGATCATTTGAAAATTGCCATTGCTGGCGCAGTTCTGCAGCACTGTCGACGTGGGATCCTTGCTGCCGATATTGACCTGGATCGTGAACACGGTCACGCCGGCATCCTTGACCTTCTGGCATAACGAGGCTTGCCGCGTATCGATGCTCGACGCGCTCGTGTACCAGCGGTTCTGCGTGTTCAGACCATCGGACAAGAGGACGATGTAGTCCTGATAGATGTGCGTCGTGTCCTTGATGGGAGCGGCGATCGGGCCGTTCGTCGTGCTGAGGGACTGCCAGCCCCAGGCAAGGCCGATGCTCTGGTTGGTGTTTCCGCTGGGGGTCATCGCATCGATCTGGTCTTTCAGGTCGCTCCACTGAGAACTCATGGGCGTGATCGTGGCCGGAAGACAGTCGGTCCACTGCTCGGCATAGAACTTCGTGGAGGGCGCTGTATCAACACCCACGACGGTGGAGGGCGCGACATTTGAAATGTCGTAGTCCTGGTCGCGGTCGTTGACGCAACCTGTCCAGCCGCCGGCGGATTGCGCGGCCGAGGGCTGCGGGGCGGCCGCCGCCGTTGCCGCGGTACCATCGCCACGCCAAAGGTGCGAGTAGGTGGTCGGCGTGCTGCAAACCTTGTTGCTGCCCCACCCCGAGCACGAGCAGTTGCTGGTCGATCCGCAACTTGCGCCCGAGCCTGTGGCGATGGTTTGACCCGGCGTCGTCACCGTCGTGTAGCAGCCGTTGTAGAAAACGCCTGTCTTGCCGGGAATTTTCTTGCCGCTATCGACGCTGGGACAGATGTAGCCGGCGTAGGTTCCGCTCGATGGAATCGTGCTTGTGCTCTTCGCCCCGCTCAAAGTCGCAGGTCGATCCATGCACGTGAAGCCCTGATTGCTGTTCGTAAACGGGCAGTTTGAGTTGGCAATGGTGGTGTTCCAGTTGCTCGGCTTGGAACCCGTTTTCGTGGTGTCGAGAATCGGAGGTTCGCCAAGCCATTCGGACCAGTTGATCCATGCTGCATTGATGTTGGATGTTCCAACGTTGACGTCCTTTGCGAACGGAACGATCGAAATATAGACGTCGCCGGTGGTTTTGGCGAACGCGGATAGAGAATCGATCATGTCCTTCGCAGCGGTCTGAAGCGCGGACATCTTGCCATTGGACGACATCGATCCGGTGTTGTCCAACACCATCGCGACGCGCATCCGCGAATTGCCCCAGGTCGATGTGGAACTGGTTCCGAAAGTGAGCTGCGGAAAACCCGCGACCTTCATGAAGTCGGTTTTGATAGCGCCATGCCCGGAAGCGAGAATCGTTGCCGCCGCCGTTGAGGTGCTCGGTGTGTAGACGGCACTCACCGTGACACCAAATGCATTGCCGTCATGATAAAGCGCTGAAAAATATTTCTGCAGGGCGTCCGTGATCTGCTGAGACGTCATGGTCGGGCTGGCCGCGGCGTCCTTTGAGACCATCAGTACCGCCGAATCCATCGCGGCCTGCATTGAGGAGCGCGCCGCATTGGCCCGGGTGTAGTCGACGGCGGCCCCGACGAAGCCGAGTATCGGCAGGAGGGCGATTGCAAAAATTGGTGCTATATTACCTCGCAGGTCTCGACCAAAGCAGGTAGCCGAACTGCGAATCTGTTTGCGAATTGAGGTCCCAGACATGGCTGTCACCGATCCGTTGGTTTCAGCCGCATTTCGAGCCGCAGGGCTAAATGGGTGGTAAAGTTGTCCTGAGAAAGCAGGTAAATAGCCGCACAAATTGCGAGGACGGGCCGGAAGATCGCCATCGTCGTGAATGGAGGTTAAAGCGTCATATCGATGATTTTCCGAGGTCGGCAGGAACTCGTTAATCCTGGCTTCGCGCCGGAGGGCTATTTCGGCCTCGATTGTGATCTTGCGGTGAGCCGAATACCGACCCATACTTAATGCATTCGAACACCCAGCCGATGGCGATCCGGACGCCAGCGGCCGTGAAACTTGCCTGGATTGACGGCCGCCGGGAGGCTTTGTCCGCTGGCCGTTGTTGATCCCGCGGAGATATCGAACGCTTGAGCCATGTTGAAGCTGCCAGCCATTCAGACATCTGGAACGTCCATGCTGCGTGTGGCGGATGTCCGTTTTTCTTCTGCAACGCGGATGAGTGACGACGAAGGTCGTGCCGATGGTCGGGATGATCCGGCCGGTGCGGTCATCACCAAGGTCAAACCGAAGACCAAACGTCCCAATCTCTACCGCGTGCTGATATTGAACGACGATTACACCCCAATGGAATTCGTCGTTCATGTCCTTGAGAAGTTCTTTCAGAAGGATGTCGAGGCCGCCACCCAGATCATGCTGCACGTCCACCATCACGGCATAGGCGAATGCGGCGTGTTCACTTATGAGATTGCCGAGACCAAAGTGACGCAGGTGATGGATTTTGCGCGCAAGCACCAGCATCCGCTGCAATGCGTGATGGAAAAAAAATAGCCGCTCCCGTTCCGCGAAATCGAAACGAATCCTCGCGCACTCGGCGGAATTTTGGTGGAGGCGAGCCCGCGTGGGGTTCGCGATCCGCGCGTCGTTCATTCGGGCGACTTGCGAAACTCGGAACAACCTCGATACGATTTCTGCGCTGGACCGGCACTTCCCCTCGGGTAGTGTATTACTATATCATTGTCGAAGGTTGTTGTTGCCTGACAGGGCGATGGCGATCATGATGGCCAAGAGACCCTAGAGGACGCGGAATGCCAACTTTTTCTCAAAGCCTGGAACAATCCCTGCATCGGGCGCTCGCAATCGCAAATGAGCGGCATCACCAGTATGCCACGCTCGAGCACCTTTTATTGTCGCTGGTGGACGATTCAGATGCCGCAGCGGTGATGCGGGCTTGCAGCGTCGATCTCGACAAGCTGCGCGGCAGCCTGGTGAACTATCTCGAAACCGAATTCGAGAATCTGGTGGCGGACGCCTCCGACGATGCCAAGCCGACAGCCGGCTTCCAGCGCGTCATCCAGCGTGCGGTGATCCATGTGCAGTCGTCCGGCCGCGAGGAGGTGACAGGCGCCAACGTGCTGATCGCGATCTTCGCGGAGCGCGAAAGCCACGCCGCTTATTTCCTGCAGGAGCAGGATATGACGCGCTATGACGCGGTGAACTACATCAGCCATGGCATTGCCAAACGTCCCGGCGTGTCCGAGGCGCGTCCGGTGCGCGGCGTCGATGAAGAGACCGAAACCAAGAGCGGCGACGACGCCAAGAAGAAGGGCGATGCGCTCGAAACCTACTGCGTCAACCTCAACAAGAAAGCGCGCGACGGCAAGATCGATCCGGTGATCGGGCGGAACGCCGAGATCAACAGAGCGATCCAGGTGCTGTGCCGCCGCCAGAAGAACAACCCGCTCTTTGTCGGCGACGCCGGCGTCGGCAAGACCGCGATCGCGGAAGGCCTGGCGAAGCGCATCGTTGATAGCGAGGTTCCCGAGGTGCTGGCGGCCTCGACCGTCTTCTCGCTCGACATGGGAACGCTGCTGGCCGGCACCCGCTATCGCGGCGACTTCGAAGAACGGTTGAAGCAGGTACTCAAAGAACTCGAAGCGCATCCGAGTGCGGTTCTGTTCATCGATGAGATCCACACCGTGATCGGCGCCGGTGCGACCTCCGGCGGCGCGATGGACGCGTCCAACCTGCTCAAGCCGGCGCTGGCGTCGGGAACGATCCGCTGCATGGGTTCGACCACCTACAAGGAATACCGGCAGCACTTCGAGAAGGACCGCGCGCTGGTGCGCCGGTTCCAGAAGATCGACGTCAACGAACCGTCGGTCGAGGATGCGATCGCCATCCTGAAGGGACTGAAGCCGTACTTCGAGGATTATCACAAGCTGAAGTACACCAACGATGCCATCGAGGCGGCGGTGCAGCTGTCGTCGCGCTACATTCACGACCGCAAGCTGCCCGACAAGGCGATCGACGTGATCGACGAGTCCGGCGCGGCGCAGATGCTGGTTTCCGAGAACAAGCGCAAGAAGACGATCGGGATCAAGGAAATCGAGACCACGATCGCGGCCATGGCCCGGATTCCGCCCAAGAGCCTGTCGAAGGACGATGCCGAGGTTCTCAAGCATCTCGAGCAGACGCTCAAACGCGTCGTGTTCGGTCAGGATCGCGCGATCGAAGCCTTGACGGCGTCGATCAAGCTGGCGCGCGCCGGACTGCGCGAACCGGAGAAGCCGATCGGCTCCTACCTGTTCTCCGGCCCGACCGGCGTCGGCAAGACCGAGGTCGCAAAACAGCTTGCGGAGGCGCTTGGCGTCGAGCTGCTACGCTTCGACATGTCCGAATACATGGAGCGGCACACCGTTTCGCGGTTGATCGGCGCGCCTCCCGGCTATGTCGGTTTCGATCAGGGCGGCCTGCTGACCGATGGCGTCGATCAGCATCCGCATTCCGTGGTGCTGCTCGACGAAATCGAGAAGGCACACCCGGATGTCTACAATGTGCTGTTGCAGATCATGGACCACGGCCGGCTCACCGATCACCACGGCAAGCAGGTCAACTTCCGTAACGTGATCCTGATCATGACCACCAACGCAGGCGCCTCTGACATGGCCAAGGCCGCGTTCGGCTTCACGCGCAATAAGCGGGAAGGGGACGATCGCGAAGCCATCAACCGGCAGTTCTCGCCTGAGTTCCGCAACCGGCTCGATGCCACCGTCTCGTTCGGCCATCTCAGCACCGAGGTGATCGGCATGGTGGTTGAGAAGTTCGTGCTTCAGCTCGAAGCCCAACTGGCTGATCGCTTCGTGACGATCGAGCTCTCCGACTCCGCCAAGGCCTGGCTGATCGAGCATGGGTATGACGAGCAGATGGGCGCCCGGCCAATGGCGCGGGTGATCCAGGAGCACATCAAGAAGCCGCTGGCGGACGAAGTGCTGTTCGGCAAGCTCAAGGGCGGCGGCCATGTCCGCGTCGTTGTGGTCAAGGACGAAGCAGTCGCGGGCGTGGATCTCGAGAAGATCGGTTTCGAGTTTGTCGAGGAGCCGGTCACGCCCAGGCCCGAGAACCTTCCGGGCGGCGCCCGCAAGCGCAAGCCCAAGCCCGGCGACGGTATCTCGAAGGAGCCGCTCAAGGTCTGAAGGTTGGAGCCTCGTTTCTGATAGACTCAGAAGTGAGGCTCCATGATTTTGGTTTGACGGTTATCGTCAGGCGAACAGTATTTCTGCTCGGGTCAAGCCCAAGGACGTGCTTCGCTAGAAAAGGCGATAACCGCTAACAATCAAACGGCCGGCACTGTGCGTGCCGGCCGTTTTGCTTTGTGAACCGGTGCTGTCCGGCATGACGGTTGCTGATTCCGCCTACACCAAACCCGCGCCTGATTTATTTTTCCTCGGCGCTCGGCTCTTCTTCGGTTTCGGCGACGTCGTCATGCTGCGCTTCCGGATCGAAGAATTCGCCGGCAGCGGCGATCGCTTCCGCGGCGGCGTCGCGATCCTCCTGCCGGGTGCTGATGTCCTCGCCACGCTTGATGCGCTCGGCCTCGTCGGCGCTGCGGGCGACGGTCACCGTGATATAAGCTTCAACTTCGGGATGGACCGCGACCGTCAGCTTCTGCTGCCCGATCGCCTTGATCGGCGCATCAAGCCAGACCTGGGGTCGGTTGACGGTGATGCCATCCGCGGCCAGCGCGGCCACGATGTCGCGTACCGTGACCGAACCAAACAGCTGACCGGTCTCCGAGGCCTGGCGGATGATGACGATGTCGCGGCCGTCGATCTTCTCGGCGACTTTCGCGGCTTCGCCCTTGGCCTTGATATTGTTGGCTTCCAGCTCGGCTTTCATGCCGTCGTATTTGGCGCGGTTGTCGGCGGTCGCACGCAGGGCCTTGCCGCGTTTGAGAAGGAAGTTGCGGGCGAAACCATCCTTCACCTTCACGACATCGCCCATCTGGCCGAGCTTGGCCACGCGTTCCAGCAAAATGATTTCCATGTTCGATCCCCTTGTTCGGAGTAAGCGCGTTTGTGTTGAATTCACGATCGAGGTACGAGCGGCGGAGGCATGTGCCGCTGCATGTAGCGTTGGCGAAAACCGAAAATCGCATCGGCGATGCCGATACCCACGATGGCGATCACCGGCCAGATAAACGCCAGCACGACCGCGTAAACACAGGTCAGCCACAGTCCGCGAGCGCGTTGCGCGAGGGTGATCGTGTGCAGCACGGCGAAACCCATAAGCGCATACGCCATCATCAGGCACGCGGTGACGATCTGGGCCAGGATCGCCGGCAGTCCGCCGACGAAGCACAGCGCCAGCGCCACCGTCATCGCAACCAGCACCATCGGCGGAAGCGTTATTGTCTTCATGTCAGGCCAGGGGCGTCGCAGCCGGCCGGAGGTGGCGGTGACCTTGGCCGCGAGCCACACATTGAGCGTCAGCGTCGTCATCGCAATCGTGGCTGCGGCGGCAGGCGCGATCGCCACAAACGCGTCGACGACTTCGGAAGCCCGATCGCCTGATCCGGTGTCTTGAACGTTGGCGATGCGCAGCAACCCGTGACGCAGCGTCTCTGTAATCGTCGATGCGTCGGTGCCGAGCGTGAGCAGGGCGGCGGTCGTGGTCAGGGCGGCGAAGCACGCGAGCCAGACCAGAATGCGTCCGAGCGGATACCAGTCGATTGGTGGCGCTCCCGCCGGCGCTGCGGCCGTCCCGTCCGGCGGCGCATCCGCCGCGACCGGGCGGCCGAGCAGGACCAGGTGCCCCAGCCACCACGACGGCAGCGCGACTGTCAGCACGAAGGCAGCCGAATAGGGCGGGCCGAACATGGCGCCCAGGCTGACGCCGGCCAGAGCGCCGCCGATCGCCGCGCTGGTCGGTCCCCATCCCATCGCCGCGACCATCAGCGGCAGCGGGGCAAGATAGAACAGCAGCAGCGAGATGAGCGCTCCCGAAATGATCGAGGCGAACATCAGCGCCGAAGCGCAGCCGGCTGCGGCTGCGATGAGGAGGTTTATAATCATCAGCTGTCCCGCTCCCTTCGAGCGGTTAGAGGTTCATTTTTGAACCCCAACCATCGGCGACCGGAAATGACCCGGAAACCTTATGAAAGATGACGGGCGGCGGCGTAAAAGCCGCCGCTCGCCGGATTAGCGAATGACGTAAGGAAGCAGCCCGAGGAAGCGCGCGCGCTTGACCGCACGCGCGAGCTCGCGCTGCTTCTTGGCGGATACCGCCGTGATGCGGCTCGGCACGATCTTGCCGCGCTCGGAGACGTAACGCATCAGCAGCTTGGAATCCTTGTAGTCGATCTTCGGCGCATTCGGGCCCGTGAACGGGCAGGTCTTGCGGCGGCGGAAAAACGGACGGCGTGCACCTGCATCAGCCATGATTCTTACTCCTCAACCACTGCGCTGGCATCGTCGCGCGGACGGCGCGGACCGCGGTCGCCGCGGAAACCGCCGCCTTCGCGGTCACCCCGGAATCCACCGCGATCGTCGCGCTCACGGTCGCGATCGGCCTTGCGCATCATCGCCGAGGGGCCTTCCTCGTGTTCCTCGACGCGCACGGTCAGATAACGGATGACATCCTCGTGGATGCGTTCCTGGCGCTCGATCTCGTTGACCACTGCGGCGGGGCCGTCGATGTTGAGCAGCACGAAATGCGCTTTGCGATTCTTCTTCATGCGATAGGTGAGCGAGCGAACTCCCCAGTTCTCGGTCTTGGTGACCTTGCCGCCCAATCCGGTGATCACGCCGGTGATCTGGTTGGTCAGTTCCTCGACCTGCTGGGAACTCGCATCCTGACGCGCGAGAAAAACATGCTCATAGAGAGGCATGGATGTCCTTTCCTAAACGTTGGCGCGAACCCCGGCGGCAAGCCCTTCGAGACCTTCGGAAAGGACTCGGGATAAGCTCAGAAGGCGGAAGCACGGGACGACGGGCCGACAGGCCCTGCCGCATCAATATCGCCTGACAACGTGAAATTGGGCAGGTGAAATTGCTGGGACCGTCCGTTCAGCTCCCGGCCGGGATCCACGGATGGCGCGGACTTATACGGATTTCGGCCCAAAGGCAAGGGAAGCGGTCCGGTTCCTCGCTTACCGGTTTCGTCCGAATCGGCATTCGCGCGCCTGTCTTGACATCATCCGGCTTGCGGTGTCTCTCGCCCCGGATTCAAGGGGGCAATCGAATGACGGCGGCATTTACCTTTCCCGGCCAGGGGTCTCAGGCCGTGGGCATGGGCAAGGCCCTCGCCGAGGCTTTTCCGGTCGCAAAAGCCGTTTTCGACGAAGTGGATGCCGCTCTCGGCGAGAAACTGACCACTGTCATTTGGGACGGACCCGCCGAAACCCTGCAACTGACGGAGAACGCCCAGCCGGCATTGATGGCGGTCTCCATCGCTGCGCTCCGCGTGCTCGAGGCCGAGGCGGGATTTTCGGTGGCTCGCGATGCCGCCTTCGTGGCCGGACATTCGCTCGGGGAATACTCGGCTCTGGCGGCTGCGGGAAGCCTGAGCATAGCCGACACGGCGCGACTGTTGCGGACGCGTGGTCTTGCCATGCAGAAGGCGGTTCCGGTCGGTGTCGGCGCGATGGCCGCGCTGCTGGGTCTCGACTACGAGGCCGCCGTGGCGGTCGCCGACGAAGCCGCGCAGGGTCAGGTCTGCCAGGCCGCGAACGATAACGGGGGCGGCCAGGTCGTCGTGTCGGGCGACAAGGCGGCGGTCGACCGTGCGGTCGAGATCGCCAAGAGCCGGGGCGCCAGGCGCGCGATGCTGCTGCCGGTGTCCGCGCCGTTTCACTGCAAGCTGATGCAGCCCGCAGCCGATGTCATGGCGGAGGCGTTGGCGGACGTAACCATCAACGCGCCGGCCGCGCCGGTCGTATCCAACGTGCTGGCTGCGCCTATTACGAGTCCGGATGAGATTCGCCGTCGCCTTGTCGAGCAGGTCACAGGGACCGTACGCTGGCGCGAGTCGGTTGCCTATATGGCAGGACACGGAGTAACGCGCTTTTTCGAGATCGGAGCCGGCAAGGTTCTGAGCGGGCTGGTCAAGCGCATCGCGGATGGGGCTGTCGGCGTAGCCGTCGGCGGACCGAACGATATCGCGCCGGCCAGGGAAGCGCTCGACGCCGCGCGGTCGGCATAAGCGAGACAGGGAGGACGCGATGTTCGATTTGAGCGGCAGGACCGCGCTCGTGACCGGCGCGACCGGTGGCATCGGAGGCGCCATCGCGAAGGCGCTGCATGCGCAGGGCGCAACGGTCGCAATTTCCGGCACCCGGCGCGAGGTGCTGGAAGCGCTGGCAGGCTCGCTTGGCGAGCGGGTCCATGTGCTGCCCTGCAACCTGTCCGAGACGGCCGAGGTCGAGGCGCTGGTGCCCGATGCCGAGAAGGCCATGGGGCAGGTCGACATCCTCGTCGCCAACGCCGGCGTCACGCGGGACAACCTGTTCGTGCAGTTGCGCGACGAGGACTGGGATGATGTCATTCGGATCAATCTGACCGCGACGTTCCGTCTGGCCCGCGCCGCGACCAAACTGATGATGCGCAAGCGCTTCGGCCGCATCATCGCGATCACCTCGGTGGTCGGCGTAACCGGCAATCCGGGCCAGGGGAATTACACCGCATCGAAGGCGGGGCTGATCGGCATGATCAAGACGCTGGGTGCGGAATATGCGAAGCGGGGGGTGACGGCAAACTGTATTGCACCCGGATTTATCGCAACGCCGATGACCGACGCGCTGAACGACAAGCAGCGCGAGGCGATATTGACGAAAGTCCCGGCGGCGAGGCTGGGGACGCCGGAGGATATCGCCGCGGCGGCGGTCTATCTGAGCTCGAACGAAGCGGCGTACGTGACCGGACAGACCATTCATGTCAACGGCGGAATGGCAATGATTTGAGGGGTTTTTGGCCCATCCGCCGGGGCTTGTAGTCAAAGCTTTCGATGTGTGATAACCGGACGAATAACGGGTGGGCGAAGAACGCCATTGCAGGAATTTGAAACCCTGTATATTGGCGGTGCGGAGGCCGCCGTCGTTTGCCGGTCCGCACCCGCTCAAGGCGGAACAGACCGAATTCTACACGACTGCGATAGCGACAGAAACGTGACGAGTTAACGCTCCACAATGACTCGTTTTGCAGTCGGGTCCAATTGAACAACGCGAGGTTTAATAATGAGCGAGATTGGCGAGCGGGTTAAGAAGATCGTGGTCGAGCACCTTGGCGTAGAGCCCGAGAAAGTTGTCGATAATGCCAGCTTCATCGACGATCTCGGCGCCGACAGTCTCGATACTGTCGAACTCGTGATGGCCTTCGAGGAAGAGTTTGGCTGCGAAATTCCCGACGACGCGGCAGAGACGATTCTGACCGTTGGCGATGCCACCAAGTTCCTCGAGAAGAACGCGAAAAGCTGACGCTCTCGCGCGGTCTTGATGAAGCCGGACGGACCGTGGCCGAACGGTCCACCGGCTTTTCCTTATGGCTGGCAAGGAGGCTGGAGTTTTTCAATGAGGCGCGTCGTCGTCACGGGTATGGGCATGGTGTCGCCGCTGGGCTGCGGCGTCGAGCCGACCTGGAAACGAATCCTCGGCGGTGAGAGCGGCGCGAAGCAGATCGAGACCTTCGATACGACCGACCTGCCGTGCCGAATCGCCTGCGTCGTTCCGCGCGGCGACGGGACCGATGGAACCTTCAATCCCGACCAGTGGATGGAGCCGAAGGACCAGCGCAGGGTCGACGACTTCATCATCTTCGCGATGAGTGCCGCGAAGCAGGCGCTCGACGACGCGAACTGGCATCCGGCGACCGAGGAGGATCGTTGCGCAACCGGCAGCCTGATCGGTTCGGGCATCGGCGGCCTCTCGGGAATCGCCGACACCGCGGTCCTGATGAAGGAGCGGGGAGCGCGCAAGGTGTCGCCGTTCTTCATCCCGGGACGCCTGATCAACCTTGCTTCGGGTTACGTATCGATCGAACATGGTTTGAAGGGACCGAACCACGCGGTGGTGACGGCCTGTTCGACCGGCGCACATGCGATCGGCGATGCCAGCCGCCTGATCGCGCTCGGCGACGCCGATGTCATGGTGGCGGGCGGCGCGGAATCGCCGGTCTGCCGCATCGGCATGGCGGGCTTCTGCGCGGCGCGCGCGCTGTCCACTGGTTTCAACGACACGCCCCGGAAAGCCTCGCGCCCCTACGACAAGGATCGCGACGGATTCGTGATGGGAGAGGGCGCCGGTATCGTTGTGCTCGAGGAGTACGAACATGCACGGCGGCGCGGCGCCAGAATCCATGCCGAGGTGAGCGGCTACGGACTGTCGGGAGACGCCTATCACATCACCTCGCCATCGCCGGACGGTGACGGCGCATATCGCAGCATGAGCGCGGCGATGAAGCGCGCAGGGATCTCCGCGTCGGATATCGACTATATCAATGCCCATGGCACGTCGACGCAGGTCGGCGATGAAATCGAACTGGGCGCAGTGGAGCGTCTGCTCGGCAATGCCGCGTCAAGGATTTCGATGTCGTCGACCAAATCGTCGATCGGTCATCTCCTCGGTGCGGCCGGTGCGGTTGAAGCGATTTTCAGCATCCTTGCGATTCGCGATAACATCGCACCGCCGACGATCAATCTCGATAATCCCTCGGTGGAAAGCGCGATCGATCTCGTCCCGCACAAGGCGCGACAACGGGAAATCAATACCGCTCTGTCGAACTCGTTCGGATTCGGCGGCACAAACGCGTCCGTGATCGTGCGGCGCGTAGTTGATTAACGCGTAACGGGAACGAATCCACCGTTTCGCCGCATTCGATGCTAAATCCTAGTGGTCCGTTTCTGACATTTGCATCCCGTTGCGGCAGGTTTTCTTGGAAATGTTGCGGGCGTATGCTGTTGGCCGGGGCAACGAATTCGCTGGCCGCGATTGAACCGACAGGATCAGGTTACATCGATGACTGAGAGGCCGCCCATTTCTCCGCGCAGCCCGCGTGCCGCACTCGAACCCGAACAGGTGCCGCCGCCGCCGAAGCGCTCCGCGCGCGCCCGCAGCCCGATGGTGATAGCCGGCAACGCGATTATCACACTCGTGCTGATCGGGATGCTGGGCGTTGGCGGAATCTACATCTACGGCAAGCAGAAGATCGAGGCGCCGGGACCGCTGCAGGAAGACAGGATCGTCAACATTCCGGCGCGGGCTGGCATGAAAGACATCGCGGAGATTCTCCAGCGTGAAGGCGTGATCGACGACAATCGCCTGGCGTTTTACGGAAGCGTGTTCGCGCTGAAAGCGAGCGCCGGTCTCAAGCCGGGTGAATATGCGTTCCAGAAGAACGCCAGCCTGCGCGATGTCATCGGCACCATTGTCGAAGGCAAGGTGGTGCAGCATCTCGTGACGATTCCGGAGGGCTTGACCTCCGAACAGATCGTCGCGCGGCTTTCTGAAAACGATATCTTCTCGGGGACCATTCGCGAGATTCCGCGCGAGGGCACGCTGCTGCCCGAGACATATAAATTCCCGCGAGGAACGAGTCGCGAGCAGGTGGTCCAGCGCATGCAACAGGCGCAAAAGCGCGTGCTCGCGGAAATCTGGGAGCGCCGCGCTCCCGATGCCCCGGTCAAGACACCGGAGCAGCTCGTCACGCTCGCATCGATCATCGAAAAGGAAACGGGCAGGGCGGATGAGCGCAGCCGGGTCGCGGCGGTGTTCGCAAATCGCCTGAAACAGAAAATGAAGCTGCAGTCCGATCCGACGATCATCTATGGCCTGGTGGGAGGCAAGGGGACGCTGGGTCGGCCGATCAGACGCAGCGAGATCGCGCAGCCGTCCCCTTACAATACCTACGTGATCGACGGGCTGCCGCCCGGACCGATCGCAAACCCCGGCCGCGCCTCGCTTGAGGCTGCGGCAAATCCGGCGCGGACTCGCGATTTGTTCTTCGTCGCGGATGGGACCGGCGGACACAGCTTCACCGAGACCTACGAGCAGCACCAGAAGAACGTCGCCCGGCTTCGGACCATGGAAAAGCAGATTCAGAACGATACGGTCGAGCCGGCGGACGATCCGCCGCAATCGCCCCAGCAGCCTGCGTCTCAATCGCCGCCGGCGGCAGCGGCGCCGCCAGCGGCGGATGCTGAGCCGACGGAAGAAACGCCCGCCGCAAAGCCCGCGCCGCGCAAGCGGACCCGGCCGGCCCGGCAGGGCGCGGCAGATCCTTCGCGGAATACCATTCAACGATAGGCGTCGTACTCTGCGCGGAGGTCGGGTCTGACTCGGGAGGCAGATTTCATTCACCCGCAAAGCCATCTAAGTCCGGTCTGATCTGGTTGAATCGGACTCCAGCCGCAGCCTCCTTGATTGAGCATGATCACATCCGAAAACCGGTTTCCACTTTTCGGGACCATGCTTTAGATTCTTGATTTAACGCGTTTTCTTCACGCGAACCGAATTCCACTTCGCTCGAAAACGCTCTAACGTGGGAACGTCCGTTCCCGCGAATTTCAGATCCAAACTGTTCGGAGAACTACGCGATGGCGTTGTCGAGCATGACCGGCTTTGCGCGAAGGCACGGCGCCAGCGGGCCTTATGCGTTCGAATGGGAGCTGAAATCGGTGAACGCCAAGGGTTTCGACTTTCGGACACGGCTGCCGCCAGGCTGGGACGACATCGAACCAACCGTACGCAGGCGGTCGGCGCAGGCGTTGTCGCGCGGCACCGTCTACGCCAATCTGACCGTGAAGCGCAGCAATGCCGCTTCCGTCGTTCGCATCAACGAGGACGTGCTGGCATCCATCCTGAAGGTCGCAGGCGATTTGTCCGGCAGGATCGATGCCGTCGCACCCAGTGTCGACGGCTTGCTGTCGATCAAGGGTGTTCTCGAAGTCGTTGAACCGGAAGCTGACGATGCGGAGGAACAGGCAGCGAAAGCCGCCGTCGCCGAGGCTTTCGAGCAGGCGTTGCGTAGTCTGATCGACATGCGCGAGCGTGAGGGCGTTGCGCTGGGCCAGATCCTTTCGCAGCGGATGGATGAGATCGAACGTCTTGCGAGAAAGGCGGAGGCCGCGCCCGGCCGCCGGCCGGAAGCGGTGAAGGCGCGGCTCGCCGAGCAGATTGCGGCGCTTCTCGAGACGTCGGATCGCTTCGATCAGGATCGGCTCAATCAGGAAGCGGTCCTGATCGCTGCGAGGGCTGATATCCGCGAGGAACTCGACCGAATTGCCTCGCATATTGCGCAGACGCGGGAATTGATCGGGGGAGGCGGCCCGATCGGACGACGGCTCGATTTTCTCGCGCAGGAATTCAACAGGGAAGTGAACACCTGCTGCTCGAAGTCGAACGATCTCGAATTGACCAACATCGGCCTTGCGATGAAAAACGTCGTCGAGCAGTTTCGCGAACAGGTCCAGAATTTGGAGTGATCGATGGCTGCTCACGGTCAGAGCTTCGATGGAGTTGAACGGCGCGGCCTGATGTTCGTGCTGTCGTCGCCTTCGGGTGCGGGCAAGACCACGCTGTCGCGATTGTTGATCGAGCGGGTCCGGGGCCTGACTCTTTCGGTCTCCGCCACCACGCGACCGATGCGGCCAAGCGAAGTCGACGGCCGCGACTACAGGTTCGTCGACAACAAGGTTTTCGAGCAGATGGTCCAGCGCGGTGAACTGCTGGAGTGGGCCAGAGTATTCGACAATCGCTACGGTACGCCGCGCGTCCCGGTGGAGGCGGCGCTGTCATCGGGTCGCGACGTGTTGTTCGACATCGACTGGCAGGGCACCCAGCAATTGCGCGAGAAAGCGCGGGCCGATGTCGTCAGCGTCTTCATTCTGCCGCCGTCCGCTGCCGATCTGGAGAGACGTCTGCACACCCGCGCCCAGGATTCCGACGATGTCATTCGCGGACGAATGGACCGCGCCGCGCATGAACTGAGCCATTGGGCGGAATACGACTACATTGTCATCAACCAGAATGTCGATGAAGCCTTTGCCGAGGTGCACTCGATCCTGAAGGCCGAGCGGCTCAAGCGCGAACGCCGAACCGGATTGACGGCGTTCGTGCGCGAATTGCAAAAACAACTCGGGACGTAAAGTCTTTTCGCTTCTGATGGATCAGAAGCGAGGTTCTGTAATTTTGATGATACGTTTTCTACGCGAACCGGCATCCATTCTCAGGGTCAAGCCCCGAGAACATGCCTCGCTCGAAAACGCTCGCTATGTCGCCGTTCCGCGAGACGCTCGCGACAGGATTTCCATAATATCGCGCGATTGCGCCTCGATCTCCCGGCGCAGGCGGAGCGGATCGCGGGCCGGTGTTGGCGCGACATCAGGATTTTGCCGTTGCCATGGCGGAAGGTGCCCGTTATCCAGCGCATCCCGGATCGACTCAGGTTGGGGAAGAGAGCGCATGATGCTGCTCAGGCTTCCCAACTTGACGACCGCAAATCCGAGAAGTCCCGCGAAACCCAAGGCGCCGGCCAGGCCGCCCAGTAGGAATAGCATCGAATACGATGTCGCTTCGGATGCCGGCGCGCGGACGATGCTGACGGCGGGGCCGGGCTCGCTGCGTTCGGCAAGCAACTGCGGAGCTGGCGCAGTTGCGGCCTCAGGCGGCGGCTGGTTGTCCTGCACCTGCGAGTTGGGGGTCATCGTTTCCACCGGTGCCGGATGTTGCTCCGCCATCTGGATTGGCGCGGCCGCAGTGTCCGCCGGATCCGGCCAACGCGCGGTCACGGATGACGGCGAAGTATCGGCGGTCTGTGCCTCGGCCGACGGAGCGGTATCGGCTGGCGAGGGGTCGGTGCTCGCCTGGTCGTGCGCGTTTGTGTAAGTCGTGTCGGCCGGCGGAGAGCTGGCGTTGGCTTGATCGCGCGCCGCGTCGTCGAGTTCCGCGCGGGCGTTGGCGACGGAGGCCTGCAGGGGCGGTGCCGCAGGCGTCTCGGCCAGCTTGTCCGGTGCGGGAGCAGACGGTCGAGGTTTTGCGGCGGGTTTCTGTGCGATCTTGCCGCGCTCTGCGCCGAGGTACCAGCAGTGGCGTTTCGTTCCGTGCTCGATGCGATAGTACCAGTGGCTTCCGCGCGGCGTTGTCGCTTTCGGACCCGGAAGACAGGTATCGTCCGCGTGCGCCGGACCGTGTACGGTGGCCGCGAGCACGCTGCCCGCGAACGAAGCGATAAAAAAGGCTGAGAGCAGTTTCCCCGAACGATTTGACATAAGCATCCCCAAGTAATGACGAGATGAACGCGGTGACGTCTTCGCCAAATTGTCGGGAAAGACTGGGGTCGCATTGCGCCACAAATCCGGAAGGGCTGAGGCTTAATTGAGGCCGCTATGCGCGAGAAATACTCGTTTTGCGAGTGGCGTATCATGTCTTCCGGTGTGCTCGCCGGTCAGCATGCGTCGGAGGAATCCTCGTCAGTTCTTGAACAGGACGCGGCCGACCACCTTGCCGGCCCGCAACTGCTCCATCCATTTCTGAGCGTCTTCCATCGGCTCTTCCCGCATCGGGGTGGGCTTGATCTTGCCGGATCGCGCCAGCGCCATCAGCTCCTGTGCCTCCGCGAGCGTGCCGACCATAAAGCCTTCGATGGTCATGCGCTTGTAGATCCACTGCACGATCGGCAGGTTGAAATTGCCTCCCATCAGCCCAGAGACAACGATCTTTCCACCGCGGGCGACGGTTGAGACCGCGAAGCTCATCGATTTCTCGTTGCCGGCGAAATCGACGACAGCGTCGAAGCCTCCGTCGTGCTCCTTGACGATGCGCCTGGCGATGTCGGCTTCCGACGGGTCGTAGGCGACCGCTGCGCCGTTCGCGAGCGCAGTCGCTCGCGCTGCCGGACTCACATCTGCAACGGATATCTTCTGCTTGAACATGGCCTGCGCGAAGGCAAGCCCCATCATGCCGACGCCGCCCAATCCGATCAGCAGCAGGTTGCGCCGGCGCGGCCGGTCGACCAGGCGCTTCAGCGCGCCATAGGCGGTGATGCCGGAGCACATCAGCGTCGCCGCCAAGTTGACCGGCAACGGATCGTAGTCGAGCAGATATTTTGCGTCCGGCACCAGCACATGGGTGGCGAAGCCGCCGTCGATCGAAACGCCGAGAAAACGGTTCCTGGCGCAGAGATTTTCGTCTCCGGCCAGGCAATCCCGGCACTCGCCGCAGCCGATCCAGGGGAACACCGCTTTCTTCCGTCCCACGATGTCTCTCGGAGCTTCCGGTCCGACTTCGTCGACAACCCCCGCAATCTCGTGGCCGAGGGTGAAGGGCAGCGTCATGCCGCGGGTCGTATCCAGCCGTTTGCCGTTGCCGAGGTCCATGTAGCCGTCCTGGAGATGCAGGTCGGAATGGCAGAGGCCACAGCGCTCGACCCGTACCAGAACCTCGCGGCCCTGCGGCGTCGGGGTATCGATCATCGTTTCGCACAGCGGCGCATCGAACCTGACGAGTGATTGGCGTTTCATCGCCGGCATAGTAGGCCTCCTCTCGAAAGAGCGCGTACCATTATATCACGCCGTTTCTTGCAACTGCCGGGGCTCATCGCGCCGTGCTCGAATGAGTCAGGGTTGGCGATGACAGTCACGAGTGTCCGGCTTATCGCGATCTGGGATGGACGCCTGGTGCAGGCTGTCGCCGATTTCGTGCGGCGGAATAGCAGCGGTCGGCTGTTCCGCATCACGCTGGCGGTCTATGCCGTGCTGTGGATGCTGTATTTCTCGGTCGCGAACGCGACCGTCGACATTCACTACGATCTCAGCGAGGAGTCGGTCTGGGCGCAGACCTTTGCGTTCGGCTACAAGCATCCGCCGATGACGGCGTGGATTTTCCGCGCGTGGTTTTCCATATTTCCACGCGCTGATTGGGTGGCGTATCTTCTGGCGACCGTTAATATCGTCGTGACGCTGGCCGTTACCTGGACGGTCATGCGGGATCATTTAAACAAGGAGCGCGCGCTTGTCGGTCTCACGGCGCTGATCCTCGTCCCGTTCTATACGTTCCTGGCGGCACGATTCAATGCCAACACGGTGATGATGCCGTTCTGGTCAGCGGCTGTGTTGTTCTATCTCCGCGCGCGGCGCGACGTGAGGTGGACGGATGCGGTTCTCGCGGGAGCATTCGCCGGCCTGACGTTCCTGGGAAAATATTGGGGGGTCTATCTAATCGCGGGCATCGCCGTCGCGTCAATTGCCGGAGAGGACGTCAGGCGGTTTTGGCGATCCGGCACGCCATTCATAATGGCCGCCGCGGCATTGGGAGTGATAGCGCCACACATCCATTGGTTGCTCACCGAACATAATCACGCCACGGAAAATTTCATGGCGAGGAGCGTGCTGGTTTCAGTTCCATTCGGTACAGCGTTCAAGACTTCCGCATACTATCTCGTCGGCACCGCAGGCTATATCGTCGTACCCCTTATCTTCTTTACGATACTAAGGCCGGACCGAGCGACGATGCGGGACACGATCTGGCCAAGCGATCCAGGGCGTCGTCAGGCTCTGCTTCTGCTCGTCGTCCCGTTGATATTGCCGGCGGTGGCCAATCTTGCGTGGTCTCATCGTCTGACTTCGATATGGACGTTTCCGAATTGGGCGCTGCTACCCGTGGTATTGTTCGGCTCGCCGCGGCTCAATGTGACGGTCATCGCTGCCGCTCGCAGCTGCGTGACGGCGCTTGCGATATCGCTTCTGGCTGTTGTTGCTTCGCCGCTAGTGGCGCGTGAGCATCTCAACCCGCGGCGCACCGCTCATAACGCGCATTATCGTCAGCTCGCCGAGGAAATCATGCGTCTCGCCAGTTCGCCAGCTGTGTTGATTGCCGGTAGCGAGCAGGCCGTTCAAGGCTTATTTTACTATCTTCCTGGAGCCCGGCCGTTAAGCGATCCTCCCGATGAAAGAAGTGCACCACCCATTGCGGCACGGGTCATGGTCTGCAGCGAGGACGACGCCTCTTGCGAGGTCGCGGCCAAGTCGTTTGCCGGAAACGCTGGTAGCACGACGAACGTAACATTTTTCAGAACATATCTTGGCTATTCGTCACGACCGCTGACATATCGCATCGTAGTGGCGCCGGCTTCGACCAAATCCTGATTGGAGGATTACGCTCGACGCTGTGCCGCCAATTCGCGTGCCATTGCGGCAAAGCCGGATATCGGAACGGTCTCGGCTCGCCGGGTCGGGTCGATGCCGGCGGCAGCGGTCAACAACGCCGGATCGGCGGGCAGCGATTTCAGACTTTGCCGCAGCATCTTGCGGCGTTGTCCGAAGGCGGCGGCGGCGACCTGTTCGAGCAACCGGCGCTCACAAGCCTCTGGCTTGTCGCGAGGCACGAGGCGAACGACGGAAGAGGTGACTTGAGGCTGCGGCACGAAAGCCGCAGGCGCGATGTCGAACAGGATTTTGGTCTCAGCGCGCCAGTTCGACAGCACGCCGAGACGGCCATATGCTTCCTCGTTTTCGCGGGCGACGATCCGCTCGGCGACTTCGCGCTGGAACATCAGCACCATCGCGTCATACCAGGGGGGCCATGGCTCGACGCTCAGCCAGCCGATCAGAAGCGCTGTTGCGATGTTATAGGGCAGGTTGGCGACGATTTTCGCGCGCGTGGTTCCGAGCAGCGGACGCGGGTCGAATTGCATCGCATCCGCGTTGACGATCGTGAGACGCCCGGGATAGCGGTCCGAGATTTCTTCCAGCGCCCCGACCGCACGCTCGTCACGCTCGATGGCGATCACATGTTTGGCGCCCGCGGCAAGCAGCGCACGGGTCAACCCGCCGGGACCAGGGCCGACCTCGACGACGGTCGCATCTTCGAGTTGGCCGGCAGCTCGCGCGATCCGTGCCGTGAGGTTCAGATCGAGCAGGAAGTTTTGTCCCAGGGATTTGCGCGCCGACAGCGCATGACGTTTGATGACGTCGCGCAGCGGAGGGAGATCGTCGATCGTGCTCATGCCGAATGCGTGGAGTCCGCCATTCGTGCGGCCAGGCGCAGCGACGCGATCAGGCTAGACGGATCGGCGCGTCCGGTGCCCGCGATGTCGAATGCGGTGCCGTGGTCGGGCGATGTCCGGATGAACGGCAGCCCCAGCGTGACGTTGACCGCGCGATCGAAAGCCAGCGTCTTGACCGGGATCAGCGCCTGATCGTGGTACATGCAGATTGCGCAGTCGTAGGTCCGTCGCGCCGCTTCATGGAACATGGTGTCGGCGGGAAGCGGACCCCTGATGTCGATCCCCTCCGCGCGCAAGGTTGCGACGGCGGGAGCGACGATCGTCTGATCTTCGGTTCCGAGCGAACCGTCCTCTCCGGCGTGAGGGTTCAGTCCGGATACCGCTATGCGGGGCCGGGCGATTCCGAAGCGTGATTGCAGATCGGAAACGACGATATGGACGGTATCCACGATCATCGGGCTCGACAGCGTCGCGATCGCCTCGCGCAATGGAAGATGAATCGTAACGGGCACCACCGCAAGGTCGGACGACCACAGCAACATCACCGGTTGCCGCGGCTTGCCGCCGCTCGCCGCCAGTTCGGCGAGAAACTCGGTGTGGCCGGGATGAGTGAAGCCCGCACGGTAGAGCACGCTCTTGGCGATGGGATTGGTGACGATCGCGGCTGCGCGTCCGGCAACGACGTCGTTGACCGCCTGACGGATGGACCCGATGGCCGCCGGCGCGCTGTTGTCGTCGGGGTGACCGGGCCGCGCGGTTGCCGGATGGCCGGTAGCAATGACCGGAAGCGCTTCTGCGAAGATCCGGGAGACATCGCCGTCAGCAGCGTCCGCCAGGGGAATATCGATACCGAGCAGCCTGGCGCGCGCCGTGATGAATGCCTCGTCGCCAAGAAGATAGAACGGCGGAACGGCATCGCTCTTGCGGCGGAGCCACGCTGCGATCGCGATATCAGGTCCGATGCCGGCCGGCTCGCCAAGGGTTAGTGCAAGAGGCTTCACAACGTGGTCGCTCCAGCGCGGCCTCCGACAGCATATGCCGCCGCTCACAATGTTGGGGCGTGTTCTCGCCGGTAGCAAGGACGCGAACGTCCTTGTTATTCCCCTTTTTTCCCCGGGCCACCCTGACGATACTCGATCATCGCGGATCTCCGAATATCGTCCAGATAATCCTTGGATTTCTTCTCATACTTGGCGGCGAACATCTTTTCGCGGATCTCCTTTTTCTTCGGAGTATCCACGCTGGTCACTTTCTTTTCGCAGACAGCCACCATTTCCACGCCCTGCCGCGTGATCTCCGGCGGGGTCAGATGTCCCACGGGCGTTTTGTCGAGCAGATCCCGGAGAGGCGGCGGCAGATCGGCCGACGTCTTGACCACGGTATCGCGTATCGTGGCGTTCCGCATCGCCTTGAAAATGTGAGCCGCATCCGCGCAGGATTGAATGCGTTCACGCAACGAATCCGCCTCCTTGCGACGCGCCTCCATCACGGAAGCGGCTGCGCCGCGCGGAACGATCAATACGACGGGACGCATCTGATATTCGAACCCTTCGGTTTTCGATTGGTCGCCGCCGCTGGCCTTCAGGGCATCGTTGACATCGCGGTCGCTGACGAGAAGGCTGTCCTTGAAGCGGCCGCGCACGAGGCTTCCCCAGACAAGGTCGGCCTTCAGGCGCGCCTTGATCGTGTCCGGGCGGACCCCTTGCGAGGCGAGCGATTTCGTCAACTGGTCGGGCGACATGCGCATTCGCGCGCCCATGCTGGCGTAGGCCTGATCGATGTCCGATGACGTCGGGTTGACGCCGTATTTCTTGGCTTCCTTGATCTTCACCTTTTCATCGATCAACTCGTCGATCACCTGCTGCCGGGGCGGGGTTTTGTGCGTGGATATTTGAATCAGGCGGCTGCGCTGTTCGATATCGAAAGTGGTGATCGGCTCGCCATTGACCATGACTGCCACGGACTGCGCGTGCAGCGGCGAGTTCAGGCACGCCGACAGAAGAACTGCGAATATAGCGAGGCGGCAAAACGGCCGGAAGATCAGGGTAATTTTCATGTCGGTCGCTAGAGATCTCTTGTCAACCGGTTGGGGTTCACATCAGCCGGCGCAGCCTGCCACTCCACAGTGCCGACGCCCCGCAATTACCGGACGCCTGCTCCGCTTCCCCCATGGGTCTGGCCCAGTGTCCGCAAGCCAAGTTGAAGCATGAAAGCATGGTTAAGCTGGGGCGGCGTGGTTCCTGCGGTATAGGTGTATGACGTAACGTAGTTGAGGCCGAGGACGAAGCAATCGTCCACATAGCCCGCACCTATTGTATACTGATTGATCTCGTTGGCTTCCAGATCCCAGCGTGCCGCACCCTGGACGACCCAGTTCGATGCGATCTTGACGGAACCGGAGCCCAGAATGCCCCGACGGCGTGTAAGATATCCGAGGTCCGGTTGCGCTGCATAGTCGCCGTACAACACGCTCGCGGACCAACGGTTGAAGCTGGCGCGGCCTTCGGCCTCGAAGCGCTGGACGCTCAATGTCGCGTCATCGAAACGCGCGCGCGTGCTGAACGTGAAGATGCTGTTGGGTGAATAGTTGACGCTCGTTACATAGTCGGATTGCGCGCGCTGCAGCCCGGAATCGACGCCGGTATTGGTGATATCCGTGACGGCGAACGAGTTCAGCCCGAACAGATGATAGGATTGGCCGAACAGGACGTTGATCGAGCCGCCGCGATCGAACTGTGTTGTCGCCTGCACGCCGACATTGGCGCGGCCGCCGCCTTCGACGCGGTCGTAGCCGGAGAATTTGTCGACACTGAAGAGATTGCTGGCGTCGAAGACCAGGCTTTGTGCATCCTCGTTCGGCAGCTTGCCCGCATAGCTTTCGTTCGGGCGGATGATCACTTGCGCGATCGGTTCGATCGTCGTGGTGCCCCAGGGCTGAACGTTGATGAAGGGATAGCGATACTCGAGACCCACCGTCGGCATCAGGCGGACCGTACTGGCGTTGCCGGGCTGGATGAAGTTGGACACGCCCGGCTGATTCGAGATGTCGGCGTTGATGGCATCGGCGCGAAGCGAAGCGAAGGGCGTCCAGATCTGACCGAAGGAATCGGTGAACGACTTCCGCCACTGCGCTTCGGCGGTCAGGCGTGTGTAGGTGCCGGGAATGCCGCGCAGCAGGCAGTTGTTCGGCGTCCGCGCCATCGGGTCGGCTGATGTCGGGAGACACAGGAAAGAGGTGTTCGCCAGCGTCGAGATCGGATCGAACTGGGCCTGATCGCGCGTGAGATTGGTGAAGTTGAACTTGTAGCTGAACTCTCCGCCGATGACCGAATGGTTGATGACGTTCGAATAGTCGATGACCGGCGCAACAATCGGAACCTGGCTCTGATTGCCCGAGAAGCTCAGATAGTGGATCGCACGGGCGTCGAAATAGCTGCGGTTGCCGACACCGGTCAGATAAAGTTGCGAGATCGCTTCGGTCGGCAGGCTGAGGAACGATTGCAGCGGGTCGCTGTATTGCTTCAACCGGTAGTCGGAGAAGAAATAGTAGTCGCTCACCAGGACGCCGTCCCAGCCCCAGACCCATTTGTCGTTCAGTGCGAACTGTCCCTGGGTATCGACACCGCCGCGGAACTGGCGATCGCCGGGTTGTCCGGCGAACACCTTTTGATCGAGCTGATCGATTCCATAAGCGCGGATTTGATAGGCGCCGTCGAGGAGGCGCTGCCTGAACTCGCCCTGCATCAGCACGCCCTGCCGCGTGGTGATGCGCGGCGATAGGGTCAGATCGTAGTTCGGCGCGAGCGCGAAATAATAGGGGACCTCGACCCCGACGCCGAATTTGTCATAAGAGGTCACATACGGCATCAGAAAGCCGCTCTTGCGCTTCACCGTCGGATCGGGCGTGGAGAAGAAGGGCATATAGGCCAGCGGCACGCCGTAGAATTCCAGCCGGGCATCCTCGAAGTACAGCATCTTCTCGGTTTGATTGTGAATGATGCGGGCGCCCTTGACCTGCCACAGCGGCGGCTTTTTCGGATCCTCCCTGCAGGGAGCGCAGGCGGTGTAGACGCCGTTTTCGAAGACGGTGTAGTTGCCCTTGGTGCGATCGGCCCGGCTCGCCGCCATGCGCGTCGCGTCCGCGGTGTCGACCCTCAGCGAGTCGACGAAGCCGTCGCGGTAGTCGTCGCTCAGATCGAGGATGTTGGCGTAGGTGACCTTGCCATCCGCGTCGGTCATGCGGATGTTGCCCTCGGCATGGAGCCGCTTGGTCTTCTGGTCGTAGATGACCTTGTCCGCCTCGACGCTCGTGCCGTTGTAGAACATCTGCACGTTGCCGACCGCCGACACGCGTGAGTTGTTGTAGTCGTAATCGAGCTCGGTTGCCTGAACGAGCATCTGCCCGTTGTTCTGAGCCGGCGGCGGCTTGGGCTTTGTCGGGCGAGGATTGAAGGTGAAACTCTGGGCGGCGGCCGGTGTGATTGTGACGATACCCAGCGAGGCGATGGCGAGCAGGCCGAGCGCAGCCGGAGCCAGGAAGGTCAGAATCGCGGGCATGCCGATCCGGCGGCGGCGCGGGGAGGCGCGCCGCTTGCACGCGCGCAAGCGTCTTCGGGGGGCGGCGATTGCAGCCACTACCCGTCCTCCTGGTACAGCAAGACCAAAAAGCCGGCGAGGCCGCCCACGCAGACAGGCAGCCACGCCGCAGCAATCGGATTCATCAATTCGGCCTTGCTCAAATCCTCGGTTACCTTGGACAGGACATAGAGCAGAAAGCCCGATCCCACGCCACTTAAAACCATCTTTTGCACGCCGCCGAAGCGGAAGAACCTGAGGCTCACCGACGCTGCCAGCATCACCATCGCAGCCAGCAAAAACGGCTGTGCAAGGAGTTTGTGGTATTGCAGCCGGTAGCCGGCGGTCGCAAATCCCGAACTCTCGGACGACCTGATATAGGCCGGTAGTTGCCAAAACGACACAGTTTCAGGGGTCGAAAAACTGTTCCGTACCTGGGCCGGAGTGAGGCTGGTCGGCAGGACGAATCGTTCCTGCTCGACCGGAGGGCTGTCGAGCGTGAAGCGGCGAACATCCTTGAACAGCCAGCGGCCTTCCTCGAGGGTCGCCTCGCGCGCCTCGATACGTTCCCGGAATCGGGAGTCGGGGTCGAATCTGAACACGGTGAGTCCGGTCAGGCGGACGCCCTGCTGCTCGCTGCGCGCGGCGTTGATGATGGCTTGCCCCTCGTGCGTCACCTGATTGATCCAGAAGCCGGAGGCGTCCTGCAGGCCTCCTGCGGGGGCGCTGCCGAACAACTCGGCTTCCATCCGCTTGGACAGTTCGCGCAGGTTGGCGGACATCGGATTGTAGGCCGTGGTCGCGAGCACGCCGAGGACGAGCGCGGACGCGAGCGCCGGCGAGATGAATTGCCACGCGGAGATGCCTGCGGCGCGCGCCACGACGAGTTCGAGTCGCCGCGACAAGGCCAGGTAGCAGGTCATGGCGCCGATCAGCACACAAAACGGCGTCAGTTTCTCCAGTAGCTGCGGCACCCTGAAGAGCGATGTTTCCGCGACCATGATGGCCGACGCCGAGGCAAGTCCGGAGGTTCTGCGGACCATTTCGATGTAGTCGACGAGAACGAGAAGCAGGAAGATGCTGGCGAACACGCCGAGCGCAGCCACCATGAAGCGGCCGGCGAAATAGCGGCCCAATGTGTTCGTCAACATGCTCATGCGGCGGCCGGCCTCCCGAACAGGCGGAGGAGCCGTGCGTTCGATCTGTTGATCGCCTCCATCAACGCGGGCGGCGGTTCGAGCACGGTTCCGGCGACGATCACGCGGATGCTGAGGCCGATTGCGCCGAACAGAAGCAGATATTGCAGAAGCGCTGCCATGGGTGACTTCACGGTCATGACCGAAAGCGCAAAGCCTGCCATGCGCAGCCCGAACACGGCCGCAATCGCGGCTCCCATGGAGAAATTGCGACTTTGGCGCGTGGTGCGCGGCGTGCCGAGGAATGCAAAGGTCAGCGCGGCGAAGGCGAACGGATAGATCGGTGCGGTGAAGCGATCGTGAAGTTCGGCCCGGAACTGGCCCGGCAGTTGCTGAACCAGCGGATCTGCCGGCTCCGGCGCAATCAGTTCCCAGAGGTAACGCTCGCGGATGCCGTAAACGACGTCGTGCCCGCGATTCGAGAATTTCGACATGTCGAACGCATTGCGGCGGAACGCCACCATGTTCGGTTCGTGCTTGCCGGATTCGAGTCGCTCCAGGTGTCCGTTCTCGAGGACGAGGAACGATCCCTGGTCGTTCTTCGTCACGGTTCCCTGGTCGGCAATGATGCTGAGCCGTTCATTGGGATTGCGGCGATCGTCGATGAATATCCCGACGAGCAGACCGCCGGGCTGGCGTTCCCGAACCCGGATCGTCAGATTCGGATCGAGTTGCGCAAATCGGCCGGGCTGCAGAACGTTCGCTAGAACGTCGGCGGTGATCTCGGCGTCCCATCGTTTCAGCCTGCGCATGCCGTCGGGCGCGAGATAGGCCGCGATGAACGCCACCAGCAAAGCCACGACCACGGTGGCATAGATGAAAGGCCGGAACAGCCGAAACGGCGACAGGCCTGCGGCGTTCATCACGATGATTTCAGAATCGGTCGCAAGCTTGTGGAGGGTGTGCGAAATCGCGATCATCAGCGCGATCGGCGAGATGATCAGCACCAGCACCGGGATCGCGAGACTGGTGATCCCGAGAAACGTCAGAATGGTCTGACCCTGGCTCGTCATCAGGTCGATGCCGCGCAACGCCTGCGTAATCCAGATCACGCCCGTCAGGCTGACCAGGACCACGACGAACGACGCCAGCGTCGTCCGAAAAATATACTTGTCGATCGACCCCATCGGTCTGAACGATCCCCCGTCCTCCGGATCGGAATAACCGGCCGCGCCCGATTCCAGTGGAGGCCTGCCCCAAGCCCCGGCAATGTTTTACCTGACTCGCCCTTCAGTACCATCCCTTTGATCTGTCAACAAAATGGCCGGGCCTCAATGGGCATCGATTATGGTTAAATTCCAGCTATGTGACCTTGCTGTCACGACCGCGGGACCTCCATGCGCCCGAGAGCGGATTTGGAAGCCAGTACGGCTGCGGATGGCTGATCCGGGATCGCGGACCCTTGGCAGCGTTGCCTTTGACAGGTCATAGTCGGCCCTTCACAAGCCAGCCGGTTTTCGACGCTGCGCCGCCCCTGAATTTCTGGAGGATTTTTTGATGCCCGACGCCGTTAAGGTCGGCTTTGTTCCGTTTTCGGCCGCGCCGCGCGGTATCCTCGTGGTGTTCTGCGACGAGACTCTGAAATTCGGTCACGCCGCGAGCAAGGCTCTCGGGCCATCGGCCGCAATCGTCAAACGAGCCGCGGCGGCCAATCGGTTCAAGGGCAAAAGCGCCGCGACCCTCGATATCCTCGCGCCGCAGGGCCTCAAGGTTGATCGGCTGATCGTCGTCGGTGCCGGCAAGGCGTCCGCCCTCAAGGACAGCGATTTCCTCAAGTTCGGCGGCGTCCTCGCCGGAAAGATTCATGGCGACAGTGGCGCCGTGACGGTCATTGCCGAATTGCCGTCGGCAGCAATGAGTCCTGATCAGTCGGCGTCGCTGGGTTCTGGCATTCGGTTGCGCGCCTACAAATTCGATCGCTACAAGACCAAAAAGAAAGACGGCGACGACACGGCGGCGCTGCGTGCCGACGTGTCGATCGCGGTCGCCGATGTTGCCGCTGCCAAGAAGGCGTTCGCTCCGGCCAATCACGTTGTCGACGGCGTCATCATCGCGCGCGATCTCGTGAACGAGCCGCCGAACGTGCTTTATCCCGAGGAATTCGCGCGTCGCGCCAGCCGGCTGCGTACGGTCGGCGTCGGAATCAACGTCCTCGACATCAAGGCGATGACCAAGCTCGGCATGGGCGCGCTGCTGGGCGTCGGGCAGGGGTCGACGCGATCCAGCCGGACGGTGGTCATGCGCTGGAACGGCGGCAGGAAGGGCGAGCCGCCGGTCGCCTTCGTCGGCAAGGGCGTCTGCTTCGATACCGGGGGCATTTCGATCAAGCCGGCCTCCAATATGGAGGAGATGAAGGGCGACATGGGCGGCGCGGCCTGCGTCGTCGGGTTGATGCATGCGCTCGCGACACGCAAGGCGAAGGTCAACGTCGTCGGCGCGATCGGTCTCGTCGAGAACATGCCCGACGGCAATGCGCAGCGGCCCGGCGATATCGTGACCTCGATGTCGGGCCAGACCATCGAGGTCATCAATACCGATGCGGAAGGCCGGCTGGTTCTCGCCGACGTGCTCTGGTACGTCGCGAAAAAATTCAAGCCGAAGATCATGGTCGACCTCGCGACCCTGACCGGTGCGATCATGGTTGCGCTCGGCACCGAACATGCAGGACTGTTCTCCAATAACGACGAACTGTCGGAACGGCTGACCAAAGTCGGTCTCGAGACCGGCGAGCGGGTCTGGCGCATGCCGCTTGCGCCCGAATACGACAAGCTGATCGACTCCAGGTTCGCAGACATGAAGAACATCGGCGGTCGCTTCGGCGGCTCGATCACAGCGGCGCAATTTCTGCAGCGGTTCGTCGACAACACGCCATGGGCGCATCTCGACATAGCGGGAACTGCGATGGGCGCTGCGAAATCCGACATCAATCAGAGCTGGGGCTCCGGGTTCGGCGTCCGCCTCCTGGACCGGCTGGTTGCGGAGTACTACGAAGCGCGGCGATGACCGAGGTCCTGTTCTATCATTTGCAGAACATGTCGCTTGAAAACGTTCTGCCGCCGCTGCTCGAAAAGACCTTCGAGCGCGGCTGGCGGGCTGTCGTGCATACAACGTCCGAGGAGCGCGCCGATGCGCTCGACGCGCACCTGTGGACCTATCGCGACGATTCGTTTCTGCCGCATGCAACCTGGCGGATCAAGGATGCAAGCGAGCAACCAATCGTACTGACAATAGACGGACACAATCCCAACCGGGCAACCGTCATGTTTCTGATCGATAATGCGCCGCTGCCGGAGAGCCCGGAAGCCTATGAGCGGCTGGTGCTGGTCTTCGACGGCGACGACGGCGTCGCCCTGGAGGCGGCGCGAACCGTATGGGCCGAATGCAAGTCGCGCGGATTCGACGTGACTTACTGGCAGGCGGACGAACGGGGACGCTGGCAGCGCCGCCAATAGCGATATATATGTCGATATATATTGTAATTTATTAATATTTGAGGCTTTCTGATATTGGCTGTGGGCCAGCCATGGTCATGCCTCAAATTGGTGTTCGGACGAGTCTCCAGGATCGGTTGGGAACAGAGTTCATCGTGAGACAGCCCAGATTTCGCCGAAGGGCCTTGATGTCGTTGCTTTTCGTGGCGCCGCTCGTCACCGGCTGCGGCAGCGCATCGGACATGTTGTCGTCCGACCTGCTGTCCAAGGATGCGGACTGGTTTTCGCGATCCGGCAGGCTGTTCATCAAGAACGTCTCGATCGAAACGCCGCCGCTGACGCCGAACAAGCCGGTGACGCCGGACGACCTCATCAGCGCGGACGGCCTTTGTCCGGGCATGGCGCCGCCGATCGGCGCGGGCGAATCCAGCGCGCTTTCCAACAGCGCGGCAGGGGAGCCGACAACGACGGCGGCCACGCCGCCCGTAACGGGAACGGTGGCGCTGGGTCACACCGAATGCGACGTGACGCGCGGGATCGGCGCGCCGGACAATGTCAGTCTTTCCAACAATCCGCACGGCGATCGTGTTGCGGTGTTGACTTTCCTGCACGGGCCTCGCGCCGGAATCTACACCTTTACGGCGGGGCGTCTGTCCTCGATCGAAAGAGCGCCGGAACCGGTCGCGCCACCGAAGCCGGAGCGTCGGGCGAAAAAGAAAAAGGGCGCAGCGACCTGAAATTCGCCGCGGCGGGCTTCCGTCCCAGCCTTTCCGTTATGTTTTGCTCGAAACGCTAACTCGTCGCTTCGTCGTACGACGCGCTGGCCTCCAGCCATTTCTCTTCGGCGCGTTGCAAGGCGCTGGCTGCGCTCGCCCGCGCCTTGCCCAGTTGCGCTGCCTGTTTGGGGTCGCGCTTGAACAGGTCCGGCAAGGCCAGGGCGACGTCGATTTTGGCGATGATGCCGGTGATCCGCTCGATCTCGGCTTCGGCGTCAGCGATCTTCTGTTTGAGGGGCGTGCGTCTTTCGATCTTGTCGCGTTTCGGCTTCTCGCGGCCGTCGTCGCGCTCGGCCGATGATCCGCGGTCGCGGCCGCTCATGCGCAGGCCGCGCGCCGACAGAACCGCGCGGCGGTAATCGTCGAGGTCCCCGTCGTAAGGAGTGACGGTGCGGTCGGCGACCACCCACAGCCGGTCGGCGCAGGCTTCGATCAGGTAGCGGTCGTGCGAGACCATGATGACGGCGCCCGGAAATTCGTTGATGGCTTCGGCGAGCGCGGCACGGCTGTCGATGTCGAGGTGATTGGTCGGCTCGTCGAGAATAATCATGTTCGGCGCGAAGAATGTCGCAAGCCCGAGCAGCAAGCGCGCCTTCTCGCCGCCCGAGAGGCTTCTCACGAGGGTGTCTCCCGCCTTGCCGGAAAAGCCGATAGCGCCGACGCGGGCGCGAATCTTCGTTTCCGGCGCGCCTTGCATCAGCCGGCGCACATGATCGTAGGGCGAGCCGTCGAGGTCCAGTTCGTCGGTCTGATGCTGGGCGAAGTAGCCGATCGACAGCTTGTCGGCGCGCACCACCTTGCCGTCAAATGGCTGCAGCTTTCCCGCGAGCAGTTTGACGAGAGTGGATTTGCCGTTGCCGTTGGCGCCGAGCAGGGCGATGCGATCGTCTTCGTCGATCCGCAAGGTCACGCGTTTGAGAACTGGCGCTTCGGGATCGTAGCCGACGACGGCGTCGTCGACGGCGATGATCGGGGGCGATAGCAGCTTGTCGGGTGCGGGAAACGAAATCTCGCGCACGTCCTGCGTGACCAGCGCGGTCACCGGCTTCATGCGTTCGAGCATCTTCACGCGGGATTGCGCCTGACGCGCCTTCGAGGCCTTGGCCTTGAAGCGGTCGACGAAGGCCTGCAGCCGCTTGCGTTCGTCGGCCTGCCGCCTGGCGTGCTTGGCGTCGAGCAGCTCGCGGGTGGCGCGCTGGTCCTCGAAGGAGGAATAAGTGCCCTTGTAGAGGGTGAGCTTGCCGCGATCGAGATGCAGAATCTGATCGACGGACGTGTCGAGCAGGTCGCGGTCGTGGCTGATGATGATGACCGTGCGCGGGTAGTGCGCAAGGTGGTCTTCCAGCCAGAGCGTCCCTTCGAGGTCGAGGTAGTTGGTCGGCTCGTCCAGCAACAGCAGGTCGGGCGCGGCAAAGAGCGTCGCCGCGAGCGCGACGCGCATGCGCCAGCCGCCCGAGAATTCCGCGCAGGGCCGGGCCTGATCCGCGGTCGAGAATCCGAGACCGCTCAGGATCGACGCCGCGCGCGCCGGAGCGGAATGGGCGTCGATATCGACGAGACGGGTCTGGATGTCCGCGATTCGGCCCGGATCGTGCGCGGTTTCCGCCTCGCGCAGTAGCGCATGGCGTTCGACGTCGGCCTTCAGCACGACCTCGATCAGGCTCTCGGGGCCGTCGGGAGCTTCTTGTGCAAGGCTGCCGATGCGCCAGCGCGGCGGAATGGCGATGGTGCCGGTTTCCGTCGGGAGTTCGCCGCGAATCGCATGGAACAGGGTGGATTTGCCGACGCCATTACGCCCGACAAAGCCGACGCGCGCGCCGGGCACGATCTGTACGGAACTGTGGTCGATCAGAAGCCGTCCGGCAATGCGGATCGAAATATCGGTGAGGGAAAGCATGCTGGCTTTTCACCGCTATGCCAGCCAAACGCAACCTGTTTGTGGTCATTCGCGCCGAGGGGCCTGATCGAACTTACGACCAGTTTGAAATGCCGGAAACGGGAGGTGGGCGGGAAGCCTCCTCGGCTGTGGCGTCTTGCGCGCGCAGTTGGTCCAGCAGAATCTGGAGTCGGACGGGAAGTTCCGTCATCTCCGCCGGGACATCGGTCCGCAGCCGCACGCCGATCGCGTCGGCGACCGTCTTGCTGGTCTTCGCATCGATCCGGTCAGGTCTCTGGGCGGGTCGGTCGGTCATTTCTCGTTCCGCCTCTGTATCACGGAGGACATCGGGTTAAGTCACGGACCAGCGAATTGTTTCCGCGGTATGCCCATGGCGGCTCGAATCTGCAAGCACAAACGGGGAGATGCACAGGCTTGCGGGCATGCTCGGAAATCGCGAAAAGCCCCGCGCGATACCGCTTTGAGGCCTTCAGACGAGGCGGGGCCTGGTCGTTCCCGACTAACCCTCGTTCAGCCGCATGCCGGCCCGGAGAAATTTCTGGGGATCCACAGCTTCCCCGTCGATCCGCGTTTCGTAGTGCAGGTGAGGGCCCGTCGAGCGCCCGGTCGATCCGACTTCGCCAACCACTTGCCCGATCTTGACGGATTGGCCGACGCTGACGTTGATCGCGGAGAGGTGACCGTAACGGGTCGACAGGCCGTTGCCGTGATCGATCTCGACCATTCGCCCATAGCCGCCGCCCCAACCGGCGGAGACGACCTTTCCGTTCGCCGTCGCGCGCACGGGATCTCCCATCGCCGCGCGGAAATCGAGACCGGTGTGCATCGCCGGACGCCCGACGAACGGATCGACGCGCACGCCGAAGCCGGAGGTGAATTCGATCTCGCCGACCACCGGCTTGCGATAGGGAACGAGGGCGAGAGCGCCGTTGAGGCGGTCGATCTGCGCCCGGGTCAGGTTGACACGGGTGAGCTGGCGCTCGAACGAATCCGCATCAGACCGCAGCTTGACGGGAACATAAGGACCGCCGGTGCCAGAGCGCGGCGCTGCGGCTTCCATCTTCGCCATGCTGAGTCCGAGATCGGAGAACACCCCACGCAACCGGCGCACCCGCGATTCCATGCGATTTTCAGCCGCATTCAGTTCCGCGACCTGACGGCTCTCGACGCGATCGAGCGACGATTCAAGCCGCATCAGCTTGTTGACCTGGCCTGTGGTTTTCTCGAAACGCACCGGCCTCTTGCGAAGGTCGGACGGCGCGTCGACGGTGGCGGTATCGTTGATCGGGGTGGGTTTTGCGGATCCCGGCGAGCCTGCATCGGCGTCCTTTTCCGTCTTCCGGAGCGTTCCCTTGATCGAGCCTGTTGTTGAAACATCCGGCAAGGCGCTCAGGGCGGCTGCGCGGGATTCAAGCACGGCCTGACGACGCACGATCTCTTCAAGCTTTCTGTCGAACTGTTCCTGATCGAGCAATTGACGACTCGTGGTGCGATCGACACGCGCGCGCAATTCGGCAATACGGTCTTCATAGGCGTATTGCATGTCGGCCTGGCGCGCGATGAGCCGTGTCAGCACATCGTCGCGGAATGCAAAGTAGGTCGCGGTGGCCGCGGACCAGATTCCGAGCAGGGTGACGGTTCCCACGACGATCCAGAACACCACGGGCCCGAATCGGACCTGCCTGCCGGCATGGGCAAGGGTGTAACCGCGCTGGGTTTCCTTCTCCCTCGACGACGAGGCGGCAGACGCTGCCTGGCGAGACGGGTGTCGGTGATGATCGTGCGCGCGATGCTGCGAGGACTCGGCATACTGACTGGAACGGTACGACATCGGCACTCCCGCGCCGGCCTGAATCAGGTTCCAGTCGGCTCAACTTCGAGGCTGATTTGAACCGTTCATGGTTAATTTTCGGAAAATGATGGTGCGCTGTTACAGGCCGCGCGCCGCTGCAAGCACCTCTTCGGCGTGCCCGTCGACCTTGACCCGCCGCCAGATCCGGGCGATCCGGCCGTCCGCAGTCACCAGAACTGTCGTGCGAATGATGCCGAGGAAAGCCTTCCCGTACATGGATTTTTCGCCCCACGCGCCATAGGCTTCCAGCATCGCGTGCGTTTCATCCGACATGAGAGGAATGGCCAGCTTGTGCTTGGTTCGGAACGATTCCTGCGTTTTTACCGGATCGGCCGATACGCCCAGCACCGTCGTGCCGCAAGCCGCGAACTCTTTCGACAGACGGGTGAAATCCATCGCTTCTCGCGTGCAGCCCGGCGTATTGGCGCGTGGATAGAAAAAGATCACCAGTTTCCCTCCGACGAAGTCGGCGAGGGAAACGCGAGCGCCGCCATCCCGGGGAAGGGTGAATGGCGGCGCCCGTGAGCCCTCCGCAAGTTCTGAGGCATGAGGTGCGGGCGGTGACGCCGCCGGCCGCACTTCGGGCTTTTTGCGCGCTGCCGGCTTGGACGACGGCGAGGCTTTTCGGGTTGGTTTTGCTCGGCCGTCGGTTGTCGGGCGGGCAGGCTTGGGGTCCGCTGTCTTAGAGGATTTCTTGCGTATCTTCTTGGACATACGCCTTCCTTTCGTCGCTTTCCCGCGTTCAGTATCCGGTCGACTCCCGGAGATGCCATGGCGACCCGGCCATGTCGTGGTCGCTGTGCATTTCCGCCGATCGCGGGGTATGTTTACAAGGGATTCGACGAACTTTCCGTCCCGCTTTCTGCTCGGCGATCATCAAGGGCCGGATGACGCGTGACATGTTACATCGCGGATTGGCACACGTGCCGTTACGGGAGCGTTCGCCCGGGAGGGACGCACGGACCGATGACGGCGACTGCTCCGGTCCTGGCCGGCACGACGAGGCAATGACAAGGAAGACGCCGATTCCAATACCAAAGCGCGGCGGCGACCAAGTCTCGCAAGGGCCAGTCTCGCAAGGGGAAGATACCGACTGGAATGAGGACCACGACGAGGTCCAAAGCCGCCGCGTGCGCAGGTTGCTGTCGCGTTCGGATTCCGGATTTCACAGGCTGGGCGATCGCCTAGGGCGGTTCAAAAGCTGGCTGGCAGGCGAACGCTGGGTCAGACGGCTCGCAATCACCGTTGGTGTACTGGCGATCGTATTCGCCGGCGGCTTTGGCGCGCTCTGGTGGCGTCTCGGTGCAGGCCCCGTCAACCTCGACATGATGACGCCGTGGCTCGTTGCGGCGATCGAGGAAAACATCGGGCACGGCAACACCGTGGAAATCGGCGGCACGCAGATCGAGCGCGCCGGCAGAATTCGTATCGCGGTTCGCGTTCGTGACGTCGTCGTCCGCGACCGCGATCACGTGATCGTCGCCAGCGCGCCGAAAGCCGAGGTGAAACTGTCCGGCATGGCGCTTCTGACCGGGCAACTGCGTGCCGAAAGTCTCAATCTGGTCGATGCCGAACTCGCGGTCCGCATCACACCGGACGGCCAGGTTATCGTTTCGGCGGGCGATAACGCCAAACCGCTTGCCACGGGTGTCGCCTCAGCGCGGCCATCCGTGCCCCCGCCGCCGTTCGGCATTGCCCCTTCCGATGTTGCGCCGTCACAGCCGGCCGCTCAATCGAGCGAATCCCAGACCGCTGCGCCGGTGACGCCCGAGGGGCGCAACAACAACGCCGGCACGCTTTTGGCGGGATTGAACTGGCTCGACAGCCTCAGCCTGACAGGGCTCGACGGACAGAATCTGAATGAGATCGGTCTGAAGAACGGCAGGCTGGTGGTCGACGACCAGCAGCGCGGCAATCGCTGGAGCTTGAGCAATATCAGCCTGAGCCTTCGCCGGCCGCGCGGGGGCGGCGTCGCGTTGAGTGTCGGCGAAGGAGGCGACAAACCGTGGTCGCTCCAGGTCATTGTCGGGCCGCCCGCCGATGGCGTGCGTCCTGTTGATCTCCGCGCCACCGAGGTTCCGGCGAAGAACATCCTGCTGGCGCTCCGCATCAAGGATCTCACCTATAGCGCCGACATGCCGCTCAGTGGCGAATTGAAGGGCGAGATCGGCCGCGACGGCCTGCCGACCTATCTTCGGGGCAGCCTCTTCGCAGGCAAGGGCACGCTCATCGATACTGACACGCCGGACTATCCCATGGCGATCGATCAGATCGAAATGAACATGGAGTGGGATTCAGGACGGCGTGTCCTTGTTGCACCGTTCAAAATCGTGTCCGGCGAGAATCGAATCACGTTGCTGGCCCGTCTCGAGCCGCCGAATGGCACCGTCCCGGACTGGCAGATGAGCCTGAGCGGCGGCACCATCGTTCTCGCCGGCTTCGATGGCGAAAAACCCCTGATCTTCAATCGCATCGCGGTGGGACTGCGGTTCGATACTGAACACAGGCAGTTGAGGCTCACTCAAGCCGACATCAGCAACGGCGAGGTCGGCGTCGCCGGCACCGGCAGCATCGACTATTCGGAGGAGCCACGGCTGAAACTGGGCTTTGCCGGAACGCCGATGTCCGCGGCTGCGCTGAAGAGCATGTGGCCGGTCCTGATTGTGCCGGAAGTGCGCGAATGGGTCATCGAGCGAATTGGACGGGGCTCTCTTCAGCGCATCGAAATCGGCGTCAATTCACCGCTGCGTAATCTGTCGCGACGCGGACCGCCAATCCCGGACGATGGTCTTTCGGTCGACATCGTCGCCAGCAATGTGACGCTGCATCCGGTCGATGAAATGCCTTCGATCCGCGACGCCGATCTGAAAGCGCGAGTGACCGGCAGAACCGCGACGGTGACGATCGGGCAAGCCGCCGCCGACACTCCGGCCGGCCGCAAGCTCAACATTTCCGACGTCGTTTTCGAGGTGCCGGATATGGCGCCCAAACCGGCGCCGGCCAAAGTGAAGTTCAGGATCGATGGTGCGGTACCGGCAGTCGCCGAAATTCTCGCCTCGGATCGCCTCAGCGAATTCACCGGCAATCTGATCGATCCAAATTCCAGCAAGGGAACAGTCGCTGCGCAGATCGCGCTCGGCCTGCCGATCAGGCGTCAGATTACCAAGGAAGATACGACCTATTCCATCACCGCCGATCTCGCAGGGTTTGCCGCCGACCACTTGGTCATGAATCAGAAACTTGAAGCGAACGCGCTGAAGGTGGTCGCCAATAACCAGGGGTATCAGGTCAAGGGCGACGTCAAGATCAACGGGCAGCCAGCTTCGCTGGATTATCGCAAGCCCACTGACGGCGACGCCGACATCAAGTTGCAGGCCACCCTCGATGACGCGAGCCGCGCAAAATTCGGGATCGATCTCGGCGCCGGGGCGACCGGTGCTATTCCCGTCAAGCTCGTCGGAAAAATCGGCACCGACAAGGACAGCAAGATCGGCATCGATGCCGATCTGACGTCCTTGAAGCTCGACAACTTTCTGCCGGGTTGGGTCAAGCTGCCGGGAAAATCAGGCCATGCGACATTCAATATAGTGCAGAAGCCGCAATCGACGCGCCTGGAGGATATCGTTATCGACGGCGGCGGCGTCACGATTAAGGGTTCGCTGGAGATTGATCAGAACGGCGATCTCTTGAATGCGAATTTTCCGGTTTACGCGCCGTCAGAGGGCGACAAGGCTTCTCTGAAGGCCGAGCGCAACGCGGACGGCGTGTTGAAGGTCGTCATGCGCGGCGACGTATTCGATGGCCGCGGCTTCATCAAATCGGCCATGTCCGGCAAGCAGGCCGATACCAAGGGCAAGGCCAAAAGCATCGATGTCGATCTCGACCTGAAGATCGGAGCCGTGGCCGGGTTTTATGGTGAAGCCGTGCGCAGTGCGGACGTGAAGATGGCCCGGCGCAACGGCTCGATCCGCAGCCTGAGCATGAGCGGCAAGATCGGGCGCGATACCTCGCTGACCGGCGAGCTGCGCGGACGTCCGCAGGGGCAGGACGTCATTCTGATCGAAACCGACGACGCGGGCTCGTTCTTTCGCTTTACCGATACATACGGAAAGATGTTCGGCGGGCAGCTTTCGCTTGCCATGGACCCACCGACCGCCGAGCCGCGCGCCAAGCAGGGTCTGATCAACGTTCGTGATTTCACCGTCAAGGGCGAGACGGCTCTGGATCGCGCGGCCGCCAGCGGTCCGCAGACCGCACGGAACGGCATCTCGTTTTCACGCCTGCGCGCGGAATTCACCCGTCAGAACGGACTGCTTTCCGTGCGCGATGGCGTCGTCAAGGGTCCGATCATCGGCGGAACCATCGAAGGCAACATCGATTTTCCCGGCAATCAGGTTCGCATGAGAGGCACGTTCGTGCCGATGTACGGGCTCAACAACATCTTCGGACAACTTCCGATCGTCGGATTGTTTCTCGGTGGCGGCAGCAACGAGGGGCTGATCGGCGTAACCTACGAGGTGGTGGGAACGCCGGGTCAGCCGCAATTGCGGGTCAATCCGATTTCGGCCATGGCCCCCGGCGTGCTGCGCAAAATCTTTGAATTCCAGACCGGCAATCCGGCCAATCAGGTCGAGTATCCGTCGCAGAGCGGCAACTGATCGTCCGCCAAGTGGCAGTTCGTCAATCAGGCGCTGTCACGGATGCTTTATGCCGGCCGCAGCAAGACGTGGCGCTTCTTGCCCATCGACAGCTTGATCACGCCCTCGGGTGTCAGGTTGTCCGGCGTCAGCATCATCTTTTCGTCGGTGACGGCGACATCGTTGACACGAAGGCCGCCGCCCTTGATCTGACGGCGTGCCTCGCCGTTCGAAGCGACGAGACCCGCCTTCACGAACAGCGCGAGCACGCCGGCGCCGCTTGCAAGCTCGCTTTGCGGAATGTCCAGCGTGGGAAGACTTTCCGCGATGGCGCCTTGCTCGAAAGTGGTGCGTGCGGTGTCGGCGGCTTTCTCGGCCTCATCCCGGCCATGAAGCAGCGCGGTCGCTTCCGTCGCCAGCACCTTCTTGGCCTCGTTGATCTCCGCGCCCTGCAACGCAGCCAGTTTCGCGATCTCGCCCATCGGCAGGATCGTGAACAGCTTCAGGAATTTGACGACGTCGGCGTCCTCGACGTTGCGCCAGTATTGCCAGAAGTCGTAAGGGCTGAAGGCGTCGGCGTTAAGCCAGACCGCGCCTTGCGCGGTCTTGCCCATCTTCGCGCCGGATGCCGTCGTCAACAGCGGCGTCGTCAGGGCGAACAGTTGAGGCGTTCCCATCCGGCGGCCGAGATCGACGCCGTTGACGATGTTGCCCCATTGATCCGACCCGCCCATCTGCAGGCGGCAATCGACCCGCCGCGACAGTTCGACGAAATCATAGGCCTGGCAGATCATGTAGTTGAACTCGATAAAGCTCATCTCCTGTTCCCGCTCGAGACGGAGACGGACCGAGTCCATCGTCAGCATCCGGTTGACCGAGAAGTGCCGGCCGATGTCGCGCAGCATCTCGATCCAGTTGAGCTTGGTCAGCCATTCGGCGTTGTCCAGCATCACCGCATCGGTCGAGCCGGAACCGTAACGCAGCACCTTGGCGAACACGCCGCGAATGCTGGCCTTGTTGGCCTCGATTTCCGCGACGCTGCGGATCGCGCGCGATTCATCCTTGCCGGAGGGGTCGCCGACCATGGTGGTGCCGCCGCCCATCAGCGTGATCGGCTTGTTGCCGCTCTGCTGGAGCCAGTGGAGCATCATCATGGTCAGGTAGTTGCCGATATGCAGCGAGGGCGCGGTGCAGTCGTAGCCGACATAAGCCGTCGCCTGGCCTTTCGCGGCCAGCGCATCAAGCCCCTCGATATCGGAGCACTGATGGATGAAGCCCCGTTCCTGAAGGATGTTGAGGAAATCGGACTTGAAGGCGGCCATGGCTAAGGGACCCTGATCGTTCTTGTTCGGCTCTGTCGCAAATTCGATTCCGGCGCATCATGGCCGGACACTGCCGCCGGGCTCCGCTGTGTGCCATTATAAGAAGCGCGCGTTCGGCACAAGCCGGAGGCCGCATGGCAGCCAGCAGGAGGTCCGCACGATGATGACGGCGATCGGTCTGATGAGCGGTACCTCGCTGGACGGTGTCGACGTCGCGTTGATCGAAACCGATGGCGAGCGAGTGGCGGCGTTCGGGCCGACCGGCTACCGTCCTTACACGGACCACGAACGCGGCCTGTTGCGAGAGGCCCTCGCGCAGGCCGTCGCTCTGACGCGGCGCGACGCGCGGCCGGGCGTGATCGGCGAGGCCGAGCGCGCCGTGACCATGGCGCACGCCGAAGCCGTTGCTGCGTTCCTCGCGCGAAATCATATCGCGCGCGAAGATATCGAGATTGTCGGCTTTCATGGCCAGACCATCCTGCATCGGCCGGCGCAGCGGCTGACCGTGCAGATCGGCGACGCCGACGCATTGGCGAAAGCGATCCGCGTTCCGGTGATGCACGATTTTCGCGCGGCCGATGTGGCCGCCGGCGGGCAGGGCGCGCCGTTCGTTCCGGTCTATCATCGCGCGCTGGCGCAATCACAAGGCCGCGAAGGACCGGTCTGCGTGGTCAACATCGGCGGGGTCTCCAACATCACCTATATCGATGGCGCCGACACGCTGATCGCCTGCGATACCGGTCCCGGCAATGCACTGCTGGATGATTTCATGCTGCGCGTGATGGGTCAGTCCTTCGACGGCGAGGGACGGCTGGCGGCGCAGGGCCGACCCGACACGGACTGGATCGCGCAGGCGTTGCAGCGCCCGTTCTTCGCACTGCCGCCGCCGAAGTCGCTCGACCGCAACGATTTTGCGTCGCTGCCGCTACCCGACATGGCGCCGGCCGACGGCGCGGCTACGCTGACCGCTTTCACTGCGGCGGCGATCGCGCGGATCGTTCCGCTGCTGCCGAAGCGGCCAGCAAACTGGATCGTGGCCGGCGGGGGAGCCCGCAATCCGACCATGCTCGGGATGCTGCGGGAGAGGCTTGCGCCGGCCTCCGTCGAGCCGGCCAATGCACTGGGTTGGTCGGCCGATGCCATCGAGGCACAGGCTTTCGGGTACCTTGCAGCGCGCGGCCTGCAAGGCTTGCCGCTGAGCTATCCTTCGACCACCGGTGTGCCCGTGCCTATGACCGGCGGAGTCATCGCCAAGCCTTGAGCCGCTTCTTCGGCTGCAAACGGTCAGCGGATGTTGGCGAGCCTCATGTCGAGATAGCCGGTCACCGTTTCCATCAACGGCTCCATCTTGTCCTCGAAGAAATGGTTGGCGCCCGGAATGACGTGCTGATCGATCACGATGCCCTTTTGCGTCTTCAGCTTTTCCACCAGCGTCGTGACATCCTTGGCGGGCGCGACGATATCCTTTTCGCCGTGGACGATCAGGCCGGAAGACGGGCATGGCGCGAGGAACGAGAAATCATAGCGGTTTGGCTCCGGCGCGATCGAAATGAAGCCTTCGACTTCGGGCCGGCGCATCAGCAATTGCATGCCGATCCATGCGCCGAAGGAGAAGCCCGCCACCCAGCAGGCGCGCGCCTCCGGATTGATGGTCTGCGCCCAGTCGAGCGCGGCTGCCGCGTCCGACAATTCACCGGTGCCATGATCGAACGAGCCCTGGCTGCGGCCGACGCCGCGAAAATTGAAACGCAGCACTGAAAAGCCCCGCGCCACAAAAGCATAATAGACCTGATAGACGATCGGGTGATTCATGCTGCCGCGAAACTGCGGATGCGGATGCAGGACCATCGCGATCGGCGCATTTTTCTGCTTCGCCGGATGATAACGGCCTTCGAGACGACCGGCGGGACCCGTAAAAATGACTTCAGGCATAAGAATCCTTGGCAAATCGTCCGCGAACGCTGCCGCGTTCTAACATAGAGCGAGGGGCGAAAAGCAAGCATCTTACGCGGCTCCGCCCGCGCCCGTCGAAAATATCGTATACTTACAACATGATGCAGAACCGGACTTATCTCGACTGGAACGCCACCACGCCGTTGCGCCGCGAGGCGCGCGATGCGATGACCGCCGCATGGGACGTTGTCGGCAACCCCTCCTCGATTCATGGGGAGGGCAGGCGGGCGCGCGGGCTCATGGAAAATGCGCGGGCCACGCTGGCTGCGGCAGTCGGTGCCCAATCCCGCAACGTGATCTTCACATCCGGCGGGACCGAAGCCAATGCGCTGGCTTTAAGCAACAGTCTTCAAAGAGATAAGCAAGCACCTGATAGGCTTATTGTTTCGGACATAGAACATGCCTCGGTGCTGGCCGGAGGTCAGTTCGATCCTGACCGGATCGCCCGCCTGCGGGTGCAGCGCTCGGGGGTGGTCGACCTCGATGCCTTGCGACCAATGCTCGCAGGAAGACCGCCGGCTTTGGTGTCGGTCATGCTCGCCAACAATGAAACCGGCGCCATTCAGCCGGTGGCCGAAGTGGCCGATCTGGTCCACGAGGCGGGCGGCCTGCTGCATGTTGACGCGGTTCAGGCGTTTGGAAAAATAGACTTCAATATCAAAGCATTGAATGTCGATCTTCTATCGGTTTCAGCGCATAAGATCGGGGGTCCGAAGGGGACGGGCGCATTGATCCTTGCGGAGAACGTGATCGGCCCTCGCGCGTTGATACAGGGCGGCGGTCAGGAGCGGGGTCGCCGCGCCGGCACGGAGAATGTGGCGGCTATTGCCGGCTTCGGAGCCGCGGTGGCGGCGGCGGTAGCAGGGAGGGCGAGCGACATGGCTCGGATCGAAATCCTCCGCGACCGGCTCGAACAAGGCTTTAGGCAAACCCAGGGCAAATCCCAAGCCGGCGTGATTTTTTCGCATGATGTCGCGCGTCTGCCGAATACGACACTTTTCGGAGTTCCCGCCTTGAAAGCGGAGACTGCCGTGGTCAGATTTGATCTAGAGGGGATTGCCGTGTCTTCCGGCTCTGCGTGTTCCTCAGGGAAGGTGCAACCCTCGCATGTATTGCAGGCGATGGGGTACGGCCCCGAACTGGTCAGAAGCGCAATACGATTTTCGCTGGGCTGGGAGACGACGGACGCAGATATCGATCGGGCTATTAAGGCTTGGCGAAAGCTCTCAGGTGCACTACTAAGGACAGACGAAACAGTGCTTGAACAGTTCTAAGACAATTTCTTGGGAACAGGCCGGGCGCTGAGACATGAAATCCACCGTGGTCCTTGAAACCGCGAGCGGAGGTAGGAATGGCAGCCGTACAAGAGACGGTCGATCGGGTTCGCCAGATCGACGTCGATCAATACCGGTATGGATTCGAGACCATCATCGAGTCCGAGAAGGCTCCCAAGGGACTTTCCGAAGACACCATCCGGTTTATTTCAGCGAAGAAAAACGAACCGGCCTGGATGCTGGAGTGGCGGCTCGAAGCCTATCGCCGCTGGCTCACCATGCAGGAGCCGAACTGGGCGCGCGTCGATTATCCGAAGATCGACTACCAGGATCTTTATTATTACGCCGCGCCGAAGCCGAAGAAGGAAATCGCCTCGCTTGACGAGATCGATCCGGAAATCCTGAAGACCTACGAGAAGCTCGGCATTCCCCTGCGCGAGGTCGAGGCGCTGGAAGGCGTCGTTCGTCCCGAGGGCGAGCGGAAAGTCGCGGTCGATGCCGTGTTCGACTCGGTGTCGGTGGCGACTACGTTCCAGGAGGAGCTGAAGAAGGCCGGCGTGATCTTCATGCCGATCTCGCACGCCATCCAGCAGCATCCGGAACTGGTGAAGAAATATCTCGGCAGCGTCGTGCCGACCTCCGACAATTTCTTCGCGACGCTGAATTCGGCGGTGTTCTCCGACGGCTCGTTCGTCTACATCCCGCCGGGCGTGCGTTGCCCGATGGAGTTGTCGACCTACTTCCGCATCAACGAGCGCAACACCGGCCAGTTCGAGCGCACGCTCATCATCGCCGACAAGGGCGCCTATGTCAGCTATCTCGAAGGCTGCACCGCGCCGCAGCGCGACGAGAACCAGTTGCACGCCGCAGTCGTCGAACTGGTCGCGCTCGACGACGCCGAGATCAAGTACTCGACGGTGCAGAACTGGTACCCCGGCAACTCCGAGGGCAAGGGCGGCATCTACAACTTCGTCACCAAGCGCGGCGACTGCCGCGGCGCGCATTCGAAAATTTCGTGGACCCAGGTCGAGACCGGCTCCGCCATCACCTGGAAGTATCCGAGCTGCATCCTGCGCGGCGACAATTCGCGCGGCGAGTTCTACTCGATCGCGATCTCGAACGGCTACCAGCAGGTCGACAGCGGCACCAAGATGCTGCATCTCGGCAAGAACACCACGAGCCGGATCATCTCCAAGGGCATCGCGGCGGGCAAGTCGCAGAACACCTATCGCGGTCTCGTCACCGCGCACCGCAAGGCCAGCAATGCGCGTAACTTCACCGCGTGCGACTCGCTGCTGATTGGCGACAAGTGCGGCGCGCACACCGTGCCGTATATCGAGGCCAAGAACACCTCGGCGCTGTTCGAGCATGAGGCGACCACGTCGAAGATTTCCGAAGACGTGCTGTTCTATTGCGTGCAGCGCGGACTGTCGCAGGAGGAGGCCGTCGGCCTCGTCGTCAACGGTTTCGTCCGGGATGTGCTGCAGCAGTTGCCGATGGAATTCGCGGTCGAGGCCCAGAAGCTGATCTCGATCTCGCTGGAAGGCAGCGTCGGATAACGTGGCGTTCGGGGCATGGCTTCCCGAGCGACTGACATTGGACCCGTCCTTCGCCGATGCGCTGGCGCATCGCGGGACGACGATCAAAAAGCGGAAACGAAAATGGCATTGCTCGAAGTCCGGAATTTGCACGTCCGCGTCGAGGATCGCGAGATCCTTCACGGTCTCGATCTCACGGTGAATCAGGGCGAGGTCCACGCCATCATGGGGCCGAACGGCTCCGGAAAATCGACGCTCAGCCACGTCATCGCCGGCAAGCCCGGTTATGAGGTGACCGGTGGCGAAATCCTGTTCAAGGGCGAAGACCTTCTGGAAATGGCGCCCGACGAGCGCGCCGCGAAGGGCGTGTTCCTGGCGTTCCAGTATCCGGTGGAAATTCCGGGCGTCGCCACCATGACGTTCCTGCGCACCGCGCTGAACGCGCAGCGCAAGGCGCGCGGCGAGAGCGAATATTCGACGCCGAATTTCCTGAAGAAGGTGCGCGAGGTCGCGGCCTCGCTCAACATTCCGCAGGACATGCTGCGCCGTGGCATCAACGTCGGCTTTTCCGGCGGCGAGAAGAAGCGCAACGAAGTGCTGCAGATGGCGCTGTTCGAGCCGAGCCTGTGCATCCTGGACGAAATGGATTCCGGCCTCGACATCGACGCGTTGCGCATCGCGGCGGACGGCGTCAACGCGCTGCGCAACAGCGAGCGAGCCATGGTGGTCATCACGCACTATCAGCGGCTGCTCAATTACATCGTCCCGGACTTCGTTCACGTCATGTCGAGCGGCCGCGTCGTCAAGAGCGGCGGCAAGGAACTGGCGCTGGAGCTCGAAGCATCCGGCTACGCCCAGTTCGAAGAAAAAGCAGCCTGAGCGCCATCATGAACGTTGCATTGGTCAAGCCCACGACCGACCACGCCGCCAGCGATATTTTCGCGGCCGCGCGGGGTCGTCTTCCGGGCAAGGGTCCCGTCGCCGAGGTTCGCGAGGCTGCCTTCGCGGAGTTCGCGCAGCGCGGGCTTCCGCATCGCCGGATCGAGGAATGGAAATACACCGACCTGCGCGTGCTGCTGCGCGAGGTCGCGCCGCTTGCCGCGCGCCCCGATGCCGATGCGCTCAAGCGCGCGTCCGAGGCGCTCGCTCAGATCGAGGTGAAGGGCGGCTGCAGGCTCGTGCTGGTCGATGGCGCGTTCGCGCCGGAACTGTCCGATCTCGGCGCGCTGGAAAAGGGCGTCGATGTCCGCACGCTTCACGACATGCTGGAGAGCGCCGACAACGCGGCGCGCGCGGACCTGCTGCGCACCAATGCCACAACGGACGTGATGGTGTCGCTCAACGCCGCGATGGCGACCGATGGCGTCGTTATCGGCGTCGCCGATGACGCCGTGCTGACCAAGCCGCTGCACATCGTTCACGTCACGACGCAGCCGTCCGCGTCCTCGTTCACGCGCTCGCTGCTGCAGATAGGCAAGGGCGCGCGGGTCACGCTGGTGGAAAGTTTTGTCGCAGCAAAGGGCGCGCACGGCTATCAGGTGAACGATGCCGTCGTGTTGTGGGCAGGCGAGGAGGCCGATGTCCAGCACGTCCGTCTCGTCGAGGATGCGCGCGACGCCAGCAACATCTCGACCGCGATCGTCACGCTCAACGGCAGGACGCAGTACAATACGTTCAGCCTGACTACAGGTTCGGTGCTCAGCCGCTATCAGGCGTTCGTCCGCTTCGGCGGCGAAGGGGCGAATGCGTCGATCAACGGCGTCAACCTGCTGAAGGATCAGCAGCACGGCGACGCCACGCTGGTGGTCGATCACACCGTGCCGCATTGCCAGAGCCGCGAGATATTCCGAGCGGTGGTGGACGATCGCGCGCACTCGGTGTTCCAGGGCAAGATCATCGTTCAGCCCGACGCGCAGAAGACCGACGGCAAGATGATGACGCGGGCTCTGCTGCTGTCCGACGGGGCGGAGGCCGACAACAAGCCCGAGCTGGAGATTTTCGCCGATGACGTCACCTGCGGGCACGGCGCGACGGTCGGCGCGCTCGACGAGAGCCTGCTGTTCTATCTGCGCGCGCGCGGTCTTTCGGAAAAGGAAGCGCAGGCGCTGCTGATTCAGGCGTTCATTGGCGAGGCGATCGAATCCATCGCCGACGACGGCGTGCGCGAGATCGTGATCGGAGCCGGCGAGCGGTGGCTCGCGGCGCGCGGGTAAGAGATTGTCGGAGCGTCATTGCGAGCTGACGGGTCGTCGCGAAGCGGCCGTCCGATAACAGGCTTCGCGAAGCAACCCTGAGGTCTCGGGAGAGCCGGATTGCTTCGTCGCTTTGCCGAGAACAAAACTGGTGTTGTCGGTTTTGTTCCGGCCTCGCAATGACGGGCGCTCCCTTCACACGGGAGATGTCCAAGTTCTGACGGTGGATATGGAAGCAGTGACATGACCCATCCGGCGGTCGCCAACGGTTCTTACGATGTGATGCGCGTGCGTCAGGATTTTCCGGCGCTGGCCATGAAAATCTACGGCAAGCCGCTCATCTATCTCGACAACGCAGCCTCGGCGCAGAAACCGGACGCGGTGCTCGACCGCATGACGCAGGCCTACAAGACCGAATACGCCAACGTTCATCGCGGGCTGCACTATCTCGCCAACGCCGCGACCGAAGCCTATGAAGGCGGCCGCACCAGGGTCGCGCAATTCCTCAATGCGAAGCGGACCGAGGAGATCATCTTCACCCGCAACGCCACCGAGGCGATCAATCTGGTGGCGTCGTCATGGGGCGAGCCGAACATCAAAGCCGGCGACGAGATCGTGCTCTCGATCATGGAGCATCACTCCAATATCGTGCCCTGGCATTTCCTGCGCGAGCGGCACGGGGCGGTCATCAAGTGGGCGCCCGTCGATGATGACGGCAATTTTCTGATCGATGAATTCGAGAAGCTGCTGACGCCGAAGACCAAGATCGTCGCCATCACGCAGATGTCGAACGCGCTCGGCACCATCGTTCCGGTCAAGGACGTGGTGAAGCTCGCGCATGCGCGCGGCATTCCGGTGCTGGTCGACGGCAGCCAGGCGGCGGTGCATCTTGCCGCCGACGTGCAGGACATCGATTGCGACTTCTACATTTTCACGGGCCACAAGCTCTACGGTCCGACCGGCATCGGCGTGCTGTATGCGAAATACGATCACCTTGTCGCCATGCGGCCGTATAACGGTGGCGGCGAGATGATCCGCGAGGTCGCGCAGGACTGGGTCACCTATGGCGATCCGCCGCACAAGTTCGAGGCCGGCACGCCGGCGATCGTGGAAGCGATCGGGCTCGGCGCCGCGATCGATTATGTGAACTCGATCGGCAAGGCGCGCATCGCGGCGCACGAGCACGATCTTCTGGTCTACGCCCAGGAGCGGCTGCGCGAGATCAACTCGCTGCGCATCATCGGCACCGCGCGCGACAAGGGACCGGTGATCTCGTTCGAGATGAAAGGCGCGCATCCCCACGATGTCGCGACCGTGATCGACCGCGCCGGCATCGCCGTTCGCGCCGGCACCCATTGCGTGATGCCGCTTTTAGAGCGGTTCAACGTCTCGGCGACCTGCCGGGCCTCGTTCGGCATGTATAATACGCGCGAGGAAGTCGATCATCTGGCGCAGGCGCTGATCAAGGCACGGGATTTGTTCTCATGAGCGAAACCGCTGAAATCGTAAAAAACAAAACCTGCCACATGCAGACCAGCTCGGCGCTCGCCCCGGACGAAACCGACCGCATGGGCACGGGGATCGTGGCCGCGCTGAAAACCGTATTCGATCCGGAAATTCCCGCGGACATCTATGAACTCGGCTTGATCTACAAGGTCGACATCAAGGACGATCGTGGCGTCGATGTCGAGATGACGCTGACGACGCCGAACTGTCCGTCCGCCGCCGAACTCCCGACCATGGTTGAGAATGCGGTTGCGAGCGTTCCCGGCGTCGGCGTTGTGAACGTCAACATCGTCTGGGAACCGCCCTGGATGCCCGACCGGATGACCGACGAGGCTCGTCTCGTCCTCAATATGTGGTGACGATTTTACCTTCGGCCTGTGTTATGATCGGGCTCGATTTGCCGTCTAGTGTGGTGGTTCAGAAGTTTGCTTCATATTCCCTGCGAGTCCTTCAAGCGAACTTCTGAACCTAAACCACACTAGAATTATACGTTTGCTAGTGTCCTTTCGTATCCGAAGTTCGCTACGAAAGGCGCTACAGAGCGAGGCGAACTTCGGATGCGGGACACTAGGATTGACCAGATGACTGAGATGACGCCAACACCAGCAGCCAAGCCGAAGCCCAGACCGCGCCCGCAGGTTATGCGGCTAACCGATGCCGCGGCGGCACGGGTCAAGGAACTCGCGGCGCGCGCCGATTCCGAGATCGTCGGCCTGCGCGTCGGCATCAAGAACGGCGGTTGCGCCGGCCAGTCCTACACCGTGGAATACGCCCACGACGTCAGGCCCACGGACGAAGTGGTCGAGGACAAGGGCGTCAAGATCCTGGTCGACCCCAAGGCGGTGCTGTACCTGCTCGGCACCGAGATGGACTACAAGTCCGAAAAAATGCAGGCGCAGTTCATTTTCAACAACCCGAACCAGGTCTCGGCCTGCGGCTGCGGCGAATCCGTGCAGCTCACGCCCGCCAAGATCGACGGCTGAGGTTTGTCGGTCGCCCGAGCTAAAAACGCTGGCCGCAACTTGGGGCGCAAGTTTCGGCGAAGCCCTTAAGGGAACATCGAGCGGGCGTCAGGCCACCTGCACCTGAGTGTCGGCGCAAAATGAACATTCCGAGTCGGATTCGCAAACGACACGATTGCGGCCGTTGCGCTTGGCGACATAGAGGCAGGTGTCGGCGCGTTCGATCAGCGAGTCCGTGGTATCTCCGCAGCGAAGCATCGATACGCCGACTGAGATCGTGACCCGGCCGAGGATTTCGCCGGTCGATTTTTTCTTCAACTCCTTGGCCATCACGGCGCGGCGGATGTGATCGGCGACGGTTACCGCCTGATTGATCCTGGTATTGGGCAGCACGACCGCGAATTCCTCGCCGCCGTAGCGCGCGGTGATGTCCTGGCCCTTGATGGTCTGCTTCAGCGAGATCGCAACCAGCCGCAGCACCTGATCGCCGGTCAAGTGGCCGTAGTTGTCGTTGAACGATTTGAAGTGATCGATGTCGAACATCAGAAGCGACAACGGCGCGCCTTCTTTGAGGGCCATCGCCACTGCGTCCGCGACGGCGCGGTCGAAATATTTGCGGTTGCCGAGACCGGTGAGCGGATCGGTCATGCTCTCGGTCCTGATCGCTTCAAGGCTGTGCTGAAGGTTGTTGATCTCGATCTTCGAGTGCTCCAGCCGACTTTCCAGCGCCTTGTTGGCTTCCTGTATTTCGGTGGTTGATTTTATCAGCGCCGTGATGACTGCCTTGACTTGCTCGCGGCTATGGGCGGCGCCGAGCTTTTCGGCTGCTCCCTTCAGGCTGTTGCCGAAACCTGCCGTCATGCCGAGCGCGTCGGTGATGAGCCTCATCACGTCATCGATCTCGGTGATGACTCGGCCGCCGAGCTTGTCGATGCGCTCGGTCGTCCTGATCGGGGAGAGATAGTTGTCGTAGATCTGCTCGAGGTCGGACTCGGTCAGCTTGCCGTTGCGCGCGAGGGTCTCGTTGATGACCTTGTTGAACGCGGGATTGTATCCGGTGGCGTAGACGTACCAGATTTCGTAGTTGCGTGGGATCGCAGCCTGCCGCAGCGATCGGATTTGACCGAGCGCCACCTCCGCGAACGCCATCGTGCGTTCATGTTCGTCCAGCTCAACCACTTCTGCGGCTCCGCCGACGATTCGTACTGATCGTCGTCCCAAACGACAAAATATCAACTGAAGTATTACAGGGAAGCTAGCAGCAGAGCGTTTACGCGCAGTAAACGGTATTCAGTCGAGCGCCGGGAGGCCGCGCCGCTAGAGTCCGGTTCAAGTGCGTTGAATCGGAATCATCGCTTATCTTTTTGATTGAGCACGATCTTTTCCGAAAATCGGTTTCCGCTTTTCGGGATCATGCTCTGGACGATCAGCCGCGGGCGCGGATCGGGCGAAGCAGGAACGCCGGCAGGTGAGAATGATCTCCGGGTTCGGAGATTGCCTCGCGGCGCGGCGCGGGCGCGCGACCGATCGATGGCGGCTGCGGCGCGGCCATGGCTGCACCGGCCGTCGCAGCCGGAGCCTCGTGTCGCTGGTGATCGCCGCCGGAGCGCCGTGGTTTGCGTCCCTCGCGCTTGCCGCCGCGGGCAAAGGTCTCGCCGCTCTTGTCGCGTGCCTGGCGGGATCGGGTCGGACGGCTTACGGCTGTCGTCTCGGAGTCGGCATCGGCTTCGCTAGCGCCATAGCCGGGAAGATCGGCCTTGATATCTGCCTTGGGAATGGCCTGACCGGTCAGCTTCTCGATCGCGGCGAGCGACTTGAAATCGGCGGGGCAGACGATCGTGATCGCGGTGCCGGTACGGCCGGCGCGGCCGGTGCGGCCGATGCGATGCACGTAGTCGTCGGGGTGGTACGGCACGTCGAAGTTGAGAACGTGGCTGACCTCGGGAATGTCGAGACCGCGCGCGGCCACGTCGGAGGCGACCAGCAGCGGCAACTCGCCCTTGCGGAATTGATCCAGCGAGGCGGTTCGCGCCGACTGGTCCATGTCGCCATGCAGGGCGCCGACGCTGAAACCGTGTTTCTGGAGCGACTTGCAGACGATGGCGACGTCACGCTTGCGGTTGCAGAAGATGATTGCGTTCTTGAGATCCTGGGCCTCGCGCAGCAGGCGGCGAAGCAATTCACGCTTCTCGTGCGGCTCGCGTCCGCAACTGACCTGGGACTGTGCGACGGTCGCCGCCGTGGTTGCCGGCCTCGAGACCTCGACCTTTTCCGGATTGTGCAGGAAGGTGTCGGTGACGCGCCGGATTTCGTTCGGCATCGTCGCGGTGAAAAACAGGGTCTGGCGCGTGAACGGCACCAGCTTGCAGATGCGCTCGATGTCGGGAATGAAGCCCATGTCCAGCATCCGGTCGGCTTCGTCGATCACCAGAAGCTCCACGCCGGTGAGCAGCAGGCCGCCCCGTTCGGTGTGATCGAGCAGGCGGCCCGGGGTTGCGATCAGCACGTCGACGCCGCGCGTCAGCTTCATGTCCTGGTCGCCGAACGAGACGCCGCCGATCAGAAGCGCCACGTTGAGTTTCTGGCCGGCTCCGTACTTGTCGAACTGTTCCTTGACCTGCGCCGCGAGTTCGCGGGTCGGCTCCAGGATCAGCGTGCGGGGCATTCGCGCCCGGGCGCGGCCTTTCTCCAGCAATGTGAGCATGGGCAGGACGAAGGCGGCGGTCTTGCCGGTGCCGGTCTGGGCGATGCCGAGAACGTCGCGGCGCGCCAGAACGTGGGGGATAGCCTGATCCTGAATGGGGGTGGGGGCGGTGTAACCTGCGGCCGCGACCGCGGCCAGGACTTTGTCGGACAAACCAAGATGAGAAAAAGACATTGAGCCTCTGATCGACACCGCCGTCCGGAATCGAATGTAGAAGGCTGTCGCGCTCAACCCCTTAACGGCGTGCTTTTAAGAAGCGAAGGGGGCTCTGACTGCGCTGACGGGCGGCTCACCATGGAATCGCGTTTCGATCCCGGGCCGCGTTATCGCGAAACATAGGGGGGAAATGCGTAAAGTCAATGTGAAGCCAGCAGAAATGTTCGAAATCCGTGATGTTTTGCTTAAAAAAATGGGTCAGGGGCCTCATTGGCGAGGGGATTGCGGAAATGAACCGCGGCGTGCGATCAGCCGACTACGGCAGAGGACGATTTGGGCGATCCGAACCGACGGGCATGAAGGTTGAGATGAGGATTCCGATCGGGCGCGCGGCATTGCTGGGCATCACCTGCGCGCTGGTGCTGCTGGCCGCTCCAGCGCTGGCCTCAAAGCGCGTCGCGCTGGTCGTCGGCAACAACGATTATCGCAACGTGCCGAGGCTTCTGACAGCCGTCAACGATGCCCGCGCCATGGATGAGGCGCTGAGGCAACTCGGCTTCACGGTGATGGTCGCGGAAAATCAGACGCGTCAGGCTTTCAGCCAGACGCTGCTGACGTTCGAGCAGCAGATCGACGCGGGCGATACCGTATTCTTCTTCTACGCCGGTCATGGCTTCGAGATAGCCGGCCAGAACTATCTGCTGCCCACCGATGTGCCCGCCGCCACCGAAGGGCAGGAGGAACTGGTCCGCGACGCCTCCATCCTCGCAGACCGTATCATCGAGCGGTTGCAGAACAGGAAAGCCCGCACCTCCATTCTCGTGTTCGACGCCTGCCGTAACAATCCGTTCGAGCGCAAGGGGACTCGCGCGGTCGCCGGCGGGGCAGGGCTTGCGCCGATGACGCAACTGCCGGAGGGCGTGTTCTCGGTGTTCTCGGCCGGACCGCGTCAGACCGCGCTCGATCGTCTGTCCGATGACGACAGCAATCCGAATTCGGTGTTCACGCGCATCTTCGCCAGGGAATTGCTGCAGCCCGGCGAGACCATGGTGCGGGTTGCGCAGCGTACCCGCCGCACCGTCAGCGAAATGGCCGAGGCGGCGCGACACAAGCAAGTGCCGGTCTATTTCGATCAGATGGTCGACGATGTGGTTCTGAACGGCCGCGCCCGGGCGCAGCCGGAGCCGCCGGCCGAGTCCGAAACGAAGCTCGCCGCGCTGCCCGTCGCGCCGCTCAAACCGCCGTCGAACGATGCCGTCAACGCGCCGATCGCGAATTTCTCGCGCCACAATGGCGGATGGACCGTGGTGTTCTCGATCGTCGATCCCACGCTTGGAATTTCCTGGCGCATGGACGACAGCGGCGAGTTCAGGGAAACCGGATTTCTCGACACGCTCGATCCGCGGACCCGCAAGCGGATGCCAAATCCCGCGATTGAGCTTTCGGCCGATACGCCGGCCGCGACGATTCAGGTGCGCTATGTCGATGCAAACGGCGAGATGCAGGGGCCGTTTCCGATCCGCTTCGATCCGGAAGCCGCGCTGATCCGCGACCAGCGCAAAATCCTCGACATGACCGCGACGAGCTGGTTGTCATTCCGCGAGTTCAACGGGCTTCTGGTCTACTATACCCACCTGATGTCATATCGCTGCGCGATCCGCGAGGTGAAAGTCGGCATCGATTCCTCGATGCCGGATCGCGTGCTCAGGATGCCTGCCTGCGATCCGCGTAATCCCGGCGCAATTCCGAACGATGCCACGCCATATCTGAAATTGCCGGCTGCAACCAAATCCGTCTCGGTCGAGTTGACGTATCGCGACGGCAGCGTTTCCGAGATCAAGAGCTTCCGGCGCTGATTTTTTCGATTCGAAGGACTCCGCCGATGGCCGCAGCCCGTCCGAGCGAAAGCCGCCCGATATCCACGCGCTGCTGCATCGTCGGCGGCGGGCCAGCCGGCATGATGCTCGGCTATCTGTTCGGGCGCGCCGGCGTCGATGTCATCGTCCTTGAAAAGCACGCCGACTTCTTCCGCGATTTTCGCGGCGACACCGTGCATCCATCGACCATGCAGGTGATGGACGATCTCGGCCTGATCGATGATTTCCTGAAAGTCCCGCACGACAAATTGCAAAAGCTGGAAGGCTGCTTCGGCAAGACGCGCCTGCGCATCGCCGACGTCAGCCGCACCGGCGCGACGTATCCGTACATCGCCTTCATGCCGCAGTGGGATTTTCTCAATTTCCTGCGCGACAAGGGTCGTCGTTTTCCGAACCTCAAGATCATGATGAACACCGAGGCGACCGGGCTCATCCATGATGGCGACAGGGTGGTGGGCGTCCGGGCAAAAGACACAGGCGGTGAACTCGACATCAGGGCTGACCTGACGGTCGCGTGCGACGGACGACATTCGATCATCCGGCAAAGCGCGGGGCTTGAGATCGAGGAGATCGGCGCGCCAATGGATGTGCTGTGGTTTCGCGTCGGTAAGGTCGGCGAGACCGAAAGCATGTTCGCGCGCATCGAGGCGGGCAAGATGATGGTGATGCTCGATCGCGGCACATATTGGCAATGCGCTTACGTCATCCTCAAGGGGCGCTACGATGAAATCAAGGCGCGAGGGATCGAAGCATTGCGCGCCGACGTGGTCGCGCTGGCGCCGCCGCTCCGGTCCGGAATCGCGGACGTAAGGAGTTGGGACGATGTGAAGCTGCTCACCGTCGCGGTGAACCGTCTCGAGCAGTGGACCCGGCCGGGTTTGCTCTGCATCGGCGACGCCGCGCATGCGATGTCGCCGGTCGGCGGCGTCGGGGTCAACATCGCGGTGCAGGACGCGGTGGCGGCAGCCAATATTCTGGCGGCGAAGCTCGCGCGCGGTGCCGTGAGCGAGGACGACCTCGCCGCGGTTCAGCGTCGCCGCGAATTCCCGATGCGCATGACGCAGGCCATGCAGGTGATCGTCCAGAACAACATCGTCCGCGCGGCGCTGAAAGCCGGCAGCGGACCGTTCAAGCCGCCGCTGCTCATGCGCATCGTCAATGCGGTGCCGTGGCTGCAAGGGCTGACCGCGCGCTTCATTGCCGTTGGCGTGCGGCCGGAGCATGTGCATTCGCCGGAGGCGCTTCCGGTCTCGTCATAAGCGGAAGAGCTTTAGCGCCTGCCGCGCCAGATCAACAGAAGTCCGACCACGGCAAGCGCGCCGCCGTACCAGGCCCACTGGATCTGGCGGATCATGAAGCTCGACCGCGGCCAGTTCACGTAACCGGTGCCCTGACCGATCCAGAGCAGGCCGACGAGGAGGGCGAGAATGCCGAGGATAACCAGCGCTGGTCTCATGGCTGAACGATGCCCGGATTTTGCACGGCGGTCAGTTTACACGTCCAGCAGATCCTCGCTAGCGAATTCGGCCTTGTCGGAGATGAAGGCGAAGCGCGCTTCGGCCTTGGTGCCCATCAGGCGTTCGACGGAATCTGCGGTGTCCTCGCGGTCGTCTATTGAGCTACCTCAGTAATTGAATTTAACAACGAGTTTTTTTGAAGGGCTGATACCTCAACCGATATTCGCTCTTCCGAATGGTGCGGTTTGATTGAATGAACAGCAGACACCAAATCACCGATGGACTGAGACCGATTCTCTTCAAGACAAGCGTCGTCTGCGAACACTATCGTGCTCGCGATTTCCAAATCCGCAGCGCTCCGCCGCCCAAATTCAGCAACGACCCAGTCAATCGAAGTCTCGATTTCTAGAAGCTCTTTTTTGGACTTCTCCAGAAGAGCTAAGGCATTACTTCCGAGACCAATCGTATATCCGGAGCCACCGGACCAACTAAATTCTTTACTGACTACAATTCCCAAGCTCTCCGCAATTTTGAGATCGCCGATAACTTGTGAATCGTACGGTCCGTAATTGTACAAACGGAAGGAATATCCTAGATCGATGCCACGCCGAGCTTGTAGAAAAAAGATGAGCTTCATCAGCGCAGTACGGCCGAGCGATTCGTTCAACTTAGACGCCAAAGCAGCTATAACGGCCAGCTTGAGTTGACGATTTGGATTTATCGCCATCTTTTAGTTCTCCTTGGCACGAATCGTTTTGACAATTTCCTCAGCTTTAACACGATGCTCTGGCGACACATAAAGCCTCGTTAAATTCGTAGGCTGCATGCTACCTACGATTGTCGAGCATTGTGATAAAGGCTTGGTTCCATCTTGACCTGCGATCGGTAAATCTGGATCGCCTAATTTATACCAAGATTTGCCAGCAGCGCATCTTGCCACAACTAGCGAACCGAGGTTCTCTTCGACGCTATTCAATAGTAGGCTATCCTGCTCCGAAGGGAATTCGGGCGTCGTCCAGATTTCGCGAAAGAAATCTCTGTTTAAAAGCCTCTGCCCGTGTTCTCCGCCTTCTTGTCGCGATAGCGCGCCAAGAACACGCCAGTCGTCCCATTTGAGATATTCCACAATACCTTCGGGCGTCGGAGGTGGAAACTTGCCTCCAGGAAGCAGTTCGGTCATCGTTTCGTGGAAATGAAAGTCAAGGATAACTCTTGTCTTATGGAAATAGACTTGGTTAAACATCATGTAGCGGGCAATAATCAAAGCTTCCGCAGCATGGCGACCAGTCTCGTGTACGCCAAATCTTAGTGTGCCTGACTCTGGATCAGGAACCAGCTTTACGGTGGCCACTATTCTACGCCAATCGTACTTGCCGTATTCGACGCCTGCATGATGAGAATCTCTAAGCAAGTAGTCCATTCGGTCTGCATCTAGCTGTCCAGAAATTACATCTTGCCAGATCGCAGAACGTCCTGCTTGGGTTCCTCCCTCGATTAAACCAGAGATATCTTCAGCTCGAAATCCGTAGTTGTTATTAGCGGGATGATTCTCGATCACATCCCTCAACTGCCCCTTGATTACTGCGGTCGAGTACTCCTCGTGCTTGTAGCTCCTCATTCCACTAGGCGTTAGAGGAGCCAAATCTTCCGCAGCGTGAGAAAATGGTCCATGTCCGACATCATGTAACAACGCCGCTAGACGAACGAGCTTCTTGTATCGCCGTTTTCCCGCATCATCGTAACTTAACTTCCCGCTCAACAAGGGCCAACACCTGTCGACGACATTGTCGTAAAGCAGCGTTGCCATGTGCATAACGCCCAGTGAGTGCTCAAAACGTGTATGCATCGCACCGGGATAAACATAGTCAGTCCAAGCCAGCTGCTTAATTCTGCGCAGTCTTTGAAAGGCGGGCTGTGAAATGATTTCGCGTTCCCATTCATCGAGGGGGATAAATCCGTAAATCGGGCATCTAATTTCGATTGGACCAGGCATTAAAAAAGTCCCTACAATCCGGATTTAAAAAAACGTCATACGTCCAGCAGATCCTCGCTAGCGAATTCGGCCTTGTCGGAGATGAAGGCGAAGCGCGCTTCGGCCTTGGTGCCCATCAGGCGTTCGACGGAATCTGCGGTGTCCTCGCGGTCGTCCGCCAGCAGCACCACGCGCAACATCGTGCGCTTTGCCGGGTCCATCGTGGTTTCCTTGAGCTGCGCCGGCATCATCTCGCCGAGGCCCTTGAAGCGGCCGACGTCCACCTTGGCGTTGGCGTTGAACTCGCTTTTGAGCAGCGCCTCCTTGTGCGCATCGTCGCGGGCGTAGACCGTCTTGCTGCCGTGAGTCAGGCGATAGAGCGGCGGCACCGCGAGATAGAGATGGCCCTCGTCGATCAGGCGCGGCATCTGGCGATAGAAGAACGTGATCAGCAGCGAGGCGATATGCGCGCCGTCGACGTCTGCGTCGGTCATGATGATGACGCGCGAATAGCGAAGGTCCTCTTCGCGGTAGTTGGTGCCGGTGCCGCAGCCGAGCGCCTGGATCAGATCGGCCAACTGCGCGTTGGCGGTGACCTTGTCCCTGCCAGCGGAGGCCACGTTGAGGATCTTGCCGCGCAGGGGAAGCACGGCCTGGGTCTTGCGGTCGCGCGCCTGCTTGGCGCTGCCGCCGGCGGAGTCGCCCTCGACGATGAACAGTTCGGAGCCGTCGGTCGCGGTGTCGGTGCAATCGGCGAGCTTGCCGGGCAGCCGCAGCTTCTTCACCGCGCTCTTGCGCGAGGTTTCCTTCTCGGCGCGTCGGCGCAGCCGCTCATCGGCGCGCTCGATCACGAAGTCGAGCAGCCTGTTGGCCTGCGCCGGATTGCCCGACAGCCAGTGATCGAACGGATCCTTGATCGCCTGCTCGACGATCCGCGAGGCCTCGGCGGTGGCGAGGCGGTCCTTGGTCTGGCCCTGGAATTCCGGCTCGCGGACGAACACCGAAAGCATCACCGCTGCGCCGACCATCACGTCCTCGGAGGTGATGGAGCCCGCGCGCTTGCCCTGGCCGACGCGTTCGGCGTGATCTTTCAACCCGCGCAGCAGCGCGCTGCGCATGCCGGATTCATGGGTGCCGCCGTCCGGCGTCGGCACCGTGTTGCAATAGGAGGAAAGGAAGCCGTCGGCGTCCGCCGTCCATGCCACCGCCCATTCGCAGGCGCCATGCGCGCCGTTGCGCCCCGATTTGCCGGAGAAGATGTCCGGATGAACCAGCGTGTCCTTGTGGATCGCCGCGGCCAAATAGTCTTTCAAGCCGCCGGGGAAGTGGAACGTCGCTTCCGCAGGGATGTCGTCGACGCCCTTGAGCAATTCCGGCGCGCAGCGCCAGCGGATTTCGACGCCGCCGAACAGATACGCCTTCGAGCGCGTCATCTTGAACAGGCGCTGCGGCTTGAACGCGGCCTTTGCGCCAAAAATTTCGGTGTCGGGCTTGAAGCGGATGGTGGTGCCGCGGCGGTTGGCGATCCGGCCGAGGTCTTCCAGCTTGCCCTTGGGATGGCCGCGCTCGAAGGTCATCTTGTAGAGGTTCTGGCTACGCGCGACTTCCACTTCGAGCCGCGAGGAGAGGGCGTTGACCACGGAAATGCCGACGCCGTGCAGGCCGCCGGAGGTCTCGTAGACCTTGGAATCGAACTTGCCGCCCGAATGCAGCGTGCACATGATGACTTCGAGCGCCGACTTTTTCGGGAATTTCGGGTGCGGATCGACCGGGATGCCGCGTCCGTTGTCGGTGACGGTGAGGAAGCCGTCGGCGGCCAGTTCCACCACGATGAAGGTCGCGTGCCCCGCCAACGCCTCGTCCATGCAGTTGTCGATCACCTCGGCGAACAGGTGATGCAGCGCCTTCTCGTCGGTGCCGCCGATGTACATGCCGGGGCGGCGGCGGACCGGCTCAAGCCCCTCCAGCACCTCGATGTCGGCGGCGGTGTAGCCGGCCTCGGCTCCCGACGCGCGGCTCGATCCGCGGCCGGGGCGGCCTTTGGTCTCGGAGGTTTTGGTCTCGGACGCCGCGAACAGGTCGTCGGCAGATTTTGATTTTACGTTTTGTTTCTGCTGTTTGGACATATTTCTTCAAAAATCAGGCGCGCCGGATCGGGTCGAATCGACCGCGCTGACTATGCCACGGACGCAGGTGGATTTGTGAACGCCCTGCGGATCGGGTCGGGTCGGCGTCAGGTCCGCTCGGTGCGGAACAGGACGACTGCAAACAATAGCGTCGCAACGACAACGATAGCCGAGCCGATTGCCGGCGCCGCGAAATAGGCGCCATTGTTCAACAGGGTGAGCGCAATCCCGGCCGGCAGCACCAGGCCGCCGAGAATATGGAGTGAGCCCTGAATCCGGGCCAGCGTGCTGTTTCCGGCGGCCGGCACCAGCCGATAATAGAGTCCGAACAGAAATAGCAGAACCCCGCCTACCAGGTTGAGATGGGCGTGGGCGGGCGCCAGGGTAAAGTTCTGCTGGATTCCCATGGCCATTCCCGCGACCATTCCGATCAATAGAAGGACAACGCTTACGCGCATCATCACCGAGCCGATCATTCGCACCCCCTGTTTCCGCTGAGATCATGATGATTTGGATCAATTCGATCCAAAATCATGAACGTGATCAAATTCCTATATTTTAATAAACGGCGTGCGAGCGGAAAACCGCCGCGCGCTTTCATCGCCCCGCTCTCGTGAGGATTGAGTTGCCGCCGCGACCGGGCGGCTCCAATGTCCAGGTCTTTTCCAATATGCAAGTCTTTCCAATATCCAAGTCTTTGTGACTTGAAGTTGTGCGAGAGGCTAGTTTAGCTGGGCCAGATTATTTTGCACCGCCGCGGAGGCTCAAACAACCCTCGGTGAGGGAGACGGCAAGAGGCATTTTGGAATGGAAGACGTCGGACGCGGCCTGGTCGACTTCGTGCGCGATCATCAGGTTTGGGCCGCCCCTGTCGTGTTGCTGCTTGCCTTCGGCGAGTCGCTCGCCTTCATCTCGCTGCTGGTTCCGGCGTGGGGCGTGCTGGTGGCAATCGGCGCGCTGATCGGCATCAGCGACATCAAATTCTGGCCGGTGTGGATCGCGGCCGCTGTCGGCGCGTCGCTCGGCGATTGGCTGTCCTACTGGTTCGGCTATCACTTCAAGGACCGCGTCGCCGAAATGTGGCCGCTGTCGCGCCATCCCGACCTTCTGCCGCGCGGGCAGGCTTTCGTGCAGCGATGGGGCATCCCATCTATTTACATCGGCCGGTTTTTCGGACCGCTGCGCGCCACGGTGCCACTTGCGGCGGGAATCTTCGCCATGCCGTACTGGCGTTTCCAGCTTGCAAACTGGACGTCGGCATTGATCTGGTCGGCGGTGTTGCTGGTGTTCGGCGACGTGATCTCGCGGATCGTCGAATGGATCTGGCATGCGGTTTGAGCGGGATTGGATTTGGGACGTAGCGTCGGAGGAGGCGGTCGCGCAGCCGCCGCATTTGGATTACAAGGCGGGCCAGCGAGCACGCTCGCGGGATGCAAGGATAAAGTCGTGACTGCCGCAGACACCAAAGCGAAAGACTTAACTTCCAGCGGCAACACCGCCGTCCGGCCTGCGGTGTTCGTCGACGGTGCGTCGGGAACCACCGGGCTCGAAATCCGCCAGCGGCTCGACCGGCAGGACGACGTCACCGTCAAAAGCCTTGACGGCGACAAGCGGAAGGATCCGGCCGCCAAGCGCGCGCTGATGGGGGAGGTCGATCTCGTGATCCTGTGCCTGCCCGATGACGCGGCCAGGGAAACCGTTGCGTTGATCGACGGCATGGGCGCGGATGCTCCGAAGGTGCTGGACGCTTCGACGGCGTTTCGCGTCGCGCCGGACTGGACCTACGGCTTTCCGGAACTGACGCCCGATCAGGCGGACAGGATCAAGGCGGCGCGCAAGGTCGCGAACCCCGGCTGCTATCCGACCGGATCGATCGCCTTGCTGCGGCCGCTGACCGACGCCGGCCTGATCCCGCAGGACTATCCCGTCACCATCAACGCGGTGAGCGGCTATTCCGGCGGCGGCAAGTCGATGATCGAGAGTTTCGAGAAGGGGACTGCGCCGGCGTTCGAACTCTACGGACTCGGATTCGAGCACAAGCATCTGCCGGAAACGCAGACGTACGCGAACCTGACGCGGCGGCCGATTTTCGCGCCGTCGGTCGGCGACTACCGGCAGGGCATGCTGGTGTCGATCCCGCTGCATCTCGATACGCTGCCGGGACAACCCGATGGCGCTACGCTTCATGCGGCGCTGGCGAAGCGTTACGCGGGCAGCGCCTATGTTTCGGTGATGCCGCTCGACAGCACTGCTGCGAAAAATGGACGGATCGAACCGGAGGCGCTGAACGGCAGCAACAAGCTCGAGCTTCATGTCTTCGCCAGCGACAAGCACCGGCAGGCGGTCCTGGTCGCGCGGCTCGACAATCTCGGCAAGGGCGCATCCGGCGCGGCGGTGCAGAATATGCGGCTGATGCTGGGCTTGAAGGATGCGGGGGTGGACTAAGGCGAGCGGAGCCTCCCTAGCCGCTTCACGGCGAATTCGGATTGCTGCAAGTTCCACAGCGCCGCTGATTGCAAAGAGCATTTTTCGCTTCTGATTGAACCAGAAGCGAAGCTCTAGATTGTTGTTTGACGCGTTTTCTTTATGCGAAGTATCCACTTCGTTCGAAAACGCTTAGTGTGTTTCGTTCAGAAGCTCGCTTCATTGCCCGATCGAGTCCGAGCGTCTGAACCTAAACCACACTCATTGAGTTGCTAGTGTCCCTTTGATTCCGAAGTTCGCATCAAAGGTTGCGGCAAGGGTATGCGAACTTCGGAATCAGGACACCAGGACATCTCAATGAACAAATTCGTCAAATTCACCGACGTCTCCACCGGCCATGAAATCTTCGTCAACGTGACTCATATCATCGCCGTTACCCCGACTTCAGCGGACCGAACGCAGACGTGGATTCACACGGCAAATCCCCAAAATCCGACGTTCACGATCGACGAGAATGTCGACGCAGTGATGCAGAAGCTAGGCGGTTAGCCCTTTCCTTCAGTACCGGACAATCCCATGGCTACCTCTTTTCGATCTTTCGGAAGGCAGCAAGCCTGTCGCAAACGACTCGAACAGCTCAACAATTCCAACTGGTCCATCCGGCGTGCGTGCGAATGGTTTCGGATTTTGTGTAAGTTAGGTCCGGTCGATTGGCTTGTGGGAGATTGCAAATGCCGGGATCGTCAGACGCGGTGAGAGTGATTGAGCCCGGCAACACCTATGTCGGCAAGCAGGGCTTTACCTATGGAGCCGGCGTATCGAAGGAGACGGCCGGAGCAAAGCAGGTTTGTTTGAATGTGCTGCCGATGCCTCCGGGCGCCAAGGCAAAGGTCCATTACCACAAGGGCATCGAGACGATTGCTTACCTTTTGGAAGGTGAATGCGCAGTCTATTATGGCGACAAACTCGAGTATCGCCTCGCAGTCAAGGTCGGGGATCAGGTCTACATGCCCGAGGATGTCCCGCATGCTCCCTGCAATGAGAGCGGAGCGCCGTGCAAGTGGCTTGTCGTGCATTCATCAGGTAGCGACCAGGACGGCATCGTTCTGCTGCCAGAGCTTGATGCAATATTGGCGCGGAAGTCGAGCGCGACAACGTGATGACAATAGAAGTCATGCTTCTGCTGTTTTCGGTGGTTCGCTTACAACACTGAATTCGATCGCTATCAATGCATAGCCGGTCTTGGCATGCCGACCGAATGTCTCACGCCCGCACGCGCACATAACTGCCCGGCGCGTCTTCGATCGGCGGCAGCGCGGCGCTGCCGGCCTCGCGGGCAGGGACTTCCGCGGCATCGATGTTTCGCAGCCATGCGTGCCAGTCCGGCCACCACGATCCCTTGTGCTCCTGCGCGCCCTTCATCCACTCGCTGACGGTGGCGGCGCCGACCGCGTCGTTGGTCCAGTACTGGTATTTGCCGAGCGACGGCGGATTGATGACGCCCGCGATGTGTCCCGATCCCGACAATACGTAGCGCACCGGCCCGCCGAAGAACCGCGAGCCGTACAGAACGGATTCCGCCGGCGCGATGTGATCGTCGCGGGTGGCGAGATTGTAGATCGGCACCTTGACCTTCGAGAGGTCGAGCAGGGTGTTGTCGAGCACCATCGAGCCGGTGGAGAGGCGGTTCTCCAGATAGCAGTTGCGCAGGTAATAGGAATGGTTGGCCGCGGGCATCCGCGTCGCATCCGAATTCCAGTGCAGCAGATCGAACGCCGGCGGCGTCTTGCCCTTGAGATAGTTGCTGACGACGTAAGACCAGATCAGGTCGTTGGGGCGCAGCATGTTGAAGGCCATCGCCATCTTGCTGCCTTCCAGCACGCCGGACTGCTTCATATCGCGTTCGAGCGCTGAGATCTGCTCTTCGTCCACGAATACCAGCAGATCGCCGGCGTGGGTGAAATCGACCTGCGCGGCGAACAACGTCGCCGACATCACGCGCGCCCGCCGCTTGTCCGCAAGCCACGCCAGCGTGGTCGCGAGCAGGGTGCCGCCGACGCAATAGCCGACGGTATGCACCTTGGTCTCGCCGGTCGCCTTCTCGATCGCGTCCATCGCGGCCAGCGGACCTTCCTTCATGTAATCCTCGAAGGTCTTTTCGCCTAGCCGCCTGTCGGGATTGACCCAGGATATCACGAACACCGTGAGGCCCTGATCGACGCACCACTTGATGAAGGACTTCTCCGGCTTCAGGTCGAGGATGTAGAACTTGTTGATCCAGGGTGGCACGATCAGGAGCGGCGTCCGCAGCACCGTCTCGGTGCTCGGCGAATACTGGATCAACTGCATCAGTTCGTTCTGGTAGATCACCTTGCCCGGCGTCGTCGCCATGTTGACGCCGACTTCGAGATAGCTGGAGTCGGATTGGCGGATGCGCAGCACCCCGTGGCCGGCCGCGATGTCCTCCGCCAGCATCTTCATGCCGCGCGCGAGGTTGTCGGCGTTCGAGGCGAAGGTTTCGCGCAGCACGTCCGGATTGGTCATCACGAAATTCGACGGCGCGAACGCGTTGGTGATCTGCGCGATATAGAACTCGGCCTTCTTGCGGGTGTGCGGATCGAGGTTCTCGGCGTCGCGCACCAGTTCGTTCGCCCATTTGGTCGTCAGCAGATACGCCTGCATCACGAAATCGAAGAACTGGTTCGACCGCCATTCCGGATCGGCGAAACGTTTGTCGCGTGGCGCCGGGGTGATGGTGGGCTTGATCTCCTCGCCGGCGAGGCGGCGCGCGGCGTAGCCCCAGAGCTCCAGATAGGCCTTGCCGAGTTTCGCCTGCAATTCGACCGCCCGGGTCTGATCCGAAAGCCAGTAGTCCGCCACCGTGCTGACGGTCCTGATCAATTCGGCGAACTCGTTCGGCTGGTCGTCGCGCGCCTCGCCGCCCTCACGCGCCTTGAGGTAAGCGGCCAGCGCCTTGCCGCCGCTTTCCATCGCATTGGCGAGGTTCATCGCGAAGGTGTCCGGGTCGAACCGGGGCTTGGCTTCGGCCTTGGTCTCGACGGGTAGCTCGCTCATGGCCGCACACCTGAGGGTTTGTTCAAAATTCCGTCACGCACTTTGGCGGGCGGCGATCATGGCATAATCTGGGGAGCATTGCCGGTTTCCGTGTGTTGCGGTGCGACAAAACATCTTTATGCGGTCATATATGAGCCCCGATGAACTGGCTTAAGGGCACCGGTCCGGCGCAATAGCGACTTTGGCGTTCCGGGCGATAATGATTCCAGGCGTGCGATTCGATCTGATGAAGCAAACGCATCATGATGCCGCGGGTTCGGATGGGGACGTGAGTGCGTCCGGGTCGACGGCATCCAACAGACAGGCGCGCTTGAGCGGCTGCGCAATAGTCGGTGCAACCGCGTTGGCGCTGCTGTCGCTGTCGCTCGGAGGCTGTTCGACGTCGATTGCGGATTTGCCTTTCGGCAGCTCGACGGATGCGCCGGAACGGGCGGCCGAGGTGCCGGACTATCCCGCGGTCCATGACATGCCCGCGCCGAGAGATCATGCGGCGATGGATCCTGCCGAACAGGCCCGGATTGAGAAGGAACTGATCGCTGCGCGCGAGCACCAGTCCCAGGCGGCCCAGACCTCGGACCCTAAATAGCCCTCGTATGGGCGGTTCCGGTTCGCGGTCCCGCCGCGATACGCGAAGTGCTGGCGGAGCAGGGCGTCCGTGCTAAACTGCCGCGATTCAGCAAGCGTGGAACCGTCATGTCCGGCGACGTCGGCCTCGTGCCGGTCGCCCGTCAAATCCGGCCCGGAGCCAGGAGCCATGGAAGAGTTTTATCGAATCCGCCGTCTGCCGCCTTACGTGTTCGAACAGGTCAATCGCGCCAAGGCGGCCGCACGGAACGCCGGAGCCGATATCATCGACCTCGGCATGGGCAATCCGGACCTGCCGACGCCGCCCCATGTTCTCGAGAAACTCAAGGAAACGCTGGGCAAGCCCAAGACCGACCGATATTCCGCCTCGCGCGGCGTCACCGGCCTGCGCAAGGCGCAAGCCGGCTATTATGCTCGCCGGTTCGGGGTGAAGCTCAATCCCGACACCCAGATCGTGGCCACGCTCGGCTCCAAGGAAGGCTTCGCCAACGTGGCTCAGGCGATCACCGCGCCGGGCGATGTCGTGCTTTGCCCGAACCCGAGTTATCCGATTCACGCATTCGGCTTTTTGATGGCGGGCGGCGTCATCCGCTCGGTGCCGTCCACGCCGTCGCCGGATTTCTTCGCCGCCTGCGAGCGCGCGATCATCCATTCCATCCCGAAGCCGATCGCGCTGATCGTCTGCTATCCGTCGAACCCGACGGCGCAGGTCGCGGGCCTCGATTTCTACCGCGACCTCGTCGCGTTCGCGAAGAAGCACGAGATCTTCATCCTGTCCGACCTCGCTTATTCCGAAGTCTATTTCGACGACAATCCGCCGCCGTCGGTGCTTCAGGTGCCCGGCGCGATCGACGTCACCGTCGAGTTCACCTCGATGTCGAAGACGTTCTCGATGGCCGGATGGCGCATCGGCTTCGCCGTCGGCAACGAACGCATCATCGCCGCTCTCGCGCGGGTCAAATCCTATCTCGATTACGGCGCGTTCACGCCGATCCAGGTGGCGGCGACGGCGGCCCTGAACGGACCGGACACCTGCATTCGCGAGATGCGCGAGACCTATCGGAAACGCCGCGACGCGCTGGTGGAATCCTTCGGCCGCGCGGGATGGGTGATTCCGCCGCCTCAGGCCTCGATGTTCGCATGGGCGCCGCTGCCCGAACGCTTCCGCGATCTCGGGAGCATGCAGTTCGCCACGCTGATGGTCGAGAAATCCGGGGTCGTGGTCTCGCCCGGCGTCGGCTTCGGCGAGCACGGCGAGGGCTATGTCCGCATCGCCATGGTGGAAAACGAACAGAGAATTCGCCAGGCCGCCCGCGGCGTCCGCCACTTCCTTGAAAGCGGCATCGAAACGTTGCACAACGTGGTTCCTCTCGCCAACCGGCGATAGGCGCCGGTTCGGGGACGGCCTTGCCGCCTTTCGGGCCGGCCGTGCCTTGATCGTTCCTTGCAACACCGGTTTTCCAGCAGGTTCCTTATGGTCGCACCCCTGAAAGTGGGCATCGCGGGGCTCGGCACCGTGGGGTCGGCCGTCGTTCGCCTTATCGAGCAGCAGGGCCGGGCGCTGTCGGCGCGTTGCGGACGCGGCGTTCGCGTGGTCGCCGTCGCCGCGCGCTCGAAGACCAAGAAGCGCGACGTCGACCTGCGCGGCATTGCCTGGGCCAAGGACGCGCTGGCGCTGGCGAACGATCCAAACATAGACTGCTTCGTCGAATTGATGGGGGGTGCGGGCGATCCGGCGCAATCCGCGATCGAGGCGGCCCTGAAGTCCGGCAAGGCGGTGGTGACGGCCAACAAGGCGCTGATCGCCAAGCATGGCCTGCGGCTCGCCGCTCTCGCCGAGCAGCACGGCGGCGCGTTGAACTACGAGGCCGCGGTCGGCGCCGCCATTCCCGTCATCAAGACGCTGCGGGAAGGACTTGCCGGGACCACGATCAACCGCGTCTACGGCATCCTCAACGGCACCTGCAACTACATCCTGACGCGGATGGAGCGGGAAAACCTGTCGTTCGCGGAGTGTCTCAAGGAGGCCCAGCGTCTCGGCTACGCCGAGGCCGATCCGTCCTTCGACGTCGACGGTCACGATACCGCGCAGAAGCTGTCGATCCTGGCGAGCCTCGCCTTCGGAACGCGCGTCGCCCAAAGCGCGGTCTATGTCGAAGGCATCTCGTCGATCGCGCCGGAGGACCTTCGCGCGGCGGAGGAACTCGGCTACCGTGTCAAGCTGCTCGGCGTCGCGGTGCGCACCGCCAAGGGCATCGAGCAGCGGGTGCATCCGACCATGGTGCCGAAGACCTCGTCGATCGCGCAAGTGATGGGCGTCACCAACGCGGTCACCATCGACGGCGACGGCATTCCGCCGATCACGCTGGTCGGTCCCGGCGCCGGCGGCGCCGCGACGGCATCCGCCGTGGTTGCCGATATCGCCGATGTCGCGTGCGGCATCCGCGCGCTGCCGTTCGGGCGGCCGGCGGCGCGTCTGCGTGCGACCAAGAAGGCGCCGATGGAGCGCCATGAGGGTGGCTACTACATCCGCCTGATGGCGCGCGATTTCGCCGGCACCGCGGCGACCATCGCGACCCGGCTCGCGGAGCAGAAGATTTCGATTGAATCGATCGTTCAGCGCCATCCCAACGGCAAGCTTGATATCACCGAGACCGGCAAGCCGACGGAGCCGGTTCCCGTGCTCCTGATTACCTATGCGACCAGCGAGGATGCGGTGCATCGCGCGCTCCATGCGGTGAGGGCGGACAAGGTCATCACCGGCCGCCCGCAGGTCATCCGCATCGAGAAGAACTGAGGGCAGACCAGCCGCGCCGCCTGAAGGAGAGTTGAAGCGATGTCGACAGATATTTCCATTCCGCCGCAACAGGCGCTCCGTCGTCTCCTGACGCTTGAGATCGTGCGTGTGACGGAGCGGGCGGCGGTGTCGGCGGCGCGCCTGCGCGGGCGCGGCATGGAGAAGGCGTCCGATCAGGCCGCGGTCGACGCCATGCGGCGCGAACTCAACAAGCTGCCGATCGATGGCACGGTGGTGATCGGCGAGGGCGAGATCGAAGAGGCTCCGATGTTGTTCATCGGCGAGAAGGTCGGCAATTCCCATGGACCGCAGGTCGATATCGCGGTCGATCCGCTCGAGGGGACCGTGCTGTGCGCCAAGAACATGCCCGGCGCGATCGCCACCATCGCGATGGCTGAGCGTGGCACGTTGCTTCACGCCCCCGATTGCTACATGGACAAGATCGCGATCGGTCCGGGCTATCCGGAACACACGGTGGATCTCGACGCGCCGGTGGAAGAGAACATCATCAATCTCGCCAAGGCCAAAGGGGTTAAGCCGACCGAGATCACCGCCATCCTGCTCGACCGCCCGCGTCATGCCGCGAAGATCGCCGCGCTGCGCAAGGTCGGCGCCGCGGTGAGCCTGATCAGCGACGGCGACGTCGCCGGCGTCATCCACACCGCGGAGCCGCGAACCGGAATCGATATCTACCTGGGCAGCGGCGGCGCGCCCGAGGGCGTGCTGTCCGCGGCGGCGCTGCGCTGCATCGGCGGCCAGATGCAGACCCGCCTCATCATCGACAATGAAGCCTTGCGCGAGCGGACCCTGCAGATGGGGATCAAGGACCCCAAAAAGAAATATGAGATCGGCGACATGGTGAAAGGCGATTGCGTGTTCGCCGCGACCGGCGTCACATCGGGCTCGCTGCTCTCGGGTGTCCGGTTCGGCAAGGACGTGATCAAGACCGATACGGTGGTGATGCGCTCGGTGACGGGCACCGTGCGCCGCATCAAGGCCGAGCACCGCCAGTTGGATAAATTTCACCTGGATTGACGTCAATCTTCGCGCGACGCCGTGTGCCCGGCGCGATAATGTCTCGCAAGGCGCGGACGACATCATGACCTTGCCAGCCACCGCATTGCCGGTCGAAGCGCCTGACGCCTTTCTCGGCGTCTCGCATTCGGTGACCGGGCGTCTGTGGCGCGACCGCCTCGATGCGCGGGGCGCGGCGCGTGCGCTGGCGATCGCCCAGCGGCATCAGTTGCCGGAAATGCTGGCGCGGGTGATCGCGGGCCGCGACGTCGAGATCGATGCGGTCGCGGATTTTCTCGATCCCACCATTCGCCGGCTGATGCCCGATCCCTTCACCGTGACGCAGATGGAGGCGGCAGCAAAACGACTCGCAGACGCCGCGACGCGCGGCGAGACGGTCGCGATCTTCGGCGACTATGACGTCGACGGCGCGACTTCGGCGGCGCTGCTCGCCTGGCATCTGCGCCATTGCGGCCTCACACCGCTGATCCACATCCCGGACCGGATTTTCGAGGGCTACGGCCCGAACGTCGACGCGATCAACGCGCTCGCGGCAAAAGGCGCGACGCTGCTGGTGACGGTCGATTGCGGCACCACGAGCATCGAGCCGCTGGCGGTCGCAAGGCAACAGGGCATGTCGGTGGTCGTGATCGATCATCATCAGTGCGGCGACGATCTGCCGGATGTGGACGCGCTGGTGAACCCGAACCGCCCGGACGATCTCTCGGGCCTCGGGCATCTCGCCGCTGTCGGCCTTGTCCTGGTGACGCTGGTTGCGTTGAACCGCGAACTGCGGCAGCGCGGCTTCTGGACGCCGGAGCGGCCGGAGCCCGATCTCCTGAACATGCTGCATCACGTCGCGCTCGGTACCGTCGCCGATGTCGCGCCGCTGACCGGCCTCAACCGCGCCTTCGTGGCGAAGGGGCTGATCGCGCTGCGCCGCCGCGATCACATCGGTCATACCGCGCTGATGGATGTCGCGCGGCTGAACGGCCCGCCGGAAGCCTGGCATCTCGGTTTCATGCTGGGACCGCGCATCAATGCCGGCGGCCGCATCGGGCGTGCTGACCTGGGCGTGCGGCTGCTGCTCGAAGGCGACGTCTCGGAAGCGGCGCGGATCGCCGCCGAACTCGATCGCCTCAATACCGAGCGCCGCGTCATCGAGCAGGCGGCCGAGGCGCAAGCGGAGGCGGAGGCGCTGGCCTCGCTCGGTCTCGAGGACAAGGGCTCGGTCATCGTCACGGCGTCCGAGGGCTGGCATCCCGGCGTGGTCGGTCTCGTCGCGTCGCGGCTGAAGGACAAGTTCGGCCGACCCGCTTTCGTGGTCGCGCTGGAGCCCGGCGGCATCGGGACCGGATCGGGCCGCTCCATCGGCGGCGTCGATCTCGGCAGGGCGGTGCGGCAGGCGGTCGGCGACGGTGTGCTGCTCAAGGGCGGCGGTCACGCCATGGCGGCGGGGGTCACGCTGCGCAAGGAACGGCTGGCGGAATTCCGCGCCTACATGGAGAAGGCGCTTGCCGCCGATGTGGCGCGGTCGCGTCACGTCAACGAACTGTTCATCGACGGCGCGGTCAGCGCGCGAGCGGTGGCGCCTGAATTCGTGGCCATGCTCAATCGCGCGGGGCCGTTCGGCGCGGGTAATCCCGAGCCGGTGGTGGCGCTGCCGTCGCACCAGTTGATCCATGCCGACGAGGTCGGGCAGGCGCACCTTCGGCTGCGATTCAAGTCCGGCGACGGGGCGATCGTCAACGGCATCGCGTTTCGTGCGGTCGGCCAGCCGCTCGGCAACGCGCTGGCGCAAATGCGCGGACAGCCGCTGCATGTGGCTGGGTCACTGGCGGTAGATCGCTGGCAGGGCGCGGAGCGCGTGCAGTTGCGCGTGTGTGATGTCGCAGTGCCCGATCCGGGACCGGCGGTTATCCGGTAAGCCTCACCTAGAATGTGATCTGCTCAAGGTGAACCATGCTGCGCATGCCCCGTCATGCCCGCACTTGTTGCGGGCATCCACGTCTTAGCTAGCTAGCATCGGCTCTATAAGAAAGACGTGGATGGCCGGGACGAAGCCCGGCCATGACGTGTTGAAATGCTTCATCGCCAACCCGCTCTACAATCCCTGCCTCAGCTTTGCCAGCACTTGCAGCCCGGCATAGCCGTCCGGCGGCAAGCCGACGCGGGTCTGGAAATCCTTCACCGCCTTCATGGTGTCGTTGCCGACGCGGCCGTCGGTGCCGCCGGTGTCGAAACCGGCCTTGGTCAGGCGCGTCTGCACCTCCTGCACTTCGGCGAGCGTGAGCGCGCGTTCCGATCCGGGGAAGGGTTGGATGAAGGGCGGCGCGCCGAGGATGCGATCACCGAGATGACAGATCGCAAGCGCATAGTTCATCGACGGGTTGTAGCTGCGCACCGCGTAGAAATTCGGTCCCAGCAGGAACGCCGGGCCGCCCGGTTCGGGAATCCAGAGCTTGGCCGAGGCATTCGGTTGCGGAAACGCCTTGCCGTCGGCGCGATGCACGCCGGCCGCCGACCACGCGGCATAGCTGCGATTGCCGCTCGCGCCGCCGGGCGCGCGCACTTCATATCCCCAATGCTCGCCGCGATGATATTTGCCGCGGTTGATGAGATAACGCGCGGTCGAGCCCAGCGCGTCGTCGGGCTTGCCGAACGGCGAGACCCGGCCGTCACGATCATAGTCGATGCCGACGTTAAGCCAGACCTCGGGCATCCATTGCGTATGCCCCATCGCGCCGGCCCACGAGCCGCGCATCTCCTCGGGCGTGCTCCAGCCTTTGTTCACGATGCGCAGCGCGTTGATCAGTTCGGTTTCCCAATACGCGCGCCGACGCGGTTCGTTCCATGCGAGCGCCGCCAGCGAGGGGAATACCGGCCGCATGTGATTCTTCTGCACCAGCGGATCGCCGAACGCGGACTCGACGCCCCACAATGCGAGCAGCGTGCCCCGCTCGACGCCGAAATCGCGCTCGATCCGCGAAAACAGCGCCTCGTTCTTTCGCAGCGCCTCCTTGCCGGCGATGATGCGCCAGTCCGAGACGCGGCGGTTGATGTATTGCCAGGTCTTCTCGTGAAACTCCGGCTGGTTGCGCATCTGCTTGAACACGCTCATGTCCGGCTCGATCCGGCCCATGCAGCGATTCCATGTCGCCTCCGAGATGCCTTTGGCTAGCGCGCGGGCACGAAACCTGTCGCGCCACTGCTCAAAGCCTTGCGGCGTCGCTGCGAGAGCCGGGAATGGCGCGAGCATCGCCGCCGCGCCGAGACATTGCAGCGCGCCGCGCCGGCTGATCCGGATTCGAGAATCGAAAGTTTTCATGCGGCGAGCTTAACGGAGAGGGGCGTCCGGCGGCAAAGGTTCATTGCGTCGCGGGAACTCGACCCTTTCTCAATCGTCCTCGCCCTCGGCAGGCTGCCCGGGATGAACGGGATCCTGCGGCTTCGCCCCTGGCGGACCGGCTTCGGCTTCAGTGGCGATCTCGCGGCCGCGCCCGCCGATCAGGCGCTCATAGGCCGAGATCAGCGTGACGTAAGGGTTGACCCAGATCCAGCCTTCGCGCGTGAACACCTGTACGTCGAAGTGCAGATGCGCGGTGGTGCCGCCCGGGTGACCCATGTAGTTCGACACCAAACCGATCTTTTCGCCTTCGCTGACGTGGCGATCGTCGAGCATGCCGCTTTTGTCCAGTTGCGCTGGATTCATGTGCATGTAGCGAAAGCGTGCGTGCTCGTTGCGGGTGTTGACCAGCAACGTCACGCTTTGCTGCTTCGGCGAACGGATGATGACGCCGTCGCGCACGGCCACAACCGCGTACCGGTTCGGGATGCAGCGGTCGGCGCGCTTGTTGCGGAGCGTGCATGTCGCCGGACGCAGGTCCTGTCCCTGATGCCCCGATCCCGCAGGGCATTGTCCGACGTTGAAATCACGAGCCTCGCAGAAATTGTCCTGCCAGGGATAGGAGTAGTTTTCAGGAGCGGATTCGTCGAACGCCAGCGGCTTGCTGCTCGACTTGCAACGATAGCGGTCGCCTTTGTCGGATGGCGGGGGAACGCGACCGCGATGAAAGCAGTCGCCCCGGTTCAGGAACGATTGCGAGTTCGCGTAAGCCGGCGCCTGCTCGATCGGAAACCGGATTTGCGAATAGGCGGTCGTGTCGGCTCGGCCGCTCTGGCCGCGATAGCCGCTGTTCGCGATGATGTCGCCCGGAGGACGGTAGGTGAAATCGGGCGAGGAGGTTGCCGGGCGCGGCATCGCGCCGGGTGCGATATTCATGCGGGATTGCGCCGGCCTCCCGCCCGCGATGCGCAACGCTTTCAGAAAACGCTCGCCCACCACGGACGCCTCGCGGCATGCCAGCCGGTTTTTGCGCGGCGCGCTGTCGAGGCAATGGATCGAAACCACATAGGGGACGTCGAACCGCGTGAAGGCGTAGCGCACGTAGCCTTCGAGGATGATGCGCCGGAGGTCGGGAAACTGCGCCGCCAGCGCGCTCACGGATTCGCCTTTTACTCCCGAGGGATCGTCGATGTCGTAGGTGAGGATCGAGCCTGTGATCTGGACTTCGACGGGTCTTTTGTAGGTCAGTTGCGGCATGCCATCGGCCGCGCCGGGCGCCAATGCGAACTTCGCGTCATAGCCGGCCGGGCCGGCATCGAACATCTTTTCCTGAAATCCGTCCTGATAACGGGCGAGCGGCGGGCGAGCCGTCGCGTCGGTCGTGCGCTCGCTGAGATACATGCCGGTATCGAACGGCAGCAGCACCGGCACCGGACTCTGGTTGATGCGCGTAAAAAGCGGCAGCGTCGCCGCGTTGAGCTGCATCAGCGCCGGCATGGTGCGCGGATCGGACAACGGCAAGTGACGCAGCGCATTGAAGGTGAAGCGGTCGGCGACGGCAGGTCGATCCTCGATCTCCGACTTGAGCTGGTCGAGAACGGTGCGCCACTCCACGCGAACGGTCGAAATTCCGGGCGTTTTGAAGTCGCCGGCGGCAGCACTGCCGATCGTGACTGCGAGCAGCAGCCATGCCGCCGCGGCGCGTCCGACGAACCGGATAGGACTGCTGCCGCGAACCGTCAGTCTCACATCCGTGCCCCGCTTCCCGTCGCCGCTTCGTTTATAGCGTTTTCGAGCGAAGTGGATACCGGTTCGCGTGAAGAAAACGCGTCAAACATTAAAACATAGAGCTTCGCTTCTGATTCCATCAGAAGCGGAAAGGCTCTAGTCCTTGGCGCGTTCGACGTAGGAGCCGTCTTCCGTCATGACCACGATGCGGGTGCCGACGCTGACGTGGGGCGGCACGCCGGTGCGGACGCCGTTCGACAGCACCGCGGGCTTGTAGGACGAGGATGCGGTCTGCCCCTTGGTGACGGGTTCGGTCTCCACGACCTCGAGCGTCACCCGCTGCGGCAGCGTGATCGCCACCGGCACCATCTCGTGCAGGGACAGTTTCACCACCATGTTTTCCTGCAGGTACGGCGCCGCGTTGCCGACAACGTCCTTCGGCACCTGGACCTGATCGTAGGTCTCCGCATTCATGAAGTGGAAGCCGTCGGCGTCTTCGTAGAGATATGTGAAATTGTGATCTTCGATCGTGGCGCGCTCGACCTGGTCGGTGGTCTTGTAGCGTTCGGATATCTTCACGCCGTCGCTGATCCGCCGCATCTCGATCTGGCTCACCGGGGTTCCCTTGCCGGGATGGATGTTTTCCGCGGTCAGGACCACGTACAGCTTGCCGTCTTGCTCGATGACGTTGCCCTTGCGAATAGAACTGGCGATGACTCTCAAGGCTGGATTTCCTAAGGTTCGGGCTCGAGACCGGTCCGGACAGGGGCGTCCTGCGGCCGTTGAGACGGTTTCGGGCCGCAACATACTGATTTGGCCCGTCGGCGCCAGTGTTTTGCGGCCGATTCCGGTCGATTGCTGAGGATGGATGAATCGGATTTCTCCCTGGTGGGACCAGGCCAGGCATGCGGACCGGGGGCCGTTTCTGCGGGCGCGCTGTGCCGTGACCAAGGCGCTGCGGGCCTGGTTCGCTGCGCAGGAGTTCGTCGAGGTCGAAACCGGCGTTTTGCAGGTGTCGCCCGGCAACGAAACCCACCTTCATGCGCCGCGCACGGCGCTGACGACGCCGGCCGGCGAGCAGATCACGCGCTACCTGCGCACTTCGCCGGAATTCGCCTGCAAGAAACTGCTGGCGGCCGGTGAACAGAACATCGTCGAATTCGCGCGGGTGTTCCGGGACCGCGAACGCGGCGACCTGCATCTCGCCGAGTTCACCATGCTGGAGTGGTATCGCGCGGGGACGTCCTATGACACGGTCATGGCTGACAGCCTAACTGTGATCGCTCGCGCCGCCGAGGCCACCGGCATCGGCGCGTTCTCGTTTCGCGGCCGGCATGCTGATCCGCTGGCGGAGCCGGAGCGGCTGACGGTCGCCGCCGCGTTCGATCGCTTTGCCGGGATCGATCTCCTGAAAACCGTGGCCGGCGGCGAGGGCGATCGCGCCGCGCTGGCGGAAGCGGCGCTGGGCAGGGTTCGGATCGCGGACGACGACACCTGGTCGGATATTTTCAGCAAGGTGCTGGTCGAGCACATCGAGCCCCGTCTCGGGCAGGGACGGTTGACCGTCCTGTTCGAATACCCCACGCCGGAAGCCGCGCTGGCGCGCCCCAAGGCATCGGACCCGCGCGTCGCCGAGCGTTTCGAGGTCTATGCCTGCGGCGTCGAACTCGCCAACGGGTTTGGCGAATTGACCGACGCCGCCGAACAGCGCACGCGTTTCATGCGCGCGATGGACGAGAAGCAAAGCCGCTACGGCGAGCGTTATCCGCTGGACGAGGATTTTCTCGCGGCGGTCGACTCGATGCCGGACGCGAGCGGGGTGGCGCTCGGCTTTGACCGGCTGGTGATGCTGGCGAGCGGCGCCTCAAGGATCGATCAGGTGGTGTGGACGCCGCCCGCGGAGGATGCATGAGCGGAAGGAGTGGCGAGAGCGTGGTTTCGACATTGCGGCAGCCGGAGGATCTCGTCGCCCACGGCCTCGCGCCGGCTGCGGCTCTCCCGGATCTCACACGGGTCGCCGCGCGCTATGCGATTGCGATCACGCCGCACGTCGCCGGCCTGATCGATCCGGCCGATCCCGACGATCCGATCGCGCGGCAATACGTGCCGAGCGCCGACGAACTTGCGGCGCAAGCGGGCGAGCGCGCCGACCCGATCGGCGATCATGCGCATTCGCCCGTGGATGGCATCGTCCACCGCTATCCGGATCGGGTGCTGCTCAAGCTCGTCCATGTCTGCGCGGTCTATTGCCGGTTCTGTTTCCGTCGCGAGATGGTCGGCCCCGCCAAGGAAGCCGCGCTGTCGAAATCCGCGACCGCGGCCGCACTCGATTACATCCGCTCGCATCCGGAAATCTGGGAAGTGATCCTGACCGGCGGCGACCCCTTGATGCTGTCGCCGCGGCGGCTGGCCGAGATCATGACTGAACTCGCCGCGATCGATCATGTCAAAATCATACGTATTCATACTCGCGTGCCGGTGGCCGATCCCGCGCGCGTCATCGACGAGATGGTGGCGGCCCTGAAGGTTGCGGGCGCCACCACCTGGCTGGCGCTGCATGCCAATCATCCGCGCGAACTGACGCCTGCGGCGCGATCAGCCTGCGCGCGGATCGTCGATGCCGGTATTCCCATGGTCAGCCAGTCGGTGTTGCTGCGCGGCGTCAACGACGAGGCCGCGACGCTGGAGGCCTTGATGCGCGCCTTCGTCGAATGCCGCATCAAGCCCTACTATCTGCATCACGGCGATCTGGCGCCCGGCACGGCGCATCTGCGGACCACGCTGGAACAGGGCCAGGCCTTGATGCGCGCATTGCGCGGCCGTGTGTCGGGACTGTGCCAGCCGGATTATGTTCTCGATATTCCAGGCGGATACGGCAAATCGCCGGTGGGACCGGACTATCTGTCGCATTCAGATTTAACCTCCGGAAAAGGTGAACATCCGCCGGAATCGCGCTATCGTATCGTGGACTATTGCGGTGGCATTCACCTCTATCCGCCGGTGCCTTAGTGTGAGATCTGAGAATGCGCATGACCTTTTCGCCACATCGCTCGCACCTTGGCGGATCATGCGCTCGACGGTCCAAGCCGGCGGCGTGCTTGCGCAAGTCGCGGAACGTTGGGAATTCCGGAACGTTCCCGAAAATACCAAGAGCGGACGTTGGAGCAGCGAAATGAGCAAGACCTTTGCGATCGCGGTTTCTTTGGCTTTGATCGGAGCGTCGGCGGCAGTGGCGCAACAGGGAACAAAAGACGGATCATATGATCCGTCCGCAACCCAATCATCGCCTTACCTCAACAACGCGCCGGTCGGTCACCGTCAGCCGCGCCTGAGCGACCTTCCTCCGGAGACCAGGGAGGCCGAGAGGCCGAAGGTCGATCCGGCGGATGCCGCGCTCGACCGCAAGATCAAGAGCATCTGCCGGGGCTGCTGACCGCTGGGGCCTTCCCGCCTCTGATGGAATCAGAAGCGGGGCTCCATACCGTTTTCGAGCGAAGTGGAATCCGGTTCGCGTGAAGAAACGCGTCAAATCGCCGTTTCCGTGAAGCGGTGAAAAACTTCCGGAAATGCTCTAGCAGGCTGTTGAAAAGGTCTTCAACCGTCATTCCGGGGCGCAACGAAGGTGCGAACCCGAAATCCAGCCACACTGATTTCTTCGTATTTCTGGATTCCGGACCGCCGCTTGCGCGGCGTCCGGAATGACGACAGAGATTTTTCAACAGCCTGCTAGCTCTTGTTGCGAGCCGCGAGCGCCATTCCGATCAGCGTGGCGCCGCCGAACATCATGTTGAGGCCGACCAGCAATCCGATGGCCCATGCCGCCGTGCCCGGCAGCCCGACGATGATGACGAAGGCGACGATGATGTCCATCAATCCTGCGGTCAGCAACCAGCCCCATCGCTGCGAGATTTCGCGGCGATGCTCGAGTGCGTACATGATGGTGACGGCTCCCTCGGCGAGGAAGTAGGCGCCGACCACGATGGTCAGCGTCAGCATGCCCCGGACGGGTTGTATCACCAGCAGGACGCCGACGAGCAGCGCGAGCGCGGCGGAGAGAAGCGACCACCAGAAACCGGGTATCCGCGGCGCCCAGAACGTAATCATCAGGCCGCCGATGCCGCCAATGAGAAACAGCCAGCCGAGGAAGATCGTGACGGCAAGGCTTGCGAGCGTGGGTACGACGATCGCGGCAAGCCCGAGGACCGCCAGCAGAATGCCCTCGAACAGGAAGGCCTTCCAATGCTCGCGGACTTCGGTGCTGACTTTCAACTGAAGACGTTCGAAATCTTGGGAAGGGGTTGTCATCGGCGGGGGCTCCATGAAAACGAAAACCGCGCATCCTTCGGGTCGTAGTTTAACGCACGACGGCTCAAAAAGTGACAAAAAAAGCGGTTCGCCGCGGTAAAGCCCCATCACGATGATTTGGATCGATCCAAAATCATGAACGTGATCGAGTCCGGTATCTTGAGACGCAGGATGCGGGCGGAAAGCCGCCACGTGCTTTTCCTTATCCTGCTGTGGTCAGCCTGGATCGGCGGGACTCGTTCCTGCCAGTCGCAGGCGGTTGCGTCCGCGCACATAGACGGCGGAGGTCATGAGCAGGAGGACGGTCCCGATCAGGATCGCAACCATTCCCACGGGGACGAGATAGGCGGCGACGTGCTTGTCCGCATTGGTCATCCATCGATGGATCGATGACAGGATGAAAGCCGCGCCGAGAAAACTTACGCCGCCGCCGCCGACCAGCAGCGCCCACATGCTGCGCAGGTGGCGCAGGCGCTCGCGCGAGGTCTCGGTGCGAGGAGCGTGGTGCGCGCCGACGCGACGAACCAGATAGGCCGCGAACAGGATGGCGCCGAATCCGACCAGCATGGCGGCGCCTTCCAGCACGAGCGCGCCGGGTCCGCTCAGATCGGGATTCTGTTGCAGCGCGAGCAGCGGCGCGTCGAAACTCGCATGCAGCGCGATGGGTATTGCGAAGATCGCCACGCGGTTGCGGATGCGGGCCCAGTCGCGAGCGTGGCGGTGCGCGCCGAGCGCGGTGCCCGAGCGCGCGATGGCGATGTAGGCACCGGCAATAATGCCCAGCGCGCCGTGGAAGGGAACGGTGAGCACGCTGCGCAGCACCGCGAGGGAACGCCAGATGTCGGCGTGCTGCATCAGGTAGGCGAGGTTTTCGTAGGCCGCAAAGCCGAGCCCCGCGGCGGCGCCGTACACCACCGCATCCATGGGATCGGCTGGCTTGCGGCGCATCGCGGCGACCACGGCAATGGCGGCGATCTTCACCAATTCTTCGGGCGCGGCGATCGCAAAAAGCGAGTGCAGGATCAACGCAAGCCACGGCGGCTCCGTCACGTTCAGCAGCGGTGCAAAGGGCGCGCGGGTTAATCCGAGCAGCGATACGCTGGCTGCGCCGAGCACGAACGCGGCCCAGACCATGGCGGGCGGTCCCGGGCGCTCGTCCGCCGCGATCACCAGCCAAAGCAGCAGCAGCGCAGGGGCAATGGCGGCTGCGCCCATGACGGTGGGAAGGGTTTCGAGCAGGTTCATGTCACCCGAAAATAAACGGTCTCAAAGGCTTATATGCAATTCCGCAAACCATGTCGCCACGGTGGATGCCGGTGTTTCCGATCCCTTGGGTCTCGCCGCAGCAGTCAGCCGCAGGGGTTTGAGCGGGCGACAGCCAGCCGACCTCACGAGCGGCGAAATTCTAGCACGCACGAAGCGCCCCGTTTCAAATATCAGCAGACTTTGCCGCTTGGCTTTTCAGCCGCGCGCAGGTTCCCCGTTGCAGGGGGCGCTGTTCCAGGTGCCCCAATGAACGCTGGCGAGGCTGCGATAGTCGGTCGTCAGCGGGCGGCGGGTTCGCTTCTCATAGGCGCCGATGACCCGCTCGGAGGCGGTGATCTTACGCTGCAAGTCGGCCGTCAGGCGTAGCTTCTCGGCGCGCGCCCGGGGCTCTGCGATCTCGCCATAACGGAAACGGCGAACCTCCATGTTGCGCAGAACTTCGCGATGTTTTTTCAACTGGGCGCGATGCCAGGCGATTGTGCTGTCGTTGTCCGCCATCGAAACCTCACTCTTGCCGGCTGTCCTTCGAGCCGCGATGAAGAACGAGAGAGCCGAAGCGTTACTCATCCGCTGATCCGGTGCAGCAGAATGAGAGACGCAGGCTGGCCACAAGCGTCGCCGGATTCTGGTTAATCAAAGGTAAATGATCGTTCGTGGCGGGGCAGCCCGGTTCTCGCCGCGCGCGCCTCCGGCAACTCAAATCGGAAGGCGCCGGACGTTCTCGCCGGCTATCGATCGGCTCCGAAATATCTGGAATTGCTCCAAATCCGGCTATGCGATCGGGAGATTTTACGCTATATATAAGAAGATATTACGAAAGGGATTCGGCCTCACCGGCCGTCCGCAACCGGCGAAAGCCGGTTAAACAGCCGGACTTCGGTCCGGACTTGTTCCCCAGGACTGCCGCGCTATCCGCTCTGGTGGATAGCGCGGCATTTTGCCGGAATGCCTCCATTTTCCTTCCTTTCGGAATCCGCGACCCTTTTGTTTCGCGCCGGCCATTCGCGCCCGGGATCGCGGGGAGGGGCCGCCGCTGCGCCTCGCGAGAAGGGACCGGCACTTGCCCGCATGGCGGCCCGGTGTGTTCGCCGCCGGACCTTTCGGCTCTGACCGAATTGGAAGTAGGGGCTCTATGATTTTGATTTGACGGGTTTTATTTGCGAAGCGGCACCCATCCCGGGGTCAGCCTTAAGAACGTGCCTTGCTGGAAAACGCCCGTTAAGCACCCGGCGGCGAGCCCCTTGTGTGGCGTGTCTCTCAACGATACGATTCCAAGGAGTTGAGTAGCGGGAGGCGTATGCAATGCTGTCGGACATCAAGGAGCAGGTACTCTCGGTAATGAGCCTCAAGTTGATGGCGGTGGTGTTGCCGGCGATAGTTCTGTCAATATTGACGGCAATGGTGATGTACCAGTTGGGCTTTCCGACCATGGTGTATGACGAGGTGGTCCTGATTCTGACGACCTTGATGCACGTGGTGTTGGGAGTCTGGTCGGCGCTGAACGTCGTTCTTCTTGGGATCGTGATTGCCGGACTTCTGTTCGCTCTCCTCCTGCCGGCCTTGATCGTATTCAGGGAAATCCAGAAGAAGCGGAACGAGCCTTCCGCGGCCTCGGATTCGGTCGTTCATTCCTCGTCCAATATGGCGGATGCGACCCGGCAATAGACGCCGGCACCATCGCCCTCCTGCTGCCATCTCCGCCGCTCATCACAACCATCGGCTTCGGACTTCGCGAACGCCGCGTCGCGGGCCGGCATGTTTGGCGCCGCGCCGTGCGCCCGCTCGAACCTGACCGGCGAAAGCAAAAAGCGGGAGGACAGGTTCAGTTGCCGATCCGCTTCGCCGGGCAGAAATCCCATTCTGCACTCGCCGAGATGGTTTGCGTGGCCGTTCCGGGTGACGCTTCTTCTCATCCGGACCGCGATAACGCGATGCACGTGGATTGCGGTCTTTTCCAATGCCGGTGAATCGCTGCCTCGGATCGAGTTCGAGGGCATGCTTTGCTCGAAAACGCTACATCATTGTTTGATTGACCGGCGGCGGTTTGCACGTATAGCAAGGCCGCGCAAATTTGTGGTTATTTCCGACCTTCATTTCCGGTTGATGCAATGAGTTCATTGGCGGCGACAATTATAAGTATGGATAAGGAGATTCTGCATACACTCAATTCGATCGGTGGACGAAATCAGGATCTGTGGGACCTCGCGAACAATTCGCTGTTCAGGGGATTTCCATTGTTCTTTTCCATTGTCGCCCTGTGGTTCTCCAGCGAGCAGCCGGAGCGGCGAGCCCGAATGCTGGCCGGCCTGATGGCGGTCTGCGTGGCGACGATGCTTTCGGTTTGGTCGCAGTTTCACACCGCGGTCCACATACGCCCAATTCTGGATCTGGCGATTCCCCTGGACACCATCATACCGCGGACACCGTGGGACCGGACGAATTCGTTTCCGAGCGACACAGCGACCCTGTTCTTCAGCCTGGCCGCCGTCGTTCTCGTAGAGAAGCGCTGGATCGGATTATTCTGCTTCGCCTGGGTCGCGGTGATCGTCGCGATTCCCAGGGTTATTGTGGGGCTGCACTATCCAAGCGACATCATCGGCGCGCTTGTTCTTGGACCGGCGATCGTTTTCACGTTTGCAAGCCTTCCATACCCGAAGCGTTTGTTTGAATACGCGTTCAGGTGGCTCGACGGCCGCATGTATATCGTTCACGCGCTGCTGTTCATTTTTCTGGCGGAAGCGTTCGACCTGTTTCCGAGCTTGCAGGCTCTCGGAAAGGTGTTTGCACGGCTGCTTCACGCATAGCATCGCGGCCAACAGATGAACGAAGCTCGATAGCGCGCGCGCGCCTCAAGGCGTGAAGCGACGCGAACGCCAATCCTGGCTCACAGGTTCGAAGGCGAGGGCGGTTCTTGCTAGTGTGGTGGTTCAGAAGTTCGCATCAAACGTTGCTGCAAGGGTATGCGAACTTCGGAATCGGGACACTAGCGCCTTTCCGCTTCTAGTGGAATCAGAAGCGGGCTCTATGATTTTGATTGGACGCGTTTTCTTCACGCGAACCGGTATCCACTTCGCTCGAAAACGCTCTAGTTCGCCTTGGGTGCCGGCGGGGATCCTGATGGACCCGCGGGTCCCACAGGTCCCGGAGGACCAGCGAGTCCGGCTGGACCGGGAGGTCCCGGTGGTCCGGCCGGACCGGTTGAGCCGGCAGGACCGGCAGGCCCCGCTGATCCGGCGGGTCCGGGGGGGCCTTCAGGGCCCGGCGGGCCGGCAGGTCCGCAGTTTTGGATCACCGCGTCGCGGGTCTCGGACCCGGAGGTGATCGTCACGGTGCAGGTCGTTGGAAACTCTGGGCCCATCCATTTGAACGCCCCCGTCGCCGCGCTCTGGACTTTCACCGTCTTGGCCGGGCTGATCTTGATTTCGACGTTGGGGTCGCCCGTGCGCCGGATTCGTCCCTCGATCACCAAATCCCCGCGTCGTATGCTGGCATTGGTGACGGAGATATCGGCGGATGCACTGATCGGCCATGCGACTGCGAAACAGGTGGCGGCGATCGCGGCGGCGCTGACTAGCTTCGGAAGCATAGTGAACCTCCTCCCCAGACGAGGCAAATCTCACCATGAAAACGCGCCGAGGGCAACCACGGGCGCGGTGAGGATATCGTGACGAGCATCGCTTGAAGCAAAAAGAATGCTTTAAGGAGCGAAGAAACGCACGAAGCGACTTGCGGGTTGGGCCAAAGGGCGCTACTCGCCCTTATGGCCTTGAAAAGTCCCAAACCCGGCGTGCGAACCCGCGATGGTGGTGAATATACCTGTCCCGGGTGCGGGGCCGTCTATAAGGTGACGGTCTATACCAGCCCGTTCAAGGATACGAACCATCAGGACTGTGAAGTCTGCAACACGCTCATCAAGAGCTGGAATCATGCAACGACGTGGTGGTCCTACAAGCTGGCCAAGCGGCCGCGGAAATAGGCCGATCGGCAAGCCGGTCGCGATGAAGAGATAACGCGCGGAAGAGGCGGTTCAGCCGGGTCATGCATAGGCGGATTGCAGGAGGACGTTGCCCCTGTAAAGAGGATTACTCCGCGCCTGTCGCGCACGGCCTTGCGAAGAAGCCGGAGGGAAATAATCACCTCGCCTTTGGCCGAAGCAGGGTGTTTTGCGCCGGGCAGGTCGCGTGATCTACAATCTTCTCTGATACGGACCATGCATCATGATTTCGATCCTGTTCACACTCGTATTTGTTGGGGTTCTGCTGTTCTTGGGAGCGCGGACCCTCCTGAACTGGGTCCTGCCGAAACGCCGTCGCTAGGCGAAACAAAATCAGGGAGCCTCGCTTCTGACTCCATCAGAAACGGAAAGGCCCTGGGCGGCTGGGTGCGTTGAGAAAACGCTCCGGGCTAACGGATAGTGGCCTATCGACCATCATCATCGCTGCACGCTGATGCCTGAGGCGATGACGGTGAGCGATATGAGCGAACCTATAGCTTCACGCCCCCAGCCTGTGGCATCATCCCGTGCGGTGTGTATGCGCAGTGGGAGCATGAGCAAAGATGCTGGGTGGTCGAAGAGCCATCGCGAGAGGGCGACTAGTCGTGGGCGCGGCGTTGACCGGCCTCGTGCTAAGCTCGAGCCTGAGCTTCGCGCAGACCGTGGTGCCAAGCACTGAAGCCACACGTTTTATCGAAAGCGATTGCCAATGGCTGCACCGAGACTTCCTGGCTGCATGCATCGTGTCCGAGACTTGCGGTTCGCACCCTGATGAACTTTCCTACTCCACGGCCCTGCAACGAAGGATGTCTTCGCTGGAGACTGTCATCACGGTCGCCGCAATGCACGAGATCGATGCCGCCTGTAATCGGTCCTGCAAGTCGAAGCACCTGATGGATTACTCCACCTTGCGCCAGGCGGTATGCCTCCCGCTCATGGAGCGGCCAAAGCTTAACGGGCCACGCCATCATCGGCGCCGCACTCGCCACCATCAAGCCGCGCCTTCTAGCGACGCTCGGTCAACAAATTAATCACAAGCCGCGCCTCAGTCGCCCTCTAGCGACGGCTTAGCGGCGCACTCACGAGCGCCAGTCATCATCATGCGCCCATCACCGGCCACACATCGCTGAAGGAGGTCGAGCGCTACACCAAGCAGGCGCGGATGCGGATGATGGCTGACGCAGCAATGTCCAAGCTCGGGGCACAGAATTTGTCTCACCGCCGCGGAGAGGGGACAATCTGTCGAAAAAACGCAAGGATATCAGAGGGAGAAACGGCGTTTGGCGCTCCCTAGCGGAATCGAACCGCTCTCTCCACCGTGAAAGGGTGGCGTCCTAACCGATAGACGAAGGGAGCTGAACTTTTCAGCGCCGAATCACGCCGCCGTTTCAGTCTCAAATCCGCTGCGATAATGCCGTTAAATCAATGTCCTGTAGCGGCTCGATCAAACGGCGTCTCCGGTCCGCAGTGAACCGACCGGCGGCAGCGGCGGAACGTATAGTGGCGTTTGCCCGGAGGGGCAAGCATTCTCCCCCACGAAGGCCGGAACTGGCGCGGGGCCTCGCTTGGGCCGCAAAAGCGATGCAAAACAGGCGGCTGGGCGGGTCGAAATGGCCTTAGGAAAGAATCCAACATGATCCGGCGATCGTTGCACGGAATGCTCGTGGTGCTGACGGTCTCTGGTGTGTCCGCCCGGGCCGAGACGCGCGGTTCGCCTCACTCCCATCGCGATATCAAGGCCGGGCATGCGGCCGTCAAGCAAACGCCGACAGCGCGAAAATCCTGCCCGGAATACGGTCCCGACTTTGTCAGGCTCGAGGGCTCGTCGACCTGCGTGCGGATCGGCGGCGGCATCAGCATCGGCGGCGGCATTCGGCGCTGAACGCAGCGTCGCGGCCGTGCGGCAGGGGTGAAGGCGGGAGCGTGAAAAAGGCCTCGCCGAAACGAGGCCTTCATTGAGCTGGATGCGGTCGTCAACGACCGAAGAACAGCCACAGAAGAATGATCACCGGGATCGGCACGCCCAGCAGCCAAAGCAAAAGTCCACGTCCCATTCTGCTCTCCTCGAAAGTCGATATTTGCAAGGTGAACAGCGCGCGAGCGGAATCGTTCCGGCCTGACGTTTCCAGAGATAGACAGCAGCGGCCGCCGCGGTCTCACCAATGACCGGTGTTCGGCATCGAACTCCACGGCTCGGCCGGTGGCCGGGCATCGCCTTTCTGCAACAGTTCGATCGAGTGAAGGTCCGGCGAGCGGATGAAGGCCATCTGGCCGTCGCGGGGCGGTCGATTGATCGTAACGCCGAGCTTCATCAGGCGCTCGCAAGTCGCATAAATGTCGTCGACCTCGTAGGCGAGATGGCCGAAATAGCGGTCCTCGCCATAGGTCTCCTCGTCCCAATTGTAGGTCAATTCGATCAGCGGCGCGCCGCGGCCTTTGGAGGCCTTGACCAGGTTCTCGTCTTCGGGCGCGCACAGGAACACCAGCGTGAATTTCGCCTTTTCATTGTCGACGCGACGAACTTCCTTCAGCCCGAGCGCATCGCGGAAAAATTTCAGTGCGGTCTCGAGATTTCGCACGCGCAGCATGGTGTGAAGATAACGCATGGTCCATGTCTCCTGCGGACAATGATGATTTTGCTTTGGACGACTGGCGCCGGCGATCCAGATGCGGCGCCTTAATTCTCGCTGCCGATAGCAACAAACCTGCGCCAGCCCCGGCCTGCAAGACGGATTTTTCGCATCGGCAAGATTTTGATTTATAGATTTATCGTCGGACGAAACATGCGGTCGCTTTTTTGGCGTGCTGTGGAACGGTCCTGGCAGCTCGGCATTGACGGGGATGGTACGCGAAGGTCCAGCAGAACCGCCCCCGCCGCCGAAATCCTATCCGGCCGAGAAGGCGCGGGGCGGGGAAATCATTCTGAGAACGACAACCCGCAAGGCCATTTTCATTGCGGGATTGGTGGGCGCCGTGCTGCTGGGGCTCCTGATCGTCTTTTTCGCGCGCTAGTTTTTGACGTCGCGCGCCATTCGGCCATTTGGCGTGGATCAGAAATCCCTTTCGGTATCAAGAACCTCTCCAAATTCTGTAATCGTTCTGGTTCCCGATAGCGGAAGAAAAAAATGCGCATGGACTGCTTCCTGCCGCTTCCCTTTGCAACCAAACCAAGTGGATCGCGTTGTTTGCCGGTACCTCGCAGGAGGATAGAGCATGAAAAAGACGGCGATCATGATTGCGACTGCGGCGGCGATCGGTAGCGCTGTTGTACCGGCGCCGGCTCAGGCCTATCGCATAGGCCCCGGCCTTGGCGTGGGTCTCGCTATCGGCGCGCTGGCCGCGGGCGCGGCGGCGAGCTCTTACTATTACGGGCCTTACGGGTATTACGACGGCTATTACCGGCCGCGCTACTACCGGCCGTATTATGGACCGGCGTATTACGGCGGATGGTCTCCCGCCTATTCCTATTATGGCGGTCCGCCAGCCTATTACGGCGCGGCTCCGGTCTATTACGGGGCGTCGTACGGCTATCGGCCGGGTCCCTACTGGCACCGCCGCTGGCATCGCCCGTATCGTTATTGGTAAGCCGACGCCCGCCCCTGAGATCGAAATGTCTCGGGGGCAGAACGATCATTCAGGCCGCCTGATGACGTTTGTTGGCTGCGGCATCTCCAAAGCTCGATCTATTCGAGCGCGGACGGATAAGTAGTATTCCTCACGCTCACGCCGGAGCGCGGCTTGATGCGCCTTGAAGTTGGCCACGCGTCGCGCGATGTCGGCTCGTTCTGATCTTTGTCGTTCTGATCCTTGCCTGCCTTCCGGACTCATCTGATTTTTCGGCCGCGTCCCGTCATCTTGCTCATGCATTGTTCTTGATTCTCCGACGTCCGAGCCATTCTGGAACGATTTCAACAACGCGAAAGGCGCGTTTAAATCGAATGTAATTGCGGAGCAGTTATTCGCTCCCCAATGTACGAGGCATATTATGCGCTACGCTTTCGGCGATCAGGGCCAGAAAATGCGGCGTAAAGGTGCTTATCCTCAACAAGCAGCCGTTGAACGGCTGATTGACCATCCTGCGCGACGTCAACAACACGAAAATACGTAATGGGGAGCGGCGACGAAAATGATTCGCGCATGTGCAAGGCTGTTCATAGATTCACGTCAAATTATTTTTTGTCTTGCGACGTCAACCATAGTGTTATCTTTTGATTCGTAAGATTCGCGCGGCTATATTCATCTGGGAATAACGGTGTTATCCAGACGAGAGCCGTAGTGTAATAGTAAATGTGTGGGGTCCTGGGTCATGGGGTCTGACGGATTTGAATCCAGGAAGTTTGGAGGTCCGACGGTGAGCGATCACCTTGGATCGAAGGACTTTTCTGGAACCACGGATCGGGAGTCAGGGGTCGGTCCGTTTACGGGGCTTGGCGAATCCCCTGCCAACATTGTCGAGATCAGTGGCGTCATCAAATGGTTTGACGCTTCAAAGGGCTACGGTTTCATCGTTCCCGATAACGGCTCGCCGGACGTGCTCCTGCATGTCACTGTGCTTCGTCGTGACGGTTACCAGACGGCCTATGAAGGATCCCGTCTGGTTTGTGAATGCGTGCAGCGGGCGAAGGGCTATCAGGCGTTCCGGATTACGTCCATGGACGAATCCACGGCCATTCATCCGGCGCAGATGCTTCCGCCTCGGACCCACGTCAGCGTGACGCCGACCAGCGGTCTGGAGCGGGCGCAGGTGAAATGGTTCAACCGGCTGCGCGGCTTCGGGTTCTTGACGTGCGGCGAGGGGACGCCCGATATCTTCGTCCACATGGAAACGCTGCGGCGCTTCGGCATGACGGAGCTTCGGCCGGGGCAGTTCGTTCTGGTCCGGTTCGGGCCGGGTTCCAAGGGAATGATGGCGGCGGAAGTTCAACCGGAAACCGGGGCTCCGGGCCTGTCCTCGCATTGAACCGGCGAAAGGGGTATCGCCGCTGAGGAGAAAGACACGCGGAGGGTCGACCGCCGAGGGCTCGACCTTCCGGAAAACGTGTTTTGCGGCAGCGGAGGCCGCCCGCTACGGATCATGGCCGACCGGTGCGGCGACGTTTCCGGCGGCTTGCGAATATCCTTCGTCCTGACGGGTTGCCCGATGATGCGCATGCGGAAGGTCGGTCTTGAGTGGCTGCGCGCTGGTTTGTGGATTGCGCTGCTATCGTGGATCGGCATCGTCACTCCGTCTGGGGCTGGTGCCCGCGCTGCCGAATTCCAGACGCTGGAGATCGCGACCCGAGCCGGCGTGAAGATGTTCTCGGTCGAAATGGCGACGACCGAGAAAGAAAAGGAAAAGGGGCTGATGTATCGGAAGCATCTGCCGGACGGGCAGGGGATGCTGTTCGATTTCTCTCCGGCCCAGCAGGTGTCGATGTGGATGAAGAACACCTACATCTCGCTCGACATGATCTTCATCGACCCCGACGGCCGGGTTCTCCGCATCGCCGAGAACACCGAGCCGTTCTCGACCCGCATTATTTCATCGGGCGGTCTGGCCAAAGGTGTGCTGGAAGTGATCGCGGGGACCGCGAGAAAGTACGGCATTGCGCCGGGCGACCGGGTCTCGCACCCGCTCTTTAACGGCCATTGAGATCGTTGGAGCGCTTTCGAGCCACGATGGCTGCGAACTGCCCGGCGGATGGATGCCGGTCCGCGTGGGAGAAAACGCATCTATTCAACGATAGAGCGCTGCTACGGTCCCCGAGAAGCGGAATGGCCCTTGGCCGGCTTGCTGGGCTGGCCGGAAGCATGTAACGACATCGTTTCCCAGCGGATCGGGGTATAGCGCAGCCTGGTAGCGCGGCAGTTTTGGGTACTGCAGGTCGTTGGTTCGAATCCAGCTGCCCCGACCATATAAATCAATGACTTATGGCGTTTTCGCGCGGGCGTGCCTTCGGGCCGGACCCGGAGGATGCCGGTACGGTCAGAAAAACGCGTCGTACGGCACCGGAATCGCCGGGGTCGTTCCTGTCCCAATGATCTTCTGGCGATTGCCCGGCACACCCTGCTGCAGCACATCAATAATCGGGAGTGCCGCGCGGATTCGCCTTAGCCCAGGCCGTAACCTTTTCATCTGGAATGATAAGCGATGACTGGCCGCTGGACGCGTAATAGCTCTTTCCGCTCTCCACGGAATAAGCCACTCCGCCCCATACTGCGTCGTCGTCCAAATGTATGCGTCCAATCTCCGGATTGATGTTGCTTACAGTCGTGACCTTGATTTCAAGGCGGCCGTATTGGCTGCTTCTGATCGCGGCCAGATCGCCAATCTTGACGTTGCGATAGTAGCGCTCGATTTCTTCGGCCGTTTGACCGCGGCTTGGGTCGCCGGAGGGCTTTCCGGGAGGAAACATATTCTAGGCAGCCTTCTAATAAAGACGCGACAGAACGAGCCGCTCTGTTTGTTTTCGACAATCCGGATGGGATGCTTGCGCTAACCGGAGGGTTTTCGGGACAATAGCAAGTCGAACGATAGCTTGCCAATCGCCTCATTTCCCGGTGTAGCCAAACCTCGCCGATCGGTATTTTGCGACATCTCGCCAATCGGAGCTCCGCTGCAGCGCGCAATTTTGAATCCTGTCGCGGCAGGTCGGGCCCGCGCCGGTCGACAACGATGCGCGGGAGGATTAAACGGTCATTGCGGTTAAGCCAGACTGTGGTTCGAGATCGTTCATCAGACGCGGCAATGAAAACGCTGAGTCAGGTAGACAACATTGACCGATCCTGAGCTTCCGAGGTGCGCGTGGTGGAATCAAAAGAGGGCGGGATCGATGTCCGCATTGGACGAGCGCGTTGAGATCGGCCGGAGAGGATGAAGCAATGAGCACCTGGACGCTTGTTGCTCGACCCGAAGGGGACGGCATTGCGGCCGATCTGACGATCGACGGCGGATCACCGCTCACATTGGGTCGGGTCGAAATTGAGAGACTGGAAGCCGCGCTGGAAAATGCGCTTGCGGGTGTTGACGACATGTACAGCCGGATTTCATGCGTGAACGCCGGCAACCAGATCGTCGTGTCGGTCGACAAGATCACCGTAGCTGCCCTGAGATATGACAAGGCGGATCTGATGTGCAGCCAGTTGAAAGAACTTCTGGCGGGACAGGGCACCGAATTTATCGGCTAAGAGGCAGTCGAGAGACTGTGCTGGGAATTCTACGGGCCCGTGAGCGCTTGCGATCGTCCGCCCGAATCGATCGCTGTGATTTTGCCGATTACTGAAAGAGCACCGATAGCGCTGAGTCGTGATCGTCCTGTCGACGCTCCTGTCCGAATAAAGGCATCGCAATCCTGTTGAGAAAAGCAACTGCGGCTGGGCGAGAGCTAATCTCTCAGCGCAGGGCAGCAATGCGGATATGTCCAGCCGCCTAAAACCTTTCTGCAGTCATAAAGAAAAACCCGTCGGCGAGGAGGACTCCCGACGGGTTTTTACGCGGTACGGAGGGGATGAACGGGTAACTGAACCGTTCGGCGAGACAATGCGCGAGCCGCAAAGAAGTTGCTATGCAGACTACGCGGGGGTGCTCTGACGCTAGCGATAGAAGTAAATGAGGCGATGTATAGTAAGACATACATCTCCCCTTGACGGAAGAAAACCCGCCGGTCTTTCGGCGAGCTGCGTCGCGGATCTGCTTCTCGGACGTGTCTTCACGATCCGATTGCGGATGCGTGGATATGGGGAAGTCAGGAAGAGAAAAAAATGATGTCTGATGCAGATCGAGTAGAGTTCGGAAATCGTCTTGCGAAACTTGTCGCTGACAAAAATTGGACAGCAGACGAATTTGCCCGCGAAGCATCGAAGCGTTTCCGTGGCCTCCATGATTTCCGCCGTTGCGACATCTCGCTCTACATGCGCGGCATCCAGTTTCCGAAGCCCGCGCGCCTGAAGGCGATCTGCGAAACGCTTGGCATCGAAGCAAAGACACTTGCGACCGAAGTTCACGTCGGCATGAAGCACTAGTTTGAAGCGATAGCTCCGTCAGAGCCTGGTTCTGATGGAATCAGAGGCCGCTCGTTGAACGGCCTGCTTCAATCGGCTGTAACGCGCCGCTAACCGGTTTGACGCGTGAGCCGTTCCCGCGACGGGGATGGCTCTGCCCAGCGGTCGATCAGGTTGCGTGTCGGTTATGGAAAGTTGCGTCGTTGGCCTCGTGCGTTCCCAGCGACGCGATGGGCGCGGCTCGATTCATGGGCGCCGGATTGGGATGGCGTTCGATCGGAATCCATGTGTTGGACCATCGATCGAAACGCTTCGCCTTGGAATCGGTCGTGCTTAAAAGAAAGGGTGCGCCAGCGAACCGGCGCACCCTTCGATGCTTTATAACTTGATCGGCAATCAGTACGGGCAGATCGTGCGGCCCCAGCGCGGGCTGTAATAGCAGCCAGGCGCGATGAAGCCCCAGCCCCGGCCTCGGCCCCAGCCGCGACCACGGCCCCAGCCGCGTCCGCGACCCCGACCCCAGCCACCGCCGCGTCCACGACCGCCGCCGCGAGCTTCCGCAGACGTTGTCGATCCGGCCACCAGAACCGAAGAAACGCCGGCAACGCCGATAAAATACACGCAAACCATCGCCGTCGCCGCCAGGATGCGGGTGACGATGCTGCGGCGCGCGCTCGAACTTTTTTGAATCATCAAGAGAATCTCCAACTCTGTTTGGCACCTTCGTGAAGCAGACCTTGTATTCGGGACGACCATTGTCGCGAATATAAGGCAGTCAGTTTGCCGTGGTTCGGTGCATGATAAAATAACATTTCCAACGCATTTTGAGCGTGTGCCGCTAATCGAGACCAGGTTCGGCGTCCGCCCGGTCAGGGGTCGGCCCCCGCCGTATTCAGGTTCACGCGGGATTGGTGAAAAATCCGGAAATGTCCTTGTGTGTCAATTTGTAATCAGTAGTTGTGATGTCGGCAATTGACGGCTTCCGGTTGCGCTAGCTCTCTTGCGGGCATCGGCCGATTTTTCCGCTCCGGCCGCCTTGAACTTGGTGTGCCGCAGAAGCGACGCAAAAGAGCAGGCATAACGTGGTCCGGCGGTGCGGCACGTTAAACCCCTCTCACTCATGGCTCAGGCTCCGCGAATATGGTGCGGAACCTGAATTTCTCCCTCCAGATCACCCCACAGAGGCTCATGTCAAAACAGCACACCTATGTCCTCGGTCTCAACACCTACGATCACGACGTGAGCGCCTGCCTGCTTCGCGACGGCGCCATCGCTGTCGCCATCGCCAAGGAACGGATCACGCGCGAAAAGCACGCCAGCGGTTTCTACAAGGAAGTCATCGACTATTGCCTGAGCGCCGAAGGCATCAGCATGGGCGACATCGATCTGGTGGTCAGCAATTGCTACATCCTTCCGGTTCCCGAGATGGAGGAGCGGCTGATCTATCAAGACATGCCCGGATTTCTCCCGGCCGAAGAGCGGCTGCAGGCGAAGGACCATCCGTATTTCCGCGCGCATTCCGACAAGGTGGTCTCGATCTCCCACCATCTGGCGCACGCCTACAGCGCCTTTGCGGCCTGTCCGTTCGACGACGGCGTGATCATGATCGTCGACGGCGTCGGCAGCTACCGTTCGGACGTCAACGAGGCTTATCCGGAAAGCGACACCGCAACGCCGCTCGCGCGGGAATCGGAGAGCTATTATCGGTTCAGCGGCAAGACGCTCGAATGCCTGAAGAAGGTCTGGATGGAGCCGGACCGCGGCTTTTTCAGCGACGAGTTCTACAACATGCCCGGCCTCGGCGCGCTCTACAGCCGCGCCTCGACCTACATATTCGGCGACTGGAACAAGTGCGGCGAGCTGATGGGCCTCGCGCCTTACGGACGGCGCGATAATATCAAGCCGCTGATGGAAATCGCCGACAACCGTCTCACGGTTCCGCGCTGGTCGGCCGACCTCAACCAGCCCTACCTCGCCGATGGCGGCGGAAAATGGGAAAAAAGCCCTTCCATGCGGCATTGGGAGGATTTCGCGTGGCGGGTTCAGGACGATACCGAGAAGGTATTGCTCGCGCGCGCCAACTGGCTGCGTGAGACCACTGGCGCAAAGAACCTCTGCATTGCCGGCGGCGTGGCGCTGAACTGCGTCGCCAACGGACGCGTCGCACGGGAAGCCGGATTCGAGAACGTCTGGATTCAGCCCGCCGCAGGGGACGACGGCATCGCCATCGGCTGCGCCTATTACGGCTGGCTTGAAGTGCTGAAGCAGGGCCGCGGATTCGTGATGGAGCACGCCTATGTCGGCCGCAGCTACTCGGACTCCGAGGTCGAGGCCGCAACCCAGCGCTCGATCGTGAAGGTCCAGACGGCGGCGGTGAAAAGCCCGAACGTCTACGCCGAAACCGCGAAGCTTCTGGCGGATCAGAAGGTCATCGGCTGGTTTCAGGGGCGTTCCGAATTCGGTCCGCGCGCGCTGGGCAATCGCAGCCTGATCGCCGATCCGCGCAAGGCCGACATGAAGGACATCCTCAACAGCAGGGTCAAGCACCGCCAGCCGTTCCGCCCGTTCGCACCCATCGTGCTGGCCGAGCGCATGACCGATATCTTCGAGGGCGACGAGGACTCGCCGTTCATGCTGATCGCAAAGAGCGTCCGGCCGGAGTGGCGCGACCGGATTCCTGCGGTGGTTCACGTCGACGGCACGGCGAGGGTGCAGACCGTGCGCGAGAGCACGAACCCGTCACTCTATCGGCTGCTGAAGGAATTCGAGGAGCTGACCGGCGTCCCGGTGCTGATCAACACCTCGTTCAACGTCAAGGGCGAGCCGATCGTGGAGACGCCGCGGGATGCGATGCGCTGCTTCCTGACCACGGGCATCGATCACCTCGTGCTACATGACACGGTGATTTCCAAGAAGGGGCTGCACCGGATCGTGGGACCACTCGTCGGCGTCTACACCGACGTTGGCGCCGTCGTCATGTCGAACCTCAGGCAGGGCTGAGGATCGGCGGGATGCGCCGTCCTGTCACGCCGGTTGTGGACCACATTGTCACGCCGCGGCATACGGAATATACGTTAGGAGGGTGCCCGCCGGCTTTACCGGACGGCATAGCAGTAGGTCGCAGCGATCCATGACAGCACGTATCTTCAAGCCCGCCAAAAACGCGATGCAATCGGGGGTCGCCCAGACCAGGGAATGGCAGCTCGACTACGAACCCGAGCAGGCGCGGGTCATCGAACCCCTGATGGGCTGGACCAGCTCCGGCGACATGAAGCAGCAAATTACGCTTCGCTTCGATACAAAGGAGGACGCCATCGCCTATTGCGAGCGCGAGGGCATTCCCTATCAGGTGATCGAGCCGAAGCCGAAGGCGGAAAGAAAGGCAGCCTACGCCGACAATTTCGCATTTCGCCGCATCGAGCCCTGGACGCATTAGCTAGCGCAGGTCGCGTCGCACATAATTGGCATGGCCGGGTATCGCCGCTCGAGAACGGCGTCGCTTCGCTCGCCTGTGGTCCCGGCCATTCATATTTTTTGCTGAAATTCTAAAGACGTGGATGCCCGGTATAAAGCCGGGCATGACGGGTTGCTGATTCCGTCTAAAAGAAACATGCTCCAGGCGAGAGCTTCAATGCCTGCCACCATCCTGGGCTGCCATGGCGCTTCGTTCCGGTGTCGATCCAACTTCGTCCGATTTTGCGCGCAACGTCGATGCGATGAAGGCTCTCGTCGCGGAGCTGCGTGACAAGCTCGCGATCGTCGCGGGCGGAGGCGGCGAGGCCGCTCGCGCCCGCCACATATCGCGCGGCAAGATGCTGGCGCGCGAGCGCGTCGATCTGCTGCTCGATCCCGGCACCGCGTTTCTCGAACTGTCGCCGCTGGCGGCGAACGGAATGTACGGCGGCGACGTGCATTCGGCGAGCATCGTCACCGGCGTCGGCCGCGTCTCGGGCCGCGAATGCGTGATCGTCGCCAACGATGCCACCATCAAGGGCGGCACCTATTATCCGATGACCGTGAAGAAGCATCTGCGGGCGCAGGACATCGCGCGGCAGAACAATCTGCCCTGCATCTACATGGTGGATTCCGGCGGCGCCTTCCTGCCGCAGCAGGACGAGATCTTTCCGGACGAGCGGCACTTCGGCCGCATCTTCTTCAATCAGGCGAGCATGTCGGCGCAGGGCATTGCGCAGATCGCCATCGTGATGGGATCCTGCACCGCGGGCGGAGCCTATGTGCCGGCGATGTCGGACGAGAGCATCATCGTCCGCAATCAGGGTACGATCTTTCTCGGCGGGCCGCCGCTGGTGAAGGCCGCGACCGGCGAGGTCGTCACAGCGGAGGAACTCGGCGGCGCGGACGTGCATTCGCGGCAATCCGGCGTCACCGACCATTATGCGCAGAACGATGCCCATGCCATCGGGATCGCGCGCCGTATCGTTTCCACGTTGAAGCCGCCGCGACGCGCGCCGCTCAACATGCGTGAGCCGCGCGAGCCGCTGTTCGTGAGAGAGGAAATTTACGGCGTGGTGCCGGCCGGCGGCCGCAAGCCGTTCGACGTGCGCGACATCATCGCGCGCATCGTTGACGGCTCGGAGTTCGACGAATTCAAGAAGCTTTACGGCCAGACGCTGGTATGCGGCTTCGCCCATATCTGGGGTTATCCGGTCGGCATCGTCGCCAACAACGGCATCCTGTTCAGCGAAAGCTCGCTGAAGGGCGCGCATTTCATCGAATTGTGCTGCCAGCGCGGCATTCCGCTGGTGTTCCTGCAAAACATCACCGGCTTCATGGTCGGGAAAAAATACGAAGCCGGCGGCATCGCGCGCGACGGCGCCAAACTTGTCACGGCGGTCGCGACCGCCGCCGTGCCGAAATTCACCGTGGTGATCGGCGGCTCCTACGGCGCGGGCAATTACGGCATGTGCGGCCGCGCCTTCTCGCCGCGATTTCTGTGGATGTGGCCGAACGCGCGGATTTCCGTGATGGGTGGCGAGCAGGCTGCGATCGTTCTCAGCACGCTGCGGCGGGAGAATATCGAAGCCAAAGGCGGCACGTGGTCGGACGAGGAGGAGCGCGAATTCCAGGCGCCGATCCGCGCGCAATACGAAAACCAGGGCAATCCGTATTACGCCACCGCGCGGCTGTGGGACGACGGCGTGATCGACCCGATGGATACGCGCCTGGTGCTGGCGCTCGGATTGTCGGCGGCTGCGAACGCAGCCGTCGAGCCGACGACGTTCGGCCTGTTCAGGATGTGACGATGGCAAGCGCTCCACGCTATCGTCGCTTCGACACGCTCCTGATCGCCAATCGCGGCGAGATCGCCTGCCGTATAATCCGCTCCGCTCGCGCGATGGGGCTGCGCACGGTCGCCGTTTATTCCGAGGCCGATCGCGGCGCGCTGCATGTCGCGAGGGCCGACGAGGCCGTGCTGCTGGGACCGGGGCGCGCCACCGACAGCTATCTCAACATCGAGAAAGTGATCGACGCGGCCCGCCGGTCCGGCGCGGAAGGCGTCCATCCCGGCTATGGATTCCTGTCGGAGAATCCTGCCTTCGCACAAGCCTGCGCCGATGCGGATCTCGTATTCGTCGGTCCGACCGCCGCGATGATGACCGCCATGGGCTCGAAGTCGGGCGCCAAGACGTTGATGGAGAAGGCGGGCGTTCCCCTGGTGCCCGGCTATCATGGCGAGGCTCAGGACGATGCCACGCTGCAAGGCGCGGCGGAGCGGATCGGCTATCCGGTTCTGGTGAAGGCATCCGCCGGCGGCGGCGGTCGCGGCATGCGGATCGTGCGGTCGGCGAGGGAGCTCGCACCGGCGATCGTTAGCGCGAGGCGCGAGGCGAAAGCGGCGTTCGGCGACGAGCGGATGCTGATCGAGAAGTACGTCGAGAACCCGCGCCACATCGAGGTGCAGGTGATCGGCGATACGCACGGCAATCTGCTGTCGCTGTTCGACCGAGAATGCACCTTGCAGCGACGGCACCAGAAAGTCATCGAGGAAGCGCCTTCGCCGACTCTGAACGCGACGCAGCGTGAGACAGTGTGCGAAGCGGCGCGCAAGGCGGCCGGCGCGGTGAATTATGTTGGTGCCGGCACGGTCGAGTTCGTGTCCGACGGCAAGGAGGTGTTCTTCATCGAGATGAACACGCGCTTGCAGGTCGAGCATCCCGTGACCGAATTCATCACCGGCATCGACCTGGTCGAATGGCAGCTCCGCGTCGCTTTTGGCGAAGAGCTGCCGCTGACGCAGGATCGGATCGTCATGAATGGCCATGCCGTCGAGGCGCGCGTCTACGCCGAGAATCCGAACAAGAACTTCATGCCGTCGGTCGGCCGCATCACCGCCTGGCGGATGCCGCCGGAGATCGACGGCTTGCGTATCGATTCCGGATACCGCAAAGGCGATACGGTGTCGCCGCACTACGACGCGATGCTCGCCAAGGCGATCGCCTGGGCGAAAACCCGCGACGCCGCGCTCGACCGGCTCGCACGCGCCCTGGAGGGGATCGACGTCCGTGGCGTCGTCACCAACGTTCCGTTTCTGTCCGCGCTGGCGGCGCATGCCGACGTGCGCGCCAACGCGATCGACACTGGTTTCATAGAGCGGCATCTGACAGACCTGACCGGAATGGCGGGGCTGCCTGGCGAAACCGAACTTGCCGCCGCGGTTGCTGGCATCGTGCAGGCCGAGCGCGAGGCCTCTCGATCGGATGCGGCGTCACCTTGGCGAACCGCGGGCTGGATGCCGGTCGGCCGCCGTCAGCGCAAATTCGTGTTTCGTCACGGACAGAGCGAGCACGAAGTCATTCTCGTCTATGGCAACGGGCCTTCGCAATTGCGCGTCGGGGACACGGACCTTGCATTCGGGTTCGAGCCGGACGAGGCGGGAAATCTCACGCTCGCGCTCGATGGAATGCGCAGCCGCGTCGTCTCGGTCGCCGATGGCCGCGAGGTGTATGTGCGGACGCGCAACCGCCGGTTCGAGTTGCACTGGGTCGATCCCTTCGGCGGCGGCGACGAGGAGCAGACCAATGAGGACCGCATCACGGCGCCGCTGCCCGGCATAGTGGTCGCGCTGCTCGCGGAGGAGGGCGCGGTTCTGGAGAAGGGCGCACCCATTCTCACGCTCGAGGTGATGAAGATGGAGCAGACTTTGCGCGCGCCCTGCGCGGGGACACTGAAAACGATCAGGTGCAAGGTCGGCGATATCGTGCAGGAGGGCATCGAACTCGCCGAGATCGAGCCTGCCGCTTGACGGTCAGGTCGAGCCGGCTTGCTTTCTGCGAGCCTGGCGGGCGGCGCCGGCCTCCGCGACCCCGCGCTTGCCGTGGATGATGCGCGTCGATATAAGCGCCGCAATTCCCACGGCCGCTCAATCAAGGATCTCGACATGGCGACTGAACGCACCTTTTCCATTATCAAACCGGACGCAACCGCGCGAAACCTGACCGGTGCGATCAACGCCCTGATCGAAAAGGCAGGACTGCGGATCGTGGCACAGAAGCGCATCCGCATGACCCGCGAGCAGGCCGAAGCCTTCTATGCCGTGCACAAGGCGCGCCCCTTTTTCGGGGAGTTGGTCGATTTCATGATTTCCGCTCCGGTCGTCGTGCAGGTGCTGGAAGGGGACAACGCCGTCCTCAAATATCGCGAGATCATGGGTGCGACCGACCCGTCCAAGGCCGCCGACGGCACGATCCGCAAGCTCCACGCGAAATCGGTCGGCGAAAACTCCGTTCACGGATCGGACGCGCCTGAGACCGCTGCGGTCGAGATCGGCCAGTTTTTCTCCAGCGACGAGATCGTCGGCTAGACGGGTGAGGTAAAGGACGCCATTGGATTCACTGCTGCACATCTTCGATCTGGCGACGATCACATCGGTCTTCGCCGAATTTCGAAGTGAGTCGCATCATTCGGCGTTCTGGCTTGCCGTCGGCAAGATCATCTGGATCAACGTGCTGTTGTCCGGCGACAACGCGCTGGTCATTGCGCTTGCCTGTCGCGGGCTGGCGCCGCCGCAGCGGCTTTGGGGCATGGTCCTCGGAGCCGCAGCCGCAGTCGTTCTCCGCATTGTCTTTACGGGGATTGTCGCAACCCTGATGGAGTTGCCCTACCTCAAGCTGGCAGGGGGCATCGCGCTGCTCGTGATTGCCGCCAAGTTGCTGGTGCCGGAGAAGGAGGACGAGGAGGGGGTTGCCGCCGCCCGGCATCTGTGGGCCGCCGTTCAGGTCGTGGTCGTCGCAGACATCGTGATGAGTCTGGACAACGTGATCGCGGTTGCGGCGGCCGCGAACGGCAGTTTGCCGCTGTTGATTATCGGACTGGCCATCAGCGTGCCGCTGATCGTGGCCGGCGCCGCGCTGATCATGTTGTTGCTCAACCGCCTGCCTTTTCTAGTGTGGGCCGGGGCGGCGTTGCTGGGCTGGATCGCGGGAGAAGTTATCGCCACCGATCCGGCGGTCGCGCCGCGATTGCATGCGCTGTTCGACGCTGGCGCGGGCGCCTTTCTGGATACGGCGCTGACGCGGCTCGGCCTCGCGCCGCAATTTGCCGTTGATGGCGGCACCGGAGCGGAAATTGTTTGTTCCGCGCTGGGGGCGATCATCGTGCTGATCGCGGGCTCGATCTGGCGTCGCCGGATACAGGTTTCCGCCGAGCGTTGCTAGAACGGAGCATGCTCCGTCGCGCCGGGCATTCACGGTCGGAACGCTATCAAACATGTGGATAGCCGGGACACTGCCGGTAAAGCGGGGCCGTGTCGCAGCAGCGCCGCCTTCGCACCGGCGCTTTGAAATGCTGTCGCTTCCCGTCGTTTTGACGCAACAGCCTCGGCAGGTTTCGCGATTGGCAGTCGTGACTTGCTAAGAGGTAATTTTCGTGTTGCAATCCGCGCACAATCGGATCTTGGTCCGTTCGTCTGTGCGTTTCGCGAATTCGAAGGTTCAGCAGAGATCAGGAGGGGTCGTTTGTAACGTGGTGCGCGATGCGCGGCCGCGTCTTTTTTATACCCAGACAGGGAGACAGACGATGCAGAAGGGCACCGTCAAATGGTTCAATCCGACCAAGGGGTACGGGTTCATCAAGCCGGCGACCGGCGACAAGGACGTCTTCGTTCACATCTCAGCCGTGGAGCGCGCTGGCCTCAGCACACTCAATGAGGATCAGGCTGTCGAATACGACCTGGTTGAAAATCGCGGCAAGACCTCCGCTGAAAATCTGAAGGTCTCATAATTCCATTGTGTTTCCTGCGATTGGCATGGACTGTCGCAGGCGCGCTTCCCTGATCGCGATCCGGAGCGGTTCTTGCCCGGTCCGGGGACCGGTCATATCACCGACGGTGAGATCAGGCTGTCGTCCGGACTGGCGTTCGCAGCCGTCTTGCAGATTTCGCCGTCCACTCGCGTGCCGCCGCTTGCGACAAGCCGCAGCGCATCCGGGTAGATGCGATGCTCGATCTCCAGCACGCGCGCGGCTAGCGTCTCCGCCGTGTCGTCGTCGCGTATCGCGACGGCGCCCTGGATGATAATGGGACCGGCATCGGTCTCCGGAATGACGAAGTGGACGGTCGCGCCGGAGATCTTCACGCCGGCGCGCAGCGCCTGGCCGTGAGGATCGAGGCCGCGAAACGACGGAAGCAGCGACGGATGGATGTTGAGCATTCGTCCCTGCCAACGCTGGACGAAATCGGCAGTGAACAGCCGCATGAAACCGCCGAGACAGATGAGATCGATGCGGTTGTCGTCCAGCGCCGATTGCAGTTTGGCTTCGAACGCTACGCGGTCCTGACCGAACGGTTTGCTCTCGATGACGAGCGTTGGAATCCCGGCCGCCCGGGCTTTGGCGAGACCCTCCGCGGCGGCCTTGTTGGAAATGACGACGGCGATTTCAGCCGGGTAGCCCTCGGCCTTCGCGGCCTCCACCAGCGCGGTCATGTTCGACCCGCGCCCGGAAATCAGGATTGCGACACGGCGTTTCATGCTCGTCATCCTGCCGGATCGCCTCAGATCGCGAGATCGAGGTGGTTGTCGTAAATGACGCGGTTGTTGTCGTCGGCGGCGATCACCTCGCCGAGCAGCGCAACTCGCTCGCCGGCCTGCGTCAGCACGTCCGCGACCTGGTCGACCGCCTCGCCACGCACGATCGCGACCATTCCAACGCCGCAATTGAAGGTTCGCAGCAGTTCAAGCTCGGCGAGACCGCCCTGCTGCGCCAGCCATTTGAATACCGGCAGCACCGTCACCTGGGCGAGGTCGACGCGCACGCCGAGATGCTTGGGCAATACGCGGGGGATGTTGTCGGTAAAGCCGCCGCCGGTGATGTGGGCGAGCCCCTTCACCGCGCCGGTTTCGCGGATCGCGCGCAGGCAGGATTTGACGTAGAGCCGGGTCGGCGTAAGCAGGGCGCCGCCGAGCGTCGTGACAGGCGCAAACGGCGCAGGAGCCGCGAGGCCGAGGCCGGAAATCTCGAGAATTTTCCGGACCAGCGAATATCCGTTGGAATGCAGGCCGGACGACGCGAGGCCGATCACGGCGTCGCCGGCGGCGATCTCGCGGCTCGGCAGCAGGGTGCCGCGTTCGGCCGCACCGACCGCGAAGCCCGCCAGATCGTAGTCTCCTTCGCTGTAGAGGCCCGGCATCTCGGCCGTCTCGCCGCCGATCAGGGCGCAACCGGCTTCCCGGCAGCCTTCCGCGATGCCGGCCACGATCGCCGCCGCAGCTTCGGGATCGAGTTTGCCGCAGGCAAAATAGTCGAGAAAGAACAGCGGCTCCGCGCCTTGCACGACGAGATCGTTGACGGACATGGCGACAAGATCGATCCCGATGGTGTCGTGTATCCCGGTTTCGATCGCGACCTTGACCTTCGTCCCCACGCCGTCATTGGCGGCGACCAGAACCGGGTCCGTGAACCCGGCCGCCTTGAGATCGAACAGTCCACCGAAGCCGCCGATTTCGGCGTCTGCGCCCGCGCGGGCGGTTGCGCGCACCATCGGCTTGATGAGGTCAACCAGCCGGTTGCCGGCATCGATATCGACGCCTGCCTCGGCATAGGTCAGGGCGTTCTTGCGGTTGGTCATGCGATTGTATCCAGAATTTCCCGGCTGGTTACGTGGGATTGCGGACCCGCGCAATGGCCCGCAAACTTTCCTCAGCATATACTATGTAGACAAGAGGCTGTTCCGGGCAGCGGAAGCCTCAAATCCTGCGCCGGTCGGCGCGGAAAACGGGCCGGAGGGCGGGAAGCGTCGCGTGAGTATTCCGAATATTATTACACTCGGTCGCATTCTGCTGGTGCCGATCATTATCTGGGCTATCGCTTCCAATCAGATGGAAATCGCTTTCGCGATCTTTGTGGTCGCCGGTGTCAGCGACGCAGTGGACGGGTTTCTCGCCAAGCGTTTCAACATGGCGAGCGAACTGGGCGCACTCCTGGATCCCCTGGCCGACAAGGCGCTGCTGGTCTCGATCTTCGTGACGCTCGGCATCCTGGGCGCGGTTCCCCGCTGGCTCGTGATCCTTGTCGTTTCGCGCGATATCATGATCGTCGGCGCCGTGATCGTGTCGTGGCTGTTCAACAAGCCGATACCCATGAAGCCGCTGATGGTCTCGAAGCTCAACACGGGAGCGCAGGTCGCGTTTGCCGCGCTGGTGCTGGCCGCGCTGGGTTTCGGGTTCGATTCTTCGCCTTACGAGGGCGTTCTGATGACCGCCATCGCGATCTTGACCTTGGTTTCGGTCTCCCTCTATCTCGTGGAGTGGGGACGCCACATGAGCACCATCGAGCAGAAATGAGGATCGCTCAAGGGTGCGTTGGATCTGGCATGGAGGAGATGCGTGGCAGGCCGCTCCGGACCCCGTCAGCTCGCATTCGCGCTGCCGCACGCTGAAAGCCTTTCGCGGGACGATTTTCTTGAAGGATCGGCGAACGCGGCGGCGCTGTCGCTGGTCGAGAGCTGGCCGGAGTGGCCGAACCGGATCATGCTGCTTGCCGGCCCCGAAGGCTGCGGCAAAAGCCATCTCGCTGCGATCTGGGCGGAGCAGGCGGGCGCGCGCTCGATGTCCGCGCATGGCCTGACTGCTGCGGCGGTGCCGGCGGCGCTGGCCACGGGCGCGCTCGTCGTCGAGGACCTCAACCCGCAAGCCTTCGATGAGCTTGCGCTGTTTCACCTGATGAATCTGGCTCGCGAGGACGGCGCCTTCGTCCTGCTGACGGCGCGCATGCCTCCCGCCGCGATCGACGTCGGATTGCGGGACCTGCGCTCTCGGCTTCGCGCCGTGCCCGTGGTCACGCTGATGTCGCCCGACGATCACTTGCTTCGGGCGCTGATCGTCAAATTCTGTGCGGACCGCCAGATGAACGTCGACGAGACCGTCGTCAACTTCATCGCCACGCGGACCGAGCGGTCATTCGCCGCCGTTCGCCAAGCTGTCGAACGGCTCGATGCCGAATCCTTGCGGCTCGGCAGGCCGGTGACGCGCGCGCTCGCCGCCGAATTGTTGCGTGATCGCGACTGAGAAACGGCCGCCCGATCAAGGCGGTCCCGGGTGGACGATCTTGACGCGCCAGCATTCCGGAACGTCAATGTCATTGAAACGTCATTGAGCTGGCCCATGGTTCGACGCTGTTTGCGCGGCCTGCGGCGCGACTCGATGCGATATGGACCAATACATCAATGGATTCCGTTCAAGCTATTGTTATTGAAGATAAAAAATCAGAACCGGAGCAGGACTCCGCAATCCGGACAAGCCCGGAACGGTTCATCAATCGGGAGCTATCCTGGCTGCATTTCAATCGCCGGGTGCTCGAGGAGTCGGTCAATCCCAGCCATCCCGCGCTCGAACGCGTCCGTTTTTTGTCGATTTCCGCCAATAACCTTGACGAGTTCTTTATGGTCCGCGTCGCCGGCATCAAGGCGCAGGTGCGGGAAGGGATCACGGAGCGCAGTCCGGACGGGTTGACGCCGTCCGAACAACTTGCGCTCATCAACAAGACCGTTTCCAACCTCGCAAACGACCAGCAGGCGATCTGGCGGGATCTGCGCAATATATTGGCCGAGGTCGGAATCGTCCTGATCGACGGCAAGGACGTCACCAAGGCCGAGCGGGCGTGGATCGCGGATCACTTTCTCCACAATATCTTCCCGCTGCTGACGCCGCTCGCCATCGATCCGGCGCACCCGTTTCCGTTCATTCCGAGCCTCGGCTTCACGATAGCTCTTCAACTCGCGCGGTCCTCCGACGGCAAGCCGATGAATGCGCTGATCCGCATGCCCGGCAAGATCGACAGGTTTCTGCGGCTGCCGCCGGCGGGCAAGGACGACCCCGTCAGGCTGATCACGCTTGAAGGCGCCACCAGCCTGTTCATCAACCGGCTGTTCCCCGGCTACACGGTCAAGGGGCAGGGCGCGTTCCGCATCATCCGGGACTCCGAGCTGGAAATCGAGGAAGAGGCGGAAGATCTGGTTCGCCTGTTCGAGACCGCATTGAAGCGCCGGCGGCGCGGCTCGGTCATCCGGCTTGAGATCGAAGCCGCGATGCCGGCCGAACTGCGCGCATTCGTGCAGCGGGCGCTATCGGCCACCGACGACGAAGTGTTGCTGGTGGACGGCGTCCTGGCCATGAACGAGCTGTCGCAACTGACACGGCTCGACCGGCCCGACCTCGAATTCGTGCCCTACGTTCCGCGCCATCCCGAACGCGTGCGCGATCACGGCGGCGATGTGTTCGCCGCGATCCGGCAGAAGGACCTGATCGTTCATCATCCCTATGAATCGTTCGACGTCGTCGTGCAGTTCCTGCAGCAGGCCGCGCGCGATCCTGACGTCGTCGCGATCAAGCAGACGCTCTACCGCACCTCCAACAACTCGCCGATCGTGCGGGCGCTTGCCGAAGCGGCGGAGGCGGGCAAGTCGGTCACGGCGCTCGTCGAACTCAAGGCGCGGTTCGACGAAGAGGCCAACATCCGATGGGCGCGCGATCTCGAACGCGCCGGCGTGCAGGTGGTTTACGGCTTCATCGAACTGAAGACGCACGCCAAGCTGTCGATGGTGGTGCGCCGGGAAGGCGGAGGTCTCACGACCTACGTTCACACCGGGACCGGCAACTATCATCCGGTGACGGCGCGGATCTACACCGACCTGTCGTACTTCACGTCGGACCCGGCCATCGGCCGCGACGCCGCACGCGTCTTCAATTACATCACCGGTTACGCCGAGCCGAGCGACATCGAGAAAATGGCGGTGTCGCCGCTGACCTTGCGCAACCGGATTCTCGACCACATACGCGGCGAAACCAATTTCGCACGACACGGCAAGCCGGCGGCGATCTGGATGAAGATGAACGCGCTGGTCGATCCCGACATTATCGATGCGCTGTATGAAGCATCGCAGGCCGGCGTTTCGGTCGAGCTGGTCGTGCGCGGCATTTGCTGCCTGCGGCCCGGAGTTCCCGGATTGTCGGAAAACATTCGCGTCAAGTCCGTGATCGGCAGGTTCTTGGAGCACGGCAGGATTTATTGCTTCGGCATGGGCCACAACATGCCCGGCCCGAAAGCGGCTGTGTATATCTCGTCCGCCGACATGATGCCGCGCAACCTCGACCGGCGCGTCGAAATCCTGTGCCCGCTGCAAAATGCGACCGTGCATCAGCAGGTTCTCGAGCAGATCATGGTTGCGAACCTGAAGGACACCGAACAGAGCTGGCAGTTGTTGCCGGATGGATCGTCAACGCGTATGAAGGCCGCGAAGGGTGAGGAGCCCTTCAACCTGCACAACTATTTCATGACCAATCCGAGTCTGTCCGGCCGTGGAAAGTCGCTCAAGGAATCGTCGCCGCGCCGTCTCACGCGTCGCGCAGAGCGGCAGCCGCCTCCGTAGGGAGGCTGTGCGGAAATATCCGCGTCCGCGCAAGGCGGACGCGAGCGTCGCCGTTATCGATATCGGGTCCAACTCCGTCCGCCTCGTCGTCTACGAAGCTCTCGAGCGTAGCCTCGTTTCGATCTTCAACGAGAAGGCGTTGTGCGGGCTAGGCCGCGAGGTGCAGTCCACCGGCCTGCTGGCGCCAGATGCCGTCAACAAGGCGCTGATGTCGCTGCGGCGCTTTCACGCGCTATGCAAGGTGATGAAGGTCGGCCGCGTTTACGCCATCGCAACGGCCGCCTGCCGCGACGCCACGAACGGCGCGGATTTCATCGCTCAGGCGGAACGGATCTGCCGGGTGCCGATCGACGTTCTTTCAGGACCGCGAGAAGCGCATCTGGCGGCGCTCGGCGTGGTTTCCAGCGTCCACAAACCGGACGGGATCGTCGGGGATCTCGGAGGCGGTTCGCTGGAATTGACCGACGTGCGCGGCCATCGTGTCCATCGCGGCGTAACGCTGCCGCTAGGCAGTCTCGCATTGCAGGACGCTTCCAAGACATCGCTGAAGCGCGCCGAGCGAATCGTGAAAGATGAACTTTCCGGGGCCATGCCGCTCAAGGCGGGCAGGGGCCGCACCTTCTATGCCGTCGGCGGGACGTGGCGGGCGCTGGCGCGGATTCACATCATCCAGAGCGGTTATCCGCTTCGCGTCATGCACGGCTATTCCATTCCCGCCGCCGACGCGCTGGATTTCGTCCGGCGGCTGCGTCGTCTCGCGGCGTCGCATACGCTGGCGGATATCGAGGCGGTAGCCGATGCACGGCAGCCGCTGCTGACTTATGCCGCGCTCGTGCTGGAATATGTGATCCGGATCGCGAAGCCGAAGACCGTCATGTTCTCGACCTATGGCGTCCGTGAGGGCCTGCTTTATTCGATGTTGCCCGCTGCCGAACGCTCCATGGATGGATTGATCTGCGCAGCGCGAATGTTGAATGGCCTGATGTCGCGTTCGGCGCGTCATGCTGACGAACTGATCGAATGGACCGATCGATTGGTCCGGAATACGAAGCTACAGGAAACCGAGGAGGATCGGCGGCTGCGTCACGCGGCCTGTCTGCTCTCGGACATCGGCTGGCGCATCCATCCGGACTATCGCGGCGAGCAGACGCTCAATCTGATCATGAACGGTAATTTCGGCGACATCGACCATCAGGGACGGACTTTCATCGCGTTGTCGGTGTTTTACCGGTATGTCGGGCCGAACAAGGTCAATGCGCCGTCGTCCGTGCGCCAACTGGTGACGCCCGCCCTGGACGAGAGAGCGCGCATTCTCGGCGCTGCCTTCCGCGTCGCGTACCTGATTTCGGCGGCTCGGCCCGGCGTATTGTCCGCAATGCATTTCAGAAACAGCGGCCGCAAGCTGAAACTCGTATTCGAACATCGGCTGGTCGATCTGGTTGCGGATCGCGTCGGCGGCCGGTTCAAGCAACTGGCGCGCCTGGTCGGCCGTTCGGGTTCGATCGTGTTGCGCTGACGATCGCGCAAGCCGCTGCCCGATCTCACCATTGTGAACTGTGACGAGTGTTCGGAAACACGCCACGCCGGTTATCCCGCTGTGGGCGGGCGCGAGCGATCATGCGAGTCGTCCGGCAGGGGCTCCAGCCTGTTCGTGGAGCAAACCATGACCGATATCCCTTCGAAAGTCCCGACCGATCCGATTTCTCCTGACCATCGGCGGACGCGGCGCGACTTCCTATATGTCGCCACGGCCGCCGTGGGCACGGTCGGAGTCGCTGCTGCAATCGTTCCGGTCATTGCCCAGCTCGAGCCTGACAAGGCAACCCTGGCGGCGGGCGGCCCTGTTGAACTCGATCTGACGCAGGTTCAGGCAGGGCAGCAGGTGATCGTTCACTGGCGCGATCATCCGATCTTCGTGATCAATCGGACAGCCGCGGCGCTCAAGACGCTTCAGAGTCCGAAGCTGATCGAGCGGCTGGCCGATCCCCGCTCCGGCGAGTTGCAGCAGCCGAAATACGCCCAAAATTGGCACCGTTCGGCTAATCCGAATTACGGCGTATTCGTCGGTATCTGCACCCATCTCGGATGCATTCCGCTCTATTATCCGGATCCAAGTGCGAACGAGCCGGTGGCCGACTGGCTCGGCGGCTACTTCTGTCCTTGTCACGGTTCGAAATACGATCTTGCAGGGCGCGTGTTCAGCGGCGTGCCGGCGCCGTACAATCTGCCGGTGCCGCCCTATCGTTTTGTGAATGATCATATGATCCGGATTGGCGAGAACCCGCCCAACTCGCATTTCGATTTCGCGAGCATCCGGCAAATCTAACGGAGGGACCTCAGCCTCGCTCCACGCGCACCACGCGGCCCTTTTCGATCGCCAATGCCAGCCGGCCATGCTTCAGGGCGAGCGCGGCTTCGCCGAACAATTCGCGCCGCCAGCCGTGCAGCGCCCCGACATCGGCTTCGTCGTCCGCCGCGATCCGCTCCAGGTCGTCCACGGTGGCGATCACCTTGCTGGCGACGGCGTGGCGCTCGGATGTCATCCGAAGCAGAACCTTGAGAAGCTCCACGGTGGCGGCTCCGTTGGAGTTGTTGCGCGGCTTTTCCATCTTCGGGAGCGTATGCGGGTCTCGGGCGAGACCGCGCTGGACGGCCGCGACGATGTCGGCTCCCCATTGCGATTTTTCGAAGCCTTTCGGCAGCGAGCGCAGCGCCGCCAGCCGCTCCGGGCTGGCGGGCGCATGGGTCACGATATCGCCGACTGCGTCGTCTTTCAGGACTCGGGATCGCGGCACGTTCCGGCTCTGGGCTTCCTGTTCGCGCCAGGCCGCCACTTCCATCAGCACAGCGAGATCCTTCGGCTTGCGAACCCGCGTCTTCAGCCGCTCCCATGCGCGTTCGGGATGGAAATCATAGGTTTTCGGCGAGGTCAGGACTTCCATCTCCTCGCTGACCCAATCGCTGCGGCCGCGCTTCTTGAGGTCGGCGTCGAGGGCGGCGAAGACGTCACGGAGATGGGTGACGTCCGCCACCGCATATTCGAGCTGGTCCCTGGTCAGCGGCCGGCGCGACCAGTCCGTGAAGCGATGGGTCTTGTCCGGCCGGTGGCCGGTGACGCGCTCGACCAGTGCGTCATAAGCGATGGAGTCGCCGTAGCCCAGAACCATGGCGGCCACTTGCGTGTCGAAGATCGGGTGGGGAATGATACCGGCCTGGTGCCAGACGATTTCGATGTCCTGACGGGCGGCGTGGAATACCTTCAGCACGCGCTCGTTCGACATCAGCTCGAAAAAGGGCTTCAGGTCGATCCCCTCGGAGAGCGCGTCGACCACCACGGCTTCGTCGGGGCTCGCCATCTGGAGCACGCAAAGCAGGGGGTAATAGGTGGTCTCGCGGAGAAACTCCGTATCGACCGTGATGACAGGATGGCCGGCGAGGCGGGCGCAGACGGATGCCAATCCCGCGCTGGTCGTGATAAGGTCCATGAGCGCTCCATAGCCCGTCTTTTTGCCCTTGTCGCCCCGCATTCGGCACGCCCGATCTTGTTTTTCTCCAACTTTTCCGGTCAAGAACGACGCTCGGGGCCGCCATCGCAGGTTCCGTCATTCGGTTGCCGCGCTCCCCCCGCTCGGGTAAACCGCTGACGCTCTCAACCGGCTCGGCCCGGCCCTGATTCCGCCTCTGACGCATTCTTGCAGGATTTCCATGCATCGCTATCGGTCCCATACCTGCGGCGCGCTCCGCGACAGCCACATCGACCAGACGGTTCGCCTGTCCGGCTGGTGTCACCGCATTCGCGACCATGGCGGTGTGTTATTCATCGACCTGCGCGACCATTACGGGCTGACCCAGTGCGTGGCCGATCCGGATTCGCCCGCCTTCGCCCAGGCCGAGAAGCTGCGATCGGAATGGGTCGTCCGAATCGACGGCAAGGCGCGACGCCGTCCCGCCGGCACCGAAAATCCGGAGCTGCCGACCGGCGAGGTCGAGATCTATGTCACCGAGATCGAGGTGCTGGGGCCGGCAGGCGAACTGCCGCTTCCGGTATTCGGCGAGCAGGAATATCCAGAAGACATAAGGCTTAAGTACCGTTTCCTCGACCTTCGTCGCGAGAAGCTGCACCAGAACATCATGACCCGCGGCGCGATCGTCGATTCGATGCGCAGGCGCATGAAGGAGCAGGGGTTCTTCGAATTCCAGACCCCGATCCTGACGGCATCCTCTCCGGAAGGCGCGCGCGACTTCCTGGTGCCGAGCCGCATCCATCCCGGCAAGTTCTACGCGCTGCCGCAGGCGCCGCAGCAGTACAAGCAGCTTCTGATGATGTCCGGCTTCGACCGCTACTTCCAGATCGCGCCGTGCTTCCGCGACGAGGACCCGCGCGCCGACCGCCTGCCGGGCGAGTTCTACCAGCTCGACCTTGAAATGAGCTTCGTCGAACAGGACGATGTTTTTGCTGCGGTTGAGCCGGTCATCACCGGCGTGTTCGAGGAGTTCGCCAAGGGCAAGCCGGTGACAAAGAACTGGCCGCGGATTCCGTTCGCCGAGGCGATCCGCAAATACGGCAGCGACAAGCCGGACCTGCGCAATCCGCTTCTCATGCAGGACGTGTCCGAGCACTTTCGCGGCTCCGGTTTCAAGGTGTTCGCGCGAATGCTCGAGAATTCGAAGAATCAGGTCTGGGCAATACCGGGGCCGGGCGGCGGCAGCCGTGCCTTCTGCGACCGCATGAATTCGTGGGCGCAGGGTGAGGGCCAGCCGGGGCTTGGATACATCATGTGGCGTCGGGAGGAACTGCCCGACGACCTCTCGCATCCGGCTCACACGATACACGCTCAGCAAATAACGGAAGAATTGCAGGGCAAAGATGCTGCGTGGGTTTCTACGGATTACATGGTCGGCGCGGGGCCGCTTGCCAACAATATTGGGCCCGAGCGCACCGAGGCCATCCGCGCTCAACTCGGGTTGAAGGCCGGCGATGCCGCGTTCTTCGTTGCCGGCGATCCGGCGAAGTTCTGGAAGTTCGCAGGGCTCGCGCGCACCAAGCTCGGCGAAGAGCTGAACCTCATCGACAGGGACCGGTTCGAACTGGCCTGGGTCGTCGACTTCCCGATGTACGAATACAACGAGGAGGACAAGAAGGTCGACTTCTCCCACAACCCGTTCTCGATGCCGCAAGGCGGGCTGGAGGCGCTGAACAATCAGGATCCGCTGACGATCAACGCGTTCCAGTATGACATCACCTGCAACGGCTACGAGATCGCGTCCGGCGGCATCCGCAACCATCGGCCGGAAGCGATGGTGAAGGCCTTCGAGATCGCGGGCTATGGTGAAGCCGAAGTGGTCGAGCGATTCGGCGGCATGTACCGCGCGTTTCAATACGGCGCACCGCCGCATGGCGGCATGGCCGCCGGCGTCGATCGCATCGTCATGCTGCTCTGCGGCACCACCAACCTGCGCGAGATCTCATTGTTTCCGATGAACCAGCGGGCAGAGGATCTGCTGATGGGCGCGCCGTCCGAGGTGACGCCAAAGCAGTTGCGCGAGCTTCACATCCGGCTCAATCTGCCGCAGAGCTAGCGGTTCGATTCTGACATTGCATCCGCTTTCCACCGGCAGGCCGGCGAATGCGGGAATCGAGGAATCGCTGGTAAATTGCTGGTGAGGCTTTAGATTTGGCGGTTGTATTCAAGAATGGCAGCCGGTGGCGCGCTGTCGTCAATCCGCTCCGCCAATGAACTGATCAGAGCCGCGGGAGCGTTCATCGTGTCGTATTCCGAGGATCTCCGCTCCGCCGCGCTGTCCTTCCACCGCAACCCGCGTCCCGGCAAGCTCGAAATCCAGGCCACCAAGCCGCTCGCCAACCAGCGTGACCTTGCGCTCGCTTATTCACCGGGCGTGGCTGCGGCCTGCGAGGAGATCGTCACCGATCCGGCGGAAGCGGCGTCGCTCACCGGGCGGGCCAATCTGGTCGCCGTGGTGTCGAACGGCACGGCCGTGCTCGGGCTCGGCAATATCGGCCCGCTCGCGTCCAAGCCGGTGATGGAAGGCAAGGCGGTCCTGTTCAAGAAGTTCGCCGGCATCGACGTGTTCGATATCGAGATAGCAGCCGACACCATCGAGCGCGTGGTCGAGACGGTCGCGGCGCTGGAGCCGACTTTCGGCGGCATCAACCTTGAAGACATCAAGGGCCCGGAGTGCTTCGAGATCGAGGAGCAGTTGAAGGCCCGGATGAAGATTCCGGTGTTCCATGACGATCAGCACGGCACCGCCATCATCGTCGCAGCCGCCATCACCAACGGACTGCTCCTGAACGGCAAGGCGCTTGCGGACATCAAGATCGTCGCTTCCGGGGCAGGGGCGGCCGCCATCGCGTGCCTCGATCTTTTGGTGTCGATGGGCGCGCAGCGCAAGAACATCTGGGTCTGCGATATCGACGGCCTTGTCTACCAGGGTCGCGAACGGTTGATGGACCGATGGAAGGCGGCTTATGCGCAGACAACCGACAAGCGCACGCTGGCCGATGTGATCGCGGGCGCGGACGTGTTTCTCGGGGTTTCGGCCGGCGGCGTGCTGAAGCCGGAGATGGTCGCGCAGATGGCGGACAAGCCGCTGGTGATGGCGCTCGCCAATCCGAACCCCGAAATCATGCCGGACGAGGCGCGCAAGGTGCGGCCCGATGCGATGATCTGCACCGGCCGCTCCGACTTCCCCAATCAGGTGAACAATGTCCTGTGCTTTCCCTTCATTTTCCGCGGCGCTCTCGACGTCGGCGCGACCGCGATCAACGAGGACATGAAGCACGCCGCCGCCGATGCCATTGCGCGACTCGCGCGTGAGCCGCCGTCCGATGCGGCGATCCGGTTTGACGGAGAGACCGAAGGTTTCGGACCGGGTTCGCTGATTCCGAGTCCGTTCGATCCCCGGCTGATCCTGCGCATCGCGCCTGCGGTTGCGAAAGCGGCCATGGCGTCCGGCGTCGCGACGCGGCCGATCACGAATTTCGACGAATACCACGGGCGGCTCGAACGCTTTGCGTTCCGCTCCGGCCTCGTCATGAAGCCGGTGTTTACCCAGGCGAAAACCCAGCCCTGTCGGGTGATCTACGCCGAAGGCGAGGATATGCGGGTGCTGCGGGCGACCCAGCAGGTGCTCGAGGAGCGACTGGCGCGTCCGATTCTGGTTGGTCGCCCGTCGGTGGTGGAAACGCGGATCAGGCGTCTGCGCCTCGCGATCAAGGCCGGCAAGGATTTCGACCTCATCAATCCCGAGGACGATCCCCGCTACCGCTCATATGTGCAGTCCTATATCGACGCCGCAGGCCGCTTCGGCGCGACGCCCGATGTCGCCCGCACCACGATCCGCACCAATGCGACGGTGATCGCCGCGCTTGCGGTGGTGCGCGGGGAGGCCGACGCCATGTTGTGCGGCGTGGAAGGCAGCTACATGCGGCACCTTCGCCACGTTCGGGAAATCATCGGATACATGCCCGGCGCGAGCGATTTCGCCGCGCTGTCATTGATGATCACGAGCAAGGGCGCTTATTTCATTGCGGACACGCAGGTTCGTCCGAACCCTTCCGCCGAGGAACTGGCCGACATCGCTGCGCGAGCGGCGGTGCATGTGCAGCGCTTCAACATCAAGCCGAAGATCGCGTTCGTGTCGCATTCCGATTTCGGCAGCTATCATACAGAGTCTTCGCGCAAGGTGCGCCGCGCCGCCAATCTGTTTCATGAACGCCATCCCGACATCGAGTCCGACGGCGAGATGCAGGGCGATACCGCGCTGTCGGAGTCGGCGCGGCAATTGATCCTGCCGCATTCGCGGCTGACCGGTGTCGCCAATGTTCTGATCCTGCCCAATCTCGATGCGGCAAACGCGGCCTACCAGATGATCAAGGTGATCGGCGGCGGGTTGCAGGTCGGTCCCATTCTGATCGGCCCTGCGCGGCCCGCGCACATCCTGACGCCGTCGGTAACGGCGCGCGGCATCCTCAACATGACGGCCGTGGCAGTGGTCGAGGCGCAGGAGCGCACGAGTCGGCAGCAACCTACCTTGTTCGGCTGAAATATGACGGGCGGTCCTTTTTTCGATCTTTCAAAACGTCGCGCGAAGCGTTCATACTCGAATTCCTGAAGGACGATCCACGTTCGCCTGAATTTGTGGGGGGCTGATCATGCCAGTGTTCATCACTGTGGGACGAGTTTTGTTTTCGGTGTTGTTCATCTTTTCGGGCGCGTCAAAACTGTTCGACATCGGAGGGACGGCGGAAGGAATCACATCCAAGGTCGTCATCCCGGCCGTTCTGACGAGTCTCACGACCCAGCTTGAAGCGTTGACCGGCATGCCGACCGCTCAAATGCTGGCCATCGCAGTCGGCGCGCTCGAACTCATTTGCGGCGTGCTCATCGCGCTCAACCTTGGCGCGCGCTTCTTTTCGCTGGTGCTGGCCGCATTTGTCGTCGCTGCAACGTTCTACTATCACGACTTCTGGAACCAGAGCGGACCTGAGGCGAAGAACAACATGATCCACGCGTTGAAGAATCTGTCTCTGATCGGGGCATTGTTCATCATCGCCGGGATCGGCCGTCGTCCGCGAGCGACCGCTGCGGCTGGCAGCGAAGCCTGATCGCTGGCGACTTTCCGGTTTTTGAAACAACCAAAGCCAAGACGACCGATACTCGCTTTATCTGCAAACAAGAGCTCTAAGGCGTACGGCGCCACGCGGTGACACGAACGTCGTTCGCCGCGTCGAGTATCATGGTCTCGCGAGGCTGTAGCCCATGCGCTGTCAGCAACGCTTGCGGAGACTGGTCGGGAACGTGCGGGAAACAGCCTTCGCCGCCGGGCAATGTCACGTGGGGCGCTTCGGACAGCCAGAACGTATCGTATCGATCGAGAAACATTTCGAAGACAACCGGGCCGCCGATGATCGCGGCCGTCCCGTCGCGCACCCCGGCGCGATTGCAGGCCTCCTCGAATGAGGCCCCGGCAGGATTCCACAAAGTCGCCTTCGGGTTGCTGGGGTCGGCGGCGAGATCCGCGACGCGATGCGTCAGTATGATCCGCTTGCGGAGCGGCGAGTTGGGCTGATCCTCATAGGAGTTGCGGCCATGCACGACGACATCGGCGCGATCAAGTCCCGCGGTGAAGAACTCAAGGTCGCCTTTGAATTTCAGCGCCTGCGGCATCACACGATTCGCATCGGCGAGCATTCCGTCCGCCGATACGATGACGAATCCTTCGATGCGAAGCATTATGCGTTCCGGATCGCCGCGTCTATTCGGAGATTGTCTGGACAACGCTGTTGACGGGCCGTGAACTCACGGTCGGCAGCTTGGTGTCCTTCTTCAGTTCCTCGTCGTATTGCGCGAGCGTCTCGACCGGAGCCTTGGCCTTCATCTGCACGACCTTGTATCCGCCGGCTTTCAGCCTGCGCAAAATCTCCGGCAGCGCCTCGGCGGTATGCTTCTGGAAATCGTGCATCAGAATGATGCCCTTGCCGACCTTGTCGAGTTTCCTGAAGATATTGTCGACCACCTGTTGGGCCTTGTGCGACTTGAAGTCGAACGAGTCGACGTCGCAGGAGAAGATCGCGATATTGCGCTCGCCAAGGTAGGTCACCATCTCCGGCGGATGCTGCAATGCCGGGAAGCGGAAGAACGGGGCAGGGGCAGCCTCGAGCGCCCACTTGACGGCGCTGAATCCCTTCTCGATCTCGTCCTTGCGCTGCGCTTCGGACAGCTTCTTGTTGTTGAGATTGGCATGAGACCATGTATGCGCGCCGACCGTATGACCGGCGGCGGCGACCTGCCGCAAAATCTCGGGATGGTATGTCGCGTGCTTGCCGATCGAGAAGAAAATGCCGGTGGTGCATTGGTCGGCGAGCGCCTTCAACACCGCAGGCGTATTTCCGGGCCACGGACCATCGTCGAACGTCAGCACCACTTCCTTGTCGCGCAGGAAATCGAGCTGCTTGAAGTGTTCAAAGCCGAAACCCGGGCCGCCGGTGGTATCGACCTGCACGACGCGCGCGACACCGAGAGCATCGGGGTTCCCGTTGCAGGCGACTTTCGGTCCGCTCGCCGTCGGCGCGGGAGCCGGAATCGCGGTCGGAGCTGCTTGCGGCGTTCCCTTGGGCGCCTGTGACCACGCGGCTGTCGTTGCACATAATGAAACCGCGCCTGCAAAAATCAGTCCCGTCGCGATGCGCATATCATAACCCCAACGTTCGTTGCGCGTTGAATCACCCGCGCCTTGCCGGCATCTTAGCGTAGCTATAGCCGGCCTCCCACGAAACTAGCATTTATCCCCCAGCCAGTTAGCTGTTCCCATGGGTTGCGACCAGCGGGTCGTCCGTGTCATTCCTTGTGTGATGATCGTCACTGTCTTGAACCCGGCGTTCAAGAGCGGCGGAGGCCGGCTAGCGCAGCTTGATGATGAAGTCGGTGCCTTCGCCGGTTTCGCCGCCAGCGACGCCTTGATCGGAGACGATGATGGAATCGCCGGTCGATAGCGCATCGGCGATTTTCGTCATGACGTTTTCGGGAATGGAAATGCGATTCAGCGCGTCGGTTGCGCTGTCCGAAGTGGCCGTCGCCGTTGCGACCACGCCGTCCGTCCGCCGATGCGACCGGCTGTCGTGGCCATGAACCTGCTCCGCGCGCGTCGTCGTCGTCGGGAGCGATACGACCGACCAGCGGAAATCGCCCTCGCTGTGTTTGTCGACTTCGGCAGTGAACACGTGTGTTCCCAGCGGCCGGTCGCTTGCGGTGATGGTGACGGGAGCATCGAACATTGGTTCAAAGTTCTGCCGCACGTAAATCTTGCTATCCTTGCGGCTGATCAGGACCGCGATGCGACCACTCCGCTTGAGAGCAGGGATCGTTTCAGGCTCGGTTTTCACAGTATCGGGGGGTAAGGGTTGAGACTGATCCTGCGCCGCGGTGGCGGAACTGTTTGGCTGCTCCTCGTCGCTCCCGACCGTGTCCGCGTCACGCTTGATAGCGGCTAACGCAATGTCGGTGTTTTTCGTGTTGCCCTCGGCGATGGCGGTGGCGGTAACCATTTCAGAAGCGGCGGGAGGGGGCTCGGGGCGACGGGTCATCAGCAGCGGATGCGGGAATTGCGCAGGAGTCACTTCGCCGGGAGTGATGATCACGCGCGCGCCTGTTCTGGTCCAGCCCCACATCTTCACCGCGAAACTCGTCGGCATTCGGATACAGCCATGCGATGCGGGATAACCCGGAAGCACGCCTGCGTGCATCGCAATGCCAGACCAGGTGATGCGTTGCATGTAAGGCATCGGCGCGTCGCTGTAGATATTCGAGCGGTGCCACTTCTGCTTCTGGATGACGCTGAAAACGCCCAGCGGAGTCGAGTGGCCGGGCATTCCTGTCGACACCGGCGTTTCGGCGAAAAGGCCGTTGGCGTCATAGACCTTGAGCCTTTGCCGGCGGATCGAAATGGCGATGATGAGCGGCCCTTTGGGCTTGCGCGCGCTTCCGGCAGCCTGTTCGGGCTTTGAGGGACGATGATGCCTGGCGCGATGCGATTGCGGCCTCACGGCCGGAGGAGGAGGCTCCTCTACATAGATGTCCGGATAATCATAATCGTCCTGCCAGAATATCTGGCTGTATGCGGGCGATCCCAGGCTGAACAGAACAACGATAACGAGTCCAAACCAGAGGCAAGCAGGGCCGGGCCATGCAGCAGCGGCTTGGATCGGGAATCGTTTGCCCGAAAACCAGCGTGCGACCGGAAACAAAGACCAATGCTCGTTCACGCCTTCATTCCTCGAAATCCCGGTTCGGCCACAAATGCCGCAGCCACTCATGACATTCTTTCGCGCAAAAATCGGCGGCCTCGCTTCGGTCAAAAATAGTGTGAATTTGTTCACATGAATCTAATGCCCACGGTTTCGGCTGGGCATCTTTCCGCGGGAACTTGGCGACCATACATTGGCTGGGTCCAGCAAACGGAGCAAATGATGACATTTCGAGGTCAAACTGATGGCAAATACCGTAGGGCCTGGAACTTCCGGGCCTTCGTCATCCTTGCGATTGCAGTGCTCGCCGGATCGCAAGCCCATGCGGCCGATGAACCCGACCTGATCTTTCGCCGTTCGACCGTATTCAAGTTGCTGACCCCGAATGACAAACTTGCGACCTATGGTGTCGATGATCCGGAGGTCGAAGGCGTCGCGTGCCATTTCACCGTACCGGAAAAGGGCGGCATCAAGGGCTGGTTGGGAATAGCCGAAGAGGTCTCGGATATCTCGCTGTCCTGCCGTCAGATCGGACCGATTCATTTCAAGGGAAAGATGGGACAGGGGGAGGACATGTTCAAACAGCGACGTTCGCTGTTCTTCAAGAAAATGCAGATCGTGCGCGGCTGCGACGTAAAACGAAATGTGCTGGTCTACATGGTTTATTCCGACAGGCTGATTGAAGGCTCACCACAGAATTCGACATCCTCTGTCCCGATTATGCCATGGGGCACCGCGGATACGAACGTGCAAAAATGCGGGGATTTTATTTCCAAATAGGCTGGTCAGGCGTCGCTTCCGGTTGGCGGTTGCGATCCTGCATTCATCGCTTCGGGCCGGTGCGCGATATGCACTTGCGCGCCGGAACGACGCCGGTCGGCCCGAGCTTGGCGCCGGCGATTTCCTTGATCTGCCCGGCCGGGCACGATCCGTCGTCGACAAGAACGCGTTCGCCCAGCCGCAGATTGACGATGTCGGTTTCTCGCGACACTTGCGAGGCATTCGCGGCAGCCGCCGTACCGATCAATGCGCCGATCATGAGGAGCAGCATGTCGCGAATACGCATCACCGTCTCCATCAGTCTCAGGTCCGGAGATGCGATTGCGCTACAAGGACGGCTAGCAGCGGCGATCCCGGACCCGGATCAGAATCGTTTATCGTTGCCGAATCTGCGCACCACGCGACGCTCGACGACAACCGAGCGCAGCGCGCCTTGCTCGCCGGCAATCACCCGCGTCGTCGGCGACCGCGCAACAGTCCGGGCAGTTTTCTTGACCTCGGCGTGAACGATATCGAGCGGCATCCCGATCAGCGACGCCGCGATCTCGGCCTGCGAGTCGAGATCGTCGGTGATCCCGGTGGCCGCGAAGATGGCTTCCTCCAGCGTGGGAGGATCGCGGCGAACCCGCCGGATGCCATATTTCGTCTGCCAGCCTTCACTCATCATTCGCCTCAATGAATTGCGCAAAACATGACGCGCCTCCGCGCATCATGACCGCGCCTGACCTTTCGAGAAATGACGTTGCTCCGCTCGTCTGGTTCCGTACACAACGTCGTTGATTCGATTCAATTTCAGAGCGCAAGGACGTAAACACCTCCGCCTTAGGAGACTCGAAGCTGCATCTCAATACGGAATTTCATGTGGCAATACAGCTATGCATTTTGCCGCGCTCGCGAGGCTTTGATGGCCGCCTCAGATTGTCGCAGCCGGAGCAGGGGCCGCGAACGGCGTCAAGCCGCGTTCTCAACCGGGTCCGGTCAATCGTGGCGCCACCTGAGAAGGATGCTGCGGCCATCGTTTCAATGCGGCGTGGCCCGCGTCGGTAAGGGCATAGGTCCCGCGCTCCACGCGGTCGAACCATCCATAGACGTTGTGAAGAAGGATTTTCCCCGCATCCGGGTTTTCTGGCCTGAGATCCCGCACCCGGCGCGGACCCACGGCCATCGCGGCCGCACAGCTCAATGCCTGCTGGCGGTAGGCCGTCATGATCGGCATCCGTGAGGTGCCGCCGGCGACCGGATCGCCCCTGCGGCGCCTATGCTCCGTCACCAGCCGGGAGCGTTTTTTAGGATTGCGGCGCGGGTTGACCGTGGCGGGTGCGACCAGCACTTCAACGTCGCCACGGTCGGTCACGCCGAGCATCCCGAAACCGAGCCGCCGGCACAGGTTGCGATAGCGCGCGTCGCTTTCGCGGCCCTTGCCGCGCTCCGACAGCCTGGCGGCGAGCCAGACCTCGTCGCAGGCGCCGGCACGTTCGACGCCTTGCAGGATCAATTCGAGATTGAAGCTGAGTTTCAACTCGCCGATCACCACGACGGGCGGATCGTCGCCGCTCAGCGCGACCAGATCGCAGCCGCCGATCTCGCCTTTGACCGTGAAGCCGAGACTTTCAAGATGACGTTTAACCGGAAGATAGAGAACAGTTTCCACGGGTGCGGCGGCTCCGGACGACTCACGGCCTGAGCTTATCAAATCTCAGGTTCGATCGGTGAATCAGGGAGGCGCTTGAACAAGCCAAGTCGGAGATCGCTGGCGCGATAGATCATCTCGCCGTCGGCGTAAACCGTGCCATCGGCAATCGCCATCACCAGTTTGGAGCGCATCACGCGCTTGATATCCACGGTGTACGCAACTTTGCGGATGTGCGGCAGGATCTGGCCGGTGAATTTCAATTCACCAAGGCCAAGGGCGCGTGCTCGCACATGCTGGTCGCGGCCTAGCCAGACCAGATAGAATCCGACCATCTGCCAAAGCCCATCGAGGCCAAGGCAGCCGGGCATCACCGGATCGTTGTGAAAGTGACAGTGGAAGAACCAGAGGTCCGGTTTGATGTCGAGCTCGGTGCGTACCAGCCCGCGTCCGTATTTTCCGCCACCTTCCGTGATCTCCGTGATGCGATCGAACATCAGCATCGGAGGTAGCGGAAGTTTCGGTTCGCCTGGCCCGAACATTTCACCGCGGCCACAGGCCAGCAAATCATCGTATTCGTAGCTCGCGCGGCGTTGAAGCATGCGTCGCTGATCCTGCAGGAGGGAGAGGAAGCACGCCCACGACAAAGTCGGGGCAATTCCATGGTCACCAGCGAAGTCGTAAAAAAGGGCAGCGCCTTGTCTGATTGAAAGACAAGGGCGTTAATAAGACGTTACTTGTTACCTCGTTTGGTTATATTACAAAATCTATAGCGGGCAAAGTGGGTCAGACACGTCCGCGCACGGGCAGCAGCGCTCCCGTCACGGCGCTTGCCCCATCGCTTGCCAGAAACAGGATGACGTTCGCCAGTTCGTCCGCGGTTACCCAGGTCGCGAAATCCGCTTTGGGCATGTCCCTGCGATTGGCGGGAGTGTCGATAATGGTGGGCAGCACGGCATTGACGGTGACCTTGCCCTTCAGTTCGGCGGCGAGTGCTTCGGTCAGGCGATGCACCCCGGCCTTCGACGCCGCGTAGGCGCCCATGCCGGAGCCAGCCTGCAAGGCCGCCATCGCGCCGACATTGACGATGCGGCCCGCTCCGGAAGCAATCAGATGCGGGATCGCGGCCCGCGATGCGTTCAGCGCGGTGGTCACGTTGATCGCGTAAAGGCGCTGCCAGGTTTTCGGATCGCCGTCAGCTATTGTCTCGAACGCGAACCCGCCGGCGATGTTGACGAGAGCGTCGAGCCGGCCGAAATGCGCGGCCGCGACGTCGACGGCCCGCAAAGCCTGCGCCGCGTCGGACAGATCGACTCCGCCGAGTTCAATCCGGTCGGTTGTGGTCGCGCCGCTTGCCGCGCCGGCAAAGTCAATCGCGGCCACGCGGGCGCCGCGCGCGAGGGCCGCGTTCGCGACAACCGTGCCCAGTGCGCCGGAGGCTCCGGTGATGACGATGACCTTTCCATGCATGAAGAAATCTCCAGATTGGAATGGCTGAAGTACGGAGGCAGGATCTCACGCCGGCTTGGCAAGCTTGTCCTGCGTCCGGGTTTCGAAATCGGAGGCGTCGTGCCGCTCGCGGAGTTGGCTTGCGGGATCGCCGGAGGTGCGGTTGACAATGCGGCCGCGCTTTACCGCAGGCCGCGCGGCGATCTGCGCGGTCCAGCGTTGTACGTTCCTGTAGCTCTGGACGTCGAGGAAGGTGGCGCTGTCGCCGTAGAGCTTGCCCTCGGCCAGGCCGCCGTACCACGGCCACACCGCGATGTCGGCGATTGTGTATTCCTTGCCGGCCAGATATTCGTTGTCCCTGAGCCGCCGGTCCAGCACGTCCATCTGCCGCTTCGTCTCCATCGCGAAGCGGTTGATGGCATATTCGATCTTCTCCGGCGCATAGTTGTAGAAGTGCCCGAAGCCGCCTCCGAGATAGGGCGCGCTTCCCATTTGCCAGAACAGCCAGGACAAGCATTCCGCGCGCGCCGCTGTTGCCTTCGGAATGAACTCGCGAAACTTCTCCGCAAGATGCAAGAGGATCGCGCCGGACTCGAATACACGGAACGGCACAGGTCTCGAGCGGTCTATCAAAGCCGGTATCTTCGAATTCGGATTGACCTCGACAAAACCCGAGCCGAACTGCTCGCCGTCGATCTGGATCAGCCACGCGTCATATTCCGCGCCGGTGTGGCCGCGCGCCAGCAGCTCCTCGAACATGATCGTGACCTTCTGGCCGTTCGGCGTCCCCCGCGAATAAAGCTGGAAGGGATGTTTGCCGACGGGCAATACCTTCTCGTGAGTCGCGCCGGCGGTTGGCCGGTTGACGGACGCGAATCTGCCGCCGTTCTCTTTGTCAAACGTCCAGACTTTTGGCGGCGTGTAGGGTGCATCGGTCATCGCGGGAGGGCTCCGGAAGGCGGGGATTTTTGGGATCAGTTAGTCCTGAATGCGCGGCCGTGCAAGCGTACGGGCGCCGAAGGAACGAATGACATACGTCACGCGTTGACGGGAGCCAAGATGAACACATCCCGCACCCTAAAATCTGCCCGAACCGTTCTCGCCATCGATGTCGGCGGGTCTCACGTCAAGGTGATGACCAGCAGGGACCGCATCAAGCGCGAGTTCGAATCCGGGCCTGATCTCACCGCGAAACAGATGGTTCGCAAGGTCAGGGCGCTGACGAAGGACTGGTCCTTCGACGTTGTCTCGATCGGCTATCCCGGCCCGGTCTGCGGCAATCGCCCGCTGCGCGAGCCTTTCAATCTCGGCGAGGGCTGGAAGGGTTTCGATTTCGAAAAGGCGTTCGGCAAGCCGACGAAAGTCGTCAACGATGCGTTGATGCAGGCGCTCGGCGGCTATCGCGGCGGGCGGATGCTGTTCCTCGGGCTCGGCACCGGGCTGGGCTCCGCGATGATCATCGACGGCGAACCGGAGCCGATGGAGTTGGGGCACCTGCCGTATCGCAAAGGCAAGACCTACGAGGACTATGCCGGCGAAGCCGGACGCAAGCGCCGCGGCGACAGGAAATGGCGCAAGCACGTTGCTGATATCGTCGAGCAGCTCACGGCCGCGCTTGAACCGGACGAGGTGTTGATCGGCGGCGGCAATGTCGCGCATCTCGACAAGCTGCCGCCGAAATCGCGCCGAGGCGATAACGCCGATGCGTTCGAGGGCGGATTCCGGTTGTGGAAGGGAAGGGCGGCGTCGGCATGTCGCGAGCCTTGGGAAAACACAATGACAAAGCGATTCAAGAATGGTGACCATGTGAGCTGGAATTCAGAAGCGGGCCGCGTGTCGGGGACGATTATCGCCGTCCACACCAAGGATTTCGATTACAAGGGGCACATGCACCGCGCATCCAAAGACGACCCGCAATATGAGATCAAGAGCGACAAGACTGATCACGTCGCGGCTCATAAGGGCGGTGCGCTCGAGCATGTGCGCAGGTGAGGGGGCTTGACTGTCATTGCGTGAAGCTCAGGGCGACGCGGTCGTCGTCTCCGATGACGACGAAGCAATCCTGAAAGCCGAGGAAGAACCGGATTGCTTCACCTCGCTCGCAATGACATATTCACGGAGCGTTCCCGTTTAGATGAAACGCGTTGTGATGTGCCGATGTCGCGAGTTCTTTATCTATTGATAGCCGTCGTCCTGTCGCTCTCGTTCGTCGCCGCGGATGCCGCGCCGCGTCACAAGAAGCACGCGCAACGTCCGCATAATTACGGCTTTCTGCCGGGCTATCGTCAGCCGCTGAATAATGCCGCTCCGCTGTTCAGGCAGGAGGCGTCGGTGCTGCGCAATGCGCGCCGTCCCCGGCGCCATTGGTACATCGATCCGAACGTGCAGTATTTCAATCTTTACGACGGCGAATGGCGCTATCCCGGTCGCCCCGGATTCTACCGCGGTCGCTACAACGGCGGCAGCATCGGTCCGTGCTGGACGCAGACACCGATCGGTCCGGTGTGGACGTGTGGGTGATGAGAGCAAGATGAAGCTCTCGACAATCTGCGGCTGGAACGTCCGGCCAGCGGTCGCGACGGCGCCAATAGATCCGACGACTTCGATCGCTGTTCTCTGGACCGCGAGCATCCGTGGGAACAGCCGCACGTGTCAGGAGATCGTATAGAGGATGAATCGTTTCATCATCGATGCCCATCGAAGGATGGTAAGCATCTGTCTCGAATAGTCGAGGATCCTCACCTCCGCGATCAACGACGACGTTGAACTGCTATTCTTTCTGCAAAGTATGTGTGTAGTACCACAGCGTGCCGTTGAGCACCATCGCGCCGAAGATATTGCCGATGGTAACCGGGATCTGGTTCCACACCCACCACTCGTAGATGCTCACATTGGCGCCCGAGAGGATGGCGGTCGGGAAGAGCCACATGTTGACCACGGTGTGCTCGAAGCCCAGCGCGAAGAACATCCCGATCGGGATCCACATCAGCACCACCCGGCCCACAGTGCTGCGGGTGGCCTTGGACATGACGGACCCCAGGCTCACCAGCCAGTTACAAAGCACGCCCTTGCCGATGGCGGCGCACCAGCCAATGATGCCGTAATGGATATAGCTCACCTTGGCCTCGGCGGTGTTGGAGATGACCTTGAGCATGCTGTCCGGGGGAGTGGCGCCGCCCTTGGTCAGCGAGAACCACAGCAGCCAGGCGAAGAAGATGCCTCCGACCAAGTTACCGCCGAGAGTCCAGGTCCAGTTGCGGATCAACTGGCCCGGCGTGACTGTTCCGGCATACATGCCGATGGGCATTGTGGCGAAGCTGCCGGTCGCCATCTCCAGGCCGAGGAAGCTCAGCGTGACGTACCCCGCCGGGAACACAAGTCCGGCCGCACCGAGCGGAACGCCGGCGGCGACCATCGCGAAGGTCACGCAGGCTCCGTAGGCGAGGAAGGGCGTGCATAGAAAACCGCGGATGAGAAGATGTATGGTACCGAACTTGGCCTTCTTGGCGGCATCCGCAGCCAGCGCACCCACCATCTCCGCTGGCGGTACCGTTTCGAGGACAATGCCGGCATTCGCTTCATTGGCCATTGCATTCCCCTATATTTTCCGATCAGCGCCCGTTTCGGCGATGCCGGCTATTCTTATAATTTTGCAAATACATAGCAGATTTAGGGGTATCAAGCAACGGACGCGATGCTACGGCTGCGAAAATTTGCAGGCCGTGAGAGACGTCACCAGTTCCCACCAATCAACCCAACACCTGTTGCTCGGCTCAATTCATCGGCGGGATCGACCCATGGTCTGATCATCCGGCCAATCATACTCCGTCGCGATACTGCGCATGATCTCGCCGATCAGTTCTTCGCCGCGATCTCCGTTCGTCATGATAACGGCGCCATCTCCATTTTCGAACATGATCATCAAGCTGATGAATCCGTCATTGACGCCCTGGTGCAGAAATCGCCGATGCGGTGAAGCTCCGCGGACGGTCAGACCCAGTCCACGTTCGCCAAGACCCGGCGTGAGCATTCGAATGGCCGTGGCCTGAGACAACACGGAAGTGTCGCGTCCCATCCATGCGTTCAGCACACCCAGCGCGAAGCGTGCGACGTCGGTAGGTGTCGTCCACAACCCGGCGGCGGCCAATGTGGGATAGATGTGTGGACCTCCCGGCACCGGCGTTCCCGTCGCTCGATAAGGTGTTGCGGCAGTTTGCACCTCCTCTTTGGGGAGCGGCTGGAGAAAACTGCTGTGGTTCATTCCGAACGGCTTGAGAACGATTTCTTCAAGCAGCTTTGGGAATGGCTTGTCTGTTACGTCGATGAGCAATTGCTGCACAATCGCATAGCCGCCACTGGAATACTCGAAACGGACGCCTGGTTCATGAGCAACAACAACAGGTGCCGTGTTTGCGAGCGGGCACGGTGCAAACCATTCCTGCGCCGACAGCCCGAACCGGTCGAGAGCGCGACACCACAGCGGCGCGCCGTTGAGAACGTCGCGGAGTGTCGGAACAGCTGCGCTCGCAGGATATCCCGGAAAATAGGGGACGGTTATGCCAGCCGAATGATTGAGAAGTCTTCGAAGTGTGACCTTGGATTGATCGGTGAACGAGTTAGCGGGAATCTTCCAGCTCTTGAGAGAGAGATTGACGTCGCTATCGAGATCGAGCTTTCCTGCCTGAACCAATGAGAGCGCCGCCACAGCCGTAACCGGTTTGCTGATCGAGGCCGCCTGGAACAGCGTCTCAGGCGTTACGGGCGGACCACCGATGGCCGCGTCTCCGAACCCGCGGGCGTGAATGACGCCGCCTAGGATCACGGCGATGCTGACGCCAGGAATGTGCAGTTCGTTCATCCGATCAACGAGCCTCATCGGACCGCCGCGGGAGTCGGCAGGCCGCAGGCCATTCACGATGCGCTGGATACGCTGCTCGAAGTCGCTATTGCTGCCTGAGTCCGCGTTATCCTGAGCACGTAAATCCGGAAGGACGAAAAGACTTCCCATGATCGCGAGCAAGGCGCGACGGCTGACATTGAGAACCGTCGACTTGGCGTTCCGCGAGCAGGCGACAGATTGGGGCACGAAACAATTTTACCACGTCCCGGGTAGGGATCAAAAGCGCCGCTTGCCGGTTGCCCGTTCAAGATTGGGTTAGCACCATTAGATCGCGACGATTTCGGATCGAACCGATCCGAATCTTGAACGTGATCGATTTCAATATCTTAGAGCGGGATGCGGGCGGGAAACCGCTATTCACTTTTTTCATCGCGCTCTGATCCTGCTCCACGGGAGTTCAAGCAGGAGGCGTCAGTGCCGCGCAACACGCGCCAACAGCGTACGCATCCGACGGGCACCGTCTTGTCTGACATGAGGTAATTCGCGAAGCGTGT
>ERZ778020.152-NODE-152-length-217911-cov-34.524916_pt1 | contig 217911 bp, 183 predicted proteins | sample MGYA00375750_ERZ778020 | MGnify/ENA primary metagenome ERZ778020 (study PRJEB29350, sample SAMN05389818) | bioreactor metagenome | isolation source: Ammonium sulfate bioreactor | place: South Africa: University of Cape Town | collected 2014-03-17 ...
TCGCCAACCAGATCGACGACATCGACGGCGTCAATATTTATGGCCGAGTTGTCGGGGTGCGCGGGCTGATGGTGGAGGTCGCGGGACCCATTCACGCCATGTCGGTGGGCGCGCGGATCGTTATCGAGACCGGCACCAACCGCTTCATCCCCTGCGAGGTGATCGGCTTCACCGGCAACAACGCAGTGGTGATGCCGTTCGCCGGCCTCGACGGCGTGCGGCGCGGCTGCCGCGCGGTGATCGCCAACGCCTCAAGCATGGTGCGGCCGTCGCCGTCCTGGCTCGGCCGCGTGCTCAACGCCATGGGCGAGCCGATCGACGGCAAGGGACCGCTGGAGCAGGGCGGGGTGCCGATGCCCTTTCGCAATGCGCCGCCGCCGGCGCATTCGCGCAAGCGGGTCGGCGTGCCGCTCGATCTCGGGGTGCGCGCGCTCAATACCTTCCTCACCTGCTGCCGGGGGCAGCGCATGGGCATCTTCGCCGGCTCCGGCGTCGGCAAGTCGGTGCTGCTGTCGATGCTGGCGCGCAATGTCGATGCGGATATCTCCGTGATCGGGCTGGTCGGCGAGCGCGGTCGCGAGGTGCAGGAATTCTTGCAGGATGACCTTGGCGAGGAGGGGCTGGCGCGTTCCGTCGTGGTGGTGGCAACCTCCGACGAGCCGGCCTTGATGCGGCGGCAGGCGGCCTATCTCACTTTGGCCATCGCGGAATACTTCCGCGACGAGGGCAAATCGGTGATGTGCATGATGGACTCGGTGACGCGCTTCGCCATGGCGCAGCGTGAGATCGGTCTCTCCGCTGGCGAGCCGCCGACCGCCAAGGGCTATACGCCGACGGTCTTCACCGAACTGCCGAAGCTCTTGGAGCGCGCCGGGCCCGGCACCGGCGAAGGCTCGATCACCGGCATCTTTACGGTGCTGGTGGACGGCGACGATCATAACGAGCCGGTCGCCGACGCGGTGCGCGGCATTCTCGACGGCCATATCGTCATGGAGCGTTCGATCGCCGAGCGCGGCCGTTATCCAGCCATCAACATCCTGAAGTCGGTCTCGCGCACCATGCCGCGCAGCGCCGATCCGGCCTATTTGCCGGTGATCACCCGAGGCCGTCAGGTGATGGCGACCTATGCCGACATGGAGGAATTGATCCGGCTCGGTGCCTATCGCGCCGGTTCGAGCCCCGAGGTGGACGAGGCCATCAGCCTGCACGAGCCGCTGGAAGACTTCCTGCGTCAGGCCAAGGATGAGGTCACCAGCCTGCCTGAGGGTTATCAACGACTTGGTCAAATCCTAGGGACTTTGGAAACGGAACGCTAACTTTGTCGGGCCATCATCCGTGCGTCTGTTGTCCGCCGGCGGGGCCTTTCACGAGGAGCCGGTGTCGTCCCGTTCTCATTCGGGACTTCTGGGGAGTACGAGTCGATGAAGTCACGTGAAACCCTCATTCGCCTGAAGAAGTTTCAGGTCGACGAGAAGCGCCGCAGGGTGGCCCAGATCGAGGCCATGATCGCGGACTTCGAGCGGATGTCGGTCGATCTGGAGCATGAGATCGCGACGGAACAGGAGCGTGCCGGGATCAACGATCCTACTCATTTCGCCTATCCGACCTATGCCAAGGCTGCGATCCAGCGGCGCGAGAACCTGACCCGTTCGGCCGATGAGTTGCGCGTGCAACTCGACGACGCCAAGGCGCAGCTCGGCGAGGCATTCGAGGAATTGAAGAAGGTGGAGCTGCTCGACGAGCGCGACCAGGCGCGCGAGCGCGCGGAAGAAAACGCGCGCGAGCAGGCCGACCTCAACAGCATCGGTCTGATGCGCTCGCGGATCGGCGCCGTCGCCTGAGCTGTTAAAAGACCAGCGTAACTGCAATAAAAACCGGACCGCGAGGTCCGGTTTTTTCGTTGGTGCGGTAACGGTCGTAGCACCTACCCCACAGTCGTCATTGCAATGACGGAATTGAATCGTGGTCGAACGGGAAGGGCATTCCACAAACGAAAAACGCCCGCGGGGGGACGGGCGTTTCTCTTTTGCCGCAGGTCAGCTTGGGGGGACTGACTGATGCGACATACTCACGCGGCGACTTTGGGGGGCAAGGTAAAGAGCCTCGTGAATCTCGTTATCCTCGACTTGACGGTCTCCTCTGGTTCTTCTGCTGATTGAGCCTTACGCCTCGTTCTCAGCGAACCACCATCGTCGTGTCCGAACTCGACACCGCGATCGGCGCACCCGCCTTGATCACGCGTGCGGTCTGCACGCCGCTATCCGCATTGATGCGCGCCGAAATGCCGAAGCCCGCCACCGCGATGCCAGCGACGAGCGCAACCACCACGATCTTGAGGTGGGTCATGCGATCCGCGCTGTAAATCGAATGGTTCATGGAAGCCTCCTGCCGTCCTTCGCTGCCATATGCGATGGGTCACCCCATCGCCGCGACAGGTTCAAACTCCTGCTTCGAACTTCACGCAAAAAGAACGTAAGACGGCGGCTTTTCGTTCCGAAGGGGGCATCACAAAGCGGTGATAACTGTTGAATGCCCGCGATCCGGAAATACGAAGTCGCTGGGGTCAATAATTACGCGATAAATATCAAGCGTTTAATTGGAAATCCGGGGTAGCTCGAATTTGCGGTGGTATAGCCATGTTTCGTCAACCATGCCGCAAAAGGGTTGCCTGTTGTCAAAAAGTCGCAGGGGGAAATCCCTCCCCATCATTGCGAGGAGCGCAGCGACGACGCAATCCAGGAGCCACATAGGTAGGACTGGATTGCTTCGCTTCGCTCGCGATGACGAGGAGTTCCAACGGAAAGTCTCAGATGCTGCCGACGGTCTTCAGCCGGGCGCGGGGATGGATTTCCGCTTGCGACAGCACGCTGGTCTGCGAGCGGAAGCGTTCCACCAGCGAGCGCACGAACGGGCGGATCGCGGCGGAGGTCACCAGCACCGGCGCTTCGCCTTCGCGCGCGGCCTGTTCGAAACGGTCGCGCACCGCGGTCATGAACTCGGAGAGTTTTGACGGCGCCATCGCCAGGCTGCGTTCCTCGCCCTGGCCGATGATCGACTCCGCGAACGCCTGCTCCCACTTTGCCGACAACGCGATCAGCGGCAGGTAACCGTTCGGCGAGGTGTTCTGGGCACAGATCTGCCGCGCCAGCCGCGCCCGCACATGCTCGACGATGGTGGCCGGATTGCGCGAGAACGCGAGCGCGTCGGCGATGCCTTCGAGGATGGTGGAGAGATCGCGGATCGAGATGCGTTCGGCGAGCAGCAGTTGCAGCACGCGCTGAATGCCGGAGACGTTGATCTGGCTCGGCACGATGTCCTTGACCAACTCGCCTTGCTCCTTGGGCAATTCCTTCAGCAGCTTCTGCACCTCGCCGTAGGACAACAGGTCCGACATGTTGTTCTTCAGGAGTTCGGTGAGATGCGTCGAGAGCACCGTCGCGGCATCCACGACGGTGTAACCCTTCAGGGTTGCCTCTTCCTTCAGGCTGGCATCGACCCAGGTGGCGGGCAGTCCGAAAGTGGGCTCGGTGGTGTGGATGCCCGGCACCGCGACCTGATCGCCGGCGGGGTCCATCACCATGTACTGGTTCGGCCAGACGCGGCCGGAGCCGGCGTCCACTTCCTTGATCTTGATGATGTAGCTGTTGGCCTCGAGCTGGACGTTGTCGAGGATGCGCACCGACGGCATCACGAAGCCCATTTCGATGGCGAGCGAGCGGCGCAGCGCCTTGATCTGTTCGGTCAGGCGGTCGGTGCCGTCCGGGGCGTTGACCAGCGGCAGCAGCGCGTAGCCGAGTTCGATCTTGAGATCGTCGATCTTGAGCGCGGCGGAGATCGGCTCGTCGGCGGCGGCCGCGGCAGCCGCGCCGGCGGCAGGTGCTGCTGCGGCGATCGCTTCGGCCGCCGCCGTTTCGTGTTTGCGCTTGCGCGATGTCCACGCCAGCGCGGCCGCGCCGCTGCCGAGCGCGAGGAACGGGATCATCGGAATGCCGGGGAGCGCCGCCAGCACCAGCATCACCGCCGCCGACATGCCGAGCGCTTGCGGATAGCCGGACAGTTGCTTCATCAGCGCCTTGTCCGCTGCACCCGAGACGCCGGCCTTCGACACCAGGAGGCCCGCGGCGGTGGAAACGATCAGCGCCGGCACCTGCGTTACCAGGCCGTCGCCGACGGTGAGCAGCGTATAGGACCGCGCGGCCTCGGCGAAACCGAGCCCCTGCTGCGCGACGCCGATGATGATGCCGCCGATGATGTTGATGAACACCACCAGAAGACCGGCGATGGCGTCGCCGCGCACGAACTTCGAGGCGCCGTCCATGGCGCCGAAGAAGCCGCTTTCATCCTCCAGCGCCTTGCGCCGTTCCTTCGCGGTTTTTTCGTCGATCAGGCCGGCGGAGAGATCGGCGTCGATCGCCATCTGCTTGCCGGGCATGGAGTCCAAATGGAAACGCGCGGCGACTTCGGCGATGCGGCCCGAACCCTTGGTGATGACCACGAAGTTCACGATCACCAGGATCGCGAACACGATGATGCCGATCACGAAGTTGCCGCCCATCACGAAATTGCCGAACGCCTCGATGACGTGGCCGGCGGCGGCGGAGCCTTCGTGCCCGTGCGACAGGATCAGCCGTGTCGACGCCAGGTTCAGCGACAGCCGCAGCATCGTCGAGATCAGGAGGACGGTGGGGAAGGCAGAGAATTCCAGCGGCGCCTGGATGAACAGCGCCGTCATCAGGATCAGGATCGACAGCGTGATCGAGATCGCGAGAAACAGGTCCAGCACCACTGAGGGCAGCGGCAGGATCAGCACGACGAGAATGGTGAGGATGCCGAAGGCCAGCGCAAGATCGCCGCGCTTCAGCATGGTGGCGAGGTCACTGACGCTCGGCAGCCGCGTTGCCGGCTTGTCCGCGCCTTGGCCCAGGGTGGTGTCGGTCATTGTCGCGGCGTCCCCTCTCGTCTGCCGCCCGCGCGTGGCAAACGTCTGCGCAGCAGCCGCGAGGCCGCCGTTTCGAAAGTGAGGTACCGCACTGGCATCCACGGGCCGCCCCCGGTTGCGCAATCACGACACTCGGCTCTTTACTCGGCAAAATTTGCCCGGTGTATGGTTAGCAAAGCGTTAACCGGCGGTGTCTTGAACCTGTTTGGCGGTGCCGCGATTGACGCGGCCGATCTGTTGTTCCTGTTTTGTGCCGGTGAATGCGCATATCTCGACTGCGTGCGGGATCGCTTGACCCTTTGATGTGGGCCGACGAAGTTGCGGCATGGCACAAAGTTCCAATCCGGCGCTCGATTCGAGCAAATTCGTCCCCGATTCCCGCAAGGCATGGATCCGGTTGGCGATCGCCGTGCTGATCGGCTCGATCGGCAGCGTCGGCATGTGGTCAGTGGTGGTGGCGCTGCCGGTGGTGCAGGTGGAATTCGGCGCCTCGCGCGGCGCGGCGTCGCTGGCCTTCACCATGGTGATGCTGGGCTTCGGCCTCGGCGGGGTGGCCACCGGCAAGATCATGGACCGGTTCGGCATCGTCACCGCGATCGGCATCGGCATCGCCGCGATGGGGCTCGGCTACGTCGGCATCGGTTATGCGACGGCGCTGTGGCAGGTGATCGTGCTGCATCTGTTGATCGGGCTCGGCTCGTCCGCGACCTTCGGGCCGCTGATGACCGAAGCCTCGCACTGGTTCGACCGCTATCGCGGGCTTGCCGTCACGATCTCCGCCAGCGGCAACTATATCGGCGGCGCGATCTGGCCGCCGATCTTCAGTTGGGGAATCCAGACGTTTGGCTGGCGGCCGACCCATATCGTGGTGGGTATCTGTGTCGCCATCGCGATGACGCTCGCGACGCTGGTGCTGCGCAGCCAGATGAGTGGCGCGGCGCGGCACAGGCATGTCGATGCACCGCCGCCGCGCATCGACTTGCGGCTCGGCAACAATGCGCTGACCGCCATTCTCGCCATTGCCAGCGTCGCCTGCTGCGTGGCGATGTCGATGCCGCAGGTGCACATCGTTGCTTATTGCGGCGACCTCGGTTACGGCGCGGCGCGCGGCGCGGAGATGCTGTCCTTGATGCTCGGCTTCGGCATCGTCAGCCGCATCGGCTCCGGCTTTCTCGCTGACCGCATCGGCGGCTTGCGCACGCTGCTGATCGGATCGATCGCGCAGGGCACCGCGCTGTTGCTGTTCCTGTTCTTCGACAGCCTCACCTCGCTGTTCGTGATCTCGGCGCTGTTCGGCCTGTTCCAGGGCGGTATCGTACCGAGCTACGCCATCATCATCCGCGAGGCGATGCCGGCGCATGAAGCCGGAACGCGCGTCGGCATCGTCATCCTCGCCTCGGTGATGGGCATGTCGCTTGGCGGCTGGATCTCCGGCGTCATTTTTGACGCGACCGGCTCCTATGCCGCGGCCTTCCTCAACGGTACCGCATGGAATGCCATCAACGTCGTGATCGTGATCGCGCTGCTGCTGCGCGCCCGCGGCCGCATGACGCTCGTCCCGCGCATGGGGTGAGGCGCGAACTGTCGTGGTGTCGAACGCGTTCCTACCGGCGGCGATTTTCCGGCGTGTCGTCGCACGCCTGGCCGGTATCGGGCGATCGAAAAACGGTCACCCGCCGATTGCCGCGCGCGGCGCGGCAATGTAAAGGATGCCTGCGCCGGCGCCGGTTGCAGATGCAACGTTCGGCCGGGCCTGTAGCTCAATGGTTAGAGCCGGCCGCTCATAACGGTCTGGTTGCAGGTTCGAGTCCTGCCGGGCCCACCACGCATTCTCTCGTCTTGAGCCGACACATTAAGAGCGAGTCAATCGCCGTCTAAGAACGAGTCGGTTGGTCCGATAGTAGTATTTCAACCACCGCGAGCCCATAGGTAGGGTCTGGCTACCGGTGGAACCGTTCAATATCGTTAATTTTTCCCTGACGAAGCGGGTCATTCCGATGGAATGAAGCAATTTCGGCGGATGTAAAATCTCGACCAGTTCCGGAATGGACAATTACCCTGAGTATCTTCAGCCAAGATTTGAAGAATCCGGCGCAGTTGAGGAGCCGTTCGAGGAATGGTGGCCGAAAGCCAAGCTTCATTTCCGGAATGTACCCGACGACGTCGCCCGGCATTGGCTCCATCAACATTGGAGCCATTCTCCATATGCCTTTTTGAGGTCGGCAGAGCACAAATTCACGTTGGTGCGATGGCCGTCCGAAAAACTCCTCGAGGTTTGCTCAATATGGGCAAACTTTGCGCCGGACAATGAAGCCTGCCTCGCGCAAGGGCGATATCTGGTTGAAGAGTGGCCGCACAAGGAGCCGTATCGCATCGCCGAGTACATGCTTTCGCATCGAGACTTTCCCACGCCGATCATCGTTCTCGGCAATCGTGATGCGCACATCAATCGAGAGACCGTCGAGTTCGAATGGAATCTCATCCCGGAAGCGTTGGTCCTGATCGAAGGCCATCGACGATTCAACATCGCTCTCTATCTGCAGGTCACTGGTCGCCTAAAACCCGAGATTGATGTGTGGTTGATGGAAAAGGATTCCGATCGGTGAAGGATTGTGGGCAGTCACACCGTCACGATACTCGAAAGCCAAACTCGTTCACGTCCACGACCCGACGTTCTTCCTCGTTCCATCGCGCTTTGGCTGAGGAAACGAATTACCGCATAAAAAGACGGCGATCTACAAATTCGCTAATGATCTCTCTCACCATGCCGGCAAGAGCTTCGACCCGTCGTTGGTGTCAGAGGCACAGAAGAACGCCTCCTATTTGTTGGAAATGATCGCGACCGTCGCTCCGCTGCATTATGCAGGCTTGAAGAAGCTTTGTGATCCTTCTCAATAGAATGACTAATTGTCGAACCGGTTTAGTCATCGAGCGGAATGAGTTCTCTTCGGCAACAGTGGCATCATCATTCTGCGAGAAACCGATAACCTTAGTATTAAGAACTTGAATAGCTAACGCACGATGCGTGTATAGACGTGCTTATACATCAACTTAGTCAGGAGAAGAGATTGGTCGCGCTCAATGTAACTTGGAACGGAGATGAAATTGAGTATGTGGTCACCTCGACGGATCCTAGCGTACGTAAGGTGTTCAGGGGTGAGCGATCCTTCTCTGAGGCCTGGGCTGAATTAGCCTCAATAGAAGCAGATAAACGTCGAGAACGTATTCTTGCGGATGGATTGGCCGAGGCCGACAGGCTTCGCAAGTTGTTTAATTTGTTTGACAAGGGATATAGCGTATCCATCGAACCATTTGGCAGCCCAGATCAAGGCTATTCATATTCAGACGAACACGGCAACCTCTGTGGTTCTGGCTTCCCTTCAATTGAGGCCATTTTGCAAGACTTCGCTCGTCTCACTCAAGATCCAAAACACTAAGAGTTTGGTATCTCTTGGCGGCCTCGACTTCGAGTTCAGGGAACGTCGGAGGATTCTTGGCCAAGAGACAAGCAACGATCGGATGGTCGAGTTTAAGCAGGCATCCTGCTCCGTGCCGTTCCTCGATCTCGGACATTCGTTTCGACATATCGAGAATCTTGACGTACTCGGCTTTGATTGATGGGTTCGGGGAATTTTCCAGCCGGTTTCCCCAATCTTTGATCATCTTCAAAATGTTGTAAGTACACCCAATCTCAATGGCGACATTCATGTGGTGAAGATGTATTTCCGCGATTTCTTCCTGAGTCAGAGAGAAAATTTTGTGCGGTTCGACAAGCTCCAGGGGTGCTTTGGCTTCAGGTTCTAGCTTCATTATATATCTCCGGTGCGAGAGATAATCTTCTCCTCTACTCGTCACCGGCGCAAACTGAAGTTTGACAGAAACGATTATCATTCTGCCAACGGGTTTCTCTCAATAACGCCCTCGACGGCGGCACGATCGAACGCCAGATATTTGTTAGGCTCAAGCTCAAGCGCGACCTCGATCCCCTTTTCGGATAACCACTGGCGAACATCGCGTGATCGCCTGATCTTCGCTCGCTCGACGATTTCCGGAATGAAGATGTATCGACGGAAGAATTCCTCGATCTGTTCACGGTCATACAGCGTATGTGCATGTGGGCCAGAACGATCTAGGTAGCCTCTGCTTGCCAACGCACTGATCGTGGCCTCATTGACGCGGAGCATTTCGGCAGCGGTTCGATTGCCAACCCATCGATCGGCAACCGACGTATCTTCAGGGATAAGCTCGGCTTGAACCGCTGCGATGAACTGACGCAAATCGCATGTCCCCGAACCGGTCCTCCAGGTCTTGTTGTCACCCGCCACGCGGTGAATTTCTGCTTTTCCGGATACGATGGCCGAAATCACGGCACCCCAAGGAATGGGTGACATGCCCAGTCGCTTGACGGCCTTGGACAGCCGGAGAGCCTGCGTCCCGGCAGGGCGTGGTCGGATGGCCGCGTCAATTCTCGCCGCCAATTCCTTGACCTCTCCATTCCGGAAATAGGTATCCGTGGCTTCGAACAACCCGGTTGCCGGGCCTTCAATCCGATTAATCAGCTTCCGGGATTCCAAACTGGGAAGGATCGACACGTCGATGCCGAGACAACCAGCCGCAAACTTCTGATGAACGCGGTCGTTATAAATCTCGATCAGTGGCGCCACGTCATCGTAGTTCATCAACTTCGGCGCTCTTTTCGCAGCGGTTGCCGTGATGACCTTCACCAGGCCGCTATCCGCTAATCGGGCCAATACACGCGGCGGGACACCGGTTTTTGCGGACAAGGGTTTCAATCCCATATAGCCGTCATTCCGCGCATAATCGTTACGACGAGTCAGAGTGCTGGAGTTGGCCCCGGTCATGTCATTGTGGATCGCCTTACGGACGATCTTCCGCGTCGCTTCGCTTAGGTGCTGGTCGAGGCTCACGCAGAATAGCGGCAATAGCTCCTTTTTGACCCCATAGAATCCGACGCGCTCCTTCGCATCCCGTCGAATTCTGTCCGCAAGCACCGTGAACCCATGCTCGCCGTCCAGTACGACGCGTGCCGCTGATGCCAGGATTTCGGGCGTGAACCTCTGATAGGATTCTTGCCGTTTGGGACGCTCAAGGGTGGTGGAACGGGTGCCGTCGCTCTTCATGATGAGGGCACATGCAAAAGCGATGATTGCCTCGAACATTTCCGAGCAGGACTGAATGCCCCACATTTCCCGGTCGGCTTTCCGGAGTGCCTCTCTTCGCACGTCTGGATCCGGTGCGATCAATTCGACAAGGAAATCCAAGGCCTCGACGTCATCGACACCGACCAATGGCTGCGGATAATCCCGGAGATCGACTTGGGCGAATCCATCCTCGTCGCGGCACCATTCGCACATGTGGATGCCATGTGCGCGAGTCCAGGACAGCAGCTTTTTACATTCGGGACATTTGTCGAGAAGCGATTCCTTGGTCTCCGGATCGAAGGAGAAGACCCGCAAGTCCCAAATTGCCCGGTGATGCGGAGATTTCCGCAATGCCCGCGGCGACACGCGGCGCGCGTTCGGAAATCGATATGCCACCCTGACCATCGTGCCGAAGAAGTCGATCGCGGCACTTTTCCCGTTGTCCAACGTTCCCGAACGATAAAGGCGCTTTTCAATCTCCTTCTCGGTTGTCTGGAGTAGTGTCGCAAGTCCCCGGATTTCATTGGGATCAGTCAGGGTTGTTGGGAGGCTTTCCGGCGAAAGCTTGCCGATGCCAGCCAACGTAAGCGCCTGCACGACAGACCGTACAGGCGTGCGGCCGAAGCATCGCGTGGCGAACCCAAGCAGACTTTCACCAATCTCCGGGGCGGGGAGATTGGCCGCAAAGGGACGAACTTCCTCCAACGACAGGACAGAAAGCCGCCCACCCGCCGAGATTGGCTGGGGCGACGCCATCATGATGTTGCAGCCGCATCTCGGCGAGACATCTCAGCCTCTTCCTCGGCGAGAATCCGGAGGGTGTCTCGCTTAACTCCCTTGAGGAAGGGATCGTAGTAGGTGACGCCATCGTCCGCCTTCGATGCACGGTTCCGAGCTTGGATCGATCGCTCGATGTCGTCCCATTTTACGAAGCCTCGGTCGTCGGCGAAGGCTCGATCTAGCGCCGTTTTCATTATTCTACTGACGCTGCCGATTACGCCGCCGGCGAAATCATAGACGCACGCACGGTTTTCGACCGTGTCGAGAAGACCTATTTCCTTGTCGATGACGCCCTTTAGACGCATCTCGTCTTCCAAAAGCCCGACGAAGTTGAAGAAGTAATCCCGTTCCTCGCGTTCTTTGATGCTGAACGCACCGAAATCGACCGTGTCCACCAAGCGCCCGGCCAGTTCCCGGTCTGCCGCGAACAATTGGGCCAATTCGTTGGTGCCGACGCAAACGATCGAAAAAATCCCATCGTTGACTAAACTCTTCATGGATTTCGCCATGGCAACGGTACTTTTCTCGGCACCGTTGATGATCATGTTGTGCGCTTCGTCGAAGACGACGATCGAGGTTTTGCGGTCGCGTGCGATGGCACGAATGTCTGCGTTGACCCGGGTTTCGGAATAATCACGCGCGTTCAGCAATACGGTTGAACTATTGTCGCCGTAAGCTTCGAGGATTTGAGCCTGCAAGGCCCTCGGATTTCTCGTGGAAGTACGGATTGTTGCGTGCAGAACAGGGACGTCCCTCTCTCCCAAAGATTTGTCCGCCAGGAGTCTTTCAATCACCGTGCTTATCGTCTTGGATTTCGTGGCGCCGGAAGGGCCGATGATCGGCAAAACCCAGAGGTGATCCACCGGAAGGGACCGCCCCTTGACCTGGGCTTGCCGCTTCTCATCTTTCGCGATGCGGGCGTGGGTATCGTCGATGAGATCCAGGATGCGATTTTCCACCTCGTTCATTCGCGGGTGCGGAATGACGATCGAATCGAAGGCGTCCAATCGGCGGCGCCGCTCAACTCTTGAGATCATGGTCAGGACTCCGGGTGAGAAGCGGTCAGCGCTTTGTATTCCAAGTCCAATTTTGCCTCTTTCTCAGTTGCTCACCGTAGGATCTATCGGGAGATGCGGTGAGATCGTTTCCGGTAAGGGGAATGCGCTGCCGTTCTTCCTCTGCAGCCGCTTTCGCTGCGGCTTCGCGGTCCTTGGCCTCATGCTCGGCCTTCTTGCGCGCTCGCGTTTTCTTCGCCCGTGCAAGGGATTCCTTCGATGGTGCAAAGCCAGCCGGTGGTTCCGTGTCGTCGATCCGATCGAAGGCCGGAGGATCGGTAGGAACCAGCGTTGCTTCGGCATATCCGTCGACCGATGGCTTGGTGGTGCTGTCGAGGACGTCTTGGTTGCGGACGACCGTTGGTTTCGGCTCGACGTCCGCTTCCTCATAGGTACCCATCGTCTGGGCAATGCCACGGCGTGCATCCCGGGAATCGCCTAAGCGTTTCCCCGCAAGGGCGTCGTACTCCCTACGCAGGCGCTCCCGCGCTTGCCACTGCTCTTCATCCGTTTGGAAACGGAAGTCCTTTTCCAGAGCGTATTCGCGAACTTTTGCCGCTTGCCAAAACGACAGGTGGTCCGTGAACCGCTGAGAAACATTGGACAACGCAACGTAGTGCTTGATCTCCGCTCCGTGATTCCAGACCTCGATCTTTGAGGCGTCGGCGGGATTCCATTTGAACTTTACGCGTACACGGGCCGAGGATATCGGTTTGGTTGATTGCGTGCGCTTTGCCTCCAGCCGCAACAGGTCCTCAAGGAGTCGTGTGGTCGCCGCAGGTTCGTGAAACACCATGTTCTCGAACTTGACCCCCCGCCGCGTCAATTTCCCTATTCCGACGCGACCGAGCATGGCGCCAAGTTGTCGGGTATCGGGAATGAATCGGCGACCATGACGGTTGATCTTTTCGTCCCATATCCGTGCGGGGATGGCGCCCAGCCCCTCGTTGAATTCGTTCTGGTATACGATGATTGCGTGATGGATGAGACGATCGAGCGCGCCCAAGCTGATGACCGCATTCTCTGACGGCTTGAGGCCGAGTTGGCTCATCGTCTTCGGATCGTAAGGAACGCTGCCCTCGAGCTTATGAAACAACATCGTGTTGAGCGTCCGGAAAAAGCGCTCCCCGATAGCCTTGTATTCCGGTGTTCTGACGGGAGCCCAAATGATCTCGGTGCCAATGTCGGCGAGGGCGTCCTGAAACGATGGAGAGGTGAATTCGAGCCCGTTATCGACGAGGATCGCTTCCGGATGACCCCAGCCGTCCCACTTTCCCTCAATGTCTCCAAAAACCTTCGCGATATAGTCCTTGTTTTTGTTGACTCGCCGGAGCGTGGTCAAAACCGAATAGAGGCTGGCAGGTTCAAACGAGACCAGATGTCCGAGCGGCATCCGCGTTGCGACATCGATTGCGACGGTGAGGCATGCCCGTTGCTTGAACGGAATACCCGTTGTCGTATCGAGAACTGTCCAGGTGTCGACCACGGTATGATCCATGATGACAAGTTCGAGGGGCTTGTCCGCCTTAAGCCCCGGATGAACTCCCTTGAATTTCCGATCGGCCTCCAGTTTTGAATACTTGCGTGCCCAGTTCGCATGGTTCGTCGCCGCATTGATCCGGCGGCGCAACGATTCCATCTTCTTCGGAAATGGAAGAATCGGAAGTTCAGCGAGATGACGGCGTTCGTTCTCGCGCCGCATCAGGCCGCGAAAATGCGCGTAAGCGTCCTTGTAGTCCCAGGTTCGGTCGCTCCAATACTCGATGACGGCCGCGTCGAGGGCTTTGAGCACGAAATCGTTCAATCGCTTCCGGGTTCCTTTTCCTCGCCGTGAACGGAAGAGCCGCAAAGGACGGTTGCCGACCTCGCCGCATCGACGGATTGCTTCATACAATCGTGCGGGCTTCACATCATGCAAATGTCCCCGCTGTATAGCTTCAGGTCGCCATCGGTGAATGAAGACGGCAAGGGCTCTGCGGCCCAATCCGATCGTGCCATCCGCATCCCATTTGCGTACATAGAATTGAAGAGTCTGAGCACGCACGATCTCTGGAGAACCTTCTTCGTCCGGACCAAACTCGTCATTGAAGTTGGCGGGCTGAACCTGTTCACCTGACGCCGTTCGGGTCTTGAAGAAGTTGATCTCGAAAACCTTCCCGCGCCCGTGCAGGGAAACGAACTCATCGCGGGTGACGAATTTATCGGCGGCCGTACGCTCTTTCTGAAACAACAGGACATCATTGGGTCGCTCGCTGCAGAAGCGGTGGGTACCCTCCGGAAACTCCCAAAGGGAGCCGATCTCGATCAACAACTCCACGATGATCAGTTCCGGAGATCGGCGAGGCGGCGAAGCTCGGTGCCGTGATCGAAAACTTGCCGTATATCGACGAATGCGGCGCGTCTCACGATCAGAGCGCAGACGAGCGCGAAAGCCAATGGATCGAAACGATCACGGCTTGCACTGACGGCTTCAATAGCCTCGCCCAGAGTGAGACTTCCGCCCGCCGCGTCGAGCGCCTCGTGAAATCGCAGTTCATCGAGTGTATCGACCTGAGTGAACCGGTAACTCTGGATGGTCCTCGCGTTCGAGAGAAAGGGCTCGATTTCGATATCGTCGGACGCGGTTAGTATCCTGAACTTGTAACCTTTGGCGTCATATATTTCCCGCACAAATTCGAGCTTCGCTTCGTAGGCCGGATCATTGCGGATTTCGTCCCAGTCCTTCTTCACTTCAATGATTTCTTGGCTTCCATCGGCGCGCTCGCACAGCAAATCCGGAAAATACTCGAGATCGCGGGCCGTCGTACTGCGGTCGAGCAATGGCATCGTGACGCGATGCGGTTGTTCCAGATAACTGACGACGTCAGGATCGGCTTCGCATAGCCACATCAACTGGCGTTCGTGAACGGATTCCCAGGTATGGGCGCGCGCGTTCTTGTAAGAAGGATATCGACCGATCGGCTTCCGCTTTCCCCGACAATGAATGGTGCGGACCGGACGACCTTCGGGGCCGCGCGTAATCTCCGCAACCGCGTTGACGTAACGCCTGGCTTCGGCGTGAACTTCTTTCTCTTTCAGCATAGCTTTCTGCCGCCACTCAAACCGTCACTCGCTTCGCGGGTAACGAGCGAATTCTTGCTTCCTGAAAGTTGCGGAAGGGTTCACTGGGGAGTCCTTCCGTCAACAACGCGAAACGCGGTGAAGAGTCCGTTACCCGAAATGGTTGTCATGCGCGCAACGCGACTGCATGTTGCGGAGTCCGGGACAGGGGGTAGCCGGTGTCGCAATAGAGAAAGTCGACGATCATCGAATCCCGGATCGAATGGGGGTGCTACGCGTCAAGCTACGTATCGAGGTTGTGTTCCTTGAATATTTGCAGGAGTTCGGATCGTTCTACGTAGCCCTCGTCCCGGAGGGCAGTCGCGATTTCGAGAATTGCAGCACAGTGAAGCTGGATGATCGTTTCGGCTTTGAGGTGGCATCGATGGAGGCGATTCCTGATTGATGCCACCGTTTCCCTATCGTGCAGCATGAGTGCGCGCGAGCTATCGGGGAGCCGGACTAGGCCGCACTCGCCAAAGCCAAATCGGGTTTCGATATCATATGCAATATCGGTTGCCCTCTGCAGGTCTGACTGATCACCAAGTCCTGAGCCGATCGTCACTTCCTCGGCTCCGAGCAAGAGCTTCTCCGCGGCCCGCCCGCCGAGCAGCATGGTGATTATGCTTTCGAGGCCGCGGAGCGTAAGGTGACTTGTGGCATTGACCTCGCCGATGGTCAGACCCCCGTTGTGGGTGATCCAGGCGCGGTCGGGTTCGTAACATCTGAGGGCGGCGCCGACGACAATGTGTCCGGCTTCATGGATGGCGACGATATTCCGCAGGTCATGAGGCAGTTTGGCTTGCTCTCCTTTGATCTCATGCATGATGTCGTCGATTTTGACAGCGCGATTGCGACGGCGCGCTGTCGATCGGGCTCTGCGGACCCAGGATTCGACATCCGCCCCGGTTCGGCCGCGAGCGGCCAATGCCAATGGGACAAGATCGGTGTCGGGAAGATCATCCTTGAGGTAGAAGCGAAATATCCGACAAAGATCGTCCGTATCGGGTGGCTCAATTATGATGGTCTGGTCGAGCCGTCCGGCGCGTCTGATCGCCGGATCGATCATATCCGGATGATTTGTTGCGCCGACCACGACGACGCCCTCGCGGTCGTCTATCCCTGCGAGCAATTCCAGCAGAAGATTGACGATCTGGGACCAATACTCCACGTAATCGCCCTGCAGTCGGGATCGGTCGGATATCCCATCCAGTTCGTCGATAAATAGTATGGAGGGCGCCAATTTACGGGCCTGCGTGAAGGCGTTTCGCATCGCCTGCAGCGTTCCGGACAGGTGATCGGCGGCGTTCCATTGCGCAACAGATGTCGCAACGATGGGGACTCCGGCGCTGCGGGCAAGGGCTTTCGCGTACTGAGTCTTTCCGACCCCCGGTGAGCCTGCCAAAAGAAGGCCTCTCTCAACGCAAGACCAATCCAGGCGACCCCGCTTGTAGGCGGAGAGGTCGCTCGCGAGGTTCAATCCCCAGTCTTTTGCCGGGCCGTAGCCCGCCAACTCTTCCAGCTTTGGCACGCTGTCGTCGAAGAGGTCTTTGTTTCGGACGATCTCGCTGAGCTTTTTGAGGCATTCATCCGGTGTCTGGCGTTTCCGTATCACGAGTTGCAGGTCACTCACGTCAACGGCGCGCGCAAGTTCCGGATCGATGTCGTTTGCAGGCACCGAACCGGTGACAGCTTCGATGACGAGCGAAACGGCGCTTTCATTGAGGTCGCCGAGAACGAGATGGTGTTCGGACGTCCGCATCAGGTCCCTGGGCAGGTGTCGCCGCGGATCGGTCGCAACGCCTATGACGGGGGATTGTGCGTGCAGGGCCGCCGCTATGGCCTCGTTGCCACGATCCGGGGTGTGTCCGCTTCCGGTACCATCCCGAGAGATAACCAACGCGCTTCGGCGGTGATGGCTCGGCTCATACTGTCCGTTCTGCTGGACCCGGATGTCTGATCCGAAGGCGCACGCTTCCAGGACTTCCGCCACGAGCGCCACGTATTCAGGATTGTGTGTTGCGATGGTCACAACAGGGCTGGCGCGGCGCAATTCCTTGATCAGATCCGGCACGGTGTCGAGCGCACGAGCGGTCAAAATCGCGATGGCGGCGACATCAGGGCGGATGGAAGCATGATCATCACGGCTGGATACGCTCGAGAGATCATCCAGCAACTTTTCGATCGGGTCATCAGGGTCACCGCTTCGGAGCATCGACTTGGAGTCGTCTCCCGATGCGCGCGCGAGGATATCGAGGAACGCCCGCGCCAACAAATCGGGCGTTGCCTTCGAAGTCGATGTGGCAACAAGTGCGGTCGAACGATCATTGACTTCCGTCACGGACATGAGGTTCCTCACCTTTAAAGGGACAGCGACGTCGGTTTTTCTATTGGTGGCGCGCTCAGTGGCGCCGAACGTCGAGCGATGACGGGTCGAGCCTGTAAACTCTCGACCACGTCCGGGCCCAGCCTTGCTCAATATCGAATGCGATAAGCTGGCTGGTGCGGAAGTTAGGGCGATCGCCGGGGAGGGGCTGGCCCCTGGCTCGGCCGATCAGGCAGGGTAGAGTAATGTCGCCAGTGACAGGTTGCTTCATTCTCCCGACCTTGTGTTGCGGAACGATCGAAGACTGCGGGGCGGTTATGGTGGGAAACATCAGTGGCGCCGGGGAATTCCCGAACGCCCCCCCAAACGATAGAAACGCGACCATGTTCGTGCCCAGCCGAGGTCTGCGTCCATTGCGACCAGTTGACTGGTGTGAATGTGCGGACGGCTGCCGAGAAGCGGATGCCCGATAACCGCTCCCAAAAGGCACGGAGCGACGAGTTCACCCAGTGCCCAGCCTTCTAGAATCGGTGCTGCCTCCAGATCGGAAAGATGCGGCTTGCCGATCACCCGAAGAATCCGGATGTCGAGTGTCAAGGCGGTCAATTGATCCTCAAGGAAAGCGAGATTCTTGAACGGGGCCACGATTGCCATCGCTGCTTTCCTTAGACGGAACTCGGAACTGAAAACTTTGCTCTTAGCCATGGATCGATGAGACGGCCGCATATTGGGTCGATCTTGGATCGTCGCCGCAACGCCGACGAGATTACGACGGGGCACGTGACGTCACCAACAAGTGCACAGGCCAGAACTGCCGCAAGCGCGAAGTCAATCTCAGGTGCGGAGATGACATGTTTCTGCATTTGCCTGATTGCAACTGCGATGGCCGCCGACGCGTCGCCGTGAGCCGCGGTTCGCCAGTCCGGATCACAGATCGGTAGCGTTCGAACCTGTGTCAGTAGTTGCGACGATCCGGCTCGACGGTCGATGAATGACCATGGTTCTCGCGTGCGCCACCAAGTGAGAGGTGAACTGGTCTGGGCATTCGGGAGTAAGACTTGAGGTCTCCTCCCACGAATTGTTGCCTGATGCAGAATGTTTGCGGTTGATGCGGCTCTTCGATCGGTTGCGAACATGCGTTATGGCCCCACGAAAAGTTTCACAGGATTGAACGGCGTCGACGATGTGAGCGTGCAGGATCGCGAACCGCGAATCCGGCTTGCGGGAGGCCTCCGAAAAGGACTCGGGCTCCAGGAAATCCTTGAGCAAGGTTTCAGCGCTACGATGTCATCCGGCTGTTGGGAAGAGCGATCCCATCGCCTCGGGATGAGCGATCATTAAGCTTTTATTAAAATACCATGGATTGCGGACTATGTCCTCAACAAGGTCAAGTTATGGTTAACGCGAGCGTACCGGTGATTACGCCTGCGCAATTGAGGGCAGCTCGCGCATGGCTGCAGTGGAGCCAGGACGAGCTATCCGATCGTTCCGGAGTGTCGAAGCGTTCGATCGCTCGTTATGAGCAGGGAAAGACCGTGCCGCATTCGGAGACGCTCACCGCTCTCCAGCGGACCTTCGAAGCCACGGGTGTGCATTTCGAGTTCGTCGGTATGGCGGGTAAAGGTATCGGCACGCGTTAAGCGAGTTGCTGTCGATGCTCAATAATTTGATATCAACAAGGAAGTCGCATGCCTCCTCGGAATCCCGCACGGAGCGCTCGCAATCGGCTGATCACAAAAATGACGGAGAGTCTTCGTGCGATGCTCCCGAAAGTTCTCTCCGAGACCGGGATCGCCAATGAAGCTTCCCTAAATGCAATCATTGGCGGGAAGTCCGCGCATTTCATCGATCTGCATCACGCAATGATCCTATCCCCCGATCAGTACGCAACCCTCTACATGAAGGGCTTTCGTAAGCAGATATCGCCTGAAGGGGCTAGGTTTCCGAATGCACATCGTCGGAATTTCGAACGATTGAAGGCGTCTAAGGTCGCCCAAGAATATTTCATGCTGTTCTTGAAGCGATCCTACCTAAAGCACTTTGATGAATTGTCCCGTGTCAGGCCGCATCTGACCGAGTCCGAGATCTGGATCGGCCAAAACAAGGCCGACTACGGACTCCTGATTACTCCGCGGTACGTCAACGGAGTGTGGGAGAACGACAGAAGTGAAATACGCCATTTCCCAAAGCTGTATTGGACCATAGGACATGTGTTGGAGGTTGAGCACCGAGCCGGAATTGAGAAAGGAGAGGGTGCGTTCTTCATAAAAGAACAAATAGCGAACATAAGCTAACTGTCAAGGGCGAATTTTCGAGTTCCAGACATGTCCCGAAGCACCGGAAATCTGGTAGCAAAATCAGGGGAGCGCCGAAGACGATTAAGGCTTGATCCTGTCAGAATTGAACCTTATAAGGTACAGGAGCTTCAATGAAGCGACTTACTGCGGTGTTTTACGCCAACGAATTGGGCAAGGAGCCTGTGCGCAATTGGCTTCTGAAACTGGCGAAGGAAGACAGAATAATCGTTGGCAAGGATATAGCCACTGTGGAATTCGGTTGGCCGATCGGCATGCCGACCTGCAAAGATTTGCGGAACGGTGTGCTGGAAGTTCGTTCAACAATCAAACGAGGCAAGGTTGAAGCCAGAACTTACTTTTCAATCGAAGGAAACACGATGCTTCTTCTTGGCGGTCATGAGGGGAAGAAGGGTCAACGAGATGCAATCAGGTTAGCGATTGAGCGCCTTCGGGACCATGAGAAGCGTCAGTTAGAAGCTAAAACAAAGAAGAAAGCCAAATGAATAGAGGCCAATTATGAGCAGAGAAAATCACTCTTCTGTCGGTGGAACTCTTGAGAACTTCTTTGAAGAGCTTGGTGAGCGGGAAGAAGTTTACGGTGCGGCCATTAAAAAGGTTCTCACGTGGGAAATCGAGAATGCCCGCAAACGACGCTCATTGACCAAAAGTGAAATGGCGATCCGGATGGGGACGAGCAGGACCCAGGTCAAAAGGGTTTTGGATCCCCAAAACGTTGCCGTATCCCTGGATACATTGGATAGGGCAGCTCGCTCCGTCGGGAAGAAACTGAAGATCGAACTCGTGGATGCGTAATCCCTGATCGATATCGGTCGCCTAGCGTCGTCAGGCACGCTTCATTGCAGTCCGGGCAACTGCACCTGAGCGACGTTTTATCGTCAAATCCTCGTTCTCGGCATCATTCTCGAGCCGTTGCAGGATTGGACAATCCGGACGATGGTCGCCGCGACAAGATTTGATGAGCACCGTCAGCGTATGGACCATGTCCTGAAGGCCCTGAATCTTCCTTTCCAGATCATGGACATGGCCTTGCGCCAAACGCTTGACCTCGGCGCTTTGTCTGGTCTCGTCCCGCCACAATTCGAGAAGCTCGTTGATCTCGTTGACGGAGAAGCCGAGATCGCGCGCCCGGCGGATGAAACGGAGCATATGGACATCGGAGTCGGAATAATCGCGATAGCCTGACGCAGTTCGGTCGGCCTCCGGAATGAGATCGGTTTGCTCGTAGTAGCGGATCATCTTGGCCGAAACGCCCGATGCCTTTGCGGCTTGTCCGATGTTCATCGTCGTGCTCTCCGAATGGGGCAGCCGGCCCCCCGGGACCGGCTGCATTTGGTTGTCAGGTGGCGATCTTGAATTGGCGAAGCCGAAGCGCGTTGCCCAACACGAAGACGCTCGACAGGGCCATGGCGCCCGCGGCAAACATCGGCGACAAGAGTATGCCGAATGCGGGAAACAGTGCGCCAGCTGCGACCGGAATCAGAGCCGTGTTGTAGGCGAAGGCCCAGAACAGATTCTGGCGGATATTGCCGATCGTCGCCTTGGACAGGGCGATGGCATTCGGCACACCCTGCACGCTTCCCGACATCAGGACGACGTCCGCAGCCTCGATCGCGATGTCCGTGCCCGTGCCGACTGCAAGACCGACGTCGGCTTCAGCCAGAGCCGGAGCATCGTTGATGCCGTCACCAACGAAGGCGATCTTGCCGTGCTGCCCCTTGAGGCGGCGAACCGCATCGACCTTGCCGTCGGGCAACACTTCGGCCACGACCTCGTCGATACCCAGCCGGGCTGCGATGGCCTTGGCGGTGCGGGCGTTGTCGCCCGTGATCATCGCGACCTTCAGGCCGAGATCGTGCATTGCCTTGATCGCCGCCGGCGTCGTGTCCTTGATCGGGTCCGCAACGGCGATGATCGCCGCGAGCTTGCCGTCGATCGCCGCGTACAGTGGCGACTTGCCCTCGTTGCCCAGGCGCTCGGCGACCGCGGCGAAACCAGCCACCTTATGCCCAAGTTCGACCATGTAACGATCGGCGCCGATTTCGACGCGCTTGCCGTCAATGTTGGCCTTGACGCCGAAGCCCGTCACGGAGTCGAAGTCGGACACCGTCGGCAGGGAGATGCCTTCCTTGGCGGCGGCATCCACGATCGCACGGGCGATCGGGTGTTCCGACTTCGATTCTACGGCCGCGATGAGGCCAAGCACGCTGGTCCGATCGAAATCGGCGGTCAACTCCAGATCGGTCAGCGACGGCTTGCCCTCGGTCAAGGTGCCTGTCTTGTCGATGGCCACGACCTTCGCATCCTTGAGCAACTGTAAGGCTTCACCCTTGCGGAACAGCACGCCCAGTTCGGCGCCACGCCCGGTGCCCACCATGATCGAGGTGGGGGTCGCAAGACCCATGGCGCAGGGGCAGGCGATGATCAGGACCGCGACCGCATTGACCAGCGCGAAGGTCAGCGCGGGTGATGGACCGAAATAAAACCACGCCGCAAAAGTCAGGGCTGCCACGAAGAAGACCGCGGGCACGAACCACATCGTGACCTTGTCGACCAACGCCTGGATCGGCAATTTGGAGCCTTGCGCCTCTTCGACCATGCGGATGATCTGTGAGAGCACGGTATTGCCGCCAACCGCCGTCGCCCGGAACGCAAATGCACCCTTTTGATTGACGGTGCCGCCAACCACACGACTGCCGCCAGACTTCGCGACTGGGATCGGCTCACCGGTGATCATCGATTCGTCGACATAACTGCTGCCTTCGATCACTTCGCCGTCGACGGGAACCCGCTCGCCAGGGCGAACTTCGATGATATCGCCGGAAACGACCGAATCGATCAGCAGGTCGATCATCTTGCCATCGCGGCGCGCGCGTGCGGTCTTGGCCTGAAGGCCGACCAGACGCTTGATCGCCTCGGACGTCCGACCCTTGGCGCGGGCCTCCAGCAAACGGCCGAGCAGGATCAGCGTGACGATAACCGCCGCCGCCTCAAAGTAGACGTTCACCGTTCCAGCGGGCAGAAAACCTGGCGCGAAGGTCGCCACCAGTGAATAGCCGTACGCGGCAAGCGAGCCGACAGCGACCAGCGAGTTCATGTCGGGTGCCAGACGCCAAAGCGACGGAAGCCCCTTGCGGTAGAAGCGGATGCCGGGAATGAAGAGAACGAGCGTCGTCAGAACGAATTGGAGGTACCAGTTCCACTGTTTGCCGATTGTCGCTTCGATAAGGCCATGTATGGCGGGGATGAGGTGAGACCCCATCTCCATAAGGAAGACCGGCACGGTCAGCACGGTAGCGACAGTGAAGTCACGGGTCAGTTCGCGACGTTCGACTTCCTTCTTCTCCGCACGCTCGGCTTTTTCGTCTTCGGTTGCGTCAACGGCGACGCCGATTGCCTTTGCCTCGTAACCGACATCCTTGATCGCCGCGATCAAAGTGGCCACATCGGCCGATCCTCGGATCGTTGCCCGTTCAGTCGCCAGATTGACGACGGCCTGCGTGACTCCCGGAACGGCCTTCAAAGCGCGTTCGACGCGGCCGACGCAAGACGCACAAGTCATCCCCTCCACCGAGAGTTCGATCGGACCGACCGCCGTGGCTGACTTCGGGGGTACGGAATAGCCCACGTTCTCGACGGCGGCGACGAGATGAGCGCGGCCGACGGGCACGCTGGTCGTGATGCTTGCTCGTTCGGTGGCGAGGTTGACCGCCACGGTCTCCACGCCGGGAACCGCCTTCAGGGCCTTTTCGACGCGGCCGACACAGGATGCACAGGTCATACCTTCGATCGGGAGCGATATGGCTGAAGATAAATTTGTTGTTCGAACAGGGGCATTCATAGCCGCCTCCTTCTCGTTCCGGGATTCAAGTTCGAACCGAAGGTGGGGCTTCCAACCATGGGAAGGTCAATAGCAGATTTTTCGGCCAGGGGCACTTGACCTTCCCATGGTTGGAAGCCCCACCTTCGGTGCCGTGAGATCAGAACCAAGGAGAATTCTCATGGACCTCAAAATCGAAAACATGACCTGCGGCGGTTGCGCCAGATCCGTCACCAAGGCAATCCAGTCGGTTGATCCCAACGCCAAGGTCGAGACCAACCCGGCCGCGCGTGCGGTCAAGGTCGAGACGACGGCGTCTCCGGCGGCAATGCTACAGGCTCTTGACGAAGCTGGATTTCCGGCGGCTACGGACTGATCGGGAGTTAGATCATTCAGCGCGGTTACCAGCAGATTGCTGCAGATCCGGATCAGCGTCTGGTGCCGGTGATCCAGGGTGGAACCCGATGAACCTGCGTTACGGGCTTGGCGGGTCGGGAGTTCGCATCTATGATGTAAGAATCTGGAAACGATGGATCGGAACGGTCAGCGGATTGATGTTGGTACGGCTCACCAGGACGCAACGGCGGAGGGCAGGGTGGTTCATTGCCCTGGCCTATCTGTTTTGCGTGTTGGCGCCGACGCTGTCCTTTGCCCTGCCGGGTAGTCAGGCCACGCCTTATTGCCTGACCGACGAAGATCATGTGCCCGGAATGGTGCACGTCCACCAGGATGGGCATGCTCATCATTCCGTCGTCCAAGCTCACGCGGACTCATCAGCCGATCATCATGCGAAACCGATTGCGCTGAAGAGCGATGCCGCTCCGGTGAAGACGCCGCATGCGGCGGACGGAAAGTGCTGCAGCTTGATGTGCGTCACCGCGCTACCTGCGCCGCTCGTCGCAATGGCACAGCCAACGGCGCCGAAAGCCGTCAGGATGTCCGAGAACCATCGGAAGCTGACGGACAATACGCCAACTCGGCTATATCGCCCCCCAAATTCCTGACCTGAAAAGAGCATGACGCGGTGCCGTGCCCATTCAGGGCATGCGCGCCCGTGGTCCATCGTTAGTTCAGGGAATTCTCATGTCAGCGCAAATTGGGGCGATCGTCGCCGCCGTTGGTTCGGTGGTGCGCGGAATATTCGGAAAACGACTTGTGACGTTTGCGGGAATGGCCGTTGCGTCCATCACGTTGGGTGGATGCACGGTGCCTACAGCATCGCTTGTCGGCGCGGACCCGGCCGATCCGGGAGTGAAGGTGGCGGGCGTGGGCTACCGATCAACCGTTGCGCCTTATAGCAGCCTGCGTCCGACGACACCTGTCGGATGGAAAGAGCAAAACCAGAGCGTTACGCCGTCACCGAAATCCCAACACGAGCATTAGGAGCACGTCATGAAGATAGTTCGTGGCGTGTCGCCGCATCAAATTTTCCTCCGTCACAACCGTTCGGCGCTGATGCTGACCGCTTCCCTTCTTCTTTCGGGTTGCGCGACCTTCTCGCCGGATCGGGGAATGGGCGTTGTCGCTGATGTCGCCGACACCGCCATCAACAAGGACGTCGTTGCGATCCGCTCGTCGGATGACGCGCAACGCATGGACGACGTCGTCAAACGTCTGCTGCGCAGAACGCTGAACGTCGACACGGCGGTTCAAATCGCACTTCTCAACAACCGTGGTTTGCAGGCCGCCTACAACGAATTGGCATTGGCAGAAACCGACCTCGTCCAGGAAAGCCTTCCGCCCAACCCAACATTCTCGATTTCAAGGATTGCGGGCGGTGGGGCGTTGGAGATCGAGCGCCAGGTCGTCGGCGACATCCTTGCATTGGCGACGTTGCCGTTTCGCTCCGAAATCGCTCGAAAACGCTTCCATCAAGCGCAACTGCGGGCGGCGTTGGAAACACTGAGGCTCGCGTCCGACGTCCGGCGATCCTACTACCGAACCGTTGCCGCCAACGAGATGGTTGGGCTTCTGACCGACGCGAAATCAACGGCGGAGGCGACCGCCAAACTGGCCGCGAAGCTGGGGGAAACCGGTTCACTGAACAAGCTCGATCAGGCCCGTGAGCAGGTTTTCTATGCAGAGACGACAGCGGACCTTGCCTCTGCACGTCAGGAGGCAACCAGTTCACGCGAACGCCTTGCACGACTGATGGGGCTTTGGGGTGGCGACCTCACGTTCCGCCTTCCGAATGCACTTCCGGCGTTACCGCGTCGGCCGTCTGCACTGCCATCGATCGAAGTGGATGCGGTGATGCACCGGATCGACCTGCAGATCGCCCGGATCGAACTGGATGCCTTGGCGAAGGCGCTTAACCTCACGGACGCGACCCGCTTCGTCACGTTGCTCGATATTGCGGGTATTGGGAAGACCACCCGGGACCCGAATGGCTCCAAATTCCGCGAACGCGGTTTCGATGTCCAGTTTCAAATCCCGATCTTCGATGGCGGCGAGGTCAGGGTGCGGCAGGCAACCGAGACCTACAACCAGGCCTTCAATCGCCTAACCGAGAAGGCGATCAACGTGCGGTCGGAAGCACGCGATGCTTACCGGAGCTATCGCTCAACCTACGACATTGCCCGTCAATACGAGCGGGAAGTCCTGCCGCTCCGGAAGATCATCACCGAGGAGATGCAACTGCGGTTCTCGAGCATGCAGGTCGACGTGTTCGCACTGCTGGTCGAAGCGCGCCAGCGCATCGCGTCGATGCGTGCCGCGATCGATGCCAAACGCAGCTTCTGGCTCGCGCAGTCCGACCTGCAAACCGTCGTCAACGGCGGCGGCTCGGGAGAAACACCAACGGAAGCCCGTCCGACGACGACCGCCCAGGTAGGCGGCGGCGCTGGCCATTGATGGAGAGCGACATGCTATCGCGAAGAGGATTTCTCGGAACGGCTGCTCTGGTGAGTGCCAGCGCCGTCAGTGGCCGCGTGCAAGCGGCCAGCATTCCGGAAGCGCCGATCATGGACAAAGTGACGATGCAGCCACCGCTGCATCCGACCAGCGGCCCGGATTATCGGCCCGTCGTGACATTGAACGGCTGGACATTGCCGTGGCGGATGAACGGCGACTGGAAGGAGTTTCACCTCGTTGCCGAACCGGTGGTTCGCGAATTCGCCGAAGGCATGAAGGCGAATTTGTGGGGCTACAACGGCCAGGCGCCCGGACCGACGATCGAGGCGGTGGAAGGCGACAAGGTTCGTATCTTCGTCACCAACAAACTGCCGGAGCATACCACAGTGCATTGGCACGGCATGATCCTGCCGAGCGGCATGGACGGCGTGGGCGGGTTGACCCAGCCGCATATCCCGCCGGGCAAGACGTTCGTCTATGAGTTCGAACTGAAACACAGCGGCACGTTCATGTACCACCCGCACTCGGACGAAATGGTCCAGATGGCGATGGGCATGATGGGCATGTTCGTCGTGCATCCGCGCGATCAATCGTTCCGCCCGGTCGATCGCGACTTCGTCTTCATCATGAGCACCTATCTCATCGACCCCGGCACGTATCTGCCGAAGGTCAACGAGATGACCGACTTCAACATGTGGACCTGGAACAGTCGCGTTTTTCCAGGGATCGACGTCCTTCCCGTCCGTCTGAACGACAAGGTCAGGGTGCGGATCGGCAACCTCACCATGACCAACCACCCGATCCATCTGCACGGTCACAGCTTTGCGGTGAGCTGTACCGACGGCGGCTGGGTTCCTGAAAGCGCGCAATGGCCGGAGACGACGACCGACGTTCCGGTCGGCGCCATCCGCGCGTTTGACGTGCTCGCCGACAATCCAGGCGACTGGGCGTTTCATTGCCACAAGTCGCACCACACCATGAACGCGATGGGCCACGACATGCGCAACCTGATCGGCGTGTCGAAGAAGGATCTGGCAAAAGCGGTGGGCCGACTCGCGCCAGACGCCATGGTGATGGGGTCCACGGGCATGGCGATGGGCGAGATGGAAATGCCCGCGCCCGACAACACGCTACCGATGATGACGGGCTCTGGACAATTCGGACCCATCGAAATGGGTGGCATGTTCACGGTGATGAAGATCCGTGAAGGCATGGGCCGCGATGATTACAGCGATCCGGGACCGTACAAGTTTCCGCAAGGCACCGTCGCCTACGAAGTCAATGCGCCTGCGGCAGAACCCGCGCGCCACGACGGGGCGGTTGACACCAAACAACCTGCAAAGAAGGGAGCAAAAGCCGCACCGATGAAGGGCATGAAGATGTGACGAGTAAACGAAAGGGAGCATTCACGGACAATAAAAGGAGAAGGCGATCAAGAAGACAGCAATGACTACAAGACGACTGCTTCTGATCTCACTGGCTGGCGCGGCCCTGTTCGCGGCGTCGGCAAATGCAGGCCAGACCCCCGCGGGACACCACGATGACGAATCATACTCGGCAGGCGAGCCCGGCGATCCGAAAACGCCCGCGAGGATCGTGCAGGTCACGATGGGCGAAACCAACGGCAAGATGCTGTTCACGCCCGCGCACGTCGAGGTCAAGAAAGGTGAGCAGATCAAGTTCATGCTGCGTAACAACGGCGAACTCGATCACGAGTTCATTCTCGCCACAACCGCCGACAACCTCAAACATGCCGAGGCGATGAAGAAGAATCCCGACATGGAACACGACGACCCTAACGGCAAGCGGCTTGCGCCCAAGAAGACGGGCGAAATCATCTGGAAGTTCACCAAAGCCGGGGAGTTCGAATATTCCTGTCTGATTCCGGGACATCGGGAAGCGGGAATGATCGGCACCGTGGTCGTGAAGTAACCCCAAACTCCAAACCAGTGAAAGGAAAGAACATGAAGTTAAATAAATTCGCACCCGCAGCCCTGTCGCTCTCGCTGATCCTGGCATCCGCAATGGCTTTCGCGCAAGCGGCGATGGTCAATGGTGAGGTCAAAAAGGTCGATGAGTCCGCTGGGAAGATCACCCTGAAGCACGGTCCGATAAAAAGCCTCGACATGGACGAGGGCATGACGATGGTGTTCCGGGTTCAGGACCCGGCGATGCTCAAGCAGGTCAAAGTTGGCGACAAGGTCCAGTTCGAGGCCGAGCGCGCAACGGCGGGAATCACGATCACCAAAATGCAAAAGGCGAAGTAATCGCATCGCTGGATCGGGCGGCGCAGGACGCAAGCCCCACAACGCCCGATCCAGCGTCTTTTGCTGAAGCTTTGACCACCAACGAGGAAGACCACAACCGCGAAGCGGCGTTGCAAGCGCGACAGTGGAATTCTGATCAAGAAATCCCGCGGAATGCGTAGTTTGTCCATCGCCAACATCATCTCGGATCGCGCCTCATCGGAAGTTGCATATGCATCGGTGCAGCGTGCCGACCTTCCTGCATCCGTGGGGAGGGATCTTCGCCTCGACCTCTTTCGCGGCTTGGCCAATTGGGCCATTTTCCTGGATCACATTCCAAACAATGTCGTCGCTTGGCTGACGACGCGAAACTACGGGTTTAGCGACGCCGCAGACGTCTTCGTTTTCATTTCCGGTTACACGGCCGCATTCGTTTATGCGCGCAGAATGTCAATTCAGGGATTCATAGCTGGAGCGGCCTTGCTGATGCGTCGGGTTTGGCAACTCTATGTAGCGCATGTCCTGCTGTTCGTATTCTATCTCACGGCGGTTCACTACCTCGCCCATCGTTTCGACATTCCGCATCTGATGGACGAGTTCAACGTTGCACGTCTGATGGATGATCCTGTTGGAATTCTAATCCACGGTCTGGCGCTCGACTTCAAGCCCCTGAACCTCGATGTTCTGCCGTTGTACATCGTTCTAATGGCGGGATTTCCGCCGTTGCTTTGGGCCATGATGCGGTCGCCCGACCTAGCACTGACCGCCTCTGCTGCTGTCTATGTCGTAAGCCGTCAGTTAGGCTGGAATTTTCCGGCCTACCCATCGGGCGATTGGTACTTCAACCCGTTTGCCTGGCAGTTCCTGTTTGCAATCGGTGCATGGGCGGCGTTGGGAGGCGCGAGGAGAATCCGGGCTTTTACGCGTTCGCCGATAACGCTCGTTGCCAGCGTCGCCTACGTCCTGTTCGCGCTGGTCGTGACGTTGGGCGAACGCTTTGATGGTTTGGCGAGTCTATTGCCCGCTGATCTGTTGGGGCTGTTCGTTCCCAACGACAAGACGAATCTCGCTTCATACCGCGTGCTGCATTTGTTGGCGCTCGCCTGCATCATAGTCCGGCTCATTCCGAAAGACTGGCAAGTGTTGCGCTCGCGCCTTGCGCGCCCGGCTCTCGTTTGCGGCCAGCGATCGCTCGAGGTTTTTTGTACGGGGATCTTTCTATCATTCGTCGGACACTTCGTTCTCGAAACCTACTCAGGCACCGTCATCGCGCAGATCATGGTCAGCGTCGCCGGGGTGACATTGATGACTTGCGTTGCGATGTACCGCACGTGGTCAAGATCGCTGGATTTTCCGGAGGCAAGACACCGATGACGTGGAACGGCGATGGTCTTGCGATTGCGGCTGGTCGACCTGTGGGGAGGCTAGTGCGGTACATTTGGCGCAATTCTTCATTCCTGACGCATTTTCCGAACCGGATGACATTGGGATGGTTTTTCTTGAGGGCTGGGCGGTTTCCGAGTGGGCGGATGGTATTCGGCATGTGGAATGATCGCCAGCCCCAGGGCAGCCAAGAACGGCGTTGCAACCGCAGGAGAGCCTGATGATCGCGCTTCCATACGACTATTTCCTGATCGTCTGGTTCGTCCTCGCGATTGCATCCGCGATTTACGTCGCATTCGATCAGTTCAATGGCAATCCCGAGCCGACGGTGATGAAATGGGGCTTCGTCCTCGTCACGCTCTACATGGGACCGTTCGGTCTGTTGCTCTATGTACTGGCGGACAAGGAGCCGCATCCGGGCGAGCACGAACGGTTCACGTCGCCGCTTTGGAAGCAGGGGATCGGAAGCACCATTCATTGCGTCGCTGGGGACGCGACAGGAATCATCTTGGCGGCCGCTGTCACGGCGCTCTTGGGTCTGCCGATGTGGATCGATCTGATCGTCGAATACATCGCAGGATTTTCGTTCGGGCTCTTCATTTTCCAATCGCTGTTCATGAAAAAGATGATGGGCGGCACCTACTGGGAAAACGTGCGCAAGAGCTTCATGCCTGAATTCATCAGCATGAACGCCATGATGGCTGGAATGGCGCCGACCATGAGCCTCTTGATGATGGGACGGGACATGCGCGCCATGGATCCGCTCGAGCTGGTCTTCTGGGGTGTCATGTCGCTCGGCGTCATCGTGGGATTCTCGACCGCCTATCCGTTCAACATCTGGATGGTGAAGAAGAAGATCAAGCACGGCCTGATGACCGAACGCACGGCGACTGCGCATTCCCATGCAGATCACAGGGGGAACGGGCACGACGGCGCCGGACATCATGGTGGCGGCGCGCGGCATGGGGGCGTTCACCGTATGGACGGCGATGCCACCGTCCCGCAGTTGGTGGCCTTGGCCGGAGTGACGTCGTTTCTTCTCGTCTCCGGAATGGTGCTGCCCGGTTTCTCGGTCAATTTGGGCCTGAGCGCCCGCGACGTCGACGGCGCCATCATGCCGCCGGGCATGATCAATACCTTCGATCTTCCGGGTGAGGCTATGAAGGACATGGCGGCGGTCAAGCCGAGGCAGGTTCTGTACAAAGCACCGCCTGATGCGAAGGGCGACCGGGTGCTTGAGCCGCGCATCGAGAACGGGGTAAAGGTGTTCGATATCGAAGCCTCGATCATCCGCTGGAACATCTTGCCGGACGTTGCGGTCGAGGCTTACGCCTACAATCGCCAAGTACCTGGACCGCGACTTCAACTGACCGAGGGAGATCACGTCCGGATCAATTTCCGCAATGCGCTTCCGGAAACCACGACCGTTCATTGGCATGGGTTGATCGTGCCGAACGAGATGGACGGCCCGGCGAAGATCACGCAGAAACCGGTGCCGCCCGGCGGAGCGTACACGTACGAATTCACGGTCGGGCAAAGCGGCACGTACTTCTACCACAGCCACGATCATCCAGATCGGCAACAGGCGCTGGGACTCTACGGTGCATTGCTGATCGCGCCGAAGGATTCCAATGCCGAAGTGAAGGCCGATCTCGACTATGTCATTCAACTCCAGGAGTGGCTGAAGCGCGAATGGTTGACCTATCCGGCCATGCTGATGGAGGGCGCCTTTCCGAACTATTTCACCATCAACGGTAAGGCCTATCCGTCAACCGACACGATCACCATGAAGGTCGGTCAGACCATAAAGCTGCGCTTCATCGGCACCAACAATAATTTCGTGCACCCGATGCATGTCCACGGGGGGCCTTTCCAAGTGGTCGCCGTCGATGGCGTGACATTGAACGAGAGCGCTCGTTATCAGGCGGATACCGTCAATGTCGGACCGGGGCAGCGTTACGACGTGATCTGGACGGCCCGCAAACCCGGAAAATGGTTGGTGCATTGCCACATCCCGCATCACACGGCGAACAACAACGTCGAGCAGCAGGGCGGCGGAGGCCTGATGCTCGTCCTCGACGTGAAATGAACCTCCGCTTCACCTTCAAACAGGAAGACTAGATGTCCAAGACCTCAACAGTCGCTATCGCAGTGATCGCAGCAATTCTTTCAGGCGGCGTTGCCTTTGCGCATCCGCAGCTCCAAGCATCCGACCCTGCGGCCGGAGCGACTACAACGTCGCCCAAGCAGATCAGGATCACCTTTAATGAAGTAGTGATTCCGAAATTCTCTGGCATAGAGATCACGGACAAGACAGGCCGGACGATCACGATCGGAAAGTCTCAAATCGATCCCGCCAACAAGAAGCTCTTGGTGGTCCCGGTGAAGGAAGAACTCTCGCCCGGAGAGTACAAGATCGACTGGCATGCCGTCTCAGACGATACCCATCGCGTCAAGGGGACCTACACCTTCAGCGTGACTCGCTGATGGTCGAGGTTGGGCTGATTCTCGCGCGGTTCCTGCACTATGCGGCAACGACGGTCCTCGCGGGATTGTCGTTCTTTCCGCTCTATGCCTACGTGGATCGCGAACCGGAAGTCTTGGGCCACTGGCGTCGAAAGTGGTTCATGGCGACGGCCGTTGCTGTGTTGGTGAGCGGTCTGTGTTGGTTCGCGTTCGCGGCGGCCAACATGGGCGGCGACATCGTGGATCTCGTCGATGCGGAGACGCTCGGGGCGGTCGCTCGCGACACCAGCTTCGGCATCCTGTGGATGTGGCGCATGCTCCTTGCGGCGCTCATTATTGGCGTCGCGGCATGGTATCTCCGTTTACGAAGCACGGCCCGGCATTGGAATCCGATGATGGCGCTTCTTGCAGGCCTTCTGCTGGTGTCGTTGGCCGGAACGGGTCACACGCAGATCGAGGAAGGGTGGGGTCGCATCATTCACGTGATATCCGACGGCGGGCATCTTCTCGCTGCGGGTGCCTGGCTGGGAGGTCTTATTCCGCTGGCGATCATTCTGCATCGTTCCGTGACGACGGGCGTGGTGTCGAAGAAGGTCGATCAGGTTTTGCTGCGGTTCTCCGCCATGGGATATGTCGCGGTTGCGACGTTGATCGGATCGGGCCTCGTCAACGGCTGGTTTCTGGTCGGCTCGCTTTCCGGATTGCTCCACACGCCGTATGGCCAAATCCTTCTCGGAAAGATTGCCTTGTTTGGTGGGATGCTTGCGCTCGCGATCGCTAATCGGTTCTGGCTCGTTCCGGCGATGCACAAGGTTCAAACAGATATGACCGATGAATCGGCTATGTGGTCCGCACGGTTGCGCAAGCACGTACTCGGAGAACTGTTCTTGGGTTGGGCGGTTCTCATGGCCGTAAGCATTCTCGGCACGATGCAACCGGCCGCCGGGCAGTGAAGATGGATTCCTGGGGAGGATGATCGACGATGATTCAGGTGGGGCGATCTTGGTGGATCACACTTCGGTAGGTAGACAGGGTGGAGGTTGTGGTCGAGTAGATCACTTTCCAAGATTTGCTTTTGCGGTCAGACAGCCGATCGGATCTTAGCCGCAAAGGAGCCTTTCGAAAGTACCGCGTGCACGGAGCGACGGCTTTTCGATCAGATGCCATGAGAGTGCGGCCAGACCGAGCGCCAGAACGATCGATGTCGCAACCAAATGAACGGTGCCAATGCCCGGCGACAGCCATACCAGCGTTTGGGAAATCGGCCAGCCGACGATGTAGACCCCGTAGGACAAGTCAGTCCGGTTGGAGAATTCACGAACGGCAGGCAGCGGAATTCCGCCGAGGAGCAGTGCCACGTATCCTGTTGCGATCGGCGACACCAAACGCTCGCCTCCCGTGTCGAGAGTGATCCACATCAATGTTACCAGCGCAAGACCAATCATCCATGAGAGTGTAATGCGGTCACGAAATACGAAAGAGCCGACTCCGAATGAGAAAGTGAACCAGAATCGGGCAACGTTGTCCGCCACTGTCGGGGGCTGGCCAAACCGATAGAGCAAGAAAGCGCCCGTAAGCACCCATCCGATTGGCAACAGCCATGCGAGCCGGGTTCTCTCAAACAAGTTCAGAGCCGCGGTCAGGGCCAACGCCAGATAACAAAGCAGTTCGTACTTCAACGTCCATAACGGTGCATTAACGATTGAAGGATGCGGATTTTCAGAGAAAACCCCGGGCAGTCCCGTGCTTGCCGAACTCGACGACGCGGTCGCGAGTATGAATTTCAGGACATGCGTGTCCATCAGGTATTGTCGAGCCGGACAGTCCGTCACCGCGATCCCAAGCAGGACCATCAAACCGGTGCAGGCGATCAGTCCCGGGAAAATCCGTAGCGTTCGGGCAATCATGAACTTTACCGTGCTGCCTGATCGGTCCAGGCTGGCAGCGACGGTCAGGCCGGAAAGGAAGAAGAACACATTTACGGCGTGGTCGCCGAGATTGTAGACGCTCGCTGCGGAGAATATTTCATCGGCCTTGTTGCCGGATCGTAAAAACACGGCGTGTGAAACCACCACCGCAAGAGCTGCGAGAAGGCGCAGAAACGTGAAATTGTTCAGTTTTGGGTCAAGAATGGAGCCAACGGTAGCAGAGTTCGTCATTCCTTCTTTCCCCTTCGAGAGGTTTCGTGGATCGATCCGGCACAAATTGGCAATGGTGGAAATGAAGTGAGCAATTCACGTGCCAGGCTGAGCATGAGATGGGCGGTTCTATCGGTCGCGAGGAGGCTTGGCAGGATCGCGTTAGATATCTGCAATGAAAGAGAGTTTCAGATGAAGGAAAGGCCGACGATGAAGTTAACCAGAGCGGACACAACCGGTGGCCCGAGCGGAATCTCGCGACGGAACGCGCTGGGAGTTGCCATGGCCATGTTGATAGCTCCAACAACTACGATCGCGGCGCAGGCATCCATTATTCGTGTTCACAAGGATCCGAATTGTGGCTGCTGTTCGGGATGGGTGCGTCATCTCGAAGCCGCTGGATTTGGCATCACGGTTATCGAGGAGGGCAACCTTCAGGCAGTCCGAAAACGATTGGGCGTTCCGGCAGACCTGACGGCGTGTCACACGGCAGAGGCGGGTGGGTATGTCATTGAAGGTCATGTTCCGGCCTCGGCCATTCAGCGCTTGCTGAAAGAACGCCCCGAGGCCACCGGCGTGGCGGTCCCGGGAATGCCTGTCGGATCGCCCGGCATGGAGGGTGGTACGGCGGAACGATATGCCGTCGTTTTGTTTGGGCCAAAGGGGCGGCGTCCCTTCATGGAGTTTGAGGGAGCGCAATCTATCGGTTGAGGCGATCGGATATTGTTAACCAGTTTTGGTTGCCACGTTTTTCGTCGTCCCGAAGATGTGAAGGGTTGCTGCTTTCCTGGTTCCGCGTGCCATGGCAAGGTAGATTATGAGCTTTCGCCGCCTCATCGGATACGTGCTGGCGATCTTCGTGATCGCAGGGCTGGTTGCCGCCCCATTGGCTTCGCCAGTGGCCGCGATGGGGCCGTCCAATGCCGCGATGTCCGACATGGCGTCGATGTCCGGCGATATGTCGTGTTGTCCGGACACGCAAAAGAACAAGGACTGCAAGGATTGCCCGCTGCTGGCGATTTGCTTGATGAAGAATCTGGCGGCCCGTCTCACCGTTGAAGCGGTCGTCCTGCGTCCAGCCAGGTATCACCAGATTGCCGTCCTGGACGATGTCATGAACGATGGGCTCAATCGCCCCCCTCCGGACCATCCCCCTCGAACTCTGGTCTGATCGGCGCGCCAGCGCCGTTCCATGCCGCGCGGCCATAAGCCCGCGTGGATGATGTGTGCCGCAATGCGGCAGACCAACGACGTTCGAGGATTTGCAAATGAAGTCATCATATGCGCGCGCCCTTCAGGGTGCGCTGACCGCCATTGCCGCAATCGGAATGGCAAGCACCGCAGCCTTTGCGGACATCAAGGACTACAAGTTTGAATTGGTTGATCAGGCCGTCCAGGCCGGACCCGACAAGGTGCTCGCTGTCCGGCTGATCAATACCAAGACCGGCAAATCGGTGCCGGACGCGGTGATCTTCGCCACCCGCCTCGACATGGCGCCCGACGGGATGCAGGAGATGGCGACGAAGATCGCACAGATGCCCGGAGGTGAACCCGGCGTTTACAGGTTCAAGGCGAACGTCAGCATGGCGGGCCGCTGGCAATTATCGCTCGGCGCCAAGGTGCAGGGCGAGACCGGCACCGTCGAGAACAAACTCGTCATCACGGCCGGAAAATGAACCGCGCCGTCCTGACCGGAGTTGCCGCCGCCGCGCTCGTCGCGGCGATCGGCGGCGCATTCGTTGCCGATCGTGCGATGCGCGCGACCGGCCCGATCTCCATCGCTACGCGGGCGGCCGCCGCCCCCGCCGGAACGCCGATCTACTATCGGGATCCCGAAGGCAAACCGTTCTACTCCCTGACGCCAAGGAAGACGCAGGACGGACGCGACTATCTTCCGGTCCCGGCTGGCGCCGACGTGAGCTTCGACGATTTCCCAAACGAGGAAACGAGCACCACGGCTTCCCACGCTGAACATGCCAATGCCAAGAGCGCAGAGCGTAAGATCAAGTATTACCGCAACCCCATGGGGCTTCCGGATACCTCGCCAGTCCCGAAAAAGGACTCGATGGGGATGGACTACATCCCGGTCTATGAGGGCGAGGATTCCGACGACGGTTCGGTGAAGCTCTCTCCGGGAAAAATCCAGCGCACGGGCGTCCAATCGGAGCCTGCAACGCGGCGCGTCATCCGCACGCTGGTGCGCGCGCCCGGCACAATCCAACTCGACGAGCGCCGCATCTCGGTGATCTCGATGCGCGCCGAAAGCTGGGTGCAAAGGGTGGCGAACGTGACGACGGGCAGTCACGTGCGCAAGGGTGATCCGTTAATGGAAATCTACAGTCCGGCCGTGGCATCTGCAGCGGCGGAATACATTTCCACCATCAATTCGCCAGCAACGAGCGGAGTAGAGCGCTACGGCCGAGGCTCACGGCAACGGCTGATGAACCTCGATGTCCCGGAAGCAGCGATCGCCGCCATGGACAAGACCCGAACCGTGCCGATCACGATCGACTGGACGGCTCCACGTGACGGCATCGTGCTTGAGCGCAACGCGATCGAGGGGATGCGTGCGCAACCCGGCGACGTCCTGTTTCGTGTTGCCGATGTCTCGGAGGTGTGGGCGATGATCGACGTGGCGGAGCGCGATCTGGGAGTGATCGCCGTCGGACAGGTGGTCACGATCAAGGCGCGCAGTTTTCCCGGCCGCACGTTCTCGGGAAAACTCGCGGTGATCTATCCGCAGGTCAACAAGGACACCCGAACCGCCCGCGTGCGCGTCGAACTCGCCAATCCGGATGGCGTCCTGCTTCCAGACATGTATGTCGATGCCGAGATCGAGATCGGCAACCCCGAACCGGTTCTTGCGATTCCGGCGAGCGCCGTACTCGACACCGGTAGTCGACAATCCATTCTTGTCGACAAGGGACAGGGGCGCTTCGAGCCGCGCGAGATCGAGCTTGGCCAGCGCGGACACGATTATGTCGAAGTCCGCAAGGGACTTACGGATGGCGAACCAGTTGTCGTGTCCGCGAACTTTCTGATTGATGCCGAAAGTAATCTGAAAGCCGCTCTGAAGGGCTACGCCGACGCCGACAAGGCACCATCGGGAGATCGCCCATGATCGCCCGTTTGATCGCGTGGTCGGCGCGCAACCTGCTGTTGGTGCTGTTCGGGACAGGCTTCGCGGCCGCCGCAGGCATCTACGCGCTCGCTCATCTGCCGCTCGATGCCATCCCGGACCTCTCCGATACGCAGGTGATCGTCTACACCGAGTATCCCGGGCAGGCGCCGCAGGTGGTCGAGGATCAGGTCACCTATCCCTTGACCACGGCGATGCTGACGGTGCCGCGCTCGAAAGTGGTGCGCGGCTTCTCGTTCTTCGGCGTGTCGTTTGTCTATGTCATTTTCGAGGACGGCACGGACATTTATTGGGCGCGTTCACGCGTTCTGGAATTCCTCAACAGCGCAGCATCCCGCCTGCCATCCGGCGTCACGCCGACGATCGGTCCCGACGCCACAGGTGTTGGCTGGGTTTATCAGTATGCCGTGGTGTCGAAGGAATTGAATCTCTCTGACACCCGCGCGATCCAGGACTGGAATCTCAAATTCGCATTGGCCAAGGCCGAAGGCGTGGCGGAAGTCGCCAGCGTCGGCGGCTTCGTAAAGCAATACAACGTGATCCTCGATCCGCAACGCATGCGTGACCGCGGCATCACGATGCAGATGATGCGTGACGCCATCCGTGCCAGCAATGCCGACGTCGGCGGCCGCACCGTGGAGCTTGCGGAAACAGAATACGTCATCCGCGGCAAGGGCTATCTGAAGGACATCAACGATCTCGGCAACATTGTTCTGAAGACCAGCAATGGCACCCCCGTGCTGCTCCGGGATGTCGCCCGGGTCGAACTTGGACCGGACGAACGGCGCGGCATCACCGAACTGAACGGTGAGGGGGAAGTCGCGAGCGGAATCATCCTGCAACGGTTCGGCGTCAACGCGCTCGACGTGATCGATAACGTCAAAAAACGCTTCAAGGAGATCGCGAGCAGCCTGCCAAAATCGGTGGAGATCATTCCGGTCTATGACCGCTCGACCCTGATCAATGCGGCCGTCGCCACCTTGAAGCACACGCTCCTGGAAGAAAGCGCGGTGGTGGCGCTGGTCTGCATCATCTTCTTGTTGCATGTCAGGAGCGCCCTGGTGGCCATCCTGATGCTTCCCGTCGGCGTGTTGATGGCGTTCGGCGCGATGAAACTGCTCGGCATCGGCTCCAACATCATGTCGCTGGGTGGCATCGCGATCGCCATCGGCGCCATGGTCGACGCGGCCATCGTCATGATCGAGAACGCGCACAAGCATCTTGAGCGAGCCGAACCCGGACGGACGCGGATCGGAATCTTGATCGACGCGGCTTCCGAAGTCGGGCCTGCGCTGTTCTTCAGTCTGCTGATCATCACCGTATCGTTCATGCCGATCTTCACGCTGGAATCCCAGGAGGGCCGGATGTTCAGCCCGCTGGCGTTCACCAAGACGTTCTCGATGGCGGCGGCCGCCTTGCTGTCGGTCACGCTGGTGCCCGCGTTGATGGTCATCTTCGTGCGCGGCAAGATCATTCCGGAACACAAAAATCCGATCAACCGCTTCCTGATCTGGATCTATCGACCGGTGATCCACGGCGTGCTGCGCGCCAAGACGCTGGTGATTCTGCTGGCGCTGGCCGTGCTGGCGGTCACCGTCTGGCCCGCGCGGCAACTCGGCACGGAATTCATGCCGAACCTCGACGAAGGGACGTTGCTCTACATGCCGACGACGTTGCCGGGCATCTCGGTGACCAAGGGGGCAGAACTGTTGCAGATGCAGGACCGCATCATCCGGTCGTTTCCGGAAGTCGAGTCGGTGTTCGGCAAGGCGGGCCGCGCCTCGACCGCGACCGACCCGGCGCCTTCGGAAATGTTCGAAACCGTCATCAATCTCAAACCGAAGGAACAGTGGCCCCCCGGCGTCACGATCGACAGCCTGATCGCGAAGATGGACAAGGCGTTGCAGTTTCCGGGAGTCTCGAACGCCTGGACCATGCCGATCAAGGCGCGCATCGACATGCTGTCAACGGGAATCCGCACGCCGGTCGGCGTCAAGGTCATCGGCACCGATCTGGCGGAAATCGACAAACTTGCCAAGCAGGTCGAGCAAGTCTTGAAGGCGGTGCCCGGCACGTCATCGGCCTATGCCGAGCGAACCATCGGCGGATATTATCTCGATATCACGCCGGATCGCGAAGCGCTCGCACGCTATGGAATCCTGATTCAGGACGTGCAGGACATCATCGCCACCGCGCTTGGCGGACAGATGGTGACAATCACCATCGAAGGCCGTCAACGCTTCACCGTCAACATGCGTTATCCGCGCGATCTGCGCAGCGATCCACGCAGCATCGCGCAGAACGTTCTCGTGCCGATGCCCAAGGGCGGAGCCGTGCCGCTCGGCGAGGTCGCCAAGGTGACGCTGTCGCGCGGCCCGACGTCGATCCGCACCGAGAACGGTCAACTGGCGACCTATGTCTACGTCGACATCCGCGACCGCGACCTCGGCGGTTACGTCGCCGACGCGCAGCAGGCGGTCAAAGCCAGCATTCAGTTTCCGCCCGGATACTACGTCGTGTGGAGCGGCCAGTATGAATATCTCGAGCGGGCGACCGCGCGCCTGAAGGTCGTCATCCCGGTCACGCTGCTGATCATTTTCCTGCTGTTGTACCTGAACTTCCGCTCGATCGCCGAAACCCTGATCGTCATGCTGTCGTTGCCGTTCGCGCTGGTCGGCGGCCTGTGGCTGATGTGGTGGCTCGGTTTCAACCTGTCGGTCGCGGTCGCCGTCGGATTCATCGCGCTCGCGGGCGTCGCCGCCGAGACCGGTGTCGTCATGCTGATCTATCTCAATCAGGCGTTCGAGGAGGTCAAGCTTCAATGCACGCTGAAGAACCGGAAGGTTTCCCGTCGCGACCTTTACGACGCGATCATGGAAGGCGCGGTCGAGCGCGTGCGTCCCAAGATGATGACCGTTGTCGCCATTATGGCGGGCCTGCTGCCGATCATGTGGAGCACCGGGACCGGTTCGGAAATCATGCAACGGATCGCGGTGCCGATGATCGGCGGCATGATTTCATCGACCTTGCTGACGTTGGTCGTGATCCCAGCGATCTTCGGCCTCGTCAAAGGCATCGGACTGTCCAACGGGGAGGTCCAAGAGCGGTCCGCAACGATAACGGCTTCTACGATGACTGCGCCACCGCGCGTTGCCGAACCAACTGAATGAGGCGAGCCATGATGAATGGAATGGATGGAATGTCGGCAATGATGACGGGGATGGGCCTCGTCTGGCTGTTGGTGGTCGTCGTGCTCGTGTTATCCGCGGCCGCACTCGTCAAGTACCTGTTCTTCGGATCAAAGGGAGATCGGCGATGAAACGAGATTTGATCATCGTGTTGTTGACTGTCGGCTTCATGACGCCGTCTTTGGCTCAGTCGGGAGACGTTACTCGCGGTCAACAGGACTTCCGGGCTTGCGTTGCATGCCATTCGCTCGAACCCGATCGCAACATGACAGGCCCCAGCCTGGCCGGGCTTTGGGGGCGGAAGGCGGGTACGTTGCCGAGTTTTGATCGCTATTCCGACGCGCTGAAGTCGTCCGGAATCCTCTGGAACGACCAGACGCTCGATCAGTGGCTGACCGATCCGGAGCGCATGGTCCCGGACAACGCCATGCCGTTCGAGGGCATCAAGAATACCGGTGCGCGTGCCGACCTATTGGCGTTCCTCAAACAGGCAACGAATCCGGGAGCCGCGCCGAAACAAACGGACCAAGCACAGATGAAAGGGATGGGCGGCATGATGGGAGGCGGTCACGATCCCAATCTCAAGAAGATCGAACCCGCCCAGCAGGTGAAGGCGGTCACCTATTGCCGGGACACGTATCGAGTGACGACGGCGGATGGGAAGACGCGCGCATTCTGGGAACGCAATTTGCGCTTCAAGACGGATTCCGGCAAGGACGGACCCGAAGCAGGCACCCCCGCCATCATGCCCGCAGGCATGATGGGTGATCGTGCATCAGTAATCTTTGCTTCGCCCGACGAGATCGGCCGAACCATCAAAACCCAATGTTAGAAGCAGCAGATCAGGAATCCTGTTCGATGCAACTCCAATCAACGATTACCTGTCCGAAATGCGGACATTGGAGTGTCGAAACCATGCCGATCGATGCATGTCAGTTTTTCTACGACTGCAAGGGGTGTGGTGAGCGGCTGAAGCCGAATGCGGGCGATTGCTGTGTATTCTGCTCATACGGATCGGTGCGCTGTCCGCCGCTCCAGGCAGGGGATGGTTGTGCGTGCAGTTGATGCGCCACATCGAACGTGAGGCCTGAAGGTCGTTTCGGTCTTCAATGGACGTCGTGTGGTGACAAGGCTTCGATAATCCTGCACTCGGCGACCGTACCGCGATGGCAACGGTCGATCATACTATTCAGTTCACGCCGCAATGCCTGCAAATCTGCGATTTTGCGCTCGACCTCGGTCAGATGTTGTCTGGCGATCGCGTCGATGGCCTCGCAAGATCTGTCTTGATCGTCCGATAAATCTAGGAGGACTCGAATTTGTTCGAGTGAGAAACCGAGATCGCGCGAGCGGCGGACGAAACTGAGGCGGTTGAGGTGTTCGGGTCCGTAGGTACGATAGTTTCCGGCGGTTCGGCCTGGCTCGACGAGGAGCCCGATCCGCTCATAGTAGCGAATGGTCTCGGCCTTCGTGCCTGTCAGCTGTCCGAGTTCGCCGATCGTGAGGTTGCGGTTCTGCATGCCTTGACCCTGTAGTCGCTACAGGGTGCATATGGGAGGTCGCGATGGGATTGTCGAGGTGATCATATGGCGACGCTGAGTCCATATAAACTGCGCGTCGAGGGGATGGATTGCGCCGCCTGCGCCCTCAAGATCGAGAGCGCCATGCAGCGGCTGCCGGGCGTCAGCGATGTCAATGTCAACTACACGTCAGGCACGCTGGCTTTGCGGCTCGACCTGGACCGCACTCCGGAGCAGGCCATTGAGGACAAGGTCAAGGCACTCGGCTACGTGCCGATCGGAGCGGTGGCTGTGGAAGCCAAGTCTCCGCACCGGCGGGAGCGACAGCCGTGGTGGCGTGGGAACAAAGGTAGGCTGGTTCTCGGTACGGGCGGATTGTTGCTGCTGGCATTCGTGTTCGCCCGTTTCATCCCGGATTGGGAGCGTTGGTTCTACTCGGGGGCGGCGCTTGTCAGCGTCGTCCCGTTTGCCCGACGCGCGGTTTCCGGAATCCTGTCCGGTTCTCCGTTCAGCATCGAGACCTTGATGACGGTCGCCGCGCTCGGCGCACTTGCCATCGGTGAACCAGAAGAGGCCGCGGTCGCCATCTTTCTGTTTGCGGTCGGTGAGCTTCTGGAGACGGTCGCGGCCGGTCGTGCGCGGGCGGGGATCGAGGCATTGATTGATCTGGTGCCGCGCACCGCCCGGCGTCAACGCGGTGCATCTGACGATGTCGAAGAGGTCCAGGTTGACGATCTTGCCATCGGCGACGTGGTCGTGGTTCGCCCGGGTGATCGCATTCCTTCGGACGGCAAGGTAGCGGTCGGTTCTTCGGAGGTGAACGAGGCTCCGGTGACGGGAGAATCGATGCCAGTCCTGAAGGAGGTGGGTTCAGCGGTTTACGCAGGCAGCGTCAATGCGAATGGGGAGTTGCACGTCGAGATCACACGTGTCGCGAGCGACAACACGATCGCGCGCATCATCCATCTCGTCGAGGAAGCGCAGGAATCCAAGGCGCCAATGGCACGAATGATCGATCGCTTCAGTCGCTGGTATACGCCCGCGGCGATGGTCGTGGCGCTGCTAATCATCTTGATTCCGCCGCTCGTTCTCGGCGGCGATTGGATGACATGGATCTATCGCGGCCTCGCCACGCTGCTCATCGCCTGTCCGTGCGCCTTGGTGATCTCCACCCCGGCCGCGATTGCATCTGGCCTTGCCGCGGGTGCCAGACATGGATTGCTGATCAAGGGCGGCGCCGCGCTGGAGACGCTCGGCAAGGTTCGGACGGTCGCCTTCGACAAGACCGGTACACTGACGCGAGGCCATCCGCGTGTGACCAACGTAATCCCAGTCGTTGGCGACGAAAGCTCCATGCTCGCCAGGGCTGCGGCCGTCGAACGAGGCACCAGTCATCCGCTTGGATTTGCGATTGTGGAAGAGGCGAAAGAACGTGGACTGACGCTTCCCGTCACCTTTGGCGGAAGTATCGCAGTTCCCGGAAAAGCGGTGACCGCGCGTCTCAAGGATGGATTCGTGTCGGTCGGCTCGCCGCGTCATGCCACGGCCATGACCAGTATCGAGTCCAGATTAGACGACAAGATCGCTGCGTTGGAGACAGAAGGGAAGACGGTAGTTGTGCTGCTGTCCGGCCAAACGGTCGAAGGCGTGATCGCGTTGCGCGACGAACCTCGAAGGGACGCGGCCGAAGGCGTGAAGCGACTGATCGATCGCGGGATCGAGACCGTGATGTTGACGGGCGACAACGGCCGTGCGGCCAACGCTATCGCCGCTCTGTTGGGCCTCGACGCGCGTGCCGAGCTTCTGCCTGAAGCCAAGCTCGCAGAGATTGGGCGTCTCAAGAGCAATGGTCCGGTTGCGATGGTGGGTGATGGCATCAACGATGCGCCAGCGCTTGCGATGGCATCGGTCGGGATCGGCATGGGAGGTGGAACAGATGTGGCGTTGGAAACGGCCGATGCGGTCCTGCTCCATGAACGCGTGACGGGAGTTGCCGACCTCATCGCCTTGGCGCGGGCGACCCTTCGCAACATCTGGCAGAACATCGCGATTGCGCTCGGTATGAAGTCAATATTCCTGACTACGACGCTCATTGGCGCGACTACCTTGTGGATGGCCATTCTCGCCGACACCGGGGCTACCATCCTTGTTACTGCCAATGCGCTGCGCCTACTGAACCATCGATCGTAAAGTGGCCTGCCCCGCATGCTGTACAGCGATGATAGCTACTGGAATTCATGAACGCACCTCAATACGTTCCACCTTGTTTGGTTGACGAGATTCATACCAACCGCGCGATATCTGCACGATCTTCACGACCGAGAGCATCACAGGCACCTCAACGAGGACACCGACGACCGTGGCGAGGGCCGCTCCGGAATTCACCCCGAATAGGCTGATGGCAGCGGCCACCGCCAATTCAAAGAAATTGCTGGCGCCGATGAGAGCCGCGGGCGCGGCCACGCACCATGCCACTCCGAACCGCCGACTGAGCAGATAGGCAAGCCCAGCGTTGAAGTAGACCTGGATTAGGATTGGAATCGCGAGGATTGCAATGACGGCGGGTTGCGCGACGATCTGTTTACCCTGGAAGGCAAACAATAGGATCAAGGTGGCGAGCAGGGCGGTCAGGGACAGCGGTTGAAGACGGTTCAGAGTCCGGTCGAATGCAGAAGGGCCGTTCTTGATCAGGGCGCGCCGCCAGACCTGAGCGATGATGACGGGCACGACGATGTAGAGCACCACGGACAGCAGCAGTGTTTCCCACGGCACGGTGATGGAAGCCACGCCAAGGAGCAAACCGACCAACGGCGCGAACAGGAACACCATCAGCACGTCGTTAAGCGCCACCTGACCCAGCGTGTAGTGCGGTTCGCCGCCGACGAGATTTGACCAGACGAAAACCATCGCCGTGCAGGGCGCCGCCGCCAACAGGATCAACCCGGCGATATAGGACTGGATTTGGTCGGCGGGTAGCATGGGGGCGAATACATAGCCGATCAACAGCGTCCCGAGCAGGGCCATGGAGAACGGTTTGACCGCCCAGTTGATGAAAAGGGTTACGCCGACGCCGCGCACATGCTCCGTGACCTTCCCCATGGCCGCAAAGTCGATCTTCAGCAGCATGGGGATGATCATGAGCCAGATGAGTACCGCGATCGGCAGGTTCACCTTCGCGATTTCAGCACCTGAAACTACGGCAAAGAAACCCGGCATCAAATGCCCCAAGGCGACACCGACCACGATGCAGAGGGTCACCCATATCGAGAGATAACGTTCAAACGTGCTCATGATCAGGCCACGCGCGGTCGGCCCGATGTCGAGCCTTCGGAGTTTCCAATGTCACGAAGCTTGGTGCCGAGGGCCATCGCATCGATCGATCCAAGCGGCAGGGCGGTGAATGCTGCGATACGGTTCTTCATGAAGCGAAAGGCGGAAACGAAGGCGGTTTCCCTCTGGATATCGCTCCCTTCAATTGCCGCAGGGTCTTCAATGCCCCAGTGCGCGGTCATTGGTTGTCCTGGCCAGATCGGACAGCTTTCGCCCGCCGCGTTGTCGCAGACCGTAAATACGAAATCCATGACCGGTGCATCCGGAGCGGCGAATTCTTGCCAGCTCTTCGAACGCAAAGAATCCGTTGGATAGTCGAGGCTGGCCAGCACGCGCAATGCAACCGGGTTGACGGCTCCCTTCGGTTGGCTACCTGCGGAGAATGCGCGGAAACGGCCGTTTCCGTCCTTGCGAAGGATGGATTCGGCCAAGATCGAGCGTGCGGAATTGCCCGTGCAGAGAAACAGGACATTGTAGACGCGATCAGACACGAGCTTTTTCCTTCTTTCGTGCAGGAGGACAACAGGGCGAGAGGCTTTCGAAAATGGGTGTGCAAATCTCCTGACGTCCGCCGCAGCAGTCTTGTAGGAGGAAGACGGCGACGGCCTGAAACGCCGCGAGGTTCGCGCGATAGACGACCGAGCGGCTCTGTCGTTCGGACACGACAAGATTGGCTCGCGCCAGCACGGAAAGATGGGCGGACAACGTGTTCTGCGGCACTTCAAGCAGTCGAGCGAGATCGCCAGCGGCCAATCCATCGGGCTCGTGCTGCACCAGTATCCGGAAGGCCTGGAGCCGAGTTTGTTGGGCGAGGGCGCCAAGCGCCAGGACGGCTTGTTCGTTTTCCATATATCCAGATTTATGGAAATATCGGAAATTGTCAACTCTTGTCGAAGAAATCGGGCGGACAGTATTTCGAACATTCTAGAATTATGGTTTGACTTCCATCCCGTGGCATCTCATGCTTCGGCCATGAAACTCACCGACGCAGCATCGCGCCTCGAAGCCCTTGGCAACCCGACCAGGCTCCGGATTTATCGGACCCTCGTGCGGGCGGGGCAGTCCGGAATGCCCGTCGGCCGTTTGCAGGAAAAACTGAAGGTCGCGCCGTCCACGTTGTCCCATCACGTCAAGTCGCTCGTCAGCGTGGGCTTGATCCGACAAGACCGCGAGGGAACGACGCTCGTGTGCCATGCCGAATACGACACCATGCAAGGCTTAGTGGATTTCCTCGTAGCCGAATGTTGTGCCGACGAGGCGACTTCCGGGTGTAACGCGACAAAGACGGCTGCATAGATTTTTCGGACTTTAAATTTCGATCATTCTAGAAATATGGAGAGCGGAAATGACGTCGAAAACCGTGGCCGTCATCGGCGGTGGCCCAGTCGGTCTTGCCGCAGCCGCACACCTGCTGGAGCGCGGCATGACGCCGATTGTGTTGGAAGCGGGGGAGCGTGCCGGGAATGCGGTCAGGCAGTGGCGGCATGTCCAACTGTTCTCGCCGTGGAAATACAACATCGATGGCGCGGCGGCCCGTCTGCTGGCTTCAACGGGGTGGAATTCCCCCGATCCGGAAGTCTATCCCACGGGTGGCGAGTTACTTGACCACTATCTCGATCTCCTCGCGACCAAGACGCCGCTGAAGGATGTCATCCAGACGTCCAGCCGCGTCACCGCGATCAGTCGGGTCGGGTTCGACAAGGCAAAGACGAAGGGACGCGAGAGCGCGCCATTCGAAATCCGTTTCCAAAACGGCAAGGGGCCGGAGGTCTTGCGGGCCGACGCCGTGATGGACGTGTCGGGAACGTGGTCATCACCCAATCCCGCGGGCGCGAACGGTCTTCCTGCAATCGGGGAGCGGGACTGTGCAAGCCGGATCGCCTATGGAATGCCTGACGTCTCCGGAAACGATCGGGAGCGGTACACCGGCAAGACCGTTGCTGTGCTCGGCGCGGGCCACTCCGCCATCGGTACGTTGACCGATCTGGCGCGTCTTCGCGACGAGGATGCGGCCACCGAGGTCATCTGGCTTCTCCGCGGCACCGATCCATCGAAGGCGTTCGGCGGAGGCGCTAACGACAAGTTAGTTGCGCGCGGTAAATTGGGAGCGGCGTTTGCTGGCCTTGTTGCCAACGGCAAGGTCAAGGTGGAATCCGCTTTCGGCGTCACGCACGTTTCCGCGTCGGGAGAACGGTTGCGCGTCGGGGCAGGTTCGGCCTGCTGCGGCCGTCATGTCATCATCGATGAATTGATCGTGGCGACGGGATTTCGGCCCGACCTCTCGTTCCTGAACGAAATGCGGTTGCGTCTGGATTCCGCGATCGAAGCGCCTGTCGATCTGGCTCCGTTGATCGATCCGAACGAACACAGTTGCGGGACGGTGCGCCCGCATGGCGCCCACGAACTTCGGCAGAATGAGCCGGGCCTGTATCTCGCTGGCATGAAGTCTTATGGACGGGCCCCGACGTTCCTAATGGTTACGGGCTACGAACAGGTTCGTTCCATTGCGGCCGAGATCGCCGGGGATCACGAGGCGGCCGCCCGTGTCGAACTGGAGCTTCCGGAAACGGGCGTGTGCACGCGCGGTGGCGTCGAGTCCGGCATCACGTCGTCCGGATGTTGCGGCGGCCCGGCGCCCGCCGAGGTAAACGCTTGCTGTGCAGAGGATGCCAACGCGAAGGCCGCTGGGAAATCCGGGTGCGGTTGCTCGTGAGGGTACCCGCATGAGCCAACGCCAGCTTCCGATCATCCTTGCCCTCGGCAGCACGCAAACGCTGGCGTGGGCGTCGAGCTACTATCTCCCGGCGATCCTTGCCGATCCGATCGCGCACGACCTTGGTATCTCAAGCAACTGGTTTTTCGCAGCGTTCTCGGCCGCAATGATCATCGGCGGTTTATTGGGGCCGCATGTCGGCCGTCAAATCGATCTGCTTGGAGGACGTCCGGTCCTGTCCGGATCGAACGTGATACTTGCGGTGGGGTTGGCGTTGCTCGGCGCATCGACGTCGGGCTGGATGCTTGGTGCTGCCTGGTTCCTGCTTGGGATTGGGATGGCCACGGGGCTTTATGATGCAGCGTTCGCCGCGCTGGGACGCATCTACGGCGACAACGCTCGGCGTGCAATCACCGGAATTACATTGGTCGCCGGATTCGCCAGCACGGTCGGCTGGCCGCTCAGTTCATGGGGGCTGGAGACCATCGGCTGGCGAAACACATGTTACGCTTGGGCCGCCGCGCACCTTCTGATTGGGCTTCCTCTCAACCTGCTGTTCCTGCCGAAGGTGACTGCGGCAAAGCGTGCCGAAGGATCGACCGTCAAGCCGCATATTCAGATTGACCGTCCCATGATCCTGTTGTCCGTGGCATTCGCGGCCGCTTGGACCGTCACGTCGGCGATGGCAGCGCATCTGCCGCGCATCGTCGAGGCGTTTGGAGCGACACCCGCGCAGGCGGTCTTCGCAGGGATGATGATCGGCCCGGCCCAGGTTGCGGCGCGCGTTCTGGAAGCAAGCACGCTTGGCAGATTTCATCCGTTGTTTTCCACGAGGCTTGCCTGCATTACGCATCCGATCGGCGCCTGCGTCATCGGGATTTTTGGAGGGCCTGCCGCCGCGGCGTTCGCCTTGCTTCACGGCGCGGGTAACGGCCTGCTCACGATCTCACGAGGAACGTTGCCGTTGGCGCTCTTCGGTCCCGAAAATTATGGTTATCGTCTCGGGCTGATTGGTGCGCCATCCCGGATTTGTCAGGCTGTAGCGCCACTGGGATTCAGCTTTCTGATCGATTGGTTTGGCGGTGGCGTCGTGGTGGCGTCGTCGATGTTGAGCCTGGTTGCTTTCGGTGCGCTACTGTTGATACCGATGTCGGCGGCCAAAAATGTGATCGGCGATGCTCCCGCAAAGCAAGCCAGCTAACAGGTCAGGCAGGATATCATGTTCATGGTGAGCGACTTGATGCACATGGACTCCGACCGATGATCTTGCGCGGCACGTTGCAAGGACGTCCTGCCATTCTCGCCATGTGTCTGGGGCAACTCGGCAGCCTGCTGCCGCACGTTGTCGTACCTTCGGTCCTCGCCCAATTCCTGATCCCGGAATGGAGCCTGACCAGTGCGAACGGTGGATTGCTCGCTGGCAGCTACGCCGCTGGCTACATGCTTGCGGTGCCATTCCTTGCGACGTTGACGGACAAGATAGATGCCCGCTTCGTTCTGATTGTCGGCTCTCTCTTGAGTTCGGTCGCGACGGTGATGTTTGGACTGTTCGCGCAGGGGCTTTGGTCCGGTGCCGCATTTTGGGCGCTGGCGGGTATCGGCTTTGCCGGAGCCTACATGCCCGGACTCAAGGCGCTGACCGACAGATTGGACCCCGGGGACTCGTCCAGAGCGGTCACCTTTTACACGTCCAGCTTCTCTCTCGGAGTGGGGCTCTCATTCCTGGTCTCGCAAATCGTTGCCGAGAATGCCGGATGGCGGGAGGCCTTCTACATCACGGCTGTCGGCCCGCTTCTGATGATGATGGTTTGCGCATCCCTGAAACCTGTCGCACCGCCGCAGCGATCCGAAGGGCGATTGTTAAACTTCGCGCCGGTTTTCCGAAACAAGCCTGCAATGGGCTTTGTGCTCGGATATGGCGCCCATTGCTTTGAACTTTATGGAATTCGGACGTGGTTGGTTGCGTTCTGGACGTTCGTTGCCGCCAAGGGGGATGGATCGACGTTCTTTACCCCTGTCGTCGTCAGCTTCGTGTTCTCAGTCCTCGCGATGCCGTCCAGTATTCTCGGAAACGAAATGGCTCTGCGATTTGGGCGGCATCGCGCGATCACGATGATCATGATTGCGTCTGCATCAATCGCGCTGTCGATCGGTTTGCTTGCGGACGGTGCGCCCTGGACGCTATTGCCGTTAGTCCTGCTCTACGCTGGCACGGTTCCTGCCGACTCCGGTGCGCTGACCGCAGGCATGACAATGGCCGCAAACCCCGAAAACCGCGGTGCGACGATGGCTATACATTCGACAGTTGGTTTTGGGGCTTCTGCATTGGGGGCATGGGCCATCGGTGCTGCTCTCGATGCCTGCGGAGGCCCTGACGTTGCTTCGGCATGGCTCCCTGCGTTCGGTGTCCTTGCGGCAGGCATCTTGTTGGGACCTTTGGCTTTGGCATGGTCACGCAGGTAGGGGGGCAAACTGGGAGTCAGGGGTAAAAAGGCAAAACGGCGAAACGATTGATTTCGGATAGCTTTGTTCCGCGAAAACTGTTCACCCGATCATCATGAGGTTGGGGTCCCACTATGGTCCAGAAAGTTCGGCAAACCGCCGCATCACATGAGGCATCCCACTTCACTGCCGCCGAAGCAGAAGCGATGGCGCGCGCCGTGGTCAATCTCTTTGAAAAATGGAAGGTTGGCGACAGCGTTGCACGCGAGGTCCTTGGTGGTTTGAGCCCAAGAATCTACGCGCGATGGAAAGCTGGTAGCCCTGGGCGGATTAATAGGGATCTCGCGACCCGCCTTTCGCTATTGATGGGCATTCACAAGCGATTGCGCTATCTCTTCTCCGATCCGGAACGCGGCTATGCTTGGATCGGCAAGCCAAACGACGTGTTTGGCGGTCGCTCGCCTGCGGACATCATGGAGCGCGGCGACATGTTTTCGCTGGCACGCGTACATGCTTACCTGGATGCGGCGGCGGACATTCGGGAGAGTTAGCCGCGGCGATTATCAGGCAATATCAATCAGTTTTACTGTGAACGGAATTCCCATCGGCTAATGAATTATGCATCCTTATGCATAATTCTAAGAATGGCATCGATTGCCATTTTGGCGTCTGGCGAAGCCAAGCAAACCCGTCTCACCGATTCGAGCCACGGTTGGAGGGGGGACGGAACTTCTTCATTAAGTAGGTCGATCCGTTTCTCGAGTCTTTTTCCCGGCGAAATGAGGCCGTTCTTCAGCTTCGATAGATGTCCTTGGCTGATGCGCAGACTTCGCGCCAGTTCTTGCTGCGTACAGCCTCGTTTCTCCAACAGCCGTTCAAGACGTTCAGCGACGAGATTTGTCTTTTGTTTTCCTTTCATTTGTGCATAAATACATAAAAATGAATAAATGCAACAGGCGGCTTTTGAATGCAGACGATGTACACCGTGATCGATGGTCAGACTTATCGACGTCTGATGCCGCCCTCGGACACCTCGCTGAATTCCGGGATCACGTGGGGACATTTCGACGAGCTTTTTACCGTCGCATATTGGTGCGGCCAGGTTTGGCAGGCTGATCTACTTGGCAGGTATCGAGACTTGCGTTTGGGCAATACGCTGGTTGAAGAGACTGCTGCTTGTCTTCTCGGCGGTTATGGTATGAAGGCTGAGCTTGGCTTGGCCGCGTTTCGAAGGCTTCGGGATAGAGGCATTCTCGATAGAAAGTCACCAGCCGAAGAAATCGAGAGACACTTGAGTGAGCCATTTCGATTGGGGGAGAGAGCGCTACGCTACCGATTCCCTCGACAGAAGGCGATCTACCTGGAGGGGTGCCTGTCCGGTCTATCTGACGTCCGTGAATCTGAATTGGACGACGTCAGCCTGCGCGAGACGTTAGTGCGTCTTCCGGGAATAGGTTTGAAAACCGCGTCATGGATAGTCCGGAATGTCCGTAGATCGCGCTCCGTCGCAGTTCTTGACGTCCATATCCTCCGAGCGGGAAGGATGATGGGCCTTTTTCAGGCCGAGGAAACGCCGCAAAGGGATTATCTGTCGCTGGAGACGAGATTTGTTGATTTCGCCACTGAGATTGAAGCGCCGACATGGCTTCTGGATGCGGTGATGTGGCAACATATGCGGCTGTTGCAGAATGCTTAGTCAATCGTAGGATCGGCCGACAACGGCAACTCCCATTGCATGAACTGACGCATTCAAAGGTGCGATGCCGTTCACCAATTCAGTGCCCGAGATTCCTAAAGGACAAAATGCCAAACGATGCATGGCCGCGAAAAGATGCAGCATCTGCATTAAGGCGCCCGCATCACGCCATGCAAGCGGCATCGCGTTCTCATAACATGAATTCAGAAGTCCGAGATCACTCAGCAATACAATTAAATCACCGCCCGCACGAGGTGCCATCTCGGTCACCCTAACGAGGATTTGCATGACCTCGCTTCGATGCTGAATTTCGATCTGGTGCATCTCTTGAGCCAATGGGACCATTCTGAAGACTCGAAGATTTCCGAAGCCGGTCAGTAAAAATATCTCCGTGGAATGGAGTCCACCCGCAGAATGAGCGGGTCGCTTTGATCTCGTCGGACCATTGATCCATGTAGATTGCACCTGGGTTGCACAATTCAAGAAGTTGACGATTTCCCTCAAAGGCGCGCGCTCAAATTCCCTCAATGAGGAGCGTGAGTTCACGACATCCATGAAATCTGACGTCGAAGCTTCGATTGCAGGCGGAATACCAATTCGGCGGACAACTGGCCAATCAATGGGTTCGTAGGGTAGGGGATTCTGACGGGGAACGGGTTCGAGCGATGATGTGCGCGAAGCGTCAATATGGCTCGACACCCATGGCCTCCATCGTTCTGTAGTGCTTGCGGCAACCGCCACACTCGCCACAGGCATATTCGGACGAATGACAGGAGTGGGCCCAGCCCAAAATCGGCCAAGGGACTTTCGATGTCTTGATTAGGTCCGTTGCGGTCAATTCGATTGCCGGGGCGGTCAGTCTCATCCCTCCTTCCTGCATTGAGAGCAGTCGATTCGTGGATTCGACGAATTCCGGTGTCCCGTCAATGTGTCCGGAGTCGGTTCGGAGCGTTCCGATCATTAGTTCCGTTACTCCGTCGCGTAAGACGGCCATCGCTGTAATCGTGATCAGCATCTGATTCCGAAAGGGCCACCACTCAGTAAGCGGCGAGACCTCCAACTGCGGACGCCCTGCCATATCTCCGCTGCCGAACTCCGACAAATCGATCGATATGACCCGGTGTTCGATACCAAGTGCGTCACAGACTGCAGCGCTCGCCCTGATCTCCGCCGGAGCGGGCAACTGACCGTAATCAATGGTGACGGCGATGGCGGGCCGTTTCCAATAGGCAATGGCCGTCGAATCCATCCCGCCCGACAGAAGCAAGGCCGTCTTCATGATCGCGTCGCGATTGCAAAGATCGCAGTCACAAAATCATTGAACACGTTGCAATCGGTCCCGACGACCATCTTCAAATCTTCCTCCGCGACGTTTTGGCTGAAAACATAAACCGATTTGCCGAGCGCCCTGGCGAATCCGATTTCGAAAACCGTGCCGCTGTCGAGCCCGTCCAAAATGGCGAAAACGGCATCGCTCTTCTTCAGGGCTGCAACGTCAGCAGGGCCAACAAATTCAGCGGGGCCGTGTCCGATGTCATGGAAGGGGGATAGTACCCTTAGCCCGGCACCACGAAGAGATCGCCTGGCCTCATTGATCAGCCAACGCTGTGCCATCGTAAAAAATGGCCCCGCCAGATAAACTTGGTCCTGGCAGGCCGTCAGAGGCAATTTCTTCGAGCGGGCTAGGTCATCCGAACTTCGTATAGGAAGTTCCCGACTTTCCACGTAGTCCGATACGGCGATCGATGCCAGCCTGCCTGCTTGGACTGGGTCCATATCATGGACTGCCCAGAACGCGGCAAAAGACGCCGCGAAAACATCGCCACTTCCAATTTTGAAGATGTTCTGTGCACTGAATGCTGGAATATTGTCTGTCCCTCGCTCGGTTACAACGAACGCACCGTCTATCCCCGATTTGACAACCACGACATCCGCGATTGAATTCGCAATCAAATCCCGTGCACCTGCCAGTGCATCATTCGATTGGCACATGGCTTGAATTTCAGAACTGTTCCCGACTATCGCGAGACGCTTTGCTGTGCTCCCATTCTGGTCGAATGGCTCTGCACCAAACGCAGATTGCGGATCGTACACACAGGTATCTGCATTGATGATGCCGGTGCCTTCCAACATTCCAAACCGCAGAACAATGTCAGACGTGATCTCAATCGGCGGGTTCGCCGGGATCGTCCCGAACGTTGGCCGGATGATTGGAACGGACAACGGATGAACGTAGTCAAATGAAATCGGGCAATCGCGTGCGACGGTTTCCAGTTTAAAACCATACAGATCCGCAAACGGCGCAAATCTAGCCTTGGTATCGTTGTCCAAATAGGAGATCAGCCGAACGTTATCGATCTGGCTACCAGCAACAGCCGCGGCGGCTCGGCCGCCTGATCCCCAAACCATGTCCCAACTGGGCCACTCGCAATATTCCAGATAGACGCCGCCGACGATGGTGATTGAGGTCATGCTGGTTCGATCCGAACGTCAATGAGGCCGCCCGAAATCGCCAGGATGATTACATTGTATTTAACCCCCGCTAGAATGCACTGAATGTACTGCGGCATTAGGTTGGAAGTAATCGAACCCAGCACCGCTGACGAGGTGGTCTTTACCAGTAGTTGCTTCGGTGGCCCCGAATTGTAATCGAGTGCCAGTACGTCGCCCGCTCGAAGGGTGCTCGCAACCGTGCGGTTCGGCGAATTGACCTTGGTCTCCTCGATGATATTGCACTCGTTGGGGGGCCCTCCAGCCCCGGAGCCGCCGCCCCCTTGTCCTGCTTTCTTTTTGACAGTCGTGGGAGCCGTTCGAATAGGATCCTCACCACCATTGCCGCCGCTGGACATGTCTGTCTCCCACCCAAAAAGGATTCAGCGTCGCTGATGCTTGCTGATTCTAGGAGACTAGCTTCTCAAATAGATCCGGTCTGATCAACTTCAGGTTGTGGTGCCGGAGGGCCAACTTTTGGCCTAGAGGCGTCGCCGTATTCTACGATCTTTCGGAAAGTTCATGGCCCCACCGCAAGTGCTTGAAACGAGCAATATCAAGCACTTGTACAAGCCGACTCGTTCTTAAAATGAAATTGGTTGATTCGACTCGTTCTTAAAAGGAGAGCCGACTCATTCTTAAGTCGCCCCCATCGAAATATCAGTAGGTTAGAGGCGCAGATCGACTCGTTCTTAACGTGTCATCATACGTCTTGTCGGCGATTGCGCAGCCTGACTGAAGACCGTCGATCAACTCCTGCGCCAAGGCGACCGGCGCCCGAAGAAATTCTTCATCGGGATTCCTAACTGGACCACATCGACAGATCAGAACGTGAATAGGACGGCTGCATACCAAGAGTACTGATTTGCGATCCGAGCGTTTTGAATGCCTTTTGCGGCGTAGCCAAGGAGATGGATGTTGTCATTCAGATCGAATTTAGCTCCGATCCCAGCGCTCGTTGTTGCTGGTGTGCCCACGCCGTCCGCGGTTTGATGAAAGACTTCGATGCCAAGCTGTAGCTTTGGCAAAACCTGTCGTGTCAGGGTGCCACCGTACATGCAGAAGTCGTGTGAACGACCCGCTGCGCTGATCTGACAACCGCCACCCCCGAACGCCGACCACTTGCCCCAGTCCTTTTGTATCCAGATCGGCAGGAGAAGTGATGTTTGGCGATCGCCGACCGACTTGGAGCCACTTGGCAGGAAGACGCGCGGAAACACGGCGACGTCAAACCCGAACGTATCCTGGTGAAGAAATCTGTACTTTGCGGCCAGTTCGATGTTGCTGAGTCCGAAAGCAGTCGGTCCGTTTGAGGGGAAATCGAAGCCGACGGGCAGCGTTGCGGTGAGTTGCAGGTTGGGGGCGGCGCCGTAGTTGAAATCGATGCCGCTCGCTCCCGACAGATCACCCTTCGAGCGCGCGCCCCTATTGAACGCGTATATTTCGTAGTGACCGTAGTCAGTCGGCTCCGGATCGTCGGACTGATAGGGAGGGCCTGCCATGGCCGGGAGGGCGTAGATGACCGTCAGCCCAACGGTCAGGGCGGCGAAGCTGATCTGCCGCCGGATGCGCTTTCGCGGTGTTTTGCTCACAACGGTCGCAGCCTCCAATCGTTGGTCGACCCGAGGTAGCATACCATTTCGTCCGGGATCAGGCCGGATGTTGGCCTGCGCGCTGAGGCAACAACAAGATCAGGCCAACGATGAGTGCCGCCAGCATCGCCGAAGCGAGCGGTCTGCTCAAGTCAAGACCGCCATGGCTCACCGGTTTGTCGAGGAAGTCGCCGACGGTCGCCCCAAGCGGTCGCGTCAAAATGAAGGCGGCCCAGAACAGGAATACGCGCGATACACTGGTCCAATAATAGAGCGCGGCGGTGATTGCCAGCGCGGCACCGAAAACCAGAGCGCCCCGCTGATAACCGAGCCCGCCGGTATCTGCGAGCCAATCGCCGAGAGCGGTGCCCAGCGTCTGGGAAAAGGTAATCGTCACCCAATAGAAGATTTCGACTTTTGGCGTTGCGACAGTGATGACGTCCACGGTTCCCATGACAAGATACCAGGTTGCAAGGGAAGCAAGGACAAGAAGAAAGAGGATCGAGGCGCCGCCGGTGTAGCCAATTCCCAGGGAGCGGTCGAAAAAATCCGCCATGGCCGTGCCAACTGTCGTCGACGCCACGATGGCGATCCAATAGACCCAGGCGTTGAATTTCTTCGTTGAAATTTGGGCCGCAACCGCCGCAACGAATATGGCAAGGAAGACGGCTGTGCCGATCAGATACCCGCCGTTGTGTGCATCCTTGTCGGCGTGAAGAACGGTCATCGTGAGAGCATCGCCGCCGGTCTCCCCGAGCGTTGTTGCGAGAATCTTGATGACCCAGAACCCCAGTGTGACCGCGGGGACCTTGCTCAAGCCGTCGGAGAGTTCGTTGTTCATGAGATTTGCCTTCGATTGATGTCTTTTGCCCCCGGCCGTAGGTGCTGGATCAGGTCGGGCCGTCGTCGATGCCGATTGAGCCTGCCCGACTTAGAAGGGGCTTAGAAACTGGGCCATTTGCAGCAAGATCGTGGACCTTCGACCTAAGGCGCCCCTAAGTAAGCGGATTCAAACTGGAGTATTCCTGATCCGGGAGGCCGGAATCGTCTCCGGAACGATCGGGATGCATCTGCTGAAGGAGGCCGCACAGGCCGGGCGACTGGTATAAGGGAGCGTTTCAACACCCCGTCGGCACGGATCATTCATGCGCATTCTACTGATTGAAGACGACCGAATGGTTGGGGCGGCGGTGGCGCAGGCTCTCAAGGACGCCGCTTATGCGGTGGATTGGGTCAAGGACGGCCAAACGGCGATCGAAGCTGCGCGTGCAGAGACTTATGATCTGACGTTGCTCGACCTTGGACTGCCATCTCCGGACGGCACCCAGGTGTTGCGCGAATTCAGGACAATGGACCGCCAGTTGCCCGTCATCATCGTGACGGCACGCGACGCGATCGACGATCGCATCCAGGGACTCGATCTCGGCGCCGACGACTACATCGTCAAACCTTTCGAAATCCGGGAACTGCTCGCGCGGATCCGGGCCATCCTGCGGCGGCAGGGAAGCGGAAGTTCGGCGATCCTGAGCAATGGCGCGATAAGCCTTGACCCGGCAACCCGCGAGGTCGTTCACGATGGCCGCACGGATCGGTTGACGGCGCGTGAGTTCGCTCTCCTTCAGGCTCTCATGCTCCACCCGGGCACCATTCTGTCACGTGCCGATCTCGAACGGCACATCTACGGCTGGAACGAGGAGGTCGAGAGCAATGCCGTCGAATTCCTGATCCATGCGATCCGCAAGAAGCTTGGGGCATCGTCCATCCGCAACGTGAGAGGCGTCGGCTGGATGGTGGATCGGTCATGTTGATCTCCTCACTGCGCGGACGGCTCTTTACAGGACTCGCCATATTCATTGTCGGGACGGCGCTTGTGGCGGGTTATCTCGCTTACCGATGGGCGTTCGCTGAGGCGATCGAATTGCAGGACGCGATCTTGTTGCAGGTGGGGTCGCTGGCGGCAAGGAACCATCTCTCGACCACGCTTCCATCGGAAGGAAACATCGACGGCGAAGCGCAGGTCCTTATCGAGGAGATTGGACCCGACCACGGTGCTGCTGATCGGGTGAATTCGGTTTCCAAACTGCCGAACGATCTTCCGGATGGCTTCCAGACTGTAACACACGGCGGAACACAGTGGCGGATACTGGTCCGGACGCGCTCCGATGGAAGCCGCGTTGCCGTCGGTCAACCGACCACCAACCGTGACGAGGTCGCCCAGGACAGTGCGCTACGGACCATCGTGCCGCTTGGAGTCCTCATTCCATGCCTCATGGTATTGATCGCGATCGTCATCGATCGGACCCTGCGTCCACTTTCCAGGTTGGCAGAACGCCTCGACGCAAAGCAATCGGATCATCTGGAAAAATTGCCGGTGGAAGGCATCCCGACAGAACTGCTTCCGTTCGTGTCATCCATCAATCGCCTGCTCGAACGGATTGGCGCAATGTTCGACGCCCAGCGGCGGTTCGTAGCCGATGCCGCGCATGAACTACGCACGCCCATCACAGCTCTGGTCGTTCAGGCCGAGAATCTTGAGCAGGCCGATCTTTCGCAGGATGGGCGCAATCGTCTTGCTTCTCTGAAAACAGGTATTCGTAGAACCGCGCATCTGCTGGAGCAACTGCTGACGCTGGCGAAATACGACAACGACGTTTCCAAGGATAAGCCGCAAGGCGAGTTCGATCGTGTCCTCAAGGAGGTGGTGGCGGACCTGCTTCCTGCCGCGCGGCATAAATCTGTCGACCTCGGCTTTGCCCGGATCGAATCTGTTTCGGTTCGGCTCGAACCCGTCGCCCTGACGGTACTCGCTCGAAATCTTCTCGACAATGCCTTGAGACACACACCCGCAGGCGGACAGGTTGACGTGAGCTTGTTTGCCGAGAACGGATCCATCGTTTTTATGGTCGAGGATACGGGGGCCGGAATTCCGGATGCTGACCTTGATCGCATCTTCGAACCCTTTTTCAGGGGCAGCCGGTCCCGAGGCGAGGGGAGCGGTCTGGGTCTCTCGATCGCACGACGGATTGTCGAACGCTGTCATGGATCGATCCGCCTTGAAAATAAATCGGCACCCGGTTCTGGCCTACGGGCGATCGTTCGCATTCCGCACCCCGATCAAGGGCCGCACCCGGATTGATGTTACTCGCCGATCGGATTGATCGAAGTCGTTACATCGTCTTACGCAACTTTGATCCTGTTAACCGGTGAGTGACGCTTGCCGCCACAATTCCGCTTTAAATCGCGCCCCGATTTCGAATCTCAGGTCGCTAAGAACGAAAGACATGGCCGCGCGATTGATGATTGATTAAGCCTCGTCGGCCTTTCGGGCCGGAAGGGAAGTATGAAACAAGCTGATGCCGACGCACAGTTGCTGGAGGAGGGCGTAAAATGAAGAATAGTGTTTCGCTTTTGCTTTGCAGTACGGCTGCGCTGCTGACCTGTAGTGCCACCGGTCAAGCGGCAATCTCCGCTCAAGACCCTCGCCCCAACCTGCAGGTTCAGTCTTATGCCGAGCTACTGGAGCCTATCCCCAATGCGGTTGCAATGTTGAGGGCGGACGATGCGGCTCGCGCTCGCGAGGCGCCACTGGTCCAGCTTGCACAGTATCACCACCATCATCATTTTTACCATCATCACCACCACCACCACCATCACGGATATTACTCCGATGACCCCGCTGCTGGTATAATTGGCGGAATTATCGGTGGAATGGTAGCTGCGCCACGGTACGCGCCGGATTGCTATTGGACTCGGGGAAGGCCGTATTGGGACGGCTATAGCTGGGTACGGCGTCGGGTCCGGGTCTGCGAATAGATGTCGATCGCGAATCTGCGCTCTCGGGTAGCTTTCGATAACATGCTGCGTATTGCACGCGGCATGTTCTCATTGCTTCGCCCGGCAGCGCCAAGTCTGTCGGGAGGCGGGCACTAGATATAGCCTGAGCCGCACGCTCGGGCTCGCTAAGATTATTTCAACCTGGAACTTGCGGCACGAGAGAATGTTAAGTCTTACCGGGCATCCGGCTCGGCGGAACGACTCAGGAGAGATGCATGGACAAAAAGATCGCCGGACTTATCGGAGCCGTGGCAACGCTCGGAGCCTGTAACGTCGCGGAGGCGGCACCCCTCGTAAATCCCGCGCCAACCGACGTTTTCCGGGCAGACTCGTATGCCGATCTGTTACAGCCTATTCCGAACGCGCTGACGCTTCTTCAGGCCATCGACGCAGCTTCGCCGCCTTCGGCTGATGGCCAAATTGAATTGGCCCAGTTTTATTATCATCATCATCACCACCATCACCACCATCATCGATGGTACCGGGCGCCACGGATCTTCGTAACTCCACCCCGATGGTATCATCATCACCACCACCATCATCACTATTACCACCACCATCATCACCACCATCACTTTTATCGTGATGACGATTGAGCGAAACAGAGCGAAAGGGCCATGCTCATTTTTCGCTGCCAGGTGAGTCATTGATTTCGGGCTTTGTCCTTGGCGGCACGATGCAGATGACGATAAGTGCCGTCAAACACGGTGTTGGTTGACGATGTCCACTCGGTGCCTGCTGCCAGCTTGGGCCGATTGGCAAATATACGGCGCGATTGCAGCTCTCGTTCGGCGGCCTCCTCGTCGTTCATCTTCTCAAGCTCGAAGGCGGGCTCTTCCGGGATAATGATGATTTGCACGAACGGCTCATTGGGCCGGAAAATGTGGGTTCGTCCTTCGGCGGGGGACTTGAACACCATGAAAAACAGCATTGGCCACCAGTTTCGCACCAGTGCAGGCACTGCCACCGGCACGGTATCGGTGCGGTCGGTGTAGAAACGCGGATGCGGTTCGGTCCTGATGGCCAATCCCTTCTCGACCTTTAAGTCGAGGAGCAACTGATAAGTGTAGTAGGTGTCGCCGAAATTCCGGAACGGCGGCCATTGCACTCCAGACTTTGGCGGGGGTCCAAAATCTCCGTCAAAAACGAGCTTGCCATCTTTCGTGCTCACGCGAAGCTCATTGTCGTAGGGATAGAATAACTCGATCCCGTACTGGGCGCCTTCCGAAAACGGCACACAATGCCAGACCTGTTCGCGCGAACCATTCGCGCGTGGCTGACGCTCACCCGCCCATCCAGGTAGCTCCAGCCTGGTCCGTCGCGGTGCCAGCCGCGGGTTGATCAGACGATATTTGACCTTCTTCATTTTCGCCCTCGCTCGCGGCACGCCGCATTGATTGTTCTCAGAATGGCAACGCGACTCTGGGCTTGACCTGTCGCTGTGGCATCCATATTGAATTTAGAATCATTCTAAATTATGACCTTGGAGCCTTCATGAAAAATTTCGCCGACCTGACCGAAAGGGAGGTGCTTGCCGTCGCGATCTCGGCCGAGGAGGAGGACAGCCGCATCTACATGAGTTTCGCGGAGGATCTGATGAGCAGATATCCAGACTCCGCCAGGATTTTCGAACGGATGGCCGAGGAAGAAAAAAACCATCGCCACATGCTTCTCGAAATGTACGAACAACGGTTTGGTCCCAATCTGCCGCCGATCCGGCGCAACAACGTTCGGGGGTTTCTGCGTCGCCGTCCGATCTGGCTGACCAAAAATCTCTCCCTCGATACTATCCGCAAAGAAGCCGAAACGATGGAGTTCGAGGCTGAACGTTTTTATACGAAAGCCGCCGAACAAACCCGCGACATTGGACTCCGCAAACTGCTTGGCGATCTTGCCGAGATGGAGAAAGGTCACGAAAGCTTCGCCGCGAGACTGACTGGCAACCTCAGTCCAGATGCCCGCGAGGAGGAAGACAAAACCCGCAAGCGAATGTTCGTGCTGCAATACGTTCAACCGGGCCTTGCCGGATTGATGGACGGCTCGGTTTCGACGCTTGCACCGCTTTTCGCCGCGGCATTCGCGACCCACAACAACTGGCAGACATTCCTGGTCGGTCTCGCGGCCTCCATTGGCGCTGGTATCAGCATGGGGTTCGCGGAGGCCCTGTCCGACGATGGATCGATGACGGGGCGTGGTTCTCCGTGGTTGCGCGGAGCTACCTGCGGGATCATGACCACTGCTGGCGGTCTGGGTCACACGCTGCCCTATCTGGTGCCTGACTCGTGGGCTAACGGCTTCTGGATCGCCACGGCCATCGCCAGCGCTGTGGTCTTCTTCGAGTTATGGGCGATCGCCTATATCCGTGCCCGCTATATGGACACGCCATTCCTTCAAGCGGCTTTTCAGATCGTGCTCGGGGGCGTCATCGTGTTAGCGGTCGGTATTCTCATTGGAGGTTCCTAGGCATGAAAGCAACGATAAGTTATGGAGCCGTTGCCAAAATCCTGCACTGGAGCGTCGTCGGATTGCTCGTCATACAATATGCGATCGGATGGTTCATGCCTGATATTCATGGCGGCATGGAGCCGGGCCGCGCAATGATCATTCACGTTTCGCTCGGACTCACCATTCTTGCCTTGATTGTTGTGCGTTTGGCGTGGCGCATCTTCCATCCAGTGATGCCGGAAAGCTCGCTCCCGTTGTGGCAGCGCTACACCGCTGGCGTCGTACACTGGCTTCTCTATGCGCTCGTCATTGCCACGACGATGACAGGATGGCTATTTGCCTCGTTCCGCGGCTGGACGGCCTCTTACTTCTTTGCATTGCCTCTGCCGATGCTTGCATCGAAAAGCGCCCCAGGCATCCGTTTCATCGACGGCTGGCATCAGGCGATGGAGTGGTCGTTGCTGGTCGTTGTCGGCGTCCATGTTGCGGCCGCGTTGATGCACGCGTTCCTGTATCGGGATCGCGTTATGCGGCGAATGCTTCCTGGATGAACTTACAAGCTGTACCGCGGACGACGGCGTCTAGGTGGTTACCAGACATTGCTGACTATCGTTTCCGCGCCTCAGGACATGGTGCGGAAGAAATGCGCACCGAGGTGGTCGGAATCGATGTAGCCAGAGGCAGATGGGCTGTCTTAGCGAGACGCTAGCCCGTTGAGCAGATGTGTTCGGTGTGCTCGGACCTATGCGTCGCGTGATGTGCCGGCATATATCTGATGCGGCTATCTGAGCCACGGCGCTGTCAGGTTTCCTGGGGTTTTACGTCGGGATCGATCTGCACCAGCGTGCCTGGCACTTCTGTCTCGATCAAATCACGCATTTTGCCGATGATTTCTGATGCCTCGGCATCGATCTTCTCGCTTGATCCGGCAACCGCGATGGCGAGCGCACTCGCATGAGGCGTCGCGGGGAGCTGCATGGCGATCGTGCTGAGCCCAGGGGTTCCTCTGTTGCGTGTGTAGGCAAAGCCTTGCTGACGAATTGTTGCGAGTGCGCACTGTAGGCCGGTGAATTGTATCGGAGGTGCGGCCAGTCCATCGACGTTGATCCGAAGCACGATGCGCTGGACGTCGCTATCGCTCATAAGGCTCAGCAGCACGCGGCCGGGCGTCGACTGCGTCAGTAGCCTCAGACTGCCGGGTTCAAGGTAATAGCGAACGGCTGTCGTGCCTTGCAGTACGTAAATATACTGGCTGTAGAGGCCATTGCGACTTGCCACAAACGTGGTGAGTTGCGTGCTGGCGTGCAGTTCATGAATGATCTTCTCGAGATTACCGCCCGGCAGGATACGGTCGCGAAGCCAGCCGCCGACCAGCGAGATGCGTGCGGTGGGCACGTAGGTACGCATACGGCTGTCGCTCTTGAGGTATCCGAGATCGACAAGACATTTGAGCAATACCGATGTGCTGGATGTCGGATAATTGAGACGGCGGGCGATCTCGGTCATCGTGGCGGGGCGCTGGATCTCCGCAAAATATTCGAAGATGCGGAGCACCCGATGCGCCGATTTGATCGTCGACGGCTCCAGTTCATCGCCCGCGGCGCGGAAGGCGGTGTCGCAGCGATTGGCCTCGATCACCGTTACCGCGGGATCGTCGGCAGCGCTCAATATCCGTTCGGCCGCAATGCGCCGCCGGCCGCGGTGTGGTGGTGCTCGCGTATCTGCATGGGCTTGCTTCATCCCGACATCCTGGCTGGCGCGAGAGGACCGCTCCTTCTAGTGGGGGGTATCCGGGGCCGGTGACGTGGCGCGTCACTGGACAACTGTGAGCGCCGCAAACGCAGCCGTCAATGCCCGGCGATCACCGGAGCGTGACGGGCCCGTCGCGCGATTTCATATATCTGGAATTTTTTGTCACTATGGCCGTCAGGCTGGACGGCGCAATATCCCGGCGACATGTTTGTGGCTGGGACCGTTAGTTTCATCCTGGGTGGCGGACGGGCTGGGCAAATGCCGTTCGGCTGCGAGCCCCAAGAGGTTCGGTCGGCGGAGGAGGTGGCCATGCACGGTAATCATGCCCCGTTTAGCGCTGCGGTTGTTCGAGAAGCGGATGAACTGGATCCATCACGCCATGTCGCGCTCGATTACGCAGGCCTCAATTTTTACGACGCCGACCGCGGAGCGCGCGATCTGCTCAAGCTCTATCTGTCGGATGACGACCATCGACACCTGGAACCGCACTTCCGTCGTCTCGGCGAACTTGCAGGCGGTAGGCTCGACCAGCTCGCGCGAATCGCCGATAAGCATCCACCGGTCCTAAACGCGCGCGACGCCGTCGGTCGCGACGAAGATTGGATCGACTATCATCCCGCCTACCGTGAGATGGAAAAGATCGCCTTTGGCGATTTTCAGTTTCACGCCATGAGCCACCGCAGCGGCGTGCTCGGCATGGAACGTCCGCTGCCCGTGGTCGCCAAATATGCCTTTCAATACCTGTTCGTGCAGGCCGAGTTTGGGCTGATGTGCCCGATCAGCGTAACCGACACCTCCATCCATCTCATCCGTAAATTCGGCAGCCCCGAGCTGAAGGATTACTTGCTGCCGAAAATGCTGTCGGGCGACATCGCGACGCTATGGAAGGGCACGCAGTTCATGACCGAACGGGCGGGTGGCTCCGACGTCGGAACGATAGAAACAGTCGCTCGATGTGAGGGGGGCGTCTGGCGCCTCACGGGCGACAAGTGGTTTTGCTCCCATACCGACGCCGATGTTGCGCTTGTGCTCGCGCGGCCGGAGGGAGCGCCGAGCGGCACGGCCGGACTTGCGCTATTTGCGCTGCCTCGCCGGTTGAAGAACGGTCGCCGGAACAGCTACCGGATCGTTCGTCTCAAGGACAAGCTCGGCACCCGCTCGATGGCGAGTGGAGAGATCCGCCTCGAAGGGGCCGTCGCCTATCTCGTTGGTGCGGTGGATCGCGGCATCAAGCAGATGATGGAGCAGGTCAATCTGTCCCGGCTCTCGCATGGCGTGCGGAGCGCGGCCATGATGAGGCGTTGCGTCAATGAAGCGCTGGTCTGCGCGCGCCAACGCGTCGCGTTCGGGCAGACGATTGTCGAGATGCCCCTGCTGCGTCGTCAACTGGCAAAACTGATGGTGCCGACCGAGCAGGCGCTATCGATGGTGATGTTCGCGGCAGACGCGATGGATCGCGCCAATGCCGGTTCGCAGGAGGCAGTCGACCTCGTGCGTATTCTGACGCCGCTTTTGAAGTACCGAGCCTGCCGCGACAATATTCCGGTGGCGACCGGATCGATGGAGGTGCGCGGCGGCAACGGCTACATCGAGGAATGGGTCCATGCGCGCCTCATTCGTGATGCTCATATCGGCGTCCTCTGGGAAGGCACGAGCAACATCAACGCGCTGGACATCATCAAGCGCGCCGTTGGCAAGAGCCGGGCGCATCGGGCGTTGGCAGACGCAATGAAGCGTCGTCTCGATGAGGCAACCTCGTTGCCGCAGCAATTTCGCGACCGCCTCGATCTCGCGCTCACGCGGGCTATCACATTCGCGGAGCGCGTGGCGGCCGAACCGGACTCGGAGACTTCGGTGCGGCTGGCGGCCAGCGCACTTTATCACGCGGCTTCGGCGGTGCTGTTGGCGTGGGAGGGCAGCCAGCCCGGTGTCGATCCGCGACGCGCGCTGTTCGCCCGCTTCGTGCTTGAACATCGGCTGACGAGCCGTGATCCACTGGTGGGGGCCGATGCGGCGTGGGAGCGCGAGGCGATCGATCTCGTGCTCGCGGAGGCCGCGGTGCAGGCCACGCAGGTCCATGCAGTGCTGGATGCGTAACGCGGGTTCGCCAATCTGGAGAGCACATATGACGAGAATACGATATCTGACATTCATGACGTTGCTGCTCGGCGGCCTGCTGGCGTTTCGTCCGGCCTCGGCGCAGATATCCGGAGACGTCGTCCGTATCGGTGTCATCAACGATATGTCAGGGCTTTATTCCGACCTTGGTGGTGAAGGCTCCGTCGAGGCGGCGCGGCTTGCCGTCGAGGATTTCGGTCCGACAGTGCTCGGCAAGAAGATCGAGATCGTTGCGGCCGACCACCAGAACAAACCCGATATCGCCGCCATCACGGTGCGCCGCTGGATCGACGAGGAGGGCGTCGATGCGATCGCTGACGGAGGAAATTCGGCAACCGCGCTTGCGATCCAGGGAATCACGCGGCAAAAGAAACGGATATTTCTTATCTCCGGACCGGGTTCGTCGGATCTCACTGGAAAGCAGTGTTCACCCTACGGCTTTCATTTCACTTACAGCACTTATGCTGAAGCATCCGCTGTGACGAAGGCGTTGCTCAAGCAGAAGAAGGACACCTGGTTCTTCCTGACGGCGGACTACGCTTTCGGCCATGCGTTGGAACGCGATGCCTCGAATTTCATCACGAAGGCGGGTGGGAAGGTACTTGGCGCAGTGCGCCATCCGCTCGGCGCCTCCGATCTATCGTCGTTCCTGCTGCAGGCGCAGAACTCCAAGGCCCAGGTGATCGCGCTGGCGAATGCCGGCGGCGACACCGTCAACAGCCTTAAGCAGGCGGCCGAGTTCGGCATCGGTAAATCCGCCGACCAGCGCATCGCGGCACTGCTGATGTTGATCACCGACGTGCATTCGCTCGGCCTGCAAGCCGCGCAGGGGATCATCTACGCGACATCGTTTTCGTGGACCCAGAACCAGGCAACGCGCGCTTTTGCAAAGCGATTCATGGCGCGGCGGCGAGGGCAGGCGCCAACCATGATCCAGGCGGGTGTCTATAGCGGTGTCATGCATTACCTGGAAGCGGTGAAGGCCGCAGGCACGGACGACGCGGATGCTGTCGCGGCTGCTATGCGCAAAAACCCCGTCAACGATTTCATGACGCAGAACGCGCGGATACGCAGTGACGGCCAGGTCTTGCGCAACATGTATCTGGTTCAGGTCAAGTCGCCAGAGGAATCCAAGGAGCCGTGGGACTATGAAAAGGTAATTGCGACGATCCCGCCGGAGGAAGCTTGGCGCCCGCTCGCGGAAGGCGGCTGCGATTTGGCAAAAGAGGCGACCGAAAAATAGCAGGCTTGCTCAAGCTGAAGGTGCTACGTGCTTGCTGGATCAGTCACGCGACTGGCACGCGAATGAGCGAGGTGTTATCGATGAGGCGATTGGATCTGGAGCAGGAGGCACGTCTGCACGCTTGGCCAGATCAACGGAGAGTAAACGCCAATGTGTGCTGCGCTCGTTCACTATGCCGTTTCGGATGCAATTGTGGAAATCACGCTCGATCGCGCGCCCGTCAACGCGCTGAGCATGCCGTTGATCGATGAGTTGCTGAACGCCTTGGGCAAGGCAAAAGACGATTCATCCGTGCGTGCGGTTGTCATCGCAAGCGCCCACAAGGTTTTTTGTGCCGGGCTCGATCTTGATATCGTGCGCGGCAAACGCGGGCTCGATGCCAAGGCTTTTCTCGAGCGCCTCTATTTCGCGCTGAACGATGTGCAATATCGAATGGGCAAGCCGACCATCGCCGCCGTGGATGGTGCGGCGCGCGCCGGCGGCATGACGATCGCCGTGTCCTGTGACATGATCATCGCAGGGGATGCGGCCACGTTCGGATATCCGGAAATCGACGTCGGATTGATTCCGGCTTTGCACTTTGTCCAATTGCCGCGGCTGGTTGGAAAGCATCAAGCGTTCGGGCCGCTGTTCTTGGGTGATCCATTTGATGCGTCCACCGCGTTCCGGATGGGCCTGGTCAGCGAAATCGTTCCGAAGGGATCGGCTCTCGACCGCGCGCGCACCATCGCGCGGCGTTTCGCCGAAAAATCACCAGCCATCATGAAGATCGGGCGCGACGCCTTCATGCGCGCGGTCGATGCGGACTATCGCCGCGCGATCGAGCATGCCGCGGATAGTTTCGCGCTTGTTGCGAGCACGCAGGACTGCCAGGAAGGGCTTGATGCCTTCGTTGAAAAGCGACCGCCCAAATATACCGGACGCTGATCGGAAATCCAGCGGCTCTTGATGTGACGTTCAGAAGCTGCCGTGTCGTCCCGCGCCATCCGCAAAGCGCTGCGCGCCGGCTTGGGTCTCGGATCGGAATGCTTCTTGTCCGTACTGCGCCTCGATGCGGATTGCATCCTGATCCGAGAGACCCCATTGTTGGTGAGCGGACATGCGATCGGCAAGCATGCAAACTTGAGGAAATCCGGCGATCTCGCGGGCCAGATCCTCCGCGGCTTGTCGGGCGGTGCCAACCGGCACCAGGCGGTTGGCGAGGCCGATCGCCAGTGCTTCCTCCGCGTGAACGGCGCGGCCGGTCATCAGCATGTCCATCGCGCGGCTTTGTCCGATCAGGCGCGGCAACCGGACCGTCGCTCCGTTCGTCATCGGGGCGCCCCATCGGCGGCAGAACACGCCGAACACGGCGGTTTCGTCGATCACCCGAAGATCGCAAAAAATCGCGAGCGCAAGTCCCGCGGCGACCGCATGCCCGGACACCGCAGCGATGATCGGTTTCGACAGGAATTCACGCAGCGGGCCCTGGTCGCTTCCGGCCCAAGCGAAGCCGATGGATTTGCCGGACGCCAGCTCCTTGAGGTCTGCTCCGGCGCAGAACGCGTTGCCGGCTCCGGTCAGCACCGCGACACGCGCGCCGGGATCATTCTCGAAATCATGGAATGCCGTCCGCAGGAGCGTCAGTGTCTCAAGGTCGGCGGCGTTCCGCACCTCCGGCCGGTTGAGGGTGATCGTCGTGACGGGGCCTGCTTTTTCGACCAGGACTTTGGAGGAAGGCTCGTTGCTCATGATTCCCTTTCTATGCCCGGATCGCGCTTGCTCAAAATGGCGGTGGCGCCATCTGCTTGATGAGGCTGCCTGCGTCGTCACGATCCTGAAGCAGGGCGCATTTCAAACAAATGCCTGAACCCGTCATCCGAGCTATCGTTTGGCCCTCACCAGTTTGACTGGCTTCGTCTCTCGCTCCTTGATTGCGGGCGCAGCAGTAGCTTTCTCCGGTTTCCAGAAGCCATCACAAACGAATCGCATGTAGGCGCGGGTGACGAACTCCGGCATCTTCCGCATTGTTCCGTCGGAGCGCGCGAATCTGAAGGAGAGATACTTTCTGGCGCCCATCAGCATGAATGCGATCACTTCATGTTCGCGCGGATCGACGGCCCTGGCATCGCCGGCATCGGTCGCCCGTTTCAGGACGCGCTGATAACCCTTTCCAACGACATCGATATGCTGCTGATAAGCCTTGGGTGCGAATTGCTCGGATTCATACAGGATGCGATAGAATTCCGGACGCTCGACCAGATAGGAAAAATACGCCTCAAACCGCAGCTTTTCCCGTTCGCTATCATGAGCCGCGTAGGATGATCGCTCATTGATGAAAGCAAGCATCTGATCGCTCAAGCTCGGCAGCAACTGATCGAACAGGTCCTGTCGCGAATCGAAGTAATTGTAGAAAGTCCCCTGTGCGACGCCGGCGCGGCGGGTGATGGCGGACACCATGGCGGCGGAGTAGCCGACCTCGCCGACTACCTTGGCCGCGGATTCCAGCAGAGCCGCCCGGATATAGCTTTGCTTCGCGGCACGCGTCAGCTTTTGCGGCCGCCCCAGCTTCTTGATGAGCTTGAGCTTTCGTGTCGGTTGCTTCGGCTTCACTGTCGGCACTGTCTGGCTCTCGGAATCGCTGTTCGAGGGATTTACAGCAAATAGAGGTGGTCGCGCAAAGGCATTCCGGATGTCCACGGCTGCCCGGGAGAGGCTGACCGGCCTGACCTTGGTAGCCCCTGACCTCGACGAGGGGCTATCCAAAAGCATATCTTCACGCGCAGAGGTCATCCTGCGGCCGCAGAAGCCTCCCGCAAACCGAGCAGCGAGCGCATCTGGTGATGATAATGGGTCAAGCCGGGTTCGTTGCGACCAAAGGTGATAAAGCCCTGCGCATGGGAGCGAAAGCCGCGCTGGATGTCGAGACAGACCGGAAAATCCTCTTCCTCGACGGTCGCGAGCAGCAGCTCCATATTCTTGTCCCAGTGCTGCTTGGCTCTCTCGGATGTCGCGGGTTCCGGAGAATACAGCGCGGCTTCGGCGATGCATTCATCGGTTGACAACCCTTTCGGGAACGAGCGCCAGGTTTCGATGTGATCGCCTTGCCAGACGATCAAGGTGTTCGGGAACAGCAGATAAATGATAGCCGAGTGCTTGAGGAGATCCCACTCGGCTTCCGGCTTGTCCTGCAGTTCCAGAATGCTGCGACGTGGCAGGATAAAGCGTCCATTGCGGCCGAAGGCATCGAAGACGTTGATGTTCGGCTGGAAGATCGGAGCTACCGTCTGCCGGTGCAGCGTGCCGATGTGCCAGGTCTCAAGGAACGTATCGATGACCAGTTTCCAGTTCATCTGCTTGTGCAGATTGGCCGTCTGATAATGGCATGTCGTTTCGAGGTTGAACGAAGCAAGCTCCGGGCCGAGACCCTGAAGCAGGTCATCGGCATCGAGCTCGCCGCCGGGTGTGGGCTTCACCCAGATGATCCCGTGTTTCTCGACCGCCGGGAGAGGCACCAGACTGGCATTGTCCGCGCAGATGTCCGGAAATGCATCGGCCGGGCCGCGGCTGCGCAGACGGCCTTCGAGATCATAGCTCCAGGCATGATAGGGACAGACGAAAACTTTTTTCCCCGAGCCGCAACCATGCGCGACTTGCGATCCGCGATGGCGGCAGACGTTGAGAAAGGCGCGCACCTGACCTTCCGCGTTGCGCGTCACCAGCACGGGCACACCGGAGAGTTCGTCGGTGACATAATCGCCCGGGTTCGGCATGTGCGACGTCAGGCACATCACCAGCGGATGGTCGCGGAACAGCTGTTGATGCTCAAGCTGTGCTTGATCGGAACACGTGTAGTCGGAGATGGGATTCCGATAGATCTTGTCACCCATCGAGGTCGTCTTCTGCTCATGCATCTCGAAGACGCGCTTGATCAGTTCGACTTGCGTTGAATGTTTCATGGCCCTTACCTCATACCATGCCGCGATCTGCATTCTATCAGTCGTTCATCCAGGGTGACGAAACCCCGGCTCGATCTCTGTTCTGCGGCAGCGGACAGGTGACGCTGCTTGGAGAACGGGTGCCGGCGGCGCCTCATGAGGTGAGGGCGCCGCCGGCATCGCCTTACTTGGCGCTGCTTGGGCTGTCGGCGAGCCGGACCCAGCGGCCTTTCTCGACCCGATAGATCACCGAGTCATGCGATGAGACGTGCTTGGTCGCGGAGAAGCCCTGCGTCGGACCTCCAAAGATGTCCTGATAGTCATGGATCTTTTCCATGCCTTCGACGAGCTTCTGTGTCGTCAGATCCGGACCGGCATTCTCGATGGCCTTGACGGTCAGGTCGATGATCACCTGACCGATCGCCGCCTGAATTGTCGGCTCTACATTATAACGGGTCTTGTATTTGGCGATCCACGCGGCGGCGGCGGGGCGCGCCGCGTCAGGATAGGGCGCGTCGAAGAAGCCTGCCGTATAGTAGCCGTCTGTGGTGCCGCCCTGCGCACCCGAGATGGCGAGATCATAGCTCGCCGAGGTGCCGATCATGTCGACGTCCCATCCCATCTTGCGCGCCGTCGAGTATGGAATGACCGTGTCGCGCACGATGGTCCCCATGGCGATGAGGTCGCAATTGGCGGCGCGCAGCTTTGTCAGTTGTGCCGTGAAATCCTGGTCGGTCGGCTTGTGCGTCGTGACCTCGGCGAACTTCAGGCCGAGCGCGTCGAGTTCGGCCTTGGCGCCGTTGAAGACCTCGGTGCCGAAGTCCGTGTCCTGATACATGGCGCAGATGGTTTTCTTGCCTTTCTTCTGGACCATGTACTTGATCGCCGAGCGGATTTGATCTGAATAGGGTGCGTAGATCGCGAATTTCTGCGGATTGAACGGCTTCGACATCGATTCCGCCCACGAGATCGGGAAGATGTTCGGAACGCCGGCCTTCAACTGCTCCGGAAGAACCGCGTTGTTCTGCGGCGTGCCGAGGTTTCCGATCATTGCGAAAACATGATCGCGGTTGATGAGTTTGTTTGCGGCCTGAATGGCCTTGGGGACCTGATAGCCGGTGTCCTCGACCACCAGCTTCAGCTTCCGCCCGTGGATGCCGCCGGCGGCATTCACCTCATCGATGCGCATGCGGAAGGCATTGACGACGCCGACGCTGAAGGTGGCGGCGACACCGGACAGGTCGGCATGCATGCCAAGGACGATCTCGTCCTTGGTCACGCCTTGAGTCTTCCAAACCGGGGCTTGCGCGTTTGCTGCGGTTGAGGCCAGCAACGCCGCGATCATGCAGGATATCCAGAGATTGACCTTCATACTCACTCCTCCCAGAGCGTTGGATTGTCTTGTGCGTTTTAGTTGCGTTCGTCGTACATCGCGTCGATCAAGGTCTTGTACTTCTCGTTGACGAATTTCCGCTTCAGTTTCATCGTCGGCGTCAGTTCGTCGTCCTCCGCGGTCAGCAATTGGTCGATCAAGGCGAACCGCTTGATCGTTTCGACGCGTGCGAAGTTCTTGTTGACCTTCTCGATCTCGCCACTGATGAGGTCCCGCACCTCTTTCGCGGCGCAGAGCGATGCATAGTTCGTGAATGGTACGGCGCGGTCCTGCGCGTATTTCACCACGTTGTCGTGGTCGATCATGATCAGGCAACTGAGATACTTGCGCTTGTCGCCGATGACGACAGCATCGGAAATGAAGGGCGAGAATTTCAACTGGTTCTCGATTTCCGATGGCGTGATGTTCTTGCCGCCGGCGGTGACGATGATGTCCTTCATCCGGTCGGTGATCTTGACGTAGCCGTCGTCGTCGATCTCGCCGATGTCTCCGGTGTGAAGCCAGCCATCGATCACCGTCTCCGCTGTTTTGCTCTCGTTGTTGAGGTAGCCGATAAAAACGTGCGGTCCGCGCACCAGGATTTCACGCTGCGGCGATAATGCGATCTCGGTATCGGGCAGGGCGACGCCGACCGTGCCGAGTTTCTTTCGCCGCGGCATCACCGTCGAGATTCCGGTGTTCTCGGTCTGCCCGTAGATTTCGCGCATCTCCAGACCGAGCGCGAGATACCAGACGATGAGGTCGGGCGAGATCGGCGCAGCCCCGGTACCGAGAATGCGGGTCCGGCGCAAGCCCAGATAGGTCTTCAGGTTGTTGAGGATCAGCTTGTCCGCGATCCAGAATGCGGCATTGAGATAGAGCGGAATGGTCTCGCCGGCGAGGCCACGCAAGGCGCGAGCCTTGCCGACAGCGATAGCGGCATTGTAGGCGGCTTTGCCGACGACGGTGGCGTCCGACATCTTGATGGTGATATCGGAATAGAACTTCTCCCAGATACGCGGGACCGCGAAGAACCAGGTCGGCGCCACTTCGCGCGCGTTCTCCGGAACGGTGTCCAGGCTTTCGATGAAGTTGATGACCGCGCCGGTCTTGAGCGGATAGAAGACGCTGAACTTGCGCTCCGCGATATGACAGAGCGGCAGGAATGACAGCAGTTCGTCTCCGGCGGCGCTCTCGCAGAAAACCTCGGCGTTGGAGATATGATAAATGATATTGCGATGGCTGATCATCGCCCCTTTGGGCGGACCGGTTGTTCCCGACGTGTAGATGAGAACCGCAAGATCGTTTGGCTTCGCCAACCCCACTTCGCGTTCCCACAGGCCCGGATGCGACTGTTCGTAGGCGGCGCCGAGCCGCAGCAACTCGTCGAACGAGATGACTTGCGGATCATCAAACCGCAATAAGCCTTCCATGTCGTAGACGATGATCTTGACCAGCGAGGGGCAATTGGCGCGCGTCAGCAGGATCTTGTCGAGCTGCTCCTCGTTCTCGGCAAAGAAGAAGCGGGTGCGGCTGTCGTTGACGATGTACTCCACCTGCTTGGCTGAATCGGTGGTGTAGATTCCGTTGGTGACACCGCCGACGCCGAGCGTTCCCATGTCGGTGTAGAGCCACTCTGGAAGATTTTCCGAGATGATTGACACGACGTCACCGCGCTTCAGTCCAAGACTTTTCAAGCCCAGTCCGGCGAGTTTCGCGCGGCCGCCGTACTCTTTCCAGGTGATCGGATTCCAGATGCCGAAATCCTTCTCGCGCATCGCGATGGTGTCGCCGCGTTGCTGAACCTTGGCCCAGAACAGTTTCGAGACGGTATCGCAGCCATCCACGAGAAGCGGGCGCTCGAAGTCTTGATACGATGCCGGAGAGACAGGTGCGAGCATCACTGGCGACCATCGATGCTGCGGCGAGGATGTTTTGATGCGCGCGCCTCGTGGCAAGCACACCAGCGGCAGCGATCTTGATCAACCATGTCAGCCTCCCGATTTCTGACATCGCCTCTTGTTGTGAAATATGATCCGTGGTTCATGGATCATTGTCAATCGAGACGAATGTATTTTGCGGCAGTTTGTGCGCTTTCCGGTGTCCGTCAGTGTTGCGTTGCGGCGAGCTGGTCGCGGAATTGTGGGGCCGCGATCGCAATTATGCGGCGGCGTCGCTCGTCGAGGGATTGTCCGCGAAGTTCGGCGATCCCGAATTCGGTGACGATCGCATCGACATCGCCGCGCGGGCAGGTCACGGTCGTCAGCGATGGTACGATCCTGCTGACCGTACCGTTCCGTGCAGTTGCCGGCAGGGCGATGATGGCGCGCCCGCCGGCCGACGCGTTGGCGCCGCGAATGAAATCGAGTTGCCCGCCGAGCCCGCCGACATAGATATCGTTCGCGACTTCCGCGTTCACCTGACCGGTGAGATCGATCTCGATCGCCGAATTGATTGCGATGAACCTGTCGATATCCGCAATGACGTTGAAACTATGCGTTTCCGACGGAGGGCGGACGCGAATGACCGGATTGAGATGCGCGAAGTCGTAGAGCCGTCGCGTTCCGAATAGCGATCCCGAAACAGTGCATCCCTGATTGAGCCGCCTTTTCGAATTGGTGATGACGCCGCTCTCGATCAGCTTCACCACGCCATCGCCGATCTGGCCGGAATGGATGCCGAGATCGCGATGATGGGCGAGTTGGGCGAGAATGGCTTCCGGGATCATTCCGACGCCGAGTTGCAGCGTGGCGCCATCCGGAATGAGTTCAGCGACAAAACGTGCGATCGCCTCTTCGGTCGGTCCGGTGGAGGGCGGCGGCAACTCGATCGGCTTATGCTTGGCTTCGACCAGAATATGCGGTGTGATCTCTGGCGGCAGTTCCGCGCCGAAGGTCCACGGCGCATCGGCATTGACTTCGGCAATGACGAGGCGCGCGTGGCGCGCTGCCTGCGCGGCGATATCGTTTGCGAGGGAGAGACTGTAGCCGCGCCCGGCCTGCGGCGGCGCCAGTTGAAGCAACGCCACGTCGGCGCGCCGCTCGCCGGAGGTATAGGTTTGCGACAGCCAGCCGTAATGCGACGGGATCACGCTCAGCCGGCCCTTATGTGCCAGCGCCGCCGTCCTGCCGAGCGCGCCGTAGCTTACGAACGACATTCGGGGGCAGTCCCCGGCGCTGAATGTTTCGGAGAACTGTGCGCCGAGAAAAACCTCGATCTCCGGTAGTTCATTGTGTTGGGCGACCAGGCGTTGGGTGAGGCTGCGGGGCTCAGCCGTGCCTTGACTGAAGATGACGCGATCGCCCGGACGGATCAGGTCCGGAAGATCGAGTTCATCAATGGTCGCGACACGCACCATGGCGCCTCATCTACACGGCCATGCAGACCGACTTGTTCTCGGTATAAAGATCGATCACTGAGCGCCCCATCTCGCGGCCGATGCCGGATTGCTTGTAACCGCCGAACGGCAGCGCCGGATCGATCAGGTTGTGGCAATTGACCCAAACGGTGCCGGCCTTGATCTTCGGAATCAAGCGGTGAACCTTGCTCAGGTCACGCGACCAGATGCTGGCGCCGAGACCATAAGGCGTATCGTTCGCCTTGCGGGCGATTTCATCCAGATCCTCGAACGGCATGGCGACCAGCACCGGCCCGAAGATTTCTTCCTGCACGATCCGCATGCTGTTTTCGGCATCGACGAATACGGTCGGCCGGATGAAGTAGCCGGCGTGGTCCGGCCGCGTCGCGCCGGCAACGGCACGCGCGCCTTGGCCCTTGCCCGCCTCGATATAGCTCCAGACGCGGTCGCGCTGCCGTTCGGAAACCAGCGGCGCAATCTGGGTTGTCGGATCGAGACCGGATCCGAGTTTCATGTTCTCGGCGGAGTCGGCGATGCCGCCCACCACCTGATCGAACAGCTTCTTCTGCACGTAGAGGCGGGAGCCTGCGGTGCAGACCTGGCCCTGATTGAAGAAGATGGCGCTGGCGGCGCCTCCGATCACGGCGGCGGGATCGGCATCATCAAGCACGATGACGGGAGATTTGCCGCCGAGTTCGAGCGAAGCGCGCGTCATGTTGTCCATTGCGGCGTGGCCGACCAACTTGCCGACCTCGGTGGAGCCGGTGAACGCGATCTTGTCGATCCCCGGATGCGCAGCCAGGGCGGCGCCGGCTTCAGCGCCGATGCCGGTCACGATGTTGACGACGCCCTTGGGGCAGCCGACCTTCAGCAGCAATTCTCCGAGCCGCAGCGCCGTCAGCGGCGTTTCTTCGGCAGGCTTGAGCACGACGGTGCAACCGGTCGCGAGAGCGGGGCCGATCTTCCACGCCGCCATCATCAGCGGGAAATTCCATGGAATGATCGCGCCCACGACGCCTACGGGCTCCTTGCGGGTATAGGCGAAGTACTCGCCGTCGCGGGGCCGGGGGAACGACACGTCGACGGTCGCGCCTTCGATCTTGGTGGCCCAACCGGCGATGTAGCGCAGGAATTCGACGGTGTTCTTGAGGTCGACGCGCCGCGCCAGCGCCAGGCTCTTGCCGTTGTCGAGGCACTCGATCTCGGCGAGTTCGTCGCCGTGCGCCTCCACCTCATCGGCAAGACGCAACAGCAGACGTTCGCGATCGACAGGGCGAAATTTTCGCCAATCGGGGCCTTCAAATGCGCACCGCGCGGCGGCCACCGCGCGATCGACGTCTTCCGCCGCGCCGGCCGGTACGGTGGCAAACTGCTCGCCGCTTGCGGGATCGAACACCGGCAGCGTGCGGCCGGACAGGGCCTGCACCCACTCGCCGTCGATAAGCATGGCGCGCGGCGTTCCGACGAACTGGCGCGTTGCATCCGATATCGCGGCGGGCTTGATTTCGGCTTTCGAACTCTTGGTCATGGCTTTCTCCCGTTCGACCGCTAATCAGTTCATCACGGTGCCGCCGTCGACGGAAATCGTCTGCCCGGTAACAAACGCCGACGTATCGGACAACAACCAGAGGATCGTTCCGGACAGGTCGCCCGGTTGCAGGTTGCGTTGAATGGCTTGCCCGGCTTTCACGACGTCGAGCGCCTTGTCGAGCTTGTTGGCGAAGAATTCGCGCGTGCCTTCGGTGATGACAGCGCTGGGGGCAACGGCGTTGACGCGAATGTTGTCGCGGCCGAGTTCGCGCGCCAGCCCGCGCGTCATGCCGATCACTGCCGCTTTCGATGTGGTGTAGTGCAGGACGAACGGCGTGCCGAACGTCGCCGCAAGGGAGGCGATGTTGATGATGCTGCCTCTGCCGGAGGCCCGCATCGCCGGCACGGCGGACTTGCAGCAATTCCAGATGCCCTTGACGTTCACCGCCATCGCGGCGTCCCAGTCCGTCTCGGCAATTGCTTCGAAACGGCCGCCGCGCAGGCCGCCATAGAGCGCCGCGTTGTTGATGAGGCCGTCGACCCGGCCGAAGGCGTCGGTTGCTGCGCGCACCATCGCATCGGTCGATCCGGCATCGGTGATGTTGCACTTGACGCCGAGCGCCTGGCCTCCGGCGGCCTTGGCGAGATCGATGGTGTCGGCGCAATCGTTGAGGTCGGCCGCGACCGGGCGGGCGCCTGCCGCGGCGAGGGCGCGTACATATTCCTGACCGATGCCGCGCGCGGCTCCAGTGACGATAACGACCTTGCCTTCAACGCTCATTGGCGTCCTCCCTTTCGACGATTTCCCGTCACCCTATCAGCGATCGGTCGGCAAATCCACAAAAATGACTAATGGATCATATTTTGTGAATTTTAGTTCCTACCATGCGTTCTTCTCGGGAGGTATTCACGCGCTTCGATTGAGTATCTGAAATGCGGAACGAACTGCTCCGATCGTTGAAAAACGCTATATTTCTCCGAAAAATTCGCGATTCCGAGGATAAGCGAATCCTGTCGAATGAGATGTCGAGTTCGCGATATGCATTCCGTTGAAACGCATAAGTTGACTTGCCAGTCATAAATGATCTAGCATCCGGTAACGTATCGTTGCTCCCGGAGTCTCACGACGCCGATGGTGCAAATGGCGACGAACGTGAGGGAGGATCATGGGCGGTTCGAAATCCTTCGACTGTTGTGACCTGATTGCCCCGCCTTGCGGATCGCCTCTCCATGCATGGAGGCCGATCGATGGCTGAGTTTCTGCAGCTTCTCATTAATGGACTGGCTGTCGGCTGCATTTACGGTCTCGTCGCGCTCGGTTTCGTCCTGATCTACAAGGCCGGCGAAGTCGTCAACTTCGCCCAGGGCGAGATGATGATGCTCGGCGCGTTCGTGGCATTCACGTTGATCGTGGAGTTCGGTTTCAACTACTGGATCGGGCTGGCGCTCGCGGTTGTCGTGATGGCGGCGTTCGGCGGGCTGCTGGATATGGTTGTGGTGCGACGCATCATCGGTCAGCCGCAGTTCTCGACGGTGATGCTGACGATCGGGCTCGGTGTCATGATGCGCAGCGCCGCATCGATGGTGTGGGGACCGGAAACGCGCGGCCTGCCGTCACCGTTTGACAAGGCCGTCCTGCACATCGATGGCGTGGTGATTTCCGCGGTCTATTTGGCGATCCTGGTGACGACGGCGATCCTGTGCGTGTTCCTGTTCGCCTTCTTCCGTTTTACCCGCGTCGGCCTTGCGATGCAGGCGGCGTCGCAAAATCAACTCGCCGCCTATTGCATGGGAATTCCCGTGAAGCGCGTGCTTTCCAGCGTATGGGCGCTGTCGGCAGGCGTGGCCACCATTGCTGGTGTCATGCTGGCGCCCATCAGCCTGATCGATCCCAACACGGGCGCGATCGGCCTGAAAGCATTCGCCGCCGCAGTGATCGGCGGCTTCGGCTCCATCGCCGGCGCCGTGGTGGGCGGCATCCTGATCGGGCTGATCGAGCTGTTCTCAGGTGTCTATCTCCCCGAAGGTTTCAAGGACACCGCCGCATATATTGTGCTTCTCGCGGTGCTTGTGGTGCGGCCGCAGGGTCTGTTCGGCGCCGTTGGACGCAAGAAGGTGTAGCATGCGCTTCATTTTCAAAACGCGTTACGATCAGGACATCAACCTGTTTCCCCATGGCGGAGCCGTCTTCTGGTATTCGCTGCTCGCGGTCGCCTTGCTCGCGGCGCCTCTCGTCGTCGCTCCGTTCTACGTCGGTGAGTTGAGCTTCCTGTTCATCTGGTCGCTCGCCGGCCTCTCGCTGATGGTGCTCACGGGCTATACCGGACTGATCTCGATCGGCCATGCGGCGTTCCTCGGTATCGGCGCCTATGTTCATGCGTTTCTGATCCGTCATGGCGTCCCGTTCATACCGGCCATCTTGTGCGGTGGCGCTGCGGCGGCGATGGCGGGATTGGTGATCGGCATTCCCGCGATCCGCATGCGCGGCCTCTATCTTGCGATAGCGACGCTGGCGTTCAGCGCCATTGCCGAAGAGGTCTTCGTGCGATGGGAGACGTTGACGGGCGGATCGCGCGGCGCTCCGGTGCCGAAGCCGCAGTTTCTTGGCATCGAGATCGATGGCGAAGTCGGTTTCTACTATCTTTGCCTTGCGATCCTCGTGTTATGCATTCTCGGCATCATCAACCTATTGCGCGCGCCGACCGGGCGCGCATGGATCGCGATCCGCGACAGCGAAATCGCGGCGCAAAGCATGGGGGTCAATCTCGCCGGTTATAAAGCGTTCGCCTTCGCGGTGAGCGCGTTCCTCGCCGGGATCGCCGGCGGATTGTTCGCGCATAAGGTCGGCTATCTGACCCCGGACATCTTTACGCCGATCCTGTCGATCCAACTCCTGATGCTGGTGATGGTCGGCGGCGTCGGCTCGATCCATGGCGCGATCTTCGGTGCGATCTTTCTGGTGCTGCTGCCGACGGTGATCGCCATCGTGCGCGACTATCTGCCGGCCGCGATCGGCCAGCAACCCGCGCTGGAGCCGGGCATCTATGGCCTGATCCTGGTGCTGGTGGTGTTGCTCGAGCCGCTGGGCCTCAATGGGCTCTGGTTGAAGATCAAGTTCTTCTTCTCCCAGTTTCCGATGTACAAGAGTGCGACCTTCAAGCGGCAGAAGACCTATATGCGAACGGAGCGGTTGCAATGACGATCCTCCAGGCCCAGGATCTTGCGATCAATTTCGGTGGCATCAAGGCGGTCGACGGGATTACCTTCGACGTCAACAAGGGCGAGATCTTCACCATCATTGGGCCGAACGGCGCCGGGAAAACAACGATCTTCAACCTGATCAGCCGCATCTATCAGGCGACGAGCGGCATGCTTGTCTTTGATGGCGACGACATCACGCGCATGCCGCCACACCAGATCGCCGGGCGCGGCATCGCGCGGACGTTTCAGAACGTCGAACTGTTCGAACAGGCGACGCTGCTTCAGAACCTGCTGCTCGGCCAGCACGCGCACCGAAAAACCCGCGCTTGGGAGGAGATGCTGTTCCTGCCGCGCGTCAGGGGTGCCGAACGCGAGATTCGCCGGCGGGTCGAGGAGATCATCGATTTTCTCGATTTGCAGCACTATCGCGATGTCGTGGTGCAGCACTTGCCATACGGCGTGCGTAAAGTCATCGAGGTCGCGCGCGCGCTTTGCACGCAGCCGAAACTGATTTTACTCGACGAGCCGTCTTCGGGGCTGAATGTCGAGGAAACCGAAGACCTCTCGTTCTGGATACGCGACATTCGCGACGATCTCGGCATCACCGTGGTGATGGTCGAGCACGATCTGGCGCTGGTCAACGACGTTTCCGATCGCGTGATGGCGGTCAATTACGGACGGCTTCTTGCCATCGGAACGCCGGCGGAGGTGCAGAACCATCCCGATGTCGTCAAGGCATACCTCGGAGGGTGATGCGGATGAGCCATTTGATGGAGGTGCGCAACATCGAGACCTATTACGGTCCGACCATGGCCATTCGCGGGGTGAGTTTCGACGTTGCGCAAGGGCAGATCGTGGCGATCCTAGGTGCGAATGGCGCCGGCAAGACCACCATCCTCAAGACCATCAGCGGAATCATGGACCCGCAGAAGGGATCGGTCTCGTTCGAAGGACGCGATATTCAGCGCATGGACCCCGATCGCGTGGTGCGGCTCGGCATCAGCCTGGTGCCGGAAGGGCGCGAGCTGTTTCCGTTCCTGAGTGTCAAGGAGAACCTTCAACTCGGCGCCTATACGCGGCACGACCATGCCGCCATTGCCTCGGACCTTGAGCGGGTGTTCGAGTATTTCCCGTCGCTGAAGACCCGTGCCAACGGTCCTGCCGGTATGCTGTCCGGCGGCGAGCAGCAGATGGTTGCGATCGGCCGCGCCCTGATGGCGCGCCCCAAGGTCATCCTGCTCGACGAACCCTCGCTGGGCCTCTCGCCGAAGCTGGTCAAGGACATCTTCGAGATCATCGTCCGGATCAACCGCGACAGCGGAACGACCATCGTTCTGGTCGAACAGAACGCCAATGTTGCGCTTCATGTCGCCCATTTCGGATATATTCTGGAAATGGGGCGCATCGTCATGGCGGATACCGGCCCCGCGTTGCTGGAAAAGGACGACGTCCGGGAGTTTTATCTTGGTATCAAAGACAAAGGCGTGCGCGGTGTTCGCAGATGGAAGAAGCGCAAGACGTGGCGATGAACAAGATTTGGCGATCACCGCTGCTTCACGACGATCGGAGAACAGGTGACATGAGCGATGGTGACGTTCTGGTCCGGGTCGACGATGACGTTCTTCGCGTCACGATCAATCGTCCGGAGAAGCGCAATCCGCTGAGTCGTTCTGTCCTCGCCGCCATCGGGGAAGCGTTTCGAGCGCATCGGGACCGCGAGAACTTGCGGCTTGCCGTCGTCACCGCGGCTGGCACGAAGAGCTTTGCGGCGGGCGGAGATTTGCGGGAGGTCGAAGCCATTCGCGAGACCGAAGCTTCGCGGCAATTCTCCAACGAGTCCTATGCCGCGCTTGATGCCGTTCGCCGCTTTCCGCTGCCGGTGATCGCGGCGCTGAACGGCGATGCGCTCGGGGGAGGCGCGGAACTGGCGGTCGCTTGCGACATGCGGCTGATGGCGGCGCACGCCCGGATCGGATTCATCCAGGGCCGCATCAACATCTCGACGTCATGGGGAGGCGGACTGGATCTCGTGCGCTTGGTTGGTCACGCGCGCGCGTTGTCGTTGACGACGCGCGCCGCGGTGATTTCAGGGACGGAAGCCGTGATGCTGGGGCTGGCGGAAGCCGTCGCCAATGTCGACGAGGATTTCGATGCGTTCGTCGCCGCCTTCGTCGCGCCGATGCGCAAGCAGGTGCCGCGAGTGCTTCGGGGGTTCAAGGCGGTGGCGCTCGCGGAGCGCCTCGGTCTGCCGCACGAGGAGCGCCGGGCCATCGAACTCGAACACTTCGTCGCGAGCTGGACCCACGACGATCATTGGGCCGCCGCCGCCAAGGTGCTGGCTCCCGCACAGTGAGGGGTAAACCATGACCGCTTCCGCTAAATCGATGGCTCATGACGATCTCGCCTTGCCGCTGCCGCGAACGCCATCCGGCATCGATGTTCCGGTGCTGGCGACGCCGGAGATGGTGCGCGATCCCAATCCCGGGCAACCGGCTGAATTTCCCTTCACGCGCGGGATTTTCCCCGACGGGTTTCGTGGACGGCTGTGGACCTTCCGCCAGTATTCCGGCTTCGGCACCGCCGAGGAATCCAACGCCCGCTATCGGTTTCTGCTCGACCAGGGGCAAACCGGTTTGTCGGTGGCGTTGGATCTGCCGACGCAATGCGGCTACGACCCGAGCGATGCGATGGCGCGGGCCGAGGTCGGAAAAGTCGGCGTGTCCTTGTCCAATCTCTCGGAGATGGAAATCCTCTTCGACGGCATCGACCTGTCGAAGATCTCGACATCCTTCACGATCAACGGCACCGCGGCGATCATTTACGCGATGTATTGCGCTTGTGCCGACAAGCAGGGCGTGCCTCGCGCCAAGCTGACTGGGACCATCCAGAATGATATCCTGAAGGAATATGTCGCGCGCGGGACGTGGATCTTCCCGGTACGTCCTTCGATGCGCCTGATCGCCGACACCATCCTGTTCTCGAACGATGCCACGCCGCGCTTCAATCCGATATCGATTGCGGGGGCGCATGTGCGCGATGCGGGTTCGACGGCCGTGGAGGAAATGGCCTACACGCTGGCGAATGGCTTCGCCTATGTGGATGAACTATTGCGGCGTGGCGGCGATGCGACGAAGTTCGCCAAGCGGCTGAGTTTCTTCTTCTATGTCCACATGGACTTTTTCGAAGAGGTCGCCAAATTCCGTGCCGGGCGTCGCGTATGGGCAAAGATCCTGCGGGACCGCTATGGCGTCACTGACGACAAGGCAATGCACTTCCGTTTTGGCGTGGTCTGCGGCGGGTCGTCGCTGACCGCATCGCAGCCTTATAACAACATCGTGCGCGTCGGAATTGAAACCATGGCCGCTGTGCTTGGCGGCGCGCAGTCGATCTTCACCTGCGCTTACGATGAAGCGTTCCAGATTCCAACCGAGTTCTCCGCCGAGATCGCGCTGCGGACGCAGCAGATCATCGCCTATGAAAGCGGCATCTCGAAGACGGTCGATCCGCTCGGCGGCAGTTACTTCGTCGAGCATCTGACGGACCGGATGGAAGATGAGATCCTCAAGGTGATGGATGAAATCGATGCCTATGGCGGCGTCGTCAAGGCGATCGAGGATGGCTGGTTGCAGATGCGATTGGCGGAGCGCGCCACCGAGCGGCGTCGCAAGATCGATGCGGTCGATACCGTCATTGTCGGGCAGAATGCGTTCCGTCGCGAAAGTCAGACCGATGACTTCGGCGAGGTGTTCCGTCTCGACCCGCAGGCCGCGGCCAAGGTCATCGAGAAATTTGAGGCCATCCGCGACCGGCGCGACAATGTCGCGGTCGAAGCCAGTCTCAACAAGCTGGCGGCCGCGGCGGAAAAGGACAATGAGAATCTCATGCCTTATCTGATCGATTGCTGTCATGCCTACGCGACCGTCGGTGAGATGGTCGCGCGCCTGAAGCAGGGATGGGGCGAATTTCAGGAGCCAGTACGGCTATGAGCAATCTTAAAGGCAAGCGGATCATGATCGCCAAGCCCGGCCTCGACGGGCATGACATCGGGGCGAAGATCATTGCGCTGGCGCTGCGCGATGCCGGCGCCGAGGTGATCTATACCGGGCTGCGCAAGACGCCGGGCTTCATTGCCCGCGTGGCGGTCGACGAGGACGTCGATGCGGTCGGCCTGTCACTACTGTCCGGCAGCCACAAGGAGCTGGTCGCGGAAACCATGCGCGAATTGAAGGCTCTGAATGCAAGCGACATTCCGGTGTTCGTCGGCGGCACCATTCCGGCCGAGGATCGCGCGATGCTGATGGACGCGGGCGTGGTCGGAATCTTCACTGCGGAAATGAGGCTCGATGATGTGGTGTCGGAGCTTGCGCGCAAGCTGTCGCCTGAACAGGCTGCTTGAATTCCGTGGGTGATGGGCTTGAGCGAGAGCTGAAGCGATTGGATCGGCGCGCGCTGGGCCGGGCGCTGTCACGGATCGCGAACGCATCGGTTGCCGAAGCGCTGGCAGGAATGCAGGGCACGTCGCGCGGCGCATATCGCATCGGCATCACCGGACCACCAGGTGCCGGCAAGAGTACGTTGATCGGGCGCTTTGCACGGAAACGCCTCGATGGCGGCGCACAGGTTGCCGTGGTTGCGATCGATCCCTCAAGTCCGCTGACGCATGGCGCCATCCTCGGCGACCGGATACGCATGGATCATATTGCCGACGATCCCCGCTTGTTTATCCGCTCGCTCGCCAGCCGGAGTGCGAGTGACGGGCTCGCCGATAACATCGCGGACGTGCTGGCGACGCTGGATGGTTACCCGTTCGACGAGGTGATCCTCGAAACGGTCGGCGTCGGGCAGGCGGAGCACGCCGTTCGGTCGCTGGTCGATACGCTGGTTCTCGTGCTCATTCCGGAGTCCGGCGACCAGATTCAGGCCATGAAGGCGGGAATGCTGGAAATGGCGGATATCTATGTCATCAACAAAGCCGATCTGCCGGGCGCCGACAAAATCGCACGCGAAATTCGCGCCGTGCTCAAGTTAAGGCAGCACCTTGATGCGTCTTGGGTTCCACCGGTCATCATGACGACGGCTGCGGATAACGACGGATTGGCGGCTTTGAATGAAGCCGTATCGCAGCATCACGCTTTTCTCCGAAACAACAGAAACGCGGATGAAGTGCAGCGGCGACGGCTGGAGTATCATCTCAAGAGTCTCGTAATGAGAAGTGTTGCGGAGATTCTTGCGAAAGAATCAAACTCCGCGACAGAGCCCTTGCACGTTGCTTATGCGCGTGTGGTCGCGGGCCTGGGAAAAGAATGAGCCAACACCGAGCCGAGTTGTCCGCTGGCGGCAAGCCGTCATGGTCGGTGGATCGGCTCGCGGCCGCCGATTGGGTTGGCGGTCAGGCGAGTGCCATGAACGTGTCCATGAAATTATCGTAACCGGCCTTGTCGGCGTCGCGTGCGGATTGGTTCAACGACACGATCGTGAACTGGGTGTGACCACCGTACCCGAAGCCCGTGGCCCTGGACACGCAGCCATCCACCACGTCGCTCTTGAAGCCGGCGAGGATGCCGCCTCGTTGAAGTTTGAAGAGATAGAATCCTGTCAGCGCATCGAAGACGCCATTTGTTCTGACCGGTCCAAATCCGAGTTTGAAGACCTTGGTTTTGGGGAGAAACAGATTCAGCAGGCGTTGGACTGCTTCAACGTCGTTCGGCCGATTGACGCAATCGTCCTCGGTGCCGACTTTGGCCGATACGTTCATGATCCACGTCAATCCGGCCGGGTTGGGGTTGAGAGTCATCTTGAATGCCATGTTGCAATCTCCCTTGTCTCGCAAAATTCTTCGCCGTCGGGATCTCGAAACTAAACGTCATGAAACGGTAGAACTGCCGGAAGCCTCGCGGTCTGTTGCAAAGCGGATGCGATGATCGATCGTATCGAAAAAATCGCGCAGAAAGCCGAATAGGCGTCGAAGCGTGCTCGGTCGCGGTTCGGCGTCGCGTGCGAAGCCCTCAGGTTCGTGAGCAGAGATGGCGCTTCGTCGCTTATCGGATTTCGTAACTCTTGAAATCATATGACCACTCGCTTGGCAGCAATTTACCTGAGTGAGGATCCGCGACTCTCAATTCGTCGACCCATTTCAAAAGGCGGTTCGCCGAGGCGGCCGTGGTTCCACCCTCGGTCATGTCCGGAAGATCGATGAGCTGAACTTTTCTGTGGCTGAGGATCGCGACAATTGCAGTCGGTCCGACCGGTCCCGTCGCGCGGTAGCTGAAACCCTGCTTGATGATTGCTTCGCTCGGCACCGTCAGCCGACCGTTCGCCCGGATCAAATTGATGTTGTCGTCGTCCATTCGTTCGAGCAGTTCCGGATTGGGAAATATCTGGGTCATCTTTCCGGTGGAGTCGATATCCACCAACAGAACATACCCGCGCTTTGCCGAGGTGATTTGAAACTCAATGTTCGCTCCGAGTTCGACCGGGGAGCTTGGCATCATCTTGATGGCAAGTCTTGCCGGATTTGGCATGGTAACCGCCGGCGTTGCGGCTTGCGCCATCAGCGTCAGGGGCGACGAAAAGGCAGGCTTGCTCGAAGCCGGATTGAGCCCGGACGCGGGATGGCCCGCTTGGGCGGCGACGCACCCGGCCGCAAGAACGAGGACGATGGTTGCGGCTCGTCTAAGCATGGCCACGGGTCTCGCGGCGCAGTCGATTGGCGCTCGTCGGCAAGACGAGCTGCTCAAGCCGCATTGCAGATCGACCGACCGGCCAAAGATGAAAATCACGCATGGCGGACATCATTTGCAGCGGAGTCCAAAAGCTATGGAGCGGTGAAGAAACCGACTGATCCGATCCGGGCATCGGGCGGAAGCGATCGCTGAAGAATCTTGATGACATGTCCCGGCAGACGTCGCCCGTTCAGTTGCGTCAGGACCTGCTCGAGATCGGGGATGCGCTGCTCCGATGTAATGGCGATGACCTGCTCGGCGCCGAACGGCTCGCGAATCCTTAAAGGTATGCGCAAATTATTCGATCGGACGGGCGACGCGTCAGTTCCGAGTGGATAAAGCATTTGGGTCGCGCCGTTGCCGGAGATGTTGAAGAGGACAACAGCACGTCCTGCAACATCCGAGAGATTGATCTCAACGGTCTGAGCGTTGTGGTGCTGCCGGTCGTCAGGCGACATCCGCATCACCTGCGGCGACTTCGTCGAAAATCGTTTGAATTCGCGGATGGTAGCGGTGCGATCGACAACGGTTGACAGCTCGCTGGCGTCGACATTGTAGGCGACGACGTCGCCCCAGGCGATCGCGTCATGCGATGCAGGATCCCAAATCAAATCCGGGTTGTCGGTGGGCGATACGGTCTTGACGGGCGTGTCGTTGAACTTCAGCTTCGAGAAGTAAGCAGAGTTTCCGTCCAGCGAGGCGAGCCGAATTGGTGTGGTGGTCCGTTCGAAAGCCGGTGGATTGGATTTGACCGCTGTGGCGGCGGCGGGCGCGCTGCTGGACGACGCGTTCGCGACTCGTGACTGTGCGGCTGGGGCGGAAGGCGAGGGAGGCAGAGAGTTCGGACCTCCGACCATCGTCACGCCGCGCGTGAGATCGACGACGCTCGAGTCGAGCGATTGTCCTGGCGAGTTTCGGGTGACGATGATCTGGCGTTGATCCGACAGTTGGTAGACAACCTGCCGAACATTGTCGAACAGCTCCTTGACGGTGACCTTTCCGTCATTGTTGGCGTCCGCATTGCCTTCGAGCGCGCGCGCAACGGCATAGCTCAACGCGCCGCGAAACCCCTCTATTCCAGGAATCCGAACCTCGGGCGCCTTCGTGTTTTGATCCACCGCGGCGAGGAAAGCCGTGCGGTCGAGGTCGAGTTCCGATTGAGGGCTGTTGGAGTCGGTTACGGGTTTGAGGGTATCGACCAGCAATGTGTATTGCGGCACTTGCCGGAAGCTCATTTGCTCGGCGCGCGGATCGATGCTGCGCGCCATGCCGCCGCCGTGGCAGGTATCGGCGATGAACACGACCTTTGCGCCACGCAATTCAAATTGCTTGATGAAGTGGTTGAACTCACTCCCAAGGACGCGCTGCTGAGAGCCTTCGGCGGTCGGCTCGAAGCCAGGGAGGAGGAAAACGTTCTCCAGGCCGTTCGGCTGAGATCCCTTGACGCGCTCCGGCTCCCGGGTGCCGTGTCCGGCGATCGAAAGAAAGATGAGGTCATTGGGGTTGGTGCGGGCGACCATCGCGCTCAGTTCACGCAGGAGCTGGGCGCGGTTGGCCTGTTCGTTGATCATGGTGACAACGTCGTGAACACCCATTTCCTTGAGGGTATGCTCGATGTCATGTGCGTCGGCGACGGCTCCCTTGAGCGGTCGGACATGCTGGTAAGCGTCGATTCCGATCACAAAGCCACGGACTTCGCCACCGTCCGGATCGCGAATTTGAACGGCCGACGCCGCCGAGGCGGGCGTCATTGCGAGAGGCGCCAGGAAGGTCAGAAATATGCTGGCCGAAAGTATCAAGATCAAACGCATCGGTTATCCTCAACACACGGCTGGGTGCCATCTCGGGCCACCTGCATTGGTCGGCGGTGGTCGCCGCGTCGTTCAACTATCTCTTTTTCCGCGCGGCTGCTTTTTGCGAGCGGCCGGTTGCGACGTCTTTCTGATAGGCATTCTCGGAAACGACGACCTGATCGTCCGCGAAGGCGCGGAATCTCACCGGGACGTATCCGCGCGCGAGGAGGCCGGCGAGCGGGTACACATTGCGGCAGACGCGGCCATTGCATCCGCCGGTCGAGGCCTCCATCACCTCCGCCTTGCGGTCCGGTGTAAATCTGAGGAACAGCATGACGTGGGAGCCGGGCTTGTTCAGTGCGTCTCCCGGCTTCAAATCCCAAGGATTTTCAAGCGGCTTGGCAATCGCGGGGATCGCCGCGGTGGTGTAATGGACGGACAACCCCCAGGCGGCGCTGACGAATGCGGAACAGTCGACGCCGGCAACGTCGGCGCGCGGCGCGTTATGGGTGCAGACGTTGCCCGCCTTCGTGCCTTTCGCGATTTGCGCACGGAAGCTGGCAAGCGATCCATGGCAGCCCCAGCAATAGGGAACGCCGCGCACTTCCTGATTGACCTTGCCCTGGAGATACCAGGGGCGTCGGATCCGGCTAAAGCCCGAACAAGCCGTGTCGGGGTCCGGGCCGTAATTCTCCGGCGTCAGTTTCCACTGAAGGCCTTCGAACGCGAACGCGGTCTCGATGGCCTGCTGACGGTTGGAGGGCCGCACCGCCGCGACTCCGTCGAACTTGCTGGTCGCGGCTGATGGGGTGTTCGCAGGCGAGGTTGACGTGGCCGATGCCAAATCCCGCAGCGCACGGAATCCCACGCCGACGACTTCGACCTTATCGGGTTTGGTCCGCAGGAAGTAGACGTCACCATCGCCCGAGATGGTCACAAACCGCCGCGTCAGCGGGGTATTGGCGAGCGGCAGATCGTAAACGCCTTCGAACTTTCCGTTCGAGGCGTAGCGCGCGACATAAGTGGACGCCTTCCTGCCTGATGTTGGGATGTTTTCCGCCAGGACGTAGAAACGGTCATCGTTGTCGACGTCAAGAAATTCGACGGTGCCGAGACGGTCGCGCGTGCGCAGGGAGAGTTGCGCGATGGTATCGTTGGTGTCCGCGGCGGTAATCTCGACCCGAACCGCGTTGTCGGACTTCTCCGGAATGATGTCGGCGACGATCGATCCCTTGCTGCGCGACGCGATGTATTGCCGGTCGGGCTGCCGGCCTTTCTTGGTGATGACGGCACGCGTGTTCTGGTCGAGGAGATCGGATGCCGATCCGGGAGGCTCCGAGCCCATCTGTGCGAAGGCGGAGATCGCAACACGGTCATCGACGCCGCGGGTGCTGACCTCTTCAAGCTGGACGGGCTCGTTGTCGACGCTGCGGGTAGAAGGGCCGTCGGGCGCGTGCAGGGTCCGGATGGAGCCGTCCCACACCATGATGTCATTGTTGCGGACGACAAGATCGCTGGGTTTGATGTTCTCCGGCATCTTCAGGATGCGGGCTTCGGCCGTCGGCTTCTTGGGATCGAAACGAACGATGCGGCCGTTGACCTGGTCCAGCAGGAACAAATTGCCGGCGCCATCCGAGGACAAGGCTTGCGGCCCGGTCAGTTCGACATCTTCGGTGGCGTCGATGATGCCGACGGCGTTGGCGCCGGCTCCGCTGGAAAACTCCCGAACGAGGGTGTCGTCTGCCCGGCACGTCTCCAGTGACACCATGGACAGCGATGCCGCCACTGAGCCGATCGCTGCAAATGTCTTGATCGGGCATCGATAAAACATATCCAGCCTCAAAATCCCGGTGCGACCGCACCGCGCTCAAATGTCCCTGTGGCCTGTCCTTTGCGTCTGCGGTGCTATGTCATCAAGGCTATCTCATATACACTAGCCGCGACCTATCCCAAACTCCCTCCTAATGGAGACGCAGATGGCGAAGAACAGGTTCGAACAGGTCGACGAAATTCAGCCGGACGCGATCCTTCTCACCTTGAAAAGGGAAGGCGATACCGCGATGGGCTCCGTGAGCTTCCCGGCCAGCGCAACCGGCGGACGAGTTCCCCAGGATTTGGTGACCGGGTTTGGCGCGGCGCGAGACGCCTTTCGCAATGCGATCCGGTTAGCCAATCAGTCCAAGGTCCCGGTGGTCGTCTTGGATCCGGATAACGTCTGGGATTCCGAATGGGGTGAACTTTATCGCCCGGTGGACTGACTAATAGCTGCGACCTGCGAACGCGGATATGAGCAGTGAAAAGTCTCACGCCCTGGGTTGTTCTGACAATTTTCCCGGTTTTGGCCGGCAGTCTCTCGTCTGGCTATGCGAACGACTCCATCGCGGAAATGTCGATCGGTGGGCTGCAACTGGCCCGGACCGACGCGATCGCCATGGAGAGCGAGCGACTGAAGATTTCGCTGGATGCGGTCGATGTCCACTACCGCTTCAGCAATGTGTCCGGCAAACCGCTGACGGTTACCGTGGCTTTCCCGTTGCCCGACATCGATCTGTCGGATGCTGAAAACATTTCGCTGCCGTCCGCCGACCCCGTGAATTTCGTCGACTTCAAGACCAGCGTGGACGGCCAACCCGTCGCGCTGACGATCGATCAACGTGCGATGCTTGGGACGACGGATGTCAGCGCTCAGCTCAAGCAGCTGAAGGTCCCGCTGCTTCCGATCGGTTCTCGGGAGTTGCGGCCAGCGGATTTGCCTGCCGCGACGCAGAAGGAGATGATCGCCACGAGCCTGCTGATGCCCGTGGGGGCGGATGAGCGCGGGCGACCACGATACGCCCCGGGATGGTCGGTCAAGACGTCCGCGGTGCGCGAGCAGACGTTTCCGGCCGATCGCCCTGTTCTGGTCGAGCACCATTATCGGCCGAGCGTGGGCGGCAGCCCCGACACGATCCTGCGCAAGGGCTTGCGGCAGAACAAGGCATTGGCGGCCGAGGTTGCCCGGTATCGCAAGGATTACTGCGTCACCGATGCGTTTCTTTCGGAACTCGACAAGCGCGCCGGCGCCGGAGCGGCCAATACGGCGGGTCTCGGCGAGCGCAGGATCAACTATGTGCTCAAGACTGGCGCCAACTGGGCCGGGCCGATCAAGTCGTTCAAGTTGGCGATCGACAAGGGCGCGCCGGATCGTCTGGTCAGCTTCTGCGCGGGACGACTGAAATTGGATGCAAACGGATCCGACTATGTCGCGACGGACTTCAAACCCGATGCCGATCTGAGGATTCTTATCATCGGGCGATTTTGAGAAGTCGATAATGGTCGCACGTTTGGAAACGAAATCGTTCACTGAGCCATCGATGGATTGAGCTATGCCTCCAGCCGCCCGCATTACCGACATGCATGTCTGTCCGATGGTGACAGGTGTTGTTCCTCACGTCGGCGGCCCGATTTTGCCGCCATGTTGTCCGACGGTGCTGATCGGTGGAATCCCGGCGGCGCGTGTCGGCGACATGGCAGTCTGCGCCGGCGGTCCAGATGTGATCGCAATGGGCTCCGCCACCGTCCTGATCGGCGGTTCGCTTGCGGCACGCATTGGCGATGCCACGGCGCACGGCGGTGTTATCACAACAGGCTTTCCGACCGTTCTCATCGGGCCCTAAGAGACTGACCGCAAAAGCAGACAAGTCTATCTGGGGGATGTGTGAACCTGAACTCCCGTCATTGCTTCGCTTCACTCCTTGCAATGACGAAAGAGTAAGCCTTGATTTCATCGATCGCATTTTGAGACAGCCTCCAGAGCGTTTCCTGTTTAGGAGGAAACGTCATTGCCGGGCTTGACTCGGCAATCCATCGTTCTTGAAGAAGATGGATGCACGGATCAAGTCCGCGCATGACGACCGATGATTCCATCAAGAGCGGAAAGCCTCTGAGGCCCGCGCGTAGCCTCCTTGCTATTTTTCCAGTTTGAAAAACCGCACGGTTGCCGTGACGGACGTGTTGGCGTCCTTGGCTTCCTTCAATGCTTGCGGAAAGAAGATGTCGGCGGCGACGGGCTGCCGATTCTGCAAAGATGGCAGCGGGTGTGTCGAGGCAATCGCCATCAGCAACTGCAGAGGGGTCGCATCCGACTGGTTCCTTTGCAATCCGATCGTGAATGACATCGAGTCGGTGCCGGGCTTGAGCAGCGGCGACAAATTCTGCACCTGGCCGTTGTCGGTGATCAGGAGAAATTCAATCGTCCGATTGGAAAAATTTTCGATCGTCCCGGAAAGAGCATCGCCAATTTTCAGTTCCGTGGTGTCGAGATTGATGCGCGGCGCGCGAGCGTGATCGACATGGAGTTCGTTGACGAACTTGAGAACGGGACATTGTTGCGCGGCGATTTGGCGCCTTCCGATAGAGGCGTTGAAACCTTGCGCGCTGCGAAACGCTTGCGCAAAGGCATCGAAGGTTGCCGATGAATTTCCGAAGCCTTCGAGGACCGCCGCAGTCCGACTGATCGCAACCGGTGTGATCAGGAAGCAGTCCCCGCCATCATACTGATCGAGATAGGCTCGGATGCGTTCGAGCGGATTGGAGGACGACAGCGCGGGATTCGGAGGCTTCGGCAGTGCGGCCTGCTTCTCGAGCGGTGCGGCGGGTGCCGCCGTTTCGGTTGCTTGCGGGGGACGTGCTGCCGGTTGCGCGGGAAGTGCCGCCGTCTCGGCCGGTGGAGAGGATTTGGGCTTCGGGATCAACGCTTGCTGTTTGAGTTCGGGTAGTGGAGAGGCGGGTTTCTTGCCACCAACCGACCACACGAGAGCGTAGTACGCATAGACTCCGCCGCCAATCAGAAGCAACGCAATCGATGCCGCGAGTGATTTCAACCAAACGCCACGCCCGTGCTCCTGCTCCTTGCGGGAAGCGGGGGCGGCGTTGCTTGCGGCCGGACTGATTGCACGCGCAAGTTCCGGCTTGGGCACCGCTGCATTGCGGTCAGGAAACGGCCACGCGCCGATCTCTGCCATCGAGGCCGGTCGCTCTTTCGGATCGGGTTGCAGCATCCGCTCCAGCATGGGACGGAGCCGTGGATCGACCTCGCTGAGGTCCGGAACCTTTCTCCGTTTTTCGACGAGCTGAAACTGGCTGCCGCCCATGTCCAGCTTGTGGCCGGTCGCGGCATAGAACAGCACAAGCCCGAAACTGTAGATGTCGGACTTGAACGTGACGTCGTGGCCGAACAGGCCGACTTGTTCCGGCGAAACATAGTTGTGCTTTCCGGCAAATCCATCACCGATGATGGTCGGGTCGCCGACCGCGGTAAAGCGCGCGATGCCGAAGTCGATGATCTTGGCGCTCGATACGTCGCCGCGCGGAACGATGATATTATCCGGCGAAACGTCACGGTGCACCAGCCCGCCCTGGTGCGCGACGTGAAATCCTGAGGCAACGCGCCGGATCAGCTTGACTACGTCGTCGTATGGAAGAGGGCCGGTCTCGAGAATGTCGGAGAGCGAACGTCCGTCGATGAACTCCATTGCGAGATAGGGGCGCTGAAGCGTGGGTTCGACGGTGAACAGGAAATAGCGGACGATGGCGTCGTGATGCAGGTTCAGCAGTGCCGAGGCCTCGCGCCGGAACAGCGCGAGCGCTGCTTCGTTCTCGGCCATGTCGGGAAGCAGCATTTTGATGGCGACGGTCGCGCCGGTCTGCACCTCGTGTCCGCGATAGACCTCACCCATGCCGCCGGCGCCGATCATCTGATCGATCGCATAGACGCCGTTCAGCGACGTTCCCGGAGGAACCCCGCGATAAGACGTGCGGGATGTATCGAAGTTGGTCACGGCCGTGCTCGCGGAACTGGTCGCACGAGGGGCGAGATCGTCGGTTCTCTCTCCGGCTTTCGGCTGGCTGGTGTCCGCACAACGATTGCCGTGACGTTGTCCTGACCGCCGCGCTCCAGGGCCAGCGCCAACATGGCGTCGCAGGCGGCTTGGGCCTCGTGTGAGATGACGGATTGCCGGATTTCATTATCATCCAGGTGTCGCGTAAGCCCGTCGCTGCACACGATAAAGATGTCTCCAGCCTCCACGGCTCCGGTGATGATGTCGAGGTCCGGTTCGGGAGAAACGCCGATCGCCCGCGTAATGATGTTGCTCGGCCAATGCTTCGCCTCGTCCGGTGAAAGGGTGCCGTTCGTCAGCAATTCCTGCACCTCGGTGTGGTCGGTCGACAGTTGATCGATCGTATCGTTCGTCACCCGATAGATGCGGCTGTCGCCGGCCCAAATGCAAGCGAAGTGATTGTCGCGGACCAGCAGAACCGCCACCGTGGTGCCGATTGTCGCGGCATTGCGCGCCTTGCTCAAAGCGACGATCTGCGCATTGGCCTTGCGCACCTGTGCCTCGCATTGGTCCAGAAGTTCTGCGGCGGAACTCGTTTGATGAACCGCGTTGAGTGCCTCGATGACGGTTTGGCTCGCGACGTCGCCCGCATCGTGCCCTCCCATGCCGTCGGCAACGGCCCACATCCCCATGTCGGACCGGACCAGGCAGGAATCCTCGTTGCGGCTTCGAACTTTTCCAGGGTGCGTTACACTGCCGACGTCATGCACGGGTGTTCGTCCTGCAATACGAGGGCGCGCCGCACGGCGGCCCGAGATGAGGTTGCGCCTGTCACGCTGAAGCCGTTGCGCGTGCGAGTTGTCCAGTCAACAAGATCGAGTAGTCATAAGGATCGGGCAAGCCATGGCAACTCAGCGCCATGGAGGCGAAGTCGGTGCCGCCTGCCGTCCACCAGAACGTGCCGGCGGCGTAGATTCCTGGATTGGTCGATCGGAGCATGGCCAGCGAAGCGGCGAAGCCATCGTCTCCGGGCGTCATTCCTACGAGACTGCCGGATCGGATCAACTCGGCATTCGTTCCGGATTGCGTACTCGCGGGATGCAGCTGCTCCAGCGCTGTCGCCGTGGCTTCGAAACTCACGCCGGGGTCCAGCGTGGCGAGCAGGAAGCGTTCCGCGTCCTCGTACCATGGATCCTGCGCATCCGCGTCCGGCAGCGCGATCGATGTTTCGTCATCCGCGATGGCATGCAGCGTCAGAGGATAGTAGCGGCCGACCGCATCGATCGACGGCATGATGACGCCGGCGACGCTGGTACCGCAGATGTCGGCGCCCAGCCAGAAACGCCAGATCGGCGCTGACAGGAATGCGCTCTGCCAACCGTCGCCGAGTTGATGACGGCTTGCCGACAGGCAGGCCTGCATCCATGGCTCCCAGACCTCGAGAAATTTGCGCGGCGTTGCAACGGCAATGAAATCGCGTTTGCTGCCGAGTTTGCCGAACAAGCCGCATCGCATTGACATCAGATTCCGCTTGGGCAGCGAAACTCCCTCAATGGCGTAAGGTTAAACGGATTCTGAAGCGATCCGGTCGAGATCTGATAGTTCAGTTCGTTTCCCGCGACGATAAATGTCGAGCTTGACGTCTCGGCTCTGCTTTGGAGCGAGCCGGCCTCCAGCATTCGGAACAGCGACCACGGGCCGGTGCGTTCCAGCACGGAGGGGGGATCGTTGCCGCTGGCAACGGAAATGGCTGTGCGGGGTGCCGGTCCGGGCCATTGAACGGTCGTCGGCGTCGCGGTTGGCGGCGGGGGCGTCCCGCCCAAAAGCGACGGCGCCTGTGCGCTCGGGCTTGTAATCACCGTGCCACCAATATCTGTCTTGATAGTGATACCGACGTTGCCGACCGGCGGCTTGATCGACAGCGTGACCATCGGAACGCTGCCGCCGCTCTGAAAAAATGCATCGCGGATATAGGCGGCTTTCTGAAACTGCCGCAGCGTCTCCTGCGACAGCGTGCGTCCGACCGGGCTTTCCGGGCGCCATACCCACTCCGGACGAGATGTATTCGCGTAAGGCGCGAGATGTTGGGTGAAGAACTTGTCGAGCAGGCCGCCGGGGCTGAACAGCTTGGCGAAATCGCCGAGCGGGACTTCCTGCTTGGCGGATCGAATGAACGGATACCGGTTCGCGATGGTTTGCTGGCACGCCGGCGTAATCTGGTCGCGAAGTGCGACCAGAAGCTGTCCCGCGGTCGACGCTGCCATGTTGCCTTCGAATTCAGCCGCGGCGTTGCGCATCATGTCCGAAAATGGAGGAGGCATCCGGGATGCGTTGTTGCGCAGCGCGGCGACCTGATTTTGCAGCGACAGAACGGCCTGCGGAGCCATCTGCGGGTTCTCCGTGATCAGCGTCAGGTTCTGCGCGATGTCGTTGAGCGTCGCGATGACCGCGTCGATAGGACGGCGCGTGGCATCGCCCTCGAGCACTTCATGATACGCCTTGAACTGCGCTTCGATGCGCGTTCCCGGCGGCCCGTCCTGCGCGTTGCCGAACAATGGCGGCGGGGCATTGGTGCTCGCGGGCGAAGCCGGGGGCGCATTGGGAGCGTTGGCGGGCTTGGGCCGTTCCTTGGTCAGCATGGTTTCGTTGCGGATCGACTCAAGCAACTGGCGCATCGGGGAGGTCGTCGCGGACAGCGCGCGCAGCACCACGTAGCGCGGTTTGTCGGCGGTGAGTTTTTTCATCCGAAGTTTGGAAAGCGCCTCGCGCCAGGCGAGCGTGAATTCGTTGCCGTAGATTTCCAGCAGGTTGCCGGCGAGGTCGTGATACTGCTGATCGATCGCGTCCTGTTGCCCGGCCTCGCCGAGCACCCAGCGGTCACGCTTCATGCGCTCCGCAAGGCCGCTCAGTCGCGCAATGAATTTTTGATGGAAGCCGTCATAGGTGAAGAATGCGGGAACACGGATCGTATCCAGGGGCTGGCCATTCGCCGCCTCGAATACGGTAGGCCCATCCGTGCCGGCCTTTTTGGCGAGGATCCAGTCGAGCGTATCGCTTTCGCGGGCCTCCGATTTGAGGAACTGATAGGCGCGCTGCGCGACGCTAAGGCGGGCAAGTGATTTCTGCGCCTCCTGGATGAGCCGGCCGTCGAGTTGGACCAGCGGCGGCTTCTCGTCTTCGAGGTCGAACATCGCCATCAGGTGATCTTCGAGAAGCCGGCGTCCTTCCGCGTTGGTGGCACTTGGATACAGGTTGTCCGCCCAGTCGCGCTGCATCCACGAGCGGATCAGCGCCTTGTCCTCCGGCTGCTGCCCGCCGAGCATCAGGTAGACCTTCAGGGCCTCGTACACGAAAGCAGGATCGTTGATCTTGTCGTTGAGCTGTTCTTCGAGCCGATAAAGCAGGCGCGGACGGAACATTCGCTCCAAGGCGATGTGATAGGCTGTTGCAGACGACGACTCGAGCCGTTCGTGCTGACTCAATCCGTACCGCTCGGAGGTTGGGATCGCGTCTTTGCGGGAGCCATAGCCGGCAGGCATGTTGCGCAGGCGATGCAGCAGCGGGAGGATCTTGTCGAGATCCCGATCGGCGATCACTGTCTGCTTGATGTATGCATCGCCCGATGTCGAATAGTCGTCGGCCGCCTGTTGCGTTTGCTCGATCAGGTTTGAGTTGTTCTTGAAGCTGGTCAGCCAGCCGGCGAGCAGCGCCACGGAGCAGAGGCCGATCAAGGATAGTGTGACCGTCTTCAGGATAAAGCTGCGCCGCACGGCGCGCCGGTCGGTCGAAACCCAATCGGCCTCGCCGATGATCACTTTTGAAATCAGATCGGTCAGGAAGAAGCTTTTCCCCGAGCCCGAATAGGCCTGACTGCTGACGCCCTCCGCACCGAAATTCCGTGCGAGCGAGCCGATCAGCTGGTCGATCGGCGTGCCTTCCTGGGTGCCGGACGTGAAATAGAAACCGCGCAGGTTGGCGTTGACGTGGTAGCGGGTCGGCTCAAAAATCTGGTTGAGGAAATCGTGAATCTGGCTCTTCAGGCGTGCCATCTGAGCCGGGAATCCGAAAAGCTGGACGCGGAATTGGGGCGCGGGCTCGTCTTGCAGGCGGTCGACGGTTTCCTCGCTCAAGCGCTGAAGGAGTAGATCGTATTCGGCGGGAACATCGCCGACGAGATTTTTGTTTTTGTCTGCGGTCTGGAACGTTGCGCCCCAGACCTGCCGGCGGGCTGCTTCATTGAGGTAGCTGAAGTACTCGTTGAAGCCCGCGACGAGGTCGGTCTTCGTGAACAGCGTGTAGACGGGAAAATTCACCTTGAGCCGCTGGTGAAGGTCCAGCAAGCGGGCGCGGATCGCGTTGGCGTGGGCCGTCAACTCCTGCTTGGGGAGCGTCAGGATGTCCTCGACGCTGATGGCCACGAGCACGCCGTTGATCGGTTGGCGCGGTCGGCTCTTCTTGAGTAGATCGAGGAAGGAGAACCAACTCTCCTTGTCACCTTTTGCGTCGGAGTCTTGCGTCGTGTAGCGCCCGGCGGTGTCGATGAGCACCGCTTCTTCTGTAAACCACCAGTCGCAATAGCGCGTCCCGCCGACGCCTGCCACAGCCGCAGGGGTGGCGCCGCGGGCCAATGGAAACTTCAGCCCGGAGTTGACGAGCGCGGTTGTCTTTCCTGCACCCGGAGGTCCGATGATAATGTACCAGGGCAGGTCGTAGAGGTAGCCGGATTTGTCGCTGCTGGTGCTCTTCAGCGTGGCCAGCGCATCTTTCATGCGCTCCTTGAGGACGGGCTCGTCGTTGACGGTTTCCGTCTCGCCGCTGATGCCGTCGGCGATTTCCTTGGCGCCCTTGCGGCGGCGGTAGAAGCTGAAGCCCCCGAGAGCCGCGCCGATCAGCACGATGAGCAGCACCACGATATCGCGAACGATCGGACTCTCAAGCGGGCGCCAGCCGCCGATGGCAATCAGCGGGCCGATAAAATAGACGAGCGACGCCAGCGCCGCGAGCCCGATGGCGGTTATGCTTGTCTTTATGATGTCCTTCGTCACCATCAGTTCGAACCTGCCGCCGAAGCTCCCGTCGATTTCATCGCTAACGGCCTATTCACTGCGCTCGATGAATATTTCAACGCGTCGATTTTTGGCCCGCCCTTCGGCGGTTGTATTGGGCGCGATGGGGGAGTCAGCGCCCTTGCCTTCGATTACGATGCGGTTGGGCTGGCTCAGTCCACCTTTAAGCACGTCCGCCACAGCCTTCGCTCGTTCCACCGACAGTTCGAAATTCGAAGGGAACCGCGCGTTTTTCAGCGGTGTGCTGTCGGTATGGCCGACCACCTTGATACGACCCGGCTCCCTGTCGAGCACTGCGGCAATGCGGGATCCGATTGGCTTGAAGGCATCGAGCACCTTTGCCTCGCCCGCGCCGAACAGGACGAGGTTGCACACGCGGATTACGATGAACGAAGTTGTCTGATCCGCGGTCAGGGCGCACGCGGTCTTCTCGGCGGCCAAGGCGTTGCGGATACGCTGTAGCTGCGTGATGTGTTCCGGTGGAGGCGGCGGAGGCGGCGGTGGTGGCGGCGCGATGACTTTGCGTTTCAGTTCGATCGCATCGTCGGGGTGGAGCGCCAGCGTCACTTTTGCCGCAGCCTCCGCCCTACTGGAGAGAATGCTGCGGAGCGCGAAATACGACCCCATCAGCAGCACGCCGACGACGGCCGCCACCATCCATGTCGGAACGCGGACCCGGAACAGCCTGCGCGAGAGTTGTTGGCCCTGCCAATGCGGCGACAGATCCCGCACCTCCTTGGGATGCACCCGGCGCAGCATCTCATAAAGATTGCGCTGGATCGTTTGCAGTGCCGCCGGCCCGCCGGCCGAGGCCCGGTGCATGCCTTGGAATCCGAGCGCAAGGCATGCGTGCTGCAATTCGAGGGTGTAATAGTTGGTCGTCGGATCGAGCTTGAGATGATCGAGGATTTCGAAGAAGCGAACGCCACCGACGCGCTCGCCGAAAAACCGGCTCAGCATCGAATACTGAGTCCAGACGTGGCGTTCTTCGGTCGGAATATGCTGCACGATATCGTCAGCCGTGGCGCAAAGAATGTACTTCGCCGTATTGGCCTGCTGATCGGATATCCCGGCGGACCGGATGTCGGTCTCGAAGAATTTGACCGCGTCGGCGACCTGCTCCATCAGGCTCGCAAAGGATGCCCGCATCAGCGCGACGCGGAGCCGTCCCAGGAGTTGCAGCAGCGGGCCGGCCGCTCGCATGATGGGATTGGCGTTCGGCGCGACCAGTTCATCGACCCGGAGCGGCGGGCTCGCCGGCAACTCGAAGGTGGGCGGCGGCGCGGAGGTGCTTGAGATCCAGTCTTCAGGCGCGGCAGTGGAGGGCGCCTGCGCGTAGGGATTGGGCGCGGGATAGCCTGGCGGCACGCCGCGCGGTTGTTGTGGAAATGGCGATTGCTGTTGTGGCGGAGCGCCGGGAACGGACGCCGGGTAGGGCGGTTGCATGCTTCCCGGCATCGGCGTGAACGATGGTTGTGGAGGTGGCAGCGGATTGCCCTGCGGCGGCACCGGTAAAGGCGAACTCGGCAACCGTCCTCCCGGATTGGGGCGGATGATCGTGCGATCGCCACGACCAAACGGATTCGACGGGTTGTCCTTGTTGCTCATTTAGCGGTCTTCCAGGATCGCCCAAAGCTGCAAGTTGAGTTCCGGCCAATCTCCCGAAAAGTGCATGCCTATCGACGCTGCCGTGCTGAACTCAGGCCAGAGTTGAGATTTGCGATCGAGATAGAAATACACGTGATCGGTGATGGCGCGGATGTGCGGTGGTGGTGTCGGAAGATAGACGAGAGGTATGCCCGGGAGATTGGCGTGGACGATCTCGTTCATCTTGGTGTTGGGGCCTAGCTTGAACAGCTGCGGAAAATCGTTCTGGATTTCCACCAGCGGGCGTCGTGCGGCGACTTCGAGCACGAGCGTGGCGGTGCGGAAGAGCGAGCGGTCGCGAATGGGCGAGACGAACGCGTTCTGCGCCCGCTCGATGATCTCGAGCCTGATAGCGCGGCGTCCGAGCCGCGCACTCAGGAAATCCTGAATGTCACGGACGACGGGTTCGAAAACCATCTCCAGATTGTCATGATCATAGAGCGGGTATTGGCGTGCCCGCCGCTCGGTTGTGGCGAAGGTCGCGAGTTCGCCCGCGAGCCGCAGCAATTCCTCGTAGAGACGCTCCGGATGGACATAGCGCGAGTGCTGGAAGTGCAGAAGCACCGGCGATACCCGATTGAGAAGCTGCAAAACGAGATAGTCGACGCTTTGCAGCCCGCCGCCGGACGACGGATCGACTGCATACCGCGCAAGCTCATCGAGCTTGGTATCGATCCATCCGATGACGCGGTTGAGCCAGCCTTCGATCGTCGGATGTCCCGCGCAGAGCAGCATCGGCGGGACGAACTTGTCATCGAAAAGAATATTCCGATCCCGCACTTCGAGGACGCGGGCAATGCCCAAACCCAGATATCCGGGCTTCGGCGTTTTCCGCAGTTCGAGCGTCAGGCGCGGATGGGCGATGTCGATCTCTTCCTCGATCCGCAAGGTCGAGGTGGAGTCGATATAGGTTTCGGAACTGCGGACGTAACGAGTTGCGCTTTCGCTTGTATTGTCGTCCGCCTCGCGGGTGTTGGGCGCCGCGATCGGGATCATCAGCCAGCAAATCTGACCGGCGGCATTCTCCGGAATGTCGATCGCCTCGGGCAGTGGGCTTTCACCCGGCATGTCGAACGGAGTGCCGTCCTGCATCACCCCGGCGGCATGGCGAAGCGCGAACTTGCTTTGCTGCGACAGGTCGGTGTCGATTTCGAAACTGGAGAAACCCCAGGGATAGGGCGTCACGTGCCGGACGCGCTTCTCGAGAAGATGTTCGACGTAACGATCGCTCTGCTGCAAATGATGCGGCCGCAGAAACAGTCCTTCCGACCAGAAAACCTTGCTATACCAAGACATTGAAAATCCGTCGGAACAGGTTGCGATCAAAAAGTCGTTTACGGCATCAGATTGACGAGGGCGCGCCTTCCACGAGTAACAATAACTGCCGAGATTCTAGTTGATAAATTTGACCGATCAAGAACTTATCCCTTACTCCCAGATCCGCCGGCACCGTCGTAATAGTCTGCGAAATGAAGCATGAATGCCGCGATCGGGCCTCCGCTCTGGGGCAGCATGTGCGCGTCCCAGCGCGCTCGGTAATCCTCCCACAGCATGGCCTTCTTCGATGACAGCAAGGAGCCGCCCTTACGCTTGTCGAAATCGCTCGCGATGATCGCGGGATCGAGGTCGTTCACCAGCCGCGACACGGCGTGCTGCAACGCCGCATAGGTTTTGAGCTGATGCGATTTCAGATCGTCGAAGGTCTGTGCGAACGTCGCCCGCGCGTCGAGATAGCTGCGGCTTTTCCCACCGAACATGATCCGCATCGCGTCTTCCGGTGACGGACTGAACTTGAGCGGATTGTTTCCGGTCGCCTCGATCATGGTGTGGCTGGCGCTGCGGGTCAGTTGCTTGGCCTGATTGCGGGCCTTCAACAATTGCATCGCGCCTTCGACAGCGGTGCGGAACGCAATGCCGAGTTGTTGCGCCACCTCGCGGCGGTCGGCCGCTGAAAAGGTATCCGCCGGAAGCCCGGCCGCCGTGGCGAACATACGCAAGAAGTCATCGTCGGCTTGCATGCTGTCGATCGATGCCGGATCAACCGCCGATGAAGCAGGCGCGGGTGGCGCAACAGGCCGGTTCGCTGGCTTGGCTCGCAGGAAGGGCGAACTCTGAACCGGCTCTGCCACTTCATCGAGGCTGTTCCAAGCTGCCGGCCGAACGGGAGCATCGGGCGGCGGTGCTGAATACGACGGCGGCGCCGCGAGTGGGGCAGGCGCCGGAGGAGGCGGCTGCTGCGGTGTTACCTGCGGCGGCGGAGGAGGAAAGGAACGGGCCGCCGGAGAGGCCGCATAGTTGCGTGGCGGCGCGGGGTCCGCAGCCCAGGTGTCCTCCGAGAGCGGTGCTTGCGGAGATGTCTGTCGTGCGAATGCGCTTGCGTTCGACGAACTCACGGGCTCGGCGCGCGGGACAGAAGCCGCCCAATCGAGAAACTCCGCGCGTGCCGGCCGGGCCATTTCTTGCGGCGTCCTGAGCAACTTCGGATCGATCGGCGGAGGAACGGCATCTGCAGAGCCCCAAAGCTCTCCGGGTGAGGCGGCCGCATTGGCTGCCCCCCTGCCTGAAGACGACGCGCTATCGGCGTCCATGCCCTCGGAATCGAACGCCGCAACGATGATGTATTGGCCGATAATAAAGCGATCGCCGCTCTTGAGACGATGCGGGCCCCGCATCCGTTCCTCGGCGCCGTTCAGATAGGTGCCGTTGGTCGAGACATCGTGCAGCCAGTACCCGCCATCCTTGTATCGCACCTCGCAGTGCTTGCCGGAAATGAAACGGCTGGGGTCGGGCAATGTCCAGTCGAGATGTTGATCACGGCCGATGTCGACGGTTCGCTTGCCGGCAATGGTAAACGTCACCGGTCCGCCATCCGGCAAGTTCGTTTCGTTCTCAATTTCCAGACGAAGCGCCATGGAATCTTTCTCGATCAGGAGGAGCCGGACTCTCCAGTTGCCAGTCGAATGCCATCCTCAATCCACGCAGAGAGTATGGCGTCGGCGGTCTCCTGGGGCAACCGTGCCCGTGCCATCAGCAGTCCGCCGCGAATGGCGCGCGCGGTCTGTTCGGCTGTCGCGGGAATGTGACCGCTTTCGACAGGCACCACGCTTCCGCCGGACCAGCCGGCAGCAAGCGCAAGCCATGTCGTCGCGACCCGCATGTTGCTCTGATTGCCGAGCGCCAGCGCCTTGCGCCGTTGCAGTTCCTGCGGCTCCTCAACCCACGCCTCCGCAAATGCCAGAGCCTTGTCATCGTCCGCCGTGGCCCGCGGCAACACGCGACGCAGGGCGCGGCAACCCCATGCCACGGCCGCACGGCGCGGCAGCAGGTAAGCACAGAACGAGATCGCGGCGGACCATTCGCGATCGCGTTTCAAAGCCCGCAGAAATTCAAGCGAGTGGATGTCGCTGGCGGGCTTGCCGACATCTTCCTCGGCGGTCTCGAACGCGTCGTAGAGGTCTCGCACCGTGGTGAAACGAACTTCGTTCATTGCAAGGCTCAGTTGATCGCGACCGTCGCGCCCTTGACGGTCAGCAATCCCATCGCATTCAGGGTGATGGTCGGCGCGTCAATTTTGACGCCCGCAGGGTCGATCGTGATCTTGCTTGCGCCGACAATCAGTTCGATCGAAACATTGGCGGTGATCTTGATCGACTTGCCCACGTTGACGGTCTGGTCCATCTGGATGTCGACCGTCTGATTGCCGGTCTCGACGGCCAGTTTGTCGTCGCCGTGTTTCAATGTCGTTTCGCGCGAAACGCCGGTTCCGAAGGCTTCGCCGATCGTTCTCGTTTCAGAGTTGCGGATAACGAGATTGAGATCCTTCTCGGCATGAACGTTGATGAGTTCCGAGCCCTTTTTGTCGTCGAAGCTCCATTCGTTGAAGCCGCCGCCGCCTTTGCTCGAATTCGACATCAATCCGGCGACGGTCTTCTTGCCGGGCAAGTCGTATGCAGGCTTGTATTCGTCGTTATAGACCGTGCCGACGACCAGCGGGCGATCCGGATCGCCCTCAAGGAATTCGACAACGACCTCCTGGCCGACCCGTGGAATGACCTGGCCACCCCAGTTCTTGCCGGACCAGACTTGCGCGACGCGAAGCCGGCACGACCGGTCTTCGTTGCGGTCCCAGTAAAAGCGAACGTAGATCTCGCCGAGGTTCTCGACGTCGATTTCCTCGCTCGAGTCCTTGCTCTTGGTGACGACCTTTGCCGTCTGAATTCCCAGCACCCTGGGTTTTGGCGTGACGATCGGTGCCCGGAACGGAAGGTCGTTCGGGAAAAACTCAAACGACCCCGAAGATTCGGTGAACTCCTCGGTATCGGTGCCGCTCCGGTAATACTGCGATGTGAACGTGTGTCGGCACCGCGCGATCAGGTATTTGATGTTCTGCGAACCTTGCGGATGCTTTTTAAGCGTGGTGGTGGCGCCGGGAAACAGGCTCAGCGCGTCGCCCTCGCCGAAGCGTCGCCTGTCGGAAGCCTGATCGGCCTCGATCCGCACCTTGGCGTAGAAATCGCCGTCCGACTGGTTGATGTACTTTCCGGGAAAATCATAGAACGCGAGTTCCGGATTGTATTTTTGTTGCCCCTCGGCGTCGCTGACGAGCTTCAGGTTGGGTTTCTGGTAGTTGTAGTCCTTGAGTTTGACCTTGCTCGTCCTGAAGCGACGCTCGCTTGTCCAACTGACGATGCGTTCCTCATCGCCGCGTTCGTCGCGATATAACGGATAGAACGGGGTTTCCTCCTGACCGGGCACCGGCTGATGCATGTTGCTCGAGTCGACGAGCACGAGGATATGCTTGCTGTTTTCGTGCTTGAAGAAATAATAGATGCCGTGCTGCTCCATCAAACGACTGACGAAATCGAGGTCGGTCTCGCGAAATTGCACGCAATACTCGAGCTTTGGGTATTGGGCCTGAAGCTTAATCTCGAAATCGTTGAATCCGTGGTCGGTGAAGACTTCCTTGATGATGTCGGGCGCCTTCTTGTCCTGGAAAATCCGGCAATCGCTGGTGCGTGACAGGAGCCACAGCCATGGCCGCAGCACGAGGCGATACTGGTGCTGATCGTCATGGCTCCCGACCCATTCCGCCCTGGTCAGGATTCCGTTGAACGCACGCTCCTTGCCATATGTCTTGATTTTCGTCTGGCACTGCTGGCCGATCGCCGACTGGAAATCGAGGTCGGGTTGCTCGCTGTATGCGTCGATACGAAAAGTAAAAAGCTCGCTCAGCCCTTCGACGGCCTTGAGGCGAGCAAGGACAAGGACGTCCTTGCCCAGCGGCGTTGTCATTTCACCGACCCGGTCGTCCTGTTTCAGCATCAAAAACTCCAGTCAGTCGTGGAGATGGCTTACAAGCAACAGCGGGAGCCGCGCGTCACGGACTATCCCGTGCCATGATTTGTGTTACGAAATGCAATTTCGGTTCATTCACCAAGTATGATTATTTTCTTAGACGCCGATCCGAAGTGTCTTGTTTTCAGTTCGCCGAAGCCGAAAAATGCCGCCAGGAGCGACGAATGCCAAGCGTTGATTTGGAAAGTCTGACCCGGCCGATCTCCGACGCCGATCCGTGCGGCACCGATCTGGATGCCGAAGGTGATATCGATTTCCTCAATTTCTTCGCATCCGTCGAATCCGTGCTGCCGCAATCCTATTTCCGCGCCCGAGATCCCGAGGGCGGCGAATTGCGAATGTTCGATCCGAAGATGATCGCATTCGAGCAGTACTTCGCGAGCGCGCAACCGTTTCTGGAGAAGACGCATGACATTCGCCTGACGGTGTTGCTGGCAAAGCTTTCGATCCTCAATCGTGATCTCAAAGGCTTCGTCGCGTGCCTGAAGGCGTTGGCGGTTCTTCTTGATCAGTACTGGGATCATGTGCATCCCAAGGGAGAAGGCGGTGACTTCGCGTACCGAGGCATTGCGCTCGAAGCGCTGGATGTCGCACCGACGGTAACGATGCCGCTGCAATTCCTGCCGGTTGCCGAGGACCGCCGGATCGGATCGGTCAGTTACCGCAACTATCTGACGGCGACCGGCGCGGTGCCTCCTGCCGAAGGGGAAGCAACACTCGATCTGGTGTCGGTGGAGCGGGTGCTCGATACCTGCGACCTCGACGGGCTGATCGGAGTGCATACGGATTTCCAGGACATTGTCGCCGCCACGCGGCAGTTTCGCGAGGTGTGGTCCGACAAGAACCCTTCGGGCGAGTCCCTGAGTTTCGAACAGTTGGCGACCGAAGCCGGCGCGATTACCAAATGGCTCGGCGATACGATCAAGCGGCGAAGTCCGGATTTCAGCGCAGATAGCGATGAGCAGCCTTCCGCCGATGTGGAACCGGCGGGAGATCTGCAACGGGCAGTCGGCTCGCCTCTTGCGGGAGCTATCAAGTCGACGGCCGAGGCTGCCGCGGCACTTGGCGCCGTGGCGCGATACTACGCCTTGTATGAGCCCTCGAGTCCGGCGCGCCTGCTGGTGAATCTCTCCGAGCAAGTGATCGGTAAAAGTTTCACCGAAATCGTCCGCATTCTCACGCCGGACCATGTCGATCAGGCCGCGATCAAGGTCGGGACCAATGCGGTGGTCGACCTTCCGATCGTGCGCATCGGTGAGACTTTGAGCGAGATCGAGGCCGCTTCAAGCGAGGAGGCTCCGCCCGAATACCTCGTCGGTAGTCGAGCCCAAGCATTTGGAATGATTGATCAAATAGCGACCTTTTTCCGCACCGCCGAGCCGTCCAGCCCAATTCCAATGCTGCTCGAGCGAATACGCGATCTCGGGCAGCGGGACTTCTTTTCCCTGTTGCGCTCGGTGCTGCCGGCGGATGCCCTCAAGCCGCCGGAATAGGCCTCGGAATACCCCGAAAAAAATAACCGAAAAAAAGTTTTTGGATTTGAACGCGTTTCTCGCGCGCGTTGACTAATGACAAGGATGCCGTATTTTTAAGCCCAAACGCCATTCGAATTTCGGCGCTAAGGCTTTTAAGAACAAATATTTTTAGGGGAGACACCGATGGCTACCGACAGCGGCCAGAAGTTCATCCGGCGCAATCGCGCACCTCGCGTGCACATCAGCTACGAGGATCCCTATGATGCCGATCGTTTGGTCGAATTGCCTTTCGTGATGGGCGTCATGTCCGATCTCTCCGGTAACCTGCCCGGAGTGGAAAAGCCCAACTTCGCCGATCGCAAGTTTCTCGAATTCGATATGGATAATTTCGACAACCGCATGGGGGCGATCCAGCCCGGTATTTCAATGCGGGTCGACAACAAGCTGAGCGACGACCCCAGCGAAAAGCTGTCGGTCAATCTGCGCTTCAACAAGATGGACGATTTCAGTCCGGCTGCCGTCGCCCGCCAGGTTCCTGCGACCGCAAAATTGCTGGAAGCGCGCGAGCAACTCGCAAACCTGCTGCGCTACATGGACGGCAAGGTCGCGGCCGAGGATCAGTTGAAGAAGCTGTTGGCCGATCCTCAGTTGATGGCTTCCTTGCGCGACCGCGCGAAGGCCGCCGGAGAGACTTCTTCTTCCGACACGACCGAAAAATAAGGATTGCCGATCATGGCGGTTGAAGCAGAACGTCAGGGCGCTGGTGCACCCCCCCAGGCAGGCGAAGCGGACGAGTTTGCGTCGCTTCTGAAGCAGAGTTTCAAGCCGAGGACGGAGCGCGCCGCAACCGAGGTCGAAAACGCGGTTTCAACGCTCGTCACCGAGGCGCTCAAGGACGGCTCGACGATCAAGGGCGATGTCATCGACACCATTGAGGAGATGATCGCGCGGATCGATCAGAAGCTGACCGCGCAGATGAACGCGATCATCCACGCCAAGGAATTCCAGCAGATAGAGAGCGCCTGGCGTGGGCTGAAGTACCTCGTCTACAACTCGGAGACGGATTCCAATCTCAAGATCCGGGTGATGAACGTCTCGAAGAATGAGTTGTATCGCACGCTGCGCCTCTATCCGGACGCGAAGTGGGATCAGAGCCCACTGTTCAAGCAGATCTACGAGTACGAATTCGGTCAGCTCGGCGGTCAGCCCTTCGGCTGCCTGATCGGCGACTATCACTTCAGCCATCTGCCTACCGACGTGCAGCTGCTTCGCGATTTGAGCAAGATCGCGGGTTCGGCCCATGCTCCGTTTATCGCAGGCGCCGATCCGACGCTGATGGGCATGGACTCCTGGAATGAGTTATCCAATCCGCGCGACATCGGAAAGGTGTTCGACACACCGGAATATGCCGCCTGGAAGGGTCTTCGCGATCAGGACGATTCCCGTTACGTCGGCCTGTGCATGCCGCGGGTTCTGGCCCGTCTTCCTTACGGAGCGAAGTCCGAGCCGGTCGAGGAATTCGCCTTCGAAGAAGATACCGATGGTCACAAGGGCGAGAACTACGGCTGGATGAACGCCGCCTACGCCATGGCCGTGAACATCAATCGCGCCTTCAAGGAATATGGCTGGTGTACGCGGATCAGGGGCGTGGAGTCCGGCGGTGAGGTGATGAACCTTCCGACCCACGTGTTCCCCACCGATGACGGTGGCGTCGATCTGAAGTGCCCGACCGAAATCGCAATCAGCGATCGGCGCGAACACGAACTGGCAAAGAACGGTCTCATTCCGCTGATCCACAGGAAGAACACCGACAAGGCTGCATTCATCGGCGCGCAGTCACTTTACAGGCCGAAGAAGTATTTCGGTGAGAAGGGTGTCGACGCGACTGCATCGGACAACCTGTCGGCGCGCCTTCCTTACATGTTCGCCGTGTCGCGGTTCGCGCATTATCTGAAGTGCATGGTTCGCGACAAGATAGGCTCGATGAAGGAAAAGGACGAGCTTACTCGGTGGCTCCAGAGCTGGATCAACGAATACGTCGATGCCAACCCGGCTCTATCCAACGAGGCGACAAAGGCACGCAAGCCGCTCGCGGCGGCAAGCGTGGAGGTGATCCCGAACGAGGAAAATCCGGGATACTACAACGCAAGGTTCATGCTTCGGCCGCACTATCAGCTCGAAGGAATGGATATCGGATTGAGTCTCGTTTCACGGTTGCCAGGGCCGCCGGCCTGATTGTGTATCGAATACGTCGGGATTTATCTAACCCGTCGATTTAGCTCTCTAAGTTCACGACTGACCACTTTAACACATCCGTTCCACGGCATGTGATCGATGGCGGATGCCCATTTGAATTGAAACCAGGAGAATGAAAATGGCTACCGACTATTTTCTCAAACTTGATAATGTTAAGGGCGAAAGCCAGGACTCCAAGCACAAGGGTGAGATCGATATCACCAGCTTCAGCTGGGGCGCGACCCAAGCTGGCAGTCCGCTTGGCGGCGGCCACGGCACGGCCAAGGCGACGGTGCAGGATTTGCATTTCACGCATCCGCTCGACAAAGCGTCTCCCGATTTGCAAAAAATCTGCTTGACCGGCAAGCACATTCCGAATGGGGTACTCATCGCTCGGAAAGCGGGAGACAAGCCGCTCGAATACCTGAAGTTAGAGATGAAAGATATCATGGTCACGAGCGTACAGGTCGGTGGTCACGGTAGCGGCGACAGCATCCCGCACGAGCAGGTTTCGCTGAGCTTTTCATGGGTGAAAATGACCTACACGCCGCAGAAGGCGGACGGCAGCGGTGATACTCCGGCCGATGTCACCTACGACCTCAAGGCCAACAAGGAAGGCTGATCCCATCATGCAGCGTCCTGATCATGAATGATGGTCGCCGCAAGGACCGGTTAAGCGCGCCGCTGATGCACGCCTTTCGCAGCGCATATGCGGCGCGCGACGCCAAGGTGAGGCACGACGTCAGAACCGCTGACGGAGAGCGCGTGATTGCCGGCCGGAGAACCGCCGGCCGGTCTCCCGTCACCGATGCGATATTGCGACGCGAAGTGGCAATCGATCTGGAGGCGCTGATGAACACCATCGCCCTGGAATCGTCGATCGATCTGTCCGAGTTTGATCGCGTCCGTAAATCCGTTCTCAACTTCGGCCTTCCCGATGTCGGCAGCCGGACTTTAGAAGACGCCGGCGTCGAAGGCATCGGCAAGGAGATCGAGGAGGCGCTGTTCAACTTCGAGCCGCGTCTCGACCGCAAGTCGGTGCGCGCGCGGCGAGACGAGTCGATCGGCCAGGAGCAATTGAAACTTCGGTTTCTCGTCAAAGCGGATCTGCGTTGTGAACCGGTGAATATTCCGGTTGAATTCGTTGCCGACCTGGACTTGCAATCAGGCGCCGTTCAGCTCAATCGGTTATAGCAATGGATCGACAGTTCCTCGATCTCTACAATCGCGAACTGGCCGTTCTGTTCGAGCAGGCCAGGGATTTCGCCGAAGAGTATCCCGGCATTGCCGAGCGGCTGGGTGGCCTGGTCGCCGAGCGCATGGACCCGATGGTCGGCGCGCTGCTCGAGGGGGCGGCTTTTCTGGCGGCGCGCGTGCAACTCAAGCTCAAGCAGGAATTTCCTGAATTCACGAGCAACCTTCTCGATCAACTCGTTCCGAATTATCTGGCGCCCACGCCGTCGGTCATGATGGTGAAAATCCATCCGCCGTTCGCGGACCCCGCGCTGTTCGACGGAAAACGAATCCGGCGCGACGGTTATTTCGATGCGACCTATCGCGAGCGGGAACGCAGCGTGGTGTGCCGCTATCGCTTGTGCAGCGAAATCGTGATGTGGCCGCTCGATATTGTAGCCGCCGAATATCTGCCCAGTGCCGGGCCGATCCAGGCGGCCGGTCTTTCGGTTGGTCATAATGTTCTTTCAGGATTGCGGTTGTCGCTGACGGCGCGGAGCGCGGAGCGTCTTGAAGACGAGTTGTCTCCTGCCGACTCGCGCATGAAGCCGGAATCCTGGCTTTCGAACTGCCGGATCAAGGAACTCCCGATCCATTTTGTGGGAAGCGAGTCTGACTCGGTTGCGCTTTACGAGCAGATGATCGCCGATCTCGTCGGCGTGTATTTCCGCTATCTGGACGACTTCGGCGATCCCGTCATCATTCCCGCGCCTGCCGGTTGCGTTGAGCAGATTGGCTTCGACGAGAAGGACGCATTGTTCCCCAGCGATACGCGCGTTTTTCGCGGTTCTGAGTTGTTGCGCGAATACTTCGTTTTTCCGCGAAAATTTCTCGGGATCAGGCTGACGAAGCTCGATTCCATCATGCCGAAGCTGCGGACCAAGAATGTCGAAATCATTTTCGCGTTCGATGACATAAATCCGCGGCTGTCCGCGGCGGTGCAGCCGGACTTCTTTTCGCTGTATTCCGCGCCCGCCATCAATCTGTTCGAGAAAACAGCAGATCGCATTTTCCTGAAGTCCCGGTTTCACGAATATCATGTGGTGCCGGACCGCAGCCATCATCTGAATTTCGAGGCGCATCGCATTCTGAATGTCTATGCGCACTATCCGGGCGAGAAGGAGAAGGTGCCGGTTGCGCCGCTTTACTCCGCGAAGGTGGATGACGGATCGGCGATCAAGGTTTTCTACACCATCCGCCGCTTGCCGCGCCGCCGCACCGTCGAGGAGAAGGCTTACGGCAAGACGTCGGATTACGTTGGCACTGATGTTTTCATCTCCTTCGTCGACTTGTCCGAGAATGCGGCTCAACGCCCGCCGGCCGAACTCAGTGTTCGGACGCTATGTTCCAACCGTCATCTTACTGAACACTTGCCGGTCGGGCAGGGCGGGGCGGATTTGCAGATGCTCGACGATACGTCGCTCAAGGTCACCTGCGTCGCCGGACCGACGCTGCCGCGTGAGCCGGTCGCGTCCCAGCTCCATTCCCGCAACGAAGCCACGCAAGGCGCGGCGATGGCGTGGCGGTTGATCAATATGCTCACGCTGAACTATCTCGGCACGACCGCGCGCGCCGCCGGCAATCGGGCGGAGGCGCTGCGTGAGATGCTGTCGATGTTCGCCGACGCGTCCGACAGTGTGATCGAACGTAAGATTCGAGCCGTTCGCCGGGTGGACAGCAAGCCGGTTGTCAGGCGCGTTCGTGAGCGGATCGGGACAGGTACGGCACGCGGACAGGAAATCACGGTCACCGTCGACGAGAAGGGATTCGAGGGCAGCGGCGCATTCCTGATGGGCGCCGTGCTGGAGCGTTTCTTTGCCGACTATTCCGGCTTCAATCATTTCACCCAGACCGTCGTGGTCTCGAATGAGCGCGGCGAAATCATGCGTTGGCCGACACGCATGGGAACACGTAGGTCGCAATGAGCTGGACCGACGATCTCAAGGCGGAGCCTTGGCGCTTCAGTTTCTACGATGTGCTGCGGCGGATCGAGCGCGAGCATCCGGATCGTCCGCGCATCGGCGATAGTGCTACGCGCCGTGAGGAATATGTCGAACTCGGACAGGATCCCTTTCTGGAGTTTCCCGCATCCGATCTGACCAGCGTGCAATCGCAGGGCGATCGGCTGAAAATTTTTGCCCGGTTTCTCGGGCTTAGCGGCCCTCAAGGCGCGTTGCCGCTGACGACGACGGACGAGAGCCTGAGTTGGCTCCTGATGCGCGACGACTCCTTCGCTCGCTTTCTCGATCTGTTCAACAACCGGTTTCTGCAACTGTTCTTCCGCGCTTGGTCGGACGCGCGCCCGATCGGACAGCATGACAGGCCGGATGACGATCGCTTCGTGGCGTTCATCGGCTCATTCATCGGAATAGGTTCGCCGCATCTGCGCGATCTGGATTCGGTTCCCGATCTTGCCAAGCTGACTTATGCCGGACTTCTGGCACCCAAATCGAAATCGGCCAGCCGCTTGCGGGGATTTCTCATGGGCCTTTTCGAAACCGAGGTCGATGTCGATCAGTTCGTCGGAAACTGGCTGACCTTCGATCCTGCGGACGTAACGCGGATCGGTCAGGGCCATGCGGTGCTGGGGCAGAATGCGCTGCTCGGCTCGAGCGTGTTCAGCATCGAAGATAAGATACGAGTTCGGATCTATGTTCGCGATCTGGCTCACCACGAAGAGTTTCTTCCGACCGGATCGAACAATCTGGCCAAGCGGCTGGCTGACGCCGTCTTCTTCTATCTGGGCGATGAACTCGAATGGGACGTCGAACTGGCGATTCCGTCGGGCGCTATCGAGCCGGTCAGACTCGGCAAGAGCGGACGCCTCGGCTGGACCACATGGATGGCGCCGAATTGGACCTCCAAGGAGCCCTATCGCTACGATGCTCGCTTTAGCCCGGCCGACAGATTGCGGCCCCGGCCGGATGCTTGAAAGGCGCTGACGCGTCCGGGATGTCTGACCATTTATCGTAACCTTTGGATTTGAATTTCAGGAGGTTCCCGTGACCGACATCAGTCTCGAAGCCGTAACCGGAAAGTTGAATCGGGCGGGATATGACGCGTTCATTCAAGCCTTGCGCCATGCCAAGAGCGCCGGAAACCGCAACATCGAACTGGCGCATTGGCTGTTTCACATTCTTCAGCAAGAGCGAACGGATCTGAGTTTGACCGTCGATCACTACAAGATCGACCGCGCCCGGCTGTTGTCGGATCTGGCCGGCGTGATTTCCGGCTTTCGCAAGAACGAAACCGACATGCCGGGCGTCGCGAACAATGTCGTCGATGTGCTCGATCGCGGCTGGCACTATGCAACGCTGTTTTTCGGCGAGACGCAAATCAGGACCGGTCACGTGCTCGTGGCCGCGCTCAAATCCACCGACCTGCGCCGCGCTTTCATGAATCTGTCGAAGGAATTCGATAAGATCAATGTCGAAGCCTTGACCACCGAGCACCGCAATACCTGGGCCGGATCGGAGGAAGAAAGTCTGCGTCCCATGGATGGCGCTGGCCTTCGCGGTGCCGACGCGGGTTCGGACCAAGCCCAAGGCCCCAAAGGGACCACGCCGCTCGACCGCTTTTCGCAAGATCTGACCGCGAAGGCGAAATCCGGGGAGATGGATCCCATTCTCGGCCGCGACAATGAAATCCGCCAATTGATCGACGTTCTGATGCGGCGGCGGCAAAACAATCCGATCCTGACCGGCGAGGCGGGCGTCGGTAAAACGGCCGTCGTCGAAGGGTTCGCGCAACGGATCGCGGCGGACGATGTGCCGCCTCCGCTGAAAGGCGTTCGGCTTTGCGCGCTCGACATCGGATTGATGCAGGCGGGTGCGTCGATGAAGGGCGAGTTCGAGCAGCGGCTGCGTTCCGTCATCGACGAGGTTCAGAATTCGCCGACCCCGATTATTCTGTTCATCGATGAAGCGCACACGTTGATCGGCGCGGGAGGGTCGGCGGGAACCGGCGACGCCGCCAACCTTCTGAAACCCGCGCTGGCACGTGGTACGCTGCGCACCATCGCGGCGACCACCTGGGCCGAGTATCGGCAATATATCGAGAAAGACCCCGCGCTGACGCGGCGTTTCCAGCCGATCCACATCGATGAGCCCGACGTCGAGACGTGTTGCGTCATGATGCGCGGATTGCTGGGGCCGATGGAGAAGCATCACAAGGTCAGGATTTCGGACGATGCGATCGTCGCGGCCGTGCAATTGTCGCATCGCTATATTCCTGCGCGGCAACTGCCGGACAAGGCGGTCAGCCTGCTCGACACGGCGGCGGCGCGCGTGGCGATCAGTCAAAGCTCGACTCCGGCAGCGTTGGAAGATACCCGCGTGGTAATCGCAGCGCGCGAGGCCGAACGTGCGGCGCTGGTTTCCGACAGCGATCTCGGTGTCGACAACAACGAGCGCGTCTCGGCTATCGACGCCGAGATCGCTTCCCTCAAGGAGAAGCTCGACGGTCTCGAAAAGGCTTGGGCGAGCGAACAGAAGATCGTGGAGGAAATTCGCGGCCTGCGCGAAGACATCGCCAAGCCTGCCGAGGGCGACGACGTCGAAAGCAAGCGCGGCGACTTGCGCGGCAAGTTTGAATCGTTGGAAAACATCGATCCGGAACAGCGCATGATCTATGCCCACGTCGACGAGCAGTCGGTGGCGTCGGTCGTGTCGGACTGGACCGGCATTCCGGTCGGCCGGATGGTGCGCGACGAGATCGAGACGGTGCTCAAGCTGCCGGAGATCCTCACGCGTCGGGTTGTCGGTCAATCGCACGGTCTGTCGATGATCGCCAAGCGCATCGAGACCAATCGCGCCAAGCTCGATAATCCGCAGAAGCCGATCGGTGTCTTCATGCTGGCCGGCCCCTCGGGCGTCGGCAAAACCGAGACGGCGCTGGCGCTCGCGGAAACGCTGTACGGCGGCGAGCAGAACATGATCACCATCAACATGTCGGAGTTCCAGGAAGCGCACACGGTTTCGACCCTGAAGGGGGCACCTCCGGGCTATGTCGGTTACGGTGAGGGCGGGCGGTTGACGGAGGCCGTGCGCCGCAAGCCGTATAGCGTCATCCTTCTCGACGAGGTCGAGAAGGCGCATCCGGACGTGCATGAGATTTTCTTTCAGGTGTTCGACAAAGGCTTGATGGAGGACGGCACGGGACGCCGCATCGATTTTAAGAACACGCTCATCATCCTCACGACGAATGTCGGCACCGATGTGATCATGGGCCTGTCGCGCGATCCGAAGTATCGCGACGATCCGGAAGAGCTTGCGCAACTGCTGCGGCCGGAATTACTGAAAGTATTTCCACCAGCGTTGCTCGGGCGAATTGTGACGATCCCGTACTTTCCGTTATCGGGTTCGATGCTGGCTGGAATCGTTCGCCTTCAGCTTGACAGGATCGCTCGCCGTATCCGGGACAATCACAGCGCCGAATTCATCTACGACGATGCCGTCGTCGATCACATCGTGTCCCTGTGCAACGATCCGGATTCGGGCGGACGCATGATCGACAACATCATCACCAACACGCTGCTGCCGGCGCTGTCGCGTCAATTCCTCAATAAGTCGCTGGCGAAGGAGGAATTGAAGGAGGTGCGGGTGGAGATTGCCGAGGGAAATTTTGTGTATTCGACTTTATGATCGAACGAGGAGGCACTTAGAACAGTCACATTCTCCAACTCGGATCAACGTGACGTAACTCACCGTCCCTACGCATCGTATCTTGTTTCAGATAAACTCCGGCTCTTTCCTAACGAGTTGCGACCGCTGATACTTTTGTGAGGCCACTTCGATGCATCCGGATTTTTCTCCCGAGCAACAGATTCTATTGGGGGGCTACGTCACCAAAGCCCGGTTTTTGCGTCAGCAACCGGCGTCCGAACTTGAACGGCGGCTCGGTTACGCGTCGGGGCGCCTTTCGCAAGGTTGGTGGCTCTTGTTTTTGGAGCGGATGCCGACCCCAGATGATTTTGAATTCCGGGGTTATAGTCAGATGTCGGGAGGGGTCGTTCAAGGGCATCTACGGAAGGGGCCGACCGCCGAGCAGGAATTGATATCTGGCAGGTTCGACGTGGTCAGCATGAAGCGCCGGATCATTTTGCAAACCTTCCGCCTCTCTGGGCCGGATCGTCTAGCCAAGGTCGTTCCGATCGATGGCCCGACCGGAACCATACCCTACCCGCCTGGCAGCGGAGTCCCGCAATGGGAGTTGACCCATCCGATGGCTTTTCGCGTCTGGGGCCGCATCGATCCAGGGGAAGTCTATTCGGGAGACTATTCATAAGCCTCACGAGCGGCCGCGTGGACGATCCGATACGCCATCGATCTTTAACGAAGCATGTTGATTGTCATGACCACTTCATCTGGCCCCACCCTCTACGACGAAATCCGCTATCCCGCGCGGTCGTTCGAGTACACGCATCCCAATCGTCTCGCGACCATCGCGGCGCTTTATGGGATGAGGCCGGCGCCGATTCCGAATTGCCGCGTACTCGAACTTGGGTGCGGCGTCGGCGGTAATATCATTCCGATGGCTTATCAGAATCCGGACAGCGAGTTTGTCGGGATCGATCTCAGCTCGGAGGCCATTGCAGCGGGGCAGACGAGGATCGCAGCGCTCGCGCTGAAGAACATTTCGCTGCTTCATCTCGACATTCTCGGTGTCGGTGATCAGTTCGGCCGCTTTGACTACATCATCGCGCATGGCGTTTATTCGTGGGTGCCGGAGCCTGTCAGGCGGAAGATTTTCACGATCTCACGGCAGCTTCTGAATCCGCAGGGCGTGAGCTACGTCAGCTACAATGCGCACCCTTATTCGCACATGCGCGATATGGTGCGGGATATGATGCTGTTTCATACGCGTCATCTCACTGATCCCAAGGAAAAAATCGATCAGGCGCGCGCGATCACCAAATTCATCACCGAGTCGACCCCCGACGATACCGCGTATGGCAAGGTGATGCGCTATCAGCGTGAGAGAATCGACAAGATTTACAACGAAGTCCTGTTTCACGATGATCTCAATGCCTCGGCCGAGGCATTTTTGTTGCATCGTTTCGTGGAAGAAGCGAACCAGCACGGATTGCAATATCTTGGGGATGTCGACTTCGTCCGGCAGGACATGACGAACTATCCGGACGAGGCACGATCCACGCTTCAGTCATTTCCGCCTGAAATGCTGATGGTTCGGGATCAATATCAGGACTTCATCGATGGCGCAGGATTTCGCCGAACATTGTTGTGCCACGAGGACATCAAGCTGACGCGGCAGGTGACCGATGATTTCGTAAAACGTTTCTTTCTTTCGGCGCCCTTGAAGGCAAGGGCGGGCGATCGGAAGACGGATGCCGGATCGGGCATTTCTCGGGCCAATGACAATGCCGAAGTTGAGACGTCTCCGCCATTGGAGAAGGCGGTCTTCCGCAGCCTGGGTGAGGCGTGGCCGCATTCCCTGACGTTCGACGAGGTGGTGGACAAAGTTTTCAATCGACATGAAGTTGAGGCACACGTTGAGCGAAGTCCTTCCGCCATGGCAGACCTTTGCGCGTTGCTGGCTGTCGCGGTACGGCGAGGGGATATCATTTTCCGCTTTCATCGACCCGATATCGTTACAACTCTCAGCGAGAAGCCGGAGGTGAGCCTTGTCGCGAGGCTTCAATCAGGCGCGGGGGAAATGGTGACGAATCTGCGCCATTCGGTCGTTGCGGTTGATAACGCGATGTCCCGTCAATTCCTGACGAAGGTTGACGGCACGCGCACGCTTGGCGAACTGCAGGCAGAGGTAAATCGTCTCAACAGCACGATGCCGGAGGGATCTCCCGAGGCTCCCGGCGTCGAGAGTTTGTTGCTGAAGTTGGCCAACTCCGCGTTGCTGGTCGGGTAGCCATCGCGAACTAAAGCGTGATCGTTTGAATTGAAGCGCGTACTGTCATCCTGAGGAGCGAGCGAAGCGAGCCTCGAAGGATCGCGGCGACCCTCGCCCACCTATCTCGGGTTTACCCGAGATAGGGTTCAAAGGACGCAAGTTGGCTTGCCAACTTGCTGCGGCTGTCGCAACGCCCCAGCACCTCAGGGTGACGACCTCGGATTCAACCTCGGCAAGTCATACTCTGGGCGCGTCCGGAACGTCGATCTGAGAGCTCAGCGCGACGCAGTCGTTATCCGGGGTTGCGGAGACCGCCGACGCGCTCGAAGCGAACCGCCTGTTCCCGCTCGATCGTTTTGTCATTGATTCCAAGTAAGCCCCGGTAGGGGGCAATCTTCGGGAGGCTGATGTTCTGGGTCAGGATGTGGGTCCTGATATCGGGCGGCAGCCTGTTGAAGTTTCGGTGCGCTTTGAAGGCCTCTCGAAGTTGCTCGCTGGCCACGCTGTCAACGGTCCCGGCGCGATCGATGTGTCCGCCGAGATTGAAGTAGCTTGCATTCGCCGTCGGGATGACCCGCCACTGCACGGCTTGTTGCGCATGGAACGGGTTGATCATCGCGGTAGTGTTGGACGGCGGGAGCGGCTTTGCGGCTGGCGTGATTGCCCTGGCGGGCGGCGGGTGCCTTGCCTTGACGGGAGGCGGGGCAGGTTGCGATGGCGAGGCTTCCGACGGTTTCTCGAATTCGAATGAACCTTGCGGTTTCGAAAGACTGATGAGCGGTGTTGTGTCGTCGAATTGCTCGTCCGGCGAAATGAAGCGCGGGAGAGCTGATCTTGGCGTGAGTACCGGTTCGGGGGATTTCTCGGCGGCCTTATGCTGGGGCGGTGAATCGGATTCAATATAGCTGACCACGCCGTAAGCGGTGGCGCCGGTAAACGCAGCGATCCCGATTGCGATTCCCGCTAGAGGCCAATCCATGACCCACCTCTACCGACTCCAAGTACCAGTACAAAGAAACGCGTCGTCAATCGTCCCTGGCATCGACGGCGCTGGCCTCGTCAACAGTCGCCTGCGTTGGATGCCGCGGCATAACTAATGGCACGATGCATCATGCATGTTGGACGCCCGCGCTTTCAGTGGCATCACAGCTTTCGTGCCGAGAGCGCCTCGCTGCTATTGTATATGCCGGTCATGGTATCCGGGGTTGCCCCTCGGGTCCATTTCTCGACCGATCCGGTGATCCTCCAGCGGATCGTGCAGGTGTCGTCGTCATTCATCGTAAAGGTCCCGGCATCGTGTTTCTGAAATTGCGACGCCACGGCCCTGGAGTTGGCGGGCGGCACCTTCTGATATTGTACGAAGCCGCCCTTGCCGAAATAGTACCAGTACTTCGTTCCCTGCCAGGTCAGCGTCCACCATCCCGCGAGCCAGGCCGGCGCCGATGAGGCAAGAGGAGCGCTGCCGAAAAGAAGATCGACATCGGCCCATCCGCGAACCGCGCTGAACGGCCCCATGGCATAGTTGATCATATCGTATCCGAGGCCAGGCCCGCCTTGACCTCCATCGATGTGGCGGAAGCTGCCGTTGGGGTTGTTGTAGGTCATCCCAATGTGTTCACCGCCAAAGTCGAGAACGTCGCCGGTCTTCGGCATTGCCCCGCTTCCAGCTGGAATCCACGCATATGGAGCGCCTGCGGTATCGAGCGATGATCTCAGGTCGAGGCCTCCGATGTAGGGGCCGCCGGCAAGCCGGATGATCTGCCCGGCGAACTGGTTGCACCCGGTCGTGTTTCTAGGCGGCTTGCGAACCTTCCAGTCGTAATGGAAGCGCTCCTGCCAGGTGAATATCTGATTGTCTGGATGGGTGCTGTTCCAGTCGGGGCTTGTCGGCGGCCCGGTGTAGTAATCAAAATCCTGCTGATTGATATCGGATCGAATGGGCGCCTTCCTGGCAACGTCATTCAGGAGTTCTATGACTTTGTCTCGCGTTCTCGGCGAAGCCATGTGTCCGGTCCTTATCTGATATCCGATCCTCAAAATTCGTGGCGCGGCTCAAGAGGCCGCCAAAGCTTCGACCATTCGTTCGCTGTCGGGCGCGATGGTTCAAATTAAACTGCGGCGTATCACGAAGTTGGGAGACGCGGTCGAGCGTCCGGCCACGGTGCGCGGGTCCCAGTCATCCGAACCTGAGATGCGCCTTCGCAGGGCGGGGCCATCGAGGGCAGATGTGGCAACGGAACTGGGCGACCTGATGAGGCGTCCGGTGCGGCGTGCCGGAATGCCGATGCCTTGTCGCGCTCCTCATTCGGCACACTCCGAAAGAAAAATACGTGAGCGCGACCAACTGATTGATTTTCCTTTGTTTGCGATTTGTTCTTTTGCGCTAATTACAAAGTATGCGGCAAATATGTCACATCGTTCTCCCGCCAGATCAATTATTGGTCAATATTCTTTTGGGAATCGTGCTGTGGGGCGCAGTCAATGAAGCGAACGCCGTTTTCCGTTTCAATATTCGCCGGGCTCGTCACCGTTTTCGCGTCAATTGCTTCCGTCGGTTCCGCACAGGCGCAGATTTTCTGCCCGTCGGCAATTCCGGGGCAGCCGGGCATCGCGCTGCAAAACGGAACCTGCACCAACGGAACGACGGGTGCTTTCTCGAACGCGGCTCTTGCCAGTCAGGCCCTTAGCGATCTTTCCCAATCGACGACCCAGGAGACCACGCGCACCGCCACCAGCGCGATCTCTGATCGCCGACAGGTTGAAGCGGATCGCTGCCCGGACGGTACCGAGCGGGTCGGTGGTGTCTGCCGGCGTCCTGCCCCTGCGCAAGCAACTCCAGCCGCAGTTCCGGCTCAGCCGACTTCAGCTGAACCTGCGCGGCGCAGATCACAGCGAAGCCGGCGCGCGGCCCGGGTTGAGCGGCACGCCGCGCCGGTTCGCGCTCCCATCTACAAGGCGCCTCCTGTGCCCGTCATCGACCAGGGTGTTCGCGTCGCATCCTGGGCGCGCGTGTTCGGCGATTATGAGCGCCGCACCGGCACCGGGGCTTCCAGCATCAATTGCTGTACCAACGCGGTGCCGCCCGCGGGCATTCCGATTCCGTTGGTGTTGTCGGCCGAAAGCAGGGCCAGCACCGTCGGCTTCCTGGGCGGCGTGGATTTCACATCGCGTAATCTGCTGACGGCAGGCGATGGCCTGATCGCAGGCGTTCTCGTCGGCTACGCTGAGACGGATTTCAGGCTGACCACGACGACGACCTCTGCCGACCTGAACAGCGTCGGGAATGGTTCCAGTATCCTCAACGCCCGCCTGTCGGGGCCGACGGTCGGTGCCTTTGTTACCTATTTCAACGGCGGGTTCTCGATCGACAACACCTTCAAGGTTGACTTCCTGAGCCTGAATGAAAGTTTCGTCGATAATCTTGCGTTTACCGCCAACGCGCCGGTGCCGCCGCCGACCATGGCAACGTTCACCGGCTCGGGATCCACATCGCTGACCAACTATAGCTCGTTTGGAAACATCAACTACCGCTTCCATCTGTCCGACCAATACTGGATCGAGCCCACGGTCGGCTATAACTACACGTGGACCGAGTACGGCTCCAATGCCGCGCTGCTCGGGCTGTCGAACGGTAGCCTGCTGAGAGTGCAGGGCGGCGCACGGTTCGGTATTGAACCGATGTGGGATCGGGTGCGCGTCACCACCACCGTGACCGGGCTTGCCTATGAGGACGTGTCCGTGAGCGGCGGCGTCCTTCAGAATGCGGCGTTCGGGACCACCAGCTCGCTGTTGCTCGCCCAGGAAGGCAAAATTCGCGGACAGGGAATCCTCGCTTTCAATTTCGATTTTGGGAACGGCTTCTCGTCGTTCGTTCTGGGCGAAGTTCGCGGGGGCGAAGGTCTGTTCGGCGCAGGCGGCAAAGCCGGCGTTCGGTATCAATGGTAGTTCGTTGATCGCGGGCCATTGCCGCCCGCGCATCAAAGCTGGATCAAGCGCCTCCGAGCCCCATACGGGTTCAAAAGAACGCCCTGTAAGCCTCGCTTATGGGGCGTTTGACATTGGGATTACCCTCTAGCGCAGCGACGGCTGCCGTTGTGCGTTGCACGCCCAAGATTGGCTCCGGCTTCGGGGAAATATCGCAGCATTCGCGACATAGGAATGTGAACCAATTTTTATGACCGGCGACCCAACTAGGGGAGGACGTTGCGGATCGGCGCACGGCTAACTTAGAATTGAGCCGGTGAAGTGGGCTCTTAGAAGGTCCCAGAGGACAATCACATGGCGGCACTTCGGTCCCTAGGTCGCACGATCGCCATTCTCGCTTGCTTCGCGATGTTCACGTCAGCCCGCGCCGCCGATGATTTTGATTTGTGCAATCACACATCGAGCGATCCGGACGCGGGCATCCCCGCCTGCACGCGACTGATCGGGCGCGAGGGCGAAAGCGCCAACATCTCGGGATTCTATAACAACCGCGGCATCGGCAAGATTCGCATCGGCGATCTCGGAAGCGCGATCGAGGATTTCGGGAAAGCGTTGGATCGGAATCCGAAGTTCACCGACGCCTATCTCAATCGCGGCATCGCCCGTCAGATGCAGAACGACTATGACCTTGCGATCGCCGATTTCAATCAGGGACTTCGCCTGAACTCGCATTCGGCGGCGCTTTTCAATGCGCGCGGATCCGCCTTGTTCAGCAAGGAGGAGTACGAGCGGGCGATTGTCGATTTCAACAGTGCGCTCGCTCAAGACAAAAACTTCGTCAAGGCATACATCAATCGCGGTCTGGCGTTGATGTTCAGGCGAAAGCTTGATCGCGCGATCGCAGACTTCAATGAAGTCATTCGCCTCCTGCCGAACGATCCGACCGGCTATCTGAACCGGGCCGCGGCGAAAATTGACCAAGGCAACGCCGATGGCGCGATCGCGGATTTGTCGGAAGCGATCCGATTGGCTCCCCAAGCGGCCAGTGGTTACAGTCGGCGCGGTGAGGTGTGGCGCATCAAGGGTGACCTGGTCAAAGCCCTTGAGGATCACAACAAGGCAATATCGCTCGAGCGCACTGCGGAAGCGTTCAACAATCGCGCATTAGTCTATAAAGACAAAAAACAATTCGACGATGCGATCGCCGATTGCAACGAGGCCATACTGATCAATCCGAAATTCTTTCTGGCCTACGTCAATCGCGGCGATATCGAGCGTGTGCAGGGAAACTTGGGAGCCGCTCTCACCGATCTGAACAAGGCCGTGAGCCTCAATCCGAAATCTCCAATCGCGCTGAGTTATCGGGGCGACGTACTTCGCGAGCGCGGCGATCTTCAGCGGTCGCTCGTCGACTACAATGATGCGATCCGGAGCGTCCCTGATTTTGTCGCCGCTTTCGTCGGGCGCGGCATCACGCGGGAAAAAATGGGCGATACGGCGAATGCCCGGTTCGATTTTCAGAAGGCATTGACGCTCGCGCCGGAAGCCGACGCCTCCATTGCCAAGCCGGCCAGAGAGGTGGCGAGGACGCATCTGACGGCCATCACCGACGCCGAATTGGCGAAGGCCAAGGCCGCTGAACTCGCCGCGAACCAAAAGGCGGCGAATGTTGCAGCCGAAAAGGACGAGGCCGGAAAGGCAGCGAAAATCGCCGCGCAGCAGCGCAGGGAAGCCGAAGAAAGAGCCAAGGAAAAGGCTGCCGCGGAAGCTCGCGCAAAGAAGGAACTCGAGGCTCGCCTCACTGCGGATTTCGAAGCCCGCGTCAAGCAGCAGGTTGATCAGCGCGCCAGCGCAGCCGTGGCTGCGGCGCAAGCGCGGTTCAATGCGGAGGCCAATGCACGCGCGGCAGAAGATGCCAGGCGACTTGCCGAGGCTGAAGCCAAGGTGAAGGCGGAAGTTGAAGCCAAGGCCAATGCCGAACTTGAGCGGCGATTGCAGGCGGAGATCAAGGCTCGTGAAGAAGCGGCCGCAATGCAGGCTCAGGCGAAGCTTGCTTCAGAGCGCGTTCGCCTGAACAAGGAACGCGGCGTTCGTGTCGCACTTGTGATCGGCAATTCCGCTTATCAAGGCGTCCCGGTGCTGCCGAATCCGCGACGCGACTCCGAGGCGGTCGCGGCGACTTTCGAAAAGCTCGGATTCCAGACCGTGATTACCGGGACCGACCTCACGCGCAGCGCGTTTCTCGGCAAGCTTCGTGACTTCGAAGATCTGGCGGCTTCAGCCGACTGGGCGGTGATTTATTATGCCGGCCACGGGCTGGAAATGGATGGCACGAACTATCTGCTTCCTGTCGATGTTCGGCTAAAATCCGACCGCGACGTTCAGGATGAAGCCGTCTCGCTCGATCGTCTGCTACAGGCCACCGAACGCGCCAAGAAGCTTCGCCTTGTTATTCTCGATTCCTGCCGGGACAATCCGTTCCTGATCAAGATGCGACGAACGGTTGCGTCGCGCTCGATCGGACGCGGCCTGGCTCGTATCGAGCCCGAAGGGGGCACCCTGGTGGCCTATGCCGCACGCGAAGGACAAATCTCACGCGATGGCAACGGCGAACACAGCCCATTCACGACGGCGTTTCTGAAGTACGTCGTCGATCCCAATCTTGAAATCAATATGCTGTTTCGCCGTATCCGGGACGATGTTTTCCGGGAAACCCAACGCAATCAGGAGCCGTTCACTTATGGCTCGTTGCCGGGCGATAATTTTTATTTTGCGCTCAGGTAAGGTGTCGTCTCGGATGCGAGATGCGCTTCAATCTCCGGAGTTGAGGGAGATTGAATTGAGCCGCCTTGATCTGGCGGATCTTGCCTAATCTGCAATACAGCTACGAGATCGATATGATCTCGAGGTTTTGACCGGATACGCTGACCTCGTCCCCGACAGTCTTGTTCAACAGCGATCGTGCGACGGGCGACACGAATGAAATCGAGCCGGCCTTGGGATCGGCTTCGTCCTCGCCGACAATGCGATATGTCTGGACGCGACCATCGTCGCGTCGGAAGGTCACCGTGCTTCCGAAGGCAACAGTATCGGCCGAGGTCGGGTCGGCGATGACCTGGGCCGTTCGAACGCGCGCCGCGAAGTAGCGCATGTCGCGTAGCGGGATCGCGGCCTGTCGCCGTCGCTCGTTGACGTCTTCGATCGCTTGCGCTTTCGCATACGCGTCGCGGGCCTCTTGAAGCTGATGCTCCAGAGCCTTCAGACCCACCGTCGTCACCAGATTCGGATGAGGCGAAACCGGACGGTCGGGCAGCAGCGTTTCCGACGCGGTTTCGGCACTGTCTTCCTTGGTGAAAGCAACGCTCAAATCATTCTTCCTTCAAGATGTGTCGGACTGCTTGGTCAGCGCCACCCGAGGGCAGGAGCGATGTGGGTTAGAATTGCCTCGATGACATGCGCATTATAGGCGACGCCCAATTGGTTCGGGACCGTCAGAAGCAACGTGTCGGCTTCGGCGATGGCTTCGTCCTGCCTGAGTTGTTCGATGAGGGCATCCGGTTCCGCGGCATAGCTGCGGCCGAAGATCGCCCGGGTCTGCGGATCGATAAATCCGATCTGGTCTTCCTCTTCGCTTCCGGAGCCGAAATAGGCGCGGTCGCGATCATCTACCAGCGCGAAGATGCTGCGGCTGACGGAGACACGCGGCTCGCGCGCATGATCGGCCTCTTTCCACGCCGCGCGGTATGCGCGGATTTGTGCGGCCTGCTGCACATGGAAGGCTTCGCCGGTTTCGTCGTTCTTGAGCGTCGAGCTTTGCAGGTTCATTCCGAGCTTTGCCGCCCAAACTGCTGTGGCGTTCGAACCGGCACCCCACCAGATGCGCTCGCGCAAGCCTTCGGAATAGGGTTCGAGGCGCAGCAGGCCGGGCGGATTGGGAAACATCGGTCGCGGGTTGGGTTGCGCAAAACCCTGGCCGCGGAGGAGGTCGAGAAACACCTCCGCATGACGCCGGCCCATATCGGCATCCGACTGACCTTCGGCCGGCTGATAGCCGAAATATCGCCAGCCATCGATCACCTGTTCCGGTGAGCCGCGGCTGATGCCGAGTTGCAACCGGCCGCCGGCGATCAGATCGGCTGCCCCTGCGTCCTCCGCCATATAAAGCGGGTTCTCGTAGCGCATGTCGATCACGGCGGTGCCGATTTCGATACGACTGGTTTTCGCGCCGACACCCGCCAGCAACGGAAACGGCGAAGCGAGTTGCCGCGCGAAATGATGGACCCGAAAATAGGCGCCATCCGCTCCAAGCTCTTCGGCCGCGACAGCGAGGTCGATGGATTGCAGCAGGGCGTCCGCAGCCGAGCGGGTTTGCGATTGCGGCGAAGGCGTCCAGTGTCCGAACGAAAGAAAGCCGATCTTTTTCATTCGGCCAGTCTATTGATATCGGAGCCGGCGCGCACCCCCAAAAGCAATCGTCAGCGCACATTCGATCGGCGAAGTTTTTCTTACGTGTCGGATCATTGCGCCCGCAATGGCGATGCGAGCGCCATCGGCTTTGGCCCGCTAAAAATACGCCGGCTTGCCGGTTGTCCAGGTCTGAGCGCCGCATCGACTATTTCGCCGCAGCGAGCGGAAAATCGAACATATGCTTCGTATATGTTTCGACCACGATCGAAAACGGAATCCGCGCTTTGGTGTGCAGAATGGCGCGATGCTCCAGCACATGATCTGGTATCGCGAGACTGCCCGCCTCATCGGGGCGTGCCGCTTCAAGCTCCCATCCTTTGGGCAGTGGCTGCCACAGCGTCGTCGATTTGAGCGTCTGACGCTGGAATTCAAGGTCCTTAACCGCACGTCCGAACGGCGTATCCGTTTCATCGAGAAGGCGGTTCATCTCTGGCGTAAGGCGGCTGGGAACATACCAGTTGTCGGCTTCGGACAGCAGTTTGGAGCCGCAAAACAATTTCACGCGCCGGTAGCGCACCGGCTCGTCCGCGGCAATCGACAACCGCTGACGATCTTCTGCTGTGATCTGTTTCCCTTCGCCGCGCATCAGGTGTGCCGAGACTTTTGGCTCGTTGGCCAGGCGATGAGCGCCGCACCAGCGCTCCAGCGTCAAGGTCGCGCTCGGGTGCGAAAGCAGCTCGGCATTGAGTGTTTCAACCAGCGCCGTTGCCTCGACGCGCGCGAGAAAGCTGGCGGGCCATTCATCGGCGGATGCCATGGACGGCAAGATCAGCACGAGCGTGGCCAGAAACATCAGATTGAGCTGCTTCATTGCGTTTCGTTCCATCGAGAAGCGTGAAGGGATCAAGCTAACGTTGCTCATCACGTTCCTTAGATCAATCATCGAGTTATATTTTTGCACGCGATGCTACCTCAATCATCGACAGGGCCCCTCAGTGCACTGAAGCCTGCGCAATTTTTGGCTTATATTGCGCGGGGACTATTTATGTATCCTGGTCATCTATCTTTCTTATGGTTCAAGAGGAAAGATGTCCCTTATGTTGGTTCCTGCACTTGCCCCGCACCATAGGCGTGATTTACGCTCCACTTCGGTCAGCCGATCTCGGCAAACACAGCGCTGGAGGATCATCCGTGCCGACGCGATATGTACATCCCGATGCTATCGTCAGCACGGATTGGCTGGCCGATCATCTCTCCGATCCGAAACTGCGCATCTTCGATTGCACAACGTATCTGCGCTATGAGGCAGGCACGGGGCGGCCTTATCGGGTGGAGAGCGGCCGTGAAGACTATGAGAAAGCGCACATCCCTGGCGCGGCCTTTCTGGATCTTCAAGGGGAGCTTTCCGACGGAACGAGCCGTTACAGCTTCATGATGCTGCCGCTTGAAGAACTCGCGGCTCGCTTCGCCGAAAGAGGTATCGGCGACGGTACGCGTGTGGTTCTCTATGCGCGTAAGACTCCGCAATGGGCGACCCGCATCTGGTGGAGTTGCGAGCGGTCGGATGGGACCACGCCGCTATTCTGGACGGCGGGTTCGACAAATGGGAGGCCGAAGGCCGGCCAACCGAGGCGGCGGGAAAGCAATACCCACCCGCGTCGTTTCCGTTGCGTCCGCGTCCGGGGCTTTTCGTTGGCAAGGATGAGGTCGTGGGCGCAATCGGCGATGGGCGAATCTGCACGATCAATGCGCTCGCGTCAGATCTGCATAAGGGAGACAATCCGCGCTATGGCCGGCCGGGACGTATTCCAGGCAGCGTCAACGTGCCGGCGGCCTCTCTGCTCGATCCAGGTTCGCTCGTGTTCAAAACGCCTGAAGAGACCAACGAACTGTTTCAAGCCACTGGCGCTGATCGATCCAAGTCCATGCTGCTCTACTGCGGAGGCGGCATCGCGGCGACGCTCGATGCCTTTCTGTTGCATCAGCTCGGCTATACCGACATCGCCGTCTATGACGCGTCGATGAGCGAGTGGGCTAAGGATGAAAGCCTGCCGATCGAACGCGGATAGGCATCGGGGTGTCGTTGAAGCGGACTGACCTGATGTTCGGGTCAGCGGGATGGCCGGCGTTGTGTGAGTCCTGACGGTCACCAACTGTCCTTCGGTCGGGAGGCGGCATCGAAGGTTTGCAGGAATTTCAAACCGCCAATTCGTCCCTTGAGGCGCGATGTCGCGGCCTATCCCGTGAGTTCGGGAAGACCCGTGCAGGTCCAGCATCGATTGTTATACTGTTCCAGATCGACAGGACTCGACGCGCCGTGCTAATTTAGTTCGTATCACGACCAAGATGCCGGATTCAGAGTTGTCGAGCCGCTTGTTCCATCGCAATTTTCTGAATGTGCCACGGAGGGCGTTAACCCTTCTGGTGCTGATGATCTATCTTTGCGTTGGCGCGCTTCATGGACTGTGCGATCTCGAAGTCTCGAAGCCTTCCGGATCGGTCGTTATATCCCTCGTTCAGGAGGGAACAGGTCACTCCGACACTGGAATTGTAACCGATCATCACTGCCATGGTTGTTTTTCGGTGTCGGTGCCTGCCCCGATCGCCTCCTCCGCCACGATCAGCGAGATGCCGGTGAGGCTCGCGTTTCATCATGATGCGGAGCGGCGCAGTTTTTCCGACGGTATAGACCTTCCGCCTCCAAAAGCCTGAACTGAACCTCGTCGCTGGGTGTTTTCCGCCCTGAATCCGTCGTTCGTCAGGTTTATTATCATGCCATCCAGGATCGACACGCGTTTCGCGTGGGCGGTGGCGCTGCTCATCAGTTGTACGCTGAGCGATGTGGCGCATTCGCAAACAATCACCATGGGGGCCGCGCTTCAGCGTGCGCTTGCCGCAAGTCCGCGCCTGACTGCGGCGGAGCGCGACATCGGCATCGCGCGCGGGCACCGTATTCAATCCGGCGCATTGCCCAATCCCGAGATTTCCTACGAACAGGATAATTCGTTTGGGTCTGGCGTTTACCGTGGGACGCGATCGGCGGAATCGACGTTGCAAATCAGCCAGATGTTCGAACTGTGGGGCAAGCGCGATGCCCGCATCGCCGCAGGCCAGGCCGCGCTGGAAGCAGCGGCGATCGAACGACAGGCGGTACGGCTCGAAGTTCTTTCGGAGACCGCGATCGCCTTCGTGAATGTCCTTGGGCTCCAGCGGCGAATCCATATCCTCGACGAACACATCGAGGCGATCGACAAGATCACTCCGCTGCTCCAGCGTCGTGTCGAAGCAGGCGCGTCCTCGGTAGCTGAAACGGGACGGGCCGAGGCGGCGTCCGCCCTGGTCAAGGTGGATCGGGAACGCACAAAATCATCGCTGGCAAGTGCGCGTCGCGAATTGGCTGTCCTGATGGGGGATCCCACGCCGCGATTCAGCAATGTTTCGGGACAGTTTGAGGCCGTTGGTCGTCCGCCCAAATTCCAGTCCGTGGTCGCGGCCATCGACGCAAATCCGCAACTGGCGCGTTGGTCCGCGATCTACGCGCAACGAAATGCGGAACTGTTGCTGGCTCGCCTGAAGCCTTATCCGGACGTGACTGCCTCTGTCGGCCTGCGCCACTACAATGAGACAGGCGATAACGCGGTTCGATTGTCCCTGTCGGTCCCGATCCCGCTGTTCGATCAGAATCAGGGCAACATTCTCTCCGCCCGGGAGAACTTGGCCAAGACTCAAGCGCAGCGAAAAGCGAACCGCAATACTCTCATCGTCCTCGCCGGGCGCGCTTACGATTCGCTGGAAGGCGCGTTGAGGGAGCTTGCGATCTTGCGCACCTCGGCGATCCCCAAGGCGAAAAATGCCGCGGCGGCCATCTCGGAAGGGTACGGGCAAGGACGCTATACCTTGCTCGAAGTGCTGGATGCGCAAGCCAGTCTCATGCAGGCGCGCCTGCGCGAGCAGGAGGCGCAGCAGAATTTTCACGTCGCCGTTGCCACTATTGAGGGGCTCGTAGGCAATCCGTTCGCGCTGGCGCGGGGGAATGCACGATGAAAGGGCGGATCGCATTGATAGTTGTGGTAATTGCGCTCGCAACGGGGGTTGGAGTGTACGCCAACTTGCCGAGCAACGTCGCAACCTCGACTGAGAATGTCGCGTCGGAAGCACAGCGCGGCGGTAAAATTTCCGATGGACACAAAGATGAAAACTCCATCGAGATGAGCGACGCCAAGGTCGCGTCTTCAGGCATCGAGATCGTGTCGGCGCAACGCGCAACGTTGCATGACTCGATTATGTTGAACGGCATTCTTCAGCCAAATCAGGAAACCCTGGTTCAAGTCACACCGCGATTTTCCGGCGTCGTGCGCGAAATCAAGAAGCGGATCGGAGACGTGGTTGAAAAGGGTGATCTTCTCGCAAAGATCGAGAGCAATCAGAGCCTGACGGTCTACGAACTGCGTGCACCGATTTCCGGCACCGTGATCGATCGCCAGATCGCTCTTGGTGAGTATGCGTCGGAGCAGAAGCCAGCCTTCATCGTCGCGGATGTCGCGACGATATGGGTCGACCTGGCGGTTTATCGCCGCGATCTGCCGCGCGTTCGCGTCGGAGACAGGCTTTTGATCGAGGTCGGGGACGGAGGGGAACCGATCGAGGCCGAGGTTTCCTACATTTCACCCGTCGGCAGTAGTGATACCCAGACCGCGTTGGCGCGTGCGGTGATCCGCAACGAGGGAATGCGCTTGCGGGCCGGATTGTTTGTATCCGCTCGGCTGATCCTGCCGGCGCGACACGTGCCCGTCGCGGTCAAGACCTCCGCGATTCAGACGATCGACAACAGGAGCGTCGTTTTCGTTCGTAAAGGAGATCGATTCGAGATCCGCGATGTCTCCCTGGGTGCCCGCGATTCCGAACACGTGGAGATCGTGTCTGGCATCCGTGATGGTGACAAGTATGCCGCGAGCAACAGCTTCGTGGTGAAGGCAGAGATCGCGAAGGGCTCTGCGAGCCATGAGCACTGATATCGATCAAATGCAGGCTGGGTTCAGTGAAGCGCCGATCGCGTTGAAATGCGTTTCGGCGAACCGGCCAGGACGGCACGCATCCAGGTTCGGATTTTCGCGATGATAGACAGGATTCTTTCATTTTCGGTCCATCAACGCTGGCTGGTGATGATCGGCGTGCTGCTGATGGCTGTGTTCGGCGCGTGGAATTTCACACGTCTGCCGATCGATGCCGTTCCCGACATCACCAATGTTCAGGTGCAGATCAATACAAGTGCGCCGGGCTATTCGCCGCTGGAGGTCGAACAGCGGATTACATTTCCGATCGAGACGGCAATGGCAGGATTGCCGCACCTCCTGAACACCCGATCGCTGTCCCGTTACGGCCTCAGCCAGGTGACGGTCGTATTCAAGGATGGAACGGATATCTATTTCGCGCGCCAGCTTGTCAATGAGCGCGTCCAGCGCATCAAGGACACGCTTCCCACCGGCATCGAGGCGGCGATGGGGCCGGTATCCACCGGCCTCGGTGAAATCTACATGTACACGGTGGAAGCGAAGGCCGATGCCAAACGTGCGGACGGCAGGCCCTACGGGCTGACCGACCTGAGAACCATTCAGGACTGGATCATCAAGCCGCAATTGCGGAACGTCGCGGGTGTCAATGAAGTCAACACCATCGGTGGCTTTGAGAAGCAGTTCCACGTGATGCCGGATCCGGGCAGGCTGATGGCCTATCGCCTGAGCTTCCGTGACGTTATGACCTCGCTTGCCGTCAACAATGCAAATGTCGGTGCAGGCTACATCGAGAAGAACGGAGAGCAGTATCTGGTCCGGACTCCGGGGCAGGTGGGAGACATCGACGACATCAAACAGATCGTCCTTGGTTCTCGAAACGGAGTTCCGGTCCGGATCATGGACGTCGCGGACGTTCGAGAAGGGCGGGATTTGCGCACCGGAGCGGCGACGCATGACGGCCGGGAGGTGGTTCTCGGAACGACGATGCTGTTGATCGGGGAGAACGGGCGAACTGTTGCGCAACGTGTCGCGGCCAAGCTGAAGCAGATCGAACGTTCGTTGCCTGAAGGCATTTCGATCCGCGCGATCTACGATCGGACGGATCTCATCGATGCGACCATTGCCACCGTTGAAAAGAATCTGGTGGAAGGTGCCTTGCTCGTTATCGCAGTGCTCTTTCTCATCCTGGGAAACCTAAAGGCGGCGTTCGCGACGGCTCTGGTCATTCCATTGTCGATGCTGTTCACGATTAGCGGGATGTTTGAGAACAAGGTCAGCGCCAACCTGATGAGTCTTGGCGCGATCGATTTCGGGATCATCATCGACGGTGCCGTGATTATCGTGGAGAACTGCCTTCGCCTTCTCGCTCATGAACAGAAGGCGAGGGCGCGCCTTCTGACTCGGGATGAACGCTTCGAGACGATCGTGAACGGATCGCGCGAAGTCATCAAGCCGAGCTTGTTCGGGACGCTTATCATTGCCGTTGTTTATCTACCGGTCCTGACCCTCACCGGCGTCGAGGGCAAGATGTTCACGCCGATGGCGCTCACGGTGTTGTTCGCTCTGCTTGGGGCCAGCCTGTTGTCCATGACGTTCGTGCCTGCGGCGGTCGCCTTGTTCGTGACGGGCAAGATTTCCGAAAAAGAGAATTGGTTCATGCGTGGCGCGCGTCGCATCTATGAGCCGATGTTGGATCAGGCGATTCGTTTCCGCGGTGTTGTCGCGGTCGCGGTGGCCGTTCTGGTGGTCGTCAGCGGATACGCAGCGACCCGCATGGGTGGCGAATTCATCCCAAACCTCGATGAGGGGGACGTTGCGATTCAAGCGTTGCGGATTCCGGGGACCAGTCTGACCCAATCGCTGGAGATGCAGCAGGCGCTGGAGAAGCGGCTCAAGAAAATCCCTGAGGTGAAGGAGAGTTTTGCGCGGACCGGCACGGCTGAAGTCGCCACCGACCCGATGCCCCCGTCGATCTCTGACGGTTACGTGATGCTCAAGCCTCGCAGCGAGTGGCCTGATCCGAAAAAGCCGAAGTCGCGGTTGGTGACGGAGATCGAGGCTGCGGCGGAGGAGATCGCTGGCAGCGGCTACGAGATTTCGCAGCCGATCCAGCTTCGCTTCAATGAGTTGATCTCCGGTGTTCGCAGCGATGTCGGCGTCAAGATCTTTGGTGACGACCTTGAGGTGTTGGCTCAGCTTGCAAACCAGGTGCAGGCGGTTCTCCAAAACATCCAGGGTGCTGCTGGCGTCCGCACGGAGCAGGTGACAGGTCTGCCGGTTTTGACCGTGAAACTGGATCGGCAAGCTTTGTCCCGCTTTGGCATCAGCGTGGCCGACGTGCAGGGCATTGTTGAGATTGCCGTCGGCGGCAAGAGTGCAGGTCTCGTGTTCGAGGGTGACAGGCGCTTTGACCTTGTAGTGCGACTGCCGGACGATCTTCGATCGGATATCGAAGCGATCCGGGCGCTCCCGATACCTTTACCGCCTGTTGAAACCGCGCCGAAGGCGACCCCTGCGACGTTTGGGATGTCCCCGCTTGCGCAAATGCGCTATGCACCGCTGTCCGAACTTGCCGAGATATCGATCGCTCCGGGTCCGAACCAGATCAGTCGCGAAGATGGCAAGCGGCGCATCGTGATATCTGCCAACGTCCGCGGCCGGGATCTTGGCTCGTTCGTCGTCGATGCCGAAGGGCAGATCGCGCAGAAGATCAAGATGCCGGCCGGCTATTGGATCGGCTGGGGCGGGCAGTTCGAGCAGTTGGTCTCTGCGACGGAGCGCCTCATGATCGTAGTTCCGATTGCGTTGCTCTTGATCTTCCTGCTGCTGTTCGCGAGCCTCGGATCGGCGGCGGATGCGACGCTGGTTTTCAGCGGTGTTCCGCTGGCGCTCACGGGAGGGGTTTTCGCGCTCCTTCTTCGCGGCATTCCCCTGTCGATCAGTGCTGGCATCGGCTTCATCGCGCTCTCCGGCGTGGCAGTTCTGAATGGACTTGTGATTATTACGTTCATCGAACGGCTGCGCAGGGATGGAAAGCCGATCCGCGATGCCGTTCGGGATGGTGCGCTGACAAGGTTGAGGCCGGTTCTGATGACGGCACTTGTGGCTTCGCTCGGCTTCGTCCCCATGGCGATCGCGACTGGGGCCGGCGCCGAGGTTCAGCGTCCATTGGCGACCGTTGTGATCGGCGGGATCGTTTCGTCGACAATCCTGACGCTGCTGGTGTTGCCGGCGCTCTACGTCCTATTCCGTCGCGAAACCAGGATGGCAGGCATCGAACCGGAGCCGACGCTCAGTGCCGACGAAAATCATGGATAAGGCAAATCCGGCCGCCTCGAACCCGCTCATGACGTGATGATTCCGTAGGTCAAAATCATCACATGCGCGAACTGCGGCGACCGGACTTCGAGTGGATCGCTAAGGGATCATCCGTAAGAGTGTTAATGCTTGGATTGGCTTAGGACGACCACCACACCGGTCGGCGTCGGTTGATGCGCTCTCAGCGTGCTGGATGTCGCGTCGCTCCAATCAGCAAGGCTGACGACCGAGCCGGCCTGCGTCTCGGATTCCGCCGATCCCGTCGATTCCAGAACCTTCAAGCCGCTATCATCGACAAAGAAGGTGTGGTCGCCAAACAATTCGCTCAACTTGCCAACGGCGGGGTGGTCATCGGGGAGAACCCGTGCTTCCATCTGCGTCAGGGTTTCGTTGACTTGTGCCGCATTCAGTTTCATGACGGTTCATACTCCAGTAATCATGCATTCTTCTTGGTGAACATCGTGAGAATGCCGTTGTCATCGACATTGATGGCGACGACCTGCGCGGAGACGCGTCCCTTTGCCTTCAACGCGGAGACGGCTTGGGGAGTTGCATCGATCGAATCGCGAAGCGATTTCAGGTCTTCCTGTTTAGCATTTTGGAGAAGCGAATCGATTTTCGCGCGGAGATCCGCTCCCAGATCTTCAACGTCGACAACCTGAATGCTGCGGATCGTCACGCCGCTTTCTTGCGATTGCGTCTCGGTATTTGAAGGCGCAGGGGTCGCTTGCGTCTGAGCTAGGGTGGGGCCGCCGAAGATGAGAAAAGCGGCGATCGCCGATGTTGCCAAGGTTCGCATGGAGTTGCTCCTTCTGCCGTCCACCTCTCGTACGTTATTGTCAAAGCGTGGTGTTCGGCCGTGCTTTGTGTGATCATTTGGTGAATATGAGGTGGTGATTGTGTGCTCGTCGCTGATCGGGGGTGGGACGTTTCTTGCCCACCCCGAGTCCGTTGATCCTGCGGCGGATGCGGGTGACTAGCTGGCGCTGCTGACGAGTTTGATGTGGGGTTCCACATCATCCATCAGCTCCCGATAGGCTTCGAGATAATCGAGCGCCATCCGCCGGGCCGTGAACCTCTTCTCGAATTCCTCGCGAATGTCCGCCCGGTCGAGAGTTGCCAATCGATCGACCGCAGCGACGGCGCTGGTGTCGTCCTCGACGACGAACCCGGTTTTCCCGTCATCCACGATTTCGGCGACAGAGCCGCGATTGAAGGCGATCACCGGCGTTCCGCAAGCCATCGCCTCGATCATGACCAAGCCGAAAGGCTCCGGCCAGTCGATGGGGACCATCAGGCCGATGGCGCCGCTGAGAAAGTCAGATTTCTCGCGATCGCTGATCTCGCCGATATATTCAACCAGCGGGTGGTCCATCATCGGGCGAATCCGCTCGTGATAGTATTCCTCGTCGGCACGGTCGATCTTCGCGGCGATCTTGAGCGGGATGCCGCATCGGATCGCGATGCTGATCGCGCGATCCACGCCTTTTTCCGGCGCGATACGGCCGAGCACAGCGAGGTAGCTCGGCCTGATTGGCTGCGGCGTCAGGAGCTTTTCAGGAAGCCCATGATGAATGGTGCGCAGCCATCGCGCATGCGGAACGGGCCGTCGTTGCGCGTTCGAGATCGAGATCACCGGGATCGATGAGAATGTCGAAAAGACCGGTTGATGTTCGGGAAGATCGAGACGTCCGTGGAGTGTTGTCAGAAACGGCGTGGATTGCCTGGAGAATAGCGAGAACGGATAGTAGTCGAGATGGAAGTGCAGAAAATCGAATTCACCGCTATCGCATTTGTGACGAACCCGTTCCAGCATCACCATATGAAGTGCGTTGGGGTCGCGAACCGAACCGTCGAGGCGCAAAGCTTTCGGCCACGCCGCTTCGAGCCGGGCCGACGTATGTGAATCACCGCTGGCGAACAACGTGACATCGTGGCCTAACGCGACAAGCTCCTCCGTCAACCAATGAACCACCCGTTCAGTGCCGCCATACAACCTGGGCGGAACAGCCTCCGTCAGCGGAGCAACTTGCGCAATGCGCATCTGACAACCTCCTGTCAAATTTTGAGTGTGCGATCTTTGTCGCGCGAGGGTCAGCCCTGCCCGAAGCGGGGAACGTTTTCCCTTCTGTAGGGTTCCTTCGTCAGTTCAGGTTCCTCCACACGGTCACATCCCTGATGCAACCGGCCAGCGAAGTCAGAACTATTTTGGCCGTTGCCTCAAAGCGTGTGGCGAAGTGAGGGCAAACGTGGAGCAGGTGCGGGGATTTTTCTTTTCAATGGCGATGGTCCGATCACGGCCGCGCTGGCTCACGCAACATCGTTCACTCCAAAGCGAGGCTCAATAATCGATGGACAATCTATCAGCTTACGCCGATCGCCCGTTCTCACTGGTGATGGGTTATCTGCGCCGCCACCTCGCGGCGCACGCGATAATCCTCGGTGCGGTAATTGCGGCAGTGACGTGTTCAGTGGGAACGCAATATGGCGTCAAAGCACTTGTCGATGCACTGTCCGCAGGACCGAGCCGAGGCGATGGCGTATGGCTGGCATTCGCTCTTCTCATGGGGCTGATTTGCGCCGACAATTTTTTGTGGCGCGTCGCGAGTTGGAGAGCGAGCTACACATTTGTCGAGGTGACCGGCGATCTTCGTTCCGACATTTTCCGGCATCTTACCGGCCATGCGCCAAGCTACTTCGCCAATCGGTTGCCGGGGATGCTGAGCAGCCGGATCACTGCGGCGTCGAACGCGGTGTTCACGGTGGAGAACATGTTCGTGTGGAACGTGTTGCCACCGTGCATCGCCACCGTTGCGGCGATCATCTTGATCGGAACCGTGAGCGTCCCGATGGCCAGCGGCCTTGCGGTGATCGCGGGGATCGTTGTGATGGCGATGTTCAGGATGGCGGCGGCCGGCAAGCCGCTGCATGATGACTTCGCCGGCAAGGCGGCCGCCGTCGACGGCGAGATGGTGGACGTCATCAACAATATGGCGCTGGTGCGCGCGTTTTGCGGTCTGCGCCATGAGCACGATCGGTTCGATGCGACTGTCGATCGTGAGATGAAGGCGCGGGGCCGTAGCTTGCGTTATCTCGAGAAGCTGCGACTGATGCATGCGGCGGTGACGGTGATCCTGACCGTGGGCCTGTTAGCCTGGGCGATTGTGCTCTGGCAGCGCGGCAGCGCCAGTACCGGCGATGTGGTGCTGGTCTGTACGCTGGGCCTTTCGATCCTGCACGCGACGCGGGACCTCGCGGTCGCTCTCGTGGATGTGACGCAACATCTGGCGCGGATGTCGGAAGCAATCGCTACGCTACTGGTGCCGCATGAGCTTCAGGACCACCCTGAAGCCGCTCCCTTGGTGAAGAAGGGTGTGGCGATTTCCTTCGATAATGTTTCTTTCAGTTATCCCGACGGCCTCAAGGTGTTCGACGGGTTGCGGTTGCGGCTGCCGGCTGGCCAAAGGGTCGGCATCGTGGGCCCATCCGGTGGGGGAAAGTCCACTCTGTTCTCTCTCCTTCAGCGCTTCTACGACGTCGATCACGGCAGCGTCACCATCGGGGGGCAGAATATCGCCCATGTCACGCAGCAGAGTTTGCGCGATGCGATCTCGGTTGTCCCGCAGGATATTTCGCTGTTTCATCGGTCGATCATCGACAATATCCGGTATGGTCGCCCGACCGCTACCGATGACGAGGTGCGGCGCGCAGCCATCGCCGCACGCTGTGATTTTGTCGACGGCTTGCCGGACGGACTTGCCACTTTGGTCGGCGACAGGGGCGTCAGGCTTTCCGGCGGCCAGCGTCAACGCATTGCGATTGCGCGCGCGTTTCTCAAGGACGCGCCGATCCTGCTGCTCGACGAAGCGACGGCGGCGCTTGATACCGAGTCCGAGGAGGCGGTTCGCGAGGCGCTCAACCGCCTGATGCAAGGGCGTACCGTTATCGCCATCGCGCATCGGCTGACGACGGTGCGGAACTTCGATCGCGTCGTCGTGCTCAAGGGTGGCCGCATCATTGAGGATGGCCCCCCCGATCATCTGATGCGCACTCACGGGCCTTACCGGCAACTCGTGACACAGGAGATGCGCCGCCTTGCCGTTCATGCGGCGTAGGTTCGAGGATGAGTGAATGCAGCCGTGCCGGCCGGGCACAATGGCCCTCAGCCGCGTGGAGGTTCAGATATGACAGCCAAAGCCGCAACCCGCGTCGAAGTCACGGAAAGGGAGGCGATCGCATCCGAATCGCCATTTTATATCCCGATGACGGGGCCAATGGCGCGGCCGCGGCGAACGTTGAAGCACGACGATACTTTCGTCGTGCTGGATAGCCACGGGGATATCGGGGCGTCCGCCGGTGGGCCGGATGGATTGTTCAATTCCGACACGCGGCATCTTGCGAGGTTCGAACTGGTTTTGAACGACATGCAGCCGCTGTTGCTCGGCTCGAACCTGCGCGACGACAACTCGGGGTTGACGGTCGACCTTACCAATCCCGATATTTTCAGCGGCGATCGGATTGTTCTTCAGAAGGACATGATCCATATCGTGCGCACCATCTTTCTGTGGCGCGGGACGGCCTATCAGCGGATCGGCGCACAAAATCATGGCGACCGCACCGCGCGCTTCGATCTGACGTTCCTGTTTGATAGCGATTTCGCCGATTTGTTCGAGGTGCGCGGCGAAAAGCGGCCGCGTCGCGGCTCCAGCCTATCGGAAATACAAGGGCCCACGGATGTGAGCCTGATGTACACCGGACTCGACGGCAATATCCGGACAACGGGACTTCATTTCGATCCGCCGCCGGCGAAGCTGGCCGTGACCAGTGCCGCGTATCACCTCGAACTGGCGCCGCAGCAGGTTGTCTCATTGTTTGTCGTGATTTCCTGCAACCCGCCTGCCGAACGGAAAATCCCTCCGTTCTTTCGCAGTCTTCTCGCGCATCGCCGCGAAATGCGGGAAGCGACGGCAGGCGCCGCCGTGATTGAAACCTCGAATGACATTCTCAACGAGGTGTTGTGCCAGTCGATGGCGGATCTCAACATGCTGATGACGGAGACGCCGGATGGCCGTTATCCCTATGCGGGAATCCCCTGGTACTCGACGACGTTCGGCCGCGATGGCTTGATTACCGCGCTTCAGATGCTGTGGATCGATCCGAGGGTGGCATGCGGCGTCCTGCGTCGGCTGGCCAGATTTCAGGCCAAGGCAACCGATCCGCTGTCGGACGCGGAGCCCGGGAAAATCCTGCACGAGATGCGCGGTGGCGAAATGGCGGCGCTCCGCGAGGTGCCGTTCGCCTGCTATTACGGCAGCGTCGATTCCACGCCGTTATTTGTGTTGCTGGCTGGTCTTTATGTCGAGCGTACCGGCGACGTCGCGACACTCGCCGAGTTGTGGCCGGCGGTGGAAGCCGCGCTGGCATGGATCGACGGCCCCGGCGATCGCGATGGCGATGGCTTCGTCGAGTATCAGCGGGCGTCCGAGCAGGGACTTGTCAATCAGGGGTGGAAGGATTCCTTCGACGCCATCTTCCATGCTGATGGACGGTTGGCGGAAGGCGATATCGCGCTTGCGGAGGTGCAGGGCTATGTCTTCGCCGGCAAGCGACTCGCCGCCCGCTGTGCGCGGCGTCTGGACTTGATGGATCGGGCACGTGCGCTCGATGACGATGCCGCACGGCTGGCCCAACGATTTGAAGATGCCTTCTGGTGCGACGACCTCGGGACTTATGCACTGGCGCTCGACGGAGCCAAGCAGCCTTGCAAGGTGCGGGCATCGAACGCGGGCCAGTTGCTGTTTACCGGAATCGTTCGCGAGGACAGGGCCCGGATGGTTGCCGCCGATCTGATGCGGCCGCAATTTTTCAGCGGCTGGGGCATCCGGACCGTGGCGCATGGCGAGGCGCGCTACAATCCAATGTCCTATCACGACGGATCGATCTGGCCGCATGACAATGCCCTGATCGCTCTCGGCCTGTCGCGATACGGCTTCAAAGATTCGGTCGAAACGATTTTCAAGGGGCTGTTCGACGCGGCCAGTTACATGGAGTTGCGACGACTCCCCGAACTGTTCTGCGGATTTCGCCGTGAACGGCGACGCGGGCCGACGCTGTACCCGGTCGCTTGTTCGCCGCAGGCCTGGGCAAGCGCGACGCCATTCTCGTTGCTTGAGGCGATGCTCGGACTGGAGTTTGATGCCGATGCTGCCGAGATACGACTGCGCAACCCGCATCTTCCGGCTTTTCTCAATGAAATGATCGTTCGTGATCTGTCGCTTGGCGAAAGCAGCGTCGATCTTCGGTTGCGCCGTCATGGCGAGGGTGTTGCGCTCGAAGTCTTGCGATTGCGCGGCCACATTCAGGTGTCGATGATGTTCGCGCATTGACGCGACGGGCGGCTAGAATTTGCGGAGGATCCATGCGGCCAATCTGCGTAGCTCTATCTGCTGTCATGCTGATGCTTGTTGCGGTTGGCGTGTCCGTGGCGGCCGACGATGGCGGTTCGCCGCCGGCGAATTCCGGCGCGGCGAAGCCCGCCGCTCCTGCCCAGTCCAGCAAGCCGGCATCGCCTCCGCCCTCCATCACCGTGATCGGGCCTGCCGATGCTCACGGTGTTCTTGGCCGGGAGGTCAAGAGCCCGACTGGTGAGAATATGGGGAGGATCGTCGATATCATCGCTGACAGGAGCGGTGCGGTGCGCGCTGCGGTGATCGATTTCGGCGGGTTTCTCGGCGTCGGCAGCCGTAAGATCGTTGTCGATTGGAACGCGCTGCATTTCGGCCAGATGCAGGACAAGAACAGCAGTATCACGCTCGAGCTGACGCAGGATCAGGTCAAAGCGGCGCCGGAATACAAGGAGGGCACGCCGGTCGTGGTGCTCGGCGCTTCCGGAAGTCTGAACCCCCTACGGTTTTGATGCTGTGACAGACCGTGACGTTGTTGATGCTCTCATGGAATCGAATCGTCCGTTGCAACGGCGAGCGGACAGCAACGGTGCGAACGCCCCATCGTCGGCGATCCCATCGGCGCCACGGCAGCCGGTTCCTTCGCCACAGAGCCAGCGCGGCCTGGATTGGTTCATCTTCTTTCTCGCCGACCTTCAGACAGGCTTTGGACCGTTCGTCGTCGTCTATTTGACGACCCAGAAGTGGACCCTGACCGAGATCGGCCTTGTCCTGTCGATCGGCGGCGTCGTCGGCTTGATCGGCCAGATGCCCGGCGGGGCCATTATCGACGCCGCGCGTTCGGAGCGGCTCGTGGCGGGTCTCGCGGTAGCGACGATCGGTCTCGTGGCGCTGACTTACGCGGCGTGGCCGATCTTTCCGGTGATCGCCATTGCCGCGACCCTACATGCAGCGGCGAGCTGCGTGCTGGGTCCCGCGATCGCGGCGATCAGCCTCGGGTTGGTAGGGCCGAGGGCAATCAGCGAGAGATTGGGGCGGAACGCGCGGTTTGCTTCTCTCGGCAACGGCAGCGCCGCAGCCGTCATGGGCGGCATCGGCTATCTGTTCTCAAGCCGCATGGTCTTCGTGGTCAGCTTTGTGTTCGCGGTGGCGACGGTGCTGTCGTTATGGCGGATTCGCGATCGTGAGATCGATCCGCAACAGGCGCATGGCGCGCTCTCGGGACCGCCGTCGGATCCAGGCGCGACCAGTATCGCTCATCTTCTGCGTCAGCCTTCGCTGCTCATCTTTGCGGCGGTCGTGCTACTGCTGCAATTGGCTAACGCGGCCATGTTGCCGATGATGGCAGGCGTCGTAACGGCACGTTCGAGCTCCTCGGCGCCGGCCTTGATCGCCGCCAGTATCATCGTTCCTCAAGCGATGGTTGCGCTGATATCGCCCTCGGTCGGCCGCAAGGCGCAGACATGGGGGCGGCGTCCGCTGCTGATGCTGGCATTTGCGGCATTGGCACTTCGCGGAAGCCTTTTCTCGGCGACCAGCGATCCGTCGATGCTTGTCGTCATTCAGGTTCTCGATGGCATTACGGCAGCGGTCTTCGGTGTCTTGGTTCCACTGATCGTAGCCGACCTCACGTACGGCTCCGGCCACTTTAATCTCGCGCAGGGCATTGTCGGCACCGCCACCGGCATCGGCGCATCGCTCAGTCCTGCGCTTGCGGGTTACGCAAGCGATCATTTCGGGCACGGGGCGGCTTTTATGGGCCTCGCCTCGGTGGCGATGGTCGGCCTGGTTACCATTTGGGCTGCGATGCCGGAAACCAAAACATCGCTGTCACGGGAACCCGCGTAGAGGCGGAGAGCTCGGGGCGTTCACTCTCTTATTATTTACCCTTTCTATCCCTCTGGTCGATGAACCTTTTATCGAGTTTGAATACTATTGTCTTGGATGATGAGGTACCTGGAGCTTACCGAGCGAGGTATCGTCGTGATCGAGTCGGCGAAGAACGTGTTTGATCCCGGTGCCTTTCTTGCGAAAGTCGGAACGGGAAAATCGATTTCAGAGCTTCAGAAGGGCGATATCGTTTACGCGCAGGGGGATGTCGCGGATTCGGTCCTCTATATCCAGAAGGGAAGAATCAAACTCGTGGTGGTGTCCGAGGAGGGCAAGGAAGCCATCGTCGGCATTCTGGAACCCGGACAATTCTTCGGTGAGGGTTGCCTGAATGGCCGCCGGTTTCGTGTGGCCACGACGGTGGCACTTGAGGCCAGTGTCGTCACGCAAATATCCAAGGACGCAATGACAAGGATGCTTGAGGCCGAGCCGAAATTTGCTCAATTGTTTATGATGCATTTGATTGCGCGCAACAGTCGTATCGAGGAAGACCTCGTCGACCAGCTTTTCAATCCGAGCGAGAAGCGCTTGGCGCGCGTGCTGCTATTGCTGGCGAATTTCGGCAAGAAAGCGCAGCCCATCGACATCGATATTAACCAGGAAACGCTGGCCGAAATGATTGGTTCGACAAGGTCGCGGGTCAGCTTCTTCATGAACAAATTCAAAAAGCTTGGCTTCATCAGTTATAATGGAACGATCAGGGTTCACGCCTCGCTCTTGAACGCCATCCTGCATGACAAGGCTGACATAGCCCAGCAGGACGAGCACGACCTCTGAATTTAGCAGCAACGGGCGGGAAAGCGTCGCTGCGTGCGTTGCCCGGCACGACGCTCGGCAGTTGCCGCGCCGATCAAGTATAGCTAAATCAAAAATTGATAAATCTATTAATGCACTCTATAGTTGTGTTTCTGTCAGAGGGAGAGCAATTGCAGCAAAGCCGCTGCGCCACCTAGGAGCAACCATCAATTGGTGAAGATGGCTGTAACCCGGCACCCCCGATCATCAGTTTGTGAGCAATGTTGAACTGAGGTGATCAAAGAATCTCAACTAACCGGCGGAATCTTCTCAAAACTCTGAAGAAGCGACGAAACCGGAGCGCGCTACTGTTCAATATTGAACAGCAACCTCATCAAATACGGGGCATGTTGCGGCTCTTATCGAGCAAGATGACGACCATTTCGTAGTGTTGCATTCCAGTTCGAGAGAACTCCAATGAGTTTGTGTCAGCGTATTATTCCCATTGCCGAACTACCCTTCCCATTGCTTACCAGCGCTGCATCTGAGCGTGTCCCGTTAAGGGATCTCCCGATAGACCCGCATGCGATCCGGAAAAGATACGACGTCGGGGGCAGACGCGTAGGGTCCTCGGACCCTTACCAGAAGATGCAAGCCTAAATCCAAAAAGCAACACAGACGCTTTCCGATCTGTTTCTGAATGATTCCGAGCATCCATCTTGCGAAGCAATCATTTGCCTACTGACCAGGAGGGTCGAATGAGGCGGCATGAATCTTTCGGCACGATTCTAATTGGAAAAAGTGTGCTCATCCGAGAAGGAATTGTCCGGATCCTGCGCGCGAAGAATTTTCGCGTTCTGGCTTCGGTTTCATGCCTCGATGAGTTGACGAATGCGGCTCGATCACAGCAATTGCTGTTTCTGATTGTTCATACCAGCGATGATTTCGATCTCGCCATCGAGCAAATCGAACTTGTGAGAGATCAATATCCCAGCGGGCGCATAGGGGTTGTGGCCGATCACTACCGGCAAGCCGAGCCTGATCTGGCATTCCAGGCCGGCGCTACGGGCTATTTTGTCAGCGCAATGTCTTGCGATGCCTTCGTCAAATCCATCGAACTGGTGATGATGGGTGAGACGGTCTTCCCGCCGGCGTTTCTATCGTCGTCGGCTCCGGCGATCAAAAGCGATCATCAGACCAGGGCAGCGCCGCTGGCCGAGGCCGAGCGGGCGATCATTGTGGCCACGGAGGATGCGGCTGCACCGCAGCTTTCTCCGCGTGAGTTGGTCATCCTGCAGTGTCTGATCGAAGGCAATTCCAATAAGGGGATTGCACGCAAGATCGACATCGCGGAGGCCACCGTGAAAGTTCACGTCAAGGCGATCCTGCGGAAGATTCGAGTCCAGAACCGAACCCAGGCGGCGATTTGGGGAATGAACAATGTTCTGCCGGCGCAGCCGGCGAATAGTAACTCCCTTCCTTCGGCGGTTGAGGCGAGCGATTCATTCCCGAACTCGATTGCGTTGGTTACATCCGTCAAACGGATTGGCGCAACGTGATGGCAGTCTAAGGAGGTACGGCGTCATGACGCCGTACCGCGATGGTTGAAGCCTTGAACGAGCCGTCGCGCAAGGACTGAGAGATTATCGTTCACGCAGGGCGTCGCGTCGGTACTTTGCCAGCGGCGACAGCAGATAGCTGATGATTCTGCGCGAGCCTGTTTTGATCTCGACCGTCACGGCCATGCCGGGGCTGAGTTTGACGCGCTTTTCGTCGATCTGCATGTCCGTGCGATCGAGCGATATTCGTGCGGCATATTCAAGCTCTTGTCCTCGCGGTTCGCTATTGCTTGCCTGGTCGGCGGTCCGATCGTTCGAGTGGGCAGGCTGCTTGTCGCGGGTGATGGCATCCGAGGACAGGCTGATCACTTCGCCATGAAGCAGACCGTAGCGGGTGAAATTGAAGGTATCGACCTTGATTTCTACCTTCTGGCCGGTATGGACGAATCCGATATCGCGGTTGGAGACCATGGCTTCGATTTCGAGCGGAGCCTGGCTCGGCACCACGACCGCAAGGGCCTGAGCGGGTGTGACAACGCCTCCGACCGTGTGGACGGCAAGCTGTTGCACGACGCCGTCTACCGGTGCGGTCAGGCGCTGAAGTTTGGTCCGCTGCTCCGCCTTGATCACGTCTTGCGTCAGACTGGCTGCCTTCTGTTCCGCCTTTGATAAGGCTTCATAGACGGCGCGCCGATACTCGGCGGCGGTCTTCTCGCTGCTCTCTTTCAGCAAGGCGATCGCAGCATCGGCTTCGCGCAGCTTGCTCTGTTGGACCATGACGTCCTGCTGGAGACCGACCAGATCCTGCAATTCGGTGAGGTAAACCACCCTCGACGCCAGGCCCTTGTCGAGCAGACCTTTGTGAATGTCGACGCGCTCGGTCAGCACCGGAATGGTGGCCTGAATCTTGGCGATGCTCGCGGATGTGGTCGAGCGCTCGGCTTCCCGTTGGGTGAGTTGGCGCGTAATCGCCGCCAGCTTCGCATCCTGCTCGGCGCGTTCGCTGAGCAGGAGTTGACGATGGGTTTCGATCTGGGTGGACGTCGCGCCGGGGGGCGGACGGAAAGCGGTGAGGGGATCGTCGGCGAGCGCCGCGCGCAGCCGTGCGGCATCAAGCTCGGCGCCGACCAAGTCGCTCTTCTGGCGCTCCCGATCCGCATCGGTCATGGTCGAGTCGAGTTCGATCAGGACGTCGCCGGCCTTCACGGTTTGGCCATCCCGCACATGGACGGCCCGGACCACGCCGGTCTCGAATGGCTGGATCAGCTTGGTTCGCCCGCCGGGCACGATCTTGCCGGTCGAGGTCGCGACGATATCGACGCTGCCCAGCGAAGCCCACGCCAATGCGACGCAGAACACCGCGATGATGCTTGCTCCGATAGCGCGGCCGACCGGAGAAGGCGGCGTCTCCGCGATCTCGAGCGCCGCGGGAAGGAATGCGATCTCGGACTCGCGACGACGGACCTCGGTTCTCGGAAAGGCGATGATGTTCTTATTACCGGGAGTCATGGATGCCCGCTTGCAGGTAATGCAGTTTCGCATAGCGTCCGTTCGAACGGATCAGCTCGTCATGGTGGCCGTCCTCGACGATGCGGCCCCGCTCGATCGTGATGATGCGGTCGGCCTGACGCACGGTCGAAAGACGATGGGCGACCACGAACACCGTCCGCCCGGCGGCAATGCGTTTCATGTTCTGCTGGATCGCCCGTTCACTTTCGTAGTCGAGGGCGCTGGTCGCCTCGTCGAGAATGAGAATGCGTGGATCGGTGATGAGCGCACGCGCGATGGCGATGCGTTGGCGTTGTCCGCCCGACAGGCTGCTGCCGCGCTCGCCCACGACCGTGTCGTAACCCTCGGGAAGCTCCAGGATGAAATCGTGAGCGCCCGCGAGTTCAGCCGCGGCAATGACGCAATCCATGGAAACCGCCGGGTCCGCCAGCGCGATGTTCTCCCGAACCGAGCTGTTGAACAGCACGTTCTCCTGCAACACCACGCCGGTCTGCCGGCGAAGCCAGGCGAGATCCACCATCGCCAGATCGACGCCGTCGATCAGAACCCGCCCGCTCTCCGGCACGTAGAGACGCTGAATCAACTTGGCGATGGTACTCTTGCCTGAGCCGGACGAGCCGACCACGCCGACAACCTGACCGGGCTTGACTGAGAAAGAGACGTCGTGGAGCACCTGGGGTCCGTCAATGCGGTAGCGGAAACTCACATGATCGAAGGTGATTTGTCCGCGAATGGCTGGAAGCGCGGCGCGGCCGGGACTGAAGTTCGCTTCCGGAATGGTGTTGAGAATGTCGCCAAGCCGGTCAACCGACAAACGCGCCTGATGGAAATCCTGCCAGAGCTGCGCCAGCCGCAGCACCGGCTGGTTCACGCGCGCGGCCAGCATGTTGAACGCGACAAGTTCGCCGACGCTCAGCTCGCCGCCAATTACCTGCTTGGCGCCCACGTATAATATCGCGGCGATCACCAGCTTGTTGACGGCCTGCACTGCCTGACTTGCGGTGTTGTTCAGGCTGAGAACGCGAAAACTCGCCGTGACATAGGCGGCAAGCTTCTCTTCCCAGCGCCGCTGCATCTGCGGTTCGACCGCCATGGCCTTGAGCGTTTCCACGCCGGTGACGCTCTCGACGAGGAAGGCCTGATTTTCAGCGCCGCGGTTGAATTTCTCGTCGAGGCGTCGGCGAAACAGCGGTGCCGCGCCGGCGGAAATCCCGATGTAGAACGGGAACGATGCCAGCACCACGAACGTCAGCGAGATTGAGTAGTAGAACATCACGGCCAGAAAGACGAAGGTGAACAGGAGATCTATCACGAGCGTCAACGCTGAACTGGTCAGAAATTCGCGAATATTCTCCAGTTCGCGCACCCGCGCCACCGAGTCGCCGACCCGCCGTGCCTGGAAATAGGCAATCGGCAGCGCCATCAGGTGCCGGAACAGTCTGGCACCGAGTTCGACGTCGATCCGGTTTGTCGTATGCGCGAACACATAGACGCGCAGCGTGCCGAGAACGGCCTCGAATATCGTCAGGGAGACTAGGCCGATGACCAGAACATCGAGCGTGGTCATGCTCTGATGGACGAGCACCTTATCGATCACGACCTGAAAGAACAGCGGAGAAATGACGCCAAAGAGTTGAAGAAAGAACGATGCGATCAGCACCTCACTGAGAAGGCGGCGATACTTGTGGATCGCGCCGAGGAACCAGGTGATGTCGAACCGGCGCGAGAGATCGGCCAAGGAAGCCCTGCGCGCCATCAGCACGACGTCGCCGTCCCAGATCGCCTCGAGCTCGGCCCGTGTGATCGTCTCGGGCTGCGGGATCATCGGCCATTGGACAAGCAGCACGTCGTCGACCACCTTGCCGAGGATCAGAAAGCGGCCGTCGCGTAGAACGGCGATCCCGGGCAGCGGGGTGACGGCGAGCCGGTCCCAACCGGATTTTTGAAGGCGTGCCTTGAGTCCGAAGTCTTTCGCACAGCGCAACATGTCCGCCACACCGGGTTGCGGAGTGCCGAGCCGATGCCGAATTTGCTCCGGATCGGCTGCGATGCCGTGACACCGCAGCAGCGTTACCAAGGCCAGCAAGCCGGAGCCATCGGCATTCGCGGTTTCTGCTTCCGTTGCGGGCGCTGCTGTCTGGCTGTGGTTGCTTTGGTAGAAGCGACGCGCGAGTTCTCGCCCGCGCGCAAAGATATCGACGGCGGCGTGACGAACACGAACAATACCGTTGTATTTTCCGACGCGGCTCTCAAGAAAATGACGAGTCCGTTTGGCTAGGTTGCGGCCTTCCCTATACGCGTTGTCCAGAGCATGCCGCGCGCGCTGTATCAAGCTTGGCGATCCGGCGGATACGACACGGCCGTCCCATATCGCTTCGAATTCCGCACGTGTCATCAATTTAGGCTGCGACGAGCTTGGATAGAGGACCAGCGCCCCATTGTCGTCGGCCCGCCCGAGCAGTAGAAACCCTCCATCGCGCAACGCCGCGATTCCCGGCAGCCGCATGCTGACCAGATGTTTCCAATGCGTGGTGTGTGAACCGACGGCGACGCCGAGTTGGCCGGCGCAGCTGAGCATCGTTCGGATGCCGACTGTCGTTGTTCCGCAGCGTTCGCGGATCTGATCGAGCGCGGCATGCACGCCCTGAAGACGAAGAAACAACCAGAGAGCGAGAAGCCCGGCGTCTTCAGTCTGAACGGTTTCATTCTGCATTGCTATTCTAGCTCAGCTTTCCAATCTCACGTAAGACGTCATGCACGCATCGATCGTCAGAGTGACATGCCCGGGCGTAAGGGCTGTCAAATGCCCGCCGAAGCGGAAAAAACACGCGTTGCCCAGGCAAGTTGTATTCTTCGAGGCAGTCGCGTGACTGCTCGTTATCCGCCTGCGCCAACCCTCGACGATCGACCCGATACCGATTCAGCAGTGATAAGTTGCAACCGGTGTTGAACGGTGAGGTATCGACATATGCGCTCGAACGGAATCGCTTGCGCTGAAACTTTTAGGTGTAGAAAGACCCATCCACCATCTTCCTTTGATAATGAGTACCCCGAAATCCCACGCTCCTCTGGCCATGAATGATGGCGAGAAAATTATCGATGGTGACGGAACAGCAACGCAATGGGCGGCGTCAGCCATAGCATCGCCCATCGAATTCGCCATTTCTCGCCTTGGCGAACTCTCCTGTCGTGGTGATTTTGCGTGAGTTGAGAGAAGCTTGCGGTAGGTTCTTGCTGTCGCGATTGTGCTATTCTGGCAAGCCTTTCCGCTGAATTCGATTAGTTAGTTATCCATCATCAAATTTAATGTCAGCGACGAAGTAATGAGTTGCAGGTGGTCGCGCAGGCGAAAGCTAACGCGCTCGATTGGCGCTAAAGCTACTTGTCTTGGATGACCTGTTACTTCGCTTTGGTTGTGCTGCTCGGCGAGAAACCTTTAACGCGTGCGCTGTTTCAACCGAGAGTAGTTGACGCTGCACGTAGCAAGCTGAACCTGGCGAAGTTGATTTGCGCTCGTGATAATAGCGGTCATTTTTGCGCCCTGACGACTACGTGTCTGTTGGGCGCTTGGCTCGGCGTCATCGCAGGCATTATTTGTCTTGTTTCTCAGTCATGCCGTCGACTTTTTGGGCTCCGGTCGTCGGATGATGCTGCTCGTTCGATTCAATTTTAGTCGCACTGATAATCAGATGAGGGAGACACGTTGGGTTGTGTTTCCACTTCATCCTCGCGCAATCGAAAGGATCAGAATCGAAGAGATCAGACCTGGGTTCATATCTCGTCGAGGGATGTCGCTTCCCGGTGCGGTACTAATCCGAAAGGGGTACTCACGACGGGCGTTTGAGTCTCCGGTCGCAAATGACCAGTATGGCGAGTACAAACGCTTTGTTGCACTGGAGTCCCGGTGGCGGCACGGCGCGCTTTTTGACGCCCGCCGACATTAGCGTCTGCTTCCTGGCCGTCGCGATGGCTCGGGTTTATCGAGCCTTGCGGCCAGCATCGCGCTCATACGCTCGACAAGCTCGGTCACCGCTCCGGCGTTCTCCCAAGCATAGAGTGAAATGACCATCGAAGGCTCCGTGCCGAACGCCGCATACGGACGAACGCGATATCCGACCGCGGCACTTTTCGGCAGAAGCGACAAGCCGAGTCCGGCTTCCACCCCAACCAGCACGTTGTGGAGGCTGCTGCCGGAAAAGGCGATGTACCAGCGGCGTCTCTCGTGCTCGATCCGCTCGAACATTGCCTCGCGATAAAGACCGCCGGGCGGGAAGGCGACCAGCGGAATCGGATCTGGCCACTTGCCCGGCGCGTTGGCGCTTTCGAACCAGGCCATTGCTTCCGGGAATGTGGCGCGACAGTCGGCGCCGGCCTCCGCTTCCTTGACGATAATGATGTCGAATTCGCCGCCGCGATAGCGTCTGGTCAGATCGCGGCTCAGTCCGGCGGTGACGTCCAGCCTGATTTCGCGATGGCGTTTGGCAAAATCACCAAACACTTTTGCCGTCGCCGCGCTCACAATGTCCTCGGGAACGCCGATGCGGATCGATGTCGTGCCGGCAGGATCGCCGAGCACTGTCTCCGCCTCTTGCTGAAGCGCCAGGATTCGGCGGGCGTAGCCGAGCAGGCGCTCACCCGCCGCCGTCGGTGCAACAGGGCGCGCGGCGCGATCGATCAGCGTTTGTCCCACCGCTTCCTCAAGCCGGGCAAGCTGCTGGCTGATAGTGGATTGCGTCATGTTCAGGCGTTCGGCCGCATGGACGAAGCTGCCGGCATCGGCGATGGCGACCAGGGAGCGCAAAAGGCGTGGATCGAGCATGGGGTCTGCCGTTGATGTGTCTATGGGAGAGGAAATGCCGGTGCGATCGGCCCCTTCATCGATATTCATATTCGCGATATTATTAATCAATATATTTAATTTTCAAATATTGTCGCTGCCCGTTATCTAAAGGTCGTGACTCGTGCGGCGCGGAAGGAATTCGAGCCGCGATCGGTCAGGTTGAGACGGGACTGGAAGATGCTTCGTCCTTCGATCGTCGCAGGCGCCGTGTGTCTTGCGCTGACGTGCATTTCCTCCGTCGCATCGGGAGCGGCCATGAACGAAATCTCATTGCATGCGGCGGCAGCCATGGGAGATGTCGCCGGCATTCAAAAGCTTCTTTCCGAAGGCGTGACAGTCGATGTGGCGAGCATCATCAGCGGATCGTCGACTTGCTGGTGAAGGCCGGAGCCAGCGTCAATCTTGCCGACGGTAAGGGCGAAACGCCGCTGCATCATGCCCGCAGTCGCGGCTATGTCGCGATTGAAAGGAGTCTGGTCGCGGCGGGCGCGCGGTAAGGCAAGGAGACACGCATGTCGGATGAAAATCGCTTCCTGTGCGAGGCCATCGAACTGGCGCACGCCAATATCGCCAAGGGCGGCCGTCCGTTCGGCGCGGTCGTGGTGAAGAATGGCGAAGTGATCGCGTCTGGCGTGAACGAAATCCACAGCACCAACGATCCGACCGCGCATGCCGAACTGACCGCGATCCGTGCCGCGAGCCGCAAGCTCGGTTCGCCGAACCTCGAAGGCTGTGCGGTTTACGCCAGCGGTCATCCGTGTCCGATGTGCATGGCGGCGATGCGGATGGCAGGTGTCGGCAGCGTGACCTATGCCCATTCCAACGACGACGGCGCCCCCTATGGTCTGTCGACCGCAGCGGTCTATGCCGATCTGGCCAAGCCTTTCGCCGAACAGTCGATGACGATCCGCTACCAGCCGGTTCGGCTTGAGCAGCATCCGCACATCTATGCGGATTGGACGCGGAGTCAGGACAAGTGGGGGTAACGACATGGCGTCCCGCGCTCCGTCACGGTTCGACTACATGCTCCAGCTCACAGTGGTCGCCCTGGTCGGCCTCAATTTGCGGCCGTTCATCACCAGCGTCGGCCCGCTGGCGGCGGACCTGAGCGCGCAGACCGGTCTTGGCCTTCAAGGCATGGCGCTGCTGACACTGGTACCGATGCTGCTCATGGGTTGCTTTGCCTTTGCCGGTCCTTTCCTGCAAGCGCGGGTTGGTGCGCGGCGCGCGGTGATTGTCGCGCTGGCTATCCTCGGGCTTGCCTCGCTGCTGCGGTTGTTTGTTTCGACTGGCGCGCAGATTGTCGCGACGGCGGCGCTGCTGGGCTTTGGCGCCGCAATCGTGCAAGCGGTGTTTCCCGGCATCGTCAAGCAACAGTTCCCGCGCCACGTCGGCATGGTGATGGGTCTTTATTCAGCGATGCTGATGGGCGGGGGCGCGCTCGGCGCGCAGGCGTCGCCGATAGTCGCCGATCTGTTTGGAAACTGGCGCGCGGGCCTCGCCTGGATGGCCGTGCCGGCGCTGGCGGCGATGGTGCTTGTGGCGTGCCATCTGCCTCGCGACAACGCGGCAGCACAGGGCAGCAACGCTGCGGCGGGATTTCTCAAGCGGCCGCGGACGTGGCTGCTGATGGCGTGCTTCGGCCTCGTCAATGGGGGCTATTCGACGGTCGTGGCGTGGCTCGCGCCGTCCTATCAGGAGCATGGCTGGACAGGCGCCGCCAGCGGCAGCTTGCTGGCGATGATGGCTCTTTGCCAGGCGATCGCGGCGCTGCTGCTACCGATGCTGGCGCGCGGAAGTAACGATTTACGTCCGTGGCTTTGGCTAACTCTGGCGATGCAGGCCGCCGGCTTTGCCGGGCTCGCGTTATGGCTGGAGGCCGCGCCAGTTGTCTGGGCGATTTTGCTGGGCGCGGGGCTGGGCGGCTGCTTCGCGCTGTCGATGATCGTGGCGCTCGACCACTTGCCGGATCCGGCGCAAGCCGGCGCGTTATCCGCGTTGATGCAAGGTGGCGGTTTCCTGATCGCGGCGATCCCGCCATGGATCGTCGCCGTGTTGCACGACCTCACCGGCAACTTCCTGGCCGGCTGGGTACTGCATCTCATCAGCATCGCCGTGGTGACGGTGCTGTATTGGCGCGTCGATCCGCGAGGCTACGAGCAGGCGATGACGCTGTCATCGCCCAAGCGCGGCCGTGATGAGGTCAGCCGGGAAGGGGGCGGCTCAGGTCAAGTCACGCCGTCGGAAGCTGCAATCTGAGCGCGGGGTGTGCCCAAGCGCAAAGATCGATTGGCGCTGGTCCAGCCCGGCAGCGTGCATTGCAGCACAAATATATGAAATCAAGATCATATCCTAACTTATGAAGTGTTCCTCAATATTAGCTATTGAAGCATTTCCCGCGAATATGAAATGCTGGTGCCTAGGCCAATATATGATCTTCATTTCATAATAGGCACCGCGGATGCAAATTGAAATCGAGACCATCTGGCGTTTCCACAAGGAGGGCAGCCCACAGACGGCGGTGGTGATGCTCGGCGTTCTCAATGAGGTGCGGAAAACCGGCAAGCTCACCAGCGCCGCCAGTTACGCTCGGTTGTCCTATCGGCACGTCTGGAGCCTGATCGAACAATGGTCGGACTTCTTCGGCGTGCCGCTGGTGGAGACCCATCGCGGCAAGGGCACCACGCTCACCAGCTTCGGTGAAAAGCTGGTGTGGGCCGGACAGCGGTTGCAGGCGCGGCTCGGGCCGCAGCTTGAAAACCTTGCGCAGGAGCTTTCGACCGAGATCAAGCCGTTCCTGCACAGCGGTCCCTCAGTGATACGCGTTCACGCCAGCCACGGCTTCGCCGTTCCGAAACTGCGCGAACTGCTCGACCGAACGCCGGGCATCGGTATCGATCTGCGTTATGTCAGCAACCAGAATTCGCTGGTGTCATTGGCGCAAGGCGCCTGCGATCTGTCGGGCGTGCATCTGCCGCGCGGCGTGCTGCGCCAGCAAAGCGTCGATGCTTGCAAGGAGTGGCTCGATCCGCGCGAGTATCGCGTGATCAATTTCGTCACGCGCGAACTCGGGCTGATGGTCAAGCCCGGCAATCCGCTGGGCGTGAAGTCGCTTCAGGACCTGGTTGAACGCAAGGTTCGTTTCGTCAATCGCGATCCGGATTCGGGAACGCGGCTGCTGTTCAATCAATTGCTGGCGCTGCACAAGATCAACGAAGCGGCGATCGACGGCGCGCAACGCATCGAATTCACGCATGCTGCCGTCGCCGCTTATGTCGCAAGCGGCATGGCGGATGCCAGTTTCGGTGTTGAAGCGGCCGCGCGTCAGTTCGGCCTCGATTTCATCCGGCTGTTGACGGAGGATTACTTCTTCGTCTGCCGCCGTGCCTTCCTCGAAACCGAGCCGATGCAGCGCGTGCTCGAGATCATGAAGGGGAGCGAATTTCACAACGCGGTTGCGACCTTGCCGGGCTATATCGCCGCCAACACCGGCACGGTCAGCACTGTCCCGCGTTTCCTCGACAGCGTTGAAGCGAAGGCCATTGCGTCCTGATCATCGCGCAGGCGCACATTGCGACCAAGATCATGATGCATCCAATCTGATCCGTCATGCCCGGCCTCGTGCCGAGCATCCACGTTCTGAAATCGAGGCAAATCGGGGGGCGTGGATGGCCGGGACAGACCGGTCATGGCGAAAGATGGTGACTTGGCCTCGGTTCCTGCACAAAGAAATGCCCGCAGCAAATGCGGGCATTTCTCATTGTGAGGGCCGACTATTGCAGAGGCGAAGCGTGGCTTCGTGCTTCGCCGCGCAAACCTACTGAAACAGCTTCATCGCATTGGTGAGAGTTTGCAGCACGCCCCAGACGAGCGGGATACCGACGAATCCCCATGCGAGGATCAGCTTCAACGTGGTCGAACTGTCCTGAGTTGCGTTTGACATGTTTCTCTCCCCTCAAGCCTTGGCTGCTACAGCGGCCGCTGCCGTTGCGCTTTCAGCTTCGTTGCTGTCCTTCATATGGAAACGTGCATCGACGGCCTTGACCAGCAGGTTGCAGATGAAGCCGATCACCAGCAGGCCCGCCATGATGTACATGGTGTTGTTGTAGGCCTGCGCCTTCGGGACGCCGTGAGTGATATTGTACTCACGGAGATAGTTGACGATGACCGGGCCGAAGATGCCCGCCGCTGACCATGCCGTCAGCAGCAGTCCATGGATGGCGCCGACGTAGCGCACGCCGAACATATCCTTGAGATAGGCCGGAACGGTGGAGAACCCGCCGCCGTACATGCTGATGATGACAAGGAAGCAGATGACGAACAGCGCCACGTTGCCCGTCGATCCGGCATGAGGCACCGTGCAATACAGGATAAAGCCCAGCACCATGAACACGAAGTAGGTGTTTCGACGGCCGATGTAGTCCGACGTCGTCGCCCAGGCGAAGCGCCCGCCCATGTTGAACAGACTCATCAGGCCGACAAAGCCGGCGGCTGCTACCGGAGTGATATGACCCGGGAACATCTCCTGGCTCATCGCGGAAGCCTGTCCGAGCACGCCGATGCCGGCGGTGACGTTAAGGCACAGCACCCACCAGATCAGCCAAAACTGGGGAGTCTTGAGCGCGTCATAGACAAAAACGTCGTTCTTGCTGATGAGTTTTTTCGACTGCGCCGGCGCAACGTAACCGGCCGGAGCCCAGCCCGCAGGCGGAACGCGAACGAGCAGCGAGCCGACCAGCATGAAGAACAGGTAGACGACGCCGAGCACGACGAACGTCTCCATCACCCCGATGTGGGTCGGCGTCGAGAACTTGCTCATGAGCCACACCGAGAGCGGCGAAGCGATGAAGGCGCCGCCGCCGAAGCCCATGATCGCCATGCCGGTGGCCATGCCTGGCCGATCCGGGAACCACTTGATCAGCGTCGAGACCGGCGAGATATAGCCGATTCCGAGCGCGATGCCGCCCAGCACGCCGTAGCCCAGATAGATCAGCCACAGATTGTGGACCTTGACGCCGATAGCGGAGATGAAGAAGCCTCCCGCCCAGCACAGGGCTGCGGCGAACATGGCCTTGCGCGGGCCGCCTTCCTCGACCCATCGGCCAAACACGGCGGACGACACGCCGAGGAAAAAGATCGCCAGCGAAAAAATCCAGCCGAGTTGGGTCAGCTTCCAGTCCTCGGGCGCCGGTTGCGAAATGCCGATGAGCTTGGTCATCGGCAGGTTGAACACGCTGAAGGCATAAGCCTGTCCGATGCACAAATGCACGCACAGTGCCGCCGGCGGCACCAGCCAGCGCGAGAAGCCTGGCTTTGCAATCGAGTGGGAGCGATCGAGAAACGGGATCAGCGATCGCGTGTAGGCCTTCGGTTCCGTGAATTCCATCAGGTCTCCTCCCCTTTTGTCAGTTTGTTTTCGACGCGACAGTTATTGATTGGACCGGTCTTGCGTCACGAGCAGTTGCACTGCTTCGCGTATAGGCGGATCGAACCCCGTGCCGCCGTTTTGCAGATAGGATGTGATTTGGCTGCGCATCCGGGGATCCCAGAATTTACGCAGGTGATTGGCGACCGCCTCCGGCACATCGATCTTGGGCTGGGTGGCGAAGAACGTCCCGATCTGGTTCGCCATGGCGACCAGCTTGTTGGGGGCGCTTGATGAGTGTCCCATCCGTTGCGGTTCCGATGTTGCGAGACTAGTTTCCAGCAAGCCGTTATTCCGCCGCTTCGCTGGTGGCGATACGGCGGCTTTGTTTGGAGAATGCGCTGTAGTCTTCCTGCCACTCCGAACGTCCGTTGGAGGGCGATACCTGCACCGCCGTGCACTTGTATTCCGGGCAGTTGGTTGCCCAATCCGAATAGTCGGTGGTCACCACGTTGGCCTGCGTGTCGGGATGATGGAAGGTGGTGTAGACCACGCCCGGCGCGACGCGGTCGGTGATCTGCGCGCGCAGCGTGGTTTCGCCGACGCGGCTCGCCAGCTTGACCCACGATCCATCGGCGATGCTGCGCTCTTCCGCGTCGTGCGGATGAATTTCCAGCAGATCCTCGTTGTGCCACACGACGTTGTCGGTGCGCCGTGTCTGCGCGCCGACGTTGTACTGCGACAGAATGCGGCCGGTAGTGAGCAGCAACGGATAGCGCGGGCCGACGCGTTCGGCGGTCGGCAGATACTCTGTGATGACGAAATTACCCTTGCCGCGCACGAAGCTGCCGATGTGCATCACCGGCGTTCCGGTCGGTGCCTTCTCGTTGCACGGCCACTGAATCGAACCGAGTTCTTCCAGCTTTTCGAACGACACGCCGGCGAAAGTCGGCGTCAGCCGCGCGATCTCATCCATGATCTCCGACGGATGGTTGTAATGCATGGGATAGCCCAGCGCGTTCGACAGCGCGCAGGTGATTTCCCAGTCGGCCATGCCGTTCTTCGGCTCCATCACCTTGCGCACCAGTTGGATGCGGCGTTCGGCGTTGATGAAGGTGCCGTCCTTCTCGAGGAAGGTCGAACCCGGCAGGAAGACATGGGCGTAGTTGGCGGTTTCGTTCAGGAACAGGTCCTGCATCACCACGCATTCCATCGCCTCTAAGCCGGCGGCGACGTGCTGCACGTCGGGATCGGACTGCATGATGTCCTCGCCCTGAACGTAAAGCCCCTTGAACGAGCCATCGACCGCCGCATCCAGCATGTTGTTGATGCGCAGTCCCGGCTCCTTCTCCAGCGGCACGCCCCAATCCCTGACGAACATTTCGCGCACGGCGTCGTTGCTGACGTGGCGATAGCCGGAGAACTCGTGCGGGAACGAGCCCATATCGCACGAGCCCTGCACGTTGTTCTGGCCGCGCAGCGGATTGACGCCGACGCCCGGCTTGCCGATGTTGCCGGTCGCCATTGCGAGGTTGGCGATTGCCATCACCGCGGTCGATCCCTGGCTGTGCTCGGTGACGCCGAGGCCGTAATAGATCGCGCCGTTGCCGCCGGTGGCGTAAAGCCGCGCCGCGCCGCGAATGTCGGCGGCGGGGACGCCGATGGCGTCGGCGAGCGCCTCGGGGCTGTTGCGCTGCTCGGCGACAAACGCCGCCCAATCCTGGAATGCATCTAAGTCGCAGCGGGTGCGGATGAACTCCTCGTCGCATAGCCCTTCGGTGACGATCACGTGTGCGAGCGCGGTGAGGATCGCGACATTGGTGCCGGGCAGGGCGGGGAGGTGATAGGCCGCCTCGATATGCGGCGTGCGCACCAGTTGCGTCTTGCGCGGATCGATGACGATGATCTTCGCGCCCTGACGCAACCGTTGCTTCATGCGCGAGGCGAACACCGGATGCGCGTCACTGGGATTGGCGCCGATAAGCAGCATCACGTCGGTCTGTTCGACCGAGTCGAAATCCTGCGTTCCGGCGGAAGTGCCGAACGTCAGACCCAAACCGTAGCCGGTCGGCGAGTGACAGACGCGCGCGCAGGTATCGACGTTATTGTTGCCGAAGCCGGCGCGAACCAGCTTCTGCACCAGAAAGGTTTCCTCATCGGTGCAGCGCGACGAGGTGAGGCCGCCGATGGCGCCGACGCCGTGTTTCGCCTGAATGCGCTTGAACTCGGACGCCGTATAGGCAATCGCTTCCTCCCAACTCACCTCCCGCCACGGATCACTGGTGGACTTGCGGATCATCGGGTTGAGGATGCGTTCCTTGTGGTTGGCATAACCCCAGGCGAAGCGGCCTTTGACGCAGGAATGGCCGTGATTGGCCGCGCCGCCCTTGTAAGGCACCATGCGGACCAGTTGATCGCCCTTCATCTCGGCCTTGAACGAACAGCCGACGCCGCAATAGGCGCAAGTCGTGATCACCGATCGATCGGGCTTGCCTTGTTCGACGACGGCCTTCTCGATCAGCGAGCCGGTGGGGCAGGCCTGCACGCAGGCGCCGCAAGAAACGCAGTCGGATTCGAGGAAGGATTGATCGGAGCCGGCCGCCATCACTGAATCGAAGCCGCGCCCGGTGATGGTCAGCGCAAAGGTGCCCTGCACGTCGTCGCAGGCGCGCACGCAGCGCGAGCAGACGATGCATTTCTCCGGGTCGTACATGAAGTACGGATTAGAGACGTCGAGCCCGGTGTTGCGATGACGCATGCTGTCGAAGCCGTAGCGGTTTTCGGTCAGGCCTACCTGCGCCGCGACGTTGAGCAGTTCGACGTCATCCTGCTGGCAGGGATCGAGCGAGGCGACCGGATGATCGGAAACGTAAAGCTCCATCACACCCTTGCGCAGCCGGTCGAGCCGCTCGGACATGGTGGCGACCACGAGCCCTTCGGCGACCGGCGTGGTGCAGGACGCTGGCGTGCCGGCACGGCCTTCGATCTCGATCAGGCAGAGCCGGCAGGAACCGAACGCGTCAAGCATATCGGTTGCGCACAGTTTTGGAATCTCCACGCCGGCATTCATCGCCGCGCGCATGATCGAGGTGCCAGCGGGGACGGTCACCGCACGGCCGTCGATGGTCAGCGTCACCATTTCTGTCGAGGGTGACCGGGGCGTGCCGTAGTCGATCTCGTTGACCAGCGACATGATCGTTTCCTTATTCCGCCGCCTGTCGGCTCGGCGGCGTGATGCCGAAGTCTTCCGGGAAATGCGTGATGGCGCTCAACACCGGATAGGGCGTGAAGCCGCCGAGTGCGCAGAGCGAGCCGAACTTCAGCGTGTTGCAAAGGTCTTTCAGCAGTTCGATGTTGGCGACGCGGCCCTCGTCCTTGATGATGCGATCGATCACCTCGACGCCGCGCGTCGAGCCGACCCGGCAGGGCGTGCACTTGCCGCAGGATTCGACGGCGCAGAATTCCATCGCGAAACGCGCCTGCTTTGCCATGTCGACGGTGTCGTCGAACACCACGATGCCGCCGTGGCCGATCAGTCCATCGCGCGCGGCGAAGGCTTCGTAGTCGAACGGCGTATCGAACAGTTCGCGTGGAAAATACGCACCGAGCGGGCCGCCGACCTGCACCGCGCGTACCGGCCGTCCGCTCTGGGTGCCGCCGCCGATCTCGTCCACCAGTTCGCCGAGCGTGATGCCGAAGGCAATCTCGAACAGCCCGCTATGCTTGATGTTGCCGGCAAGCTGGATCGGCATGGTGCCGCGCGAACGACCCATGCCGAAATCGCGATAGAACTCCGCGCCCTTGTCGAGGATGATCGGCACGGTTGCCAGCGACAGCACGTTGTTGATCACGGTCGGGCAGCCGAACAGACCTTTATGGGCGGGCAACGGCGGTTTGGCGCGCACCGTGCCGCGCTTGCCTTCGAGGCTGTCGAGCAAGGCAGTTTCCTCGCCGCAGACATAGGCGCCGGCGCCGACTCGTACCTCAAGGTCGAAGTGATGTGCGGAGCCCGCCACGTTGCGGCCGAGCTTGTTGCCGCGCCGCGCAGCGAGAATCGCCGTGTTGAGCGTGGCGATGGCGTGCGGATATTCGGAGCGGACGTAGATGTAGCCTTGCGTTGCGCCGGTCGCGATGCCGGCAATTGTCATGCCTTCGATCAGGACGAACGGATCGCCTTCCATGATCATGCGATCGGCGAAGGTGCCGCTGTCGCCTTCGTCGGCGTTACAGACGATGTATTTCTGTGCAGCCGCGGTTTTTGCGACCGTGTCCCATTTGATGCCGGTCGGGAATCCCGCGCCGCCACGGCCGCGCAGACCGGACGCCGTCACCGCCGCGATGGTCGCGGTCGAGCCGATCTCCAGCGCCCGCGTCAGCCCTCTGTAGCCGGCGTGCGCGATATAGTCCTCGAGCGAACGCGGATCAACGATGCCACAGCGCGCGAAAGTGAGGCGGTTCTGCCGCTTCAGGAACGGCAGATCATCGACGACGCCGACGCAGAGCGGATGCGCGCTGGCTTCGAGCGCAGCCGCGAGAATCGCTTCAACGTCGGCAACGCTGACCGGACCGTAGCCGATGCGCCCCTTGGCCGTGGCCACTTCGAGCAGCGGCTCCAGCCAGTGCAACCCGCGCGATCCGGTGCGCGTAATCGTAACATCGACACCGCGCCGTACAGCGGCGGCTTGCAGCGCTGCGGCAACCTCATCGGCATCGAGCGCGACAGCGGCTGCGTCCGCGGGAATGTAGACTTGCAGGCTCATCGCTCGACCTCGGCAAGCAAGGCGTCGAGCTTATGCTCGTCGAGCCGGCCAACGATGCGACCATCGAGCATCGCCGACGGCGCAACGGAACACAGCCCAAGGCAGTAAACCGGTTCCAGACAGACGCGATGGTCCGCGGTGGCTTCACCGATGCCGATGCCGAGCCGGGCGGTGGCGCGTTCGGCCAATCGATCGGCGCCCATGGCCTGGCAGGCTTCGGCGCGGCACAGCTTGAGTTGGTGCGCAGGCGGCGGCGTGGTGCGGAAATCGGCATAGAAGGTCACGACGCCGTGAACTTCCGCACGCGAAATGTTCAACGCGTCGGCGATCACGGGTTCCGCGTCGGGCGCGATGTAACCAAAGGTTTCCTGAAGTCCGTGCAGCACCGGAAGCAATGCGCCAGGTTGCGCCTTCAACGCGTCGATCACGCCGCGCGCCGCGGTCTCATCCCAAGCGAGGTACCCGTTCAAGTCGTTTCCCCGTCCCTATGACGTCTTGGTTCCACCACGGCGATTGCGTCGCGTGGGTCGATCTGCGAGCTGGTCAGGGCCGTGCTCGTCTTGAGCAGGCGGATCAAACACGCTGATATTTTATTCGTGTTCTAAATGCCGACACTGTCAATATGAACGCAATTTCCGATGAACGCGTGAGGGGACCACGTGTTCCATCGCCGACGGTGCGCTGATACACGCGCAGCCAGGTGCGTTTCGAACCGCTGGGCGTTCAAATCAGAACGGATTGCGCTGTCGTCAAATGCAGCGGGCGAGGTCGTCTTAACGGGATCGTCCGCCGCTGCGTTTGCGTCCGCGCGTCGGCGTGGACGTCGGTTCATTGTCGGTGAGGCGCAGCGTCCTCTCGATATGCGAGGCGAGTTTGATCGCCTGATCGCCGTCGGCGGCGAGACGGTTGAGGAGTTGCAGCAACTGCTTGAACTCGGCGCGCGACAGCGTACCGAATAGCGCGTCGTTGACCGGGCGCTGGAACGCCGCGAGCCGCGTCAATCGTTCAATGCCGGCCGGTGTCACCGCGAGTTGGACACGACGGCGATCGCTGGTGTGCGTGGTTTTTTCGATCAGCCCATCGGATACCAACCTGTTCACCTCGATGGTGACGAAAGCACCGCTGAGATACAGACGCTCGGCAAGCTGGTTGATTCCCAGCGGCTCGTCCTCTCGCGAATGCATGACGGCGATCAGGATCAGATATTGCGTCGTCGACAGGTCGGCATAGTCCGCGAATTTGGCGCGGGCAGCATCGAGGCTGCGCCCGAACGCGAAGTAGGCATACAGCAGCTCCCGGAAAGTCTGATCGCCGCTGTCGTCCAGGAGCTCGGGGCGTGATGTCGTCAGCAACGGGGAATCCACTGTAAGTCCCTCATTTTTCTCGAATTTTGCAGTCTATCATGAGTCGTGCGCGTGTTCGCGACACATAGTTTCCCGAATCTGTCGTTGACATTTCGCAAATTATCTTTACAACAAAGCTATTCTAGAAAGATAATATCGGGAACGTCAACGGCGGACACGTCATTCATGCAGGATCGCGAATTCAGGCGCTCGCTTGGAGAGTTTGCCACCGGCGTCGCCGTGGTGACCGCACGCGGCAGGGGTGACGATCTCGTCGGCATGACGATGAGTTCGTTCAATACCGTCTCTGTCGATCCGCCTCTTGTTCTGTTCAGCGTTGACCGCAAGGCGCTCAGCCTGCCGGCGATGCTTGAAGCCAGGGGCTTCGCCATCAACGTGCTGGCGCGCGAACAGGAAGGCATCTCCAACAAATTCGCCCGCGCGCTGTCGAACAAGTGGGATCAGGTGAAGACCACGGTGGGACACGCCGAGGCGCCGCTGATCTCCGGAGCGCTCGCCCATTTCGAATGCGAGCCCTACGCCAATTACGACGGCGGCGACCATGTGATTTTCGTGGTGCGCGTCGTTCGCCACGCGACCCATCCCAACGCGCCGATGCCGCTCATCTTCTTCCGCGGCCGCTATCGCGACCTGGTCGACGAGACCGAGCGCAAGCCCGAGTGGCCGCTTCCGATCCACTACTGACCGAAATCCGGACATTCAACTTTTCACGCTGGAGAACACCGATGCGCTCTGCCAAGCAATATCTGTCGAGCCTGAACGATGGCCGTTCCATCTACATCAACGGCGAAGTGGTGCATGATGTCACCAATCATCATGCGTTTCGCAACGTGGCGACGTCGATGTCGTCGCTGTTCGATTTCGCCAGCGCGCCGGACAATCGCGACCTGATGACCTTCGGTTACGAAGGCGGCGGCCGCGCCAATCGCATCTGGCAGTTGCCGACCTCCTATGCCGAACTGGTCGAGCGCCGCACGGCGCTGGAAGCCTGGGCGTCGCTTCATGCGGGTTTCATGGGCCGCGCGCCGGATCACGTCGCGTCCTGCATCGCCGGCATGTACATGGGCCTCGATGTCTTTAAGGCGTATGATCCGAAGCGTGCCGACGCATTGGCCTCTTACTATCGCTTTGCACGCGATAACGATCTCTATCTCACTTACGTCATCATCAATCCGCAGGCGGACCGCTCCAAGGGCGCGGCCGACCAGGCCGACCCGTTCCTGACGGCCGGTGTCGTCGATCGGGACGCTGAAGGCATCACGGTGCGCGGTGCCAAGATGCTGGCGACCGGCGGTGTCGTCGCCGACGAAGTGTTCGTCACCACCATTCAGCCGATGCGTCCTGGCGAGGAACGTTATGCGATGTCCTTCGCGATTCCCATGAACACAAAGGGCCTCAAGATGCTGTCGCGCAAGTCCTATGAGGGCGCGGCAGTGTCGGTGTTCGACAACCCGCTGTCGAGCCGCTTCGACGAGAACGACTCGGTGCTTTTCTTCGACGACGTGAAGGTGCCGTGGGACCGCGTCTTCATCGAAGGCAATGTGGAGATGTGCCAGAAGCAATTCCACGTCACGCCGTGCCACGTCTACCAGAACTATCAAGCCATGGTGCGCCTCAGCGTAAAGCTGAAGTTCCTCACAGGGATTGCCCATCGCACCGCCGAGATGAACGGCGTCACCCAATTCCCGCAGGTGCGCGAGATGCTGGGGCAACTCGCCGCCGAAACCGGTATGGTGGATGCGCTGGTCGCGGCGATGGAGGCCAAGGGCTCGCAGGTCGGTCCTTACTTCATCCCGCACCGGCATACGCTCTATTCGGCGCAGGTGCTGACACAGCAACTCTATGGTCACATCCTGTCGACGCTACGCGAACTCGCCGGCGGCGGCATGATCATGTTGCCGTCCTCCATCGCCGATTTCGGCAATCCCGAGATCGCGGCGCTGATCGGCAAGACCCAGCAGTCGCCGAAGGCGAATTCCCATGACCGCGTCAAATTCTACAAGCTCGCGTGGGATGCGGTCGGCTCCGAGTTCGGTTCGCGCCACCAGCAGTACGAAATGTTCTACGCCGGCGCGACTTTCGTGACCAAAGGGCATTCCTATCGCACCTATGACTGGGCCGCGTCCGACGCGCTGGTGCAACGCATGCTCGATTCCTACGACCTGGACGGCGTCTCCGCCGCGCCGGGCAAGGCCGCCTGATTTCAAATTCAAGGAGTAAACCGATGCCTGTGAACAAGAAGCACGACGAGTTCTATACGCTCGACATGAACAGCGGCTGGGAAACCCCGGCGGGTTATCCGGCCGGCATCCAGCAGAAGATTCTGTCCGGCGCACTCGATGAGGAAAATCGTCGCGGTACCCGCACGCGGCTGCTGCGGTTCGCACCGGGCGTCTATACGACCGCGCCGTTCTCCCATGAGTATTGGGAGGAAGTGTATCTCATCTCCGGCGACCTGATCGTCGGCAACGACGCCAACGGCGAGGGCGGCAAGAGCTTTCCGCCGAACACCTACGCCTGCCGTCCGCCGCACGCGAAGCATGGTCCGTTCAAGTCGGTCAACGGCTGCATGCTCATGGAGATCCACTACTTCGATCCGGTGTAGTCGCCGGCGAAGTCACGCCATCTTCCAAATAACAATCGAAATCACTTCGAGAGGGGAAATGTGATGAAGTTCAAGACGGTCCTCACCGCGCTCGCGCTCGTGGGTTGCCTCGGCGCGACGATGCCTGCGTTCGCCCAGGAAAAGCCGGCGTCGCTCGGCCTCGGCATCTTCACCTTCACGTCGGGCCCGGCGGCGGCTTACGGCATGCCGGGCAAGAACGCGGCCGACCTGATGATCGATCAGATCAACGCGGCTGGCGGCATCGGCGGCGTCAAGATCGCGCCGACCTATGTTGACGAAGCGCAGGGCGCGCAGGGCGTCATCACCGAGTACCGTCGTCTCGCTGCCGAGCCGAAGAACCAGGTGATGCTGGCCGCGCTGTCGAGCGCGAACTGTCTGGCGCTGGCGCCGATCGCAGAACAGCTCGAAGTGCCGACCGTCGGCTGGAATTGCGATACGCATCAGCTTTTGCAGGACGGCAAGAGCAAGTATGTGTTCCGCCCCAACGGCAACACCGTTCCCGAATTCGTCGCCTATGCGGTCTATCTGCTGGCGAAGAAGCCGGACGTGAAGACGGTCGCCATCATCAACCCGGACTACGCGTTCGGTCATGACGCGGCGAAGATCTTCAAGGCGGCGCTGCACGCACTGAAGCCGGACGTTCAGGTCGTCGCCGAACTGTTTCCGAAGCTCGGCTCACCGAACTACCAGACCGAGATTTCGCGTCTGACCACGGCGCGGCCCGATGTCGTGTTCTCCAATTTATGGGGCGCCGATCTCGAGAACTTCGTGCGGCAGGCGCAGCCGCGTGGCTTGTTCACGTCCAGCCAGGTGATCCTGGCGCTCGGGGAGACCGTGCTCCAGCGCGTGCCGCTGCCGGACGGCGTGATCGTTGGTGTTCTTGGCGATGGCTGGTGGATGTCGCCGGATGCCGAAGCCAATCCGGAGACCAAGAAGTTCGCGGAAGCCTACAAGGCGCGCTTCGGCGAATATCCGGTGTTCCCCTCCATCAAGATGGCCAACACCATTCTTTACGTGAAGGCCGCTTACGAAGGCGCGATGAAGAAGAACGGCGGCAAGTGGCCGAGCCGAGCCGAGATCGCCGAGGCCATGAAGGGCAGTGCGGTGACCACGCTGACCGGCAAGATGCAGACCCGCCCTGACGGCGACGGCGTCGTCGATCAGATCGTCGGTGTCACCGTGAAATCGCCGACACAGAGCTTCCCGGTGATCGGCGACATGGTCCGCTACAAGGGCGACGCTCTGATGCCGAAAGAGGGGCAGGATCCGATTGCCTGGATCTCGACGCTCAAGCCGGAATTCGCGGCGTCGTTGCCGAAGCCTGGCAGCTACAAGTAAGCCGGCAGGCTGAAAGCCACAGGTCTGGCGCGCCTCTCGCGGAAGCTCCGCGGGAGGCGCTGCCGGACGGGGGAACGGACAATGAATGCCATCATTCCGCTGGTGCTCGATACTCTGTCCAGCGCAGCGTTGATTTTCTTCGCGGCAGTGGGACTGACGCTGGTTTTCAATGTGCTGCGCGTCTTGAACGTCGCGCACGGCAGCTTTTATTCGATCGGCGCCTATGTCGCCGCGTCAGTCTGCGCCTTCATCGTCAGCCGGCATCTGAATCCCTATCTGTCCTTCGTCGCGCTGCTATTCAGCGCCGCGCTGGTGGCGGTGGTGCTAGGCCCGTTTATCGAAAGCACGCTGATCCGCTGGACCTATGGCAAGTCCGAAGCGGTTCAGATCCTGATTACGTTCGGTCTGTTCCTGATCCTTGAAGACCTGCAACGCATGATCTTCGGCGTGCAGTCGTTTTATGAGGACACCCCGATGCGCCTGATGGGAAGTTCCAGCATCGGCGGCGTGGTCTATCTCAACTATCAGATGTTCCTGGTCGCGATGGCCATCATTGTCGTATTCGGCTTGCGGCTCTTGATCAAACACAGCCGGCTGGGACGGTTGGTCACCGCCGTCGTCGCGGATCGCGAGATGGCGCAATCCATCGGTGTCGACACCAACAAGATTTTCATTCTCGCGTTCTCGCTCGGCGTGTTCCTGGCGGCGCTCGGCGGCGCGCTGGCGGTGCCGACGTCCGGCGTCGCGCCTGGTCTCGGCGCGGATACCATGGTGCTGGCCTTCGCGGTCGCGGCCATCGGCGGGCTCGGGCAGATCGAGGGTGCGGCGCTCGCCGCATTGATCGTCGCGCTTGCGCGCGTGCTGGCGATCTATTTCGTGCCGTCGCTCGATGCCGTCGCGCCCTATGCAGCGATGCTGATCGTTCTGCTGGTGCGTCCCTATGGCCTGTTCGGTGCGATCACGACGCGGAGAATCTGATGCGGGCGATAGTTCTGATTGTTGCGATCTTCGCCATTGCAGTGGCTCCGATGGCCGCGCCGTGGCTGCAATTCGTGCTGACCATGGCCATCGCCAAAGGCCTGGCCGCGCTTGGTGTCGCGGTGCTGCTTCGCGCTGGCATGATTTCCATCGGGCATGCGATGTTCTTCGCGGCGAGCGCCTATGGCGTCGCCTTTCTCGCACGCGCCGGCATTGCCGACTTTGGTGTGCTGCTCGTGTTCTCGGTCGTGATCACCGGGCTGGCGGGTGCGGTGGTCGGTGCGTTTCTCATTCGTTACCGCGCGATCTTCTTTGCGATGCTCAATCTTGCGGTGTCGATGGTGTTCTACGCGCTGTTCGCCAAGCTTTACGGTGTCACCGGCGGCACCGATGGCATGACCATTCCCGTTCCGACCGTGTTCGGGATTACGCTCAGCGAGCCGACCTTCAAGGCGGTGCTGTTCTACGGCAGCGTCGCGTTGATGGTGGTGGTCGGGCTCGCGGTCCATCGCTACCTCGACAGTCCGCTCGGCCATGCACTGTCGGCGGTTCACACCAACGAAGTGCGCCTCGAATATCTTGGTATTCCGGTCTGGGCCGTCTTGCTGGTCGCCTATATCGTCTCGGCAGTGCTGGCGGGATTGGGCGGCGCCATTGCCGGATTTGCCATCGGCCGCGTGGTGCCGGACTTCGCGTTCTGGACCGCGTCGGGCCATCTTGTTCTGGTCGCCGTGCTTGGCGGCATCGGCGGCGTGCCGGGCGCCTTCATCGGCGCGTTTTTCCTCGAACTGCTTCACACCGAAGCGGCCGCCTTTACCGATGCGTGGAATCTGATCGTCGGCGCGGCGCTGATCGGCGTCATCATGTTCCTGCCGAAGGGCTTGTACGGCCTTCTCACCCGCAGCGAGGTTTCGGCGAAATGAGCGCGTCCATCTTGCAGGTGAGGGATCTCCACGTCGAATTCAATGGCGTGAAGGCGGCCGACGGCGTCAGCCTCGATATCAACGAAGGCGAGTTTCTTGCCGTGATCGGCCCGAACGGATCCGGCAAGACCACCTTGCTCAATCTCTGCACGGGTTACGTGCGGCCGAAGTCGGGCAGCATTCATCTCGACGGCCGCGCCATTACCGGCCTGACCCCGCGCGCGATCACCCGCCGCGGCGTCGCGCGCGCGTTCCAGATTCCGCAGCTCTTCTCCGATCAGAGCGTGCTCGACAACATGATGCTGGCGCTCGCGGCCAAAAACGGTCTTTGGACCATGGTGCGTCCGCTGGCGCTGCCGGCCCGGCGCGAGGAGGCGACCGCGCTGCTCGATCTGGTCGGCCTACGCGACGATAAGGATCGCGTCAGCCGTACCTTGCCCGAGGGCCACCGCAAGCTGCTCGACATTGCGGTGGCGTTGGCGCTGAAGCCGCGTCTGTTGCTGCTCGACGAGCCCACCAGCGGTGTTAGCACGCTGGAGCGTTTCTCGTTGATGGAGGCGCTGATGAGCGCGCTGCGGACCCGCAATATCACCGCGCTGTTCGTCGAACACGACATGGACGTGGTGGCGCGCTACGCCAACCGTGTGCTGGTCTGGAATGCCGGCACCGTGATGGCGCAGGGCCATCCCGATGAGGTATTCAAGGACGAGCGCGTTCTGAAGAATGTCGTAGGTGTCGCATGACGCTTGTTCTCGACAAGGTTCAAGTCTCCATCGAAGGCGTTCGCGTGCTGCGCGGCGTGAACTGCGAGATCATCGAACGCAAGACCACGATCCTGATCGGCCGCAATGGCGCGGGAAGGACCACGACGCTGCGGGCGATCATGGGGCTTCTCGCCATTGACGGCGGCGACATCCGGCTCGATGGCGACGATCTCCGCAAACATCCGGCGCATTATCGCGCGCGGGCAGGCATCGGTTATGCGCCGGAGGATCGCCGGCTGGTGCCGGAGATGACGATCGAGGAGAACATCCGGCTGCCGGGCCTCGCGCTCAATCTCGACAAGGGCGAGTTGAACAGCCGACTTGAAGAAATCTACACCTTCCTTCCGCAGTTGCGCGATCTGCGCAAGCGACCGGGCGGTGGCGTCTCCGGCGGTCAGGGCAAGATGGTGGCGCTCGGCCGCGCGCTGATGGTCGCGCGCAAGGTGCTGCTGCTCGACGAGCCGTTTCAGGGGCTTGCGCCGGCCTTGGCGCTCGACTATGCGCGCACGCTGGGCGAGTTGCGCAAGCATCGCCCCGAACTGGCGCTGCTCATCACCGAATCCACGCCCGCGCTGCTCGATGCGATTGCCGACCGCACCTTGCAGATCGAGCGCGGCGAGATTTCAGAACAAGCAGGATCACCGAGGACCGAAGATGTTGCAGTTTGATCGTATCACGAAGAATGGGACCGACCGGATCGGATGCACGATCGACACGCTGGTGATCGCCGGATGGGCGGGGCGTGACGTCGCGGCGATCGAGCATCACATCGAGGAGTTGGCCGCCATCGGCGTGCCGCGGCCTTCGACCACGCCACTCTATTATCGTGTCGCGGCGCAGACGCTGACCCAGGCCGACAAGCTGGTCGTCCTCGGTCCAGATAGCTCCGGCGAAGTCGAGCCGGTGGTCATCGCGCTGGCGGACGGCTTGTGGATCGGCATCGGCTCCGACCATACCGACCGCAAGGCGGAAACCTTTGGCATCGCGCTGTCAAAGCAGCTTTGCGGCAAGCCCGTCGGGCGGCAACTCTGGTCCTATGCTGAAGTCGAGGGCCATTGGGACAATCTGGTGCTGCGCTCATGGGCCACCATCGACGGCCAGCGCGTGCTCTATCAGGAGAGCGCAGTATCGAGCCTGCGCACGCCGCGCGACCTGATCCGCAAATATGCCAACGCCGACACGTTGCCGGCCGGCACGCTGATGTTCTGCGGCACGCCCGGCGCCATCGGCGGCATTCGCCCTGCCGCGCGCTTTGAGATGGAGCTGCACGATCCGGTGCTGAATCGCTCGCTGACGCACGGTTACGACATCGACGTGCTTCCCGTGGTGTCCTGACGCTGTCGGCTATTCAGCTCTCACAAAACCGCTATAAGACCATAGGAGCGATGTGACCGGCATCGTGCTTATTGGCGTGATTTGCGGATCGGGGACGGGTAACGATGACGGCAGTCTCAGCGGGGCAACCTAAAATTTTGCTCGTCTCGCTCGGCGGAACGATCACGATGACGTCGGGCACAGGGCCCGGCATCGTGCCGACATTGACCGGTGCGGATCTCGTTGGCGCGGTGCCTACGCTGGCGGAGGTGGCTGAGATCGAGGCGATTTCGCCATTCCGTCTGCCTGGACCGTCGCTTACCTTCGCGCATCTGCGCGAGGTCGCGCGACTCTTGAATGAGAGACTGGCCGGCGATATCGCTGGCGCCATCGTCGTTCAAGGAACCGACACCATCGAGGAAACGGCATTCGTGCTCGATTGCCTGGTCGGCGGCGACAAGCCGGTGGTCGTCACCGGCGCGATGCGCGGCGCGGAAGCGCCGGGCGCGGACGGGCCGGCCAATCTGCTGGCCAGCGCCATCGTCGCCACGTCGCTCGCGGCACGCGGGCTCGGGACACTGGTGGTCTTGAACGACACCATTCACGCCGCGCGCTTCGTGCAGAAGGCGAGCACGTTTTTGCCCTCGACATTCGCGTCGCTTTCAGGCGGGCCGCTCGGCTGCGTCATCGAAGGTACGGCGCGGATCAATCTGCGTGTCACGCGCAACGCCGTCATCGCCGGCGGCGATGCCGGGACGGACCAACCGGTTGCGCTGATCACGGCGGCCCTTGGCGACGACGGCCGGATGCTCGCGGGCCTGCCGGCGCTCGGCTATCGCGGGCTCGTCATCGAGGCGATGGGCGTCGGCCATGTGCCGGCCGCGATGGTGGATGCACTCGCAAGCCTCACGAAGATTTTTCCCGTCGTGCTCAGTTCGCGCGTCGCCTCGGGGCCGGTGTTCGCCAGGACCTACGGCTTTCCCGGTTCGGAAACCGATCTGCTCGGGCGTGGCCTCATTCCCGGCGGCGCGCTGGGCGGCTTGAAGGCGCGGCTGCTGCTGTCGCTGCTTCTCGGGGTGGGACTGCAAGGCCAGCCGCTGCGTGATGCCTTTCTGCGGATGGCGTTGCCATCGGCGTAAGTGATTCCCGGCATCGCTTCTTGCAATGCGAAACGTGCAGCAAAATCGCGCAGCTCTTAGACGAAAATGATGTTTCAAATTGAAAAGTCCTTGCGCATAATCGCGGTAACATGATCTGAACAACAAGCATCAAGGGATGCTGATCCGAAGGGGGAGGTCACAAAATGGCAGGTTTACTGCGTCGAGATATGCTGGGTGTCGCGCTGGCGGTTGCGGCGATCATGCTTCCGGTTGCCGGAGCGCAGGCTGCCGACCCCATCAAGGTCGGCGTCACCATCACGCAGTCGCCTCCCGGTTCGGTGGTGCAGGGCACCCAGGTCAAGGACGGTCTCGAAGTCGCCGCCAAGATCATCAACGACGCCGGCGGTGTGGATGGTCGCAAGATCGAACTGGTGATCGAAGACACGCAAGGATTGCCGGAGAAGGCGCGCGCCGCTGTCGAGAAGCTGATCACGCGAGACAAGGTGGTAGCGATCACCGGCGAACACCAGAGTTCGGCGGCGCTGGCCGGCATCGAGGTCGCGCACCGTTATAAAATTCCGTACATCAACACCAACGGCTGGTCGGACGCGATCCGTGAGAAGGGATATCCGGAAGTCTTCAATCCGGGCAACTACAACAGCCGCGTCGGCAGCGCCGCTGCTGCGACGATGAAGGATTTGGGCGTCAAACGCGTCGTCTCCATCGCCGAGAACACCGACTACGGCATCGGCCTTGCGAAGGCGATCGGGGAAGCGCTGAAGAAGGTCGCGCCCGACGTTCAATACAAATACGAGACGCTGGATCGCGCCTCCAAGGATTTCCTGCCGGCCATCCTGCCGATGCGCGCCAACGCGCCCGACGCCATCATCAACCTGATGCTGCCGCCGGCGGCCTACATCATGATGAACCAGCTTTACGAACAGGGCGTCGCGCCGTCGGCGAAGACCTGGCTCTACGACGGTTCGGGCCTCGCCGACTATCCGGACTTCTGGCAGAACGTGAAGGAAGCCGGCAAGGGCATGCTGGTGTTCGGCCTCTATCATCCGAAGATGGCGCAGCCGGCGCTCGGCAAACAGGTCGGCGAAGCCTACACCGCGAAGACCAAGAACGAGCCGAACCGCCTGCTGTTTCAGGCTGCAGACTCGCTGTTCCTGATCGCAGATGCGGTCAAGCGCGCCAAGTCGACCAACTCCGAGGCGCTGATCAAGGCATTGGGTGAAACCAAGTACACCGGCACCCGCGGCGAGATCACCTTCTCGAAGGACAAGGGCTACGCGTTCAACCAGTGGCTGGATGTGCCTTACGTGACGTTCCAGCTCACCGAGATCAACCAGAAGGTGGGCGATGCCGCGCTGGTATCGCAGCCGGGTCAGCCGCTCGACAAATCCAAGCTCTGGAAGCCCGCGAAGTAAACGCGGGCTGATCAAGTCCCAGGGCTGACAAAATTCATGAGTGGTATCGACGTCGATCTCGCGGTGAACGGCCTCATTACGGGGCTGTTCTACGCCTTGATGGCCATCGGCTTGTCGCTGATCTTCGGCATCCTGAAGATCGTGAACTTCGCCCACGGCGAATTCTACATGGTCGGCGCCTATGCCTACACGCTGATAGCGCTGGCCCTCGGCGTGCCGGTGTGGATAGCGTTGCCACTCGCCTTCGTGGTTGGCGCGCTGCTTGGCTGGCTGACGGAGCGGACGTTGATGCGTCCGCTCTATGCCGGCTACACCTCATGGGGGCTGATGCGCGACGAGTACGCGGTCATCGTCACTTTCGGCCTCTCGCTGTTCCTCATCAACCTTGTCGACAAGGTGATCGGGCCCTATGCCTATCGCGGGCCGCCGCTAGTGGAGACCAGCCGCGTGGTGCTTGGTCCGGTGCTGATCAGCGGCCATCGGCTGCTCGCCGCCGGCATCGCCATCGCGGTGATCGCGATCACAGCGGCGTTGATCAAATGGTCGTTCTGGGGTCAGCAGATCCGTGCGGTGTCGCAGAACCGGCTCGGCGCGTCGCTGGCCGGCATCGACACCGCGAAGGCCAGTGTCATCGTGTTCATGCTGTCGGGCGGGCTCGCGGCTTTCGCCGGCGCGCTGCTGTCGCCGGTCATCAATGCCTCGCCGGACGTCGGCATCTTCCCGGCGATCAAGTCCTACATCATCGTTGTGCTGGGCGGCATGGGCTCGGTGCCGGGCGCGATCATCGCCAGCCTGTTCCTCGGCGTGATTGAGAGTTTCGGCGCGGTGTACATCTCCTTCCAATATCGCGACGCGTTCGGTCTGATCCTGCTGATGCTGTTCCTGCTGTTCCGTCCACAAGGGTTGTTCGGTGAAAAAGGGCGGGAGGTGTGATGGCGCCGTCATCTGCAACATCGCCCGCCGCCGACCGTTCCGGCGCGCAACTCTCCAACACCAAAACCACGGTAGAGTTTCGCGCTGCGCTGGTGGCGATGGCCATCGTTGCGCTGATCCCGCTCGGCGTCAGCAATCCGTACTGGCTCGGCGTGCTGATCGTCTCGATGTATTTCGCGATTCTCGCCGGTGCCTGGAATTTGTTGGCGGGCTATACCGGGCAATTCTCGCTGGCGCCGGCGACCTTCGCCATGATCGGCGCCTATACCACGGGCCTGCTCAATCACTATTTCGGCGTGGCGCCGCTGCTCGGCATCGTCGCGGCCGTGGTGGTGTCGGGCCTGGTCGGCCTGCTGCTCGGCCGTGCCGTGCTGCGTCTGGTCGGACCGTATCTCGCGCTTACGACCTTGAGCTTCGCCGAGATCATGCGTCTCGTCGCTTCGAACTCGATCGACATTACACGCGGCGATCTCGGGCTCGGTGTCGAGGGACTGATGAACAGCCGTGTCGGCTGGTACTACCTGTTCCTCGGCGCGCTGGTGGTGCTGCTGATCCTGTTCTACATGCTGCTGCGCTCCAAGGCCGGGCTGTTCCTGCAAGCGATTCGCGATGACGAGGTCGCGGCGCGCCGTGCCGGCGTCAACGTGGTATTCTGGAAGACGGCGGCCTTCGCCATCTCGGCGGCGGCCTCCGGTTTCGCCGGCGCGCTCTATGCGCACTTCGCCGAACTGGTGACGCCCGAACTCGGCCTGATCGGCCAGACCGGTCTGATCGTCAGCATGACGGTAATCGGCGGCATGGGTACGCTGGCGGGTCCGCTGGTCGCGGCGTTTCTGGTCTACGTGCTGTCGGAGTGGCTGCGCGACGTCGGCGGTTATCAACTCGTGGTGTTCGCCGCGCTGGTTATCATCTTCGCGCGCTTCTTCCGCGAAGGTCTGTGGGGATTGGCCAGGGCGGCCGTGAAACGCCGGGGGCGGGCATGACACTTCTGTCCGTGCGAGGCGTCAGCAAGCGGTTCGGCGGCCTTGTCGCTGTGAACAATGTGTCGTTCGACGTCGCGGCCGGTGAATTGGTCGGGCTGATCGGCCCCAACGGCTCGGGCAAGACCACGCTGCTCAACATTCTCAGCGGTCTGGCGGACCCGGACGGCGGCGAGATCCTGCTCGACAACGTGCCCTGTCAGGGGCTGACGCCGGAGCGGCTCGCGCATCGCGGCGTGATGCGCATGTTCCAGCTTACCCGCGTCTTCCGCCGCATGAACGTCATCGACAACCTGCTGGTGGCAGGCCGTGCGCTGGGGCTCGGCGCCGACGAGGCACTGGCGCGCGCAGACGCGTTGATCAGCGAATTGCGGCTCGACGTGATCCGCCATCTCGATGCCGGGCAACTCTCCGGCGGTCAGATGAAGCTGTTGGAATTCGGCGTCTGCTTCATGGTGCCGCCGCGCATCGCGCTGCTCGACGAGCCGTTCGCCGCCGTGCACCCGACCATGAAGGAGATCATGGGCGACTTCATCCGATCGCGCCACGAGAAGGGGCAGACGTTCATTCTCGTCAGCCACGACATGCCGGTGGTGGTCGAACTCTGTCCGCGTGCCGTCTGCATGAACGCTGGTGCGGTGGTGATCGATGCCACGACGCGCGAGGTGCTGAACGATCCGCGTGTGATCGAAGCCTATCTCGGAGGGCAGGCGGCATGAGCGCTGTACTGACCCTCGACCATGTCACCGCCGGCTATAGCGTCGATATCGACGTGCTGCGCGACTTGAGCCTCAACGTCGATGCCGGCCGCATCACCGGCCTGATCGGCCTCAACGGAGCCGGCAAGTCGACGGTGATGAAGGCGATCTGCGGTTTCCTCAAGCCGAAGGCCGGCAAGGTGATGTATGAGGGCAACGACATCACCGGGCTCGAGCCGCACAAGCTGAGCGCGCGCGGTATCTGGTATATCCCGCAGGAGTCCAGCCTGTTTCCGTTCATGACGGTGATGGAAAACCTGCGTCTGCCCTTGGAAAGTCTCTCGCGTGCCACCGGCACGCCGGCGCGAAACGAGATCGAGCAACGCTTCGAGGCGATGCTGGAAAAGTTTCCGGCGCTACGGGCGAAGCTGCGAGCGCAGGCTGGCGACCTCTCCGGCGGCCAGCAGAAGATGGTGGAGTTCGCCAAGGCATGGCTGATGCGGCCGCGCCTGTGCCTGATCGATGAACCCTCGATCGGCCTCGCGCCGAAAATCGTCGAGGAAGTGTTCGAGTGGATTCGCCTGTTCGCGGCCGAGGAAATGGCGATCCTGCTGGTCGACCACAACGTGCGGCGCGTGATCGCGATGTCGCATCGCATCTATGTGCTGAGCCTCGGCGAGATCACCGCATCCGGCGAACCCGCCGATTTTGCCGGCGATCTGCACGAGCAGGTCAAGCAATGGCTCGGCATCAATTTCTGAGATGACCGGCGCGCAAAATCCTCTCCGTCTCCACGCGCAGCCGCTGATGGCGGAGGCATTCGCGCCGTTTGGTTCGCTGGCCGCGATCGACGCGGCAGGCGGGCGCGTCGTCAATCAGGATCGTGGCCGTCGCATTCCCGGTATCGACGATCTGGAGCACGATGCCGCTGCCACGCGGCCGGTGCTCGATGTTTATCATCTCAAGCCGTCGCCGCTGCCGTTCAAGCTGGCCTGCTTCGAACGCCATGTGTTGACGTCGCAAGTGTTCGTGCCGATCCGTTGCGCGACGCTTTTGCTGGCGGTGGCGCCCGATGACGCGAACGGGCAGCCGGACATCGCGCGAGCGCGGGCGTTTATTGCCAACGATAATGCCATCATCCACTATCGCGCGGGCGTGTGGCACTCGCCGTTGATCGCGCTCGATGGCCCCGCGTCGCTCTCGATGCTGATGTGGGAAGTGGGCGATACGCGTGACTGCGAGGAAGTTGTCCCGCCCATGACCATCGAGATTGTCTAAGGGGCGCGGCGGAAGCGGGGAGGTGCAATGCGGTTTGTCAGCGATGCCGAAGTAGCCGGTGCGCTCTCGTTTCCAGTGCTGATCGCGGCGATGGAGGCCGCACATCGGCGGACGAAGATCGAAATTCTCGACGGATTCATGGGCACCGAGGCGGCGCAGTACGTGATCCGCAGCGCGGTCGATCCCGGCCGCTACATGCTCAGCAAGATGTTCACGAGCTTCCCGTCAAACCTCGCCGCCGGCGCGTTGCCGGCGGTGCAGGCGGTTTGCGTATTGTTCGACGGCACCGACGGGCGGCCGCTGGCGGTGATCGACGGCACCTCGATCACGCACTGGCGGACTGCGGCGGACTCGGCGTTGGGCGCCAAACTGCTTGCCAATCCGGAGCCCGAAACCATGCTGGTGGTCGGCGCCGGCAAGATGTCGTGGTGGCTGGCACAGGCGCATCGCGTGGTACGGCCCTCGCTCGCGCGTGTGCTGATCTGGAATCGCAATCAAGCGCGCGCCTCAGAACTGGCGGATCGGTTGGCGCAGGACGGCATCAAGGCGGAGGTCGTCGCCGATCTCGATGCGGCGACACGCGAGGCCGATCTGATATCGGCCTGCACGCGCTCTCATACGCCGCTGATCAAGGGAGCGAATCTCAAACCGGGCGTCCATCTCGATCTGGTCGGCGGCTACACGCCGCAAACGCGCGAGGCGGATGACGAAGCCGTGCGGCGCGCGCGCGTGTTCGTGGATCGCCGCGAAACCGCATTTCACGGCGTCGGCGACATCCTTCAGCCGATCGCTGATGGGGTGATGACCGAGGCCGACGTGCTCGGCGATCTCTACGATCTCGCCGGCGGCGCAGTGGCGGGGCGTCGTGCCGCGAGCGACATCACCTTCTTCAAGAACGCCGGCGGTGGTCATCTCGATCTGATGACTTGCGAAACGGTCTTCGAGCAGATCGGTGGGACGTCAGGGCGATAGATCGTTCGGCAGCAAGCAAGGAATGCAAAGAGCCCTGCTTCTGACCATCAGAAGCAGGGCTTTTGGCTATCATTGTCATGGCCGAATTTACTCCGGCCATCCACGTCTTAACGGTCAAGCAGAAAGAAAAACGTGGATGGCCGGGACAAGCCCGGCCATGACGTGCTCCTTTCGCGCTTACTTGTTCGCTTCGGACTTGGCGTAGGCCGCCGACTGCTCCTTCACGACGCTCCAGACTTCTTCCGGGAACGAGGCGATCCAGTCGGTCTGCGGCACCCACTTGGTGCCATCCCACATTTCGATGCGGGTCTTGCCGCCACCACCGTGATCCGAGGCAGTCACCGTCACCGGCGCCATCAGGCCGTTGGCGTCGAAGCCCTTGATGCTCTCGAGACCATCCTTGAGCTTCTGCGGGGTGAGCGGCCAGCCGTCCTTCTTGATGGCGAGACGTGCGCCTTCGAAGCCGATCGACCAGATCGCGAGGCCGGTGTTGTAGTACACGTCCTCGAGGTTCTTACGGTCGCCGTTGCCTTTGCCCTTATCGTAGAGCTCCTTGATGATTTCCTGCACCAGCGGCTGGCTGGAGCCGCCGGCGACGTTGGTGCCGCGCTTCAGACCCTTGGCTGCATCGGGGCCGATGTTCTTGATGTCGACTTCGTTGAGCCAGTTCACGGCGATGTACTTGCTGATCGGAATGCCGTTACGCTTCATTTCACGCGAAGCGATGACGTGCATGTTCGACAGGCTCCAGCTGATGATCCAGTCCGGATTGAAGCGGCGGATCTGGGTCCAGGCGGCGGCCTGATCGTTGCCGGGCAGCGGGTAGGGGAACAGCTGCAGGTCGAAGCCTTCCTTCTGCGCCAGCGTCTTCAGGATGCCGATCGGCTCCTGGCCGAACGGATAGTCGACGTAGACGAAGGCGACCTTCACGCCCTTCAGGTTGCCCTTGGACATCTGCTTGATATAACCGATGTCGTTGGCGGCCTGGCCCCAATAGGTCGGGCCGATCGGGAACACCCACTTGAACACGTCGCCGTCCACCGCGTCGCCACGCCCGGCCAGCGATTGCATCAGAATGTTGCCGTCTTTCATGATGCGCGGCAGCACGGCGCGCGACACCGGCGTCGACAGCATGTCGAACACCATGACGCCTTCGCGCTTCAGCCGCTCATAGCATTCGATGCCGCGCTGTGGCTCGTTGCCATGGTCCTGCACGATCACTTCGATCGGATGACCTTCGAGGCCGCCTTTGGCGTTGAGGAGGTCGGCATAGTCCTTGGCCGCCTGCGCCACCTGCGGGGTCACGAAGGTGTAGGCCTTGCTGAGGTCGTAGCACAGCGCGAACTTCACCGGGTCGGCAGCGTGCGCGGCGAGGCTGCTGGTCAGCATCAGCACGAGGCCGCCGATGATCGATCTTAGTTTCATGTTTGTGTCCTCCCTTGTTCGGACGGTGGAATGATATTTTCTTGGTTTCGGCTTGGGTGAGTTTGGCAGGCGCCGGCCTTACGTCAACCAGCGTTTGCGGCGGCGGTAGTGCTTGATGTCGCGGAAATTCTTGTTCTCTGCGCCTCCGAGATAGAATTCCTGAATGTCGGGATTCCTCTTCAGGGCTTCGGCGGTGTCGTGCATGACGATGCGGCCACTCTCGATCAGGTAGCCGTGCGAAACGATTTCCAGCGCGGCGATGGCGTTCTGCTCCACCAGCAGCACCGACAGGCCTTCCTCGCGGTTGATGCGGCTGAGGATCTGGAAAATCTCGGCGACGAGGAACGGCGCAAGGCCGAGGCTGGGCTCATCCAGCATCAACAGCTTCGGTTGCGTCATCAGCGCGCGGCCGATCGCCAGCATCTGCTGCTCGCCGCCGGAGAGATAGCCGGCGGCGCTGCCGCGGCGCTCGAACAGACGCGGGAAATAGCTGTAGACGCGATCCTTGTTGCGGGCGGCGTCGTGGCGGCTGCGCACGGCGGAGGCCGCGATCAGGTTTTCGTCCGGCGTGAGATGTTCGAACACGCGACGGCCTTCCAGCACATGGGCGATGCCGAGCTTGACGCGGTCCTGTGGCATCAGGGCGCTGATGTTCTGATCTTGAAACTTCACCTCGCCACGGCGCACTTCGCCGCGCTCGGCCGCGAGCAGGCCGCTGATCGATTTCAAGGTGGTGCTCTTGCCGGCGCCGTTGGCTCCGAGCAGCGCTACCATGCCGCCTTTCGGAACAGCCAGTGACACGCCCTTGATCGCCAGCGAGACGTAATCGTAGACCACCTCGACGTTGTTAAGCGTCAAAACCTCTTCGGTCGCGTTTTCGGTCATGGCTGTCATGGTGCGCTATTTCTTGACGTAGCCGAAGGGCCAGACGAGCAGGTAATCGCGAATGTTGCCGTAGATCTTGCCGAGCCCCAGCGGCTCGATCAGCAGGAAGCCTATGATCAGCGCGCCGTAGAGCGCGTGCGGCAGATGGGCCAGCGTCTCGATGCCGAGCGAGAAGCCGAACTGGGCCGTCAGCCACGAGATGAAAGCGTTCATCACGCCGGGCATCAGCAGAATGAAACCCGCGCCGAAGTAACTGCCGATGATGCTGCCGAGGCCACCGACGATCACCATCGCCAGCGCCTGGATCGAGACGTCGACGGAAAACTGCTCCGGCGTTACCGCGTGATAGAACGTGCCGATCAGGATCGCCCCGCCGACACCGGCGATGAAGGACGAGGTCGCGAAGGCGACGAGTTTGAAATAGAAGCTGTTCACGCCGATCACGGCGGCGGCGTAGTCCTTCTCGCGCACCGCAACCAGTGCGCGGCCGAGCGCGGTGCGCCGCAGGTTCAGCATGAAGGTGGTGACCAGCACGCACCATACCAGCGCGACGTAATAGAGGCCCGCGTCGGAGGTGACCGCCTGGCCGAGGATGCGGATGTCCGGCGCTTGCAGCGTTGCCTGGGTGCCGCCGGAGATGGCGGGGACATGCGAGATGGTCCAGTCCATCACGAATTGCAGCGCAAGTGTCGAGAGTGCGAGATAGAGCCCTTTGACGCGCAGCGCGGCGAAGGCAAAGACGCTGCCAATCACCGCGGCCGTCAAGCCCGCCAGCACGATGGCGATTTCCCACGGCACGCCGTTGCGCTGCGCGTGAACCGCGGCATAGGCGCCGATACCCATCACCGCCGCGTAGCCGAGGTGAAATTGTCCAGCCCAGCCGAGAATGAGGTTGAGGCCGAGGGCGGCGGCGGTCCACACCAGCCACGGCAACAGATAGCTGCTGAGGTAGAGCGAGTTCATGTAGAACGGCGCAGCCGCCGCCAGCAGCAACAGACCGCCGATCATCCAGCGGTCGGCGGGGATCGGAAACAACGCCCGATCCTGAGCGTAGTTGGTGTGAAGAATGCCGGCTTGACGGAACAGCATGATCTTACACCCGCTCGATGTCGTGGCGGCCGAACAGGCCGTGCGGTCGCAGCATGATGGTGAGGATCAGCATCGCAGCGTCGACCAGTTCGCGGCTGGCGCCGCCGAGAAGCGGATCGAGCACGATGGAAGCCAGTCCCTCGACGATGCCGAGCAGGATGCCGGCGAGCAGCGCACCGCCGATGCTATCGAGTCCGCCGAGCACGGCGACCGTCACGCCCTTGAGTAGCAACAATGCCAGCGATTGATCGACACCCTGCACCGATCCCCACAGCACCGCGGCGATGGTCGCCACCACCGCCGAGATCGCCCATGATAGTGCGACGCCGCGCTCGACCGAAATGCCGACCGACCACGCTGCGGTGTAATCATCCGAGATCGCGCGCAGCACCACGCCGATCCGGGTGCGGAAGAACAGCACTAGCAGCACGAACATCGCAACGGCGACGCCTGCGCCGACCGCGTAAGCGCGGTTGATCAAGAGCGGCCCGAGAAACAGCGGCGCATCGCTGATGCCGATCGGCAGCGGTCGCGAGGTGCCGCCCCAGATCGTCATCGAACCGGCGCGAAGGAAGATTTCGATGCCCAGCGTCATCATCAGGATCATGATGATCGGGCGGCCTGCCAGCCGCCGCAGCGCCACGCGTTCGATGCCGACGCCGATGATGAACATGGTGACGATGCCGAGCGGGATCGCCGCCCATAGCGGCAAATGCAGTTGGTTGGCGAAGGCCAGGATGACATAGCCGGCCAGCATCACCATCGCTCCCTGCGCGAGGTTCGGGACCGACGATGACTTGTAGATCAGCACGATGCCCATCGCGACCAGCGAATACATCAGGCCGACCAGTGCGCCGTTGAGGGCGGATTCCAGAAGCAGCAGGATATCCATGGCTCAGACCTCCTGCACCGAGAGCGTGCGCTCGATCACGCCGACCTCGCCGGTCTCGTATGTGATCTGGGCTTTCATCAGGACGCTTTTCTGATTGTCGTAGATGGCATGAATGATCGGCGCGTAGCGATCCTCGACGACGTTGCGGCGGATCTTGCGCGTGCGGGTGATCTCGCCGTCGTCGGCGTCGAATTCCTTGTGCAGGTTGACGAAGCGCTTGAGGTGCAGCGCTTCCGGCAGCGTGCGGTTGACGTGCCGCACGGCTTCCAGAATGAGCGCCGCCACTTCCGGCTTCTGCGACAGGTCGGCATAGGACATGTAGGAGATGCCGCGCAGTTCGGCCCAGAAGCCAACGGCTTCCTTGTCGATGCAGATCAGCGCCGCGAGTCGGTCGCGGCCGGACCCGAGCACGGCGGCCTCCTTGATGTAGGGGCTGAACTTGAGGCGGTTCTCGATGTAGTTCGGGATGTAGCGTTCGCCCTTGGCGGTGTGGACCACATCCGACAACCGGCCCAGCACCACGAGGTGACCGTTGGGTTCGAGATAGCCGGCGTCGCCGGTGTGCAGCCAGCCGTCGCGCAGCGCCTCGCGCGTGGCGGCCTCCTGCTTGAAATAGCCTGAGAACACGCTGCCGGAGCGGATCAGGATTTCGCCGGCATCGCTGATCTGCACATCGACGCCAGGGAAGGGGCGGCCGACGGTGTGCAGCCGTACTTCGTCCGGGCTTTGCAGCGCGTTGTAGGCGCTGCTTTCGGTCTGCCCGTAGAGCTGTCGTAGCTTGATGCCGAGCGCGCGATAGAACACGAAGGTGTCTTCGCCCATCGCTTCGCCGCCGGTGAAGGCGCCGCGCAGGCGCGACAGGCCGAATTGATCCTTGATCGGGCCGTAGACCAGCCACTCGCCGAGCGGACTGAGCAGCATTTCCTTGAGCGTCGGCTGGCCGCCTTCCAGCTTGCGGCGCTCCGCCGCCAGCGCCGATGCCATGAAGAACTTGTAGATCGCCTTCTTCAGCGGCGTGGAATCCTCCATGCGCACCTGAATCGTGGTGAGCATGTTGTCCCAGCTTCGCGGTGCGGCGAGATAGAAGGTCGGCGCCACCTCGCGCAGGTTTTGCAGCACCGTTTCCTGCTTCTCCGGAATGTTAATGGTGAAGCGCAGCGCGACGCCGGCCGCGACGGTGACGGCGAAGTCGCCGACCCACGCCATCGGCAGATAGGCCAGGATGGTTTCGCCGAAATCGAATGCGCCGCCGTGATAGGCGTTGCGCACGCCTGACAACAGGTTGCGGTGCGACAGCACGATACCCTTGGGCTTGCCGGTGGAGCCCGACGAATGGACGAACACCGCCGGGCCGTCCGGCGTGGCGCGCTGGATCAGGGCTTCGCGTAAGGCCGGCTCAGCTTTCAGTCGTTCCTCGCCCTTGGCGCACAGCGCATCCCACGAGATCAGGCCGGGAAACGGATAGGTCGCGAGACCGCGCGGGTCGTCGTAGATGATGTGCGCGATGCTGGCGCCCTGTTCGCGCAGGTCGAGCATCTTGTCGACCTGCTCCTGATCCTCGGCAAGAACGAAGCGGACGTCCGCCTCATGCACGAAATGGCGCACCTCATCGAGCGTGGCGTCGGGGAACGCCGGCATGGCGTAACCGCCGAGCGCGCCGGCCGAGATCATGCCGGTGTAGAGCCGCGGCCGATTGTCGCCGACCACGAGCAGCACGTCGCCGGCCTTGAATCCCAGGCTCTCCAGCCCGGCGGCGAATTGCAGCATGCTGTCGAGCACCTGCCGCCAGGTCATCTCCTGCCAGATGCCCTTGCTTTTCTCGCGCATCGCGATGTCGCCGGGAAACACCTCGGCGTTCTTGGCGAGCAGGCGGCTCAGGGTCGTGTCGGCGCCGAAATCCCAAGTCGTCGCTTTCGCGGAGGCGCTGCCTTTAGTGGGCTGCATGCGCGCCTCCGATATAGGCTTCCACCACGCGGGGATCGGCGACGACTTCCGCCGGGATGCCGGAGCCGATCATCGCGCCGTAGTTCAGCGCCAGCATGCGGTCGCAGATGCCGGTGATGACGTCCATGTGGTGCTCGATCAGCAGCACCGTGACATTTCGCTCGTCCCGCGCATCGAGGATGAAGCGCGCCATGTATTCCTTTTCCTCCTGATTCATGCCGGCCATCGGCTCGTCGAGAATCAAGAGGCTCGGTTCGGCGGCGAGCGCGCGCGCGAGTTCGACGCGCTTCTTCAGGCCGATCGGGATGCCGTCCACCAACTCATCGCGCACGCTCTCCAGTTGCAGGAAGTCGATGACCTCCTCAACCGCCGCGCGATTTGCGGTCTCGTCGCCGCGCGCCAGCCACCAGTAGCCGGCGGTGCGCAACACGCTGGCATGCATGTGGACGTGGCGGCCGAGCAGGATGTTGTCGAGCACGCTCATGCCGTTGAACAGCGCGAGATTCTGGAACGTGCGCGCCACGCCGAGGCGCGCGACCTTGTGCGGCGCGAGGCCAGTGATGTCGCTGCCGTTGAGCAGGATGTTGCCGCGCTGCGGCGGATAAAATCCGGTGATGGCGTTGGTGAGGGTTGTTTTGCCGCACCCATTCGGCCCGACAAGACCGAAGATCTCGCCGCGATTGATCCGAAGATCGATCCCGTTCAACGCAATGATACCGCCGAACCGGCGTTCGACGGACTTGCATTCCAGCACAGGACCGGCACTGCCTTGAGCGCCCCTCGACTTGTCGTTTCCGTCCGTCATCTACAATTTGGCTCCGCGCGGGCGGCACACATGAGAAGGTGATAGCCTTTCTGTGGAGGCTTTGATGGTTAAGCTAACCAGCGTAAGATTTTGACGCAAGCGCGATATTGAGCGCGGACGCTGAAATGGTCCGAAGCTCACAAACATCATGAATGCGCGTGCGAGAGCGGCGCTTGTTGGCGCAGAAATCCGACGATGGCTTCGGTGAAGGCGTCGTTGCGGTCGCCGACCACCATATGCCCGGCGCCGGCAATGTCGGTATAGGTCGCGTGCGGCGCGAACTGGAGAAACTGCTGCGCGGCCTCGGTCGTCACCAGGTTGCTGGAGGCGCCCCGGATCAAGTGAACGGGAAGGTTCAGCCGGCGTGCGGCGGCGGCGAAGCGCGCTTCCGAATCCTCTGGGGAGGATTGGCTCGCGGCTGTGATGAATTGCGGATCCCAATGCCAGCGCAGCCGCCCGTCGTCGCATTTGCGCAGATAGCGTTCCAGCGTCTCCGAGGGGCCGCGTTGCTTGCGATGCGGCAGATAGGCGCCGATCGCGGCGGCGGCTTCGTCGGCCGTGGCGAAGCCTTCGTCGATGTGTGCGGCCATGAAGCCTAGGATATGGGCGACGCCTTCCGGCTCCAGTTGCGGCGTCACGTCGACCAGCGTGAGCGAGGTGAAGATACCGGGCCGCAATTCCCCTTCGGCCAACAATCCGGCAAGGCCCCCGAGCGAGGCTCCCACCAGCGAAGATTTCGCTTGTAATGTATCGGCGATCGCAACGAGGTCCGCGGCGTAGTCGGAAAAGTGGTAAGCGCCGGAGGGTGACCATTCGCTTTCGCCGTGGCCGCGCATGTCGATGGCGATGGCTTGATAGCCGGCCTTCGCCAGTGCGCGCGATACCTTCGACCACGCGGCGCGGGTCTGTCCGCCGCCATGTGCGAGCAACACCGGCGGCCCGTCGCCAATGGCTTCGGCGGCTATCGTCTGGCCGTGCGCACCGGTGAAAGTTCGTCGCTGCATGGGCGTGTCTAATCCTTGAACTTCGGCTTGCGCTTTTCGAGAAAGGCGCTGATGCCCTCACGCGCGTCCTCGTGCATCATCAAGAGCGGGAAGCCGTCGACGGCATGGCGCATCTCGTCGCCGCCGAGGCCGCGATTGTAGAACGACTTCGCCATCGCCACCGCAAGCCGTGGCTTGGCGGCGATCCGTTCGGCAAAGGCCAGCGCCTCGGTCATCAGCGTGTCGTGCGGTACGACGCGCAGCACCAGCCCGATCCGCTCGGCTTCCGCCGCGCTGATCGGATCGCCGAGAATGCTGAGTTCTTTCGCTTTTGCCCGGCCGACGATCTCGTGCAGCCGGACGATGGCGAAGCCCGGCAGCAGGCCCAACTGGATTTCCGGCACGGCGAACTTGGCGCGGTCGGACGCGATGATGAAATCCGATCCCATCGCCAGTTCGAAGCCGCCGCCATAGGCGAGGCCGTTGACGGCGGAGATCACCGGCTTGCCGCAGCGCTCCGGCGCCGCCAGCACGTCGAGCGCGGCGGCGAGGAATTTGCGGCCCTTTTCGGCTTCCAGTTCGAAGCCCGAGATATCGGCGCCGGCGCAGAACGCCTTGTCGCCGCCGCCGGTGATGATGATGGCGCGAATGCCGTCGTCGGTATCAGCGCGGGCGAGGCCGGCCAGAATGCCCTCGCGGATGCCCGTCGTCAGCGCATTGAGCTTGGTCGGCTCGTCCAAGGTCAGAATCGCGATCTTGCCCTTGGTTTCGTAATTGACGCTGCCCAATCGCATGACGTCCTCCCAGTTTATTCTGTCCCATTGATCGGCGCGGCTACGATGATGGTTCGGGTTCGACCACCACAACGACGGCGTTGCGTTCGACCGTTTCACCGGCGCGGCAGTTGACGGCCATGACGACGCCGTCGACCTCGCTCGCGATCCGCAATTCCATCTTCATCGATTCGAGCACGGCGGCGACGTCGCCGGTCTTCACCTTGTCGCCGACCGCGACATTGACCTTGAGGATCATGCCGGTCATCGGCGCGCGCAGGTCGCCGCTCGTCTCCGAGGTCGCGCTGATATAGCTGAGGTAAGGCAACGCCTGCATGGCGTGAACGCCGCGGCCGTCGTGGACGAAGATGGCGTTCTGCTCCTGACGGATGCGAACCACCTCGCGCCGCGAGCCGACCACGGCGGTGAAGCGATCGTCGCCGATCGGGTCGAGCCGCACTGTCAGTTCGTCGTCGTTGATGCCGACGGTCATCGCGCCATCGGGCTGCACCGGCGCGAAGCGAATCTCGGCGCTGTGGCCTCCCGTCGTCAAATGCAATTCCGGGATTGGCGACAGGCCAGCGTCGCCCGCCGCCATGTGCCAGCCGGTGAGATCGCGCGATTGCCACGGATCACGCGCCGCTGCCTCGCGCTGGCGCATCATCCAGAAGCAGCCGCCGAGCGCGAGCGCCTCGCGGTCGGTTTCCGACGATGTCGCGACGAGTTGGCCGATGCTTTCGTCGATCGATCGGGTGTGGAAGGTCGCCTCGCGCGTCGCCGACCAGTCGAGCAGAGCGCCGAGGAACGCCTGATTGGTGGTGACGCCGAAGATCGAGGTCGCCTCCACCGCCTCGCGCAGCTTGTCCAGCGCCTCGTTGCGGGTGGGCGCGAAGGCGATCAGCTTCGCCAGCATGGAATCGTAATAGGGGGTGACCACCGATCCGCTTTCCACGCCGGTCTCAATGCGGATATCGCCCGCCGGGAAGCTGACGTGAACGATGTCGCCGGTGCTCGGCAGGAAATTGTTGGCGGGGTCTTCGGCGCAGATGCGCGCCTCGACGGCGTGGCCGTGGCAGGCGATCTGGTCCTGCGTCAGCGGCAGGCCTTCGCCGGAGGCGATGCGCAGCATCAGTTCGACGATGTCGAGGCCGGTGATGCTCTCGGTCACCGGATGCTCGACCTGCAAGCGCGGATTCACTTCGAGGAAATAGTAGGCGTCGTCCTGCAAGATGAACTCGACGGTGCCGGCGCCGCGATAGTTCAGCCGCTTGCCGAGCCGCACGGCGTCCGCTGCCATGCGGTCGCGCAATGCTGCCGGCAGGTTCGCCGCCGGTGCTTCCTCGATCACCTTCTGGTGCCGGCGCTGCAAGGTGCATTCGCGCTCGAACAGATGGATGACGTTGCCTTTGCCGTCGCCGAGAATCTGGATTTCGATGTGGCGGCCGCGCGGAATCAATTTCTCGACGATCAGGCCGGCGGAGCCGAAGGCGTTCTTGGCTTCGCGCATCGCGGATTCAATGTCGTCAGCAAGACCATCGAATGTCGAGACGACGCGCATGCCCTTGCCGCCGCCGCCGGCCGCGGCCTTCAGCATCACGGGCAGGCCGGTGTCGCGCACGATGCGTTCGACCGCCGCCTTGTCCTCGCTCGGCGTGGTGCTGCCGGGAATGATCGGCACGCCAGCTGCGTTCGCTTCCTGCTTCGCCAGCGCCTTGTCGCCGAGTCGTTCGATCACGTCCGGCGTCGGGCCGATGAAAGTGAGGCCGGCGGCCTCGACCGCGCGGGCGAATGCCGCGTTCTCGGCAAGAAAACCAAAGCCGGGATGGATCGCCTGCGCGCCGGTTGCCTTTGCGGCGTCGATTACCGCATCGATGCGCAGATAACTGTCGGAGGCAGCCGCACCGCCGATGGCGATGGATTCGCCGATCGCCCTCACATGCAGCGCTTCGGCGTCAGCGGAGGAGTGGACGCCGGCGACGGCAACGCCGAGCCGCTGGCAGGTGCGGGCGATCCGGCAGGCGATTTCGCCGCGATTGGCGATCAGGATTTTATCGAACACGACGTGCTTCTCCCGTCATCACATCCGAAGCACGCCGACGCGCGTTTCCTTGGGCGGCAACCGGCCGGCGAGATCGAGCAGCAGCGCCATCACGTTGCGGGTTTCCAGCGGATCGATCACCATGTCGCACCAGATGTTGCGCGCGAAGTTGTAGGCGTTGGCGAAATCCTCGAACTGCTGGCGCACCGGCGCGCGATAGGCTTCGCGCTCCTCCTCGGTCCAACTCGTTCCTTCGCGTTTGTGCACCTCGTCGCGCACCATGGCGAGCGTATTCGCCGCCTGATCCGGACCCATGATGGCGGAGCGACCGTTCGGCCACATCATCATCGCATTGGGCTTCATCGGGCGGCCGCACATCGACATGTAACCGGCGCCATAGGAATTGCCGATGATCAGCGTGTATTTCGGCACGTCGGCGCTGGCCATCGCGGTGATCATCTTGGCGCCGTGCTTGGAGATGCCGCCTTCTTCCGCTTCGCGACCGACCATGAAGCCGGTGACATCCGCCATGAACAGCAGCGGAATGCCGCGCTTGCAGCACAGATCGATGAAATGCGTCGCCTTCAGCGCGCTTTCGGAGAACAGTACGCCGTTGTTGCAGACGATGCCGATCTCGAAGCCCATGATGCGGGCGAAGCCGGTGATCAGCGTGTCGCCATAGAGCGGCTTGAACTCGTGAAATTCGCTTCCGTCGACCAGCCGCGCGATGATGTCGCGGTTGTTGGTCGGTACGCGCGGATCGGCACTGATGAGGCCGTAAATGTCTTTCGGATCGAAGCGCGGCGGCCGTGGCTCCGCCACCTGCCAGCGTTGCTGCGGAATATCGCCGAGGTTGGCGACGATGTCGCGGGTGATGGCGATGGCGTGGCTGTCGTTCTCCGCGAGGTGATCGGTGACGCCGCTGATGCGGCTGTGCATCTCGCCGCCGCCCAGTTCCTCGACGCCGACTTCCTCCTTGGTCGCGGCGTAGACAAGCTGCGGCCCGCCGAGGAACATCGCGCCCTGATTGCGCACGATCACGGTCTCGTCGCACAGCGCCGGCATGTAGGCGCCGCCGGCGGTGGAGGGGCCGTGGACGATGGCGATTTGCGGAATGCCTTCGCCGGACATGCGGATCTGGTTGTAGAAGATCGAGCCGAACTGGCCTTCGTCCGGGAAGATGCCGGGCTGATCCGGCAGGTTGGCGCCGCCGGATTGCACCAGCGTGATGCAGGGCAGGCGATGCTTCCAGGCGAAGTGCTGGGCGCGGACGTGCTTCTTGCAGGTGATGCCGTAATAGGTGCCGCCCTTCACGGTGGCGTCGTTGGCGATGATCATGCATGGGCGGCCGGAAACGATGCCGACGCCGGTGATGATGCTGGCGCCGGGCGGCACGCCTTCATGCATGCCCTCGCCGGCCAACTGGCTGAATTCGAGGAACGGCGAGCCGGGGTCCATCAGCGCGGCGATGCGCTCGCGCGGCAACAGTTGCTTGCGCTCCTTGTGCAGCCTGCGCGCGCGTTCGGGGCCGCCCAGCATCGCGGCGGCGCGCCGCCGATGCAGGTCGGCGACACGTTCGCGATAAGCGTTTTCGTTGCGGCGATATTCGTCGCTCGTCGTCGAGATATCCGATTTCATCACAGCCATTGCGGCAGGACCCTAATAGCTGCGCGGCAAGCCCATGACGCGCTCGCCGATATAGTTGAGAAGCATTTCGCGGTTGAGCGGCGCGGTCTTGAGCAGGCGCACCAGCGGATAGATGTCGAAGATGCCGTATTCCTTGGTGAAGCCGTTGCCGCCGAAGCATTGCAGCGCGGTGTCCACCGCCTTGGTGCCGGCGTCGGCGGCGGCGAGCTTCGCCATGTTGGAGAATTCGCCGGCCTCGCGGCCCTGATCGTAGACCCACGCGGCCTTGAGCGTCATCAGCGACGCCATTTCGACATCGGTGTAGGCGCTGGCGAGCGGGTGTTGCAGGCCCTGATAAGCGCCGATCGGCGTGTTGTTGAACACCTTGCGTCCGCTGGCGTAGTCCACCGCGCGATTGAGCGCATAGCGGCCGAGTCCGCAGCAGATCGAGCCGACCAGGATGCGCTCCGGATTGAGGCTGTTGAACAGGATCCCGAAACCGTGATCGATCTCGCCGATCGCATCCTCCGGCCCGAGATCGACGTCGTCGAAGAACAGTTGCCACTGGGTTTCCGGCGCGGGGATGCTGACCGGAATATATTGCTTGCTGACGCCCTTGGCCTTCAGATCGACGACGAACAGCGTGAAGCCGTCGGTCTTCCGCTTCACTTCGGTGTGCGGAATCGTGCGCGTCACCACCAGCGCGTAATCGGAGCCGTCGGCATCGGTGATGAAGGTCTTCTGGCCGTTCAGCGAAAAGCGGTTGCCGTTGCGCTTCGCCACCGAGGTGATGCGCATCGAATTGGTGCCGGCATCGGGCTCGGTGATGGCGAAGCAGAAACGCGTCTTGCCGGCGCAGGCGTCGGGCAGGAAACGCTGCTTCTGCTGTTCGGTTCCGTACTTGGCGATCAGGCCGAGGCTCATGGTGGCGCCGACCACGAGGTTCAGCAGCGGGATGCCGTTGTTGGAGAGCCCCTCGAGAAACAGGTGCATTTCGGTCATGCCCTGACCGGCGCCGCCATATTGCTCCGGCACCATCATGCCGACGAAGCCGTCCGCCGCCACCTTCTGATAGAGCGCGGTTGGGAATTCGTGCTTCTCCGCGCAGTCGAGCCAGTAGCGGCGGTCGTACTGCTTGGCGACGCTGTTGCCGTAATCGAGAATTTGCTGCTGTTCGGTGGTGAGATCGAAATCCATGGATCGGTTCCGGTGAAAGCGGCGCGAGCTTAGGGACAAGCCCTGGCCATTGCAATCTAACAGATGTTCAAAATCTAACAATTGTTAGATTTATGCCCAAGCGGCTTTTCCGTCATTGCGAAGAGCGATAGCGACGAAGCAATCCAGTCCCTACGTTATGGCCTTCTAGATTGCTCGCAATTGTGGTGTTGGCCGGCGCAAGCCTTTGAATTTAGGCCCGCTTAAAGCGAGGCAGGGCGATGTCGTCGGACACCGGCTCGCAGACCAGAACGACATCCATGTCGAATGTCACCTCGTCCGGTTTGCCGCCGGTATAGGTCGAGATCATCCGCGGCCCTTCCGCCAGTTCCACCAGCAGTACGGCATAAGGCACGTCATTCTTGAAGGCCGGGCCGGGGGCGCGATGGACGACGCTGAAGGAATGCACCTTGCCGCGCCCGCTGGCCGGGCGATGCGTCAGGTTTTCGCCGCTGCAATGGCGGCAGAAACCCTGCTGGTAGAACTGCACGTTGCCGCAATCGTCGCAATGCTGGAGCAGCAATTGGCCGTCGCGCAGGCCGCGCCAGAGCGCGGCGGTATCTGCGTCGGGTGAGGGGAGCGGCTTGCGGGCCGCGTCTTCGAGCGAGATCACAGCGTGTTCTCCGTGCCGAGAATGGTGGTGGCGTTGGTGGCGAAGCCGGCGCCGAGGCTATGCACGAGGCCGAGTTCGGCCCCCGCGACCTGCCGCGCGCCGCATTCGCCGCGCAGTTGCGCGACGACCTCGTGGAAATGGAACAGCGAGCCCGGAATACCGGAATGCGCGAAGGACAACAGCCCACCGTGGGTATTGGAGGGAATCTGTCCGCCATAGGTCATCTGGCCGTCTGCCACGAAGCGGCCGCCTTCGCCCTTCGGGCAGAAGCCGAGATCCTCCAGCATCATGATCACGGTGCCGGTGAAGCAGTCATAGACGCCGGCGGTGTGCATGTCCTTCGGGCCGTAGCCGGCCATGGCGTAGGCCTTCTGGCTCGATTGCACCGCGCCGGTGGTGGTGAGCGAGGGCATCAGGAAGATGTGTTCGTGGGTGTAGCATTCGCCGCCCCCGAGAATGTAGATCGGCTTTTCGATACCGAGCGCCTTGGCGCGTTCGGCTGACGTCAGCACGAATGCCGCGCCGCCGTCGGAAATCAGCGAGCAGTCGAGCTTGCGATAGGGCGACGTCACCATCTTCGAATTGAGCACGTCCTCGACGGTGATCGGTTCGGTCTGCTGCGCGCCGGGGGTGCGCGCGGCGTGCCGGCGCTGCGTCACCGCGACCTGCGCCAGTTGCTCCGGGGTGGTGCCGAATTCCTTCATGTGCCGATGCGCAGTCATCGCGAAGGTGTTGGCGACCGGAATGCCGAACGGCATCTCGTATTGCTGGTCGCGGCTCTCGGTGAGCGAGCGCAGCGCCAGTTCCGGCGTGAGCCCCGAGAGAAGACTGTCGCCGCCGACCACCAGCACGGTTTCGGCGAGGCCGCCGTGAATGGCAGCCGCCGCGATGTTGAACATGGTGGCCGCGGTCGCGCCGGAGACCTGCAATGTGTTGGAGAAGGTCGGCCGCACGCCGAAATATTCGCTGAAGGCGACGCTGAAACGATGAAACTGCGCGGCCATCGCCGGGCTCGCCAGCACGCCGTCGATCTCGCTCTTCTGCATGCCGGCATCGGCCAGCGCCTGCTTCGCGGCGGCGGCGGCGAGCCACAGTGGGCTGCGGCCGGGCACCTTGCCGACCGGCGACAGCCCGATGCCGACGATGGCGACCTGTCCACGCAATGAATTCCTATGGCCGGCGAGGGCCGCAGCCTTGGTCATGAAATCTCCTATGTCGCGGCGGCGGAAGCGGTCTGCGTCAGCCGCGCCTCAAGCTCGTGACGCTGCACCTTGCCGCTGGTCGAGCGGGGGAAATCCGCGAAGTCGATGAAGTGGAATTGCCGTGGGCATTTGTAACTGGCGAGATCGCGGCGGCACATCGCGGTCAATTCGGCCTCGGTGAGGCTGTCGTCGCGGCGGGCGATGAACGCCACCGGCACCTCGCCCCACTTGGCGTCTTTCGTGCGCACCACGGCGGCCTCGGTAATGCGGGAATCCGTCATCAGCACGCGTTCGATCTCGGCCGGGTAGACGTTCTCGCCGCCGGACTTGATCATGTATTTGGCGCGATCGACGAAATCGAGCGTGCCATCCCCATTGCGGCGGAATACGTCGCCCATATGAAACCAGCCGCCGCGAAAATCGCGCGCATTGGTTTCGTCCGCCTGCCAGTAGCCGGAGAACAGCGTGGGGCCGCGCATCGCGAGTTCGCCGGGCTCCCCCATCGGCACCTCATTGTCGTCGGGATCGACCAGCTTGATTTCGCAGAAACTGCTTTGCTGTTTCGAGAGCCGTGTCGGGAGGTTGCCGATGGGAATGAGATTGGTGCTGGCCGGCGGCAGGCCGGTCTCGGTCGAGCCGAAACTGTTGATGTAAGGCGCCTGGAAAAGCTGTGTGATGTCGGCGATGGCTTGCGGCGGCACCAGGTCTGCCATCGCCCCGCAGGTGCGGATACCCTTCACGGTGACGGGATTGGCGCGGAAGCCCTCGGCAAGCGCCTCCACCATGCCGGGGATCAGCACGAACCAGCCGATGCGGTAGCGCGCGGCAGCGGACAGCAGCGGCGCGACCTGGAAGCCGTCGACGACAATCACCGTACCGCCGCGCAACAGCGTGGCGAGCGCGTGATCGGTCGAGGCCATATGAAACAGTGGCGCCCATGCGACGAAGGATTCGTCGTGCGCGATGTTGAGTTCGGACGAGAACACCAGCGCGCGCGCCATCATCGCGCGATGCGAGATTACCGCGCCTTTCGGCAGGCCGGTGGTGCCGCTGGTGTAGAGAATGACAAGACCGTCTTCCGGCTCTGCCACGATCGGCAATGGCGCGCCGGTTTGCCCTTGCAACGCTCGCTCGTAATCCGCGCCGAGCGTCACGACATCGCGAACCGACAGCGCATCGTCCAGCGGCGCAGCCAGTTCCGCCTCCGCGATCAGAAGCTTCGGCGACACCAGTTCGATGCAGTAGACCAGTTCGCGTTTCGACAGCCGCCAGTTCAGGCAAGCGGTGATGACGCCGAGTTGCGCGGCGGCGAGTTCAATCTCGAGATATTCGGGACGGTTGCGTGACAGCAACGCAACGCGATCGCCGCGCGCAAGTCCATGCGCGGCGAGCATCGCACCGGCGCGGTTCACCCGATCGTTCAATTCTCCGTAACTGATGAGCCGGCCGTCGTAGTCGATGGCGGGCGCGGCCGGCTGGATCGCGGCGCGGGCGCGGAACAGGCTGCCGAGTGTCGAACTGGTGCCGGCGGCCGTCATTGGCGAGTTCTTTTGCCCGTGGTCCATTTTTCGTCTTCCTCCGCCGTCCGGCATCCGCCTGTTCCGGATGGCGCTATAAGAGGCGCTTTGTCGCGCGCCTGCAAGGCCGTCCAAAAACGCCATCATCCCAAAAGCCATTGATGGTTTGGCAGGCATGTGTTGGCAGGATGTCGGTGGCAAGTCGGCGCTTGCGGCGCCGCGCGATCCCACATAAATTCTAACATCTGTTCGAAAAAGTTTCCATAGCGGGTTGTTCGCTTTTTCGAGGCAGGGACCGATTTCACCGGCCTGGTGCGCTCTTCGCGGAACAGGCCATCGACCGACGAGGACGCTGATGTCGAACCGCTACGCCGCCTACACCAAACTGAAGCTCGATTATCCGTCGAAGCGGATCCTTCGGATCACCTTCGATCGGCCGGAAACCTACAATTCGGTCGACGCGGAGACCCACACCCAGATCACCAACATCTGGCGCGACATCAACGACGATCCGGATATCAACGCGGTGATCGTCACCGGCGCGGGCAAAGCGTTTTCAGCCGGCGGGGATTTCGAGCTGATCAAGAGCCTGCTCGACAATCCGGTCGCGCGCATGGCGACCTGGAAGGAAGCCAAGGATCTCGTCTACAACGTCATCAATTGCAACAAGCCGATCATTTCCGCGATCAATGGCGTCGCGGTGGGCGCCGGCCTCGTCGTCGGCATTCTCGCCGACGTGTCGATCTGCGGCAAATCCGCTAAGATCGTCGACGGCCACACGCGGCTCGGCGTCGCGGCGGGCGACGTCGCCTGCATCATCTGGCCGCTGCTGTGCGGGCTGGCGAAGGCGAAGTATTATCTGTTGACCTGCAAGCCGCTGTCTGGCGAGGAAGCCGAGCGCATCGGGCTGGTGTCCTTGTGCGTCGAGGATGCCGAGTTGCAGAAGATCGCGCTGGAAACCGCGGAGGATCTCGCCACCGGCGCGCAGAGCGCGATCCGCTGGACCAAGTATTCGCTCAACAACTGGCTGCGCGTGAACGGACCGCTGTTCGACACCTCGACGGCGCTGGAAATCCTTGGCTTCTCCGGACACGAGGCCCGCGAAGGCCTCGCCTCGCACCTCGAGAAGCGCAAGCCATCATTCCCGCCGGAGTGCCCAGTTTAAAGGGAGTTAGACGCTCGATACTTGAGCACCTTCTAACTTTCCAGAGAACGCTTATTTCGTCATGGCCGGGCTTGTCCCGGCCATCCACGTTTTATCCTCAAAGTTGAAGACGTGGATGGCCGGAATAAATCCGGCCATGACGACAGAGAGTTTGTTGTTGTGGTTAGCTCGCCGCTAACTGCCGACGCAAGGCGTCCACCGTTTCCGGATTGGCCAGCGACGACAGGTCGCCGGGATCTCTTTCCTCGAACACCGCGCGCAGCACGCGGCGCATGATTTTCAGGTTGCGGGTGCGCGGCAGGTCGTCGACGAAGACGATGCGCTCCGGGCGATACGACGCGCCCATGCCCTTCACCAGTGCGCCGGACAATTCGTCTGCGATGCCTTTCTCGGCAACACCCGGCATCAGCACGCAGGCGCAGACGATGGCCGATCCCTTCACCGGATGCGGAATGCCGAACACCGCGGCCTCCGCGACTTTGCCGGTTGCGACCAACAGCCCCTCAAGCTCCGCGGGTCCGGTGCGCTTGCCGGAAATCTTGATGGTGTCGTCGGAGCGACCGAGAATGTAGTAGAGGCCGTCGGTGCCCTGCATGGCGAAGTCGCCGTGCACCCAGATGCCCGGCAACGTGCTCCAGTAATTGTCGATGTAGCGCGCATCGGCCTTCCACAGGCTTTTCGTTAGTCCGATGGAGGAGTGGCGCAGGATCAGTTCGCCCACTTCGCCGGGCGGCACTTTGTTGCCGCTGAGATCGACGATATCGGCGCCGACGCCGAGCGCCGGCCGCGAGAACGAGCCGGGATTCATCGGGTGGTTCGGTGTGCCGAGAAAGATGCAGCCGCCGACTTCGGTGCCGCCGGAAATATTGATGATCGGCAGCCGTCGCTTGCAGACGTGTTCGAAGAACCATTGCCACGGCGCGGCGGTCCAGGCCTCGCCGCCCGACGTCGTCATGCGCAGGCTGGAGAGATCGTAGTTCTCCACTTCCTCGCCGTAGCGCATCAGGCTGCGGACGATGGTGGGCGAGACGCCGAGATAGCTGACGCGATGATCCTGGATCAGCCGCCAGAATCGCCCCGTGTCCGGATAATCTGGCGTGCCTTCGGCCACCAGCAGGCTGGCGCCGGCGAAACTCGGAATGCAGGCGGTCATCGCGCCGACCATCCAGCCCATGTCGCTCATGAAGAAGAAACGGTCGGTCGGCTTGAAGTCGCAGCAGATGATGATGTCGCGCGTCACCATCGAGCCGATGAAGCCGATCTGGGTCCAGACGCAACCCTTCGGCTCGCCGGTGGTGCCGGATGTATAGAGCAGAATCGCCGGGGCATCCGCCGGCATTTCGACGGTGGCAATGTCACCGTCCTTGCCGGCCGTGATGTCGTGCCACCAGTGGTCGCGGCCGGCGCGCATCGGCGTCTCGATCGACAGTCCGCCACGATCGACCACGACCACATGCTGCACGCTCGGAGCCTGCTCCAGCGCGGTGTCGAGCACAGGCTTCAGCGGCGCCGGGGTGCCGCGCCGCCAGGTGCCGTTGGCGGTGATTACTGCTTTCGCTTCGCCATGGTTGAGGCGGGAGATGATCGGGGCGGGGCCGAAGCCGGAAAACAGCGGCAGCAGGATCGCGCCGAGTTTCATCACCGCGAAGAAGGCGATGAACGTTTCCGGCAGGTTCGGCATATAGAGCGCGACGACGTCGCCCTGCTTGATGCCGAGATCGCGCAAGCCCTGCGCCAGGCGGCTTACCTCGTGGTCAAGCTCGCGGTAGCTGAGGGTGCGCTGCTCGGTCTTGTCTTCGCCCTCCCACACCAGAAAAGTCTGGTCCCAGACCGGCGTGCCGCGATGCTTGTCGATGCAGTTCAGCACGATGTTGGTGGTGCCGCCGACGCACCAGCGTGCCCACGGCTCGCCGCGCGAGGTATCCAGCATCGTCTCGTAAGGCTTGTAGAACCGCACGTCGCAGAACTTGAACACCTGCTCCATCAGCCAGGCCGGATCGGCCTCGGCGGCGGCCGCGAGGCTGTCATAGTCCGCGTGTCCGGTGGCGCGCAGGAAGGCCGTCAGGTTGCTTTGCGCGACGAGGTCGGGGGAGGGTTCCCAAACATAGTGGTTGGCGTCGCTCATGCGCTGTCCTACGATCTTTCAATTGAACATGCGGAAGTACAATACCGTGCCGCCGCGATTGACAACAGCTTGTTTCTAACATTTGTTAGATTCATGGCGCATGACTGACTGATCGAGCGGGATGGTTGACGTGACTGCTTCTCCGAATGCCGATTATCTGAAACCGACATCCTTCGTCGATAGCGATTCCGCGCCGGTGCGCGAGTTCGCGGCCTCGGCGCTGCGCGGCTTCGAAAATGCGTCGCCGACCGAGAAGGCGATCCGGCTGTTCGACGCGGTGCGCGACCGTATCAAGTACGACCCGTTCAACATCGGCGTCACGCCGCACGACTATCGCGCCAGCACGGTGGCTCAGCGGCCCTCGAACTATTGCGTGCCGAAAGCCATCCTGCTCGCGGCGGTGCTGCGTGCCGCCGGCATTCCGGCGGCGCCCGGATTTGCCGACGTGCGAAACCATCTCAACTCGGCGAAGCTTTCCGACCTGATGGGGACCGACCTGTTCATTTATCACGGCTATGTCGCACTGTGGCTCGACGGCCAGATGTTCAAGGTGACACCGGCGTTCAATACCGAACTATGCCAGCGCTTCGGCGTGCGCGAGTTGGTGTTCGACGGCAAGAGCGACGCGTTGTTCCACGAGTTCGACACCCAGAACCGGCGTCACATGGAATATGTCAACGACCGTGGCTGGTTCGTCGATCCACCGATCGATCAACTGCTGAAGGATTTTTACGTCACCTATCCAAAGCTGTGGGAGAAGGGCGCTTCACCGGCGAATGTCGCGCCGGTCGAATTCGCGCCGGATCGGTAAATGGTTGCGTTACCCGGAATTCGGGCGCACAACTATTTGTTGACCAATTCCGTCATGGCCGGGCTTGTCCCGGCCATCCACGCCTTCCTTGCTGATATGCTGTTAAGACGTGGATGGCCGGAATAAATCCGGCCATGACGACCTTTGGCGAAAGAAACTACCCCTACTTCCCCGCATCCTGCTTGGCGTATTGCACCGCGACCCGGCCGACCTTCTCGCGTGCGATCACCAGTTTCTGGATCTGCGCGGTGCCGTCGCCGATCTGCAATCCCATCACGTCGAGATAGCGCTGATGGAACGGCAGGTCGGTGGTGTAGCCGTAGTGTCCGTGCGTCAGCAGGCACTGGTGGATGATCTCGCACGTCGTCTTCGGCACATACCACTTGCACATCGCGGCCTCTGCCGTGTGCGGCAAGCGGTAGTCGCGCAATGACAGCGTGTGGAAGCAAAGTTGGCGCATCATGGTGAGTTGCGTCTCGGCTTCCGCCAGCGGAAAACTGACGCCTTGGAATTGGGCGATCGGCCGCTCGAACGCGGTGCGCTCGCGCGAGTATTGCCACGCCTCGTCCACCGACGCCTGCGCCGGGCCGATGCATTCGAGACCGATCAGGGCGCGGCTGTAGTCGAAGCCGGTCATGATCTTGGAGAAGCCCTTGTTCTCCTCGGCCATCAGGCATTCGGCCGGAACGAACACGTCGTCGAAGAACACCGAGCCGCGCCCGACCGGCTTGGTGCCGATGTCGTCGAAATGGGTGCGGGTGATGCCCTTCTGGTTGAGATCGACGAAGAATGCGCTGACGCCGCGCGCGCCGTCCTCCACCTTGCCGGTGCGGGCGAAGATCACCGCCGCGTCGCACTGGTCGGCGCAGCTCATCGAAGTCTTTTCGCCGTTGAGGCGGTATCCGTTGCCGGACTTTTCGGCGCGAAGAATGAGATTGGCGGCGTCCGATCCGCCGCGCGGCTCGGTGAGGCCGAGGCCGATGATGGCTTCGCCGCGCGTCACCTTCGGCAGCCACTCCTTCGCGACGTCAGGCGTCGCGTGCTGCGCCACCATGCCGCCCATCAGCGAGGCCAAGAGTTGCACGTAGCTGGCGTTGAAGTCGGCGTAGGCGATCTGCTCGATGATGAGGCCGGCGGTGACGCTGCTTTCGCTAAGGCCGCCATAGGCTTCGGGAATATCGACGCCGATCAGGCCGAGCGCTCCCATCTCGGCAAGCATCGCGCGGTCGAGCCGGTGTTCGGTGGCGCGCTTCTGGTAATGCGGGGCCAGCTTTTCGGTGGCGAAGCGCTGCGCGGCCTCGCGAAAGGCTTCCTGCTGTTCGTTCAGCGTGGTGTCCACCGGCGTCCTCACGAATTGTCTTGATTATTCGAACCATTCTAACAATTGTTAGAAAGCTGACAATGCCAACGAGAGCCACGCCATGCAAGCCGATCCGGGTCTGTCGCGCTATCCCCATCTTCTCGCGCCGCTGAAGGTCGGCGGAACGACCCTGCGCAACCGGATTATCATGGGGTCGATGCACACCCGGCTCGATATGGAAGAGAACGGCGTGGAAAAGATGGCGGCCTTTCTCGCTGAGCGTGCGAAGGGCGAGGTTGGCCTCATCATCACCGGCGGCTATGCGCCGAACAGCGCCGGCCTGATCGAGCCGGGCGGGCCGATGCTGACCGATCGCGCGCAGGTGCCGGAATTGCGGCAGATCACCGACGCGGTACATCGATATGACGGCAAGATCTGCCTGCAAATCCTGCATTCCGGCCGTTACGCCAAGCAGGAAGAATGCCTTGGGCCGTCCAGCATCCGCTCGCGCATCAACCGCTTCACGCCGCGCGCGATGACCGGCGAGGAAATCGAGCAGACGATTGCGGATTACGTGCGTTGCGCGACCTTGGCGCAGGAAGCCGGTTTCGACGGCGTCGAGATCATGGGCTCGGAAGGGTACCTCATCAACGAATTCACTGTGCTGCGTACCAACGATCGCACCGACGAATGGGGTGGCCCCGAAGAGAACCGCCATCGCCTGCCAGTCGAACTGGTGAAGCGCGTGCGCGCTGCGACGGGAAACAACTTTATCATCATCTACCGCATTTCCGCGCTGGACCTCGTCGAGGGCGGCGCGACCGGTGATGAGATTGATCGGCTGGCGCAGCGCGTTGAGGCCGTCGGCGCCGATATTCTCAACACCGGCATCGGCTGGCACGAGGCGCGGGTGCCGACCATTGCCTATCCGATCCCGCGCGGGGCGTGGCGCTTCGCCGCGGCGCGGATCAAGCGTGCGGTCAAAATTCCGGTGGTGGCGTCGAACCGCATCAACACGCCGGAACTGGCCGAGGAGGTGATTGGCTCCGGCGACAGCGATCTGGTGTCGATGGCCCGGCCGATGCTGGCCGATCCGTTCTTCGCCAAAAAGGCGCGCGAGGGAAGGCCGGAAACCATCAACACCTGCATCGCCTGCAACCAGGCGTGCCTCGATTTCATCTTCTCCGATCGGAGCGCCACCTGCTTGGTCAATCCGCGCGCCTGCCGCGAAACGCTGTTCGAAGAAGGGCCGGCGGTGCGTTCGCGCAAGGTGGCCGTTGTCGGTGCCGGCGCCGGCGGACTTGCCGCTGCGGCGGAAGCCAGCCGGCGTGGCCATAAGGTGACGTTGTTCGAAGCCTCCGATCGCGTCGGCGGCCAGATCAATCTGGCGCGCGTGGTGCCGGGCAAAGTCGAATTCGACGAGATGTTGCGTTACTACAGCGGTCGCATCGAGGCGGGGCAGGTGAACCTGCGCTTGAACACGCCAGTGTCGCAAGCGGACCTCGCCAACGAAGGTTTCGATGCGGTGGTGGTCGCGTCTGGCGTGCATCCGCGTGTCCCGACGATTCCCGGCATCGATCATCCGAGCGTGATCGTCTACAGCGATCTCCTCAGCGGCAAGCGCAAGGCCGGTCGCCGCGTCGCCATCATCGGCGCGGGCGGGATCGGCTTCGATGTCGCCGAATATCTCTGCCACTCGCAGCCGGATGAAGCGCCGAAACATCGCGCGCTCAACCTCGCGGATTTCCAGCGCGAGTGGAGCATCGATGTGACTCTGTCGCAACCGGGTGGCCTGTCCGGCGATCCGCTGGCGCCGCGCGAAGCAACGCGCGAAATTACCATTCTGCAACGCAAGGCGTCACGCCCCGGTGTGGGGCTCGGCGTCTCCACCGGCTGGATATTGCGATCGAGCCTCGCCAAGCGCGACGTCAAGCTGCTGGCGGGCGTCAGCTATGACCGAATCGACGATGCAGGGCTGCACATCACCGTTGACGGCAAGCCGCAGGTGCTCGCGGTCGATACCATCGTGATCTGCGCGGGGCAGGACTCCAACCGGAGCCTTTATGACGAACTGCGCGCCAGCGGCATCGAAGCGCATGTTATCGGCGGCGCGAAGGAGGCCGCCGAACTCGACGCCATGCGTGCCATCGATGACGGCGTACGGGTCGGGCAGGCGCTGTAGCTTTCACGACGCTCATGGCGGCCAGAGCGAAGTGAACTGAAATCGTCATTGCGAGCGAAGCGAAGCAATCCAGTCTTTACTGAAGAAGTTCCGGATTACTTCGTCGCTGACGCTCCTCGCAATGACGTGCAAATGAGCCATCACGCCGAACGCATCTTGCTGCGATCTGCGAAAGTGCTAAGCCTTTCCCGGCTGGCCGTCGCCGCGTTCGCGCGTGGCGAATTTCATCATGTCGATCATCTGCCGCGCGTCGTGGGCGAGGTGCAGCGTCTCGCCGCCGTCGATGTACCATTCCTCGCCGGTGACGAATTTGCCCAGCGGCGAGGCGAGGAAGATGATCGCGGCCGCGATGTCCTCGACGTCGCCCATGTGGCCCATGATGTTGCGGTTGAGCTTCAGCCATTGTTCGGGCGCGATGGGATAGTGGCCCATGCCCTCGGTCTTCACCGTGCCGGGCGCGACGCAGTTGAGGCGGATGCCGAACTCGGCCCATTCGAACGCCAGCGTCTTCATCATCGCCAGCACGCCGCCGCGCGCGGCCGCGGTGTGGACAAACCCGCTGAGCCCCGAGCGCACGCAGGCGGTGACGAACACGATGGAGCCGCCGTTCTCAAACATGAAATGATCGGCGACCGCTTTCGTCATCTGCCACGAGCCGATCAGGTTGTTGCGGATGACGGTCTCGAACCCCTTGTTGTTCAATTCGCGCGCGGGTGTGACGAATTGCCCGCCGGCATTGTTGACGAGAATATTGAGCTTGCCGAACTCCTGACGGATACGCGCCATCGCCGCCTCGATCTGCTCGGGTTGGCGGATGTCACCGGAAATCGCGATGGCCTCGCCGCCGGCCTCGCGAATGACGCGGGCGCAATCCTCGATCGGTTCCGGTCGTCGGCCCAGCACGACAACCTTGGCGCCCGATTGCGCCATTTCCAGCGCAGTGGCGCGGCCCATGCCGGTGCCGCCGCCGGTAACGAGGGCGACCTGATCCTTCAACAAGTCGGGGGCGAAGCGCATCTTGGCTGTGAGTTGCATGGCGGTCCTGAGGTTAGACGTTGCAGTTTAAGGTCGCGGTCAAGGCCAGTTTGGGATAATCTAACAGATGTTAGAATTTACGAAAGGGTTCCCGATGCCGGAGAATGCGCCGATCCGCTATGTCGTCGAGGACGGCATTGCCACCGTCACCATCGATCGCCCCGAGCGCAAGAATGCGCTGTCGGTCGAGGCAATGAATGGCCTGACGGAAGCATGGGCGCGCGTCGAGGACGACAAGGCCGTCCGCGTCGTCATCCTGACGTCGGCGGATTGCGGCGTGTTCTCGGCGGGGCTTGATCTGCGGCAGGCAGCAGAAATTCGCGCACGTGACGGGGTCGATATCCTCACCTTGATGCGCGACCCGATGCAGACGGCGATGCGCAACGTCACCAAGCCGATCATCGCGGCGATGACCGGCTCGCTGATGGCCGGCGGCATGTTGCTGGCGATCAAGTCGGATTTGCGCGTCGGCCTGCGCGGCACGCGCGCCGGCATCACCGAGGTCAAGATGGGACGCGGTTCGCCATGGGCGGTGCCGCTGCTCTGGATGCTGCCGCAGCCGGTATTGATGGAACTGGTGCTGACCGGCGAAACCGTGCCGATCGAGCAACTCGCGAGCTACGGTTTCCTGAATTATCTCGAGGATACGCCGGACGCGGTGCGCGCCCGCGCGCTGCAACTGGCGCGCAAGATTGTCGAGGGCGCGCCGCTGTCGGTAAAGGCCGCCAAGGGCAGCGTGCTGGCGGCGATGGACCTTGGCCTCGAAAACGGCCTGATCGAAGCCGGCCGCCTTCACGAGGAGGTTTATGCCAGCCAGGACGCCATCGAGGGACCGAAGGCGTTTGCCGAGAAGCGCAAGCCGAATTGGCAGGGCAGGTGAGGGCAGGTCGTTTCGACATCGCGTAGCCCTGATCGTCATTGCGAAGAGCACGAGCGACGAAGCAATCCAGGTCTTGCTTCATGGCTCTCTGGATTGCTTCGCGGAGCCTGTGCTCGGATAGCGCGGAGCGCGCTGATCCGAGTGCTCGCAGCAATGACGGCTACGGCCCTTGCTCACATTCGCCGTCATGGCCGGGCTTGTCCCGGCCATCTACGTTTTGCTTGTTGAATCTCAGCAAAGACGTGGATACCCGCGACGAGCGCGGGTATGACGGAGGATAGGGTGTCTGACGCTATTCGCGTTTTATTCAGGCGCGCCAAGCTTACCGCTTCACGCCGTCGAAGATGATCGACTCCGTCCGCCGCGCCAGTTTCTGCACGGCATCTTTCTTGCTGAGGTCGAACCACTCCACCGTCCAGTTCAGCGCGCCGAGCACGAAGATGCGCAGCGGGATGAGTTCGATGTCGGAACGGATTTCGCCGGCCTTCTGTGCGTCCGAGAGCAGGCGGTCCCAGTAGCGCGCATAGGCGCGGCGGATGGCGCGGTGCGGGCCCTTGAGGCGCTCCGGCAACTGGCCGTAGATGCGGATATTGGCGGAGGTGAAATCGCTGGCGTCATGCAGCGCGACGAGATGCGCTTCGATGGCGAGCGCGATCTTCTGGCGATGCGAGATATCGCCGGCCTGCTTGAGCTTCAGTTTCACTCCGTTGAAGACGCGGCGCAGGCCCTCGTCCAGCACTTCGTCGAGGATCGCATCCTTGGAGTCGAAATAATAGTAGATGCTGCCGGCCTGGATTTCGGCGAGGTCGGCGATCTGGCGCAGCGTCGTCGCCGAGTAACCCTGCCGGCGGAACAGCTTGGCCGCCGATTCGAGGATGGCCTCGCGCGATTTCTGCGACTTCGACGCGGTGGATGCATCGGTCGCCTCGCGCGGCACCGCATCACCGCCGGTTGTCGGTCGGCGCCGGCGGGACGTTGCGGGCGCTGGTTTCGCGCGGCTGGTTGATTTGGCTTGCGGCATCGCTGGAAGGGGGCGGCTGGAATCTTGCGTCGTCCGTCGCCTCGGGGCCATGTCGTGCGGCTTCTCGGTTGAAAGGATGATCGGACTGGATGAGTGTGATTTGCGAAGTTTAGGCGAGAATCATGCGCCGCGCTACCGTCGGGTGGTTTGATCCGAAACCTCTCAAGCGACGCATATCGGTACAGCCACTCGACGCAAGTGGCGTTCCGGGTTTGGCGGCATCCTGCCGTACAGCAATCGTGGATCACAGAAAGGGTGCCAGCCGTGGCCAAAAGCCCGTTCTACAACGCCGATCATGAGGCCTTTCGCGACGTCGTGCGCCGCTTCGTCCAGAAGGAGATTGAACCTTACGCCACCGAATGGGACGAGGCCGGGACCTTCCCGCGCGAGCTCTATCGCAAGGCGGCGGAGATCGGCCTGCTCGGGCTCGGCTTCCCGGAGGAATACGGCGGCACGCCGTGTGACAATTTCATGTGGATCGTCTCGGTGCAGGAACTGGCGCGCGCGGGCGCCGGCGGCGTCAGCGCCAGCCTGAAGAGCAATTCGATCGGCGCGCCGCCGATCGCGCGCGCCGGCACGCCGGAGTTCAAGGCGAAGGTGCTGCCGGAAATTCTGTCCGGCGAGAAAATCTCGGCGTTGGCCATCACCGAGCCGAGCGGTGGCTCCGATGTCGCCAACCTGCGTACCAGCGCGCGGCGCGAAGGCGATGTCTACGTCGTCAACGGCGAGAAGACCTTCATCACGTCGGGCATGCGCGCGGACTACATCACCACGGCGGTGCGCACCGGCGGGCCGGGGCCGGGCGGCGTCAGCATGCTGGTGATTCCCGGCGATACGCCCGGCCTGACACGCACGCCGCTGAAGAAGATGGGTTGGTGGGCCTCCGACACCGCGACCTTGCATTTCGACAATTGCCGCGTACCGGCCGGCAACTTGCTGGGGGAAGAAGGTGCGGGCTTCAAGATCATCATGCACAACTTCAACAGCGAGCGCCTGACCATGGCGGCGGGCTGCACCGCGGCGGCGCGGGTGTGTCTCGACGAAGCGACGGAATATGCGAAGCAGCGCCACACCTTCGGCAAACCGCTGACCCAGCATCAGGTGATCCGCCACAAGCTGGTGGACATGGCGCAGCGCGTCGCGGCCTCGCAGGCGATGCTGGAGATGCTGGCTTGGCGGCTCGATCAGGGCGAAAGCCCGGTGGCGGAAATCTGCATGCTGAAAAATCAGGCGACGCAGACCATGGCATTCTGCGCCTCGGAGGCGGTGCAGATTTTCGGCGGCGCGGGGTTCATGCGTGGCGTCAAGGTCGAGCGGATCTATCGCGAGGTGAAGGTCAACGCCATCGGCGGCGGCACCGAGGAGATCATGAAGGATCTCGCCAGCCGCCAGATGGGCTTGTAATCAAGACGAGAGGAACGACCGAGGATGCTTTTCACCGCCGACCACGACGAACCGCGCCGCATTCTGCAAAGGTTCATCGCCAACGAGATCAATCCGCATGTCGATCAATGGGAGGCGGATGGCATCTTTCCCGCGCATGAGCTGTTCAAGAAGCTCGGCGATCTCGGCTTTCTCGGCCTCAACAAGCCGGTGGAATTCGGCGGGCAGGGGCTCGATTACAGCTACGCGCTCATGATGGCGGAAGAACTCGGCGCCATCCGCTGCGGCGGCGTGCCGATGGCGATCGGCGTGCAGACCGACATGGCGACGCCGGCGCTGGCGAAGTTCGGCTCCGACGAGGTACGGCGCGAATTCCTCGCGCCTGCGGTCGCCGGCGACATGGTGGCCTGCATCGGCGTCTCCGAACCCGGCGCGGGCTCGGACGTCGCCTCGATCAAGACCAACGCGCGGTCGGACGGCGACGACTACGTCATCAACGGCGGCAAGCTGTGGATCACCAACGGCACCCAGGCCGACTGGATTTGCCTGCTCGCCAACACCGGCGACGGGCCAGCCCATCGCAACAAGTCGCTGATCTGTGTGCCGATGAAGAGCAAGGGCGTCAATGTCGCGCGCAAGCTCGACAAGATGGGGATGCGCTCCTCCGACACCGCGCAGATCTTCTTCGAGGACGTGCGGGTGCCGAAGCGCAACCGCATCGGCGAGGAGGGCAAGGGTTTTACCTATCAGATGATCCAGTTCCAGGAGGAGCGGCTGTGGGGCGCCGCCGCCGGGCTGAAGGCGCACGAGCACATCATCGAAGAGACCATCGAATATACTCGTAACCGCAAGGCGTTCGGCCAGAGCATTCTCGACAATCAGGTGGTGCACTTCCGTCTGGCCGAGTTGCAGACCGAGGTTGAACTGCTGCGCTCGCTGATCTATCGCGCGGGTGAGGCGCTGGTCGCGGGTGAGGATGTCACCAAGCTCGCCACCATGGCAAAACTTCGTGCCGGGCGGCTCAACCGCGAACTCAACGACGCGTGTTTGCAATATTGGGGCGGCATGGGCTTCATGAACGAGACGCCGGTGAGCCGCGCCTATCGCGACGGCCGCTTGACATCGATCGGCGGCGGCGCCGATGAGGTGATGTTGTCGATCCTGTGCAAGATGATGGGGACGCTGCCCGGTGCGAAGCCCAAGCTGACACCCACGACGGAGCCAAAATGATTACGCTGTATCACTGCTTTGCCGCGCGCTCGTTCCGCCCGCTGTGGATGCTGGAGGAGCTTGGGCTCCCCTATGACCTGAAGATGCTGCCGTTCCCGCCGCGCGTGCTGGCGAAGGAATATCTCGCGATCAATCCGCTCGGCACCATCCCGTTCATGATCGACGGCGAGACCAAAATGTCGGAATCCTCCGGCATCTGCTACTATCTCGGGACCCGCCATGGGCCGACGCCGCTGATCGTCGGCCAGGACGAGGCCGCCTACGGCGCGTTCCTGAACTGGATGTATTTCAGCGACGCCACGCTGACGTTCCCGCAGACGCTGGTACTGCGCTATACGCAACTCGAGCCCGAGGAGCGGCGCAATCCGCAGGTCGCGCAGGACTATGCGAAATGGTTCCTGGGTCGCCTCCGCGCCGTCGAGGCGGCGACCGGGCAGGCCGAAACCTTGTGCGCCGGGCGTTTCACCGCCGCCGACATCGTCATCGGCTACGCGCTGCGGCTCGCGGAAAACCTCGGCCTCTCCAAGGATTTCGGCCCCAACGTCGCCGCTTACTGGCAGCGCCTGCAGCAGCGCGAGGGCTACAAGCGGGCTGTCGCCGCTGAAGTCCGTGCCAGCGAGGAGCAGAAGGTTCCACGGCGGACGTAAGGACTGGCGGACGATGTATTGAGACGTCATTGCCGGGCTTGACCCGGCAATCCATCATTTTTGGATTAGAAGATGGATGCGCGGATCAAGTCCGCGCATGACGGCGGATGATTGACGATGGCCCAGATCCCCCAAAGCGACCCTTCGCCTCAGGCTCAAACCGGTGCCGTCCGGCGGTGACTTCCGGTCCGGTTGCTGTATGCTTCGGCGCCACCAAGAGCCGCGCCGGGGTCTATGCCCTGACGTGACAGGCATCGCAATCGCGGGAGCGGATAGCATGGACGACGGCGCGCGGCCGGCATCGGAGCATCTGATGCTTATCAGTCCGGAGCGGGTGTTTTACGCCGGGCTGCTCGGCAAGCCGCTGCAGCGGACCAGCGGCGGCTTGAATGTCTATGTCGCCCTGCATGGGGAATTCAGCGTCACCCAGGGCGGTACGGTGACCCGAGGCGAGATCGTCGTGGTGCCGCCCTATATCGTGCACGGCGTCGAGAGCGATTATCCCTCGATCATCTGCATGGTGATCGAGCCGGAAACGGTGCTGCCGTCGGCGTTGTTGGCGCTCGAACAGCGGCTGCGGGGTCCGGCCGGCAAAGCGGTCACGGCGCGGATTCGTGGCGCTTACGACGCGTTGCGGATCACCGGGCGTCGCGAGGGATTCACCACCTGCGAATTCGACACGATCTTCTTCGGCGAGCCGCTCGCGGCCCGCGCACTCGACCAGCGCATCACCGAGGCCATCGCGCGGCTGTGCGAATTTTCCAACGTCAATGTCAACGCGGCCGAATGCGCGGCGGCGGTGCGGTTGTCGCAGTCGCGCTTCCTGCATCTGTTCAAGGAGCAGACCGGCGTGTCGTTCCGTGCCTTCCGCGCCTGGAAGCGGGCGCGCCATCTGCTGCACTTCGTCAACGAGGATATCAATCTCGCGCATCTGGCGCAGGATATCGGCTATCCGGATTCGACGCATTTCAGCCATTCGATCCGCCGCTTCTATGGCCTGAAGCCGCGCGCCATCTTCATCGGCTCGCGCGATCTCGCGATCTATCGTAGCGACGCCTCCATCGGCCTCGGCCTGCGCTCGGGGCGGTCCTGATGACTTCGTAGTCTCGTCATGGCCGGGCTCGTCCCGGCCATCCACGTCTTTATCAAGAGCAGCTAGGACGTGGATGGCCGGAACAAATCCGGCCATGACGGGCTGTGATGAAGTGCCCGAATGTGCCAATCTCCTTTATCGGCCAGCCCTTGGAAGCCACTGCATCGCGATAGCCGGTTGACGCAAGAAGCCGCCCGGGCGGTTTCGCATCATGCCCTCATGTCATCCGCCGACCCATGATCGGCAGGCAAACGAGGGCTTTTCCGGCATGAGCGATAAGGTTGTCATCACCTGCGCGCTGAACGGCGTGCTGACCGATCCCAAGCAGCATCATGTGCCGGTGACACCGGAGGAAATGGCGCGCGAGGCCAAGGCCGCTTATGACGCCGGCGCCAGCGTCATGCACATCCATCTGCGCCAGCAGGCGCCGAACAAAGGCCATCTGCCGTCGTGGGAGGTGGGCGTTTCGCGCGAGATCCAGCAGGCGATCCGCGAGGCTTGCCCGGGTGTCATCATCAACCACACCACCGGTACCTCCGGCCCGGAATATGCCGGCCCGCTCGCCTGCGTGCGCGAGACGAAACCGGAAATGGCGGCGTGCAACGCCGGCTCGCTGAACTACCTGAAAGTGAAGGCCGACAATACCTGGGCCTGGCCGCCGATGATGTTCGACAATTCGGTGGAGAAGGTGCAGGACTTTCTCGACGCGATGAAGGATGCCGGCACGGTGCCGGAATTCGAATGCTTCGATGTCGGCATCGTGCGCTGCGTCGGCATGTATCGCCAGACCGGCATGTATTCTGGCCCGCTGGAATACAACTTCGTCATGGGCGTCGCGTCGGGCATGCCGGCCGATCCCGAATTGCTCCCGATCCTGCTCAAGCTGAAGTTGCCGGAAGCCAACTGGCAGGTCACCGCGATCGGCCGCGCCGAGATCTGGCCGCTGCACCGGCGCTGTGCCGAATTGGGCGGTCATCTGCGCACCGGGCTTGAGGACACCTTCTATCGCCCCGACGGCAGCAAGGTGACCTCGAACGGGCAATTGATCGAAACCATGGCGCAATATGCCCGCGAGGCCGGACGCACCATTGCAAGCCCGGCGGACGCGCGGCAGATTTTCGGGATCAAGCATTAGAGCATGATCGGCATGGCTAAAGTCGGATCGCGGCTTCGCATCCCTTCACCTCATGCCCGCGCTTGTCGCGGGTATCCACGGCTTTCAATGTTTCCACGACGAAGACGTGGATGGCCGGGTATGTGCGAGCGAAGCGACGCCGTTCTTCGAACGGCTATGCCCGGCCATGACGGAAAGCGGTGATGCCGCTGGCATGATGCTAGTTTTGGAGAAACGTTCGTAACATGGCAGTTATTGAATCGACCATCGCGACCGGCAGCGCCGGTTTCAAGGCCAACCGCGAGGGCATGCTGGCGCTGATCGAACGGATGCGGATGCTGGAGGAGCGCAGCCGCGCCAAGTCCGCTGCCGCCAAGGACCGTTTCCACAAGCGTCACCAGTTGCTGCCGCGCGAGCGCGTGGCCCTGGTGCTCGATCCCGGCGCGCCGTTCCTCGAATTATCGACGCTTGCCGGCTACATGTTCGATGTGCCGGACCCGGACAAGAGCGCGCCGGGCGGCGGCCTTGTGGCCGGCATCGGCTTCGTCTCTGGCATCCGCTGTATGGTCAGCGCCAATGACGCCGGCATCGATGCCGGTGCGTTGCAGCCCTACGGCCTCGACAAGACCTTGCGGGTGCAGGAATTGGCGCTGGAGAACCGGCTGCCTTACGTGCAACTGGTGGAGAGCGCCGGCGCCAACCTTTTGCGCTATCGCGTCGAGGACTTCGTGCGCGGCGGCAACATTTTTCGCAACCTGGCGCGGTTGTCCGCGGCGGGATTGCCGGTGGTGACGGTGACGCACGGTTCGTCCACGGCGGGCGGCGCGTACCAGACCGGCCTGTCGGACTACATCGTCATGGTGCGCGGCCGCACCCGCGCGTTTCTCGCCGGCCCGCCGCTGCTGAAAGCCGCGACCGGCGAAATCGCCACCGAGGAAGAGTTGGGCGGCGCGGTGATGCACACCAGCATCTCCGGCCTTGGCGATTATCTCGCGGAAGACGATCGCGATGCGCTGCGGATCGCGCGCGACATCATGGCCGGGCTCGACTGGGATCGGCCGCAGGCCGATCAAAGGCGCATCGAGGCGCGGCCGCCGCGCTACGACGCCGAGGAACTGCTCGGCATCATGCCGATGGACCATAAGCGTCCTGTCGATATGCGGCAGGCCATTGCGCGTTTTGTCGATGATTCCGATTTCGTCGAGTTCGGCCCGGATTACGGCCCGGCGACGGTGTGCGGGCAGGCGCGCATCGAAGGCCATGCCATCGGCATCATCACCAACAACGGGCCGCTCGATCCGGCCGGCGCCAACAAGGCGACGCATTTCATTCAGGCGTGCTGCCAGTCGCAGACGCCGCTGCTCTATCTCAACAACACCACCGGCTACATGGTCGGCAAGGCCTATGAAGAAGCCGGCATGATCAAGCACGGTTCGAAGATGATCCAGGCGGTGACCAGCGCGACCGTGCCGCAGATCACCATCTATTGCGGCGCATCGTTCGGCGCCGGCAATTACGGCATGTGCGGGCGCGGTTTCCATCCGCGTTTCTGCTTCTCCTGGCCAAACGCCAAGACCGCGGTGATGGGCGGCGAGCAGGCGGCGGAAACCATGGCGATCGTCACCGAGGCTGCCGCCGCCCGCAAGGGCGCGCCGGTGGAGCGGGACAAGATCGATGCGATGAAGGCGAAGATCACCGCGGTGTTCGACGGCCAGATGGATGTGTTCTCCACCAGCGCGCGCGTGCTGGACGACGGCGTGATCGATCCGCGCGACACCCGCGCGGTGCTCGCCGAAGTGATGGCGATCTGCCGCGAGGGCGATGCCCGCACGCCACATCGCATGCAGTTCTCGGTGGCGCGGCCATGAGTGGGGACGCAATCGTGAAGTTCACTCCGTTCCGCAAAATCCTGGTCGCCAATCGCGGCGAGATCGCGCTGCGCGTGATGCGCACCGCGCGTCGTCTCGGTTTCGCAACCGTCGCGGTCTATTCCGATGCCGACGCCGACGCGCCGCATGTCCGCGCCGCCGATCAGGCGGTGCGCATCGGCGAGCCGCTGCCGGCGCAGTCATATTTGCGCATCGATGCCATCATCGCGGCGGCGAAGGCGACCGGCGCGGATGCCGTGCATCCCGGTTACGGCTTCCTTGCCGAGAATGAGGATTTCGCGAGCGCCTGCCGCGACGCCGGCCTCGTCTTCATCGGCCCGTCGCCGCAAGCCATCGAAGCGATGGGCAACAAGGCCGGCGCCAAGGCGATCATGCAAAAGGCCGGGGTGCCCTGCGTGCCGGGCTATCAGGGCCAGGACCAGTCCGATGCCACCATGGCGGCGGAGGCCGCGCGCATCGGTTTCCCGGTGATGATCAAGGCGGTCGCCGGCGGCGGCGGCCGCGGCATGCGGCTGGTGGAGAGCGCGGAAGCGTTCCCGGATCACCTGCGCAGCGCGCGCTCCGAGGCGCAGGGTGCGTTCGGCGATCCCACGGTCATTCTCGAGCGCGCCATCGTCGAGCCGCGCCACATCGAGATCCAGGTGTTCGGCGACCGCTACGGCAACGGCATCCATCTCGGTGAGCGCGACTGCTCGGTGCAGCGCCGTCATCAGAAAGTGATCGAGGAAGCGCCGTCGCCGGCGGTGACGCCGGAGTTGCGGGCGCGGATGGGCGAGATCGCGGTGAAAGCCGTCAAGGCCATCGGCTACGAGGGCGCGGGCACGCTGGAGTTCTTGCTGGATGCGGCGGGAAACTTCTACTTCATGGAAATGAACACCCGTCTGCAAGTGGAGCATCCGGTGACGGAAGCGATCACCGGGCTCGATCTGGTCGAACTGCAACTGCGCATCGCTTCCGGTGAACCGCTGGCGCTCAAGCAGGAGGACGTGCACTTCTCCGGCCACGCCATCGAGGTGCGGCTGTGTTCGGAGGACGCTCGCCACGGCTTCATGCCGCAGTCGGGACGGATGCTGGAATGGCAGCCGGCGGAGCATCTGCGCGTCGAGCACGCGCTGCATTCCGGCATCGAGATTCCGCCGTTCTACGATTCCATGATCGCCAAGGTGATTGCTCATGGCGGCACACGCGACGAGGCGCGTCGGCGGCTGATCCACGGGCTGGAGCAGACGGTAGCATTCGGCGTCACCACCAATCAGGAGTTTCTGACCTCCTGCCTGCGCAACGACGTGTTCGCGCAAGGCGGTGCGACAACAGCCTTCATCGGACAACACGTCGATGAACTGCTGGCGCGGCCGCCTGTTGCCGCGGTTGCCAATGATGTGCTGGCGGCGCTCTTGCTTTACGTCACAGATCCGCATGCGGCGCTGTGGCGCGCCGGTCGCTCGCTGGCAGCAACCTTCCCGATGCTGATGCGCTTCGCCATCGATGGCGAGACTTGCGAGATCGAGATCGCGCGGACACGCGAGGGCGATTACGCGATCGGTTCGAACGGCGAGGGCTGCCGCGTTGCCATCGCCGCTCTTGACGGTGGTACTATCCGGATCAAGGCCGATGGCCTGACTGAGAGCGTGCGCTATCGACGCGACGACAGCCACCTCTATATCCTGCGCGATGGAGCGGTGCTGGCAGTCCATGACCTCACCCGTGCCGCGCCGGAACGTGCGACGGCAGGCGGCGGCGACGGCAAGTTGCGCGCGGCGCTCAACGGGCGCGTGGTGGCGGTGCTGGTCAAGCCCGGCGATGCCGTCAAGGCCGGGCAGCCGGTGGCGACGCTCGAGGCCATGAAGATGGAGCACGTGCATGTCGCGCCGGTTTCAGGCATCATCGCGGAACTCGGCGTCACCGAGGGCGAGCAGGTCACCACCGGCCATA